>Ga0208242_100005_pt1 | contig 447405 bp, 462 predicted proteins | sample SubbioAug_CSW13A_FD_184825 | JGI IMG/M metagenome (GOLD analysis project Ga0208242, IMG submission 184825) | Serpentinite rock and fluid subsurface biosphere microbial communities from McLaughlin Reserve, California, USA - CR12Aug_CSW13A (SPAdes) | ecosystem: Environmental > Terrestrial > Deep...
CTGCGCCATTTCTAGCTGAAATCTGCAATCGCCGGTAATGTAAGGCATAACACACCGCCATTTTCATACTTCTAGCGATAATTATACCATAATCACTACGTTATGTCACGGGTTTTCGCACGGTCTGACGGAGGAGCGCGACATTCCTGATTCCTCTCCCCATAGTTCACCGCTCACCGCTTCTCCAAAGCCTAAAGCCTAACGCCTAGCGCCTACGCCTCAGAGCTGAGAGCCGTGCGCCCTCGTCTCGCCTACGACAAGCGACAAGCGACAAGGGACAGCTCCCGGCACCCGGCGGCTGGCGCCTGGCGGCTGGCTGCTGGCGGCTACTTCCGCACCACCGTGCGGTTCCGCGCGTAGTTCGAGAAGTTGTGCAGCAGGTCGTGTATAAGGTTGGCACCGCGCGAGATTAGAAGTCCGCTGATGATGTAGTCAATGATTGGAAAAGCAATGGGGACGTTCAGGGCCGACAGTACACCTACTCTGGTGCTGACACATAGCGTAATGCCTACCACAATGGCCGCTAATGCCGAGTAGCTGTTGCGAACTTTCGGAAACGCGCTTTTGATGATTCCCACCACCTGCTCTACCACCACTGCCAGCAGAACCAAAGTCGTGACTATGTCCACATTTCACACCTCCGATTTACTTAGTGGTTTAGTATATGCCGGTGTGTGTGGCTTGTCGCAGCGGGCTTTGAGCTTTGAGCTGTGAGCAATCATGAATCGTGAATCATGAAGAGAAACGGCACCACTGCGATGATGCTCTACCGGGCACTGAGCACTGGGCACTCCTTCTGCTAGAAGGAGCAAGCAGCCAAGTACCCTCCGTTCTCCACGAAGTGTAAAGTGCAAAGTGCTCCTCCAAGCTCTCTTGCACAACCGCGTTTCACGTGTTAAACTAGTGGCAACAAGAGTTCGACATTCAATTTTCCCTGCGATGTGCGTGAAGCCTATGAGTTTTGTTCCTAACACCAACAAAACGGGGATCCAATGCTCGTTATCAAGTGGTAGCCGCTAGCCGGATTCGCGCGATAACGAGGGAGGTCACCCACCTGCGGAGAGCAGGTTCAAAACGAAGGGCGCACGGCAATCGCGGGGCTTTATTTTTCTCGCGTTTGACGCTTGTCCACCCTAGTTGTACAATTGTACCTGGGGTGATTTTTTTGCGTCAGGTCGGTGAAGTCACGGCAGTGCACGGGAACACGGCGACAGTCAAGGTGAAAAAGCACTCCGCGTGCGCAGAGTGTCGGCACAAATGTGCCATGGCGCACGAGGCTAAAGAAGTCGCCGTAACGGCGGACAACCGCGCGGAAGCGCGTGTCGGAGACAGCGTGGTCTTAGAGCTTAGCGACCGCGAGGTGCTTAAGGCAGCGTTTCTCATCTACATAGTGCCGGTCTTGTTCTTGTTTATAGGCGTCGGCCTAGGTACGGTGCTCGGGCTGACCGAAACACATGCCTTGCTGATGGGGTTAGCCGGCCTCGTGAGCTCTTTTTTGTTGCTTAAGTTTGTTGTTGACCCCTACATTCGCCGTCAAGCAGGCTACCATCTTGTTATTATTTGTGCTGCCAAACCAGTTCAAGATAAGGAGAGTTGATATTTATGGCCAGCAACGTCGTCACCGTAACTCAAGCTAACTTTGCCGCGGAGGTACTGCAGTCCACACAGCCGGTTTTAGTCGATGTGTGGGCAGCATGGTGTAATCCCTGCCGGATGTTAGCGCCCATTCTCGATCAAGTCGCCAACGAGCAGACAGGTAAGCTCAAGGTCGTCAAAGTAAACTCGGACGAGAACATGTCACTGGCGATGGAACTCGGCATTATGAGTTTACCCACGCTGATTCTTTTTAAGGGCGGCAAGGAAGCCACGCGCCTGGTCGGACTCATGTCTAAGCCCATGATTATGAGTCGGCTTGCGCCCTATCTCTAGAGTCTGCCATGAAGATTCTGGATTTTCGCAGCGACACAATCACAGCTCCCTGCCCGAGAATGCGCGAAGCTATGTACCGCGCCGAGGTCGGCGATGATGTCTACGGTGAAGACCCGACGGTAAACGCACTTGAGCAGAAAGCCGCGGAGCTCCTCGGCAAAGAGAGTGCCCTCTTTGTGCCGAGCGGGACGCAAGGCAACTTAATTGCGCTCCTGACGCACTGCGGGCGCGGCGATGAAGTTATCCTCGAGGCAGATTCGCACATCTTTATGTACGAAGTCGGCGGGATGTCGGCTTTAGGCGGGTTAATCCCACGGCGCGTATCGGGTGTTAAAGGCGTCCTAATGCCTGAGGCTGTGCGCGCCAACATACGGGAGGACGACATCCACTGCCCACCGACCGGGCTTATCTGCATCGAAAACACACATAACAGAGCCGGAGGCACTGTAGGTAACGTTTCGCAGACGGAAGCCTTGCGGCAGGTAGCCGATGAATATGGGCTGCCGCTACATCTAGACGGAGCGCGCCTCTTTAACGCCGCCGTTGCCTTGGGGTGTCCTGTGCATGAGTTGAGTGCACCATGCCACTCCATAAGCCTTTGCCTGTCCAAAGGCCTCGGTGCGCCGGTGGGCTCTGTGCTTGTAGGCAGTAGCGAGTTTATTGTGCGCGCACGTAAGGTGCGTAAGATACTTGGCGGCGGCATGCGGCAAGCCGGGATTATCGCCGCTGCGGGCTTATTCGCTCTCAACCACAACATAGAACGCCTAGCCGACGACCATCGTCATGCCCACAAGCTCGCCCTAGGGTTACAGGAACTTGGCTTTGAGCTTGACCTTAGCTCAGTGCAGACAAACATCGTCAGGGGAGACACTTTGCCACTGGGGGTAGCGGCCGACCGCCTGCAGCAGCAGCTAGCCGCCGTCGGTGTAATGATGCTTTCTATGGATCCCACCACTGTCAGGTTTGTGACACACTTGCATGTGACAGAGGCGGATGTCGACGAAGCGCTACTGCGGATACGTGGGGTTTTAGTGGGCTCTTAGGTCCTGGTAGAGGAAGTGCCCAGTGCCCAGTGCCCAGTAGAGCGGTGTCCCAGCGGTACCGGCTCCCCCTTAACCTTTAACCTCACAGCGGAAAGCGGAAAGCGGAAAGCCACTCCGCGGTTGCAGTTCACGACTCACGATTCACAATTCACGATACATGATTGCTCACGCCTCATAGCTCAAAGCTCACAGCCAAAAAAAGCGAGGTGTATCCATGGCCCGCGTCCTAGTAGGCATGAGCGGAGGAGTCGACAGCGCGGTCGCGGCATACCTCCTCAAGCAACAGGGCCACGAAGTGTTTGGCGCGACCATGCGCCTGTGGATTGACGAAGACGAGCCCGTAGCCGGGGGTTGTTGCGCGCTCACCGCCGTCGAAGACGCACGCAACGTTGCGGCCAAACTCGGCATCCCGCACTATGTGCTTAACTACCGCGAGCTTTTCCGGGCCAACGTCGTGGAGCCGTTTGTTGCCGAGTATCAAGCCGGGCGCACGCCTAACCCGTGCATAGCCTGTAACAGCCGTGTGCGCTTTACGCATTTCCTTGCGCAGGCCAAGTCATTAGGCTGTGACTTTATGGCCACCGGCCACTACGCCCAAATCGAACACCTTCCCGTGGGGCCGCGCCTTAAGAAAGCGCGTGACAAACGCAAGGACCAGACTTACATGCTGTTTCGGATGACCGAGGCGGAGCTTTACTCGACTCTGTTCCCTCTCGGAGGCTTAGAGAAAAGTGAAGTTAGGCGTATCGCCGCCGGTTTAGGCTTAAGTGTCGCCGCAAAGCCCGACAGCCAGGAAATCTGTTTTGTACCAGACAACGATTACCGCTCCTTCCTGCGTCGCCAAGGTGTGCGTGACATCCCCGGCGATATTGTGGACCGGAGCGGCCGCGTGCTCGGCAGTCATACTGGGATTTTTAACTACACAGTGGGCCAGCGTAAAGGTCTTGGCGTCACTTCACCTGTGCCCTTATATGTCCTTGAGATAGACGCCACACGGAACCGAATAATTGTAGGCGAGGCGAACGAGCTGTTGCAGCAGGAAGTCTCCATCGCCGATTTGCATTTCCTAGAGATTCCTTCCCCGGCGACGCAACTTATGGGTAAGGCACGCTATACTACACAAGAAGTACCTTGTACGCTCACACCTACAGCTCACGACCAAGCCGTGGTCCGTTTTAACGAACCTGTGCGCGCTCCTACTCCCGGACAGTCGCTTGTGCTCTACCGCGGCGAGTACGTAATTGGCGGCGGCACGATTACGGGAGCGCTCGCGCGGGCATAATAGTAGCCAGAGCCCGAAGGCTACCTCGGCTAAAACTCGCTTGCAGGGAGTGACGGAACGCATTGCGGCGCGGACGAGAGATTATTGGGCTTCCCGTTATAGATTTATCTAACGGGGAGCGCATTGCACAGGTTATAGACCTAGTCTGCAATCCCGCGCAAGACTGCGTGAGTGCGCTATTGTTGTCAGGGCCAGACCAGCCTCGCGGCAGTCGCATGCTGCTTTGGGAGAACATTTACAGCCTAGGGGTCGATGCGGTCACTGTAGAGAGCCGCGAGGCCATCACTCCGGCCAATGAAGCGAGCGGGGTTAAGAATCAGTACCTAGCGAAGAACGTCCTCACCTCTAGCGGGAAGTCGCTCGGGCGCATTGAAGACATCGCCGTTGACGCGCAGAGCGGACGCATACTTGGCTGTGTCCTCACAGACGGTCTGGTAGGGGATTTTCTTACAGGTCGGTCAATTATCCCGTTAGTCGACAACGTAATACTAGGTGAAGAGAACATGATTGTGCCTGACGAGCCGACGAGTCTCAGTGAAGAGCGGGGAGTGAACGATGAAACTGACGCGGTGCCCGAGGTGTAACGGACGCGCTCTCGGCAGAGTAGGGGTGCTGCAGTACTTTTGTGGGGACTGCTGCGTTGAGTTTGCCGTGGGGAAACACGGTGTAGTCGTTTACGAGATTCTTGATGACGGCAGTGTAGTATCGGTATCCGACTCTGCGGTTCACGAAGCATAACTTGAATGGAGGGACAGCAGTGCGCAAAGGGTTTATCGCAGGGATAATAATCGGGGGCTTAGTTGGCGTGTACTACGGCATGCAGCTGACGACGCGTGAAAGGTCGGCCTTAGGAGACCTCGTCGATCGGGTTGCCGCCAAAGGCAGGCGCGTCATGCGCGAACTAGCGGACGACGCCGTGCAAGTAGTGGAGTAGGGGAAGGTAAACAAACACACAAAACACACAAAACACAAAACACAAAACACAAAACACAAGGAAGCAGAACAAGAGAAAACAAAAGGGACGGTTCTTCTTGTTTCAAAACAAAAAGAACCGTCCCCGCTGTTTTTTTGCATTCCTATCTCTCTCTAATAATGGGACTTGTGATAAAATGAGCGCGGAGGTGTCGAAGTGCTGCGCTTAGCTCTAGCAAATATACGCCAACGCCTGATGCGAACGCTGATTACCGTATTTGCCATGTTTCTCGCTGCAGCCGTGGCCACGAGTGCCATGTCCCTCGCGCTAGGCATTGCCAGGGGAGGTTACAACGAGTACCGCGCGTACTACGGCGGCGATATCTTAGTCTTTACCCCCACCTTTGTCGGAGCAACAGCGACTCCCACCGCACACGGGGCTGTACATAGCGCCATTTTGTACGACTCGGGCTTTAGCTTGTTGCGCACCATCTTCCCGCACTTTCAGACAGAGGGGTACCTAGGCCTTGCGCAATTCCCTTATGTGCCCATCAGTGAGACACAGTTGCAGGGATTAGCAGCGCAGGCAGGTGTTGGGGCCGTTCGGCCAAAGTATATTATGCCGGGGGCTATCGACAGGTGGCCTGTAAGCATTAGGGTTGTGGCCGAGAGTCTAACCGAACACTTGGTGGAGGGACGCGTCCCCCGGCCCACAAGCCAGGACGGTGAGCTTGAAGTCGTCGTTAACGCCTACGGCAGTCCGCCCGCTCGGGTGGGCAGCAGCATTACCCTAGATGTCCCTGTATTTCGAGTAGGGGCGTCGGGTGTGCCGCAAGCAGACTTTAGTCAGGCTCCCCGGCAGTATACTGCACGCGTGGTGGGTATCGCGGCGTGGCCGACGCGAGAGATCACGTTCTTTCGCGGCCCCGAGGAACCGCCCATCTCCGAGCAGGGTTTTGTCCATAGCAGTGAGGTCTACTTAGATGGGCAGGTCTGGCGAACACTCTGGCAGGAGCAGTCACGCGGGGCACCTTACCCTGTGTTGGCAGTCGCCCTCTCTGTCACAGATCTTTCTCAGCTTAACGTAACGGCAGGAGCGCTGCGCCGGGCTTTCCCCGCGCTTAGCGTGATGACCGTGCCGGAGATAGCGCGCCATGTGGAACGTTTTGGTCTGCTGGACCAATTCTACCGCATACCCGCTGAGGCATGGCGTCCCGCGGACGGGGAAGTGCAGCAAGCCCATGTGCCGGTCGAACTCGGCCTAACCGGAGCCATTCTCATGTTTGCTAGTGCCGGCATGCTGTTGGCCGGACAGATGCTAGCCGGCTTGGCCGAACGCCGCAAAGAAATAGGCATATTAAAGGCCCTGGGAGCAAGGCGGCGAGATATCGTCGGCATGGTGCTAACCGAGGGGCTGCTACTTTCGGCGCTAGGTGCGGTGCTAGGTTTCGTCGTCGTGCGAGGCCTGGCTATTCACCGCGAGCTGGCCAATCAGGTGAGTTGGCTGGAGGTTTTGCGCGGCACGCTCGAAGAGCTGTTAGTCGTGTTCGGACTTACGGTCGTAGTGGCGCTGTTGTTTAGCGCCGTCCCGGCAGCGAAAATGTCGCAGCTGCCTGTAATGGAGGTGTTTCGCAGTGAATGAGATTTTGCGCACCGAGCGGCTTAACAAAGCCTTTCACCTCGGCGAGACTATCTACGCGGTGAGCGATGTGTCAATTAGCATTCCCGCCGGCAAGATTACGGCGATTGTCGGGCCTTCAGGCTGCGGCAAGAGCACCCTCCTGAGTTTGCTGGGTGGCCTCGACCGGCCGATGAGTGGCGACGTGTTGCTCGAAGGGCAGTCTTACCGACGCTTGTCCGAAGATGCGTTAGCCTTAATGCGCAGGCGTAGATTGGGATATGTGTTTCAGTTTTTTAACCTGATACCCCACCTCTCCGCCCTAGAAAACGTGATGCTACCCATGAGCTTTGTCGGCACCGCAAGAGCGCAGGCACGCGAGAAAGCGCGCGAGCTCCTTAGCGCCGTAGGCTTAAGCAAGCGGTTAAATCACATGCCGCTGCAGCTTTCCGGCGGTGAGCAGCAACGCGTAGCCATCGCGCGTGCACTCGCTAATGCGCCAAGCCTAGTCCTAGCCGACGAACCTACCGGCAACCTCGACAGCAAAGCGCGCGAAGACGTTGTCGAGCTTCTCACGCGATTTAATGTAGCGAACTCGCAGACGTTCGTAATCGTCACGCACGACGACTCGGTCGCCTCGGTGGCACATCACGTAATCCGCATGGCGGACGGCCGCGTGGTGAACCAAGCTTGACGCAGCTAGTGTGGCGCTTTTTTAGGCACAACTGGCGTGTGCAGGCAGCGGTGACGTGCCTGTTCACCGTCTCGATTGCTCTCTTGATTGTTTACGGCGCATATATGGAGCGCCAGGTGAGGCTGCTGCAGTTAAGCGTGGTCGGTGGAGCACCGGAAGACCTAATCTATGTGCAAACGCCCTATCTGCAACCGGAAGCGAACCCGCTTAGGCCGCACCATGGACCCGGGCCGGTGCCGGTAGTATATTTGGGGTCGTGGAGGCTTGATATTGCGCATACGAACATCGGCACGCTCCCGGTGGTTGTAGTGGGTGAAGACAAAGGAATTAATCTAGGCCTCGGCGAGGGCGAAGTCGCCTTGCCGGCGGCGTTAAGCCAAGAGCACGGGCTAAGTATAGGTGAAGAGCTGTATTTTAGGACGGGCACTATCTCACGGCGCCTAGCAGTAGCAGAGGTTCATAATGAAGCCGTTTTTGGCGGTCGCCTGGTAATGCGTGACTTTTTACACCCGGAAGCGCTTGTTTTCCTGTATCGAAAACAGGCCGGTTCCTGGGCTGAAGCCATCCACTACCTGCGTCGGTCATACCCCACTGCGGTGTTTACACATGCGGGAGCTACTCGCGCAGCCGCCAAAGAGATTATCGATGCCGTATACGCTCCTACACAGGGAGCGGTTTTCGGGACTTTGCTCTTTGTCGCCATCGCCTTCCTGACGGTGACAGTATTTAGCTTCTTAACTAAACGTCGACTATTGGCTATTACTAAGACGCTTGGGCTCCGCGCGTTTGAGCTCGCAATTCTCATAGCCGGTGAGGCAGCCATGCCGCCCCTGCTTGGTTCGGTCCTCGGCTCTGCATTAGGCTACGCGGTGCTGCGCGGACTAATTGCCTCCGGGCAGGAACTTGCCATAGTCCCCGAGGCGTTTTCTAGCGCCGTCCTGGCGGTCTGGCCGGCTGTAGTCCTCGGCATAGCCATTCCCTCGCGCTTTGCCCAAGTTGCCACCGCGACGCAGTTGTTGTACGAGCGTCCCATTCCCCTGCAGACCGTGACGATTAAGGAACTGAGCCGACGGTTTCCCGGCCTCGATAAACTTGTTGCCGACGGAGTCAAGTTTGTCAAGCTGCAGGTAGACTCCGGCCACTTTAACGGCATCGTCTTTCGTCGGCTGGGCGATTTTGTAAAGCAAGGCGAAGTGCTGGCCGTCGAGGAACGCTGGTGGGGGATGCAGGTGGTGGAGTACCATTCTCCCGCTACCGGAGAGATTGTCTTCTTTGAGCCGGAGATTGGTATGTTTGGGGTGCAAGCTGCGCTACCGGTTGACACCGCTTAGCGCGCCTACTATACTTAGAGCAGCAAAGGCGTCGACGGGACTAGCCACCCCTGAGCCTGCGGCCGAAAGACCGCCGGATGCCCCGTTATCGGCATGCTAAGTGACCGCTTTCGCATGAGTTTGCCCAAGCACGCAAATTCGTCAGGCGGTAAGCAGGGTGGTACCGCGAGACTCTCGTCCCTGAGGATGAGAGTCTTTTTTGCTTTTTTGCTTCAGGGCGCGGGGACTTCTCACCACAATTGCGTCATTCTATCTCTGTGCCCTCCGTGACTCTGTGGTGCACAATCTCCCTCTCCCGAATCCGAAGCGTAACGTGAAGCAAAAAGCTCCGTCCCTTTTGCTTCCCCGCGGCACCCACCAGCGACAAGCGACAAGCGACAAGCCACATTATTCAAAGGAGGTCTCCCGCATGAAATACCAAACCGCTGACCAGTTGCGCTCGTCGTTCCTTGAGTTTTTCCGCAGCAAAGGGCACACGGTGCTGCCAAGCGCATCGCTTGTACCCATCGACGACCCGACGCTGCTCTGGATTAACAGCGGCGTGGCGACACTAAAGCCGTATTTTTCCGGCCAGCAGGTGCCGCCAAACCCGCGGCTCGCTAACAGCCAAAAGTCTATTCGCACGAACGACATCGAGAACGTCGGCCGTACGGCGCGTCACCACACACTGTTTGAAATGCTCGGAAACTTCTCGATTGGCGAGTACTTTAAGGACGAGGCCATTCACTGGGCGTGGGAGTATCTCACGCAGGTGGTGGGCTTTGCACCCACAAGCCTTTGGATTAGCGTCCACCCCGAGGACGACGAGGCCCTCTCCATCTGGCGAGAGAAGGTAGGCGTGCCGGCAGAGCGCATCGTCAAGCTCACCGACAACTTTTGGGACATCGGGCCCGGTCCCTGCGGCCCTAACTCCGAGATATACTTCGATCGCGGCAGCTCCTTTGGCTGCGGTAACCTAAACTGCGCCCCCGGGTGTGACTGCGAGCGCTATTTGGAAGTGTGGAACCTAGTGTTCTCCCAGTACAACCATAACGAGGACAACACATACACGCCTCTGCCGCGCAAAAACATCGACACGGGCATGGGGTTAGAGCGGCTGGCCTCGGTTGTGCAGGGTGTTGACACGAACTATGGCACAGACCTCTTTATGCCCTACATCCGGCACGTAGAACAGCTTACCGGCCACAGCTACAGGGAAAACCGCATGGCCATGAACGTCATAGCAGACCATGTGCGGGCCGTTTCCTTTGCCATTGCCGATGGCGCCGTGCCCTCGAACGAAGGTCGCGGGTACGTAATTAGGCGCCTGCTGCGCCGCGCCGTGCGCTTTGGTGGGCAGCTTGGCTTAAAGCGCCCATTTCTTGGCGAAATGGTACCGCTCGTGACCCACGTTATGGCGGAAGCCTACCCAGAGCTAGGGGAAAAGCAAGACTATGTGGCGCGCATTGTGCGCCGCGAAGAGGAGCGCTTTCTAGAAACTTTAGATGAAGGCACGCAGCTCTTCTTAAGTCTAGCACGCGAACTAGCAGCAGCCGGCCAAAAGGAACTAAGCGGAGCGCAGGCGTTCCGCCTCTACGACACCTTTGGCTTCCCGCTAGACTTAACGACAGACCTAGCGCGCGAGCACGGTCTCACCGTCGACAGCGCTGGTTTCGCCGCGGCTATGGAAGAGCAGCGTCAGCGGGCGCGCTCCGCTCGTCAAGACGTCGGCAGCGATTTTGGCAAGGTCAATCACTTTGCTGCGCTACCGCCTACGCGCTTTGTCGGCCTAGACACCACCGGGGGGACGGGCCGCCTAGTCGGGCTCCTAGTCGACGGCAAGCCGGATACTGCACTCCATGCGGGCGAAAAAGGCGCACTGCTCCTCGACTGCACCCCGTTCTATGCCGAGAGCGGCGGGCAAGTAGGCGACAGGGGAGTAATTCGCTTCAAGGGCGGGGAGTTTAGGGTCGACGACACGCAGAAGTACTTTGGCGATTTTTACCTGCACATCGGGCAACTAACAAAGGGCATACTCACGGTAGGCGACGAGCTATTGGCAGAAGCCGACAGCTCCTTCCGGCACGCACTCGCGCGCGCCCATACGGCTACGCACCTCTTGCATGCGGCTCTCCGCCGCATCCTTGGAAGTCATGTGCAACAGGCCGGTTCACTGGTGGAAGCCGACCGCCTGCGTTTCGACTTCTCGCACTTCGCTGCCCTGACGCGCGAAGAGCTGGCCGCCATTGAGGAGGAAGTCAACTCGCAAATCTTAGCGGCCCTTCAGGTCGAATCTGCATACATGTCTATAGAGGACGCCAAAGCAAGCGGGGCGACGGCGCTCTTTGGCGAAAAGTACGGCAGCGAAGTTCGCGTCGTAAGTATGGGCGAAGCGGCCCGCGAGCTCTGCGGCGGCACTCACCTTGACAACACCTCCGCCGTCGGCTTGTGCCTGCTGCTAGGAGAAGGCGGCATCGGCGCAGGTCTACGGCGCATCGAAGCCGTAACCGGGAAAGAGGCTTACCTCTACGCTAAGGGACGCCTGACGCTCCTCGATTCGCTCGCAGGAACTCTCAAAACAAGGCCCGAAGAAGCAGAGCGGCGACTTGAAGACGTGCTTCTGCAGAGCAGGGAAGCCGCCAAAGAGGCAGAGCGACTCCACAGTAAGCTTGCCGCCTTAGAAGCCGGGGACTTTGTCACGAGCGCTCTTGACGTAGCCGGTATCAAGGTCGTGGCGCGCCAGGTGCAGGCTAAAGATATAGATACTTTGCGCTCAGCCGCCGATGCGGTGCGCGACAAACTACGCTCCGGCGTCGTCGTGCTCGGTGCGGTGCACGAAGATAAAGTGGCGCTCATTAGCATGGTGAGCGACGACTTGCTCTCGCGCGGCCTACACGCCGGGAACCTTATCCGCGAGGTGGCCAAAATGACCGGCGGCGGTGGCGGCGGCAAGCCGACGATGGCCCAGGCCGGTGGCAAGGACCCCGGTCGCTTGCCGGAAGCGCTTAATGCCGTGGCCTCTCTGGTTGCCGCCCAACTTAAAATGTGACAAGCTGATGACAGAACGCGCGTTGTGGACTACCGTTAACGCGGGGATGATATTATTAGTCAGAGGAAGAGATTAGCAGCGGGAGGGCTTAGCGTGGGAGAGCGCATGGATGAGACGAGAGTAATCCAAAAAATCGAGACAGACCGTCGCCAGCAGGTGCGCGAAGTGCTGCAGCAGGTGTCCGCGGCGCTCAAAGAGAAGGGATACAACCCTACGTTCCACATCACGGGATATCTCTTGTCGGGCGACCCTGCCTATATCACTTACCACCAGAACGCGCGCAACATTATTCGCCGGGTAGAGCGCGATGAGATCTTAGAGGAGCTCATTAACAGCTACCTTGAGCGGCGTTAGTGCGGCTGGTGCGGTTGTGTGGGACGATTGAGGTCTCCGAGCTGTGCTACGGCACGCTAACGCTTGGGCCTCTGCAGAAGGGCCTGACCCCAAAAGAGGGGGGTAGGCTCCTTCGGCTTGCCTTTGAACTTGGCGTCAACTTCTTTGATACCGCAGAGCTGTACGGAACATACGCCCACCTCGCAGCCGGTCTCGCCGAAAACATAAACGAAGTCGTAATTGCCACCAAGAGCTACGCCCCCGACGCGGCAGGAATGGAACAGAGCTTAGCGGGAGCCCTGCGCAGCCTAAACCGTGACTACATCGACATATTCCTGCTGCACGAGCAAGAGTCTTTGCACACCCTGCGCGGACATGCTCCTGCGCTGGAGTTTCTGCTGCGCCAGCGCGAGGCAGGCACCGTGCGCGCGGTGGGCATTTCTACGCACCATGTGGCGGGCGTGCGCGCCGCGCAGCAGTATCCAGAAATCGAGGTAGTTCATCCGCTAATCAACAAAGCGGGCATAGGTATAGTAGACGGCTCACGCGAAGACATGGCTGCGGCAATTCACGACGCGGCCAAGCAGAATAAAGGCGTTTATGCCATGAAGGCGCTAGGCGGAGGGTCGCTCTATGCCGACGCCTTGGCGGCCATCTCTTATGTGCGCGCGTTGCCCGGCGTAACCGCGGTAGCTCTCGGGATGGGCTCGCCGGCCGATGTATACGCGAACTGTGCTTTGTTCTCGCAAGGCGCGTTTCCTGCGGATTACCGCCCAGAGCAAAGCAGACGCCGCCTGCACCTCGAACCTTGGTGCAACGGGTGCGGCGTTTGCACAGAGCGTTGCCCGCAGGGAGCGCTGTCTCTCGCGGCGGGGAAGGCTGTAATTACGGCGGAGAAGTGCGTGTTATGTGGCTACTGCGTCGCACGCTGCCCCGATTTTAACTTGAAGGTGATTTAACTTGCAGGCACGGCGCATACTAGGGCTAGACGTGGGGGAGAAGAAGATTGGGGTGGCTGTAAGCGACCCGCTGGGGCTTACCGCGCAGGGGCTAGAGACAATCTTGCGGCGGTCACTCGCCCAGGATGTCAGGCAGATAGTCGAACTGGTAGCGCATTGGCAGGTAGGCCTAATCGTTGTTGGGCTCCCCATTTCGCTTAACAACACTGCCGGTCCGCAGGCAGAGAAAGTGAAGAGCTTTGCCGCCGCGCTTGCCGCCAAGACCCCTGTCCCACTGAGTTTCGTGGACGAACGGTTCAGTACCCGCATCGCCACGCAGACGCTACTCCTTGCCGACACGTCAAGGCAAAAGCGCAAGCAGGTAGTAGACAGGCTTGCGGCTCAGCTTATCCTGCAGGCATATCTTGACCGCGCAGAAAACCGCAAAGACCCTATTTGACTTGCCAACAAGCCTAGAGTAGAATGTAGCTATGAACGCGAAAGAGGTGTTTTTTGCCAATGACTGAGAACGAACGCGACGAGGTTGTTGTACTCACGGATGACGAAGGCAACGAGTTTGAGTTCCAAATTATCGATGTCCTAGAGGTAGAGGGAAATCGCTATGCCGTGTTGTTCCCGCTTGACGACGAAGAAGCCGACGAAGACGAAGCTCTAATCATGCGTCTTGAGACCGACGAGGACGGGGACGATGTACTCGTAGATATCGATGACGACCAAGAGTGGGAGAAAGTCGTTGCCGAGTGGGAAAGCATGCTTGCCGATGAAGAAGACCTAGATGAAGAACTCGAACTAGACGACGAGTCTGACAAATAGCGATTTCTAAAGCCTTGAGCGGGACGTTGATAAACAACACCCGCTTTTTTAGATTTCTGTTATAATTTAAGTCAGACCAAATTTGCCTTTCGCAGACTGGAGCTGATAAGCGATTATCCCGAGCCACTATATTCCCGTGCAACTGCACACGCGGTTGCTACACTTGGCGTCAAGGTTCATTTCTTGGCAGAAGCGCAACCGCCTAGGTTTCGGCGGCGGCATTGCTTTACTTGCGCTGATTACAGCGCTCGGGCTCTCTACTTTGTTTGCCCCGGCAGGCACGGGTGAGGCGTTGCGCGTCACGGTCGAAAGCGGCAGTACAGCCAAGGAGATTGCTGCTAAGCTCCGCGAGGTCGGCATTGTGCGCAATCCGGCGGCCTTTGTGTTGGCCGCGCGCTGGTACGGGAAGACGGGGGCGCTTAAGGCCGGCACTTATGAGCTTGCACCGAGCATGACCATGCGTGAAATCATCCTAAAGCTAAGCGCCGGACAAGTTGTCAATACCGCGGCGCGTGTTACCATCCCCGAGGGCACTACGCTGCCGCAAATCGGCAGGATTTTTGAACAGCACGGCCTGTTTACTCAGGCAGAATTTTTGTCGGCAGCCGAAAGTATCTCTTTGCCCTACGAGTACCTCGCCCATGTTCCCGGCAACACACTGCGGCGCTTAGAAGGTTACTTGTTCCCGGACACTTACGAGTTTTCCCCCGGCACTACCCCGGAGCTCGTTATTCGTACTATGCTCGCCCGCTTCGACGCGGTAGTCACGCCGCTGTTCGCTGTCTCGCCCAAGCGACAGCAGTTTAACCTGCACCAAATAGTCACCATGGCTTCGATTGTGGAGCGCGAGGCCGTTAAAGCTAAGGAGAGGCCCCGCATTGCCGGCGTGTTCTATAACCGCTTGCGGCGCGGCATGCTGCTGCAGTCGTGCGCTACCGTGCAGTTTGTGATCGGGCGTACCGGCAAGCTCTACTACGTCGACCTCGAAGTGGAGTCGCCCTACAACACCTATATCCACGCGGGCCTGCCACCCGGCCCCATTGCCAGCCCCGGGCTCGCGTCGCTAAAAGCAGCCTTAAAGCCGGAGGATACCCCTTACTTCTTCTTCGTGGCGCGAGGCGACGGTTCCCATATCTTTAGCCGCACTTACGCCGAACACCGCGTGGCTATACGCTCTGCCACAGGCAGATAGAACAAAAGCACAGGAGGCCCTATGGCAGAACTACTAGCCCCGGCCGGCACACTAGAAAAGCTCATTTTCGCCATTAAATATGGAGCCGATGCCGTGTATGCCAGCGGAGTCCGCTATGGGATGCGGGCTTATGCCGGCAACTTTTCTTTAGACGACCTTGCCGCAGGCATAGCCTTTGCGCATCAGCATGGGCGCAAAGTTTATGTTACGGTAAACATCATTCCGCATAACGACGACCTCGCCGGTCTGCCCGAGTACCTGCGGCAGTTAAGCGAGATTGGTGCCGACGCCGTCATCCTTGCCGACCCCGCCGTTCTCGTCTCTGCACGTGAAGTTATACCAGAGATGGAGCTGCACCTTAGCACGCAAGCGAACGCGGTTAACTGGCAGAGCGTCAGGTTTTGGGCAGAGCAGGGCATTCGGCGCGTAATTTTGGCGCGCGAACTTAGCCTGGCCGAAGTTGCCCAGATTCGCCGCCGCGTGCCGGACGTAGAACTTGAAATGTTTGTGCATGGCGCCATGTGCATTTCGTATTCGGGCAGATGCCTGCTCAGCAACTACATGACCGGACGGGACGCTAACCGCGGCGAGTGCGCGCACCCCTGCCGCTACAGCTACGCCTTAGTCGAAGAGAAACGGCCGGGTCAGTATTTTGGCATCGAAGAAGACGAGCGCGGCAGTTACATCATGAATTCTAAAGACCTGTGCCTCTTTCCGCACCTAAGAGAAGTCCTGCAAACCGGCATCGACGGGCTAAAAATCGAGGGGCGCATGAAGAGTGTGCACTACGTCGCCACCGTGACGCGAGCGTATCGGCTAGCGTTAGCGGCGCTAGCGCGCGGCGAAGAGCCTCTGCCGGAGCTCGCGCGAGAACTTCGCCAGGTTAGTCATCGCGCTTACACTACCGGCTTTGCGTTTGGCCCCCCGACAAATAGTGACCATCTTTACGCAGGAGGAAACCACCAAGGCGAAGCAGAATTCTTAGGGATAGTGCGGGGGTTTACGCCGGGGGATGGGCTGCTGATTGAGCAGCGGGGGAATTTTCGCGTCGGTCAAAGTGTGGAGTTTATAGGCCCCACCGAAGGCCCACTGCCATACGTCATCCCGAGCATGCTGAGCGCGGCGACGCGCACGCCGGTAGATACCGCGCGCCACGCACAGGAACTCCTATACGTGCCTTTTGCCAAGCCCATATCGGAGTATGCAATAATGCGCTCGGCGCCGGCGTAAAAAGTCTACAGCGAACGAGGAGGGCTCACATGAGCGGTTATGAACGCAGGGAACTAGCTAAGCGAAACCTTGTCTCTGCCACTAGCAGGGTGACAAAGCGCACGGGTCACGTAGCTAATGTAGCGGAAAGCCTGTTGGCGGTCACCAATAAAATTGCCCTGCAGGCCACGAAGCAGAGCGCTGCCGTGAGTTCTCTAAAGAGCAAAATGGACGCCTACGCGGGCTCTGCGGCAGACGTTCTTGTGACCAGTCAGGACTCGGTGGGCCTTGCCAAACGGGCGGTGGATGCCGCCGCGCAAGGTAAGCAGTCTGTGCAAGAGTTTCTCGCCGCCATGGAGAGCATTAAATCTGCGGTTGACGCGGCCAGGGCAGTAGTGGGCGTGCTAAACGCACGCACGCGCGATACCGACGAAATGCTTAACACCATCAGGGATATAGCCGAGGCCACGAGCATTTTAGCGCTCAACGCTTCCATTCAGTCTGCCCATGCCGGACAAGCGGGGAGAGGCTTTGCGGTCGTAGCGCAGGAGGTAAAGCGCCTAGCTGAACGCAGCACCATGTCCGCTCTCGCCATGCAGTCTTCTGTCGACGAAGTGGCGCAGGGCATCCGCAAGACTGTAGCCGCACTCGAAAGTATTTTGGCTCGCGTAGCGGAAGGCGAAGTGTTGGCCGCAAGCACAGAGCAGTCTTTTGCCGCTATCTATGTCGCTGCCAATGAAACCAGCAGCGCTTTTCGTGAGATTGGTACGGCACTAGCGCAGCAAGCAGAAAGTCTAGACAACGTCACGTCGTCCATCGCCTCTATGAACGACAGCTTTGAGCGGCTCTACAGCTTGGTCGAAGTATCGTCATCCTACGCCTCCTTTGCCGAGAACACTATAACCGCGCTTAGTCGACAGGCCATGGATTTGAGTGCGACGGGTGAGGCCCTTTTAGCCGCGAGCGAAATAGTTGATGCCCGCACACATGTGGTTCTCAACCTGCCCTACGCACCGCAGACCTACGACCCCCATAAAAACTTCGACTTCTACGGCGCACAGCTCTTGTCTAACGTACATATGGGGCTTTTGGCCTCGGATGCTAAGGATGCCATTATCCCAGGTTTGGCGAGCAAATGGAGCTACGATGAGGATGCACTTACCTGGTCGTTTGTGGTTCACCCCGAGGCTAGGTTTTCTAACGGCTGCAGAGTGACGGCAAGCGACGTTAAGTTCTCTTTGGAGAGGTTAGCCGACCCCAAAGTGGAGTCACCGTCAAGCTGGGCTTTGACAGGTATAGATGGCCTAGCCGAGTTTGCGGCAGGCACGCGAGCCGAGATTACTGGCATTAAAGTGCAGGATGAGCACACCGTGGCCATTAAGTTGAGCGAGCCATTTAGCGGGCTCCTTACGAACTTGAGTCATTACTTTGCTGCCGTTATCTCCGCTGCCGAGGCGAACGAAGGGCGTATTGTCGGCGCCGGCGCCTACTACATAGCCGAGCACACAGACGAATTCTGCCGCTTGTTAGCCTCGCCTACACACCTTAAGGGCGAACCCGCCGTAAATTGCATCGAGTTCTCCTTTAGTAACGCTGACATCCCCGCAAAGCTAAGTGCCGGTAAGCTAGACATAGCGTTTATTGAAAGTGCGGAGGTTTGGGCAGGCGTACGAGCGCTACCGCGCGTTGAAGTGCTGCAAAGAAGCATCCTCGGGTATACATACCTCGGACTTAACTTGCGCTCCCCGCATCCTGTGCTGAGCGACAGCGAAGCGCGCCGCACGCTGTCGTTAGCCATTAACCGGAGTCACCTAGTGGAGGAAGTGCTAGCGGGGATGGGGGCAGAGGCCTATGCGCCGCTCTCGCCTTCTGTTTTCGGGGAAGGAATTTCCGGGCGCTTCGCTCCACAGGAGGCAGAGCGTATTCTTAGTCGCTTTAGGGCAAGCAAACCACTAACTATTTTGCTGCGCTCCGATGAACAGGCACCGCTCTATGAACGCTTGGGTGAGTTCTGTATTGCCGCGCTTAAGGCAGTAGGATTAGAAACCCGCGTCGTGCGGGTGCCCCATAGCGTCTACCGCAATCCCGAGAACATTGCGCAAGCCGACTTGTACCTTTCGCGCTGGGTAGCCGATACGCCGGATGCCGACGCACTGCTCACGCCCATTTTTTATTCCGGCGTGTCTACAAACATGTCGGGCTACAGCAACCCCGAAGTAGATATGCTGATTGACCGCGCGCGCAAAACTCTAAACGGCGCCAAACGACTGGCGTACCTAAAGGAGGCCGAGCGCATCATTGTGCAGGATATGCCGGTGGTTTGCTTAAACTACATCACGCTAGGGGTTGGCTTTGACCAGTCACTACGGCATGTCGCCGTGAGTCCGATGGGCCTGATACGGTGTGAAGACATCGTCAAGGCCGGCAGCTAGGAGGTGCGATTCTAGTGATAAAGCTCCTGCGTCGTGAAAGACAATCGGGTATCGTGCGGGCACCACAAGCTTACGCCGGGTGCGTGAAGCGCAACCACCGTCTAAGCGTAGGTCGCGTCAAGCGCGGCCTAGTTGGTGTAGACGATGTCGCCGACAACCTTATCCAGCTCTCGCAAGCCATAGCGGATGTGGCCGACACTGAACGCGAAGTAGTCAGTCGGGTGGAAGACGAGGTCACCGGCTACTCGGCACTGATGCAAGAGATACTCTCTAACACCGAGAACTCCTTGCGCCTATCGCACAGTGCTTTATCTGCCGCAGAGCGCGGCCAACAAGACATGCAAAGCAGCGTCTCTGCCATGCGGCTGATAGAACAGGCTGTGCAAGAGGCTACAGAGGCCACGCAGAGATTACGCTTGAAAGTTAAGGATATTGAACACCTCTTGACCGTTACGCGCGACCACGCCAGGACAACTCGCATGCTGTCGCTTAACGCCAGTATCGAAGCCGCGAGGTACGATGAAGGGCATGGCTTTATGGCGGTAGCCGAAGGTATACGCGAACTAGCAGACCGCAGCGTAGAAGCAGTGAGCAAGATAAAGGGCAGCACCGCAGATATCACCGCAGCTATTTCGGACGCCGAGCAGGCGCTAACGCACATCCTCAGCAAGGTAGCCGGCGGCACACAGCGTGCGGAAGAGCTTGGCAAGGTGTTTGGCTCGATTGTAGGGTCAGTTGGCGCTGCGGACGCTGCGTCCAAGCAGATTCAGGAAGCGGTGGCCGACCAGACTGCCCGCCTCGAAGAAATAGTTGCCGCCAACCACCGTTTAAGTGTCTCCTTTGATAAACTTTCGCAAGTTGCCGATGTGTCCTCTGTCTATACGGAGGTTGTTAAAAGCTCGCTCGGCGGTTTGGCCATAATCGCAGACGACTTAGCTCGCTCGGCGGAAGGGTTCCATGCCGGGGACACCGCGCCCGAAACAGAGCGGCGCTTAGTCTTTAACCTGCCGCAGGAACCGGACACATTTGACCCGCACCTTAATTCGCTTTACTACGGCGCACAAGTACTAGCTAACGTGCACCTCGGCTTGCTCGGGACAGACAGCCGAGACCGACTTGTGCCCGGTTTAGCCAGCAAATGGCACTACGACGCCGAGAAGCAGGAGTGGCACTTCTTCCTGCGGCAAGGTGCCAGATTCTCGCATGGCCGAGAGGTTACAGCCGGCGACGTCAAGTTTTCGCTGGAACGCGTGGCTGACCCTAAGCTTAGCCCACCGCGTGCATACGTCTTAAGTTCGGTGGAAGGCTACGAAAGGTTTGTCGCCGGGCAGGCCGCGGAGATTAGCGGCATTAGGGTGGAGTCTTCGCATCACTTGGTGGTTAAGATGCTTACGTTCTCAGGCGACTTCCTGCTTAACCTTGCGCAGCACAGCTGTGCCATTATTGCCAAAGAAGAAGCCGAGCAAGAGCGCATTGTCGGGTGCGGCGCGTATCGGATAAAAAGCCGCAACAAAGACGGGTGCGTGCTGGAGGCTTTTGACCGCTACTGCATGGGCGAGCCGTTCGTGAAAGAGATTGAGATTCGCTACGGTAGCCTCGCCTTGGCCGAGCGCTTCCGTCGCAAGGAGCTCGATATGGTAGTCTACGAGAGCGTCGACTTGCCAAAGCTCCTGCAGAACGACGACGGTGTAAAAATCCTTACGCAAAGCATGCTGGGGCTCGGGTTTGCGGGGCTCCGCATGAACTCGGAGAATCCCCTGATTAAGCACAAGGAAGCGCGCCGTGCGTTAGCCATGGCCGTAGATAAACGCAAGCTCGTGCAGGAATTGTTTGCCTCCCTAGCCGAAGAAGCGCACTGCCCAGTCCCGCCCGTGCTCATGACAGACCCTTCATTAAAGCCTATTCCCTACGACCCTGCCCGCGCCAAACAAGTACTGGCGAGGCTTGGCCTTAAGAAACCGCACCTTAAGCTCTTGTCGAGGCTAGACTTAGCTGTACCCATCTTTAACCGCGTAGAAGAGTTTTTTGCCGAGTCCCTGCGACAAATCGGCATCGAGGTCGAGTACGTCAAGGTCGAACATAAGGTATATCTCCGCGCGGAAAACTTAAGTCGGGCAGACGCCTATGTCGGCCGCTGGGTAGCCGATAGCCCGAGCCCGGAGGAAATGCTTACGCCGCTCTTGGACAGCGCGTCTAGCATGAACCGCGTCCTGTACAAAAACGCGGAAGTAGACGAAATGCTAGCGCGTGCGCGCAAGCTCTTAAACCCGACTAAGCGCGAGGACCTGTACCGCCGCGTGCAGCGCAAGGCTATGGAAGACGTGCCGCTTATACCGCTGTATTACTTGTTGGCCGGCGCTGCCTACCGCGAAAGCGAGCTGACGAACGTCAACATTAGTCCCATGGGGCTGCTTAGGTGTGGGGAGATGATGTTCGTTTAGATGCTGCCAGCCCCCAGCCGCCAGCCGCCAGGAGATGTCGCTTGTGATTTGTGATTTGCGAGCCGTAAGCTGTCGATACACATCCCCCTTGCCTCCTGCATACACTGCTAGAGAGTGTTTTGCGGGAGGCGATACTTTTGTTGCTGCTGTCCGTATTGGCGAGGATACTCGGGCTCTTTGCGGGCTTACGCCTCTTGGTCTCCTATGTTGCCACCAATTCGTTTCCGCAGCCTTTATCCGAGAGCGAGGAACAGCGGTATCTGCGCCAATGGAAGGAGGGCGACTGGCAAGCGCGCGGCATCCTCATCGAACACAATTTGCGCTTAGTGGCCCATATGGTGAAGAAATACGACTCTAGCCCCGTAGAACAAGAAGACCTTATATCCATCGGCACTATCGGCTTGATTAAGGGAGTTAACACCTTTGACATGCACAAGGGCATCCGGCTCGCGACGTATGCCGCGCGCTGCATAGACAACGAGATACTGATGCACCTAAGGGCAACGAAGAAGTTACGCGCAATGATATATCTCAACGAGCCGACAGGGGTAGACAAAGAAGGAAATGAGCTTACTCTGATAGAAACACTATCTAACAACGAAGAGCCGCTCGCCGACACGGTCGAGACAGCACTGCAGCAGGAGCGGCTACAACAGCTGTTGGCGCGCCTTGACCGACGCGAACAGGTGGTGCTGATGCTGCGTTTTGGCCTCGTTGACGGAGTTAGGCTTACTCAACGCGAGATTGCCCGCGAACTCAAGATTTCACGTTCCTATGTCTCCCGCATCGAAAAAAAAGCCATGCAACGCCTCTACAGCGAGGTGTGTAAGGAGGGGGGGTTTTGAAAGAATAGCCGCCAGCCGCCAGCCGCCGGCCGCCAGCCGCCAGCTTTGAGCTGTGAGCGGTGAGCTGGGGCAATCATGAATCAGGAATCGTGAATCATGAACTTAGGGAAGGCAGTGAGCTTTGAGCTGTGAGCGATGAGCTGGGGCAATCATGAATCAGGAATCGTGAACCATGAACTTAGGGAAGGCAGTGAGCTTTGAGCTGTGAGCGGTGACGCACGGGGTGGAAAGGTGGAAAGGTCAAAGGGGAACGGGTTCCTGCTAGCATGCCTCCGTCTCCACGAAGTGCTAAGTGCTAAGTGCTAGGCGCATTACCTTTTGACTTGCCAGGCTATATGCTACACTAGCTTCGAGGTGAACACATGAAGTACTTGCTGCCCTCTATGTATGTAGAAAGCATCTACCACATCGACCTAGCGAAGCTACGCGCGCGCGGCATAGACACCATCATCTCTGACCTCGATAACACCTTGGTGCCGTGGGTAGAAAACAAAGTCAACCCCGAGCTCAAGCAGTGGCTAGAGAACCTTAAGGCGCAGGGCTTTAAGGTTTGTTTGGTGTCTAACGCTCTGGAGAGGCGCATCGCGCACTTTCGCACCGAGCTTAATGTGCCCGGCCTTAGTCGCGCCAACAAGCCCTCGCGCAAAGCCTTTCGGCAGGCCTTAGCGCTCCTTGGCAGCCGACCTGAAACGACAGCCATGATTGGCGACCAAGTCTTCACCGATGTCTTGGGCGGCAATCGCTTAGGGCTCTTTACTATCCTCGTGGTGCCGCTTAGCGACCGCGACTTCTTTACGACCCGCATCGTGCGCATTTTTGAGCGCTGGGTGCTGCGGCATATGGCGAGGGGTAAGGAATGAGCTGTCGCTTGTGGCTTGTCGCTTGTCGCTTGGGGAGATGGCTGTGAGCTTTGAGCGGTGAGCTGTGAGCACGCTCCTTCTACCAAGAGCCAGGGTCTGGTAGTCAAGAGCGGCAACATTGATTATAATGTAGGCACGGCGGCTAAACCGCAGAAAACACACGAGGCGTAGGGAGGCATGGACGTGGCTGTACGATTCGGTCGAATAACTGTAAATCCTGAGGTCTGCATGGGGCAGCCAACCATCAGGGGAGTCCGCATTACGGTTGCCTTTGTCCTCAAGTTGTTGGCTTCAGGCATGACCCAAGAGGAAGTTCTAGAGGCATACCCAGAGTTAGTCAAGGAAGACATCCTTCAATCCATCGAATATGCAGCCTGGCTAGCTGGCGAGTATCACCGTCCGACTCCCGTGTATGCTGAACGCGGCGTATGAAGCTGAAGTTCATAGCAGATGTCCATATATCCCCGCGCACTGTCGGGGCACTGCAGAGCACGGGGTATGATATCTGTCGAGTTACCGACAAGCTTGCCTCTACAGCCTCTGATCATGACATTATCCGCTTAGCGCGCGACGAACAATCCGTGATCATCACTCAGGATTTGGATTTTTCGGCTATTGTAGCCCAGGGCGGGCTTAACGGGCCGAGCGTTATAACGTTGAGAGTCGCGAATGCCAAGCCTGATGCCATCACACGACTCTTGGCGTCCATCCTGCCTTTGATTGAGGCCGAACTCGTTGCAGGCGCAATCATATCAATCGATGAACGGGAGTATCGCATTAAGAGGCTTTACACTGAGGCCTAGAGGGGCTTTCCGCTCTCCGCCGTAAGCCGTAAGCCGTAAGCTGTCAGCGTAGCACCCATTCCACGAAGTGCAAAGTGCTAAGTGCTAAGTGCGATCCCCTCCCATACAAGCCACAAGCGACAAGCCACAAGCAACACGTTCCCCATTGCAGGACTTCCCCTCCGCATGTCGAAATCCCTCACAAGACAGTCGCAAGGAGGGCACGCATGCTGCGCAAAAAACTGGGAGAGCTACTGCTTGAGGAAGGAGTCATTACACAGGAGCAGTTAGCGAGCGCACTGGCTACATCAAACGGCTCTCGCCTGGGCGAAACCTTAGTAACGCAAGGATTCGTCAGTGAGGAGAAGCTTTACCGTATTATCGCCAAACAACACGGAGCGCGTTTTGTGCTGCTGCGCGATATTACCCCCGAACAAGAGGCCGTAAAACTCCTTAGCGCCGCCACTGCGCGGCGCTATCGGTGTTTGCCGCTTAAGCGCACGCCAGACACCCTGCAGTTAGCTATCGCCGACCCCCTAAATGTACTAGCCGTCAGCGACATTTCGTTAATAACGGGTCTAAAAGTCGAACTGGTAGTCATGACGCCGCGCGACATCGAGAAGGCCCTAGCTCGCCTCTACGGCGAAACGACGACTCCCGGTGAGGTGTCTACAGCCGGGGAGGGCGAGGCCACGCCTGTCGTGCGCATGGTCAATCGCCTGATTGCACAGGCCTGCCAAGAGCGCGCCTCCGACATCCACCTAGAGTCCCAAGACGACGGCGTACGCGTGCGCTACCGCGTCGACGGCGTGCTGCAGGACGTAAGCCGATTAGATAAAGACATGTCGCTCGCGCTGTTCTCGCGCCTTAAAGTTATGGCCCAGCTCGATATTTCCGAACGGCGTCTGCCCCAAGACGGGTCGTTCCGTTTTAATGGCCCGCAGGGCTCGTTTGACTTGCGCGTCTCTACCCTGCCGACAGTCAGCGGCGAGAAAGTCGTGCTGCGCCTGCTAAACAGCGGCCGCGTCGAGTTGTCCTTACAGAAGCTCGGGTTAGCTCAAGCCGACCGCGAACGGTTAGAGCGCATGCTGACGCAGAGCTACGGCATGATTCTTATTACCGGCCCCACCGGGAGCGGCAAGACAACCACCCTTTATTCCGCCGTGCATCACCTGCACCATCCCTCGCGCAACATCTGCACCGTGGAAGACCCGGTGGAGTTTCGCCTGCCGGGAATCACCCAGGTAAACGTCAACCAAAAGATAGGCCTGTCCTTTGCGAGCGTCCTGCGCGCCTTCGTGCGGCAGGACCCGGACGTGATCCTGGTCGGCGAGATTAGAGACTACGAAACAGCAGACATCGCCATCCGCTCCGCGCTGACCGGGCATCTGGTGTTGTCGTCGCTACACACCAACGATGCCGCCAGCACCGTAACGCGCTTAAGCGAGATGGGGGTCGAGCCGTTTCTTATTGCCGCGTCGATAGTCGGCGTGGTGGCGCAGCGGCTCGTGCGCAAACTCTGCCCGGCCTGTAGGCAGCCGCATGTGTTGCCGGCACAGTCGCCGGAGTTGCGCGCCTTAGGGCTTGACGCGGCAGAACAGCACAAGTTCTATTTGCCTACGGGGTGTGACAAGTGTCACGGGGAGGGTTTCCGCGGCCGCGTCGGCGTCTTTGAAGTTATGAGCGTAAGCGAAGAAATGCGCGCCGCCATCGTACGCCAAGCTGCGACCGGCGAGCTTCGGGCAGTGGCACGGCGCGCGGGCTCCCGTTCACTGCTTGCAGACGCCGTAGACAAAGCGCGGGAAGGTCTCACCACCGTTGCCGAAGCCCTGCGTGTGGCTTATCAGGAGGGATAGTAATATGGCAGAACGTGAACTTCTTGTCGATGAGTTACTGCGGCAGGCCGCGGCCATGCGCGCCTCGGACTTACACATTACGGTCGAACTGCCGCCCATGGTACGGGTAGACGGCGAGCTACAACGCATGCCGGACTTGCCCATCTGTAAGCCCGACGACACGGCGCGCATCATGCGCGAGTTGCTCACCGAACAACAGCGGGCTGAGTTCGTTACTCATGGCAGTATCGACTTTTCTTTAAGCCGCCCAGGTGTCGGGCGCTTTAGGGTAAACGCCTACCGCCAACGCAATGCCGTGGCACTGGCGCTGCGTCTGATTCCCGCCGGTATCCCCGATATTCGTGAGTTGAACCTACCGCCCATCGTATCCGAATTGGCGCGTAAACCAAGCGGGCTTATTTTAGTCACCGGCCCCACAGGCAGCGGCAAATCCACAACCCTCGCCGCCATGATTGGGCAGATGAACCGCGAGGAGAAGCTGCATATATTGACACTAGAGGACCCCATCGAGTTTTTGCACCGGCATGGGCAGAGCATGGTCAACCAACGCGAGATCGGGCCGGATGCACCTTCCTTTGCCGCAGGGTTGCGCGCGGCACTGCGCGAAGACCCGGACGTCATCCTGGTGGGCGAAATGCGCGATTATGACACTACACAGATTGCGGTAAGCGCAGCCGAAACCGGCCACTTAGTCCTAGCTACTTTGCATACCCCCTCGGCTTGGCAGACGATAGACCGCATCGTCGATATCTTCCCGCCTTATCAGCAGGCGCAAATCCGCATTCAGCTCGCCTCCTCCCTGCAAGGGGTAATCGCCCAGCAGCTTTTGCCCCGCGCCGACGGGCCCGGTCGCGTGCCTGCTTTTGAGATTATGGTCTCCACTCCAGCTGTGCGCAACCTAATCCGCGAAGGCAAGACGCACCAGCTCCCCTCGATTCTGCAAACCAATGCCCGCGCGGGGATGGTTACAATGGAAGCCTCGCTTAAGAAGCTGCTGGCTGACCGCATAATCTCCGACGAGACATACCGGCTGTTTAGCGTAGAATCCGGCATTCTGCGTATTCTGGAGTGATGTCAGATGAGCCAAGTCTATTCCTTTAAGGCGCGCGCCGCGACCGGTGCGGCGCAGAGCGGCACGATTGCCGCCGAGAGTCAAAGTGAGGCGCTAAAGAAACTGCAGGAGCGGGGGCTCGTGGTTACACACCTCGAGCTAACCCGCGATTTAGCCGTGCAGTGGCGCGCAAGCAAAGGCAAGCAGAGCCTCTTTCGGCAGAGCGTGCCGGTAAAGGACTTAAGCATGTTCTGCCGACAATTTGCCGTGCTCTTTGGCTCCGGCGTTACCATTATGCAGTCGTTGCGCACGCTAGAGCAGCAGACGACTAACCGCGAACTTAAGGCGCGGCTTAAGCAAGTTACACAGGCCGTCGTAGCCGGGGAGGGCTTAGGTGCGGCCATGAAACGCCACGCCGACGTTTTTCCCGCTTTGCTCTACAATATGGTGGCAGCAGGCGAAGTCTCCGGCGCGCTGGAAACAGTCTTAGATAAGGCAGCCACCCATTTTGAGCGCGAGCACGCCATTGAAACGCGCGTAAAGTCCGCCCTGTTTTATCCTAAGCTCGTGGTCGGCGTCATTTTCCTAGTCGTCACTTTCCTTTTGACTTTCGTAGTGCCGCGTTTTGCCGACCTGTTTGTGGGCATGGGTGTGGATTTGCCGCTGCCGACGCGCATGCTGATGGGGCTTGGGGCGTTTATGGCGAGCTGGTGGTGGGCGGTAGCGCTAGGCCTAGTCGTCGCATATGCTCTAGCGGTATGGTACAGAGCCACACCCGCAGGCAAAGTGGCCTTTGACCGCCTTTCTTTGCGCCTACCTATCTTTGGCGAGCTTAACCGCATGAATTTTGTTTCACGTTTTTGCAGGAACTTAGCAACTCTTAGTCGAAGTGGAGTACCTATAGTACCGGCGATGATTTTAGTGCGCCAGACTATCGGTAACCGCATCCTTGAGGACGCCTTGCGCCCGGCCGAGGAGGCCATTAAGTCAGGGCAGGGGATTTCGCCTCAGCTCTCGCGCAGCGGCTTTTTCCCGCCGCTGGTCACGCAAATGGTCGCGGTGGGTGAGGAAACAGGTGCGCTAGACACAATGCTCGAGCGCGCGTCCGATTTCTACGACGGTGAAATTAAATCTCTCACCGACCGCTTAACGCAGTTGATTGAACCGATTATTTTTGTTATTTTAGGCGTAGTAGTTACGTTTATTATCTTAGCGATAATGTTGCCGATGTTTGAGAGCTTGAGGATGGTGGGCTGAGCGCGGAGCGAGTGTCTAGTGCCCAGTGCCTAGTGCCCAGTGCTCAGTGCCCAGTAGCGCAAGCTCTCCAATTTCATGATTCACGATTCCTGATTCATGATTGCCTTAGCTCACAGCTCACAGCCCACCGCTTACGGCTTACAGCTTACAGCTGGCGGCTGGCGGCTGGCGGCATCCCCAAGCGACAAACGACAAACCCGCTGGCTAGCGCCTAGGGACGAGGCTAAGCCTTAGTTCTTACGCTGTATATACACCTCCCTAGTAGAGAGACATACGCCTAGCCAGGGATAAGTGGTGAGGAGGAGGTGAAAAGGATGAAAAAGAGAGAAAGAGGCTTTACGCTAGTCGAGCTGTTGGTTGTCATCGCGATCCTGGGTGTGCTCGGTGGTATAGCTGTACCTAGGGTGTTAGGAGCGGTGGAGAACGCCAGACGCAACGGCAATATCGCCAACCGGACGATTCTGCAGTCGGCTGTCGAGCGGTACAACATTGACAACGGTAATTGGCCGGTAACAGGGCGGGCTCTGCCAACGGGAGCCACTGTAGTGCCATTGGTCGGCCCAGATTTAGCCAATTATCTACAAGGGGGTGTGTTGCCTCCCGTGAACGTTGCAAGTATGGGTGATCCTGATGGGACGGGCCCGTTGACAGGAGATACACTCACTACTCACCGTTGGGGCATTAACGCTGCTGGTGTGGTCATAATTGTGAACGCCGCCGGTGATGCAGTCGTGTGGCATCCTTAACTGCTACGAAGACCCCGACCCTGCCATGGGGCAGGGCTTTCTTTATTATGGAGCCACCTGCCTGCGGGGATGCCGTGCGTCTTACGCAGGTCTTTGTTTTGGGTCGATTCTTGGTTAGGAGGAAATGCAGGAACCTTGTCAAGCGGTGTCGAAGATTGACGATAGCGTGAAAACGCATTGCCAGGGCGGGAGTTGAGTTTGTGCCTTTTGTGTTTGCCGCAGTAGGGTCGTTTCTTAATGTGGTTATCTACCGCTTGCCGCGCGGCCAAAGCGTGGTTACGCCGCGCTCGCAGTGCCCAAACTGCGGGCATATGCTGAATTGGGTCGATTTAGTGCCCATACTTTCGTATCTGATGCTTAGAGCGCGTTGCCGCTACTGCAGGGCTAGGATTCCGCTCCGCTACGCAGCTATCGAGGCACTAAGCATGGTTAGTTTAAGTCTGGTCTGGTACAATACGGGCAATATCCTGCGCTGGCCTTATGTGGTGTTGGCGGCGCTCTTGATTGCCATCACCTTTATTGACTACGACCACTACTATATACCAGATAAGCTGCTGCTTGTCGGTGGGGGTGCGTGGGTTGGCTTACGCGCATTCCTCCCGTTTATTGACCCCCCGCGCGCATTGCTTGGGCTTGCCCTCGGCTTCGCCGTGATGTTGGTGATTTACTTGTTGGCGCGCGGCGGCATGGGCTTTGGCGATGTTAAGCTGACTGCGTTGCTCGGGTTGTACCTTGGCCCGGCACCTGTCATGCTTACGCTTCTTCTGTCATTTGTTGTCGGAGCGACAGCAGGGATTTTGCTTATGATATTGAAATTAAAGGGCAGAAAGGATATGCTCCCTTTCGGCCCCTTTCTTGCTTTAGGTGCCTTTTTCACAATGTTGTGTGGCCCTGCCATTATTTTGTGGTATACTCAAGTGATAGGGTTGTAGTGAGGGTCGCTTGTCCCTTGTCGCTTGTCGCTTGTGGGTGCCGCTAGTGAGCTGTGAGCTTTGAGCGGTGAGCGAAGAGGGGTGGACAGGTGAAAGGTGGAAAGGTCAAAGGGAAACCGGGCACCATCGCGACACCGCTCCACTAAGCACTAGGCACTGGGCACTAGGCACGCGCGCCACTCTTGCCTCTTGCTTCTCATATCTTGCCTCTTGCTTCTCATATCTTGCCTCTTGTAGAAAGGAGCCTTACCATGTCGGCATGCACGCGCTTGCGCCGCAGGAATGGTTTTACGCTGGTGGAAGTGCTGGTATCCGTGGCGATGCTTGGTATACTCGTATTGCCGCTTATGGGCATCTTTACGCAGAGCCTGCGCTCGGTGCACGCTGGCAGGGCACAGGTGACGGCGGCCTTTCACGCGCAACGGCTGATGGACGACTTTGTTTTGGCCGATGCCGCAGGACGCGTGCCGCTTGGCCGCACTGCCATTGACGGTACCTTTTCGTTTGAGCGCGCCGTGCGCACGCACCCGGGAACGGGACTAACCGAAGTAGTGATTACAGTGTTTTGGCAACAGGGAGCGATAGCGAGAACGCTGAGGGTGGTGAGCCTAGTTGCGCCGCGCTGAAGCAGGCTTGACCTTAATTGAGATGTTAGTGGCGGTCGGCACGATGGGGCTTGTGGCTGTAATTGTGGCCTCGCTCTTTGCCCAAGGGATGCACACCTACAGCGCCGGACAGGCCGCGGGCTTAGTAATTGCCGATGTGCGTTTTGCCGTCGAGCAAATCGCCACGCGCTTGAGAGAGGCTCGGCCCGATCATGTTGTGGTCGCCGACGCCGGACGTCAGATAACTTTTCAGGTGTGGGACAGAACGCTTCTTCCCCCCGGTTGGCGCACGCTGACCTATCGCTTGTCCGGGAACGATATTCGACTCAACGACCAACCTATGGCGTCTTACGTGCAGAGCTTGCAGTTTATGCTTACGGACGGAGGCCGCGCCGTAACTATCACCGTTACTACAGTAAGCTCCGTCTCCGGCGCTCGCCCCGGCACGGGTCTGCCGTTTACGTTTACGACGCGGGCGGTGCTCAGGAACTGAGGGCTGTCAGCTGTCAGCAATCAGCGAGCAGCTATCAGCTATGAGCGCTGAGCTTGAAGGCTTTAGGCGTTAGGCTCTAGGCGTTAGAAGTGCGGTGGAGCTGAGCTATCGTCCCCCTCCACTAAGTGCGAAGTGCAAAGTGCGAAGTGCGTCCACTGTTCCCCTCTGCCAGGAGCTAGGAGCCAGGAGCTAGCAGCCTCCCACCCCCCGCCCCCACCATCTCGCGAAAGGAGGCCCCCCATGCATTCGCAGCGCGGTAGCATACTCGTATTCGTCACTTTGACGGTCGCCATTCTCATGATTGTCGGCGCTACTTTTGCGACGGCTACAACCGCGGAGTACCGTTCTGCCATGCACCACACGCAGGGGACGCAGGCCTTTTATATTGCCGAGGCGGGGTTGAACTGGGCGCGTCATGGCCTTGGGAACGGCAGCATTGTGCTACCATCGATTGGCATAGAGCAGACGCATATACTGTATCGCAGCGCTGCTTTCGGCACGCCGGTGGGCACGCAGGTGCTGGCAGACATTGGCGAAATTGAGGTTGTGGTGCGGCGTCTAACCGCCTCGCGCATAGAACTGGTAGTCCAGGGGAGGCAGCAACTTGCGCGTCGCACGCTATCCATCCAAGCCGATGAAACAACCGACGTGGACGTTGAAAATGTGCTTGCTAGGCACCAAGTCGTTGGCGAAGTAAATCTCGGTGAAGAAGCTGAAATCCGCGGGGATATTTCTGCCGGTTCGTTTGTATGGGGGGAGGATGCTAGGATTATAGATGGGAAGGCCATTATTGGCCCGCCCTTGGCGTCGTTTCGACCGCCTACGTTTGTTTTCCCCAGCGGCCTTACGTCACGGGGAGCGGTGACAGTGCGCGAAGGAAGGTCGGCAAGCCTGTCGGTCAATAGCAGTTATACCGACGTGACGGTGCAGGAGGACGGCGTGTTGATAATTAACGTACCGGATGCCCGCGACGTGGTATTGAGTATCGAAAACCTTACCCTGCACGAGGACGCGCAGATAAACCGTACCGGTGACGGTACAGGGCGTGTTTTGTTGCATATCAGGCAGAGAATGATCATCGGTGAAGAAGCCCGTATCAACGGCCATATCGAGCGCATGATTGTGTACTATCACGGCACGACACGGTTAACGCTAGGTGAGGACTCTTCGCTGACGGGGATACTGGTGACCAACAACGCACCGGTAACACTGGCGGAAGGTGCGAGATTAGATGGGCATCTTATTACCGGGGCGACCGAGGTGCGTGTCAGTGAGGACGCAAGACTCGTCGGTGTGCTCTACGCGCCGCACGCGCGAGTCGATATAGGAGAGGGAGCTCTAGTAGAAGGCGTCTTGATTGCTGACCGCTTGTTTGTCGGCGAAGAGGGGAAAGTCAACCGCGCAGCCGGCGGTATAGAGAGTTTTACGCCTGCGCTTGGGCTGTGGTCGACTTATAGCTTTCACACTTGGGGCAGCAGATAATATCAACAGGCATGTAGATAGAGCATGTAGATAGAGATAGAGAGAGGGGGCCTGTGCGCTTGCACCCGGTGACACAAGAAAACCAAGAGCTAGCTAAAGTTATCACGCGGAGTGAACGCAACCGGGCCGCTCGCGTCAGGCGCAGCCGTAAGGCATGGGGAGTGGCGGGAATTGTGACCCTCGCTCTCGTCGCCGCCGTAGTCTACGCGGGCACAGAGCTAGAGAGGCTTTGGCACGCGAGCGCGCTATGGCTAACCGAGATGTGGAACAACTATGCGCACCGCTTAGACGTCTCTGTCGCGCAAAACGTTTCTGTCGCCTGGTTATGGGTATTTGCACCCCTGGCACTTATCGCCTCACTGACCCTAGGTGTGCGGTACTGGCGTCGCGTCAGGACACGCTCGGTACCTAGAGCGAGTGTTGCGTCACAAGAACCCGCACCTACTGCAGTTGCGCGCACTCGACCGGAACCCGTGCCGTCATCTCCCGCACTTACTCCTAAGAAACCGCCGCAGCGCGGTCTGTTTGCGCGACCGGTGCTAGGCATTGATGTCGGAAACTCGCAGATTAAGATGGTTGAGGTCGTGCCGGGTCAACCGCCGCGCGTCTTACGCTACGCGGTGGTGCCAACGCCGCGGGGCAGCGTAGAAAATGGTTTAATTAGGGACGCCGGAGCCTTAAGCGCCGCCATTTCCGAGGCCGTAAGTCGCGGCGGCTTCACGACACGCCGCGCCGCGACTACGCTCACGGGACAGAATTTGATGCTAAGGAAGCTCACTCTGCCCCCGATGCCCAAGCAAGAGCTGCGGGCGGCGATTGACTGGCAAATCGAGCAAGTGCTACAGCTAAACCGCGAGGATACTCTGACGGATTTTGCCGTCATGCCAGCTCGCGCGGGCGAACCTAATACCGTAATCTTAGTCGCCATGCAGCGCGAGCCCATCATTAACTTCGTAGATTTTATGGCTAACGCGGGATTTGAGATTATCCGCGTCGACATTGAGCCTTTGGCCATGTTTCGCTCCGCCCTCCTAGCGACGCAGTCTAATGTTAAGCGCGGCACGCACGTCGTCCTAGATTTTGGCGCGGGCACCACTAATCTAAGTGTGTTTCGTGAAGGTGTGCTGCAGACGGCGCGCGTGATTGCCATAGGCGGTAACCAGCTGACGCGCGCCATTATGCTGGAGCACCAGTTAGACTTCGAGCAGGCCGAGAAGGAAAAGATTGAGCATGGGCTTACGCCCGACAGACCACATTTTGCGCTGCTGGCCCCCGTGCGCGACCGTCTGTTTGGGGAAATAAACACTACGGTTAACTTCTATCTCACAGAAAATAAAGGCGTAACCATTGACACAGTGCAGGTGGCCGGGGGCAATAGTTTGCTCCCCTTCTTCACGGCCCAACTTGAGGAAAGTATCCGCCATGCGGTGCGCAGTGACCAGAAGGACTTTCGCGTGAACATCACTAATCCACTTACGCGTATGGCTCACGGCGTCTCGGCGGAAGACCTCGACTGGTACGGGGCTTCCCTGTGTGTCGCGATTGGCCTAGCGCTAGGGGAGGTTGTGCCGTGAAAATCAACCTGCTGCCGCTCGCACGGCAGAGGCAACCGTTTCCCTACCGTGCTATTCTCATTGCGGTGGTATGCGTGTTGTGTGTGGCGGCACCTGTTACTGCCTATAGCTATCGCCTGCTGCAAAACGTGCAGAGCCTCCGGAATGAGGTCGCCGGCCTGAAAGCGCGGTCAGATGCATTAGGGACGCTTGAGCCCCTGCTCTTGGAGTATGCGCGCTTGGAGCAAGAACTGCGGCGTGTGCGCGGCGAAGCTGTCCCCGAAAATGTCAAGCTGGTACCTTTCCTGGACGAGCTGGCGCGGCTTCTACCTGATCGCGTCTTTGTCACCGACTTAAGTATCGACGAAACGGGTATGCGGCTGAGTGGCGTAACGCCGTCTTACGCTTTGGCGGCAGAGTTTCTGCGAGTCTTAGCCGGCTCAGATTTGTTCGCGGAACCGGTGCTTAGCGTATTGCAGGCAGATGATCTGGGGCACCGCTTCGAGCTTACGGTAGAGATTAGGGCGGGGGAACAATGAAGCTTAACCGGCGTGAGGGCATACTGCTAGGGTTCCTGTTGGTCGTGTTAACTGGGGCATTGATTTACTTGTACTTGTGGCAGCCCCTGCTCTCCGAGCAGGCTGCTTTGCGTCACCAGCTAGAGACGCTGACAGGCACGCTCGACAGGCTGGAGCCTTGGGAAGACAAAGAGTCGGAACTTGCGGCGAGGATTGAAAATCTACGTGCGCAAATTCGCACGGTGACCGAAGAGCGTGAGCTCGGCATTCCCCTACCCGAATTCTTGACTATGCTCGAAAACGCAGCCGCCGCGACTGTCGTTAACCTTGAAAGCACGAGCATTGCGGTGGAAGACGTGGGCGCTGTTACGAACATGCAGGTTGCCGGCACCTACCATGACCTCTATCGTTTTCTCATGCTGCTGGAGGAGCAGGACGAAGCCTTAGTGCTGGAGGCACTGCAGTTTACCGGCACGGGACAGTCTCTGCAAGGGACGCTACAGGTTCGCTTGTTTAGCGGCGCGGTTATCGGTGAGCCCAAGGTGGGCGGGTTCCCCGGACGCTCGCCTTTTGCGGCGCGTCGGCAGTAGTGAGGTGCGAAGTGCGGAGCAGAGGAAGCGGCTTCACCATAATAGAACTCCTGGCTGTAGTCGGCATTATGGGGGTTCTGGCTCTGCTGGCGGTGCCGAGAGTCAGCGATGCGTTAATTAACGCAGAACTGCAGTCGACGGTGCGGCAGTTAGCATCGGATGCACACCACGTGCGCCAGCTTGCCATTATGCGAGGCGCTAATACGCGCATGGATTTTCTTAGGCTCTCCGGACACCCGCATCAAGTGAGGGTGTTTAACGAGCTCTCGCAGGAGATGAGAGAGTACCGTCGCGTATTGCCGGCAAGGATTACATTTGTTACTGCCGACGAGAACTTTGCCTTTAACTACTTAGGCGAGCCTATCGCTTTCGGCAATCCGACACCGAACTCTACTATTTGGATTCAGGCGTCTAATGGGCGCAGTATGTACCTTATCTTAAGCATTACCGGCCGCATCCGCATCTCGACTACACCGCCCTAACCAACTTGTAGGGACGTGACAACCATGATTGTGCTAATCGGCATGATGGGGAGCGGCAAGAGCAGCGTAGGTAGGGTCATCGCCCGCTCGCTCAACCTCTTGACCATCGACCTCGACCGAGAAATAGAGCGCCGCACCGGGCTGTCTGTGGCCGAGATTTTTGCTATCCATGGCGAGCCTTACTTCCGCCAAGTGGAGGAGGAAGCGCTGCTACGCTTGGCCCAGGCAGGGAAGCCGCTGGTGTTGTCGCTAGGCGGCGGGGCTGTGTTATCCGAGCGCGGTATGGAGGCGCTTAAACACAAGGCGCGAGCTGTCATCTATTTGCAGGCCTCCGTGCCGGAGCTACTCGCCCGCCTTAAGCGCAGCCGCATCAAGCGACCGCTACTTGAGAACGCGGCAGACCCCCATGCGCGCTTGGTGGAGCTATTGCACGTGCGCCGTCCGCTCTATGAGCGTTACGCCGACTTCACAGTCGATACGGACGGCAAGCTCTTGGCGGATGTAGCACAGGAAATCCTAGGGGTATTAGAATCTTACTCAAAGGGGTGTAGATAACTAATGGAAAGTAGACTAAACCGCCTGCGCGCGGGCCTGCCCGAGGGGCTTGACGCCTGTCTTATCGTCAAGCCTGAGAACAGGGCATATCTCACCGGCTTTACCGGTTCTAATGGCTATGCGCTCGTCAGCCGGGATGCGGCCTGGCTCCTTACAGATTTTCGCTATGTGGAACAGGCGGCTGTAGAGGCCCCGGAATTTACGGTGCAGGACTATCAGGCCTCGCTCTACGATTTTCTGCAGCAGTTACTCGCGGAGCACAAGCTGCAAAGGGTAGGCTTTGAGAGCGACTATATTACCTTTAGCATCTATCAGGCGCTAAAGGAGAAGCTACAGGCGGAGCTTGTGCCGCAGACCGGGCTAGTCGAAAAGCTGCGTATGGTCAAGGACGCGGCCGAGTTGTCTGCCATGCGGCAAGCTGCGGCCATAGCCGAGGAAGCGCTGCGACAGACTCTGCCTAAAATCAAGGTCGGTGTATCCGAAGCCTATATTGCACTGGAACTAGAAATAGCTATGCGCAGGCTAGGAGCCGACCGCGCTTCGTTTGACTTTATCGCGGCTTCCGGCCCGCGTTCGAGCTTGCCGCATGGCCGTGCAAGCAGCCGCCTTATTGAAGCGGGCGATTTCTTGACTCTGGACTTTGGGGCTGTATACAATGGATACTGCAGCGATATGACGCGCACCTTCGTACTTGGCCAGCCAAGTGCCAAACAGCTTGAGCTCTACAACACCGTGCTAAAGGCGCAGCTCGCCGCACTGGCAGCCGTTCGTCCCGGCGTTTTGGGCAAAGATGTAGACAAAGTCGCGCGCGACATTATCTCCGAGGCCGGCTACGGCGAGCGCTTCGGCCACGGCCTAGGCCACGGTATAGGCCGTGCCGTGCACGAGGGCCCCTCCGCCGGCACTAAAGGCGAGGATGCTTTGCAGCCCAATATGGTTATTACCATCGAACCCGGCATCTACATACCCGACTGGGGTGGAGTGCGCATCGAGGACATGGTCGTCGTGACGCCTAGCGGCTGCGAGAACTTCTATAGCTTTAGCAAAGAGCTAGTGGTGCTGTAAGCGTGCCTAGTGCCTAGTGCTCAGTGCTCAGTAGAGCCGTGTCGCAGTGGCACCCGTTCCCCTTTGACCTGTCCACCTTTCACCTTTCCACCCTTCCTACCGAGAGCTGAGAGCTGAGTGCCCTTCAAGCCCAAGCCTAGTTCACGATTCACGATTTCTGATTCATGATTGCCCCTGCTCACCGCTCCACTTTTCTTGTCTCTATTTTCTTGCTTCTTGCTTCTTGAATCTTGTACCAAGGAGGCCTCCCATGATTTCAACTAACGACTTTCGCACAGGACTAACCATTGAACTTGACGGCGCCGTCTATCAAGTAGTCGATTTTCAGCACGTCAAACCCGGCAAAGGCGCGGCTTTTGTGCGCGCTAAGCTCAAGAACGTAGAGACGGGCGCAGTACAGGAAACGACTTTCCGCGCGGGCGAGAAGGTAAACCGCGCGCACGTGGAGCGCTGCCAAATGCAGTACCTCTACGACACCGGCGATTTCTACACGTTTATGGACGAGAGCTCCTTTGAACAGGTCAACATTAACCACGATGTCCTAGGCGACGACATTAAGTTCCTCAAAGAAAACGAAAGCGTCACCATGATGATGTACAACAACCGCGTCATCGGCATAGAGCTACCGTATTATGTTGAGCTCGTGGTAAAAGAAACCGCGCCCGGGTTTCGCGGCGATACCGCCACGGGCGGCTCCAAACCCGCTACCATGGAAACGGGCCTTATTATTAACGTGCCATTCTTTATTAACGAAGGGGACAAGCTCCGCATTGACACCCGCACGCGCGAGTACCTCGACAGGGTCTAAGGCAATACGAAGGAGGGCAACGATATGCTTTTAACCGGAGCCGAGCTTAGGCAAGTTTTCGCGTTGGCATCACCGTTTACGGCGAATGGTCAGCTAAAACCTGAAGCAGAGCGCGTAACGCTCCTCGCCGCGAACGCCAACTTTCCGTTTGAACTTGAGATGCGGGCGTTTGCCATGGCCGCGGCAGCGGGAAAGGGTTCGCCTGTTATCGTGCAGCTCAGCCATAACGCCGCTGAGGCGGGCTCCGGCGACCCCGGCAAAATACCGACACTCGCCGGTGTAAAGCACTATTCACCCGACACTAACGTCGTGCGTGGCGCAGAGCTTGCCGCCGGGCAAATAGCGCGTTTCGCGGCCGAGTACGGCGCACGCTTCGTCGCCGTTTCGCTTGACCATTTTAAGGTGCCCGTCTATGCCCCGGCTAAGCTGCAGGACGCTCAGGCAGCCGACAGTCTAAGCCTTGCCCTAGCCGAGGCGCGAGTGCGCCATGCCGTCTCCTACATGCAGTCGACTTTCGGTGAAGAAGCGATGCTCGATGAAGCCACCCTAAGGCTCTACGCTCTTTACCTCACCGGCAAAGAATACATAACGTTTAGGCGCGATTTTCTGCGCGTAGTGGAGCGCGTGCGTCCCGCCTGGGGCATGATTGATACGGAAATGCTGCCGCCCGTGCTAGACTTTGTGGTTACGCGTGACATTACAGATGCGGTGCGCCATAGCCTCGGCAACCACGAAATTATCATCGAGGCTGAGTTTGGCGCCACCGGTACCGGCGGACAGGCGCTTGAGTACCGTCGTCTGACGGGAGCAGAGCTAGACAGGTTCGCGGCGCAAGTCGTGTCCTTTGTGCGCTACACGGGAGCCGACGCCATCGCCTATCCCATTGGCATGGAGCACGCCGCCAAAAAGGGCCAAAAACACGAGCCCGATGTACACCGCCTCGAGGTCGTGCAGACAGCTCTGTTTAGAGAGCTCGGACGCTATATTCCCTTTGCCCAGCACGGCGGCACCGGTGCCGCAAAAGTGGCGCGCGGGCTTGTCGGCAAGAACAATGTCAATACGCACTTTCTTGTCGCGGGTGCGCTGGCCATGGCTGAGTACGGCCTTGCACACATTGACGGAATTCGCGCGGGCGACAAGAAGTTCTGTGGTGCGACGGTCTTTAACAACTATCTGCAGGCAGTGGCCGAGGCGGCCCTGTTTAAACTCGGCGAAGTCGGGAGCCTTAACCTCGGGGCTCTGCTCGAGGAAAGCATAGGAGCCGTTCAGGGAAAAGCGTCGGTAGCTTCTGTGGGTAAGCCGCAGGGCGCGTACGACGAATAGGAGTATACGAAGAGGAGGAGGGCTATGGCCGGAAACATTCCTCGCCCCACAATTGAGAGGCTACCGCTGTATTTGCGGTGCCTGGCTAGACTTAAGAGCACCGGCGTGGACGTCGTGTCGTCGGAAGACCTTGGCAGGCTGCTTGCCATTACCTCGGTACAAATTCGCAAAGACCTCGCCTTTTTTGGTGAGTTCGGCCGCCGCGGTATCGGGTACGATGTCGACTCCCTAGCGCGGCAGGTTACCGCCATTTTGGGGGCCGATCAGCCGCAACGCGTCGCGCTGGTTGGGCTCGGGCACTTAGGGCAGGCGCTGGCGAACTACGAAGGTTTTCGCGAGCACGGGTTTAACATTGCCGTGATGTTCGATGCCGACCCTAGCAAAGTAGGTCTTACCGTAGCCGGACAACGGATACTGCCGGTTGACCGCATGTCAGACGTCGTAAAGCACACCGGCATTGACCTCGCCGTGTTGGCGGTGCCTGCACACGCAGCGCAACGCGTCACCGACATCTTGGTACAGGCAGGCGTGCGCGCCATCTGGAACTTCGCCCCCGTGCGCCTATCCGTACCCGAACACGTAGAAGTTCGCTACGAAAACCTTATCGTCGGCCTCCTCGCGCTGTCGTACTACCTGAAGGAAAGCAAACGTTGAAGCAAAAGGGACGGAGCTTTTTGCTTCACACCGGACGAACGGGGGGCTGCATGCGAGTGCCCAGTGCCTGCATTCGAGTGCTCAGTGGTCAGTGCCCAGTGCCCAGTAGAGCCGTGTCGCGCCCCGCTCACGGCTCTTCTAACGCCTCAAGCCTAACGCCTCAAGCCTAAAGCCTAACGCCTAATCCCCCTCCCCAAGCTCATGATTCGCGATTCCTGATTCATGATTGCCCCATCCGATTGACTCCACTCTTAGCACATGTTATCATCATATTGACCTCATTATTTTTTTCACAAGCCACGCGCTTTTTTTCACAAAGTTTGAATTTTTCGTTTTTAGGGGGAGACGCTGTGTTAACAATTACAGAACTCAACGAAATCCGCGCAAGAGTGAGGCAACACCTCAGTGTGCGCAAGGACGACAACGAGGTGCGGGTAATCATCTCGTCCGGTACGACGGCAATTGCGGCCGGCTCGCGGCAGCTAATGGCCGCAGCATTAGAAGAAATTGCCGCCCACGGCACCGCGAATGTTCAGGTAAGCCAGCGTGAGCTCGACGTCGAGGCCAACGAGCAACCCGCCGTCATCGTCGCCACAAACGGCAGTGAAGTGCTCTACAAGCGCTGCACGCCTGCGGAACTCCGCACCTTAATTCGCCGCTTCACGGCGAATAGAGCTGTAAACGCCAACTAGACCGACCCTTAAGGAGGATATATATGCAATACATTCGTTCGCATGTGCTTATCTGTGCCGGCACGGGCTGTACGTCTTCGGGGTGTAAGGCTGTCGAGCAGGCGATGTTAGCGGAGATAGAGAAACAAGGGCTCGCTAAGGAAGTTAAAGTAGTACAGACCGGCTGTTTTGGTTTCTGCAAAATCGGCCCGATCGTAATGGTATATCCCGAGGGGTCATTCTACTGCTATGTTAAACCCGAGGATGCGGCCGAGTTGGTGCACGAGCACCTGCTAAAGGGCCGCCTCGTGGAGCGCCTGCTGTATCGCGATGTGCAAAACCCTAAACCTACGGCCTTTTTTACGGACATCGGCTTCTACAAGAAACAATACCGCGTGGCCTTGGCCAATTGCGGCGCCATCGACGCCGAGAACATCGAGGAATACATCGGTGTCGACGGGTATCAGGCTTTGGCGAAGGTAGTCTCCTCCATGACCCCGGCCGAAGTCATTCACACCGTCAAGGCCTCCGGTCTTAGGGGACGGGGCGGCGGCGGCTTCTCTACAGGTACAAAGTGGGAGTTTGCGGCTAAGGCACCGGGAACGGTCAAATATGTGGTCTGTAACGCTGACGAGGGCGACCCCGGCGCGTTTATGGATCGCTCGATTCTCGAAGGCGACCCGCACTCTATCATTGAAGCGATGGCTATAGCCGGGTACGCCATAGGCGCCCGCCAAGGCTATGTCTACGTGCGCGCCGAGTACCCGATTGCCGTCAATCGCTTAAGCATAGCTATCGAGCAAGCCCGCAAGCTAGGCATCTTAGGGCAAGGCATCTTTGGCTCTTCCTTCTGCTTTGATATTTCCATTCGCCTCGGCGCAGGCGCGTTTGTGTGCGGCGAGGAGACCGCGCTCTTAGCCTCTATCGAAGGCAAGCGCGGCATGCCCAAGCCCCGTCCACCCTACCCAGCCATCAAAGGCTTGTGGGATAAGCCAACCCTCATAAACAACGTAGAGACGTTTGCCAACATCCCGCAGATAATTCTGCGCGGCGCGGATTGGTTTGCCTCCATGGGCACCGAGAACTCCAAAGGCACCAAGGTCTTTGCCTTAGCCGGCAACATCAACAATACAGGTCTGGTGGAAGTGCCGATGGGCACCACACTGCGTGAGATTGTCTACGATATCGGCGGTGGTATTCCTGATAACCGCGCTTTTAAAGCTTGTCAAACCGGGGGCCCGTCCGGCGGGTGTCTACCTGCCTCGCTGCTTGACACGCCGGTTGACTACGATTCACTCACCGCGGTAGGTTCCATGATGGGCTCCGGCGGTCTAATCGTGATGGACGAGAATACTTGCATGGTCGACGTGGCGCGCTTCTTTCTTGAGTTTACGCAAGACGAGTCCTGCGGCAAGTGCGTGCCGTGTCGCGAAGGCACCAAGCGCATGCTAGAGGTGCTCGAGGACATCACCAAAGGCCATGGCACTCCGGCTGACATCGATTTGCTCGAAGAGCTCGCGACGACTATTAAAGGCGCATCGCTCTGCGGTCTCGGGCAAACTGCCCCGAACCCCGTGCTTGCCTCCCTGCGCTTCTTCCGGGACGAGTTTAACGCCCACATTCACGCCAAGAAGTGTCCGGCAGGCGTTTGCCAAGAGCTATTGACCTTTAGCATCATCCCCGAGAAGTGCAAGGGCTGTACGCTTTGCAAGAAGGTGTGCCCGGTCGACGCCATCGCCGGCGCAGTTAAGACAGTGCATACCATTGATACGGCAAAGTGCATCAAGTGCGGCGCCTGTATCCCCAAGTGTCCGTTTAAGGCCATTGTGCGCTAGCAGAGGAGAGGAGAGAGACCATGGAACGCATAAAGTTAACGATTGACGGCGCACCTGTGGAAGTGGATCCCGGCTCTACCGTGCTAGATGCCGCGCGCAAGGCAGGCGTGCACGTACCCACCCTATGTTTTCACCCCGAGCTGCGCCTTGAGGGCTCGTGCAGGCTGTGCGTAGTCGAAATCGAGGGAATGAAGAGCCTAGCGGCTTCCTGTGTCTACCCCGCGACGAGCGGCATGCGGGTGCGCACTAACTCCGAAGTAGTGCGTAAGACACGTAAGTCTATAGTCGAACTGCTGCTGGCGAACCATCCGCAAGACTGCCTGGTGTGTCCCCGTCACGGGACATGCGAGCTGCAGGAAGTGTCGCACCAGCTTGGCGTACGCAAAATCCGCTTCAAGCAGGAAAGTCGCGGCGCGGAGCAAGACTTAAGCAGTGTGGCAGTAGTGCGCGACCCCAATAAGTGCATTCTCTGCGGCCGCTGCATTCGCATCTGCGAGCAAGTGCAGAAGGTCTCGGCCATCGGTCTCGCCGGACGCGGCTCTAAGGCTGTAGTTACTACTCCGTTTGGTCACGGCTTGGCAGAGGGGCCCTGTGTGGCCTGCGGCCAGTGCATTAAAGTCTGTCCGGTCGCAGCGCTTAAAGAGGCCGACGCCACTGAGCAAACTTGGCGAGCTCTAAACAACCCGGCCATACACACAGTCGTCCAAGTTGCCCCGGCGGTGCGCGCGGCGCTTGGCGAGGAGTTTGGCATGCGCCCCGGTGCCCTCGTTACAGAAAAGCTCGTTACGGCTCTGCGCAAGCTAGGCTTCAGCCAGGTATTTGACACGCAGTTTGGCGCAGACCTCACCATAGTAGAAGAAGGACACGAGCTGCTGCATCGGCTAAACGAAAACAAGCACCTCCCTCTAATCACCTCCTGCAGCCCCGGCTGGGTCAAGTACGCCGAGCACTTCTGTCCCGACATGCTCGAGCACCTGTCCACCTGCAAATCGCCGCAGCAAATGCTTGGCGCGCTTGTTAAGACGTATTACGCCGAAAAGATAGGCGTTTCGCCCGAGAAAATCTTTCATGTCGCCATAATGCCCTGCACCGCCAAGAAGTTTGAGGCCAGCCGCCCGGAAATGGGTCGCGACGGCCTGCAGGACGTTGACGCCGTGCTCACGACCCGTGAACTCGCGGCCATGCTTAAGGAAGCGGGCATTGACTTCGCCAATCTACCGGATGGCGAGTTTGACCTGCCGCTCGGTATGTCTTCGGGCGCAGGCACCATCTTTGGCGTGACAGGCGGCGTTACGGAAGCCGTGCTGCGCTCCGTCACCGAGCTTAAGACGGGTAAAGAACTAGAGGATATCGAGTTTCACAGTGTGCGCGGTTTTGCCGGCGTAAGGGAAGCAGCCATACCGCTTAACGGCCTGACGCTGAAGGTAGCCATCGTCAATTCCCTGGGACAGGCAGAGAAACTCCTGAAGAAAGTTAAGCGCGGCGAGGCCGAGTACCACTTTATCGAGATTATGGGCTGTCCGAGCGGCTGTATCGGCGGCGGCGGACAACCCTTTAGCCGCGACCCCGAGATTAAGCACAAGCGCGCCGCGGCGCTCTACAGGCAAGACCACTTAAAGCGCGTGCGCAAGTCGCACGAGAACCCGGCGATTAAGGAGCTTTACCGCACCTTTATCGGCGACCCGAACGGCGAAAAAGCGCACGCACTGCTCCATACTCACTATCACGCGCGCCCGCGCTACTAATGGGGGTGTCAGAGATGGCAGAACACAAGTGTGTCGGTTGCCCCGGCACTTTAGAGAGAGACGCAAAGTTCGACCAGCTTGACGACGTAATCGCCAAGCACAAGGCGCTTGAGGGCGCACTGATTATGATTCTGCACAAAGCCCAGCTCATTTTTGGCTATCTGCCTGAAGAAGTGCAGCGTTACGTAGCCAAAGCTTTAGACATACCACTAGCCGACGTCTATGGCGTGACTACGTTCTACTCGTACTTCTCGCTCACGCCGCGCGGCAAGCACCGCATAGCTGTCTGCATGGGTACGGCGTGTTATGTGCGCGGGGCGGGCGACCTCTTGGCGGCGTTTGAAAAAGAGCTTGGCGTCAAGGTTGGGCAGACGACTGCGGATGGCCTCTTTACCTTAGAAGCTTCGCGCTGCATCGGAGCATGCGGTTTGGCGCCGGTATTAACCGTCGGTGAGGACGTGTATGGCAACATCATGAGTGTCGAACGCGTGCCTGACATCTTGCGTAAGTATAGAACAGAAAAACAGCAATAAGAAAGGGCTGGCTTAAGCCAGCCTTTTTAGCAGAGGAGGTGCAGGGTGGTAATTATCACTGTGTGCGTAGGCAGCTCGTGTTATCTGCGCGGCGCGCACAAGGTGGCCGAAGCGCTCGAGGGGGCTATACTGCGGCACGGGCTGCGCGGTAAAATAGAATTACAGGGTGCCTTCTGCTTGAATCGTTGCCTGGAAGGCGTGGCTGTCTCGGTAAATGGGCAGCCTGTCCCGCGCGTCACCGAGGAAAATGTAGAGGACATCTTTCGCGCATATGTGCTGGGAGAGGTGAACCTAGATGCGAGCCATCCGCGTCAGACAAGGGCTCTGTAAGAACTGCTACGCATGCATTCGGGCATGCGAAGTTAAAGCGACATCTATTAAGCAAGGGCAGGCAGCAATCCTCGAGGAAGACTGTCTGGCCTGCGGAGCGTGCCTAGCGGTCTGCCCGCAGAAGGCACGCGAGATACGGCGGGACGAGCACATGGTTCATAATTTGCTGCGTGGGGCTACTCCTGTTTGGGTGAGCCTTGCGCCGTCCGCAGCACTGGGGCCCTACAGCTTGCCGCAGTGGTCTGAGATGTTAACGACTCTAGGCTTTGCCGGTGTAAGTCTAACTAGCTGGGGAGCGGCGTCCGTGTCGCAGGCTTACGCTGACTTAGCGCGGCGCGACGGCTGGGCGCTCTCAACAGCCTGTCCCGCCGCCGTTAAGCTGACGCAGAGGTTCTTTCCGAAACTGACGCGCTATCTCGCTGGTGTATCCTCGCCTATGGTGACGCACGCCGCTTGGCTAAAGCAAACCTACGGCTGTCGAGTAGTGTTTATCGGGCCGTGCGCGGCTAAGAAGTACGAAGCGGAGCGCTCCGGGCACGTAGATGTAGCTTTAACATTTCCCGAGTTTCTGCGCTTGACCCCTCCTGCCGTAGTCTCCACTGCACCGCATCTTTCTTTTGCCGGGCAGGGGCTCATGCACTTTCCTCTCGCCGGCGGGGTAGCGAACCAGGTGGATGTGCCTGTCTTAGCGCTTGACGGCATGGACGAACTTATGAAATATCTGGCGCGCGTGGAGCGGGGCGACGTGGTTCCCAAGGGAATCGTCGAGATGTCGGCCTGCCGCGGGTCTTGCCTAGGCGGAGCAGCCGCCTTTCGCGCGGAGTTGTCGCTTGCGGAAAAGCGGGCCATGGTGCTCGAACTACAGCAAGCGGCAGAGCAAGGGGCGCAGGCAGTCGCGCGCGCACACCTGCCGGAAGGCAAACGCGCCCAAGCGAGCGAGCAGCGCATACTCGAGGCCTTGCGCGAGCTTGGCAAGACAGAACCGGCGCTTGAATACAACTGCGGCGCTTGCGGTTACCATACCTGCCGCGAAAAGGCTGGCGCGGTAGCGTTGGGTCGCGCGGAACTAGAGATGTGCCTGCCCTTTATGCGCGCTAAAGCGGAGTCGCTCTCGAACCTAATTTTGGCGTCTACGCCTAACGCTATAGTCGTAGTCGACAAGAATCTCTGTGTGCAGGAGTGGAACGCTGCGGCTGAGCGCATGTTTGGCGTCCCCGCGCACAGCGCTAAGGGCAAACGTGTGGGTGAGTTTCTGCCGGAGGAGCATTTCCTCGGGGCACTAGATACGCTTGAACCTACGAGCGGCATCAAGCTTTCTCCTGCACCTGCGCTGATTACGGCGTTGTCTGTCGTCCCTGTTAAGGGCGGCGATTTGGTTATGGGTATTTACTCCGACATTACCGATATGGAGGAACAGGGGAAAGCGCTAGCTAAACTCCGGCAGGAGACGGTAGATAAGGCCCAGGAAGTTATTAACAAGCAGATGCGGGTGGCGCAGGACATCGCGAGCTTGCTCGGTGAGACGACGGCGGAAAGCAAAATGCTGCTCTTAAAGCTAATGCGGGTCGTTCAGGGTGAAAAATCGTGACCCTCTTCTTTGAGTACTACCACCGCTCCCTGCATAAGTGGGGCGAAGAGCTATGCGGCGACCACGCAGAAGTCGTGCACACGCCACACGGGCTGATTGCGGTCGTGGCAGATGGCTTAGGCAGCGGGGTGCAAGCTAGCATCCTATCTACGCTGACGGCTAAGATTGCGGTGTCGATGCTAGCGAACGGCGCCGATACCGATGAAGTAATCTCCACTATCGCCCTCACACTCCCTGTGTGTCGACGCCGGGAGCTTGCCTACTCAACTATAAACGTGTTGCGACTTTCGCCGCAGGGCGAGTGTTATCTGGCCGAGTTTGACTGCCCGGAGACGCTCATTTTTAGTGGCCACAAATTGCGCGAAATAGCTCGCTCCGAGCGGATTATAGGCGGCAAGCGGGTAAAAGAGAGCTTCTTTAGTGTCGCGCCCGGCGATATGATTTTCTTAATTTCAGACGGCGTAATTCATGCCGGTGTCGGGGCTAGCCTCAATATGGGGTGGCAGTGGGCAAACGTGGCGGCGTTTGTCGCCAAGTCGGCAAAACAAAGCAACAGCCTGCGCGCGATTGTCAGCGCGCTGTACCACACCTGCAAGCATCTCTATGTAGGGAGGCCGGGTGACGACACGACTATTCTTGGCATACGTGCGCGCGAACCGGAACCTGTCTACGTGCTGACAGGGCCGCCCAAAGACCCTGCACAGGACAGAGAAGTCGTCAGTCGGTTTGTCGCGGCGCAAGGCCGCAAAGTAATCTGCGGCGGGAGTACGGCGCAGTTAGTGGCACGTGAACTAGGCACGCGACTCGCTACCGAACTTACGACCATGGATGACTCTATCCCTCCCACGGCAGATATGGAGGGAATAGACCTAGTAACCGAAGGTATGCTTACGCTATCCGCAGCTCTAACCATCATTCGTACTTTCGCGGCTTCCCAAGACGACCTCGAAGACAGCGCGCTGCTTAAGCGCAAGGATGGAGCTTCGCGCTTGGCGAACCTGCTGCTCACGCAGGCCACGCACATCTATTTTTTGGTAGGCGGCGCAGTTAATACGGCTCACCTAGACTACACTTCGTCTCAAGTGAGCGCGCGGCGCCAGCTTATCTCAGACCTCACGCACTATCTCCGCCAGCTTGGCAAAGAAGTTGTGGTAGAGTACTTCTAAAGACGGCAGACGGTGCCAAAACATGACCACCTTTTGCTGGTAGGAGCAGGTGCGACAGAAATCCCGTAGGGACGTGCGTTTCGCACGTCCGCGGACGTGCCAAGGCACGTCCCTACACTCGAACACCCCACGCGGGGTGTTCTTTGCTTAGAACGCTCACCGCTCACAGCTCAACGCTCACCGCTCACCGCTCAACGCTCACCGCTCACCGCTCAAAGCAGGCATGTTTGCGACAGCTTGGCATATGAATGTAAGCAGAAAGGGGGAGGAGCAGAGTGGAGCGTGACCAAGACCTAAACCGCGCCTGGACTAGCCTGATGCGCTTAATGCCCCCTACCTGGAGTACAAGTCTTAGGTCATACCGCGGCATCGAACTCCGGGTGCGGATTGGCCAGCCCGTACAGCTGCTCGAAGCGACGCGTGAAGTGATGTTGCCGATAACCGCAACTGAGGCAGATATCGAGCATTTGGTGTCTGCGTGTTCCGGCAGCTCGCTTTACGCATATGAGGAAGAGATGAAACAGGGCTTTATCACTCTCCCGGGAGGCCACAGGGTTGGGTTTGCCGGCAAAGCCATGCTTGACGGGGCAGGACTAGTGCGCGGACTAAAGCACATATCCGCGCTGTGTCTTCGGGTTGCTCGCAGCGTGCCGGGCTGTGCCGACGGTGTAATGAAGGAGGTCTTAGATGCGACGGGTGCACCGCACCACACTCTGATTGTGTCGCCGCCGCAGGCCGGCAAGACTACGCTCCTCAGAGACATTGCCAGGCAGGTGAGTTTGTTGGGCAAGCGAGTCTGCATCGTCGACGAGCGATCCGAGATTGCGGGCTGCTACCGCGGCAGGCCCGAACTGGACGTGGGCCCGCGCACCGATGTGCTAGACGGCTGCCCCAAAGCGCAGGGTATGCTGATGGCGCTTAGAGCTCTCTCGCCGCAGGTGTTGGTGACCGATGAAATCGGGCGCCCCGAAGACGTTAGCGCCATTCTGGAGGCTTTGCATGCCGGTGTGCGTGTTATCGCTACCGCCCACGGCAACTCGCTCGCGGAGGTGGCAGAGCGACCGCACCTCTCGCGCCTGCTCGGGCAAAGCATGTTTGAGAAGGTTATCGTGCTGAGTCATCGCCTAGGACCGGGCACAATCGAGCACGTGGGGTCGTATGCGCATCATCGTTGACATACTGGCCTTTGGCCTCATCGTGTATGTAACAGGAGCGGCGGGGTTTGCTGTAGCCAAGCGCTTCACCGAGCGGCCGCGGCAGCTAGCTGACCTCTGCCTGGGGTTAGAAGTGCTGCGCACCGAGATTGTCTACGCCGCGACACCGCTGGCAACGGCACTGGCGACACTCCGCATGCGCGCACCTCTAGGTGAGTTCTTTGTTCACGCAGCGGAAGGTATTGCTTCACTTAAAACAGCCCGCAGCGCATGGGAAGACGCGCTCCCGGTGCTCGTTAAGCAGTCGGCGCTCCTAGAGCCTGATTTGGCGGCACTTAGACACCTAGGCGAAGTGCTTGGTACCAGTAACCGCGAAGACCAAGAGCGCCACCTGCTGGTGGTATTGCGCAGGCTAGAGAGCCTGCAGCGCGAAGCGGAAGCAGAGGCCAGACGTAGTGCTACGCTGTGGAGATACCTTGGAGTCCTTTCGGGCATTACGCTGGTAATCATCCTTATCTGATGAGGAGGGCCTGGCTTGGAGCTAAACTTTAGAGTGATTATGCAGCTGACAGCTTTCTTGTTGGCACTAGGCATCATCTACAATCTACTAAATAACTGGGACAGAAAGGAGTCGGCAGGGCTAGTAATGATCACCGGCATAGTGATGGTACTGACCTTCCTGATCTACCAGGTGATCATTTTGTTTCGCGCCATAGAAACCCTGATGCAGTTCTAGGCTATGCATATCTTCCAATACGTGTTGCTGGCGCTAGCCGCAGTTTTAGTGTCGCTCGTCTTAAAGCAAGTTAATCGTGAGTTGGCCTTAATCTTAGTCTTGGTGACCGGTATTGGCATAGTCGTAGCCCTGCTTGGTCACATCGCGCAAATCGTGCGGCTAGTAGAAGACATTGCGCGGCGGGCCGACGTGGGGAATCTGCACCTGGGCACACTGCTTAGGGTCATGGGTGTAGCCTATGTGGCGGAGTACGGAGCCCAAATCTGCAAGGACGCAGGTGAAGGCTCCCTGTCTGTGAAAGTGGAGCTAGCCGGCAAACTTGTAATTCTCGGCCTTTCCATCCCGCTTATCCTGGTGATACTAGACACGATTCTGCGCCTGATTCCCTAGCCTATGAAGATACTTGTTATGGCGGTCTTGTTTGTCCTGTTGTCAGCGGTGGGGACAGCCCATGCGGCTCCCGAAAGGCCGGGGCAGAATGCTCCCGACGTAAGCGCAATTATTGAGCAGCAGCTAAGTGAACTAGATACTGCGGCGCTCGATGAAGTGCTGGCAAAACTACAAGCGGAGTATGCAGGGTACATACCGGAAATAGGCCTGCGTCAACTTATCGGGGGACTCCGAGCAGGTGTCATGGTCGACCCGCGCGAGTTGCTTAATAGCCTGCTGCGCTATGCTTTTCGCGAGGTGGTCGCTCAGACAGGTCTGTTGACGCGTCTCTTGGTGCTAGCGGTGCTCTGTGTGCTGATGCAGAAGATGCAAGATAGCTTCGGCGGCGGTGTCGGTCAAGTGGCTTATGCGGTTTGCTTTGTCGTGCTTATGGGCATTGTGCTCACGAGCTTTTCTCTCACCGTGCGCACGGTAAGCAACGCCGTGCAGACTCTATTGACCCTGCTCTATGCCTTAATGCCCGTGCTCTTGACCCTGCTCTTGTCAATGGGTGCGGCGGCCTCGGCAGCGCTGCTACATCCCTTATTGGCTACTGCGGCCACTACGGTCAGCGCCATCGTTGTCAACACCGTGCTCCCCCTCATGTACTTTTCCGGCTTACTGTCCTTTATTAACGCTCTTTCAGACAAACTGCCCGTCAGTAAGCTCGCGAGCTTGCTCAAGCAGCTTGGGGTGGCCGTTATGGGGGTCGCGTTTGCCGTGTTTATCGGCCTGACGGTAGTACAAGGCACCGCTGCCGGCGTCGCGGACGGCATCGCCTTGCGCACCGTCAAGTACGCCGTCAAGAACTTTATCCCGGTGGTAGGCGGTTTGTTTGCCGACGTCGTCGAGACCGTAGCCGGTGCCTCCCTGTTGCTTAAAAACGGCATCGGCTTAGCCGGGCTTCTGGGGGTGTTCTTTCTCTGCGCGCTGCCTGCTATTAACGTCATGGTCACTGTCTTTATCTACCGCCTGGCCGCCGCGATTATCCAGCCGCTTGGGGCCAAGCCGGTGGTGCAGGCTTTAGACAGCTTGGCGGACATCCTGGTGGTGGTTGGAGGGGCCTTGGTGACGGTAGGGATAATGTTGTTTATTCTTATTACGATTGTCATCGGCACCGGCAACGCAGTCTTGGCGATTCGCTGAGGGGGTGGAACTTATCGTCCCATTTTTGCGCGCATGGACGCAGGAAATCGTCATATTGATAATACTAGCCACCGTCATCGACTTGGCGCTGCCAAGCGGTACGATGCGAAAATACGTCGACTACACCGTGAGTCTGGTTCTTCTCCTAGTGCTGCTTGGCCCGGTCGCGGCGCTCCTGGCGGGCGGCTTTGACTTATCTGCGTTAGAGGTCCCCGCCGGAGCTAGGGGAGGGATAGAGGAGCTGTCCCTCACGCCGCTGTCGGACCAGTCCGTCTGGCTGACATACGAGCTGCTACTGCGTGACAGGATAGCCGCTCTGGCCCGCACGGAACCGTCGGTTACGGCGGCCACAGTCGCGCTGTCGCTCGACCGGGAGACAAGAAGCCCAGACTTTGGCCGCATCGTGGCTGTGCGGCTAACACTTACGGTAGACAACGGCACTTCGCCGGCGTCTATTGAAGCACTACAGAGCCGTCTGCAGACAGCCCTACTTCGTGACTATGGTCTTAACCCCGCCGCAGTAACATTTCAAGTTGCGCGATAGGAGTGATTCCAGGTGAATGACACGGTTGTTAACACGCTACAGAAGCTCTTGGAGAACAAGAAAGTGCAGTTGCTACTCGCCCTAGCCTTAGTCCTACTCGCTTTTCGGCTTTATGCGGCGCCGCAGCCCGAACCCGATACGACGCTAGTGCATGCCGCGCGCGAGACACCGGCGGCTACGGAGGCGGCGTTCGGCTCGGCACTAGAGTATCGGAAGAGCCTTGAAGCACAGCTAGCTCTGCACCTCTCACACATTGCCGGCGCGGGGCAGGTTACAGTAATGCTGACGTTAACGGATGGGGGAAAGGCGGAGTTCGCTACCGACCGAGAGGAGACTCGCCGCGGCACCGACACGACTACAGAGGAGACGCTTTCACAGCAAACGGTGCTGCTGCAGGGCGGTGGGCGAGAAAGCGGCCTTAAGTTGCGGGAGACGATGCCTAAGGTGCAGGGCGTGGTGGTTATCGCCAGTGGCGCAAGCACAGCAAAGGTACGGGAGATGCTGACGGAGGCCGCCGTGACCATCCTCGCCCTCCCGCCGCACCGCGTCACAGTTCTGCCGGGGAGATAATGCACGCAGTTAACTTGGTCATAAAGAGGAGGAAATAGACGTGATCATTGATAAAGGCATGCTGGTTAGGTTCGTAGCGACCGTAATTGTTGTGGGTGCCGTCGGATACTTCACCATGTATACGCTATGGCCCCCGCAGCCTGTAAGCCGTCTGGAACCACCCGACACAACCATTCCGGTGGGTGGCACACCGGCCCAAACAGAAGGCGATTACTTTGCGGAACATCGTATGGAGCGCGACAGGGAAAGAAGCGCAAGGCTAGAGCTTCTGAAGAACATGATGAACAATCCACATCTCGACGCCGCGGCGCGGGCTACGGCACAGATGGAGATTATTAACGCGAGCACGCGGCGTGAACAGGAAAAACAGATTGAGCGCCTGATTATGGCGCAGGGCTTTGCCGACGCCGTCGTAGTCTTTGGCGAGGGGAACGCGGTTGCCGTAGTGCGCGCCGCAAGCTTGACCGAGGGCGAAGCTCTAACTATAGCGGAAACAGTCTGCAACATCAGCGGGCTGCATTTACGCAATGTGCGCGTGAGGTTTCGTAAATAAGCTGTTTTGGGGATTTAAGTTCTGATATAATAAGCCCGTAACAAGCAGGAGGTGATCTGTTTGGAAAAAGCTCTCCAACACGGTTCAAGCGACGCGGGTACGCTGCGCATCGAGCCGGATGTTGTGGGCACCATCGCTGGGCTAGCTGCGTGTGAGGTGCCCGGGGTGACGGGCATGAGCGGCGTATCCTTGGTCGAGATGCTGCGCAAAAGCAACCTATCCAAAGGAGTAAAAGTCACAGTAGGCGAGCGAGAGGCCGCCGTTGACGTATACGTAATACTAGATTACGGAGTCAAGATACCCGAAGTTGCGTTGCGCGTGCAGGAAAACGTGCGCAACGCCATCGAAACCATGACCGGCCTCGCGGTGGTAGAGGTCAACGTCCATGTGCAATCGGTAGCTGTTCAAGAGACTGCGCCGACGAGCAGGGTTGAGGCTGTAACCTAAAGTTGTGCGGTGCTTTGCGTATGCGGCAGAACATTGGGCTTGTAAGCACGGGTGCTGTATTGGACAAGCGTTGAGTTGTTGAATTTCGTTGGGGGAGGCTTACCATGACTATTTTTGACCGTATCATGCTGACGCTCTATACCCTAGCCGTCGCCGCCTTGTCCTTACTTGTATTTGGGGCCTTCATTGGATTTCCCCCAGGGTTCTATTCTGCCGAGCTAGGCGCATTGCTTACCCGGTGGGAGGCAATACTAGTGGCGCTGTTCTTCTTTGTTTTCAGTGTCCGCTTTCTGTTGTCGGGGATGCGCCGCGAGCGCCCATCGCGCGCAGCCGTCACCCACCACGGTGAACTAGGCGACGTCCGCATCTCCTTAGGTGCCATACGCAATTTGGCACAGCGTACAGTCATCGGCATCCGCGGCGTGCATACCGCCAAAGTAAAGGTGCACTTAGCGGACAAGGGGTTGGAGCTAGCGATTGAGCTCTCGGTGACGCAGGACAGCAACATACCGGTATTGACTACTCAGGTACAGGATGCGGTGCGCAAACACATCGAGGCGTGTACCGGGGTGGTTGTGGTGGCTGTAAAAGTGCTGGTAGTCGAGATGACGCCTGCGACTTCCCGCGTGCGCGTGCAATAGGTGGCCACATGCGAACGATAATTCGAGCGTTGTTGATGCACTACCGCGGGAGGGTCATCGGCACTGTGGCCGGCATCACGTTTGCGTTGGTTTACTTGTACTTTGGTTTCCTACAGACGCTGTTTATCGGGGCTTGCGCCCTGATTGGCTACTACATAGGCACTCGCCTAGACGCAGACGAAGACCTGCGCTCACTCCTTGAACGCATACTTCCCCCTGTAGACTAGCTCTCCCGGACAGAAAGGAGACACAGCATGAGCCGTCGCACGGCCCGAGCCGCCGCTATGCAGGCGCTCTACCAGTTAGACACCGGTCTAGTGAGCGTGAGCTCCGCACTCGAATATGCCTTTCAGGCTACTCCTCTTAGGGAGCAGGACGAGCAGTACGCGCGCGAACTAGTGGCCGGGGCGCTCTCGCGGTTAGAGGAGATAGACTCCCTGGTGAGCGAGGCACTTGCCGACTGGGCTATCGACCGTCTAGCTAAGGTCGACCGCTCCTTGTTGCGGCTAGCAGTCTCTGAGCTACTCAATCAACGTCCGGATACGCCTGTCGCCGCGATTATTAACGAATGCATTGAGTTAGCGAAGGAGTACAGCACGGAAGAATCGAGCCGTTTTGTGAACGGTATTTTGGGCGCCATTGCCCGGAAGCTCTGCGTGAATCAGCAGTGACAGGAGTTGTACTCGGCGTCGACACCAGTAACTACATGACTTCGGCGGCATTGGTGTCTCTCGCGGGAGAAGTTCTGGCTGACAGGCGCAAGTTATTGCCCGTACCAAGCGGCGCAGTAGGGCTCAGGCAATCTGATGCCCTATTTTTGCACATTAAGCAGTGGCCCGAGGTACTCGCAGGCGTGCCCTTGCAGGGCACGTGTGTTAAAGCGGTTGCGGTGAGCATAGCACCGCGACCACACGCCGAGTCCTATATGCCGGTCTTCCTCGCGGGGCACAGCTTTGCCCTCTCCCTAGCGCACGGAGCTAGCGTGCCTCTCTACACGTTTTCCCATCAGGAAGGGCACTTGCGCGCAGCGCTTAGCCAGCTGCATCCGCAACCGAAAGAGGACTTTCTGGCCGTGCAAATGAGCGGGGGCACGACCGATGTCCTCCATGTCAGCCCATGCGCGGCAGGAGGCTACTCGCTGCGGGTACTTGCCGCAAGCGTCGACTTACACGCCGGGCAGTTTATTGACCGCGTAGGCGTGGCCATGGGAGCAGAGTTTCCCTGCGGCACGTTCTTGGATAAGCTCGCCGAGAACCTCAGCGGCGCCCCATACGCCATTCCCTCAGCTGTTAAAGACGGAGAAATTAGTTTTGCGGGCCCGGCTACAGCCGCGCTACGCGCGCTAGAGCGCGGTGTGCCGCGTGAGGCGGTCGCGGCGGGCGTGTTCCGCTGCATAGCCAACTCACTAGAGAAGGTGCTGCGTAAGAGTATACAGGAGCACCGCGCGCGCACGATTGTCCTGTGCGGCGGAGTAGCCGCTAACACCCACATTCGCGCGCGCCTCGCGGCACGCATGACAGGAGCTAACTTTATAGCGGCACCTTTAGGCTTAGCGGGGGACAATGCGGTAGGGACGGCACTTTTGGGTGTGGATAGACTAGCGAATTCGCAAGGAGGCATTTTCGATGACAGCAATCATAGACGGTAAGGCGCTCGGCGAGAAGATTAGGGCCGAGGTAGCAGCCGAAATAGCAGGGAGCTCACTAAAACCCAAGCTTGCCGTAGTGCTAGTTGGGGATGACCCCGCTAGCCATACCTATGTCGGCATGAAGGAAAAGGCCTGTCGTAGCGCCGGCATCGGGTCTTCCGTGCATAGGTTAAACATTGACGTGACGCAAGCCGAACTGATGACACTGATTGGAGAGCTAAACAGCGACGACTCCGTGCACGGTATTTTGGTACAGCTGCCGCTACCTCGCCAGCTTGACCAAATGGCGGTTTTTGGCGCGGTTAGACCCGAGAAGGATGTGGACGGCTTTCATCCCGTAAATGTCGGCCTGCTGAACTTAGGCTTGCCCGGTGCCCTTGTGCCTTGCACGCCGGCCGGGGTAATGGAGATGCTTAAGTCTATCGACTACCAGCTCAAGGGCAAACACATCGTAGTGGTGGGGCGCAGCAATGTAGTGGGGAAACCCATGTCGACTTTAGCCCTCCTAGCTGACGCTACCGTTACCATCACCCACCGTTACACGGAGAACCTAGCGGCTTACACGCGACAAGCCGATGTGCTGATTGTCGCGGTAGGTAAGGTTAACCTAATCACGGCGGACATGGTGAAGCCGGGAGCCGTAGTCATTGACGTAGGCACAAACAAGGTAGGCAACAAGCTAGTGGGCGACGTAGACTTTGCCGCGGTTAAAGAGGTGGCCTCATATATTACTCCCGTTCCGGGCGGAGTCGGCCCCATGACTATCGCCATGTTGCTTAAGAACACGCTGCAAGCCGCCAAAATGCAGCATGGCTAAGCCCCTTTCGGTCTTTGAGCTCACGAGCATAGTAAGGGATACTTTGCAGAACAACGAACGGCTGACGAATGTTTGGGTCAGCGGCGAAGTTTCCAATTTTAAGGCCCATACGTCCGGGCACTGCTACTTTACGTTAAAAGACGAGCGGGCCAGTATTCGCATGGTGATGTGGCGAAACCGGGCTGCGAGCTTAACCTTTCGCCCTGCGGACGGCATGAAAGTGTTGGCGAGGGGCACGATCAGTGTTTATGAGCGGGACGGCAATTACCAGCTTTATGTCGATAGACTGGAGCCGGACGGGCTGGGGTCACTTCATTTGGCGCTCGAACAACTTAAACAGCGGCTCGCCGCCGAAGGCTTGTTTGGCACGGAGCGCAAGCGCGCGCTGCCGCGTTTCCCGCGCGTTGTCGCGGTGCTGACTTCGCCTACCGGTGCCGCCGTGCGCGACATTGTGACGGTCATGGAGCGGCGCTGGCCTCTGACGCAAGTGTTAATCTTTCCAGTGGCTGTGCAGGGGGCCGAAGCCGCGCCCTCGATTGTGAGTGCCTTGGCGGCCGTAGCGGGGTATCCCGAAATCGACGTCGTGGTGCTTGGTCGCGGCGGAGGTTCCCTAGAGGACTTGTGGGCATTTAACGAAGAGCGCGTTGCGCGTGCCATCTTCACTTGCCCCGTGCCGGTAGTGTCTGCCGTTGGGCACGAGACAGACTTTACCATTGCCGACCTAGTCGCTGACCTGCGTGCTCCTACTCCTTCGGCGGCGGCTCTCCTCGTCGTACCTGACCGACATGAGGTAGAGCGTCACTTAGTTAAGCTTGCGTCGCGCATGTCACGTGACATGGGGAGGAAAGTCTCGACCGCACGGCAATACCTTGACTACCTGTCAGTCCGGTTGCAGTCGGTTTCGCCGGCGAGCGCTATCGCCAGGAAGCAGCAGATTGCAGACAGCCTTCTGCTCCGCATGCAAAACGCCGTGCAGCGTAGAATCGAAGTAGCCGGAAGCGCACTTGCGCAACAAGCCTTGCGCCTGCAGGCCATCAGTCCGCTCAATGTCCTGGCGAGGGGTTACAGCGTGACTCGCGCGGGAGGGGTAGTCATTAAGTCTGCCGGCAAGGTCACGCTTGGGGATATTCTCACTACGACACTACACAGCGGCACGGTCTACTCTGTGGTTACCGGAAAGGAGGAGGCGCATGAATTTCGAGCAAACCCTCAAGGAAGTGGAGGAAATTGCAGCTAAACTCGAACAAGGCGACTTGACGCTAGACGAAGCTTTGTTGCTCTATGTGCAGGGGGTAGAGGCACTACAGGCGTGTCAGGCGTTGTTGACGGCAGCCGAGCAGAAGGTGGAGATACTAGTCAAGGAAACACGCAAACCTTTCGTCGGAGAAGTTCCGGCATGAAGCGGTTTGAACTCGCCCGCTATAAGCTGTTAGTTGATGAAGCGTTAGAAACGTTCCTGCCGCGGGACTCCGAACACCCCGCCGTTATCCATCAAGCTATGCGCTACAGCGTGTTCCCAGGCGGCAAACGGCTGCGCCCGGCGCTGGCTTTGGCTGTACACGAGATGTTTGGCGGTAACCCTGCGCATTTTCTGCCGGCGGCGGCGGCGATAGAGTGTGTACACACCTATTCCCTTATCCATGACGACCTGCCGGCGATGGACAACGACGACTACCGCCGCGGTCGCCTCACTACTCACAAAGTCTACGGCGAGGCCATGGCCATTTTAGCCGGAGACGCCATGTTAACGCTGGCCTTTGAGCTAATGACCAATCGCCTAGCGGAGTACTACAGCGCGGCGAGCGTGCTTAAAAGCACGGCCGAGTTGGCTCTTTCGGCAGGCACTTATGGCTTGGTGGGTGGGCAAGTGGTCGACATTTGGGCGACGAAGCGGGAAGTCCCCAATCCCACGCAGACGCTTGAGTATATTCACGCCCATAAAACAGGTGCATTGATTACGGTAGCAGCTCGTATCGGTGCTATCCTCGCCGGGGCTACAAAAAATGAGCTTACGCACATTACGCGGTTTGCCACGCACCTCGGCCTAGGCTTTCAAATTCGCGACGATATCTTGGACGCGCAAGAGAGCGAGTCGGGGAAGCTCACATATGTCAGTCTCCTAGGGCTGCCGGGCGCGGAAGACAAAGTCCGCCGCTCTTATGAGGCCTGCCTTGCCGCCCTAGAGCCACTAGGCGGCAGTTTTCCACTGCAGCAGGCAGCTGACCTTTGTCTCAACAGGAACAGCTAACTCGGGGGTGGCTGAGTTGTCTTGGATAGATATTTTGGAGACCAATCCTATTCTGTACCGTACCTGCTTGGCTTGGCTGGTTGCACAAGGCTCCAAGGTTGTTCTCGCTTGGATTAAGGCTGGCAGGTTTAGCTGGGAACGCGTAACGGGGGCCGGTGGCATGCCGAGCACGCACTCCGCAGTAGTCAGTTCGTTGGCGGCAGGCGTGATTAGAGTTACCGGTTTTAGAAGCCCATACACCGCCATAACCGTCGTTTTTGCCTTAATTGTCATGTATGACGCTACAGGCGTGCGACAGGCCGCCGGCAAACAAGCGGAGGCACTAAACAAAATGATTGGCCACTTTATGCTGCATGGCCACATTGGCGAGGAACCATTGAAAGAACTGCTCGGACATACGCGAGTAGAAGTGCTGGTAGGTGCCCTAGTGGGGATACTTATCGCTTATGCCTAGAGAGTGTGTCGGTTGAGGAGGGAACTGAGCTGCTTGAGCGCATTAATCATCCGCGCGATTTGCGGGGACTGACGGGTAGAGAGCTAGAAATCCTGGCGCAGGAAATACGCGAACTCGTCATCTCTGTTGTCTCGAAGAACGGCGGACATCTCGCCTCGAATCTCGGTGTCGTAGAACTGACTCTAGCTCTGCACCGAGAATTCGAAGCCGGGCGAGATCAAATCGTGTGGGATGTCGGACATCAGACTTATACGCACAAAATACTTACCGGGCGCCGCGAGCTTTTCGCGAGTCTGCGCCAAGAGGGCGGATTAAGCGGCTTTCCGAAGCGCCAAGAGAGCGCTTTCGACGCCTTTGATACCGGACATGCCACGACCTCCATCAGTGCGGCGCTCGGCCTGCTGGAAGCCGCCCGAGGTCTTGGGTTGCGCTCGCACGTCGTGGCCGTGATTGGGGACGGAGCCATGACCGGGGGTATGGCTTGGGAGGCCATTAACCACGCCGCACATCTGGGAAGACCTTTAATCGTTATCTTAAATGACAACGAGATGTCTATTTCCCAGAACGTCGGCGCCATTGCCCGCTATCTTAATACATTGCGCACTACGGGTCTCTACCAAAAGACCAAGCACGATGTGCAAGGCGTGCTAAAAGGCATCGGTAGCCTGGGAGATTGTGTCTGGCGATATGCTACGCGCCTGAAGGACAGCCTAAAATACCTGCTGGTGGGGGGCATGGTCTTTGAGGAGCTTGGCTTCACTTACTTAGGCCCGGTGGACGGGCACAGCATCCCGGAGCTGACGGCCGTATTGCGGCAAGCCAAGCGGCTCAATGAACCCGTGCTTGTTCACTGCCTGACGGCAAAGGGCAAGGGGTACCTGCCGGCAGAAAAGCAACCGGACCGGTACCACAGCGCGTCTCCCTTTAGGATAGAGACAGGTGCACGCCTCGACGCTGAAGCGTGCGAACGAACTTTTACGCAGTTGTTTGGCGAGTCCCTAGTTGCTTTGGCCGCGCGCGACGAACGTGTAGTGGCGACTACTGCCGCCATGCTTGACGCGACGGGCCTCAAAGACTTTGCGCGCGCGTTCCCTAGCCGCATCTACGACGTAGGTATCGCCGAAGCGCATATGGTGACGTTTGCCGCAGGATTGGCCGCGGGAGGGCTTAAGCCTGTGGTTGCGGTGTATTCGACATTTATGCAGCGAGCGTACGACCAGTTGCTGCACGACGTGTGCCTGCAGAACTTACCGGTCGTCATTTGCTTAGACCGCGCCGGAGTGGTGGGAGAAGACGGAGAGACGCATCATGGCCTTTATGATTTGTCGTATCTGCGCACGACCCCCAACATGACCATACTTGCCCCAAGCGGCGAACAAGACATGCTCCCTTTGCTGGAGAAGGCTCTCGGTCTAGGTTCGCCCGTAGCTTTGCGTTACCCGCGCGACTTTGCACAGGCATTGCCGGTGGAAGTTCCGGCTTGCGGCAAGCTGTTCTTTGACGAGGAGCCTGATTGCCTGCTTGTCGGGGTGGGGCCGCTGTTTCTTGAGTGTTACGAGGCCGCGCGGCGCCTTAAGCAGCAGGGGCTTAGCGTAGGGGTATGGTACTGCCCGCAAGTGTGGCCGCTAGAGGACGAGCTGCTAAGGCACGCGTCGCAAGCTAAGCTTGTAGTTACGGCCGAAGACAACATTCTGGCGGGGGGATTTGGCGCAAGCCTGGCCGAGGCGCTGGCTGAACTGCCGACGAAACTCGTGCGGCTTGGCTATAGTGATGGCTGTGTGTCTCATGCTCCGCGCAGTGTGCTACTTCACCGCGCCGGACTCACGGCCGAGGGTGTTGTGGCGGCGGTATGGCATGCCTTCAGTTAAAAGGCGGCTCGACGTGCTCCTGTGCGAAAAAGGCTTGGCCAGTACACGCATGCAGGCACAGGCGCTCATCCAGAGCGGCGCAGTGCGGGTTGGCGGCCAACTAGCCGATAAACCCGGGCATGCCTATCCCCCAGAAAGCGTGATTACCGTGCTTGCCGCGCCACACGCTTTTGCCTCGCGCGGCGGATTAAAGCTTGAGCAGGCGCTTAAGCAGTTTGACATCAAGCTCGCGGGCCGCGTCGTGTTAGACGTCGGCGCGGCTAGCGGCGGCTTTACGGATTGTGCGCTGCAAAACGGAGCTACATACGTTATTGCGGTTGACGTAGGGCAGGGGCAGCTAGCGTGGAAACTCCGGAACGACTCACGCGTACAGGTGCTTGAGAAGACGAACATACGCTATCTTAGGCGCGAGCAGCTGCGCGAGCAGCCGGATGCCGCCACCGTAGACGTGTCATTTATCTCGCTGTCTCTCGTCTTGCCAGCACTTAACCATTTACTGCCGGCAGGCGCAGACGTAATTGCTTTGATAAAACCTCAGTTTGAGGCAGGAAAACAGGCGGTAGCACGCGGTCGCGGCGTAATCCGGGACGCGGCCGTCCACATGGCGGTGGTCGCCGCCGTGCTACAGGCAGCAAAGAGCTTAGGGTGGGGGCTTTTTGGCTTGACATACTCGCCTATTAAGGGGCCGGAAGGTAATATCGAGTTTCTCGGCTGGTGGAAGACCGCTGCAGCTGACGGTAGAGAGGTCAGTGTAGAACAAGTTGTAGCCGACGCCCACAGGGAAGCGAAGTAGCGCCTGCGTCTATTGGAGGTGGGGAAGTTGACCCTCGGGATTATCGCCAACCTAGATAAAGACAACACGGTGGCCGTTACGCGGCAGATACTTGCGGAACTTACGGCACTTAGGCAAGAAGTTATGCTGCCTATCAGCTTAGCGGCCCAAATCGAGCGAGAGGAACTCGGATACTTAGAGCAAGAAATGGCCGAAGCATGCTCGGCCATCGTCGTGCTAGGCGGCGACGGCACACTTTTGTCGGTAGCGCGGCGCTGGCCTTTCTGGGGCATTCCCTTGATGGGGGTGAATCTTGGTCACCTTGGCTTTTTAACTGAAGTAGAGGAGAAAAGCGTTACCGAAGCGCTGCGCATGATTGTCAGGGGAGAGTTCCGGCTGCAGGAGCGCATGATGCTTAAGGCTACCGTAGTCAGGAGTAACGCGCCTCTGCAAGAAGCCTTTGCGCTTAACGACTGCGTAGTCACCAAGGGTGCGTTTGCGCGCATGATTCGGCTAGAGATTCACATCGGCAAAAGCTACCTAGAGACTTTTCCGGCCGACGGCGTAATTGTGGCTACCCCTACCGGTTCAACGGCTTATTCCCTCTCGGCGGGCGGCCCCATTGCTGACCCTGCCATGCAGTTAATGCTGCTTACCCCTATCTGTGCCCACATGCTGCAGGCGCGTCCGACAGTTATCTCGCCGCGCGAGAAGATACGCGTTCACCTGCACTCTGTCCACGATGACATTGTACTTACGCTTGACGGGCAGGAGGGTATTCGGCTTCTGCCGAATGATGAGGTAATAATTGAAAGAGCGGATATCGTGACGCGCCTGATTAAAGTGGCGCCACGCAGCTTCTATGACGTGCTCCGACACAAACTGACCGAGGTAAGGAGTTCGCCAAATGCTTGAGCGCTTGTTTGTACAAAACTTTGCCGTAATCAAAGAGCTGAGCCTCGAACTCGGGCCCGGCCTAACCGTGCTGTCCGGCGAAACCGGTGCCGGAAAATCCATTATCGTAGACGCAGTGTCGCTCTTGCTAGGCGGGCGGACATCGGCAGATATGATCAGGTCAGGCTGTGAGCGGGCAATTGTACAGGGCGTGTTTCGTACAGAGCGTCCGGAAATAGAGAGTTTCTTAGCGTCACACGGCCTCCTTAGCGAGGGTGAACTTATAGTGACGCGTGAGATTACAGAAAAGCGTACAGGCTGCCGCGTCAACGGGCAAAGCGTCACGCAAGGTTTACTGCGACAACTTGGAGCATACCTAGTCGACATGCACGGTCAGCACGAGCATCAATCCCTCTTTTCGCCCGTCGCGCAACAACAGCTAATCGACAAGTTTGCCGGTGTACGGGCAGCCGAGTTACTTGACGCGCTCGCGCGCGAAGTCACAGCCTTCGAAGCGTGTCAGCGCGAGCTCAAGGATAGCCCCGCCAGTGAAAGCGAGCGTATCCGCCTGCTTGACCTGCTAAACTTCCAAGTGCAGGAGATTGACGCAGCGAAACTTAGGCCTGACGAGGAAGACGACCTAAAGCGTGAGAGACAAGCCTTGCTTGGCTTTGAGCGCTTGCGCGGCACGATTGAACGTTGTCACGCCGAACTCTCCGGTGGTGGAGGCCGCGGGCGCGCCGTCTCCGATTGTTTGGGGCGCAATTTAGCGGAGCTTAAGGAAGTGCGGCGCTTTTCGCCTGCCCTAGAAAGTGTTTGCGAGGAACTTGAGCAGGCCGGATATTTGCTGCAAGATGCCGTACGCGAGCTAAGCGAGCTCAGGGAGTCACTTCATTTTGACCAGGGAAGGCTAGAAGAGATTGAAGAACGCCTTGAACTCATTGCCAAACTCAAGCGAAAGTACGGTCGCACACTCGAAGAAGTGTGCATCTTTCGCGAGGAAGCCAAGCAAAGCCTAGAACGCCTGCATGATGCCGCCGCGCGTACAGATGCGCTTAGGCAGAGCATGACGGCGCAACAAGAGCGCTACGCCCGGTACGCCGCGGAGCTTTGTGCTTTGCGACAAGAACGAGGGCGTGAGCTCTGCCGCCTAGCAGAAGAGAACATTCGGGAGCTCGGTATGCGGAGCGGACAGCTTACTGTCGCCTTCACACCGCACAAAGGCGTAATGAATCCGCGCGGCACGGAAAGTGCGGAGCTCCTCTTTTCGGCTAACCAAGGAGAAGAACCGAGGCCGCTCGCGAAAATTGCCTCAGGCGGCGAGATATCGCGCGTGATGCTAGCTCTAAAGGCCGTCTTCAGTCAGCTCGATGACATTCCCACGTTGGTGTTCGACGAAATTGACAGCGGTGTGGGCGGGAAGGCTGCGCTTGCCGTCGCAGAAAAAATCGCGGCGGTGAGCAGACACAAGCAAGTTCTGTGTGTCTCGCATCTCGCCCAGATTGCCGCGCTCGCCGAGCATCATCTTTACGTGCGCAAGGAAGATGAGGGAGAGAGGACGGTTGTCAGCATAGACCGCCTATTTGACCAAGCGCGGGTACGCGAGCTCGCCCGTATGCTCGGCGGCAGAGAGACTGCCGCAGCTTTAGAACACGCCGAAGAGCTTCTTTTAAGGAGAACGATGCGTCCATAGCACTTTTCAGAGACATGCCAATCGTGGTAGTTCGTTCTGTTATGTTAACTAGCGGGGATAGCGACTTTGCGGCTAGGTTAACTTAGAGACAGATTCGACTTCACGAAAGGAGTGCACCGATGCGCAGGCGAAAGTACAAAGCGCTGTTGGGATGGTTTCTTTCGGCGTTAGTGCTTGCGGTCTGCCTAAGCCCGCAAGCGAAAAGTTTCTTTGGTTTGCCCCCTCTATTGCGCGTTACAGAGGGCGTAGGTTTCGCCCTCCCTCTACAGCTACCCTTTGGTCTTGATTTGTCGCTTAACGAGGCCGACTTGTTTAAAGTCAACGGCGCGGAGGTGGGTCCGTCAGTGCGCAGGTTTAGCCTAGCGGAACCGCTATCCTTCCAGCCGCTTAGGCCCGGGAGCGCAGAGCTCCGGCTCAGTTTGTTTGGCGTGACGATACGGCGACTTTCCTTGCAGGTGTTGCCGTCGGTTTCGCTGGTCGCCTCCGGCCATTCCGTGGGTGTATCGCTGCGCTCGCGAGGCGTCCTAGTGGTAGGCTTCGCGACAATCAACAACGATGCCGGGGCTTTTTCGCCGGGCAGGGAGGCAGGTTTGCGCCTTGGAGACCAGATTACGGCGCTTAACGGCCACACGGAGCTTGACGGGGCGACCATCGCGCGGCTAGTGGACGAGCGCGGCAGGCACAACCAAGAGGTAGAACTCTCTGTGCTGCGCGGCACGGCTGAGACGACGCTCCGAGCGGTGCCTCAGGCTTGTCGGGAAACCGGCAAGTATCGCTTAGGTGTATTCGTGCGCGACACGGCGGTAGGTATCGGCACCCTTACGTTTGTCGACCGCGAATCTATGACTTTTGGCGGTCTCGGACACGTGATCGCCGATCCCGATACCGGGCAACCGATCGCGCTTGGCAGCGGTAGAATCGTGCGCGCAACAGTCACCTTTATTCAGGCTGGCAGAAGAGGCGCACCGGGAGAGAAGCGAAGCGTCTTCGTGGATGAACAGACCACCCTAGGGACAGTTCTGAAAAACACCCCCTTTGGCATATTCGGCCATATGCTGCAGGACATCACCGCCGGGGCATCACCGATGCCAATTATGCTGCGAGATGAAGTCGAAGAAGGGCCGGCCGAAATCCTGACTGTTATCGCGGGCGAGCAGGTAGAGCGGTTTGCGATTGAGATTCAGCGCGTTTCGCGCCTGCAGCATGCGCCCTTAGGGAAAGGGCTGGTGATTCGCGTCACAGACCCGCGTTTGCAGCAAAAAACTGGCGGAATTGTGCAAGGCATGTCCGGCAGCCCGATTATACAGAGAGGGCGACTAGTCGGCGCGGTAACGCATGTTTTCGTCAACGACCCGGCGCGAGGGTATGGGGTTTTTATCGAGTGGATGATTCGTGAGTCCGACCTCTTGGAGAGGCGCGAGGAGCACGCCCCAACTTTCTTTTATCGGCGGTTTTTCCGTGCATCTTGAGAAAAATTGTGCGAGGGAAGCAGGAGAAGGTTGGCAAGTTGTTGAAAGAATAGTGTAAGTGTTTGCTCGGGACTGAGGAGGAAGATTAGGTTTGGGTGAGAGAATCAAGGTTTTGATTGTAGACGACAACCGCGACTTCTGCGACCTGCTGCACGAGTTTCTTTCCAAGCGTTCGGAGTTCCAAGTGGTGGGAGTAGGGCATAACGGCGTGGAAGCACTAGAGCTTATCAACTCCGTCAAACCGGACGTATGCGTGCTTGACATTATTATGCCCCATTTGGACGGCATCGGTGTCTTAGAGCGCTTGCCGGCGGTGGTGGCCGGAGGTGCCATGCCAAAGACCATCATGCTGACCGCGCTTGGGCACGAGGAAATGACCAAGCGAGTACTAGAGCTTGGCGCGAGCTACTACATTCTCAAGCCTTTTAACCTCGAAACCCTCGCCCAGCGCATCCATCAGTTGACCACCAACGGTGTGGCCGCCTCTCCCCTGCAGTTCGAACAGCAGCGAAGCGCTAACCGCAATCTCGAGATTAAGATATCGGATTTCCTGCACGAGCTCGGCGTTCCAGCTAACATCCGCGGCTACGTATACCTCAGGGAAGCTATCTCCATGGTGGCAGAGGAAATGCAGCTGCTTAGCGCAGTAACTAAGATTCTCTACCCCATGATTGCCGAGAACCACGAGTCGACGCCAAGCCGTGTGGAACGCGCTATCCGCCACGCCATAGAGGTAGCCTGGAGTCGCGGCAATGTAGATGCCCTAAACAGGATGTTCGGGTTTACCGTGGACCATCGCCGCGGCAAGCCAACTAACAGTGAGTTCATCGCCATGGTGGCGGATAGACTGCGCCTTGAGCGCGCGGGATAGGAACAAAAGAGGGCCTAATAAGCCCTCTTTTTGCGTGCAATCACGTAATTTTCGCTAAAAAGGTTTTGTGCATGGCGAGAAGAATAGAGAAGGGAGAGCGCAGGGCGAGCGCACTTAGCACTTAGCACTTAGCACTTCGTAGAACGGAGGGCTGCTGGCTCCTGGTTCCTGGTAGAGGGAAGTGCCCAGTGCCCAGTGCCCAGTAGAGCGGTATCGCAGTGGTACCCGTTGCCCTTTAGCCTTTTACCTTGTACCTTTCTACCTCGTCAGGCTTACAGCTTACAGCTTACAGCTTACGGCCCACGGCTCTTCTAACGCCTCAAGCCTCAAGCCTAAAGCCTAGCCCCCCTGAGTGCTGAGTGCCGACCGCTGAGTGCCCTCAGTTCACGATTCACGATTCATGATTCACGATTACCACAGCTCACCGCTCACCGCTCACAGCTGGCGGCCGGCGGCTGGCGGCTGGCGGCTCCCACAAGCGACACGCTAGCACAAGGAGGCATCCGCTTGCATAAATTTAAGGTGCTTGTCATAAATCCAGGCAGCACGTCAACCAAAGTGGCTTGTTATATCGGGAACGCGTTAGAGGCGGAGGAAAACCTTACGCATTCTGCAGACTCACTCGCCGCATATGCGGAGATTATGGACCAGTTTCCCTTGCGCTTAGACGCGGTGATGTCGTTCATGGGAAACAACGAGGTAGCAGCGGGACTTGACGCCGTCGTCGGCAGGGGTGGTTTGCTGCGGCCTTCAGAAGGCGGAACCTATGCCGTCAATGAAGCGATGGTTGCAGACTTGCGACAGGGTTTGCAGGGGCAGCACGCATCTAACCTTGGTGGCTTGTTGGCCAAAGCGATAGCTGATCCGCTCGGGCTACCTTCATTTATTGTAGACCCGGTAGCGGTAGACGAGTTTGAGCCTGTCGCGCGCATTGCGGGACATCCGCTCCTCGAACGCAAGAGCCTCTCGCATGCACTCAGCATGAAAGCTGTGGCGAGGCGCGCAGCTAACGAACTCAACATTGCGTATGCCGACAGCAGGTTTGTAGTAGCTCACCTGGGAGGCGGCATCTCCGTCGGGCCTATGGTAGGCGGCCGCGTCATTGACGTGAACAACGCCAATGAAATGGGGCCTTTCTCGCCGGAACGCACGGGTGGCCTTCCCTCCGGTGATTTAGCCGCACTGTGCTTTAGTGGGCAGTATACAGCCAAAGAAATGAAGCGCCAACTTAACGGGCAAGGGGGTATGGTGGCCTACCTCGGCACAACCGATGCGCGGGAAGCGTACAGGCTCGCCGAGACAGGAGATGCTAAGGCAGAACTGGTGATGCACGCTATGGCGTATCAGATTGCCAAAGAAATTGGCGCGATGGCTACAGTGCTAAAGGGACGAGTCGACGCCGTAGTCCTTACGGGGGGACTTGCGCACGCTGACAGAATGTGCAACACTATTGCGGGTTATGTCGGTTTTATCGCCCCCATGATTGTCTACCGCGGAGAAGACGAAATGTTAGCGTTAGCTGAAGGTGCCTGCCGCGTCCTCGCCAGCGAGGAAGAAGTGAGGGAGTACTAGGACCTTGCACTTAGCACTTCGCACTTAGCACTTCGTAGAACGGAGGGCTGCTGGCTCCTGGCTGCTGGTTGAGGGGGGCTTACAGCGTACAGCGTACAGCGTACAGCTTACAGCGTACAGCTCACGCTCACCGCTGGTGGCTGGCGGCTGGAGGCTCCCACAAGCGACAAGCGACAAGCCACATGCTACAAGCCACAAGCGACACGCTACAATACAAAGGAGGGTCCCACTATTGAACAGCTTTTCTGCGATTCTAGCTGCCGCTAAACAGGGTCCGGTACGCCGCGTGGCGGTGGCGGTAGCGGCAGATGCCGAAGTGCTCGCTGCCGTGTGCGACGCGCACAAGGCGGGTATCGCCGAGGCAGTACTCGTCGGCGACGAAGCCAAAATCCGCTCCATTGCGGCCGCACACGGATACAACTTACAGGGCATGGAAGTAATCAACCTGCCGGACAACCTGCAGGCTGCGCGCGAAGCAGTGCAGTTGGTACGGCAGGGACGCGCGCATATGTTAATGAAGGGCCTCATTAGTACGGCCGACATTTTGAGGGCTGTATTAGATAAGGAACAGGGGCTTAGGACAGGCAGGGTGCTCAGTCATGTCGCTGTGCTTGAGGTGCCGACCTATCACAAGCTGTTGTTCCTAACTGACGGGGGGCAGAACATTGCGCCGGACGTAACACAAAAGGCCGAGATTCTGCAAAACGCCGTGGAAGTGGCGCGCGCGCTAGGCGTCACTCTGCCGAAGGCAGCGCCTATCTGTGCCGTGGAGGTCGTAAATCCTAAAATGCAGGCTACCGTAGACGCGGCTGAGCTAGCGGATAAAGCTCACCGTGGGGAGATTGTGAACTGCATCGTCAGCGGACCGATTGCCTTTGATGGCGCCATCAGCGCCGAAGCGGCCGCACACAAGGGAATTAAGTCCGACGTTGCCGGCGATGTGGACATACTGCTGATGCCGGACATCGAGGCAGGAAACATTCTCTATAAGACATTGGTTTATCTCGCGCAAGCCAAAGTCGCCGGCATTATCGCCGGAGCTGCCGCACCCATTGTGCTTACTTCCCGCTCCGACAGCCCGGAGGCTAAGCTGCTGTCCATTGCCTGCGCATCGGTTGTAGCGGGGGGGAATGCTTCATGACGGAGTATTTTCAGCTATGTATTAACCCTGGCTCAACCTCGACTAAAATCTCGGTATTTAAAAGTGAAGAGCTCTTCATAGACGAGTCGCTCTCGCACAGCACGGAGGAGCTTGCTCCTTTCCCACGCATCGGAGACCAGTACTCCTTTAGGCGGCGTGTCATCACCGAGTTCTTGGCCTCGCGAGGGTTTGATATTAAGCGGTTGAGTGCGGTAGTAGGCAGGGGGGGCTTACTCAAGCCCATCCCAAGCGGCACCTACCGCGTAACAGACGCCATGGTGCGCGACCTCAAGGAGGCCAAGCGAGGAGAGCATGCCAGCAACTTAGGCGGTCTGCTCGCGCGTGACCTAGCCGATACGTTAGGCATACCGGCCTTTATTGTCGACCCAGTGGTAGTAGATGAATTGGAGCCCGTAGCGCGTATTTCCGGCCACCCCGAAATCGCGCGGCGCAGTATATTTCACGCGCTCAACCAAAAGGCTGTGGCCAAGCGCTTTGCGGCTGCGCAGGGGAAGGACTACCGCGATATTAACGCGATAGTAGCCCACCTTGGCGGAGGCATCTCAGTCGGCGCTCACTGCCGGGGTAAGGTCATTGACGTAAACAACGCACTTGACGGCGAAGGCCCGTTTTCACCGGAGCGCAGCGGTGGCCTGCCGTCCGGCGACCTCGCCAGACTATGCTATAGCGGTAAGTACAGCCACGACGACATTAAGAAGATGATCACAGGTCAGGGCGGCTTGGTCGCGTACCTCGGCACAAACGACGGGCGCGAAGTGCGGCGCCGCATGGAAGCCGGCGACAGCTATGCGGGCTTGGTGTTTAGGGCGCTGGCCTATCAGGTAGCCAAAGAGATTGGGGCGATGGCGTCAGTTCTCTCGGGCAAGGTGGACGTCATTATCCTGACGGGTGGGCTAGCTTTCGACAATACCTACCTAGTGCCGTGGATAAAAGAAGCTATTTCCTTTATCGGTCCCGTGGAGGTTATGCCCGGTGAGGGCGAGATGACGGCACTATGCGCCGGAGGACTACGCGTTCTGCGCGGTGAGGAGATAGCCAAAGACTATGAATGAACCCGCTCTCAACCGGATATCGGTTATTGTGGGCGGCTATGGTAGCGGCAAAACGGAAGTTGCCATTAACCTAAGCCTACTCAAGCGAGCGCGGAGTGCAGCTTCCACACCTGTGGAGTTAATCGATCTCGACATTGTCAACCCCTACTTTCGTAGCCGCGACCAAGCCCTAGAGCTTTCTAAGCGCAACGTCGATATCGTGGCACCGGCGGCGTGGATACGCCACGCTGATTTGCCGGCGCTGCCTGCTGCGGTAAGCGGCAGTATCTACAGCCGCGAGAAACAGGTGGTCATTGACGTAGGAGGTGACCCCGCCGGTGCAACCGCACTTGGGCGCTACAGCCGCGAGATTGTAGCAGAACAGCATGATGTGCTTATGGTAGTCAATCCCTACCGACCGCACACGCAGACGGTCAAAGAAGTCTTAGTGCTACAGAAGCTCATCGAAGAAAAGTCGCGCCTTAAGGTTACAGCCTTTGTCAATAACGCTAACCTCATGTCGTTCACCGAACTAGCTCACCTCGAACGGGGGAGGCGCCTGCTCGATGAGCTGTATGCAGAAACGGGCATCCCCACGGCGTTTACTTGCTGCGTGCCGTCGCTTATGCCTGCGGTCAACGAGAAGTGGCCGGCAAGTGCCGTGCTTCCTTTGTACTTGACTACCGATTTCCTTTAGAATAACGAGGAGGTTCACGCTGTGGCAAAAGTAACTTTCAACGAAGAAAGGTGCAAGGGCTGTGAGCTCTGCACCGCAGTCTGTCCGGTCAAGATTGTCGTGATGGCCGACCGGATTAACCGCCGCGGGTTTCGCCCGGCAATGGTCATCGAAATGCACAAGTGCATAGCTTGTGCGGCTTGTGCGCGCATCTGTCCTGATGCCGTCATTGAAGTAGAGAGATAGGAGGCTTCACATGGGCGAACGTGTCTTAATGAAGGGAAATGAGGCGATTGGGGAAGCAGCCATTCAGGCTGGATGCCGCTTCTTTTTTGGCTACCCCATTACGCCGCAGAACGAGTTACCGGAGTATATGTCTCGCCGCATGCCGCAGGTGGAAGGCACCTTCGTGCAAGCCGAAAGCGAAGTTGCCGCTATCAACATGGTGTACGGAGCTGCGGGGGCCGGCGCAAGAGCTATGACCTCATCCTCTAGCCCCGGAATTAGTCTCAAACAGGAGGGCATTTCCTACCTCGCCGGTGCGGAACTGCCGGCGGTAATCGTCAACATCGTGCGCGGCGGCCCCGGGTTAGGCAGCATTCAGCCGAGCCAAGGCGACTACTTCCAGGCGGTGAAGGGCGGCGGGCACGGAGACTACCGCTTGTTGGTGTTCGCGCCCGCTAATTTGCAGGAGGCAGTTGACCTAGTGACAGAGGCCTTCGATTTGGCAGACTTGTATCGTAACCCGGTGTTAATCCTAGGCGATGGCCTGCTTGGGCAGATGATGGAGCCGGTGGAATTTCGCAAGCTGCAAAGTCGTGAGCTGCCGCCTAAGACTTGGGCCACCACAGGCATGCGCCATCACCCAGGCAAGAACATCGTTAACTCGTTAGTGTTAGACGCACCGGGCCTTGAGAAGCACAACCTGCACCTGCAGGCAAAGTACGCCCGCATGCAGCGCGAAGAACAGAGAGCAGAAATGCTCCACTGCGAGGATGCCGAGGTAGTTATTGTCGCTTACGGTTCTACGGCTCGCATTGCCAAGACCGCAGTGGCAAGTCTGCGTCAAGCAGGGGTTAAAGTGGGCCTCTTTAGGCCGATCACCCTCTGGCCTTTCCCGACTATGGCCCTCGGTCAACTCGTGCCTCAAGTCAAAGCTCTGCTCACGGTGGAGATGAGTGCAGGGCAGATGGTTGAAGACGTCAGGCTGGTAGTTAACGGCGCTAAGCCTGTGCACTTCTACGGGCGCATGGGCGGCATGGTGCCGACACCTGAGGAGATTAGCGCGGAGTGCTTGAAAGTGATAGGGGGTGCTAGGTAGTGGCGAAGGTTTTCGCGCGTCCCGAATCTCTGGTGGATATGCAGAGCCACTACTGTCCGGGCTGTACGCATGGTATTATTCATCGCTTGATTGCCGAGGTTATGGACGAGCTTAAGTTTACCGACCGTGCCATCGGAGTGGCTCCCGTGGGATGTGCCGTGCTCGGCTACATGTATTTTGCCTGCGATATGCAAGAGGCGGCGCATGGCCGTGCCCCCGCCGTGGCTACAGGCATTAAGAGAGTGGTTCCCGACGGCGTGGTCTTTACCTATCAGGGCGACGGCGACCTCGCGTCCATCGGCTGCGCCGAGATTGTCCACGCTGCCGCTCGCGGGGAGAACATCACTACTATTTTTGTCAACAACGGCATCTACGGCATGACGGGGGGCCAGATGGCACCCACGACTTTGCCAGGCGACAAGACCTCAACCTCGCCCTACGGGCGCGATACCAGAAAGCAGGGTTTCCCCATTAAGGTCGCGGAGATGTTGTCCACCCTAGATGGCCCTGCCTACATCGCCCGCGTCAGCGTACACAGTGTGCCAAACATCGTGCGCGCGCGGCGAGCCATTAAGAAGGCGTTTGAGTATCAAATCGCGGGGAAAGGGTTTACCTTAGTCGAGGTGCTCTCTACCTGCCCGACAAACTGGGGCCTGACGCCGCTTGAGGCGTTAGATAAGGTGACGAAAGACATGCTGCCGTACTATCCGTTAGGCGAGTACAAGGACGTCGAGGCAGGTGCGAAAAAATGACTTATGAAGTTGTGATGGCGGGTTTCGGCGGACAGGGCGTAATGCTCATGGGACAGCTCTTGGCGTACGCAGGTATGGTGCATGGCAAACAGGTGTCGTGGATGCCTTCATATGGGCCGGAAATGCGCGGCGGCACCGCGAACTGCACCGTTATTGTCGCGGATGAGGTAGTGGGGTCACCGGTTGTGGCACAGCCTTATGCCGTGGTGGCGCTCAATCGCCCGTCGCTCGACAAGTTTGAAGGCGCAGTGCGACCCGGCGGCGTGCTTATCTACAATGAATCGCTTATCAGTACGCCTCCCACCCGCAGCGATATTACGGTAGTACCAGTGGCGGCTAACCACATTGCCGACGAGCTGGGCAACGTGAAAGTAGCCAATATGGTTGCGCTGGGGGCATTGCTCAAAGTTACCGACCTGGTTCCTATGGACTGCGTGGTCGCGGCGCTTAAAAAAGCGCTGCCGGCACATCGCCAAGACATGGTGGCCGTTAACCTCGCGGCCATCGAGCGCGGACAACAAGCCGCCGAAAGGTAATCTTCGCGTCTCCTTGGCGCATACCATTGTAGTAGTGTCCAAGGAGAGGGAGGGGATCCTGTGATCCCAAGGGCTGTGCTAGATCATTGCCGTGAGCGGTGGCTCGCCTATTGCATTGCCGTCACTGCCTTTGTCGCAGGTTCTGTCGCCGGAGCAGTGGCTGTCAGGGCCATGCCGCCGAAACAGCAACAAGACCTTATGGGGTATCTCGACAAGTACATTGAAGGCATACTAGTAGGAAACATAGAGCCTGCGGCATGGCAGAGCGTGCAGATAGCTAATCTGCAGGCAGTGGCCTTCCTCTGGCTCTCTGGTCTTATAGTGGTAGGAGTGATAGGCATACTTGCCGTTCTCGTTCTGCGCGGTTTCGTCATTGGCTTTAGCGTAGGCTTTTTGGTGGTGGAAATGCAGGCGGAAGGGCTGCTGTTTGCGGCAGCGGCAATTCTCCCGCACAATCTACTGGCGGTGCCGTCATTGATCGTCATTGGAGCTTTGGGCATCGCGTTCTCCCTGCGCATGGCCTTTGGGCAGAAGGCGCGTGGGACAAGGGAGCGGCGTCCGGTTGCTCACTACACAGTAAGCGTTTTGTTTGTCGCGCTGTTTATTGCGGCGGCGGGCCTAATCGAAGCATTCGTTACACCTGTCTTTATTAGGGCTATCGCCGCTTTGCTCTAGGACATTGCCTGGGAAATAGACTTAATGCGACAGGAATCCGCCATATCCGACAACAAGGAGTCGATTATGGGAAGTAGAGCCAAATTCGTTGTGGCGCTCTTGCTGGTGATTTCGGTGATGACAGGCAGTGCAGAAGCCCTGGCCATTAACAGCCCACGGGCCGTACTTGTCACGCCTGAACGAGCAGAAGCCCTCTGGAGCAGAGCGGCCACAGCCCGCCACGCCCCGGCAAGCTTAACTAAGGTGCTGACAACCGTCTTAGCCGTTGAGTCCGGCAGGCTACATGAGCAAGTCGTGATTAGCCCTCGCGCCGCGGCCGTAGGCGGTTCTGCACTGCATGTGCGCGCGGGTGAAAAATACACTCTGCGCGAACTGGTCTATGCCGCCATGCTAATCAGCGCTAATGACGCGTCAGCCGCCATTGCCGAGCACTTAGGTGGTAGCCTCGCCGGGTTTACGGCGATGATGAACACAAGGGCGGCGGAGCTTGGCATGACTAACTCGCGGTTCGCCAATGCGCACGGACTACCTGACCGTGAGCAGTTTTCCACAGCGGGGGATTTAGCTCGCCTGGGGTTGCATGCGGCTACCCTGCCTGAGTTTCTTGCGATTGCAGGACGGGAACGCTTTACGCTAGCTAACGGACGGGTCCTAATAAACCAAAACAGGCTGCTTGGGACCCTCCCGGGAGTAGTAGGAGGTAAGACCGGCTTTACAGATGAAGCAGGGCAATGCCTGCTCCTCATTGCCAAACGCGACAACCTTACCTTAGTTAGTGTGGTCTTGGGTGCCCAGGGCGCAGAAATGTGGTCTGACAGCACGGCCCTCATGGAGCATGGGTTTGCTGGCTTCCTGCGCGAGGTTCTCATTCGCGGCAGACAGACGCTCGGCGTCATAGATATCCCACTGGCGGGGCAAGTGCTCTTAGTGGCAGAGCGCGAGCTAACCCGCACGATTGCCCGTGCCGAACGAGGGGAGTATAATACTGAGCTTAGGGTACTGCCACGCCTGTTCCCACCATTGCGCCCCGGCGCGAAGCTAGGCGAGGTGGTTGTTACGCAGGGAGAGCAAGAGATTGGGCGCGTGAACATTACCGTGCCGACCCATATTCCCCTATTAACTTCCACTCGCGCCTTAGGAATCGCCGGTGCGGTTAGCCTGGGCCTTGCCCTAAAGGTACTGATGCGGAGGCGAAGAAAGTGCAGAAAGTGATAGTCCTCTTTGGTGGTCGCTCTGCCGAACACGAGGTTTCCGTCCGGTCGGCTGCTTCAGTGCTGGCAGCTTTAGACGTCACTCGTTACGTGGCCCTGCCTGTGGGCATCAGTAAGTGCGGGCGCTGGCAAGCCGGGCTAGACCCCCGCTCTATCTTGGCGGCAAACGAAACAGCCGTACCCGAGCCGCATGGCGACGAGTATATGGGCCCTATCGCCCGCATTCTGGCGCAGGCGGACGTCATTTTCCCCGTACTCCATGGGCCTTTTGGGGAGGATGGCAGTATGCAGGGCTTGTTCGAGGTAGTTGACAAGCCTTATGTCGGCTCAGGCGTGACTGCCTCGGCCTTAGGTATGGACAAGGTGTTTCAAAAGACACTGTATCGCTGTGCAGGTCTTCCGGTAGTAGACTTTGTCTGGTGCTCGCGCAAAGTATATACAGGGGAACCGGATGCGTTCCACCTAGAGGTAGAACAAGCAGTAGGCTTCCCGTGCTTTGTCAAACCGGCCAACATGGGCTCGAGCGTTGGCATTAATAAGGCCAACAACCGCGACGAGCTCAGGCAAGCCATCGCGGTAGCCTTGCGTTACGACAATAAAGTAATGGTGGAGCGGGCCGTTAAGGGACGCGAAATTGAGTGCAGCGTGCTGGGGAACGAGGATTTAAGTAGTTCGTTGCCCGGTGAGATAGTGCCAAGCGGGGAGTTTTACGATTACACCGCCAAGTACTTGCAACCATCTACTCTGCATGTGCGGGCGGAGCTTTTGCCCGAGCAAACTCACCGTGTAAGAGAACTGGCGATGCGCGCGCATGAGCTTCTCGGCTGTGCCGGCCTCTCCCGCGTAGACTTTTTCTTACTAGAAGACGGCACCGTCTACGTGAATGAACTCAACACCATGCCCGGCTTTACGAGTATCAGTATGTACCCTAAGATGTGGGAGGCTTCCGGCCTGCCTTACACCGAGCTAATCACCCGCCTCATCGAACTAGCCTTTGCCAGACACCGGGATGGGTGCAGGATTTCCGTCGACTATCGCGAATAGGAGCACATTGAGATTACGTGGGAGGTGCGTTATGAGTTTATCCCTATCGCGGCGCGGGCTTCAGATTCCTGCGTCGCCTATCCGCAAGCTGGTACCGTTCGCGGACGAAGCTAAGAGCCGCGGCACGAAGGTGTACCATTTAAACATCGGACAGCCGGACATCGAAACGCCGGCTGAGATGTGGGACAAGATCAAGAACTACGACGAAAAGGTGTTAGCCTACGGCCCTTCTAACGGTCTCCTGGAGTTTCGCAAGGGGCTCGCGCAGTACTACGCACGCTTCGGTGTTAATGTCTCCCCGGCCGAGATTATCGTGACGACCGGTGGCAGCGAAGCCCTGCTGTTTGCGATGCTCGCTACGTGCGATGCGGGCGACGAAGTCTTAGTGCCTGAGCCCTTCTATGCAAACTACAACGGATTTGCGGTTTATGGCGACATCAAGGTAGTGCCGGTAACAGCACAGGCTGAGGACGGGTTTAGGCTGCCGTGTAAATCGCGCTTTGTCGAGAAGATTACCCCACGCACTAAAGCCATCTTGCTTAGTAACCCCGGCAACCCAACCGGTGTTGTCTATACCCAGGGCGAGCTAGAAGTATTGGCAACACTCGCGCGTGAGCACGACCTCTACATCATTGCCGACGAAGTCTATCGTGAGTTTGTCTACGACGGGGAACGGTATACGAGCATAATGTCTCTGCCCGGCATTGACCAGCATGCCATTATTGCCGACAGCATCAGCAAGCGCTTTAGTGCCTGCGGTGCGCGCATCGGCAATGTCGTGAGCAAGAATAAGCAGCTGATGGACTCGATTATGAAGTTTGCGCAAGCGCGCCTATGCCCGCCGACACTCGAACAAATCGGTGCCGTCGGGGCTCTCAGTGTGCCTGATTCTTATTTCGAAGCAGTTTTGACGGAGTACCAGGAACGCCGCAACATAGTCTATAACGGGATTATGCAAATCGAGGGCGCCGTATGCAAGCCTCCCAAGGGAGCCTTCTATGTCATCGCCAAGTTACCTATCGACGACGGGGATGCTTTCGCGGAGTGGATGCTAAGCAGCTTTTCCTTAGATGGGGCGACTACCATGGTCGCGCCTGCCGCCGGGTTCTATGCCACAGAGGGGTTGGGTCGGGATGAGGTTCGCTTGGCCTACGTCTTAAACACCGACGATTTAAAACACGCCATGCAGATACTTGCCGCGGGTGTAAAGGAGTACAGAGCGAAAGTAATGCGCGTGAACTAAGCCGTTCTAGCCCCCGCCTTGGCGGCATACGCTGTATTAAACAGTGTTGGCGCCAAGGAGGGGAATGGCGTGTGGGTGGTGACGGTTGGTCCCTTCCGGGGGAAGCGGGCGCGTACCGCGAAGATTCTAGGCATGGCCGCGCTCTTGATTTTGCTGACTGCTCTCTTGTGGCAGGCGCTTGATGTAGTGTTGGCACCGACGCCGCCTCCCCACCCGGTTGTGGGTACCGGCGCAGGTGCGGAAGAACCCCTAGTCGAGACGGTGTTTCAGCGCATACTCACACATCTGCGCAACTGGTATACCGACGGCTTTTGACCCCTGTTTAGGGGGTCTTTGTTTATCTAGGGGAAGGAATTGCTCGCTCTGTGTGGAATACTAAGAGAGAGACTATTCTTAAGGGGAACGTTATGGAACAGCATATTGAGGACTACCTAGACTACCTGGGGCTAGAGCGAGGACTAGCCGAGAACACGCTCGAGTCTTACGGCAGGGACCTCCGCCAGTTCTCTCGCTTCGTCAGCACTCACTACGCCAAATCATGGGAGACTCTGGAGCGCGGCCAGATATTGCTCTACCTCGACAGTCTAAAGCGACAGGGGAAGTCTGCTGCTACGGTCTCGCGCAGCTTAGCTTCGATTCGTTCCTTTTTCCGCTTCTTAAACAGGGAGGGGACACTTCCTGCCGACCCGGCGGCCCACTTGGACACGCCTAAAATCGAGAAGCGGTTGCCTCGGGTCTTGAGCACTTCTGAAGTCGAGACGCTCCTTCTCCGACCCACACTCTCCACTCCGTCAGCCCTGCGGGACCGCGCTATGCTTGAAGTCCTTTATGCCACAGGCATTCGCGTTTCCGAACTTGTTTCGCTGCAGGTCGCAGACGTCAACCTGTCCGCAGGTTTCATCAAGTGCACAGGCAAGGGCGGGAAAGAGCGCATGGTGCCGCTAGGGTCTGTGGCCATTAAGGCCGTAGACAGCTACTTGGTCATGGGGCGGCCCCAGTTAATTCGCTCGCGCGAAGTACGGTCCTTATTTGTCAACCATCACGGGCGGCAGATGACGCGGCAAGGGTTTTGGAAGCTCCTTAAGAAGCGAGTCAGAGAGACAGGTATGGAGGCCGATGTGTCGCCGCATACACTCAGGCATTCCTTTGCCACACATTTACTGGAGAACGGTGCTGACTTGAGAGCCGTACAGGAAATGTTAGGGCACGCCGATATAAGTACAACTCAGATCTACACTCACGTTACGCGCACGCGTTTGCGCGAGATTTACGACAAGGCTCACCCGCGGGCCTGAGGCAGGAGGCTACCGGATGCACACGACCGTCGTCTTGATTGTGCTAGATAGTGTAGGCATTGGGGCTCTGCCCGATGCCGACCGCTACGGAGACCTTGGCAGCAGTACGCTGCGAAGCGTACTGGACTACAACCAGTCTCTGACACTACCTAACCTCACCGCGCTTGGTATGGGGTCCATTCTTCCCCATCCCAGGCTTGTTTCATTATGCCCGCCGCTGGGTGCTTTCGGCCGGGGCATGACAGCCTCTCCCGCCAAAGACACCATTACGGGGCACTGGGAGATGGCCGGAATCGTCTTAGAACACCCCTTCCGCACTTTCCCCGACGGGTTTCCGCCTGCCGTCGTACAGGCCCTCGGCGAGCGCACTGGCAGGCAGTTCTTAGGCAACGTGGCTGCTTCCGGCACCGAAATTATCCGCGACTTCGGTCGCGAGCATCAGCTTACCGGAGCGCCCATCTTGTACACGTCGGCGGACAGCGTAATGCAGATTGCCGCGCACGAGGCCGCTTTGCCGCTCGCGGAGCTCTACCACATTTGCCAAGTTGCGCGGGAACTGATGCAAGGCGAGCTCAATGTGGCGCGAATTATTGCGCGGCCCTTTACCGGCGAGTGGCCCTATGTCCGCACGCCTAACCGCCGCGATTTCGCCGTGGCTCCGCCTGGGCAGACTATGCTTGACATTATCGCGAACAGCGGCATGCCGGTCATCGGTATCGGCAAAATTTGCGATATCTACGCGGGGCGCGGTCCCACGCGGTGCTTAAAAACCAAAAGTAACAGCGAGGGCATGGCACTGACAGAGAGTGTCTACCGCGGAGCGCCGGGCGGACTTGTGTTCACCAACTTGGTTGACTATGATCAGCTCTACGGCCACCGCAATGACGCGGTCGGCTACGGACGTGCGCTCAAGGAGTTTGACGACTGGTTAGGCGGGTTTTTGCCCACACTTGGGCCAAGCGACTATCTAATTCTGGCCGCAGACCACGGCTGTGACCCGCTGTATGCCGGGACGGACCATACGCGTGAGTATGTCCCCATCCTCGCTTACTCTAAAGCCATGAAGTCAGGCCGGTGTATCGGCGACCGGACGACGTTAGCAGACATTGGCGCTACCATTCTTGATGTGTTAGGGTTTAGCGAGCGCCTCGCCGGAACTTCGTTTCGCGCGGCAGGGGAGGTTTTGCCGTGAAGATGTACGACATCATCAAGAAGAAACGCGACGGACAGGAACTTAGCGCCGCCGAGATTGCCTATGTGGTAAACGGAGCAGTAAGCGGCGGTGTTCCGGATTATCAGCTGACGGCGCTACTTATGGCCGTCTACTTTAAGGGCATGAGTGAAAGGGAGACGGCAGAGCTCACTACTGCTATTGCCGCGTCGGGTGCACAGATCTCTTTAGGACTGCCAAAAGCCGTGGACAAGCATTCTACCGGCGGCGTCGGCGACACAGCTACTCTAATTGTAGCTCCCGTGGTCGCGGCATGCGGCGTTCCCGTGGCTAAGATGACCGGGCGGGGCCTCGGGCACACCGGGGGCACAGTCGACAAGCTCGAAAGCATCAGCGGCTTTTCCTGTGTCCTCACACCGGAGCAGTTTAAGGCGCAAGTAGCGCGGGTCGGCCTGGCGCTTATATCCCCCTCGGCCGAGTTAGCGCCGGCAGACAAAGTGCTCTATGCCTTGCGCGATGTCACCGCTACGGTGGAAAGCATACCGCTTATTGCCACTTCAATCATGAGCAAGAAAATCGCCGCCGGTGCTACCCACATTGTGCTCGATGTTAAGTACGGGCGCGGCGCCTTCATGCAGGAACGCCTCGCTGCCGAAGCGCTCGCCACCGCCATGGTAGATATTGGTAGGAGGGTAGGGCGACCGACTACGGCCCTCTTGACGAGCATGGATGCGCCGTTAGGCAATGCTATCGGCAATGCCCTAGAGATTAAGGAGGCGCTCGCGGTGCTCGCGGGCAGCGGCGGCTCGCCTGACTTAAAGACGGTAGCGCTGGCGGTAGCGTGCGAGATGGTGCTGCACTATTATCCTGAACTTAGCCACGCTGACGCAGAGCGCAAGGTAGGCGAAGCGCTAGACTCAGGTGCCGCCATGAAGAAATTCGCCGAGGTAGTCGCCGCGCAGGGCGGGGACTTAACGCAGCCGCTCCCTGTCGCGGGCTTCTCGCGCACAGTTACTGCCCAAGCGGCGGGATTCATTACCGCAATTGACCCACTCGCCCTAGGCGGCCTTGCGGTCGACCTCGGTGCAGGGCGCCGCAAAAAGGACGATGTAATCGATTACGGCGCGGGGATAGTTCTACACGTTAGGGTAGGAACTCGCGTAGCCCTCGGTCAACCTTTGTTGACTGCGTACGCAGCGGAGCCTATCTCCTCGGCGACAGCTCACGCTTTGCGTGATGCCATTAGCATCGGGGACAAACATGTCAACCCGCCTGCTCTGATTTTGAAGACGCTAGGGGTGTGAGTCGCTTGTCGCTTGTCCCTTGTCGCTTGGGGAGAGGGCACTCAGCGCGGTTAGGCGTTAGTCTTTAGTCTTTAGGCGTTAGAAGAGCTTTGAGCTGTGAGCGGTGAGCCGCACTTCCTCCGTTCCACTGAGCACGAAGCACGAAGCACGAAGAACGGAATTAAAAGCCCCTCGCTTGGCAAAGCTATGAAAAACATGCCAAGGAGGCTCCCCGATGCGAAGGATGTTTCTGCGCAGTACTGCCGCCGCCATGTGCTTTGTGCTCACGCTTTGCACAGCCGGCTATGCCTCTGTCAGCGTACCCGCACTTGCTTTAGAGCAAGCGCTGCGGGCGCAAGCGGCTTTGCTTATGGACGCCAACACGGGAACCGTGTTGTTGGCGCGTAACGAGCATGCGGCCAGACCGGTTGCCAGCCTGACCAAGCTGATGACGATGTTACTCGTTTTTGAGGCCGAGACCGCCGGCCGCATTAAATGGGAAGATAGAGTCACAGTCAGCGCACACGCCGCCGGTTTTGGCGGTTCGCAGATTTGGCTGGAAGCAGGGGAGACACTAACTCTCGAGGAGCTGTTTCTCTCGGTCGCCATCGAGTCGGCTAACGACAGCGCGGTGGCTTTGGCGGAGTTTGTGGCGGGCAGTGAAGAGAGCTTTGTCGCCCTGATGAATGAGCGCGCCGGAGAGCTTGGCATGGCCAATACTCGCTTTACCAGTGCCACCGGCTTAGACATTGGTACGCCTCACTCCAGCGCCATGGACATGGCGCTCCTGTCACGGGAAGTTCTGCGTCACCCACGCGTGCACGAGTTTGTAACCATCAGAACGCATACGCTTGAACGTGCCCGCACTAGGACGATACTGACAAATACTAACCGCGAGCTTTTGGCGACTTACCTAGGCTACGATGGCTTAAAGACGGGCTGGACAAGGTTGGCCGGGCATAATTTGGCTTCGACCGCCAAGCGCGGTGAGTTGCGCTTAATAGCGGTAGTGCTTGGTGCCGCCTCTGCGGCGGAGCGGCGGAGCGACATTGTGAGACTCCTGGATTTTGGCTTCGCCAATTTCGAAGGGCGCCGAGTAGTCAGGCAGGGTGATAGCGTCGGTGCAGTGCCTGTAGTGAAGGGCTCACGCCAAGTAGTTGAGGCGGTCGCGGCAAATGACTTCCATTTGCTGCTCGCCAAGGGGCACCGCGCTCCAATCGAGACCAGAACCGAGCTGCTCCGCACCGTCGCTCCGGTCACGGCGGGGCAAACAGTAGGGCGCTTATGGGCCACGACCGAGGGGCAGGAACCAGCCTACGTCTTGCTGGTAGCCGGAGCGCCGGTGGGGCGAGCCTCGTGGTGGTTAAACTTTCGGCGCCTGTGGGAGTCCTTACACTGAGCCTCCGCACGGAGGCTTTTGTTCTTTCCTTAGCAGGATTTTGCTGCCATAGGGAGAATAATAGCAGCGTGGGGGGATGAAAGTATGGGTTTTAGCACTCGCTATCGCGGCAATATTCTCGTAGTGTCACTCAGCGGCGAACTTGACCATCATACAGCTGACGAACTGCGCACAGCCTTGGAAAAAGAACTTGATAAGGACATCGCACGCCACATGTTACTCGATCTCTCGCAGCTAGCTTTTATGGATAGCTCCGGTGTAGGCGTGCTACTGGGTCGCTATCGCCGCATTCACGCCCAAGGCGGGAAAATGGCGGCCTACGCACTGCACCCGAACCTAGAACGCCTGTATGAGTTAGCCGCTCTGTCTCGCGTCATTCCGGTCTTTGCCCGAGAAGAGCTCGCGGTCAATGAGCTCAAGAAAGACGAGGTACCGGGGCGATGAATGACTGGTTTCTGCTAAGAATTCCCGCTGTATCGCAAAATGAGAGCTTTGCGCGCTCGGTGGTCGCCCTCTTTGCCTTGCAGGCAGGGGATTGGTCGGTAACGGAGCTAAACGAAATTAAGACAGCTGTCTCCGAGGCTATAACCAACTCCATTATTCACGCCTACGACGGCAACGCGGCGAGCGGTGAAATCGTAGTACAGGGGAAAGTGACGCCCGGCGCTCTGGAAGTGACGGTCACCGATTTCGGGCAGGGTATCGGGGATATTGCCCTCGCCAGAGAGCCTTTGTTTACTACCAAGCCGCATGAAGAACGCAGCGGGCTAGGGTTCACCGTGATGGAGAGCTTTATGGACGAACTGACCGTTAGTTCCGTACCTCTCCAAGGGACTACCATTAGAATGGTCAAGTATCTTCGCGCTACGACGGTTCAGTAATGGAGGGGGTCAACGCTAGGCAGTTAGCTCGCGCGCGAGTCCTTAGCGAAGTGGAGACGGAGGCCTTACTTCTCTGCCTGCGAGCAGGCGACACTGCGGCACGCGAGCAGCTCTTTGTGGGCCACGCCCGCCTCGTGTACTCAATCGTGGCGAGGTTTCTTAACTCCGGGCATGACCCGGAGGACCTGTTTCAAATCGGGAGCATCGGGCTGCTAAAGGCTATCGATAAATTCGACTTATCCTACGGCGTTAAGTTTTCGACCTACGCCGTCCCGCTTATTATCGGGGAGATTCGGCGCTTTCTGCGCGATGACGGACTCATTAAAGTGTCGCGGTCGCTGAAGGAAACAGCCTCTAAGCTCAGGCACGCACAAGAGAGCTTGCGACGGGACTTAGGCCGTGAGCCTACGCTGAAAGAGGTCGCACAACTGCTTGACATCAGCGAAGACCTCGCCCTTAGCGCCCTAGAATCCATGCGCGCTCCCTCTTCGCTAGAGGAATTAGTGCACCAAGATGAGGGACAGCCCATCTACCTAGTAGACCGCATTAAGCAGCCTGAAACCGAAGAGGACGGCCGTGTTCTGCGACTTGCACTGCGCCAGTTACTCTCATCACTGCCTAAGCGTGAACAGCATATTCTTGCCGCGCGGTATTTTCAACAGAAAACGCAGGCGGAAGTAGCGACTGAGCTAGGCATCAGTCAAGTACAGGTTTCACGCTTGGAAAAAGCCATATTGCAGAGACTGCGGCAGTTCTTGCTTTAGTGAATCAAACTTCTGGCAGCTGTCGATACTAGGCTTAGACCAAAGGAGGAGGGCGAACGAGATGCGCTCTGTGCGCAGACTAGGAGTATACGCCGCAGTCTTAGCTCTGATCGGAACAGCTCTGCTGTCTTGGCTCTACTTTGCCTATTGGTCGCGAGACGAGCAGCCTCAGGGCGCAACGCTAGTATACTTAGTCACGTCGCCGTCACCGCAAAAGGAGGTGCAGCATGGCGCAAATCGTTAAGGTTTTGGAGCTGGTCGGTGAATCACCCGCAAGTTGGCAGGATGCTGTCGAGAGCGCTGTACAAGAGGCCGCGCGCACGGTTGACCACATCACCGGTGTAGAAGTATACAACCTCACGGGAAATGTGGAAAATGGGCAAATAGTGGAGTACAAAGCCAACGTCAAGGTTGCTTTCCTCGTAGAGCACCACCGCTAATGATAGTGAGAGCCTCCTTGGGGGCTCTCATTGCTTCGTATGAATGCTGTAACAGAAGCCCACACTAAGTGCGGAGGTGGGATGGGTGGCCAAGAAAACGAAGGCAGAGCAGAGGAAGCAGTTCGAGCAAAAAGCGTACAACCAAATGGTGACTAAGAAGCGAGCCAAAATACCGATTGCGCGCAACGTAATCGTCGCCTTCCTGGTCGGCGGCTTTATCTCGGTGATCGGCCAGGTGCTGATGATGCTGTTTGTGCGGCTTGGCTTTCCGGAAGAAAAAGCGGGAGACCCGACTGTGGCCACGCTTATCCTTATCGCCAGTATTTTGACCGGGCTGGGCATCTGGGATATCCTGGGACAGTTTGCGGGTGCCGGTGCCGGTGTTCCCGTTACCGGATTTGCCAACGCCATGGTCTCGTCGGCGCTTGAGTTTAAGCGCGAGGGACTGGTGCTCGGTGTAGGAGCGCGCATGTTCCAGCTTGCCGGGCCGGTTATAGTCTACGGCGCGGTTACGGCTTTTCTGGTCGGCGTAGTTCACGCCGTCTTAATGTAGTCATGCCGGCGAGGAAAAAGGTCGGTCTCCAGACGGTGGCTTTTAGTCGCCCGGTGGCTGTCGTCAGCAGTGCCTCCGCCGTAGGTCCACTTGAGGGAGAAGGGCCGCTTAGCGGCAGTTTCGACATAGTCTATCCGGACATGCTAAACGGGGAAGCCAGCTGGGAGAAAACCGAGCGTACGATGATGAAAGAGGCAGTTGAGTGCGCGCTTGGCAAGGCGAATCTCACCTGTGAGAATATGGACTATATGCTGGCGGGGGACTTACTCAACCAGTGCATTTCCGCCAATTTCGCGGCCAGAGACCTAGGTATTCCTCTGCTAGGCCTCTACGGAGCCTGTTCCACGATGGCGGAGAGTGCAGGCCTCGCCGCGATGCTAATTGACGGGGGCTATGCCTTGCACGCCGTGGCCGCAGTTTCAAGTCACTACGGGACCAGCGAACGTCAGTACCGCTTTCCGACAGAATACGGGGGGCAGCGTCCTCCTTACAGTCAGTACACTGTCACCGGTGCGGGAGCTTTGGTGCTTGGGCACGGACAGCACTTTCAAGGGCAGTTGGCTCGGATTACGCACTTTACCGCAGGCAAAGTAACTGACCTCGGCAGGAGGGACCCCTTCGACATGGGGTCTGCTATGGCACCTGCTGCCGCAGACACTATCTTGCGGCATTTCTCAGACCTCTCGCTGGCTCCCGACCATTATGACCTCGTTCTCACCGGAGACCTTGCGCTTGTCGGACACAGTCTAACGGAGGAGCTCTTGCGTCAACAGGGGCTCGTCCTGAAAGAGCGCATGCAAGACTGCGGCCTGCTGGTGTTTGACAGAACACGGCAGCCCGTATTCTCGGGAGGCTCGGGCTGCGGCTGCAGCGCAGTCGTTCTGTGCGGACACATTATGGATATGTTTAAGCAAGCCAAACTCAAACGGCTCTTACTGGTTGGCACCGGCGCACTGCTCAGCCCCACAACCTTTCAGCAAGGTGATTCCATACCCTGCATTGCCCATGCCGTGGCCTTCGAGCTTAGCGACGACCGCTTGCTGGAGTAAGGAGAGATGGACATAATGATCTTCGTGAAGGCTTTTGTAGTGGGCGGGCTTATCTGCGTAATCGGACAACTGCTTATGGACCTTACGCCGCTTACGCCTGCCCATGTCCTCACGCTGTTAGTTATAAGCGGGGGAGTGCTCTCCGGCCTTGGGCTCTACGGTCCGTTGGTTGACTGGGCAGGCGCAGGTGCCAAGGTCCCCATTACTAGCTTTGGCCATCAGCTCGTGCAGGGCACACTCGCTGAACTTGCCGAGAGCGGCCCGATGGGGGTGCTAAGCGGCATCTTTAACCTAGCGAGCTCAGGTATAACCGCGGCCATCGTCTTCGGCTTTTTTGTGGCTGTGCTATTTAACCCTAAGGGATAGGCGTTAACCTTCCCATCAACTGCAACGGCCCTGAATGTGCTATAATAGCCAAAACGGGCCGTTGGAGGTGCTTGGGTGGAGGTTATCGTCTGTCACACCAACGCAGATTTTGATGCCTTAGGTTCTTTAGTTGCTGCCAAGCTCCTTAGGCCAAGGGCCATGGCCTGTTTCCCGGGCCACATAAACAAGAAAGTTAAAGAGCTATACTCGCTGTATAAGGATAGCCTTAACTTAACACTCCTAGAGCATATTAATGTGCAGGAAGTAACCCATCTCATAGTTGTCGATACACAGAGTGCCGACCGCATCGGCAAGCTAAAACCCTTGTTCTTGCGTTCGGATGTGAAGTTAACGATTATTGACCACCATCCAAAGCAAGCGCTGTTGCCGGAGTGGGCCACGGTGCGAATTGAGGCAGTCGGAGCCACTACTACGCTGTTGGTGGAAGAGATAAGAGCGAGAAAGATGAGCCTCACGCCAAGCATCGCTACGGTGTTAGCTACGGCCATTTACTCGGATACCGCTTGCCTTACTGCCGGCTATACCACCGCCCGTGATGCAGAAGCGGTGGCTTTTCTCTTGGCAGAGAAGGCTAACCTCGAAGTCGTGGCCTCCTATACGCGGAGTCCTTTGTCCGACGGGCAGCGTTCTCTGTTTGAGGAGCTCTTGGCATCGTCGCGGGATATTGCGGTAAAGGACGCAAAAATAAAGCTGACGACATGCGAGGTCAACGAATACGTAGACGGGCTGGCGGTGCTGACCGGCAAGTTGGCAGAGATAGACGATTGTGATGCGTGTATTGCCGTAGTGAATATGGACGGCCGGGTGCATGTAGTGGGTCGGAGCAAAAGCAACCGCATCGACATGCACAAGCTCATGCAGCGCTTCGGGGGCAGCGGCCATGCGCAGGCGGCCTCTGCCACGCTTAAGGATGCCTCCCGCGCCGAGCTAGCCCAAATCGAGCAATATCTCGAGGAGATTGTGGAACCGCCACTGCGTGTGCGCGACATAATGAGCTCGCCGGTGAGGAGCGTCACCCCCGATACAACGATGGCCGAGGCGGGGCAGCTTATGCTGCGCTGTGGACACAGCGGGCTACCGGTAACTGAGGGCGGGCGGTTAGTGGGCATTATCTCGCGCCGCGACCTCGACAAAGCCAACCACCACGGCTTAGAAAACGCGCCGGTGAAGGGCTTTATGTCCTCACAAGTTGTCGTTGTGTCTGCTAACGCGTCGTTAGAAGAAGTGCAGCGCATGCTCATCACCAAGGATATCGGCCGCCTTCCCGTAGTGGATGAAAACGGGGGAGTCATAGGGATTGTGACTCGTACTGATGTCTTGCGCACGCTGCACGGGAAAAGCTATCCGCATTGGTATCAGGCGAACTACCGGTCACGCCCCGACCAAGAAACGCTAGGGGACGAAAACGCTACAGCGGCCTTAGAAGCACACATCGGCAGAAGGACGATGGGCTTGCTCCTCCTTATCGGGCAAGAAGCCGACCGGCAGAGCGCGCGCGCCTATCTGGTTGGCGGCTTGGTGCGAGATATTTTTATTGGGCATGAGAATGCGGATGTTGACGTCGTAGTGGAACCTCTAGCCATTCCTTTGGCGCAGCGCATTGCGAAGCTCCTTGGCGCTAGTTGCGTAGAGTATCCTAAGTTTGGTACGGCCACGGTGACGCTGCCGCATGGCGAAACCATTGACTTTGTGACGGCGCGTACTGAGTTTTACGCGATGCCTGCTGCTCTCCCCGATGTAGAGAACGCGAGTATTCGCCAAGACTTGTATCGCCGGGACTTTACGATTAACACCTTGGCAGTGGTGCTAAACCAAGGTCAATTTGGCCGGCTGCTCGATTTCTTTGGTGGGCGGGACGACCTCACGCAAGGGCTCGTCCGCGTTCTATACAACCTCAGTTTTGTAGAGGACCCCACCCGCATCATCCGCGCCATTCGCTTTGAACAGCGGTATGGCTTCCGCATTGAGGAACAGACAGAGCGCTTCCTACGGAATGCGTTAGAGAACGGGGTGCTAGAAAAAGTTTCGCGGGAGAAATTGCGGGATGAGCTACAGCTTATGTTAAGCGAACCTGCGGCTGCACGCTCCATCCTGCGCATGGATGAGCTCGGTGTTTGGCCGCACATACTGCCAAACTTCCTGCTTAGCGACAACCAGATTAAGACTATGCGGCGTATCGCACAAACCATGCGCGACTTTGGGCTGGAGAACGAAGGCAAGCCAAGCCTAATCTTTGACCAGTTTGCCGTGTTCACGGCAGTGATTCTCATGTATAAGCCATTCTCCGACTGGCCGCCGCTTATTGAGTCCCTAAAGTTACCGCGCAAGGCGCGCGATGTCTGTCTCGAGGTGGCATTGCATATGGAGGCCGTATCGGCAGCCTTCCACGCAAGCAAGGCCTCGCTGCCGGATATTTGGCTGATGATGGAAGAGCTTTCTGTCGAAGCACAACTTATTATCGCCTCACTGCTTGGCCAGGAGATTTTCCGGGAGCTGCGCGCACTGCATGCTAAGGTTACAGAACGTCCCATGGTCAGCGGACAAGACTTAATACAGCGCGGCGTAACGCCGGGCCCGCTCATGGGACGCATCCTAGCGGAGCTCAAGAAGGCTCGCCTAGCTGGGCTGATACCGACGCAAGAAGCGGAGCTTCTGTTGCTTGACGCTCTGTTGGAGCGAGGTCTAAAGGGAGGAAACTAATTTGAACATCCTGTCATTGCTACCCGAAAACCTTATCTTTCTGCTGCCGTCTCTCTTGCTGGCAATAACTGTGCACGAGTTCGCCCATGCCTGGGTGTCGCATCGCTTAGGCGACCCCACGCCAAGATACAACGAGCGAATCACGCTTAACCCACTTGCCCATATCGACCCCCTCGGCATGATTACGCTACTTCTCTTTGGCTTCGGATGGGGTAAGGCCGTGGAGATAGACCCTAGCTACTATCGCAATCAGCGGCAGGGAGTGATGCTGGTGTCGGTAGCCGGCCCGGTATCTAACATTCTAATGGCATTTTTCTTGATGCTTGGTTTTGTCCTGCTACTCACTCTAAATCCGCTGCTGCAAGGCTCCTTCGTCATGGAGCTGCTCAGCACTGCGTTTTCAATTAACATTGTGCTAGCTGTCTTTAACATGCTGCCTGTCCCTCCACTCGATGGCTCAAAAGTCCTGGCTAGCCTTTTGCCGCGCAAGTACAGCTATCACTTTCAAAGTATGGCGCAGCAGTGGGGCTTCTTTATTCTCATCGCTCTCATGGCTACCGGCCTAATCGGGAGCATACTAAGGCCGATTACTAACGCCCTGCTCTACGGCATGTTACAGGCAATTCTTGTTCTGGTAGGTCTCATAGTGTGAGTGTGCTGCGAGTCTCATGTTCTGCATATACAGGTACTTTAGCGTTATTGTCAAACCTGGTGCTAACCGGTAGCGTAGATGTCTATACACTGCGCCTTGCTCAAGTAGCGGAACAGGTGGTTGCGGCGATACTTGACCTGGATTCTCCGCTCAGCCCGGATGAGGCGGGTGCGGAGTTGGTTTTGTGCGCCGGGCTCTTGCGTTACAAGTCAAGGTGCATGTTGCCCGCTAAAGAGGAAGACGAACAAGCGGCCACGCTAGATGAGCCCTTAGAGGCGGACTCGCTCTCTAGTGCCTGGTTTGCCTGCCAACATGTAAAGGCTGCGGCCGATGCGCTAGAAGACTTAGCGCTCCAAGCTGAACATCTGTATGTGCGTGGCATGGCAGAACCAGAGGTGAGTGACCCACCTGTCTTACAGACATCTCTAATGTCACTGGTTGTGGCACTACAGCACATGCTTGAGCAAGCCCAAGCCTTGACGATGGAGATTCCGCGCGAGGAGTATACTGTGACAGAGGCCATCCTGTACTTGCAGGAGATGTTTAACAGCCAAGCGCGCCTCCGGGTCAGCGACCTCTTTCGGCCCGGAAGCAGTAGACTCCAGATAATCGTCGTGTTCCTCGGCTTACTGGAGTTAATCAAGCTAGGACGAGTAGAATTGATGGACAGCGAGTGCGGAGAACTGCTCCTGTGCTCGCAGGAGGAGGGCCGCGTTGCTTGACAGATTAGGGTTGCTTGAGGCAGTGCTCTTTGCTGCCGCGGAACCCGTAAGTGATGCAAAGCTTTGTGACATCTTAGGCGTCAGTCAGAGTGATTTGGAACGGCTGTTGGCGGACTATCAAGAGCTCCTTCTAAAGCCGCTACGCGGGATAATGCTCCGGGCAGTTGCGGGAGGGTGGCAGTTAGTGACCAAGCCCGAGGCCAGAGAATCGGTAAGTCAGTTGGCAGGTCAAAAGCGTTATCGGCTGTCCAAGCCGGCACTTGAGGTTTTGGCGATTGTGGCCTATCGGCAGCCCATAACGCGCCTCGAGATAGAAGAGCTGCGGGGCGTCAAGTGTGAGCGGTCTCTGCTTACCCTAATCGAAAGAAACCTAATCTGCGAAGTAGGCCGCAAAGAGGCCATTGGGCGACCCATTCTCTACGGCACTACAGATACATTTCTTGAGCAGTTTAACCTTTATTCTCTCAAAGATTTGCCTCCGACTCGGCCCTAGTGTAGGCGCTCTGTAGAGTGGGTATGCTACAGAAAACCTAGGGAGAGGATTGTGCTTGCTCCTGTTTTTTCTTCTGCTGGTTATTCTGGTAGCAATAATGGCCGTTATCCTCTGTGCTCGTGCTGAACTGGAGTTGACCTACCAGAGGCGGGCCAAGTCCGACACCTTAACCCTGAGTCTAGTTGCCCCCCTAGGGTTAGTCCTCTACAGAAAAGAAACGCCTGTACTAGACGTCAAACGGGGCGGTTGGCGTGTCGAACTAGAGCCTACATTTATGGAGACATACCGCCTGCTTACTGCCCAATACGGACCGGTGCTGCGGTTCCTGCTTGACCGCGCCGAAGTGCGTTCCCTAACGTGGCAGACTACAATCGGTGTGGGTGATGCGGCGCTTACCGCTCTCCTAGGCGGCGTGACGTGGGCAGTTAAGGGCACGCTGCTAGCCCTTTTGCAGTCACGAACGCGTGCTAGCTCCGAAGACGTGGCCATAGCTGTGTCTCCAAGCTACAGTGGCAAGGAGTTTAAGACTTTCCTGCAGTGCATACTCTCCCTGCGCGTTGCGCACATTATGTATGCGCAATGTCTACTGCTGTGGAGACGGCGAAAGCACAGGAAAGGAGCGATGAGTGAGCTTGGAGAATCATCCTATTCAGGGACTAATGAAAACCGCCATGGAGAGCATCAAAGACATGGTGGACGTTAACACCATTGTGGGTGACCCGGTAGAAACTCCTGACGGCAGCGTGATCATGCCCATTTCGCGTGTGACCTTCGGCTTCGCGGCGGGGGGTAGCGAATTTGAGGCCGTCAGGAGTCATGCCGACGGAACAAATCCTTTCGGCGGAGGTTCAGGCGCGGGTGTAACCGTGCAACCGGTGGGGTTCTTGGTTGTGGGTGCCGGTAACATTAGGCTGTTGCCGGTCGACACAAACACCGTAGTTGACCGCATTATTGACGTCGCGCCGCAGCTTCTGCAGCAGATTCAATCTATGATCCAACACCCGCAGAATACTATCACCTAGCGTAAGAACGCGCGCTCGGGCTTAACAGTGCTAGTGCTACCTCCCCTACCATATAATCGATATGGAGGGGAGGTTCTGCTGCTGTGCGCATTGTAGCAAAGCTCGCGGTCGTCGCCATGTTTGTCGCGCTTCTGGCTGTGCCGAAGTCCTCTGCCAGCCCTCGAGCCGTCCCCATGCAAGCTGTTGCGGCTGTCCTCATGGATGTCGGTAGCGGTGAAGTTTTGCAGAGCAGAAACATGCACGAGCGGCAGCCTATTGCTAGCTTAACTAAGATTATGACGGCAATATTGGCTGCCGAGAGCGGCAAGCTTGACGCAGTTGTCGTTGTCCCCCCGTGCGCGGTTTTGGTTTCGCCGCGCAACATTTGGCTCTCTCCCGGCGAGAACATCACCCTAAGAAACTTAGTCTATGGGCTTCTGTTGCGTTCTGGCAACGATGCGGCGGTAGCTATCGCCTATTATCTTGCCGGTGGCGTTCCTGCCTTCGCCGCAAAAATGAATGAGCGAGCCAAGGAGTTAGGCGCAGTAAACTCGAACTTTGTCAATCCACATGGACTACCTCACGACGATCATTTTTCCACGGCCTACGACGTTGGGCTAATCACGCGCGCGCTACTTGGCAATGCGTTTTTGCGTCAGGTAGTCAGCACGGCGCGCTACCGCGTTCCTTGGGCAGGACGCACGTACGACCGGATTTGGCATAACACTAACCGCCTGCTGCAGCTTATGCCCGGTGCAGATGGCGTAAAGACAGGTTGGACTAGAGCTGCCGGCAGGTGCTTGGCTGCCTCTGCGACGCGGCAGGGGTGGCAGTTATTGGCTATCGTGCTAAACTCGCCAGACCGCTACGGAGAGACGCGTGCCCTCCTGGAATGGGGGTTCGCAAACTATCAGCGTGTAGTTGTCGTGGAGCGCGGTCTGTACTTAGGTTCCGTACGCGTAATTCGGGGAGACCCACCTAGCGTTGGCGCGGTAGCCGCGCGGGAATTAGCGTGGGTCGCTCCGCAAGGACGCTCTCTGGCTGTCGCTACGTCGGTTCTACTACCTGATTATGTTCGGCCGCCGGTATTACCGGGAAGCGTTATAGGCACGCTCTGCGTATCGATTGAAAAGCGCGAGGTAGCCAGAGTGCCGCTCCTGGCTGACCAGGGAGCGGTACACACATCTTGGTGGTGGCGGCTGCGCCACTTAGCACAGCAGTATGTCCGTTTCCTAGATTACCCGCTACGGTGGTCAACATGATGAATGCCGTATGGGCGTTCCTTATGCTTGCGGCGATTCTTTATGCATTGGCCACCGGCGGGGAGGCCGAACTTCTTACGCGGACATTGCTGCAAAGTGGCGAGGCCGCCATTGCCTTGACGCTTGGACTGACGGGAGTTATCGCCTTTTGGTCGGGGCTGGCTCGTATAGCCGAACGAGCCGGACTGGTAACAGGGCTAGGAACAATGCTGCGGCCGTTGTTTGTGCTCCTGTTCCCTTCCTTGCGCGGTCATAGCCACGTCCTGACCGCAGTCACGCTCAACGTGTGTGCCACTTTTCTTGGGCTTGGCAATGCCGCGACACCTTTGGGGCTCCGAGCCATGACCTTGCTGCAGGAAATTAACCCGGATAAGGAGCGGGCCAGCGACGCCATGTGCACTCTGCTGGCACTCAACACAACCGGCCTCGCGCTGTTCCCGGCTACTGTAGTGGGTCTGCGGTTAGCTGCCGGCAGCGCCTACCCTACGGCAGTTGTAGACAGCGCTATATTGGCGGGACTGGCGGCTACCGTGGTTGGTTTGGCCTGTGACAGGCTGCTTAGGAGGAGGTGGCGCAACTGATAGTGCTACTCGTATGCGTAACGATTATCTTGGCGGGGTTGCTCAGGCGGGTGGCGGTATTTGACGAGTTTGTAGAAGGAGCAAAGAGTGGGGCGCTAGTGGGTCTTAGGCTCTTTCCCTATATTTTGGCGATGCTGATGGCGGTTAACCTCATCGGTGCCTCAGGCTTATTGGAGACCCTGGTAGCGCGATTTGGCGGGTGGGTGGAGCTCGTGGGCATACCGCGGGAAATCGCTCCGCTCGCGCTTTTGCGACCACTCACCGGCAGCGGTTCTCTCGCGCTGACCGGCGAAATTCTCAGGGTGCATGGACCAGACTCCTTTCTCGGCCTCTTGGCTTCCACCGTGCAGGGAAGTACAGATACGACGCTCTACGTCGTGACAGTGTACTTTGGTGCGGTAGGGATTAAGCGGATTAGGCATACTCTGTTTACCGGCCTGTTAGCCGACCTGGCAGGACTTGTCGCAGCGATAATCGTCTGCCGACTCCTTTTCGGCGCGGGTTGATTTCCATAGGAGAATGTGGCAAGATGTTGCTGATAGTAAGGAGGGATGTCTAATGTCTATTGAAGCGAAACTAGCCGAACTAGGCATATCTATTCCGCAGGCTGCGAAACCGGTGGCGGCATACGTACCGGCGGTGCGCACGGGGAACTTGGTTTTCATCTCGGGGCAGTTGCCCCTAGTCAACGGCGAACTGCAGTGCCAAGGATTACTCGGGCGAGATGTCGATGTGGCGCAGGCGGCCGCAGCAGCGCGTCTGTGCGCCATTAACGGGTTGGCAGCTCTTAAGACCGTGGAACCGGATTTGAACCGAGTTAAGCGAATTGTCAAAGTCACAGGCTTCGTCAGTTGCACGCCTGAGTTTACGGCACAACCGAAGGTGGTGAACGGCGCCTCGGAGCTACTACAAGCCATTTTTGGCGAGCGGGGGACCCACGCACGCTCCTCAGTGGGGATGGCTAGCCTGCCGCTTGGCGCGGCCGTAGAGGTAGAAATGATTGTGGAAGTGGAGTAGAAAAGAGCCCCCCACGCGGGGGCTTTTGTGTGAAGGCGCCGCACGCTTGGACAAACTAGACGTAAGTGCTCTGCGAAGGACGGTGTAATCTCGTGATTAGAGTCGCGATAGTGGGTGTGGGCGGGCGCATGGGGTCGCTAATAGCAGGACTTATCGCCGAGGCCAAAGACATGGCTTTAACAGCCGCCTCGGAGCATGCGGCGCACCCGCTCCTAGGGAAGAGGCTGAGCGCGGCGAGCGACGTAGTGGTGTGCACGACCGATGAGCTCTTAACACGCGAGGCAGATGTACTTGTCGACTTCACACGGCCCGAAGTGTGCATGCGGTCGATGGCCATAGCCAAAGAGGCGCGCATGGCGGTAGTTTGTGGCACAACAGGCTTAGACGGAGCACAAGTCGAGGTAGTGCGAGATACGGCGCGTCACGTACCTGTGCTCTTTTCCCCCAACATGTCTGTAGGCATTCACGCTTTCTATCGCGCCTTAGAGGGCCTAGCACGCGAGCTAGGCGGAGCCTATGACGCCGCCGTTGTCGAGCTACACCATAAACATAAGTTAGACGCCCCCAGCGGGACAGCCAAACGTATGTTGGAGTTGTTGACACAGGACACGCCGTGCCACAGCTTGCGCATCGGCGAAATTGTAGGCGAACATCAAGTGCATTTTGCGGGGCAGGGAGAGAGAATCGTTCTTACGCATCACGCTCTGTCGCGTGAGACTTTTGCCCACGGTGCCCTGCGCGCTATTCGCTTTGTGCACCGGAAGGCTCCCGGTCTGTACACGATGTTCGACTGCTTGGCGGAGTAAGTCACCGGTGCGTCTGCAAAAGTTCCTTGCGGAGGCCGGTGTCGCCTCACGGCGCGCGGCGGAAACATTGATTACTCAGGGCAGAGTACAAGTAAACGGCATGACCGTTACGACCTTAGGCACTAAGGTCGGAGAGAACGACCAAGTAAGTGTAGACGGACAGGCTGTAAAGTGTCGCGAGCAGTTGACCTACTTGATGCTCCATAAGCCGGCAGGGTACATCACGACAGTAGGGGATACACATTCCCGGCCCACAGTGATGGACCTTCTGCCCGGAATTAGTGTGCGCGTGTATCCGGTAGGAAGGCTTGACCAAGCGACGGAAGGGCTCTTGCTCTTAACTAACGATGGAGAACTAACCCGCTGTCTCCTTCACCCTTCTCACGCTGTGCCAAAGACTTATATGGTTGAGGTGTTGGGGGTGCCATCTTCTGCCTCTCTCGCTGAACTAGCGCGGGGCATATGGCTCGAGGATGGGTGGACGGCCCCGGCAGAGGTTGGGGCAACGACGCGCACTGTAGCAGGCATGCGGTTTCAACTTACGATTTATGAGGGGAAGAACCGCCAGATTAGGCGCATGTGCAGTCATATCGGGCATAAAGTCATTTACCTCAAACGCCTCTCCCTTGGTCCTCTCGTCTTAGGGAACTTAGAGAGAGGGGCCTATCGCCATCTCACGGGGGAAGAAGTAGCCGCGCTCTATCGCGCGGCAGGGAGGAATAACTCCCGTGGTGACGAATAATGTAGGAGCCGAGAGCCTATTTTTTTGATGTGGGTGAGAGAAATCATTGCCATTAGAGGAGCAACAACCTGCGAAGCTAACACTAAAGAGGCCGTGCTTCGCGCGACTGAAGAGCTGCTGACAGCGCTGCTCGCAGCCAATAATCTCACAGAGAAGGACTTAATCAGCATAATCTTTACCGGTACACCCGACATTACCGCTGCATTTCCTGCACTTGCCGCGCGCACGCTTGGACTACAGGAGGTACCCTTACTCGGCGCGCAGGAACTAGCCGTAGAGGGAGCCCCCAAGCTGTGTGTGCGCGTTTTGCTACATGCACACGTGGCTTTAAGTCGGCATGAAATTAAACACCTGTACCTCCACGGTGCGCAGGTACTGCGGCCGGAGCTAGCTGTCGGCCGCGCAAGTGACCGGAAGTTGTGCATCGCTATAGATGGTCCGGCGGGAGCAGGGAAAAGCACCGTAGCTAGAAATCTAGCAGAAGAGCTTAATCTGCGCTACCTTGACACCGGCGCCATGTACAGGGCACTTACCTGGCAGGCGTTAGTCAAGGGGATTGACTTACAGGACGAGTCGGCGCTTACTAAGCTTCTGGAAGCGTCGCGGTTTGCGCTAGAGGGAGCGTCGCTGCTGACGTTAAACGGAGAGCCTTTAGGGGAGGAAATCCGCTCGCCGCAAGTAAACGACGCTGTATCGCGCGTCGCGCAAGTGAGTGCCGTGCGCCAAGTAATGGTACGCAAGCAACAGGAAATAGCCGAGACCTGCGGCATAGTAATGGAGGGCCGGGACATCGGCACAGAAGTAATGCCTACTGCGCCGATAAAAATATTCCTGGTTGCCGACCATGCGGAGCGCGCTAGGCGCAGGCAGCTAGAGATGCAATCGCAGGGCCATGCTGCTCTACTTACGGAGGTCGCCGAGCAAATAAAGGCGCGGGACGATAAGGACAGCACACGCGCGGCTTCGCCGCTTAGGAAGGCACCTGATGCGGTAACCATCGACTGCACTTTTCTGAGTCCTTCAGAGGTCGTGCAGGCGATTCTCAGGCTCGTTTGGCAGGAAGCACATGCGCGCATATAGCCTCCTGCGTGTTATAGCGTTATCGCTCCTTTGTCTCTTATATCGCGTCCGCGTGCGCGGACGGGAAAACATCCCGGCTAGAGGTAGTGTAATTCTGTGCGCTAACCATCTGCATATGTTTGACCCTATTCTCATGCTAGCCGGCACACGCCGTCACGTGCAGTTTATGGCCAAGGCCGAAGTGTTTTCATGGCCGATAATCGGTTCTCTCGCACGCCTCGCGGGGGCCTTTCCGGTAAAGCGCGGCGATGCCGATGTGCGGGCCATTAAGCACAGTCTGCGGATACTCGGGCAGGGCGGAGTGCTAGGCATCTTCCCCGAGGGGACGCGCGCTAAGGAAGGTGAGGTCAACGCGCCTTTCCAAGGTGTGACCATGCTCGCGGAGCGCACGCAAAGCCTGATTGTGCCTGCGGCCATTGTGGGGAGCTATAGACTTTGGCAACCGCTGACGATAGTATTTGGTCAACCGGTGAATGTACACTCCTTGTGTAAAGCAGGCGAGTACGACCGCGGCGAGGCAACCGCTCGCTTAATGGAAATCATCAACAGACTGAAGGAGAGCGCGCGGTGAAGGTGCTACTGGCCAAACCTACGGGCATGTGCCGAGGCGTTAAGCATGCGCTCGAACTCGCGCAGGACGTAGCGGCACGGCGAGGATGCAGCCTTGGTCCCGTGGTGCATAACCCGCAGGTCGTAGAGAGACTAGCGCAGGCAGGGCTACGTGAAAGCACTATTCTTGCTACTCCGTCAGGCAGCGAAGTGCTTATACGCAGTCACGGGGCGTTGCCGAGTGTATACGAAATGGCGCGACAGAAAAAACTCAGGCTTGTAGACGCAACCTGCCCACACGTGTTGCGCCTGCAGCGCGAGACGAGAAAGGCCGTGTCCGACGGCTGGGAAGTAGTTCTGGTAGGTGACGCGGAGCACCCAGAGGTAGAGGCCGTACTCGGGCATGCGGGCGGAGCAGTGCGAGTCGTGCGAAGCTCCCAAGAACTTACAGAGCAAGTTCTTGCGCCGCGAGTTGCGGTGCTCGCGCAAACGACTACTCCCATAGAAGCCTTTGACGAAGTAGTTCTGTTCCTTCGCCAGCGTGGGCATGAGGTGAACGCAGTCAACACAATTTGTGTTGCCACGCAAGAAAGACAACTTGCCACCTATCAATTAGCCGCACAAGTAGATATAATGGTAATCGTGGGTGGGAATAATAGTGCCAACACCAAGAACCTAACCGCCCTTTGTAGCCGGGCGGGCACTCCCACCTATCAGGTCGAAACATCTGACCAGTTAGACCCGGCATGGTTTCTTGGCAAACGGGTGGCTGGTGTGGCTGCAGGTGCTTCCACCCCTGAATGGATCATTAAGGAGGTCGTCGTCGCAATGGAGAACATGGAAAACAAGCTCCCGGAAGTACAAGAGGCTGCGGCAGAAGAGACTACTGCTGCCAGTGAATCCGCTCACTTCACTGCTCTTAAGCGCGGGCAATTGGTTGAGGGGCGGGTTGTCAGCGCCGATGCGGAAGGTGTCCTAGTGGACATAGGACAAAAGTCAGAGGGGTACATAACGAAGAGCGAGTTAAGCCATGACCCCAACTTTAACCCTGTCGAAATGTGCCCCATCGGCGAGACTATCAGCGCTGTGGTTCTCCGCATTGACGGCAAAGAAGACAAGATTCTTCTTTCTAAGCGCCGTGCGGCTGAAGACCAGGGCATGAAGGACATTAGGGCAGCACGCGAAAGTGGCGCTATCCTACAGGGGAAAATAGTCGAAGCCGTCAAGGGCGGGGTTATGGTTGATGTGCTTGGAATAAAAGCCTTTATGCCTGCATCCCACGTTGATTTGCGCTATGTGCCCGACCTTACCGCCTACCTCGGCCAGACGGTGTCGGTCCTGGTGAAGGAAATTGAGGAGCCTCGCCGCCGGGTAGTCGTATCGCGCAAGGAAGCCCTCGAGAAAAAGACCGAGGAACTCAAGTCTAGAACTTGGGAAGGCCTCGTCCCAGGGCATATCCGCGAAGGCGTAGTGCAGCGGCTAACGGACTTTGGCGCCTTTGTCGATTTAGGTGGCGTAGACGGGCTGGTGCATGTTTCGGAGATTGCTTGGCAGCGCGTCAGTCACCCGCAAGAGGCGTTGACCGTCGGGCAAGAGGTTAAGGTGAAAATCCTTGGCGTAGACCGTGAAAAGGGCCGCGTCTCGCTGAGTATCAAGCAGGGTGAGGGCGACCCCTGGAATAAAATCTCGGATATGTTTACACCCGGCGCGATAGTGCCTGGGCGCGTCGTGCGCACCGCGAGCTTTGGCGCGTTCGTGGAAATTGCGCCTGGCATCGAGGGACTGGTGCATATCTCACAGCTCGCGCATGACCGCGTGGAGAAGACGGAGGATGCCGTAAGGCCCGGCGACCAGGTAACGGTTAAAATCCTTTCCATCGTGCCAGCGGAACATCGCGTCAGCTTGTCCATTAAAGAAGCTTCGGAGCGCCCGCAGCATGAGCGCGCGGAGCGGCCGGAACGCGGCGAGAGAGGCGAGCGCCGCGAGCGCGGCGAGAGGCGCGGCCGCGACGACCGCAACCACAGCTACCGCGAGGAGAGCAAGGTAACGCTCGGCGACGTTTTTGGAGAGCTGCTTAAGGAAAAGAAATAGCTTAGGTCTAGACCTAGGTCTGCACATTGGGCAACCAATGTGCTTTTTCTTTTTTAGTCGCCTCGGTTTCGGGCACACTAGCGGTAGGGCGCGAAGTCATTTTTGGCAGCTTGAGAAAGGAGCGATCCCTTGCTAGGTCTACCGGTTGGTCTGATTGCCTTGGTGATTGTGACTATCCTGATCATGAGCGGCGTAGCACAACGCGTGCTAGACCGCATGAAAATGAACGACCGCACCGCGCTGATGCTGGTATTGGCCATGTTAATCGGTGGGTTTCTTCCTGACTTGCCCCTAGCGCCTACCCTGGCCATCAACGTCGGGGGAGGGCTCATCCCGATTGGCATCAGCTTGTACCTCTTTGTGACAGCAGGCACCGCCAAGGAGCGGTGGCGCACGGTGCTAGCGACCATTGCCACTACGGCGGCGATTTACTTAGTGTCCGCCTACCTTCCCACGGAGAAGCACATGTTGCTTGACCCCATTTACATGTTTGCCTTAATTGCCGGCATTACCGCATACCTGTTTGGCCGCTCGCGCCGCGGCTCGTTTATTGCTGGTGTGCTGGGAGTGGTGCTAAACGACCTAATCTACGGCATTCAACTTTACATCGGCCCCTTTGAGGGCGCGACTACTATCGGCGGCACAGGCATCTTCGACACCGTGGTCTTAGCGGGCTTGATTGCCGTGCTGCTGGCAGAACTTGTTGGCGAAACGCGTGAAAAACTGCAGGGAGGGCCGGTGGAAATCACATCGGAACGGCCGCAGGAACTAAGAAGTCCGGAAAGGAGAGATGGCAGTGAGTCGTAGGTTATTCGCAGCCTACTTCCTCCTGGTTTTCGCGCTCGTGCTGGCCCTATTCACGGAGCCGTGGTGGTTTTCGCCTCACCTCTGGCGCGGTGCGGTTGTGCCGGACTGGGAAGAAGATGCCCCGGAAGGGCAGTTCTTTACGCTTGTGGATGCAGAGACGGGCGAAGAGGTCTTTCACACTGCGCGCATGGTGTACGTGGGAGACATGGCCCAGACGCCAGACAACCGCCTGTATGAAGTTACGGCCATCGAGGGCTTTCGCGCTATGGCCCGTCTCCTGCGCACCGAAGCTATTGCCGAGCCGTCGGCATGGTTTCCCGTCTTTCTCGAAGAGTTTGGCCAGGCCGATGTATTGCCAAAAGCGAGAGCCGCAGAGCGCGAGGTGCGTGTCGCGATATATCACACGCACAGCGCCGAGTCCTTTCGTCCTAGCGACGGCTCGTCTAGCATTCGCGGCAACGGAGGCATCCTCAAGGTAGGCGACTCCTTTACGGCCGACCTTAAGGCGCAAGGCGTACAGGTGGAACACACCAAGACCATCCACTGTCCGCACGACAAACTCGCTTATCAGCGTTCCCGCCGCACAGCCGTAAGTCTAATGCGGCAAAACCAGCCGCAGGCGCTCCTAGACGTGCACCGCGATGCCCTAGAGCGCAGGTTCTACACGGCTACTGTTAAGGGGCGCGAGTTAGCACAAGTGCAGTTGGTAGTAGGGCGCCAGAATCCTAACATGCGTGCCAACAAGCAGTTTGCACAGGAGCTAAAGGCTGCTGCGGATAAGCGTTTCCCCGGCTTAGTGAAAGGCATTTTCTTTGGGCGTGGCAGCTACAATCAGGAGCTGCACCCGCGCGCCGTTTTGCTTGAGATGGGCACGCACAAGAGCACGCGCGCCGAAGCTAAAGATGGCGCAGAGCTCTTTGCACAAGTAGTGGCGGCATATCTGGGAGGTGCAGCTCCGGACAGCGCGGCAGGCTTTGCGCGCGAGGGAAGTGCCGCCCGCACGAGTCTCTTGTTTATCCTTGGGCTCCTAGTGGCCGGCGGCGTTGCCTACCTCTTTCTCAGTACGGGCAGCGTCGCCGAGATGAAAGAGAAGGTGCGGCAGTTTGTGGGCAGCGAGTTTCTTGGCTCGCGCCGGAAGAATCGCGGTGATGGCGACGACACGAACCCTCCTCGTGCATAGCGGCGCGGGGGTCGCCGCTTTGATTGTAGGTCTTAGGCACCTAGGTGACGAAGCTGTCTGTACGCACTTGCCCAAGCTGTGGCCTGCCGTGAGCAGGCCTGGGCGCTTTATATGTCTCTCGCAGGAGGGGAACAGGGTCATCTGCCTAAACAGCGGCGGCTCCGGTGACATAGCACAACGCCTTACAGAGGCCGCGGGAGTTTTGTGGCATGTAACACACTTCTCTCCGCTCTACGTCAAGGAAGGAATGTTCTGCAGGCTCCGCTTCTGGTTGTATTTGCGCTTTCCCGCGCAGAAGTGGCTGCTCGGCTTTGAGCTTTCCCAAAGGTCAGGGAGCTAGTGGAGGTCATCTACTGCTGCTACGCAGGCAGTCATACCTCGGTAACGGCGGCGGGCATACATTTGGGTCTGCTCCCAACCACAGTGCGTCCGTTGCCGTCTGAGATATTGTCCTTGCCAAACTTTGATCAAGGCTCAGCACGTCGACTAGGTCACGTACGTAAACTTGGGGAAGACGAGTATGGGAATAACGTCTACGTGGCCGGACTAGGTCCCAACCGGGCTGTAACTCTCACCGCACTGCGCTTAGTTCTCGCCGGGAGCCACGTCAAGCCGGACGATCTATGCATAGTAGATGCGCTAAGTTGCATCAGCTTTTGGGTGCGCCTAGGCGGGTTTCTCTCACGGCGTTGTGGCTGCGTGTGGTTAGGGCGGCCGCTGTGCGTGTGGGGAATTTTGGCGCGGTACGGATGTTTCGTGCGGCTCGTAAGCGAGGTGAAAGCCATATGCCGCACTTGACGTAATAGGGGCAGTGGGGGATAATGTGGGCTGAGGTTGTGTCCCGGGAGAGATATATATGCACAAAGTGACTAGTGTCCTGCCTGCTTCGCCCGCCGCACGCGCGGGACTTCGTGTGGGTCTTAGTATTGTAAGCGTCAACGGCGAGACTGTAAGAGACATCATCGACTGGAAACATGCCCTGGCTGCATCGGTAATGCGCATTGTGGCGCGCGATGAGCATGGGTGCGAGAAAACTTACGTTGTCAGACACGAGTCCGGGGCGGACATAGGCCTCGGATTCGACTCTCCTACCATTGACAGACTACATACTTGCCAAAACAATTGCGTATTCTGCTTTGTACGGCAGATGCCGTCAGGGCAGCGCGACAGCCTTTACGTCAAGGACGACGACTACAGACTCTCGCTCGTGTATGGTTCTTTTGTAAGCCTAACCAACGTTGACGACGATGACTGGCTGCGCATCCTACGGGAGCGCATTTCGCCAATTTACGTTTCTGTTCACAGCACTAACCCGCGGCTACGAGCTTACATTATGCAGAACCCGCGAGCGGCCGAGGTTATGGCACAACTGCGGGAGCTAGTTTCGCGTGGCATTGCCGTACACGCCCAACTCGTGCTTGTACCCGGATTAAATGACGGCGAGGAGCTTACCCGTAGCTTACGCGAACTGACAGCGCTCTACCCAGGCGTAGACTCTGTAGCAGTAGTCCCGGTTGGCCTGACCGGCTACCGCTCATGCCTTACGCAGCTAACCGGTTATGACGCGCCTTCCGCGCGAGCGGTTCTCAGAGAAGTTGGTCACTTCGCCGGTCGCATGCGGCGAAAACACGGTGTTAGCGTGGTCTACTCCGCAGACGAGTTCTACGTCTTAGCGCAAGCCGACTTTCCGGGCCACGCGCAGTATGACGACTATCCACAACTGGAGAACGGCGTGGGCTTATGTCGGAGCTTCATCGACGATTTTCGTCGTGAGTGGGCGAACTGGAGGAGCACGGGACTTAGCTTGCGCCCTACGGCGTGGCTCACCGGTGAAAGCGCGCAAGGCGTCATGCGAAGTTTGCAGCACACGGTAAATCTCGCGGGCGGAGCTGTAGACCTCGTAGTTGTTAAAAACACGCTCTTTGGGGGGCAGGTTACCGTTACGGGGCTTCTGGGTGGGCGGGACGTTGCAGCGGCACTAGAGACCGCGCAGCTCGCGCCCGACACTCTGGTACTTATTCCGGACGTGTGCCTCCGGGCGGATGCTTTTCTTGACGGCTTAACGTTTAGCGAGCTCTGCGCGCGTTTTCCGCAACTTGCGCTTACTGCTTGCCCTACGCAAGGAAACGAGTTGGCACGTATAACCAAAGGGGAGTGAAGCGGTTGGCTTTCGTCGCGATTGTCGGTCGACCCAATGTGGGAAAATCGACGTTATTTAATTATCTGGTGGGCAAGCGTATCTCCATCGTGGAAGATACGCCGGGCGTAACCCGCGATCGGCTGTATGCGGAAGTGGAGTGGACAGGCCGGAATTTCACTTTAGTAGACACCGGCGGCATTGACACGCTGAGCGAAGATGTCTTGTTTAAGCAGATGCGGTTGCAGGCACAGGTGGCCATAGACGAAGCGGATCTAATCGTGTTTCTCGTCGACGGCAGGCAGGGCGTAACTGCGGCGGACGATGAGGTAGCCCGCATCTTGCGCCACACGCAGAAGCCGGTGCTCCTTGTGGTGAACAAACTTGACGTGCCCGCGCTTTTTGCACACGCCGCGGATTTCTGCCGCCTCGGGCTAGGCGACCCGGTGCCTATTTCCGCCGCTAACGGCATGAACATCGGCGATCTCCTTGACCTGATTGTCAACCGCCTACCGGCAGCCGCTCCGCCCGAATACGGCGAGGACATCGTTAAGCTTACAGTTATGGGGCGCCCTAATGTGGGGAAGTCCTCCCTAGTCAACTCAATCCTGGGAGAGGAACGCGTTATTGTCAGTGACATCCCAGGCACTACACGCGATGCGGTGGACACATATTTTGAGCGCGGCGACAGCAAGTACGTAATTGTGGATACGGCGGGCTTACGCAAACAAGCTAAGGTCAGGGAAGATATCGAGCGCTATAGCGTGATGCGGAGCTTGCGTGCGGTAGATAAAGCCGATATCTGCCTAATGGTGATAGACGCTACAGAGGGCATTCTCGAGCAGGACAAGAAGATTATTGGCTACGCACACGAGAAGGGCAAGGGCATTATCTTTGTCGTCAACAAGTGGGACCTCGTGGTCAAAGACGATTGGACTGCTGACAAGTTTAAGCAAAAAATCTATGCAGAGCTGCAGTTTGCCGACTATGCCCCCTGTATTTTTGTCTCGGCTAAGACCGGGCAGCGCGTGCCAAAGATTCTCGAACTAGTGTCTGCCGTACATGCGGAACAGACAAAGCGGGTTCGCGCCTCGGTCTTGATGGAGCTCGTGACGGAGGCTACAGTGGTGACTCCTCCGCCGCAAGTGCGCGGCAAGAAACTAAAAATAGGGTATGTGACGCAGACAGACGTCAAGCCGCCCACTTTCCTGTTCTTGGTCAACGATCCGTTGCTGATGCACTTTAGTTACCTGCGCTTTTTGGAGAACCGCATCCGTGCGGTATACGGATTCTCCGGCACATCCATACGCTTGCTGACACGCAAGAAGGAGTGATGGCGCCGGCTGTGGGGTTGCTGGCTCCTGGCTCTTAGTAGAGGGGAGCGTGCTCCGTGCTTCGTGCTTTGTGCTCAGTGCCTAGTGCCTAGTGCTCAGTAGAGCGGTATCGCAGTGGCACCCGTTCCATCTTAACCTTTTACGTACCTTTCCACCTCAACCTGCTTACAGCTTACAGCTGAGAGCCCGCGGTTCATGATTCACGATTCCTGATTCATGATTGCCCCGGCTCACAGCTCACAGCTCACAGCTCACAGCTCACAGCTGCTCCAAGCCACAAGCCACAAACGTATGGGAGGTGTCCACATGAAAATAGGCATAGTAGGCGGAGGCGGCTGGGGCACCGCGCTAGCTTCCGTGGTCGCGAAGAACGCGGCAGAGGTGATCATGTGGGTGCGCGAAGACGCAGTGCGCGAAGAAATCCGCCTCCAGCGCACCAATGCCAATTTTCTGCCGGGTGTTAGGTTGCCTGAGAATGTTACGCCGGTCGACTCCTTTACGCACTTTTCTCGCTGCGAGCTGATTATTCTGGCAGTGCCGTCCGCCTTTGTGCGGGCAACGGCGCAGTTATTGCACCAGCAGTTGTCGCATGTCACACCCATAGTCAGTGCGGCTAAAGGCTTGGAGTTTGGCACGAATCTGCGCATGTCCGTTGTACTCAGCGAGGTATTCGGAGCGAGCTATCCACTGGCTGTTCTTTCCGGCCCCAACATTGCTTTAGAGGTTGGGCGGGGGATTCCTTCGGCGGCGGTAGTGGCGTCACCTGACCAAGCTTTTGCGACGGCCGCACAGCGCGTGCTGATGACCGACACTTTTCGCGTCTACACCAACCGTGACCTTATCGGCGTCGAGCTAGGCGGTGCGTTAAAGAACGTAATCGCACTTGCCGCGGGTGTCGTCGACGGCCTTGGGTATGGCGACAACACTAAGGCTGCGCTTATGACGCGCGGCATGACTGAGATAGTGCGCCTCGGCAGGGCTTTAGGAGCAGAGGCTTCTACCTTCGCCGGATTGTCTGGGATGGGCGACTTAATCGTAACGTGTACGAGCGCGCACAGCCGCAACCGCCGCGCCGGCTTGGCCCTAGGGCAGGGGAAGCAGCTTGCCGAGGTGCAAGGTGGAACGCCTATGGTTATCGAAGGTGTCAATACTACGCGCGCGGCACATCAGCTCGCGCTAGAACACGAGATAGATATGCCCATCACAACAGCGCTGCACGATGTATTGTTTAACCGGCGCGACCCACGCGAGGCCGTCATGGGGTTAATGACGCGAAACATGAAAAACGAAACGGAAGAATCCCTGCCTTAGTTATATCCGCAATCCTCCCGAATATATTGTACTGACCAAGCCTTGCAGGTGGTTGCCTTGCGGTGTTTGGAAGAAGGGGGGAAGTGGGTGCACATGGAGCGGTTCGATTTACTCAAGGATATTGCTGAGAGAACAGGCGGAGATATATACCTTGGAATTGTAGGGCCAGTTCGCAGCGGCAAGTCTACCTTCATCAAACGGTTCATGGAGCTGGTGGTTCTCCCTAACATAGACGATGAGCATGTTAGGGAACGCACGCGCGATGAGCTGCCGCAAAGCGGGGCCGGTCGCACCATTATGACTGTGGAGCCCAAGTTTATTCCGGACGAAGCGGTTGAGCTTGCGCTTTCGCCCGGTCTGGCAGCGCGAGTCAGGCTGGTGGATTGCGTAGGGTATACCGTCAAAGGCGCACGCGGGTATATGGACGAGAACGGCCCACGCATGGTGCAGACGCCGTGGTCGCCTGAACCCGTCACCTTTGAAGAGGCGGCCGAGATGGGCACACAAAAAGTAATTGACGAGCATTCCACGGTAGGGATTGTGGTTACGACCGATGGTTCTTTCTCCGACCTTGCGCGGGCCGAGTTTGTTCCCGCGGAAGAACGGGTGGTTAGTGAACTGCGCGAGCTAAGCAAGCCCTTTTTGCTCCTGCTCAATTCCAGCCAGCCCAATAACCCAGACACGCTTTTGCTGCGAGGCGAGTTAGAAGCCAAGTACGGCGTGGCCGTTTTACCCGTCAACTGTGCAAAAATGACGGAAGAAGACGTAGCCACTATCTTAAAAGAAGCGCTGTATGAGTTCCCGGTGCGTGAGGCTAACGTAGCCCTGCCCGCCTGGATACGTGTGCTTGACACCGCGCATTGGCTGCGAGTTAAGCTCGAAGAAGCCGTCGCCGAGGGTGTCAAGCTGGTGCGGCGGCTGCGGGACATTGACGACCTCATTCTGGAGCTTAGTCTCTGTGATGCCGTACAGGACGTCGTCCTGCAAAACATGGACTTGGCCAAAGGCGTAGCTAACGTAGAGGTCACGACGCCGGATCACCTCTATTACGACGCCTTGAGTGAGGCGGCTGGGGAAGAGGTTAGGGGCCAGGACACTATTCTTAAGTTGCTGCGGTTACTGACACAGTCTAGCCGCGAGTATGACCGTATACGAGACGCTTTCCGTGAAGCGAGGAACCAAGGCTATGGCATCGCACCACCTAGCCTAGAAGAGATGTCTCTAGATCAGCCCGACATTATCCGGCAGGGCTCCCGTTTCGCCGTGCGGCTACGCGCTACGGCTCCCTCGTTCCATATTATCCGAGTAGACGTAGAGTCCGAGGTAGCCCCTATCGTCGGTACGGAAAAGCAAAGTGAAGACCTCATTAAGTACCTTGTCGACGAGTTCGAGGGCAGCCCGGAAAAGCTCTGGAGTGCTAACATCTTTGGCAAGTCGCTGCATCACCTAGTGCGTGACGGCATTCAAAATAAGCTGCTCACCATGCCCGACAACGCTCAGGAAAAACTGCGCGAGTGCTTGCAGCGCATGATCAATGAAGGCAGCGGCGGCCTAATCGCCATTATCCTCTAAACGCTTGCGCAAACCTGCCCAGTAAGCTATAATGAGCAAGCGGCGGGCTGTAGCGCAGTTTGGCTAGCGCGCATGCTTGGGGTGCATGAGGTCGCAGGTTCAAGTCCTGTCAGCCCGACCAGCCTTTCCAGAGCACGCCTAGTTTGAGGGGACTTCCAAGTGAAGTCCTCTCATTTGCGTTTTTGCCCATGCTTTTCTTTGTGCACGATGTAGTGTACAATTTGGGCAAGGGTAAACATAGGAGGGGAAAATGTGGTAGAGCACGATGTCCACGCAGTTGCAGAGGAAACGATTGCGAAGTATGAGCGCTTCGTCAACCCGAGTCTGGCAAGACTTTTCCGTTACATGGGCCTAGCCACTGTGGAGCACTCGGCGCGGGGCAGTACGGTAACCGACTTTAAGGGCGATGAATACCTTGACCTACTGGGTGGCTACGGCATGTACGGCGTAGGGCATTCTCATCCGCGAGTTGTGGCGGCAGTCAAAGCACAGCTAGACCGCATGGCCATGCCGACCAAAATTCTCTTAAACAAACCGATGGCTGACTTAGCCGAACTCCTAGCTGAAATTACTCCGGGCGACCTTACGTATTCGTTTTTGTGCAACAGCGGAACCGAAGCGGTAGAGGCGGCCATAAAGCTAGCTAAGGTAGCTACAGGCAAGCAGGGCATAATCTCTACAACCGGAGCCTTCCACGGTAAGTCCTTGGGTTCGCTGAGCGCGACAGGGCGCGAGTTGTTCCGCGAGCCCTTTAAGCCGCTCTTAAACGGCTTTGGCCATGTTCCCTTTGGCGATGCGCAGGCTATCGAGGCGGCGATAGGCAACGACACCGCTGCGGTAATCGTGGAGCCTATTCAAGGCGAGGGAGGCGTGATAGTTCCTCCTAGCGGTTACTTGGCATCTGTTCGCGAAATCTGCGACAGAAAAGGCGTACTGCTGATTGTCGACGAAGTGCAGACCGGTATGGGTCGCACCGGCAAGATGTTTGCTGTCGAACACGAGGGTGTTGTCCCGGATATCCTTTGTTTGGCCAAGGCTTTGGGCGGAGGCGTTATGCCTATCGGCGCGATTGTGGCCAAGCCTCACCTCTGGCAGAGCTTTATTGATGCGCCGTTCTTGCACACTTCCACGTTTGGCGGCAATCCCTTGGCATGCGCCGCGGCTATTGCCGCAATTAAAGTCACGCAGGATGAGAACTTGTGCGAGAACGCGGCTGTTATGGGCAATAGGTTCCTAGGGGCGCTTCGGGAAATGCAGGTGAAATACCCAGGTATCCTAGCAGAAGTGCGCGGACAAGGCCTGATTATTGGCCTCGAGTTTACCCATGAGGGCTATGCTGGCTTTGCCATTTCCGAACTGGTAAACAACAAAATCCTCGCTGCCTATACGCTAAACAACCCGAAAGTCATTCGCATCGAGCCACCCTTAGTGATAACCGCGCCGGAAGTAGAGCGGGCCATCGGGGTATGGGAAAAGATTGTCGCCTCGGCCGGGGACCTGGCCGCGGACCTGTAAAGGAGGGACACTCATGCCTTACGTAGAAGTTAACACCACAATCAAGGGCGACATTAAGCGCATCTGGGCAATCGTAGCGGACATGGCGAGCTATCCGCAGTTTATGCCAAACTTAAAGAGCGTCACCATCGAAGAGCGTGCGGGGAATACCACAGTCAGCAAATGGGTCAGTAACGTCGACGGACGCATTATTTCCTGGCGTGAGCGCGACGTGTTTTTCCCTGACGACTACCGCATTGAGTACACGCAAGTAAGCGGGGACCTCAAGAAGTTCGAAGGCAAGTGGCAACTCAGCCCAGACGGCGAGACGGTCAACGTTCTACTGACGGTAGACTTTGAATTCGGCGTTCCAATGCTTGCGGCTCTGCTGAATCCGCTACTGAAGAAGAAAGTGCGCGAGAACAGTGAAGGAATGCTTGCGGCCATCAAGAAGATATGTGAGGAAACACACGCCTGAACTAGCCAAAGGTACGTGAGAGGAGAGAATCTATGGACAGCACCCTAAAACTACTCAAAGACATTACCGACGCTCCCGGAGTGCCGGGATTCGAACACGAGGTGCGCAAAGTTATCCGCAGCTACATGGAGGGCTATGCCGAAATAAGCACGGACCGCATCGGCAGTATCATCTGCAAGAAGGCTGGCACGTCGGACCGCCCGCGGGTGATGATTGCCGGGCATATGGACGAAATCGGCTTTATGGTCAGCAAAGTAACCAAAGAGGGTTTCATCAAGTTCCAGACGCTTGGCGGGTGGTGGAGCCAAGTGATGCTTGGACAGCGCGTCGTGATAAAGACTAATAAGGGCGATGTAGTAGGAGTAATCGGCAGCAAGCCTCCACACATCCTCTCTCCCGAAGAGAAGAACAAAGTGGTAGAGATTCAGGCCATGTTTATCGACGTCGGCGCTAGCGACGAAACCGAGGCTACAGAGACGTTTGGCATCCGCCTTGGGGACCCGATTATTCCCCACGCGGAGTTCACGGTCATGCGCAATGAAAAATACCTTATGGCCAAAGCGTGGGATGACCGCTTGGGCTGCGCCCTTTTCATTGAGGTGGTGCGCGCCCTTAAGGACATCGAACATCCAAATACTGTGTACGGCGTCGGTACGGTACAGGAAGAAGTCGGGTTGCGCGGCGCAACGACTAGTTCCCATGTTATCGACCCGGACATCGGTTTTGCCCTAGAAGTCGGCATCGCCGGCGATAGTCCGGGAGCCGACAAAATGAATGAGAAGCTTGGCAAGGGGCCGGTTGTCCTGCTCTATGACTCTTCGATGATTCCGCACGTCAAGCTGCGCGACTTCGTTATTGACGTGGCCAAAGTTAATGGCATTCCCCTGCAATTTGACGTCTTGTCAGCCGGCGGGACAGATGCCGGACGCATCCACATTAACGCCGGTGGTGTGCCAAGCTTGTGCATAGCCGTGCCTACGCGCTATATCCACAGCCACTACGGCATCATTCACCGCGACGACTACGAGAACGCGGTAAAGCTCGTGCTCGAGCTTGTGAAGCGCCTCGATGCTAAGACAGTCGCCGAGCTTAATGCTGACTAACATAGGCCTCCTGCGTTGCAGGAGGCTTCTGCCTAGGCCAACTGCAAACTTGGAGGTGACTTATGGAGAGAACCTTCTGCTTAATCAAGCCGGACGGGGTACATAGGGGGCTCATAGGTGAAGTCATCACTCGCTTAGAGAACAAGGGCCTCCAGCTAATTGGCGTAAAGATGTTGGTGGTGAACCCACAGCTGGCCGCTCTTCACTACGCCGAGCACGAGGGAAAGGTCTTCTACCCAAAACTGCTGGAGTACATAACCGCAGGGCCAGTAGTGGCCATGTGCGTGCGAGGACACCGGGCGGTAAGCGTACTACGCAGCCTTGTCGGCAAAACGGATCCCGCAGATGCCGCCGGAGGCACCATCCGGGGCGATTACGGCTTGTGCAAAGGGAGGAACATCGTGCACGCTTCTGACAGCCTCGCGGCTGCGGAGCGAGAGATAGCGCTATACTTTGCCTCCGAAGAGCTTGTAGACTGCGAACAGGCTCTACTACCCTGGATTTACCGCGAGGATTAGTAGCAGCACTCAACATAAAAACAGCCTGCGGGAGCAAGCTGTTATACCGGCCTGAGATTAAATTGGTGCGAGGAGGGGGACTCGAACCCCCACGGTTGCCCACTAGATCCTAAGTCTAGCGCGTCTGCCAATTCCGCCATCCTCGCATATGGATGGTGGGCCATGATGGACTCGAACCATCGGCACCCCGCTTAAAAGGCGGGTGCTCTACCACTGAGCTAATGGCCCATAACTAGAGGTTAGAGATTTGAGGTTAGAGGTTAGAGAGGTTAGAGAGGTTAGATACTCTAACTTCTAATTTCTAACATCTAACGTCTAGTTTAGTGGCAGGGGCGGCTGGATTTGAACCAACGCATGCGGGAGTCAAAGTCCCGTGCCTTACCGCTTGGCGACGCCCCTGTGTAACTAGAGGTGAGAGGTTAGAAGTTAGAGGTTAGAATGGAGCCTTGAGCTGTGAGGCGCTAGAAATCATGAATCAGGAATCGTGAATCATGAACTAGGGGTTCAGCGCTCAGCAGTCAGCTTTCGGGGTTAGGCGTTAGGCGTTAGGTTTAAGGCGTGAGAACCTCGTTCTACGAAGCACGAAGCACGAAGCACGAAGCACGAAGAATGGAGCCGGCGATGGGATTCGAACCCGCAACCTGCTGATTACAAGTCAGCTGCTCTACCATTGAGCTACGCCGGCATAAATGGTGACCCCAACGGGATTCGAACCCGTGTCGCCAGCGTGAAAGGCTGGTGTGTTAGACCGCTTCACTATGGGGCCATAAAGTTGGTCGGGGCAGCAGGATTTGAACCTGCGACCTCCTGCTCCCAAGGCAGGCGCGCTAGCCAAGCTGCGCTATACCCCGCAAACACAACAACATAGAATTTACATCACTTGCACACACAAGTCAAGTGACATGATATGCTATGTTTACTGCTAAAGTATAGCACCGTTTGGCACGTGCGCCAAGTCGACAAAAGTATTCACGCGATTCCGTCTTCGTCGTTTTCTACAGCACCGGTAATAACAATAGTATTGCCAAGGCACACTGAACACAGGGCTGTGTCGGGCATGGCCGCACCTACATAGTATTGGTATTCTTTATGACACGATTTGCATTTTCTGCGGCGAATCGTCACCTTAACCACCTCGGTAACAGTGTTGCCGAATGCTCGCCCACACAAACAGCTTACTTAACAATTGAAGGAGGAAAAGTATGCGCGCTATTACCTTTGTCCTGACACCCGCTGCCAGCAAACGCCTGATTGCGAGAGCGGTGGTGTCAATGCCGGCAGTGCAACGCGCCCACAAGGCGGGTCGCCTGATTGTGGCCGGAGGCATCACAAACGCCTATATTGCCGAGGAACTGACGGGCCAGCAGCTAGAAAAGGCCCGCTATACCGCAGGTATAGTCACGGATTCCAAGTGGAGCTTGACGCCGCCGCAGACTCGACTTAAGCCGCTGGCGTTTGAGCAAGGTGAAGTGTCACACCGCACTTGGCAAGAAGTGTTACAGGACTTTACGCATGAAGACGTGTTTGTTAAAGGCGGAAACGCTCTGGACGCAGGCGGAACTGTGGGAGTACTTGTAGGCGGCAAGAACGGTGGCACCATTGGTGCGGCTTATGGACACCTTGTTTCAGTCGGCGCGCATTTGATTCTCCCCGTAGGGCTAGAGAAGCTTGTGCCGTCGGTGAGCGCGGCAGCTAACGCCTTGGGCCAAATTCCGTTAGAGGCTTCGCTGGGGATGCCATGCGGACTTTTCCCCGTAACCTACGGCACGGTGATTACCGAACTTGACGCCATACACCTGCTCTATGCGCTCGACGCCGTGCACGTTCACAGCGGTGGAGTGGGGGGTAGTGAAGGCGCGGTTGGGTTAGTGGCGCGGGGCGATGACGATGCCTGTCGGCGACTTCGCGATGACCTAAAGGGTTTAATGATGGAGCCTGCAATCCATATCTCTTGACGGCTCGCAGGATTAGTGCCTACCGCCTCCGGAGACTCTAAATGAAAGGGAGGCGGTTTTTGTATGCGCAGCATCTGGAATGGGGCCATTTCGTTTGGGCTGATTAACGTTCCGGTAAAGATGTTCACGGCTACCGAGGACAAAGACTTGCGGTTTCGCTTGCTGCACAAGGCTTGTCAGGCTCCGCTCAAGCAGAAGCGCGTCTGCTCAGCCTGTGGACAGGAAGTAGCCTGGGACGACACAGTGCGCGGGTATGAGTGGGAGCCGGGGAGATTTACGCTTATAACCGAGGAGGAACTCGACGGCCTGCAGGGGGCGGCCTCCCGCAGCATCGACATACTGGATTTTGTGAATCTGGAGGACATTGACCCCATATATTTTCACAAGACGTACTACCTGGCACCGAGCGAAACGGGCAAGAAGGCGTACCATTTGCTGCGCACAGCGATGGAAGAGACCGGGAAAATCGCTGTAGGCAAAGTGCATCTGCGGGAGAAGCAGCACTTGGTGACCCTTAGGGTAATCGCCGACTGCATTGTCATGGCCCTAATGTTTTACCCTGACGAAATACGCGATGCGGCGGAAGTCCCCGCCATCCACGAGGCAGTCGTCATCCAGGATGCGGAGCGACGGATGGCGCTCGAGTTAATAGAGCGCCTGGCCGAACCCTTTGTAGCTGCGAAGTACACCGACACTTATCGCGGTGAACTGCTGGCACTTCTCACAGCGAAAGCAGAGGGCGGGGAGATTAGTGCCGTAGCCACGCAACCGGCTGCGCGCGTAGGTGACTTGATGGAAGCGCTGCGCGCCTCGCTCGCTTTGGTGGATGAGCAGCGCCGCAAGGCAATCTCCTGATGATGCGGCCGGGGCAGGTAACGCCTATGCTGCTGACTTCTGCCAGCGAGATTCCTAGCGGGGATTACATCTTTCAGCGTAAGTGGGATGGCGTGCGCATGCTTAGTTTCGTGGCTCGGGGGAGAGTTACGCTACAAAATAGGCGTCTTAACTTGCGCACGGAGCACTACCCGGAACTTGCGGTGCTCGCCGATGCACTTAGTGCCACCGCCGCTATTCTCGATGGGGAGGTAGTTGTGCTAAGAGAAGGAGGGCGCACCAGCTTTCCAGCTATCTTGCGCCGCGAGGGAGCTACTAATCCACAGGCTGCGCGGCGGCTTAGGGAATCTCTGCCAGTGCACTACATGGTATTTGACATGCTTGAACTGGACGGATGCTCGATTACCCATTTGCCCCTCGAAGTAAGGAGCGCCATGCTCAGTGAAAGGCTCGCGCAGCATGTCGGTATAGTGCACATAGTCGAGAGCTGTACGGACGGTCCCGCTTTGTATAAGGATACGAAGCTGACGGGGGCGGAGGGAATTGTCGCCAAAGCAAAGGGCAGTCGGTATCTCATTGGCCAAAGGACGTTCGCCTGGCAAAAGATAAAGCACAAGCTGCGTGAGGAATTTATAGTGGTGGGGTACACACTGCGCGCCGGTCAAGTAAACTCGCTGTTAGTGGCGACAGAAGCGGAGGGTGGCGGATACAACTTGTGTGGACGGGTCGGCAGCGGCCTGACAAATGAGCATATTAAGCTCTTAACACAAGAACTCCCAAGGCTCTCTCTGCCGTGTGCGCCGGAGGGGTTCCCTAGAGGTGCTATTGCTGTGCAGCCGGTCTTGCTCGCTGACGTGGAATTTATGGAGTGGACGGAAACCCTGAAAATTAGAGCTCCGGTAATTAAGGGCTTTGCTCCGCGGATTAAGGCCTATGGCCGGTGACATTACGGTACAAGTAGGCGGGCATAGCGTGGCACTGAGCAATCTCGACAAAGTGCTGTGGCCAAAAGAGCACATCACCAAAGCAGAACTGATAAACTACTTCAACGACATTGCGCCCACCATTTTGCCGCATCTTAAGGACCGCCCGTTAGTCCTCACGCGTTACCCTGACGGCTGGCAAGGCAAGAGCTTTTATCAAAAGAACACGCCAAGTAGCGCGCCGCCATGGATAAGAACCGCGTCGCTGCCGAGCGAAAGAAGAGTCATCAGATACGTGATTGCCGACCACCCAGCCGTACTTGTTTGGTTGGCCAATCAGACGGCCTTTGAGTTGCACCCTTTTCTCTCGCGCGTAGACAGCATTGATTCTCCGGATTACACCGTCTTTGACCTTGATCCGATGGAGCGCACGACATGGGCTCACGTGCGACAGACCGCGCTGACTCTGCGGGCGGCTCTCTCGCACTTGGGATTGCGCGGCTATCCGAAGACTAGCGGCGGAGATGGGCTGCAAATATACGTCCCTCTCCTCTCCGGCGCGACTTACCAAGAGTCGAGGTCGTTTGCCACGGCTGTGCTCCAGGCTGTAAATAACGTCTTGCCGGAGATAACTACACTCGTACGTCATCCCGCCGCCCGCCAAGGCAAGCTCTATCTCGACGCGCTACAGAATGCGCGTGGCAAAACGCTAGTAGGCGTGTATGCTGTGCGGGCAAGGCCCGGCGCCACAGTAAGCACCCCTGTGAAGTGGGAGGAGATAGAAAGTAACTCCCTAGACAAGGACGCATGTACCTTGCGCACCATCGGGCACCGTGTCGCGAGATTTGGCGACCTCTTCCTGCCTGTGCTAAGAGACCGACAGAATATTCGCGAGGCTCTAGCGCGCCTAGGCAGGTAATCTGCGGCGAGGTGACGAAAGAATAGGCTACGGGGGTGGTTAGGTGTTGCGGGTGATTGTCAATGCCGATGATTTTGGCTTGTCTATCGGTGTCAGCCAAGGCATCATACGCGCGATAGCCCAAGGCGTGGTGACTTCGACCTCAATCATGGGCAATATGCCCGACCTAGGTGCACATCTCGAACTACTGCAGAGTGTTCCGCAAGCGAGCTTAGGTATTCACCTTACGCTCTCGGCCGGCAAGCCTTTGCTCGCGTCCAAGGATGTCCCTAGTTTGGTCGACAAGACGGGTGCATTTCGGCGCGATTCGCGCCTCGCAGTGAACAGGGCCGAGACGCTGCACGTTGAACGGGAATGGAGAGCGCAGATAGAGAGAGTATTGAGCTTGGGGATTCTGCCGACTCACCTCGACAGCCATCACCACGTGCACCTCGCCCCACGGCTAATGCACCTTGCCACAAAGCTAGCCAAGGAGTATGCGATTCCTTGTATTCGTCGTTTGACGGTGCGCGATGTATGGCGCGAGTCTCACCCATGGAGACATGCCCTCGTGCTTCCGCACATCGCTATCTCTCAGCACCTGGCGCTCGGTAGCGGTCTGTGCTTCCCAGATGGCGTGCTAGCGCTAAGCGACCAACTGCTTGGAACGTTAGCTCGCCTGCCGTCAGGAATATACGAGGTATTTTGTCACCCGGGCAAAGTTGACGATGCGCTGTGTAGAGTGAGCTCGCTTAGGTACGAGCGGGAGCGAGAACTTGACTTTCTCGTTTCTGCTGAGTTGAAGGCGGGTCTCCGTCAGCTTGGCGCTACACTCGTGACCTACCGCGAGCTAGCACTATAGGGGAGGGGTTTCCGTGCAGAAAGTTCTCCAAAGGCTCTCGGCAGCGCTGATGGTGCCGGTCGTCATCCTGCCGATTGCGGCCCTGTTTCTTGCACTTGGCATGCAGCTACACATCGCGCCCGTAACTGCCGCCGGCAGCGATATAATGCTGGAGTATCTGCCACTTCTATTTGCGGTCGGCGTAAGCATCGGGTTTACGCGTTACGATGGCATGGCTGGCTTTGCCGGTGTTGTGGGGTACATTGTGCTTACGGGCGCACTAACTGCGGTCAACGCCGAGCTGGACATGGGAGTATTGGGCGGCATAGTTTCCGGCGCCGTGACCGCTTGGCTGTACTTTCGCTACCACGACATTCGTTTGCCCGAGTACTTGGGCTTGTTCTCAGGCAAGCGCTTTGTGCCGATGGCTTCGGCGGTGGTCAACTTAGCGTTAGGAACGCTGCTCGGGTATATGTGGCTGCCTGTACAGCAAGCAATCTTTGCCTTTGGCACTTGGATAATGGGGAGCGGGGCGATGGGGCTCTTCTTCTACGGTGCGACGAACCGACTCTTAATTCCTACAGGGCTACACCATATTATCCAGAATCTCATTTTGTACACGTTTGGCGTGTACACTGACCCGGCTACCGGGGTAATATATCAGGGCGAGGTACAGCGGTTCTTTGCTAATGACCCAACCGCCGGCAACTTTTCGGCAGGTTTCTTCATCGTCATGATGTTCTCTATCCCCGCGATTTGCCTGGCCATGGTACATGAAGCGCGTCCCGCACAGCGCAAACGCACGGCAGGCATTCTGGTCACCGCTGCGTTGACCTCGCTCCTTACCGGAATTACGGAGCCCGCCGAGTTTACGTTTATGTTTGCCGCACCTCTATTGTACAGTGTCCACGCCGTCCTCACCGGCACGGCGACGTTGCTATCACATGTGCTGGGGATTCGTCACTACGGTTTTGCCCTGCCGCTGTACATAATCAACTGGCGGTTCAGTGAAAACGCGTGGCTCATTCTGCCGCTCGGAGTAGGGTATGCCGCGGTGTACTACTTTGGCACGCGGTACGCCATCCGGCGCTTTAACCTACCCACGCTTGGGCGTACCGAGGAGGAGAAGGAGACGCCGCTAACCGGCAGTGCTAGCGGCGAGCAGCTGCTTAAGGCGCTTGGCGGTACTGCAAATATTACGGCAGTCGATTCCTGTATGACGCGGCTCCGGTTAAGCGTAGTCGACATGCACCGGGTGGACGCAAAAGAACTGGAGCGGCTTGGGGCAGCGGGGTTAAGCCGTGTAGGAGAAGACTATTTGCAGGTGGTTATGGGCACGGAGTCGCAGGCCTACGCCGAGGAGCTTAGGCGACTGATAGGTTTTTCGCAGCAGATGCACAGCGAGACACTGGTCAGCCCTATGACCGGGCGGGTCATCAGTCTGGCGCAAGTGCCGGATGATGCCTTTTCGCGGGGCCTAATGGGTCCCGGGATTGGGATTGTGCCCGACAGTGATGTGCCGACGGTGGTCGCGCCTTGTGCCGGAAGCGTCGAGAAGGTGTTTCCAGGAGGGCATGCGTTAGTCATCAAGTGTGCCGACGGCAGCCAAATACTCCTGCACATAGGTTTGGACACCGTTCACCTTAAGGGCGAAGGCTTCACACTGCTTATCGCAGAGGGCGCGTCTGTATCGCCCGGCGAGCCTCTAGTTAAGGTGGATTGGGCGCTTCTCGCCCAGAAAAAAGTCGACGCTACTACCGTCGTGACCTCTATGGCGCAAGGCGTACAGCAAGGCGCATGGAGGTTTATCGAACCCGGACCCGTAACGGCGGGCCTAGACGTTATCGCGAGTGCCAAGCCGAGGTGAGGACATGGACAAAGAAATGCGTGTGGGATTGGCCCTAGGAGGCGGGGGAGGCAGAGGCATAGCGCATATCGGCGTCTTAGCAGAGCTAGAAGCGGCCCGTGTCCCCATCCATGTCATAGCCGGGACCAGTGCAGGTAGCCTCGTGGGGGTGTTGTATGCGGCCGGGCTCTCGCCGGAGCAAATGTTGGCCCTAGCCATGCGGACGAGTTGGCGAGACTTAGTGCAGCTCACTATGCCACGGGTAGGTCTGGTAAGCGCTGCGCGCATGGAGCATTTACTTAACGACATTCTCCATAACGCCAAGCTCGAGGAACTGCCGGTACCTGTGGCGGCCGTGGCTTGTGACTTGTACACGGGGCGCGAGGTTGTGTTGCGGGAAGGGAACGCCGCCTTAGCGGTCAAGGCGAGCTGTGCCGTGCCCGGTATTTTTTCGCCCGTACCTTACAAAGACGCGCTACTCGCCGACGGCGGTCTCGTTAATGGGGTGCCGGTGAACGTTGCCAGGCAGATGGGCGCAGACGTAACTATCGCAGTGCAACTTCATCAAGGCGTGCAAAAGACGCAGGAACTGAACAACATCTTTACGATTCTATCACAGTCATTTGAAATTATGCAGCGCTCCCAACATATGGACGCCCCGGACGTGCTGATCGTACCGGAGCTAGCCAATCACCACATGGGCGACCTCGCTAGGGTTATGCCCGCTTATGAAGAAGGGAGAGCAGCCGCGCGCAGGGTGCTTCCCGCGATTTGCGGCTTGCTGTGAGCGATGAGCTGTGAGCGATGAGCTGTGAGCGATGAGCTGTGAGCGATGAGCTGTGAGCGATGAGCTGTGAGCGATGAGCTGTGAGCGATGAGCTGTGAGCGATGAGCTGTGAGCGATGAGCTGTGGGCACTGAGCAATCGTGAATCGTGAACTGCTGTGGGAGGGCTTCTCCCTTCCGCCGTAAGCTGTAAGCTGTAGGGTGGAAAGGTTAAAGGTGTAAGGGGAACTAGGACACCGTTCCCTTACGGAGCACGGAGCACGGAGCACGGAGCACGACAGCACGCTCTCTTCGCTCTGGTTACTAAGTACAAGGAGGAGTAAGAATGCTACGAACTAATCGCGACAAGTTGGTCTGCATCAGTGTACAGGGGGAGATAACTCACCCTAAGAGCACAGCGCCCTACCGCATCACTACGGAAGGGAATCCCGTTGTTCTGCCCGGTACGGGTGGCATTACCTACAGCCACAAAATCGGTGACAACTGCATGGACCTAGCAGGCGACCACGTGGAGCCGGGCGTAACCACGCAGCGCAGTGTCGAAACCGAAAACAGCGGCTTTAACACGCTTGCCTGTGTGGGAAATACTGCTAAAGTGGTAAGCGGCGACGCCAAAGGTGCGCGCGGCATAGTAACTGGCATGCACGGCGGCTCGGAGCACGTGCTAATCTATTTTGACCAAGGCACGCTGGAGCAGTTGGCGATTGGCGACAAGATTCTCGTCAAGGCCTGCGGGCAGGGCCTGCGTCTATTAGATTTTCCTATGATTAAAGTCATGAATCTTGACCCCGATTTGCTAGGAAAGATGGGCCTTAAAGTAGCGGATGACGGTGTGCTGGAAGTGCCTGTGGCCGTGCAGGTGCCTGCGTACCTAATGGGTTCGGGACTTGGGAGCGTCACAGCCTACCGTGGAGACTACGACATTTCGACGCATGACCAAGCAGCCTATGAGGCGTACAACTTAGGGAAGCTCCGCTTTGGCGACATAGTTGCCTTAATGGACTGCGACACCACCTACGGCAGGGGATACTTAGCAGGCGCGGTTACTATCGGCGTCGTCGTGCACTCAAACTGCGTCCTGTCTGGGCACGGACCCGGAGTAAGCACGCTTCTGACGTGTAAAGAAGCGACAATTCGTCCGGTCCTTGCAGAGAGAGCTAACATTGCAGACTACTTAGGCGTATAGGAGAGAGAGCAGTGCAGGAAACCGCCACCTGTCTAAAGTTCTGGGCCGGGCTCACAAATATCGGGGGGACAGTCATCTCCGTGGAGCACGGCCCTTACCGCTTGGTGTTTGATTTTGGCTTAAGCTACGCCCCGGGAAACATCGCGAGCGACAAACAAGTACGTTTGCGCCCCGGACGACTCGTACACGACTACCTGTGCCTAGATATGGTCGCGCCCTTACCCGGCGTCTACCGCAGTAAGGATCTCTACGATTCCCCGCACATCTTATCGGCGGCGGAGAGCCCATGGCAGACAATTGTCCTCATCTCCCATTTGCACCTTGACCATATGGGTGCAATGGGATTAGTTGACGAGAGCATCCCGATTTATCTTACCGCAGAGTCCTTGGAACTGTACCAAGCGCTCAGTGCGATTGGCGAGGGCGTGGACGGCGCGAGGGAATATAGCGCCTGTCAGTTTGGTGTACCCCTAACGCACGGCCCTTTCGTAGTTACACCGCTTCGCGTGGACCACGACATCAGTGGCGCGTGTTCGTTTCACATTCGCACACCCCATGGCAACCTCCTCTACACGGGGGATTATCGCCTCTACGGCACAGTGCCGCCTATATCGCCGCATTGGCTCAAGCAGGCCGAGGGTCTGGGGGTGGATGTGCTTATTTCCGAGGGGACGACATTGCGTGCGCCTGCAGAAGGAGAGAGCGTAAGAATCGCGGGAGACGGTACCTTGCCTGATACACTGACGACAGAAGACATGCTGCCGGAGAAACTGCGCATAATCCTAAGCAACACAGAGCTGGCATTCTTTAATATTTACCACCGCAATTTGCGGCGACTTGCCATGATTCTTGATGCCGGCAAGGCCACCGCTCGCACCGTGGTCTTGGAGCCCGAAACTGCGTATCTGGCACGTATGCTACTAGCACGCGGGGATTTTCTTGAGACTACGGAAGTCTCTGCGTCTCTAGTCAGGGAAAACCCGGCGCAGTATCTAATTCAGAACAGCTACCGCAACTGCCTCGCACTACTAGACTACGCTGGTCTTGGCGGCAGCTACCTGCATTCAAATGGTACGCCGCTCGGCGAATTCGACCCGGCTTACGCGAGGCTTCGCGCACTTATTGACAGATGCGGGCTCGCATTTCACTATGTCGGCGCTACCGGACACGCCATCCCCGAGCACCTGCAGTACGTGGCGGATACCTTAGCGCCCAAGGTGCTGGTGCCTTTGCACAGCTTCTGTCCAGAGAGGCTTACGGCTGCCAAAGGGCAGCGCATACTGCCTGAGCGCGGCACAGCTTATCGCCTAGACGAAGGGTTGTTACACGTTGTGCCGCTGGCTTAACGCAAAGTTAACGTATTTTTTACGTTTTTTTGCCGCGGACAAGCTATAATATTGGTGTCGATGTGAGTCTGTAACCCCGGATTCACGTACATAGCACTATATTTATTAGGGAGGAAATGCTTTGCGAAAAATCATCATCCTTGTGGCGCTGGTCGCTCTCCTGTTACCCCTTGCGGAACTAGGTGAGGTATCTGCGCAAGCACATCCCATCAGAATCACCCTTAACGGCAGGCAGCTAGCAACCGATGTTGCCCCGATTATTCGCAACGGGCGCACGCTCGTACCCTTCCGCGCGATTTTTGAAGCGCTCGGAGCTAGAGTCACCTGGGACGAAGCAACTAACACTGTGGCCGGTTACAGGGGTCGTCAAGCCATTATTCTGGAGCTAGGCAGCACTACCGCCTGGGTAAACGGCCCTGCGGTAAGGCTCGACGTCGCTCCACAGGCAGTGAACGGGCGTACAATGGTACCGCTGCGTTTTGTTGCCGAGCGTTTGGGCGCACAGGTAGAATGGGTTGACGCTACTCGCACCGTGGCAATTAATGCTACCTTGCCGGTATTGCCACAGGTAGGCGGGACGATTACGCATGGCCGTATTGCCGATGCCACCATCCTAAATCCCATCCTTGCTAACGACGTAGACTCCAATTTCACCTTAGCCCGCACTAACGTCGGCGTAATTCGTCGCGATGAGAACGGTGAGTTAATCAACGCACTTGCCGACAGATGGCAATGGAACGCGCAGACGCGCACCTGGCGTTTTTGGCTTCGTCCAGGTCTGGTTTGGCACGACGGGCGCCCACTGACCGCTAGAGATGTGAAGTTCACAATCGATGCCATCTTGCACCCCGATTATACCGGGCGCCGCCGGGGGGACTTTGTTTCGGTATCTAATGTTACCGTGGTCAGCGACCACATCGTCGACATCACTCTCTCTACGGAAGATGCCACCTTCCTTGGCCGGATGACCATGGGCCTTATTCCGCAGCACGTGTTTGAAGGCACGGCTATTCGTGACATGGCTGCGCACAGCTATAGCCAAAATCCTATCGGTGCCGGACCCTACAGGTTTGTACGCTGGGTTCGCGGTCAGTTTATTGAGCTTGCTCGCAACCCGAACTGGCACCTAGACGGGCCCTTTATTGAGCGTGTTGTGATTAGGGCCTACCCCGACTCTAACGTGCTGCATGCCGCTTGGGAAGCAGGCGACATCGATTGGGGCGCAGCCGTACCTAGCGACATTATCCCCGCAGTTCTCAATCGCATGCGCGACCGGGCTAGATTCTTTGAAATCCCGGCTATCTTTGGTTACGATTACGTGGGGCTTAATCTCACCAATCCAATGCTCGCTGATATTCGTGTGCGCCAGGCCCTCATGTACGGCATTGACCGCCCGGCCATTGTGAGGACTGTCTTTGACGGCCGCGCCAATGTGGTGCACGGGCACTTGGTTCCCTCGCACTGGGCACATAACCCCAATCTCTACACCTATCCGCATAATCGCTTAAAGGCAATCGACCTCTTGCGCCAGGCCGGCTTTACCACCGTAGGTCGCGACGGCATACGTACTAACGCCGCCGGACAACGCCTGTCCTTCCGCTTTCTTATCCGCACAGGTATCCCCGAGCGCCATGACACACTGGCGATGTTACAGAGCTACTGGCGTCTCATTGGGATTGAGATTATCCCCGAAGTTCTAGAATGGTCAGTTCTCGTGGAAAGGCTTAACACCGTAAACTTCGACATGAACATCATGGGCTGGAGCTTTGCCGAAGACCCCGATTCGTTCACAATCTTCCACTCGAGTCAAGGAAGAGATCCGGCCACGGGCCGCAATGTTGGCATGAACAATATGCAGCTTAATGATGCCGAAGTCGACCGCCTGATTATGCTTGGCCGAACCACCATAGACGAAACTGCGCGCCGAGCGATTTACCAGCAGCTCGAGGTGCGTTTGAATGAAGTGCTGCCATACGTGTTCCTACACTCCCGCAATGGGATTGTCGGCGTCCACAACCGCATTCAAGGAGGCGTCGTCGGTTCTCGCGGCCTAACCTTCCCCGAAACTTTATTTATTGCTCCCGGTAGATAAGCCTATCAGATGCAGACAAAGGGCTGTCCCCGCTAGGCGAGGACAGCCCTTTCGTTCGACAACTAGACAACTATGCCTAGGAAGTATGCGGCGACCGCAAAGTAAATCAGGAGTCCGACCACGTCGACCATCGTCGTAATAAATGGACTAGAGAGGATGGAGGGGTCAATCTTGATTCGCCTAAGCACTAGAGGGAGCAACGCTCCGGTAAGTACAGCCAGCAAAATTACCAGGAGTAAAGACAAGGACACGGTCATGGCCAGGGTAACGGATTCGCCCATCATCAGCGCGCGGCCGTAACCGATTAGACCGATAGTAGTACCGAGCATCAGACCCATGGCAAGTTCGGTGGTGGCGATTTTCAGCCAGTGGCGGTAGTCAATCTCACCGATGGCCATGCCGCGTATGACTAGCGTGGCGGCTTGCGTCCCCGCATTGCCTCCGGCCGCAATCAACATCGGGATGAAAAAGTTTAGGCCCATCATAGTCTCGAGGACAACCTCATAGCGCTGCATAATGGCGCTAGTGACCGCTAGGAGAAGTGCTAGAGCTACTAACCATTTGACGCGCTTTGTGTACATAGATAGAATGGGGACGCTCAAGTAGGGTTCTTCTAACGGTTGGCTACCACCTAGCATGGAGATATCTTCAGTGGCCTCTTCGCTAAGGACATCGAGCACGTCGTCAATCGTGACGAGGCCGAGAATGTTGCAGTGTTGGTCAACTACGGGTAAGGCCAGGAAGTCGTACTTACTGAGTAACCGCGCAACTTCCTCCTGGTCGGTGGCAGGGGACACCGTAATCACGTTGTCTTCCATTATTTCCTTAAGCGTCGCCTGAGGAGGGGCGAGGATAAGCTCGCGCAGGCTAACCACACCTACGAGCGTGTGCTGCAGTGTCACATAGACATAGTAGACGCTTTCACTGCTTGAAGCGTTTTCGCGGATTGCGGCAATGGCATCGTCTACGGTGCGGTCCTGTTCGAGCGCAAGATACTCTTTGATCATCAAGCCGCCAGCGCTACTCTCCGGGTAGACGAGCAGCTCGCGAATCTCCTGTGCATCCTTATGCGGCATGAGGCTCAGGACGGCCTTGGCCTGCTCAGGGTGGAGCTCGCCCACGAAGTCGGCGATGTCGTCCGAATACATCTCGCCAAGTATCTGTTTGGCTCTGGATGTCCCCAAGGCGTTGAGCAGAGGTTTCTGGTCGCGCGGTTCAAGGTGCTCAAACACCCGCGCACCCAAATCCGACGATAGGCGGGCGAAAACAGCGATGCGGTCGTCCTGTTCTAGAAGTAAAATAATCTCCGCTATATCCGCCGGCAGGAGGTCGGCAAGCAAAGTGTCTAGTTCAGGCGAGGCAATTAGCGCCTTAATCTCTGTGAGTGTGATGTGTTGTTGCCATGTCAAAATAAACCCTCCTTAGTCAGTTTCGGAGGGTCCAGTACCGCTAGCGGCGGTTAGTGGACCCCAAATGTTACGCAGGCCTTCAGGCCAACTACCGTCTCCGTCCACCGAACCACCACCTTTCGCTAACCCAGTATAGCACCATCATGCGGAGTCGGCTAGACAAGTGACAAGCCGTGTGATAAAAATATGTATACGACAGGAGGATTTATCTGTGCACATACTTGTCACTAACGACGACGGCATTCTTGCCCCCGGTATTCGCGCTCTGTCAGCCGCGCTTTCCCGCCTAGGTGATGTTACTATCGTCGCGCCGGATCGTGAACGCAGCGCCACCGGCCACGCCATTACTGTTCACTCTCCGCTGCGCGTCAAGCATATTACAGGTCTCCCCGCTACGGCCGCCTATGCCGTCAATGGGACGCCCGCCGACTGCGTAAAACTAGCACTTGAAGGCCTTAAGATTGAGAAGCCTGACTTAGTGGTGTCTGGCGTTAATCGCGGCCCCAATCTAGGTACCGATGTATTGTATTCGGGTACGGTCTCAGCGGCGATTGAGGCCGCGCTGCTTGGGTTACCTGCCATTGCTGTCTCCCTGGCTGATTTCCGCGAGACTGACTACGAAGACGCGGCCGACTTTGCTGCGCAAATAGCCGCGCGTTGGCAGCATAGGCGTCTCCCGCCTGACACTTTGCTCAACGTGAATTGGCCGCGTGAGCGAGCACGCGGCGTAAAGATTACTTTTCTTGGCCAGAGAAGGTACGAAAACATCTTCGATTTGCGCACCGACCCTTGGGGACGCGAGTATTATTGGCTAGGCGGAGCCGCCATCAACGACGAGACCCCGGAAAGTGACGTGTGGGCCGTCGAAAACGGTTATGCGTCTGTAACACCCATACACTTTGACCTGACAAACTATCGCCTAATCTCCGAAGTGGAGAGCTGGAAAATAGGCCTTGAGTAATGAGGAACGAGCCCGTGGCATAACGCCACGGGCTGTTGACTTTTTGCGGGGGTTATTTGCCACGCTTCACATGTCGGTGGTGCGGTGGTCGCTGTTGCTTAACTGCGTTGCGCCTGCAGTCGGTGCAGTCGCTCTGTTCGATTACCCCTAGCTCCTCGGCCACTTCAAACTTGAACTTCTCAACTGCGTCCTTGGTATGGGAGTCCTTGCCCTTCACGTCTGTCACCTCGATTCGCTTTAGTGTGTGTAGTGACGCGCGCGATAATACTTTCGTGAGCAGGAAGTTTGACCTAGGTGTCGAATAGAGACGGGGGACGCAGTGACGCACAAGAAGGAGGGGGCATTCTGGACACCAAGGAATTTCTCAAACGGATGGTTGAAGCAACGGGAGTTTCAGGCTATGAAGACTCGGTGGGGAATATCATCCGCGAAGTCTTAGGTACAGCGGCAGACGAGGTTACAGGCGACACTCTCGGTAACGTCATAGCCCTAAAGCGAGGAGAGGGCGAGAACCGACCAAAAGTTATGCTGGCTTCACACATGGACGAGATTGGGCTGATGGTCACCAAAATTGAGGAAAAGGGCTTCTTGCGTTTCACCTCCATTGGCGGTGTAGATCAGCGCACGTTGGTGGCACAAGAAGTACGGGTGCACGGCCGGCGAGATTTAATCGGCATTATCGGCATGAAGCCGCCTCACCTCCTGACCCCTGAGGAAGGCAATGCCGCGATTAAGATGCAGGATATGGTGATAGACCTTGGCCTCACGGAACCGGAGGTCAAGGAGGCGATTGCGGTTGGCGACTTAGTCACGATTAACCGCAATTTTATCTCGCTCAGCGGCGATTTCGCAGCCGCGAAAGCAATGGATGACCGCGCGGCTGTGGCAGCTATGCACTATTGTCTGCTTGAGCTTAAGCGCATGCGCCACACCGCCGATGTCTACGCTGTCGCTACCGTACAGGAGGAGGTAGGCGCAAGGGGAGCCCTAGTGAGCTCTTACCACATTATGCCAGACATCGGGATAGCCATAGACGTTTGCCATGGCGAGATGCCCGGCGTACCGGAACAAGACACTGCCCCGCTAGGCAAGGGGCCGAATCTGGCCCTAGGCGCTAACATTCACCCGAAGCTATTTGAGAGACTGTCTGAGCTCGCGCGGGAGCACAACATTCCTTTTACACTTGACCCTGTCCCGGGTCCTACGGGCACGGACGCGTGGGTAATGCAGGTGACACGCTCCGGCATTCCCACCGCACTGGTGTCGCTGCCGCTTAGATATATGCATACGTCAGTGGAAACGTTGTCAATTGGGGATATAAAGCTCGTCGGCCGTTTACTGGCCCTCTTTGTGGCTAGCGTCGACCGGGAGTTCGTGGAGGGGCTACTATGTTATTAAAGAGGCTGTCTGAAGCTTTCGGCCCCTCGGGCTCTGAGGGGGAAGTGCGCGACATACTAGTTAAGGAACTAGCGAACGTTGTGCCGAGCTGGCAACGCGACGCGCTAGGCAACCTCATTGCGCTTAAGCCCGGTGCGCGTGGGCCAAAGGTGATGCTAGCCGCACATATGGACGAGTGCGGCCTGATGATTAGTTCTATAGACAAATCCGGCTTGTTGCGGTTTCGTAAAGTAGGCGGCCTGGACGACCGTGTCTTAGTTTCCAAGCACGTTGTCGTCGGCAGCAAGCGCGTTGCGGGCGTAATCGGCGCTAAGGCCATTCATCTACAGAAACCCGAGGAGCGCAATCAGGTAATTCCGCTAAGCGGACTCTATATTGATATCGGAGCCAAGAGCAAAGAAGAGGCTGAGAAGCTGGTCAAACTAGGCGACTATGCCGTCTTTGCGACGGAGTTCGGCCACCTCAGTGATACGGTTGTGAAGGGCAAATCTTTTGACGACCGCGCGGGCTGTGCCGTGTTAGCTGAAGTCCTGAGTGAGGATTACGCCTTTACGCTCTACGGTGCCTTTACGGTGCAGGAGGAGATAGGGCTCCGCGGCGCGGGGGTAGCCGCTTACGCGCTAGAGCCGGATATGGCGATAGTGCTCGAAGGTACAACCTGCAATGACTTGCCTGGCAGTGAAGAGCATGGCTATTGCACCAGCCTCGGGGGAGGCCCCGCCATTACGGTTATGGATGCTTCGGTAGTTTGCGATAGACGCATGATTGCGGAGCTCGAGCGACTAGCGCGAGAAAACGACATCCCCGTGCAGTTTAAGCGCTCCATTACCGGTGGCAGCGACGCGGGACGCATTAACCAAACTAAAGCTGGTATCCCTGTTGTAGTTGTCTCCGTGCCCTGTAGGTATATTCATTCGCCTGTGTCTATGCTGAGTCTTAAAGACTTCGAGGCGACCATAAAGCTAGTCAAGCTGTTTCTCAGGAGTATCGAAGGAGGTTTTCTGCTATGAAGGATCTTATTAAGCAGGTCGTAGAGTGCTACGGACCGGCGGGTAACGAAAAAGCCATCCGGGAACTTATCACGGGCATTGTTGCCCCATATGTTGACGAAATCCGCGTGGACAACTTAGGCAACCTTATTGCCTTGAAAAAAGGCGGTGAAAAGAAGCTGATGTTTGCCGCGCATATGGACGAAATCGGGGTAATGGTCACCCATGTGGACAAGCATGGCTTCTTGCGCTTTTATCCCGTCGGCGGTGTTTCCCCGCTGACGATGCTTGGCAACCGCATAGTGTTTGAGAACGGCACGATTGGCGTCATAGGCTGCGAGAAACTAGAAGCGCAGAAAGACCTGACGCTTAACAAAATGTTTGTAGATATCGGGGCAAGCACCAAAGAAGAGGCGGAGGCCAAAGTGCGCATCGGCGACTTAGGCGCAGTATCGCGTGAGTTTGTGGACTTAGGGCCGCGTCTAGTGTCTAAAGCGATGGACGCGCGCATCGCCTGTGCTATCTTAATTGAAGCGCTCAGGACAGTAGCTAATCCGGCGCACGACATTTACGCTGTCTTCACGACGCAGGAGGAGCTAGGACTCAGAGGCGCAAGAGTTGCCGCTTACAGCATTGCTCCCGATGTCGGTATCGCTTTGGATGTAACTCGCACAGGCGACACGCCGACATCCATCACTATGGACGTGTCGCTTGGCAAAGGTCCGGCGGTGAAAATTCGCGATTCTAGTGTGCTTTGTACGCCTGCGGTTAGGCGGTATATGGAACAAGTGGCCAAGGACAACGATATACCGTTCCAGCTCGAGGTACTGGAGGCAGGCGGAACCGACGCCGGCGCTATCCAACTCACGCAAGGCGGCATTCCGGCCGGAGTGATGTCTATTCCTTGCCGCTATGTGCATACCGCCAGCGAAATGGTTGATTACAGAGACGTCGAAAACGGTGTAAGGCTAGTTAAGGCCTTGATGGAAACGAAGTACACGGGGTAACACTTGTACTCTCTCCTGCATAGCATGAGGGCATGGGAGAGTGGTTACCATGTGGGATGACCCACGGCGCGTCTTAGGTGTGGAGCCCACGGCTTCGCCGGCTGAGGTCAGGCGAGCGTATCGGCTGTTAGTGAGGCAACACCATCCGGATGCCGGAGGCAGCGCGGAGCAGTTCAAGCAGATTCATGCAGCATACATTAGACTTATCTCCGCCACCAACCCGCCCGCCGCTACGGGAACGGAAAGCGGCAGTCTGCGCGTTGTCTATGGCACCCGGTCGTATACCCCGGGCTACCTAGTGTGGCGCAGGCTGCTCCGGCCAAAAATCATCTGGACGCGCGGGCGAATACGCCTAGCTGTGCCTCTGGTGTTGGCGGCGGCGTTGCCCGCCATTGGGTGGAGTATCAACCCTACGGCAACCGTGCTGTGTGGCGCGGGGTTCGTAGTCTCAGGACAGATTCGGTTAAGTGGCTTCTAGCATAATGCCTCCTAGGTCAAGGAGGCATTTTTTGCGCCACAAGAGGAAGATTGCCGGCGGATAAAGAATAACTCTAGATGGTTCGTATTATGCTGTAGATGTCGGTGAGAGGGGTGCACCATGGAGTTAAGAGAAGAAGAAAGAAGAGCGGTCGCGGGCGCACGTATTGCTCTGCCCAAGGTAGTAGCACTGTGCCTAGTGTTTCTCGTAGTAGGGCTGTTTTTGGGAGCCACCAGCCAATTTATCATGGGGCCGGTAGGGGCGACTATTTTGTCACGCCTCGGCTTACCTGTTGACCCCAACGTCGCGCGCCTTTTGGCTGTGCAGAACTTGGTCTTGGACACGCACCTTAACCCTAGATTAGACCCGAACGAGATGATGGAGAACGCGGTACGCGGACTGCTCAGCCGCGTAGATGGCGGGCTGACGCGTTACGAAAACCCCGAAGAAGCAAGGCGAACCGCCGAACGTGCCACAGGTGAGTTTACCGGCATCGGCGTTACGGTTCGCATGGTGGAAGAGCAGGTGCAAATAGAGTCTGTATTTCGCGGCACACCTGCGCAAGGCGCGGGGCTCCTGCCGCGCGACATTATCGTCTCAGTCGACGACCAGACATTAAGAGGCTTAACTCTGCATGAGGTGACAGACCGCATTAAAGGACCTGCCGGCACAAACGTTACGCTGACGATTTTTCGGCCAGCGCTTGGGCGAACTATGGACGTCACGATAACGCGCGCGCGGATTGTGGTCCCGGTAGTTTCTTATGAGGTAGTGGAACCGGGGATTGCACACGTAATTCTTACGCAGTTTACCACTACAGCTACGGAACAGATGCGGACGACCCTAACCGCCCTCGAACAGCAGGGGATAAAGCACTTGTTGCTGGACTTGCGGTTTAATCCGGGTGGATTTACGCATGTTGCCGAAGACATCGCCAGTTTCTTTCTCGGTCCGGATTATGTAGTGTATCAGACAATTGACCGCGAGGGCGTCGTGCGGCAAACAAAAACCCGTGGCGAACGCATCTACACGGGCCGCATCACTGTGCTTATTAACCAAGGCAGTGCCTCTGCTTCGGAGCTCTTGACCGGAGCGCTGCGCGATCACCTGCATACGCCTGTGCTAGGCGTCACCAGCTTTGGCAAGGGTACGATTCAACAAGGATATCCTTTGGGGGATGGCTCGCGAGTATGGGTAACGGTGCAGGGCTACAAAACTCCTGCCGGTACAGTCATCGACGGCAAAGGAATTACCGCAGACGTGGTTATAGAACAGCCCGACCCGGCCGCCCCGGAGGATGTGCAGTTAGCGCGCGCGCTACAGCACATTCGAGATAATCTCTTACGCTGATGCGCGGGAAAGGACGGTCATAAATGCCAAGTCTCGAATTCCTGATTATCGCAGTCGCCGCTTACCTGCTGGGCGCATTCCCTACTGCCTTGGTCGTCGGCAAATTCCGCAACATTGACATCACCAAACACGGTAGCGGCAATATCGGCGGTACTAACGCCATGCGCGTCATGGGGGCAGGGCCGGGGCTAGCGGTAATGGCCATAGATATACTCAAAGCGGCCTTACCGACCTATGTAGCCGCGCATGTTATCCCTCTTGAGACATGGCAGGTCATGACGGTTGCTCTCGCGACCGTCATCGGACACAACTGGTCCGTGTACATTGGGTTTAGGGGAGGGAAGGGCATAGCTTGCACGATTGGCGCATGCGCTGTGCTGTTTCCGGCCGTGTTGCTGACGGGTTTTGCTGTGTTTGCCCTGACCATAGCCATCACCAAGTACGTGTCCCTTGGCTCCATCCTGATGATGACGGCTTTGCCCATTCTCCTGTGGTTGTGGAACTACGGCCTAGAGTATATTTTGTTTGCGCTTTTGATACTGGTCATAGGCACGTACCGCCATCGCTCGAACATCAAACGGCTCGTTACAGGAACGGAGAGCAAGATTTGGGGCAAAAAAAACAGAGGGGGTTAACATCCCCTCTTTACTGCAGTTGCGACAACTCCGGCTGGCCGAAGATGATCAATTCACCCTCGTTTACGACCGTACAGGGAATACCTACACGGCCTTCTTTTCGTACGTCGGCAAACTCAGCGCGATGGTCGCGGTACTTAAGAAACGCTTTCAAATTAGCCATGCCGGCCGTAATATCTACGTATTGGAATGGTATGTTGTGATGTGAAAGAAACTCTTTCACGGGAGCACAGCCGGGTCAATGCTGACTGCCAAAGAGAACGATATTTTTCATGTCTAACCTCCCTACAGCGTGTGTGCGCAAAACGCCTTCCCATGGAAGGCGCCAGATTGCAGTATTATGGCAGGGGCAGAGGGACTCGAACCCACAACCAACGGTTTTGGAGACCGCTACTCTACCAATTGAGCTATACCCCTGCGACAAAACAATTATACGCGAGTGCGGCGTCTCGGTCAAGCGAAATCTCGGCTGTCTATTACATAAATTTACAACTTGTGAAGGTGCAGCGCGACTGGTAAAATTGACGTGGACTTATTGTTATTATCGCAAAGGAGGAGTCGTGTGAGCCAGATAATCTACCTCGATGGGCAGTTCGTGACGCGCGAGGAAGCAAAGGTTTCGGTGTATGACCATGGTTTGCTTTACGGCGACGGCATCTTTGAAGGGTTGCGGGTGTACAACGGGCGTATCTTTAAGCTAGAGGAACATATCGACCGACTTTACGAATCGGCCAAGGCAATTATGCTTACTATTCCTATGAACAAACAACAGATGAGCGACGCACATGTCGAGACTGTGCGGCGGAACAACATGCGCGATGTGTACATAAGGACCCTTGTAACCCGTGGCGTAGGAAGCCTAGGCATTGACCCGCGTTCCTGCGCGCGCGCTAGTGTGATTATTATTGTCGACAAGATTTCACTTTACCCCACCGAGTTCTACCAGAAGGGGATTGAGGTTGTCACCGTAGCAACCAGGCGTACTGCTATCGACGCGCTAAGTCCGCGCGTGAAGTCACTTAACTACCTAGGCAACGTCATGGCTAAAATCGAGGTCAACCGCGCCGGGGCATTCGGCGGAATTATGCTTAACAACGAGGGCTACGTTACAGAAGGAACTGCTGACAATATTTTCGTGGTAAAAACTGGCGTTCTGTATACACCGCCGACGCACGTAGGGATTCTCCAAGGCATCACACGGGACACGATCATGGAGTTGGCGGCGCGCGACGGCTACACAGTGCGAGAGCAAGTTATGACTCGCCACGACCTCTATGTGGCCGACGAAATCTTCTTTACCGGTAGCGGCGCTGAAGTTATCCCTGTCATTAACGTAGATGGCCGCAGCATCGGCGACGGCAAACCAGGCGCAATAACTTGGCACTTTATTAACGCCTATCGCACGCTCGTCAACTCAACCGGGCAGCCGGTTTTCTAGGGCCGAGAGTACAGCAACGACAAGGGACAGCCATTAGGCTGTCCCTTTAACTGATGGTTGCTCTATGCGGCGGGCGGGATGACCAGGCGTTGTCCAGGCAGAATGAGGTGAGGGTTCTTTAGCCTGTTGTGGCGAGCTAACACTTCCCAAGTGGTGTTGTGTTTAGCGGCGATTCGCCATAGCACATCTCCAGGTTGGACCACATGGATTACCGGCTCCACAGGCTGTGCGGTGGGTGGCACGGATGGGGTAGGCGGGGTCTCTGGTTTGGGCTCTGTTGGCGGAAGCATCACTACGGTCGGCATGGGGGCCAAAGTTATGCGTCCCTCGATAGCGGCCGACACTGTGCCCCCGAGCGCAGCTATGTGCTCAACTAAGGCTTCCTCTAGTGACATCATGACGGCATGTACGGGAACAGCGGCCAATAGGGCGTACCCATCGCCGCCCGCGGCCAAGAAGTCGTTCGTGGCCATAGTGTACTCTTTATCTGGTTGGAGGACTTGCCCTTTCACCTTCACGGAGTGAATGCGCTTACCTGCTTCGCGCGTAGAGTCAATTGAGTATGTCAGGCCTGCTACTTGCAGGAAGCCGCCGTTTTGTGCCGGCAACAGTCTAGCGCTAATCTCAAGCAGTTCTAAGACTTGCGCACCTCTGATCTTCTGAGTCACAACCAAGTTGCCAAAGGGCAGTACGTCAAACACGTGACGGCGCGTAACCTGCCCGGCAGGAATGCTCGCGCGAATGCCGCCGCCATTTGTCACTGCGAAATCGGCACCGGTAACGCGCAGCATCGCGTCAGTCACGAGGTTCCCGAGATTGCTTTCGGCGGTGCGAACTACTGCGCGGTCGCCCTCGAGCCGCACGGTGGTGCTGCCGATGACCTGCGCGTGAATAGCATTCACCTGCTGGTTGTAGCGATTGATTACTTCTAGCACGCGGGCGTCTTGGGCCACGGCCGTGGATTGGGTGGCCTCAATCAAGCCGTTAGACATGCGCACGCCGCTCTGGTCAAACACAACGTCGACACGCCCTAAGTGATTGCCAAACTCACCGGCTTGCACAATGAGGGTGCGCCCTACTTGCATGGCACCAAAATCGTGGCTGTGGCCGTCAATGATTAGGTCAATGCCTTGAACGTCGCGGGCGAGGGCGCGGCTGGTATAGTCGCCGTCTTGCCCAAGATGGGCTAGCACAACGATGAGGTCAGCTTGGGCTCGCAGCGAACTCACCAAACGGCTGATGCTTTCGGCGGGGTTGCGAAAGGTGAGGCCGACTACATTGCGCGGGTGGGTCTTGTAAGCAGTCTCCGGCGTAGCTATGCCAATAATGGCGATGCGTCTACCGCCCACAGTTCTGACTACGTGTGATGGGAGGGTGCTGCCCTCGATGTTCGCGGCAAGCAGGGGGAACCTAGCCATGCCGGCAAGCTCAAGTAGGCGTTCCTGGCCAAAGTTGAAGTCATGGTTACCTGGGACCATCGCGTCGTACTGCATGACGTTCATGATATCGACGATAGCTTGTCCCGTAGACAAATTGGCGATGGATTGCCCGTGAAAGGCGTCGCCCGCCTCAAGCAAGAGAACATTGGGATTGGCCGCGCGTTCTGCCTGCACAAGCGTCGCTATGCGCGCGTACCCGAGGGTGGTGGCTGAAGAAGCAACCCGAGCGTGAATGTCGTTGGTGTAGAAGATAGTGACAGTTGTGGGCGCCGAGGCCGCCGTAATTCCGCTGAACAACGACAGAACAAGCACTGTAGCCGTTAGCAGCGCGACCAGGCGTCGGGAAAATATGGATGATTTCATGACTGACCTCCTCTATGTAGATTGATGTGCGGCTACTTAGATAATAGTACAGCTGCGACGGTTTGTCATGTGGATTGGGAGTTTAATGTGCAGGAATGTGCAGGGAAAGAGAGAAGGTTTATCGAGAATCGAACGATTCAAGTCGACGTCACATGAAAGGAATAACGAACATGCGGCATGTTACCTCACGCTTAGCTTGGCGAGGGGCGGCCTGGCTCTTGCTGACGGCATTAGCTTTGACGGTCATTTTAGTAGCCGCCTGCATGCGTGCAGACGCCGGGGCGGTGAACGTCGTGTCTGTTACCGATGGAGACACAATCAGAGTCGTACTGCAGGGCAGGGAAGAACCCGTGCGGTTAATAGGAATCGATACGCCAGAGCTCAGACCACGGCCTACGCCATTTGCACGCCAGGCACATGCCCATTTGCGGGAGCTTCTTTCACGACGCAGGGTTTGGCTGGAGTTTGATGCCACCGAGCGGGATAGATACGGGCGAGTGCTCGCCTACGTATGGCTTATACCGCCAGGGGCAGCAAGAGACCCGCGTGTAGATATGGTTAATGCGGCGATGGTACTGGCCGGGTGGGCGGAAGCGCTGGAAGTGCGGCCGAACACTAAGTATGCCGCGCTCTTTGTCGCGCTGCAAAATGAAGCGAAAGCCGCGCGCCGAGGACGGTGGCGGGACACGCGCTAGGGCAGGGAGGTTTCTAGCACTATACAGCGAGGTAGAGTATAATCTATCTGCAAAACAACCTGAGAGGGGCAGTTGCGTGTTTAAGAATGAGACTTCCGCTGCAGTTACCATTGAGCTTGACCGGGTGCTACCGCAGTATCCGGAGTTTGTGTCGGGCATTCGTCGCGCGCCACACCGCGGCTTTAGCTTAAGCCAAAGCATGACGGAGACCGCCCTGAAGAACGCTCTGCGCTATGTGCCGAAGGAGTGGCACGAGGCACTTGCGCCCGAGTTCCTAGACGAACTTATCTCACGCGGTCGAATTTATGGCTACCGCTTTAGACCCGTAGGCGCAATTAAAGCTAAGCCTGTTCACGAGTACAAAGGCAAATGCCTTGAGGGCAAGGCCTTTCAGGTGATGATTGACAATAACCTCGATTTTGACGTCGCGCTTTACCCCTACGAACTCGTTACCTACGGCGAGACGGGTCGGGTATGTCAAAACTGGATGCAGTATCGCCTTATAAAGAAGTATCTAGAAGTCTTAACGCAAGATCAAACGCTAGTCATTGAGTCCGGTCACCCGTTAGGCTTGTTCCGGTCGCGACCGGAGGCGCCTCGCGTGATTATAACTAACGCTTTAATGGTCGGCATGTTCGATAACGAACGCGACTGGGACATCGCCGAGCAGATGGGTGTCGCCAACTACGGTCAAATGACCGCCGGCGGCTGGATGTATATCGGACCGCAGGGTATCGTGCATGGCACGTTTAACACTTTGCTTAACGCGGGCCGCTTAAAGCTTGGCTTAAAGCCCGAGCAGGACCTCCGCGGCGTGATGTTTGTTTCGTCGGGACTCGGAGGCATGAGCGGTGCACAGCCGAAGGCAATGGAGATTGCGGGTGGGGTAGCCGTTATCGCCGAGGTAGACTACTCGCGCATTGAGACCAGGCACAGCCAGGGTTGGGTCGGAAAAGTCACTGGGGACTTAAGCGAGGTATTTGCGTGGGCAGGGGAGGCACTGCGCGAGGGGAGGCCGCTCTCGGTCGCCTACCACGGCAATATTGTCGACTTGCTGGCGTATGCGGTCGAGAACGACATAAAGATTGACCTGCTTTCCGACCAAACTTCGCTCCATGCGGTAGGGGGATACTGCCCGCAGGGGATAACCTTTGCCGAGCGTACGGCGATGCTTCGCGACGACCGCACGCGCTTTCTTAAGCTAGTAGATGAGAGCCTGCGTCAACATTATCGGCTGGTTAAGGCCCTAGTCGAGCGGGGAACGTATTTCTTCGATTACGGCAATTCGTTCCTTAAAGCCGTATTTGATGCCGGCGTGAAGGAGATATCGCGCAATGGCCGGGACGAAAAAGAGGGGTTTGTCTTCCCGTCCTACGTAGAAGACATCATGGGCCCCGAGCTTTTTGATTTCGGCTATGGGCCGTTTAGGTGGGTGTGCTTAAGCGGCGATCCTCTGGACTTAGAAAAGACAGATGCGGCGGCTATGGCCTGCATTGACCCCAAACGGCGGGCGCAAGACCGCGACAACTATAATTGGATTCGCGATGCAGCCAAGAACAAGCTAGTTGTTGGCACAAAAGCGCGCATCCTGTACCAAGACGCCGGTGGGCGCCTGCGCATTGCGCTTAAGTTTAACGAAATGGTGCGCAAGGGCGAAGTAGGCCCGATTATGCTCGGGCGCGACCACCACGACACAGCCGGCACGGATTCGCCGTTTAGAGAAACTGCCAATATTAGGGATGGCAGCAACGTGATGGCCGACATGGCCACGCAGTGCTTTGCCGGGAACGCGGCGCGCGGCATGAGCTTGGTGGCGCTGCATAACGGCGGCGGTGTGGGCATCGGCAAGGCCATTAACGGCGGCTTTGGCATGGTGCTTGACGGTAGCGCGCGCGTAGACGCCATTTTGCGTGCGGCGATGCCCTGGGACGTTATGGGCGGCGTAGCGCGCCGCGCGTGGGCGCGTAACCCTAATTCCATCGCCACATGTCAAGCCTATAACGCAGAGAACGCCGGCACCGACCATATTACACTGCCGCATGTAGCGGACGACGACCTGGTTGCGCGGCTGGTGCAGACGGAGTTTGCAAAGCGTTAGGCGTGACGTAGAGGCAATCATGAATCGTGAATCGTGAACTTGGGGCCTTCCGCTTTACGCTGAGACCGTGAGCCGTAAGCGGTCAGCTGTAAGCTGTGAGCCGGGAGCTAGGAGCTCCCCCCTCGACGCTAGTTAACATAATATATCTTATACGACTCAAGGACATGCCAAAAAAGAGAGTCCTTAGGTGTTATCCTGAGGACTCTGTTGCGCGTAAGTTGAGCTGTGAGCAAGCAGAACGAGGTAAAACGAGGTAAAAGGTGGTAAGGTCAAAGGGGAACCGGTCACTACAGCGACACCGCACTACTGAGCACGGAGCACGAAGCACGGAGCACGTCCTTCTCTACCGCGAGCATGGAGCCGTCAGCACTCTCCACAAAGTGCCAAGTGCTAAGTGCTAAGTGCTGCCCTCTACCAGGAGCCAGCTCTCTCCACGCAGTGCTAAGTGCCAAGTGCCAAGTGCTAAGTGCACTCCTTAGCAAATGGTATCCGCTTGCCACCGCAGGTAGTTGGCGAAGCGCTGGCGCGATTCGCGCTCAGCCTGGGCAAGCAGGGCTTCTTTGATGTGTTCGGGTTGCTGATTAAGTGCCATGAAGCGCGTCTCCCCGAGGAGAAACTCGCGGAAGTTCCAGGTCGGCTTGCTAAAGTCGAGTACGAACGGATTCTTGTTTTCGTCAGCGAGTAGTGGATTGTAGCGGTACAGCGGCCAGTAACCGCACTCCACAGCCTTCTTGCCCTCAAGCTGGCTCTTCGCCATATCAATACCATGCGCAATGCAAGGCGCATAGGCAATGACTAGTGACGGACCGGGGTACTGTTCGGCTTCCAGCATAGCCTTTAGGGTCTGGTTGCGGTTCGCCCCGCTGCAAATGGAGGCTACATAGACATAGCCGTAGCCCATCATCATGCGGCCTAGGTCTTTCTTGTGTGTGCGCTTGCCGCCGGTGGCGAATTTGGCGATTGCGCCGGTAGGCGTAGCTTTTGAGGACTGTCCGCCAGTGTTGCTGTACACTTCTGTATCGAGCACGAGCACGTTGATATCGACATTAGAGGCCAAGACATGGTCAAGTCCGCCAAAGCCGATATCGTAAGCCCAACCGTCGCCACCGATAACCCATATGGATTTCTTTGTAAGATACGGCGAAAGCTCCTCTACTTCCCGCAGTGTCGCAACAAGGCCATCGTTTGCCGCACCTAATGCAGACGGCAGCAGGGCGCGTATGCGGTCCCCCTGCTTCCGCGATTCGTCGGCGTCCTGTTTGCCTGCTACCCAAGCTGTGCAGGCCTCGCGCAGTTCATCGCTTAACGCGCTCTCCCCCGCTAGCGTCGAGAGCAGTTCGGCCAACTTCTCACGCTTTTGCGCCACCGCTAAAGCCATACCGTAGCCAAACTCAGCATTATCTTCAAAGAGCGAGTTAGCCCAGGCCGGACCATGCCCTGCGGTATTGGTGGTGAAGGGGCATGACGGTGCGCTGCCGCCATAGATTGAGCTGCAGCCCGTGGCGTTTGCGATCATCATGCGGTCGCCAAAGAGCTGGGTTAAGAGCTTAATATAGGGCGTTTCACCGCAACCCGCGCAGGCTCCCGAGTATTCAAAGAGAGGCTGCTTAAACTGGCTATTCATCACGGTGGTTGGCTTTACGTCGATGTTTGGTTCGGGCAATGCGGTGAGAAACTCAAACTTCTCTAGCTCAACTTGCCCTACCCTCTCGAGTGGGGTGAGAGTCAGCGACTTCACCTTGGTGGGGCATACGTCCACGCAGTTGCCGCAACCCGTGCAATCAAGCGGTGACACTTGCATAAAGTACTCAAAACCCGCCAGCTCTTTATTGGTAGCAGGCTTGCCAACTAGAGCCTCCGGTGCGGTTTGCACTTCGGCGGGCTGCGCTAGATAAGGCCTAATTGCCGCATGTGGGCAGACAAAAGCGCACTGGTTGCACTGAATGCAGGTCTCGGGATTCCAGACCGGCACTTCTAATGCGATGCCGCGCTTCTCGTGCTGCGAAGTGCCCAACGGAAACACTCCGTCGTCGCTAAAGGCACTGACAGGGAGCTCGTCTCCACGTAGAGCCGTCATGGGGCGAAGAATGTCAGAGATAAAGGGCGGCTCTGTCTTGCCTGTTTCCTTGGCTTCTGGTTCTGTATCTGCCCAAGTTGCGGGGTAATCGATGCGTGTCAGGGCGGATAGCGCGCGTTCTACGGCAGCAAAGTTTTGCTCCACAACGGCTTCACCCTTTTTGCCATAGGTCTTCTTAATGGCTTCTTTGATGAGTTGTGTGGCATACGTGCTGTCCATAACCTTAGTCAGGGCAAAGAAGGCTACCTGCATAATTGTGTTGATGCGGCCCCCCTGCCCCACTTCGCGCGCAATCTTGGCAGCGTCAAGGTTATAGAACTTGAGCTCGCGTGCGGCAATTGTGTGGCGGAGAGAAGCCGGGAGTTTCATATCCATCTCTTCTGTCGTCCAAGGCGAGTTAAGCAAGAAAGTGCCGCCCCTCTTTATCCCCTGAAGCAAATCGTACCGCCCGACAAACGAGGGGTGATGGCAGGCAATAAAGTCAGCCTCGCCAACAAGATACGGACTTTTGATGGGGCTACTGCCGAAGCGCAAGTGCGAGACAGTAATCCCGCCGGACTTCTTGGAGTCATATACGAAGTAGCCCTGGGCGTAAAGGTCGGTATGATCACCGATAATCTTAATAGAGTTTTTATTGGCACCGACAGTGCCGTCCGCGCCTAGGCCAAAAAACTTGCAGCGATAGACATCTGGCGGCGTGGTATCGATGTGGTCGGTCACCGGCAGCGAGGTGAAAGTGACGTCGTCGTTTATTCCTACGGTAAAGTGATTCTTAGGGGAGTTCAGCCTGAGGTTGTCGAACACCGCTTTGACCATAGAAGGGGTGAACTCCTTGAGCCCGAGGCCAAACCGTCCCCCGATAATGGTCTTGGCCATGCCTAGTTCCGAGTACACAGTACAAACGTCCTGGTACAGCGGCTCGCCAAGTGACCCGGGCTCCTTGGTGCGATCAAGCACGGCTAGATGGGTGACGCTCGCCGGTACTACTTTTAAGAAGTGCTCAGTACTAAAGGGTCGATACAGACGTACCTTAACGACGCCTAGCTTTTCGCCGCGAGCGTTCAGGTAGTTAACTGTCTCTTCTACCGTCTCGGCACCCGAACCCATAATGACTATAACGTGCGTCGCGTCTGGCGCACCTACGTAGTCAAAAGGCTGATGGTGACGCCCTGTCAGCTCACCTACTTGACGCATCACATCTGCAACAATGTTCGGAGCCGCCAAGTAGTACTTGTTACTCGCCTCGCGACCCTGAAAGTAGATGTCTGGGTTTTGAGCAGTGCCGCGCTGCTTCGGAAACTCAGGATTCTGGGCCCGGTCACGGAAGTCACGCACCGCTTCCATGTCTACTAGGCTCCGCATTTCCTCATAGCTAATCTCGCTCACCTTCTGAACCTCATGCGAGGTGCGGAAGCCGTCAAAAAAGTGCAGGAAAGGTACCTTGGTCCGGAGTGTTGCTAGGTGCGCAACTAAGGCCAAGTCCATAGTCTCCTGGACAGAAGCTGAAGCTAACATGGCAAAACCCGTGTGTCTAGTCGACATCACGTCCGAATGATCGCCATAGATTGAGAGGGCATGCGTAGCTAAGGCTCGCGCCGATACGTGGAAAACCGTGGGCAAGAGCTCGCCCGCAATCTTGTACATGTTCGGTATCATCAACAAGAGCCCCTGTGATGCGGTAAAGGTCGTCGTCAACCCGCCCGCGACCAAAGAGCCATGCACCGCCCCCGCCGCTCCCGCTTCGGACTGCAGCTCTGTTACTGACACAGTTTGCCCCCACATGTTTTTCTTGCCGCCCGCCGCCCATTCATCGGCCATTTCGCCCATGTTAGACGAAGGCGTGATGGGGTAAATGGCAGCTACATCGCTGAAAGCATAGGCGACATGTGCAGCCGCTGTGTTGCCGTCAATAGTAACTTTACGACTAACCATAGTGTATATCCCCTTTTCCGTGAGTGCGTAAGTATCGCACTCTATGCATACAGTATACAATATTCTCCTTCGTTTTGTCATTACCCAAGCACATCTTTCGCAAATAGAAACTTCGGCTCATGCAGGTCTTACGACAATGTTGACCAGGCTACCCTTGATCACAATGACTTTTTGCACCACCATGTCTGATAGAAAGGGCGCGGCTTTTTCCGCTGTGAGGGCTGTGGCCTTGATCGTTTCCTCGTCGGCGTCGCTGGCCACGCGGATTTTGTCTCGGATGCGGCCGTTTACTTGTACCGCAAGCTCGACGGTGTCCTTGACTAGAGCGGACTCCAGATGTACTGGCCAAGGTTGTCGATGGACTGACTCGACGTACCCAAGTTGTGACCACAGCTCCTCGGCGAGATGCGGCGCAAAAGGCGCTAAGAGGCGGACAAAGGTGGCGAACGATTCGTGTATGAACTGCCCGTGCTTAGTCGGAGCCTCGGCATCGTAGCGGTTAAAGGCGTTAAGTAGCTCCATCAGGCGCGAAATACACGTGTTGAAGCCGAAGGCTTCTACGTCGCGGGTGATGCTTTTAACTGCATGGTGAAGCACGTACTCCACCTCGCGCTCGGCTGGCCCTAGCGCTCCTCCGCTCACGTCCCATCTCTCACCTCTTGGCTCTCGCTGCATATCCCCCACCCTGTCGGCAAAGCGCTCCACACGTTCCACGAAACGCGCCACCGCCTTAATGCCTTCCTCGCTCCAAGGGCCTCCTTCGAGGTAGTTAAAGCCAAACTGGAGATACAGCCGGAAGACATCCGAGCCATAGGAGTCAATATATGAATCAGGCGATACGGTGTTCCCCTTGGATTTGCTCATCTTCTCGCCGTCTGCACCTAGGATGATGCCTTGGTGCGTCAGGGCCTTGAACGGCTCCGTGAAGTTGACATAGCCCATGTCGTGGAGAGCGTGGGTGATAAAACGCGCATAGAGTAAGTGCATTACCGCGTGCTCCGGCCCGCCTACATACATGTCCACAGGAAGCATCTGGTTAATCCAATTTGGATCCCAGGCCGCCGCGACATTTTTGTTGTCGGGATAGCGCAAGAAGTACCAGGACGAGCAGACAAACGTGTCTAAGGTGTCGGTGTCGCGTCTTGCTTCCCCACCGCACTCGGGGCATTTCGTCCGGATAAAGTCCTCGGATTTAGACAGGGGTGACTTCCCGTCTGGGGTAAAATCTACGTTATACGGCAGCAACACGGGTAACTGCTCTTCGGGTACAGGCACCATACCGCACCTGTCGCAATACACGATGGGAATAGGCGCGCCCCAGTAGCGCTGGCGCGACACCAGCCAGTCGCGCAGGCGGTAGTTGACAGTCTCCGAGGCGTGGCCTGTTGCCTGCAAATGCTCCACGACTTTCGTTCGCGCTTGTGCGGAAGTAAGGCCGTTAAACTCGCGGCTATTGACGAGTACCCCATCCTCCACGAACGGCAAAGAATCGTCTAGGTCAGCATTTGTAGCCCCAATTACGCGCGGGATAGCTAGTCCGTACTGCTTGGCAAAGGCAAAATCGCGCGTGTCATGCCCGGGTACCGCCATTACGGCACCGGTACCATAGCTAGCTAATACATAGTCGGCTATCCAAATCGGCAGGCGTTCTCCTGTTATTGGGTGAAGCGCATACGCCCCAATAAATACGCCGCTCTTGGCGTGGGCTGTGGAAAGGCGTTCGATTTCGCTTTGTCTGTTAACGTACTCGCGATAGGTTTCTACGCTTCCCCGGTATGCGGGCAAAGTGAGCTCATCGACCAGGGCGAGTTCCGGAGCTAACACTAGGTACGTGCAGCCGAGAAGCGTGTCGGCACGGGTAGTAAAAACAGGGATTGCCGCTGTGCTGTTCTCGACCGCAAAGCGTATGGTTGCCCCTATGCTCTTGCCTATCCAGTTCCTCTGCATGGTCTTGGTCTTCTCAGGCCAGCGCAGTTCATCAAGCCCTGCCAAAAGTTGATCAGCGTAGGCAGTAATCTTAAAGAACCACTGCGTCAAGTTCTTTTTCGTCACTTCTGTTTGGCACCGCTCGCAATGTGCCCCGTCTACCTGTTCATTGGCCAGTGATGTGTTACAGCTCGGGCACCAGTTGACGGGGGCTTCTTTGCGGTAGCTTAGGCCGCGCTCATAGAGTTTAAGGAATAACCACTGCGTCCACTTGTAGTAATCCGGCTCGCAGGTGACAACCTCGTAATCCCAGTCAAACATCGCACCCATGGTCCTTAGTTGTTGGCGCATCGTCTGGATGTTGCTCAGCGTGGAATCACGGGGATGCACACCGGTCTTGATGGCGTAGTTCTCTGCCGGCAATCCAAAGGCATCAAAGCCCATCGGCTCAAACACTTCAAAGCCCTGCATGCGTTTGGCGCGCGCCCAGGAATCTGTTAGGCCAAAATTCCACCAGTGGCCTACATGCAGTTTTGCGCCCGAGGGGTACGAGAACATCTCCAAGCAGTAGAGCTTCTTCCCTACATTCTCGCGGCTAAAGCGATAGATACCTGTCTCTTCCCACTTTTGCTGCCACTTAGCGTCAATGTGCTTGCCATACTTCGCCATACACTCATCTCCTTAAGTAAAAAAGCCTTTCATCTCTAGAAGAGACGAAAGGCTGTGCTTCCGTGGTACCACTCTTGTTGATGCTAGCGCACCCACTTTACGGCCAATAACGGTGCCAACCGGTGCCAACTCAAAGGCGAGTTTCAGGTCGCTCTGCCACTGCCTTGCACCGACCGGCAGCTCTCTTTGGCTTCCTTACCCTACTGCTCCTTGTCACTGTTGTTGTTCACAACATTAGCATGAGAGATAAGGCGTGTCAAGCCTCGCATGCGGGTAAAATTGCTCATCCCAACTGACGGGATAGTCGCGCTGCTCCGCATGTCCTACGGGCGACTTTACTACGTCAGGAATTAGCGCGCTGTCATCATGGGCTGCAGGGTCAAAGGTGTCGGGGAATGGCCATTCGTGGTAATCAGGGTACACGAACTCGTGCATGTGGCGGCGAGTATAGGGGATGCTCCGATCTGCTGCAGGCATGGCTGTGCACCTCCGCAGATTAATGTGCTACTTGCATAGGTTCCCCCCGGCATGGGAGTTTATGCTGAGCTAGCGGATTGGCAGGCGCAGTACCTGCCCCGGATGGATGTTCGCAGACGCGAGGCCGTTTAGTTTTCTGATCTGGTGAATATAGGCTCTCGGGTCAAGCTGCGGTGGGCCGAATCTCGCCGCAATAGCCCACAGTGTGTCGCCTTGCTCTACTACGTACTCGAGATGGCGGGCTGGGTGGAATGCGGCGGTGCTGTTTACGTAAAGATCTGCAAGCCCCGACAATGCTAGTACAACAACGGCTGCGACGATTAAAATACGCACACCTGTTCCCTCCGAACATAAGTTCTAGGTCAAATATACATACATATGTTCGCGTTGTCAAGCGGTCGAAGGAAAAATACAAACGCGTGTTTGACCTATATGACACAATATGCTATACTCATGCCAATGTAGCGGAGGACGGTGACTTGCGATGAAGAACGGTCTCACTAAGCGCCAGCTAGAAATCCTCGAGTTCATCAAGCACGAGGTGCGCGTCAAAGGCTACCCGCCCTCCGTGCGCGAGATTGGCTTGGCGGTGGGACTTAACTCCAGCGCTACTGTCCATAGCCACCTCGCTCGCCTTGAGTCGAAAGGGTTTATTCGCCGCGACCCCACCAAACCGCGCGCAATTGAAGTGCTCGATGGAGCACCTTTTGTCTCCCCGCCCTCTTCTACCGTAGCGCTTCCTATCGTCGGTCGCGTAACCGCAGGCGAGCCAATTCTCGCAGTGGAAAATGTGGAAGACTACTTTACCCTTGCGCCGCAGTACGTCCCCTCAGGCGACATCTTTATGCTCACTGTCCGCGGGGAATCTATGGTAGGGGCAGGCATACTCGACGGAGATATGGTCCTCGTACGCAAGCAAAGCGTCGCGCAAAACGGAGAGATGGTCGTAGCGTTACTAGAAGACGAGGCCACCGTCAAGACCTATTACCGCGAACACAGCCGCATTCGGCTACAGCCAGAGAATCCCACCATGGAGGCCCTCTACTGCACTGATGTCACTATCTTAGGCAAAGTAGTAGGTCTGTATCGGGTGTTTTAGAAGTCATATAGCAAGGGCTGCCCACGTAAGGCAGCCCTTTGTGTCGTTTTGCGCTTGTCCTCTACTTATCGGCCTGTTCACCGCTTAGGTACAGCGCCCTGCCTGCGGCAAATCGAGCGACCGGCACTCGATAAGGCGAGCAACTGACGTAGTCTAGTCCAAGCTCGCTGCAGAAGGCAATGCTAGTTGCCTCGCCGCCGTGTTCGCCGCAAATGCCAATCTTCAGGCTCGGTCTCGCGGCGCGGCCTTCACTTGCCGCCAGTCGCATCAGTCTTCCTACCCCTTCCCTGTCCAGCACGGCAAAGGGATTGTGGGCAAGTATGTCCTGGGCCAAGTACGCCTGCAGGAACTTCCCTTCTACGTCGTCGCGGCTAAAGCCAAACGTCGTCTGCGTGAGGTCATTGGTGCCAAAGGAGAAGAAGTCCGCATGCTTCGCTAGTTCACCGGCGACAAGACACGCCCGCGGAATCTCAATCATGGTTCCTATGGCTACAGCAAAACGCTGGCCGCGCCGCTTCTCTACTATTTCCCACGTGTTTTCTACCAATCGGCGGGTCACTATAAGCTCGCGATGATGCCCGACAAGCGGAATCATAATCTCCGGCCTCGGGTCGAGACCCTCCTTGAGAAGGTCAAACACTGCCTCGGCGATAGCTTCTACCTGCATGGCATAGACGCTAGGTGCGGTTATGCCGAGGCGACACCCGCGATGCCCTAACATGGGATTAGACTCATGCAGCTGATCCACAACGCGTAAGGCACGTTCTGCCTTAACGCGGGCGGCATGTGTGGTCGCCCGCGCGACTTCAGCCTGTAACTCATGCCGGGCGGGTAGAAACTCATGTAAAGGAGGGTCAAGCAACCTTATCGTAACCGGATAGCCGTTCATAGCCTTGAGAATGCCGTAGAAGTCGCTTCGCTGCATAGGCAAGAGCTTTTGTAGCGCGTAGTGCCTGTCCTCCTCGTGCTCGGCCATAATCATGGCTTGCATGATTGGCAACCGATCCGCTTCCATAAACATATGCTCTGTCCGGCACAGGCCAATGCCTTTCGCGCCGAAGCTGCGAGCTAAGGCCGCGTCATGGGGGTTGTCTGCGTTCGCGCGTACCGAGAGTCGTGCGGCGTCATCCGCCATACTGAGCACGTGCGCAAACTCCCGTCCCGGCTCCGGCTCCACTAAAGGAACGGCTCCTAGGAACACTCTGCCGTTTTGGCCGTCGAGGGATATAATGTCGCCTTCGGACAACTGATGTTCACCTATATAGGCTTTGCGCGTGGATAGGTCAATGCGCACTGCCTCCGCCCCGCACACGCAAGGCTTCCCCATGCCGCGCGCCACTACGGCTGCGTGGCTGGTCATGCCGCCTCGCGTGGTTACAATCCCTTCACTGGCGATAATGCCTTGAATATCGTCAGGGGATGTCTCAGGCCGCAGCAAGATTGTTTTGCGTCCCGCTCGCGTCAGACGCAGCGCGCCTTCGTTGTCAAAGACGATAGAACCAGTGGCTGCACCGGGTGAGGCAGGCAAGCCGCGCGTAAGTTCATTTAGCGGTTGCCTGTAATCCACCGCGCGGTGAAGCATCAGCTCGATGTGCTCCGGTGTCACGCGCAGCAAGGCTTCTTGCTGTGAAATTAGTCCTTCCGCCAACATCTCCACAGCCATGCGGACTGCGGCGGCGGCGCTGCGCTTGCCCGCGCGTGTCTGCAACAGGTAAAGCTTGCCGCGCTCCACCGTGAACTCGATGTCTTGCATGTCCCGGTAGTGGGCTTCCAGTTGGTTCGCTACTCGCTGTAGCTGTGCGTACGCCTCAGGCAAGATGTCTCCCATCACCGACACGCGCTCGGGAGTACGTGTGCCGGAGACTACATCTTCACCTTGCGCCGAAGCCAAATACTCGCCAAACAACTCCTTGGCTCCGGTAGATGGATTGCGAGTAAAGCAAACGCCGGTGCCCGAAGTCAAGCCGAGATTGCCAAACACCATCGCTTGTACGTTGACGGCGGTACCCGCCGCGTCTCCGATACTATGTAGTTTGCGATACACTTTAGCCCGTGGGTTCTCCCAACTCTCAAACACAGCTTGTACTGCTCCGAGCAACTGCTCCCACGGCGACTCCGGGAAGGGACGCTCGGCTTGCCGCGCTACAATCTCCCTATACTCCGCAATAATTCGCGTGAGGGCTTCGGCACTGAGCTCATGGTCGTGGAACACACGCTCGTGTCGCTTTACCTCCTCTAAGCAGTCGGCAAAGTGGTGATGCGGCACCTTAAGCACAATTTCTGCATATTTTTCGATAAAGCGGCGATAGCAGTCTAGTGCGAACACGGGCGTTGTCAATTGACTCAGGCCGCTTACGACCTCATCATTAAGGCCTAGATTAAGAATGGTGTCCATCATGCCAGGCATAGAATACGCCGCACCGGAGCGCACAGAGACCAGCAAGGGATTTGCGGGGCTCCCAAAGGTTTTGCCCGTCTGTTCCTGCAGCCTTGTCATAGCTCGCGCTATCCCTTGTACAGTGTCATCCGCTAACGCGCCGCGCGCAAAATACTCCGCACAGGCTGCAGTCGTCACCGTAAACCCTGGCGGGACGGGTAACCCGACGCGAGTCATTTCGGCTAACCCCGCGCCTTTACCGCCAAGCAGCCCCCGCATGTCTTTGCTGCCTTCCTCAAAGAAAGAGATCTTTTTCTCCTGCATCCTCCGGCCTCCCATTCTTAACTCGAGTTTCTTGGCAAAAGTGTAGGCAGGGCGTGAGCTAACGCTACTTTAATGTGCGCGTAACTTAGCCCGCCTTGGACATAAGCTGTTAAAGGCTCGCGCAAAGGCGCGTCTGCGGACAGCTCGCTGGATGCGCCTAGCACAAAAGTGCCTGCAGCCATCACAACATCGCAGTCGTAGCCGGGTAACTTACCCGGCAAAGGCTTGACGTGAGCGTCTATGGGCGAGGCGGACTGGATGCGCTGGCAAAACTCAATCAGGCTCTCGCAAGAGGGCATTCTCACAGCCTGAATGATGTCCCCGCGTGGCTCTAGCGGGCCGGGGGAAGTGTCAAGCCCGAGCAACTCGCAAGCCTGGGCTAGGAGTGAGGCTCCCTTAAGGCAGGCACTAACTACTGCCGGAGCCAGAAACAGCCCCTGCAGGAAACCACGGTTCATGCCAAAGGACGCGCCTACTTGCCCGGCAATACCCGGAGCGTACAAGCGTTCGGCAGCAAGTCGCACGAGGCGGTCTCGCCCGACTATGTATCCGCCTGTTAAGGCTAAGCCCCCGCCGGGGTTCTTAATCAAAGACCCCACGGTGAGGTCTGCGCCTAGGTGACCCGGTTCGGTTGTATTGACGAACTCGCCATAGCAGTTGTCGACCAAACAGACAATATCCTTGTCGTAGGCTTTAACTACCTCGACAATGCGGGCGAGTTCCGCTAAGCTAAGTGCTTTGCGCCAGTGGTAGCCTCGACTGCGTTGGATGTGCACTAGGCGTGTCTGGCGCGTAAGCGCGCTCGCGAGGGCCGGCATGTCAACCGCTCCGTCCGCAAGTAGCGGGACGACGCGGCAGTTAATACCCCAAGCTCTAAGGGAACTTTGCCCGGCATCTTTGTGGCCAATAACGGGTCCGAGTGTGTCGTAGGGTTCGCCTGTCGCCACAACGAGTTCATCCCCCGGGCGCAGCACACCAAACAATGCACAAGCCAAAGCGTGAGTGCCTGAGGCAAACTGGGCTCGAACGAGCGAGCTTTCACCTGCAAACAAGTCCGAGTAGATATGTTCGATTACTTCACGGCCCGAGTCTCCATAACCGTAGCCGTTAGAGCCGTGAAGGTGAAAGTCGGAAACCCTGTGTCGGCGAAAAGCGTCTAGTACGCGCGCCTGATTAGCTACCGCGCAATCGTCAAACTCGCGAAACTTCACTGCCAGCAGCTCTTCCGCATGCGTCAGCAACTCCGAAACGTATGTCATGCCTTGCTTAACTCGGCCTCCACCTTATTTATGTACCGTTGTAACGCGTCGACGACGACCTCTGTGCCAAGTTCGGTGTGGTTAGTAGCTACTACATCACCCTTGGTGTGCAAAAATCCAAGCAGGTCGCCGCGGGTAAAGGGGATGACGAAGCGGGCTCGCATGGGTTTGTCGCTTAAGCCCTCGGAGATAGCGGCTGTTAAGAGGGAGAGGTTGGTGCGGTGCAAAGCAGAGATAGGAACGGTGCGGCCTAACTCAGGCAGCGCAGGCAGCTCCGTCACGGCATCCATCTTATTGAGAGCCGTAACCATAGGTTTATCGGCAGCGCCTAGCTCAGTCAGCACGGCCTGCACGGTCTGCGCCTGTTCGAGGGCTTTAGTGTGCGAGATGTCGACTACGTGGAGTAGCAGGTCTGCCTGTCGCACCTCCGCGAGCGTAGCCCGGAAGGCCTTGATTAACTGGTGCGGTAGCTTTCTAATGAAACCCACGGTGTCTACCACCATGACGGTACGCCCGTCAGGCAGTGTCAGCTCGCGCGCCATCGGGTCAAGCGTGGCGAAAAGCTTATTCTCTACCAAGGCTCCACCTTCTGTGAGGGCGTTCTGCAGGCTTGACTTTCCGGCATTCGTGTAGCCGACAAGCGCTACCGTGGGAACACCGCGCGCAATGCGTTGGTCTCTCGCTAGGCTGCGGTGCTGTTCGAGCTCTTCAACCTGTCGTTTTAAGTCCGCCATACGCGACTTGATTCTGCGCCGGTCGTATTCTAGTTTTGTTTCTCCGGGGCCGCGCGTGCGTATGCCGCGCGCTGACGCTCCAAGGCCGGACATTTCCACGCCCCTGCCGCGGAGCCTCGGCAACAGATAAGCCAGCTGCGCCAGCTCAACCTGCATCTTCCCCTCGGCAGAGGTGGCTCTGGCAGCGAAAATCTCCAAAATGACATGCGTGCGGTCAAGCACCTTAAGGCCGAGTTCTCTCTCTAAGTTGCGTTGCTGCGACGGGGACAGCTCATCGTCACAGATAGCCATCGTGCCGCCTAAGGACAGGCAGAGCGCCTTTAGCTCCTTAACCTTTCCACTGCCCAAAAAGAACGCCGGGTCTGGGTGCGGCTTAACCTGTACCATTCTTCCCAGCACCTCGGCCCCTGCCGACTCAACAAGGGCTCCAAGTTCATCTAAGTACCCATCTGTCTCTCCCGTATAATCCTTTGTCGCTGTAAAGAGCACAGCTCTTTCCCGTTCTGCTTGCTGCACTTCGTGCATAGGTGACACCTCCAATGAACACAGCCCGCGCCGGCGCGCGGGCTCTCGTTAGTCTAGTTTACTTCCCCTACGGTCATGGAGACCGCACGAGCCGGTTGAACGGTCGAGACCGCATGCTTATAGACGAGCTGCTGCCTTCCGTCAGCATCTACCATGATAATAGTGAAGTTGTCAAACCCTTTAACGATTCCTTTTAGCTGATAGCCGTTTACCAGGAAAACAGTCACAGGCATGTTCTCTTTGCGAACTTGATTGAGAAACGTGTCCTGTAGGTTCAGAATCGTCTTGGACAAGGCTAGCCCCCCTAACTCCGTATGTCTCATTTTATTACAATCCAAAGCGGTGCGCAAGAATTGCCACAATTTCAGCTTGAGCCTTTGCTTCATCGCGCGCATCAATCCACCGTATGCGGGCATCGGCTCTAAACCACGTCAGTTGCCGTTTGGCGTAACGGCGCGTCTCTCGTTTTAGCGTTTCTTTCGCTTCCTCTAATGAACAACGGCCAAGCAGATAGGGGATGATTTCTTTGTACCCTAGTGCTTGGTGCGCCACAAAGCTTAGGCCGCGCTCTAGTAGTGTCCTCACCTCATCTATTAACCCCTGGGCAATCATGGCTTCCACGCGCTCTTCGATGCGTGCGTACAACTCGTCGCGCGGCCGTTCAAGGCCGATGAGCACGGCATCGTAGACGGCTTGGCGGGCATCCTTCTGCGATTCCCAAAAACTCAAAGGGCGACCCGTGGTTTGAAACACCTCTAGCGCGCGTATTATCCGCCGCTCGTCGTTTACGTGAATGCGACCGGCGACGGGTGGGTCAACCTCTAGTAGACGCGCGTAAAGTGCCGAAAGTCCGGCTTCCTTGGCTTCGCGGCGCAGTGCATCCCGTATGCCCCAGTCATTACTAATCGTGACAAAATTGTAATCGTCGATGGCGGCGCGGATATACATGCCTGTTCCACCCGAAAAAATGGGGAGCCTTCCCCTGCCGGAAATGTCCGCTACCGCCGCACGCGCGAGGTGCTGGTAATCCGCTGCGCTAAAAGCCTCGCCGGGTTCGCGCACATCGAGGAGGTGGTGTGGAACGCGTGCTCGCTCGGCCGATGTAGGCTTAGCAGTGCCTATGTCCATTCCCTTATACACCTGCATAGAGTCAGCTGAAATAATCTCCCCGCCTAGGCTATCTGCCAGGCTCAGAGTAAGCGCGGTCTTACCGACGGCCGTCGGTCCCACAATGGCGAGTACGCGAGCCTTCACGCACATTACCTCGCACTGGGGTGAAAAAGCCGGAAGAGCTCGTCACCCGTGTATTCAATCTCCACAGGGCGGCCGTGTGGACAGGTCACACTGCGGTCAGTAGCATAGAGCCTGTCTAGTAGCTCCACCATTTCCGCGGGTGTGAGCTTCGTATTGGCCTTAATGGCAGCGCGGCAGGCTAGCGCCTGGGCCATTCTAACCTCTCGGTCAAGCTTCGCTTTGTCCTCGTCTAAGTCGGTTAGGAGCTCGCGCAAAGCCTGCTCATCAAAGTAGCCGCGATACACGGCGGGGAAGCTGCGCACGAGGTAAGTGTTGCCGCCAAAGGGCTCGCAAGTAATGCCGACCGCGTTGAGGGCGGCGAGGCGTTCTTCGGATACGACTGCCGTGCCTAGGTCGACAGCAATCGGAATGGCTAGAGAAAGCACCTCTAGAGTCGCCTTTTGCAGGAGCTCCTCAAACAGAATACGCTCATGCGCCGCGTGTTGGTCTACAATTACCAACTTGCCATCTCTCTCGACGAGCAAATAGCTCTGTAGCACTTGCCCCAAACAGCGATACGGCACGCGCGGTAAATAGGTCACCTGAGCCGGTGACTCTGCGGCAGAAGGCATAAAACTAACGGGAGTCAACGCAAGCGGAGCGTCTTCATGCGCGACCAAGCCCGAGGCTTTCATCGGCGGAGTTGTCAGGGCCTGCGAGCTCACTTTGCTTATGGCCAGAACTTTGCTCTTGAGCAAAGATATTGCTGCGGAGACCACGGCACGCTCGTCCCTAAACCTTACTTCTGTTTTGGCGGGGTGTACATTGACGTCCACTTCGCGCGGGTCCATGGTGATATGCAGTATCGCCACAGGAAAGCGCTTCGGAGGTGTGAGCGTGCGATAGGCCTCGTCTAGGGCAAAGGCGAGCCCGCGATGCTCGATGCACCGCCCGTTAAGGAAGAAGTACTGCCAACCGCGATTGTGGCGCGTTAGGGTGGGCCGCGCCAGCACACCAGAGAGAGATATATATCTGCCTCCCGCCTCGTCAAAAGCCCATAGGTGTCTCGCTGCCTCACTGCCAATTACAGCCGCTGCGGCGTCTAGCAGGCTGTTGGTGCCGGGGGACTGCAAAACCATACGCCCATCCAAAAGAAGAGTGAAGCGTACGGCGGGATGCGAGAGGGCTAGGCGCTCCATGCTCTGCGCGATACGCTGCGCTTCCTGAGCGGCACTTTTCATAAACTTAAGCCTAGCTGGGGTATTAGCAAAAAGCTCTCGCACCTCGACAATTGTGCCCTGCGGCATACCCACCGCCTGCATGGCTTGTTGTTCGCCAGCCTGACACACCAAAAGTTGCCCATGCTCGGCTTCTCGCCTGCGGCTTTTTATGGACAAGTGGCTGACCGCGGCAATACTTGGCAGCGCCTCGCCGCGAAAGCCTAGGGTCGTCAGGTAGAAGAGGTCATTCAGGGTGCTTAGTTTGCTCGTCGCATGGCGCAATACAGAGACGGCGAGGTCGTCTTTGTCCATGCCGTGGCCATTGTCGGTCACTCTGATTAAGCGTAGACCGCCACCTAGAATTTCCACGGTGATATCAGTAGCTTCTGCATCGAGGGCATTCTCCACTAGCTCTTTGACAGCGGAAGCCGGTCTCTCCACCACCTCGCCGGCCGAGATTTGGTTTACTACATCGAGAGCTAAAACTCTAATTCCCATCAAGGCTTCACCTCACGGTCTGCTCGCTTGACGTCCGCCGTTTAAGCTCAAACAGGAAATTTAATGCCTGCAAGGGCGAAAGGAGTTCGGGGTTAAGCTGCTCTACTTCCCTGAACAGCTCTAGGGCAAGCTCCACCTTTGGGTCTTCTGTTGGCAGGGCGGCGGCGCTCTCTGCTACATAGTCAAAGAAGTTTGTCTGCTCGCGGGCTAGACGCCGCGTCTGTTCAAGTTCCTTTAGCAGGGCATACGCCTTTTCGGTGACGCGTCGGGGCAACCCAGCTAGCTCGGCCACGTGAATGCCGTAGCTCTTGCTGGCTTTCCCAGGAGTTACCCGGCGCAGAAAAGTAATCTCTCTGTTTTGCTCGAGAACGGCTACGGTGTAGTTGCGACAACGCTCGAGCTTGTCCGCAAGATTCGTTAGCTCATGATAATGGGTAGAGAAGAGCGTGCGTGCTCTCAGTTGGTCATGCACGTACTCCATAATCGCACGCGCTAAGGCCATGCCGTCGTACGTGCTAGTTCCACGCCCCACCTCATCGAACAGCAAGAGGCTGTTAGCAGTAGCTTCCCGCAAGGCCAATGCTGTCTCCGTCATTTCCACCATAAAGGTGCTTTGCCCACTGTATAAGTCGTCAGCCGCACCGACGCGGGTAAACACTCGGTCTGCGATGCCAATTACGGCGCGCGCGGCAGGGACGAAGCTGCCCATTTGCGCCATTAAGACGATTAGAGCGACCTGACGCATGTACGTCGATTTTCCGGCCATGTTCGGGCCGGTGATGATGGCCACTTCACCGTTGTCAAACTCGGTGTCGTTGGGCACAAAGGCGTGTGTGCCGACAAGACGCTCCACCACCGGATGACGTCCGGCGTTGATGACGATGGTGTTTCCACTTGTTACGCGCGGTCGCACATAGCGGTAGCGGCTCGCTGCCTCGGCTAAGGACTGCAGGGCGTCGAGCCTGGCCAGTTCGCGCGCTACTTGGACGATTGATTGGGCAGAAGAAGCTACGTTGCCGCAGAGCCCCGTAAACTCCTGCGCCTCAAGCGCTACCATGCGCTCTTCTGCCGTCAACACCGCACTCTCATGTTGTTTGAGTTCCTCGGTAATGTAGCGCTCCGCATTAGCTAACGTCTGCTTGCGGTGGTAATGTGCGGGGACATCGGCGAGGTTGCTTTTGGTTACCTCTAGATAATAGCCAAACACGCGGTTAAAGCCTACTTTAAGAGACTTAATGCCGGTCGTCGCCCGCTCCCTCGCCTCGAGTTCGGCGAGGTAGCCTTTCCCGTCCCTAGTTAGCTTGCGCAGCCGGTCTATCTCGGCGCTATATCCGTCGCGAATGATGCCGCCCTCACGCGCGGTCGGCGGAGGCTCGTCATTAAGCGCCTCAAGCAGCAGTTGCGTTAGACTCGGGTGAGGGTCAAGGCTGTGGCTGACCTCTTGCAGCAGGGGACAACGTGCGCCCGACAAGGCAGTGTTGACGTCTATTACGGCTGAAAGCGACTTAGCTATAGCTAGCAGTTCCCGTGGCGTAGCCGTGGCTGTAGCAATGCGGCTAAGCAGGCGTTCCAGGTCATAGACCAAGTCGAGAGCCGAGCGCAAGGCGTGGCGCATCTGCCCGCCTGTCAGCTCCTCTACGGCCTCCTGGCGGCGCAGAATCTCAGGTAGCCATGTCAGGGGCTGCTCAATCCATTGACGCAACAACCGCGCCCCCATGGAAGTGACGGTGTGGTCGAGCACCCAGAGCAAAGACCCAGCGCGGTCACCTTGGCGCATAGTCCGCGTTAGCTCGAGGTTGCGGCGCGTCACCGCGTCAAGCGCCATCACCTGCGTGCGCGCATTGAGACGAGGCGCAGTAAAGTGCCCAAAACTACTTATGCCAATCTGTTTGAGGTAATGTACGATTTCGCCGAGGGCCAAAGTCTCGGGCGGCGAAACGCCTTCACACGCCGTGAGTTCCCCACATAACACACGCGCTTCGGCGAGTTCTAAGCCGGCCTGAGGATGCCGCAAAGCCCCGCTAAACGCTAGCGCTTTGTCAATGCTAGGGGGTATTTCCTGACGCGGCACTAGCGCTTCCCGCGGCATTATGCGAAATAGCTCTTGCGCAGTGGACTCGGCAATGGCGCTCCCGCTATAGACATCGACCGAACCGGTGGTAAACTCCACCGCCACCAAAGCGAGGTTTTGGCCATCCTGTACCCAAGCCACGATGTAGTTTGACGTATCGGGCGCGCAATCTGCGTGTGTGCCCGGGGTAATCGTGCGCACGACCTCTCGCCTGACTAAGCCCTTAGCAGAACTCGGGTCTTCGGTCTGTTCACAAATCGCCACCGTGTGCCCTGCGGCGAGCAGCTTAGCCACATAGCTGTCGGCGGCGTGATAGGGTACGCCGCACATAGGCACCTTCCCGGCCGCGCCGCCCTCGCGCGCAGTCAGTGTAATCTCTAGGACGCGAGAAGCTAGCTTGGCATCTTCAAAAAACATCTCGTAGAAATCCCCGAGACGAAAGAACAGGACGGAATGCGGGTGCTCTGCTTTAATCTCGAGATACTGCTGCAACATGGGAGTGTAGCCGCTCATCGCCCTACCCCGACCCGCTCGCCCAATAGGCTAAACGTTTGCACCTTCGTTATGCGTACATCGAGGAGTTTGCCCACTAAGTCGGGCTCATTGTTTATGTGCACTAGTTTGTTGGTGCGTGTCCTGCCGGTTAACCTGTCCGGATTAGTCTTACTTGGTCCCTCCACGAGCACTTCCACCACTTGGTTGGCAAGTTTCTGGTTGCGCTCGAGAGCAATGGCGTTGGCTGTCTCTATCAACTGCTTGAGGCGCATGCTCTTTTCAGGCTTTTGGAGGTGCTCCGCGTAATCTGCTGCCGGCGTGCCGCTGCGCGCCGAGTAGGCGAAGGCAAAGACAGAGTCAAAGCCAACTTCCCGCACCAGTGCCAAAGTATCGGCAAAGTCTTGCTCTGTCTCGCCCGGAAACCCGACGATGATGTCGGTAGTAATGGCCGCATGGGGGACTCTGCTCCGGAGTCTTTGCACGAGGGCTAAGTATGCTTCACGCGTGTAACCTCGGTTCATTCTGGCCAAAACGGCATTGCTGCCGCTTTGGACAGGTAGGTGAAAGTGCTCGCAAACAGCCGGCGTGTTGGCAGCCGCAGCTATCAGCTTGTCGGAGAAGTCGCGTGGGTGTGAGGTCATAAAGCGCACGCGGGCGACACCGGGCACCTTGCCTATGGCGGTAAGCAGGTCAGCAAAATCTACCCTTACCAAAGGTGCGAGGTCGCGGCCATAGGAGTTTACGTTTTGACCGAGCAAGGTAACTTCACGGCAGCCATGCTCGGCGAGCGCGCGCACTTCCGCGACAATGGCGTCAAGCGAGCGGCTGCGTTCGCGCCCCCGCACGTAAGGCACAATGCAGTACGTGCAGTAGTTGTTGCAGCCGTACATAATCGTCACCCAGGCCTTAAGTCCATCCTGCCTTAAGCGCGGCAAGTCCTCGCGCACCTCACCTGCTTCATCTAAGACCGCTAGAACTTGACTTCCACCTGCCTGCACTTCCTCAAGTAGGCGCGGGAAGTCGGGCAAGTTATGCGTGCCAAAAATGAGGTCAAGGTAAGGGAACTTAGCGCGCAGGCTCTTCGCCACGTCGTCTTGTTGGGGCATACAGCCCGAAATGCCAATTATTAATGCGGGCTTCTCTTGTTTTAGTCGCGCCAGTTCCCCTAGTTTGCCGTACACTCTGCTTTCGGCATGCTCGCGTACACAGCAGGTTATGAGTAGGATAATGTCGGCTTCTGCCTCCGTCTTGGCCTCGCTGTACCCCATGTTGACGAGGAAACCTGCTAAGACCTCCGCATCTGCTTCATTCATTTGACACCCGAAAATGTGAAAGAAGTACTTCATGTTGGCCTCCATTGTGTGGAATCATGAATCATGAACTAGGGGTTGTCAGCGCGTGGCTGTGAGCTTTGAGCGGTGAGCTGTGAAGGGGGCAATCATGAATCAGCAATCTTGAATCATGAACTAGGGGTTGTCAGCGGAACCGGTCACCACTTGCGATACCGCTCTACTGGGCACTGAGCACTAGGCACTGGGCACTAGGCACTTCCCTCTACCAGCAGCCAAGAGCTAGGAGCCAGCACCTCCTCCGCTTTCTCCGCATCTACCTTCCCTGCTGTAACAGCTCCACAATGTCCCGCGCGGCATGGGGGCGAGCTAGCTCCCGCGCCATACGCGACATACACGAAAGCCTCACCTCATCGTAGATGAGGTCGGCAAGCTTCGGAGCTAAGGTCGATTCATCAAAGTGAATAGCCGCGAGGTTTTCCACGAGAAAAGTGGAATTTCGCCACTCTTGCCCGGGGATAGGTGACACAAAAACCAGTGGTACGGCCATGGCCAAAGCTTCGGCGCATGTTACCCCGCCCGGCTTGGTTACCAGCACATCCGCGGCGGCCATATAGACTTCGACGTTCTCGACGAAGCCTAAGACCATGACGGGATTGACAAAGCGAGCCGCCTTGAGCTCGCGCAACAAAGCCTCGTTGGTTCCGGCGAGTACAATTATCTGGCAATCGGCTAGTGAGCTATCTAGTAAGCGTACCATCTCTGACGGCGTTCCCATCCCGAGTCCCCCGCCCATGAGTAGCACCGTAGGCCTGTGGGAGAGGCCTAAGGCTAGACGCGCCTCACTTTTGCTGGGAGGAGTCGCGAACTGCGGGCGAATCGGGATGCCCAGTGGAGCGAGAGCTGCTTCCGGCACGCCAAGCTGGCGGATAAGTGGGACTAATTTGTGGGAAGCAAGTACATACGTGTCTATCGCCGGGTTAACCCAAGTATAGTGCACTGTGAAGTCGGTGACCGCCGCGACGAGACGCACGGGTGCGTTTAGCCTTAGTTTAAGCGCGGACAATAGCCCCGCTGGGAAGCTGTGCGTGCACAGTATCGCATCGGGGCGGTGTTGCGTTAAGAGTCGCTTAAACTTTCGGCACAAAAGTTTATTGATAACGGAAGTAAAGTCGTACAGCATCGGTTCTTCTGTCCACTGGTACAGCTTGCCGTAGACGCTCGGCGTATAGCGCAACATCTTTAAGTAGCTTTCCAATAGCACCTTCGAGAGAAAGGGACTGACAAAATCTAACCCGTCAATCAACTGCACGGTGTGGCCCTGACGTTTTGCCTCTTGGGCTAGTGCCTCTGCAACTTGATTATGGCCGTGACCTATGGACGCGGAAAACACCATTACGTTCATCTAGCGAACACCCACCTCGCTTGGTACTACCCTACCATCTTACCATATCGGTGGGCAATGCGGCAGGTGAGGGTGAACGAGTTAAATCGGTCGCGCAGGCAAGTCCCGGCTGGCGACAATGTCGACGCCTAACCCCAGTAGGTCCGGAAAGATGACTTGACCGACTTTGATGGGGGCGTCAACGATAATTTCGCTGAGAAGTTGTACACCTACGGGTACGCAGGCTTTAGGCAAAGAACCGGCGGATACTACCGGCAATAGCGGCAGTACGCCCCCTCTGACGCGCACCGTAGTCGTCAACATGCGCAACGGATTTGTAGACTCTGCATAAGCATAGCTCTTGCCTCGCTCGCAGATAAAGCCCTGCATGGAAGCGACTTGCCCGTCTGCGATGCATACCTCGCCGATGCAACCGATGGGGCAGACGATGCAGATTAGCTTGCGATTAGCGCTCATGCTTCTCTACCTCCCGCAGTGACACGCACAGCTCGTTAGCGCCCTCTGCCAGCGATAGCGCATTGACATCTACAGTAATCATTTCGCTTGGCTTGGCCACAGGGAATCTTCTCGTTAAGGGCGTCTGGTGTCCGGAGGTTACGGTCAGAGTGCATCGCTGTAGTGGAATTGTGGCACGCAAGTAGAGGCGTATTGTGTCTTCTGCTCCCGCTGGCAGTGCGATCTTCTGTGGTACGACGGTGCGCACTCCTTCACCTGCCCTGACGGATAACGTCTGACAAGTGGGCGGCATGTTGCCGGCCGCAAAATCGGCTGCTGCCCGGCCGGCTAACTCGCTCTCCTCCGAGACGAAATCTACTAAGTCATGGACGTGCAGGACATTACCTGCCGCAAATATGCCCGGTACTGAAGTGTGGCGAAACTGGTCGACAACCGGGCCCAAGGTAACGGGGTCAAACAGAACTCCTAACTCGCGTGATAGCTCGTTCTCGGGGATGAGGCCGACCGACAACAACAGGCAATCGCAATCCAAGGCGAACTCGCTTCCGGGTATGGGGCTCTTGTTCTCGTCTACCTTGGCTACCGTTACTCCGGTGACGCGGTCCTTGCCGTGCACTTCGGTTACGGTATGTGATAGGTACAGAGGTATATCGTAATCCTCAAGGCATTGTACGATGTTTCGCGTCAGGCCGTTGGAGTAGGGCATAATCTCAACTACCGCCAGTACCTTAGCACCCTCAAGTGTCAGTCGTCTGGCCATAATGAGGCCAATATCGCCCGACCCGAGCACCACTATTTTCTTGCCTGGGAGGTATCCCTCCATGTTAACGATGCGTTGCGCGGCACCGGCGGTAAAAACACCGGCCGGGCGACTGCCTGGGATGCGAATCGCCCCTCGCGTTCGCTCACGGCAGCCCATCGCCAGCACCACTGCGCGCGCAGCAACCTCCATAGGACCGTGCGCAGCACTTGAGACAAGTACCTGAAACCCAGGTCTAACCTGGCGCACCATCGTATCAAGATACACAGTGATCGCGGCATCAGCCAGTACCATATCAATGTAGCGCTGTGCGTAGGTCGGCCCCGTCAGCTCCTCGTTAAAGCGGTGCAGCCCAAAGCCATTGTGTATGCACTGGTTCAGGATGCCCCCGAGTTCCCTGTCCCTTTCCATGATGACGACGCGCTTGGCGCCTCGTTCGCGCGCGGCCAGCGCGGCCGCTAGTCCTGCCGGTCCTCCGCCGATGACGGCGACGTCAAATTCCGGTCTTGTGTCTGCCACGGGGTGGCCTCCGCGCCGAGGAAAATATAGGAAGGACTCCGAAGTGTCTTTGCGTACGGAGCTAAGCGGCAAGCCAAGCTCTCTTGCTAGCAGTGCCGAGGTCCGCGGCCCACAGAAGCCACCTTGACAGCGTCCCATCCCGGCCCGCGTACGCACTTTTACGGCGTCTAGTGTATGTGCGGGGCATGGTGCGTGAATGGCAGAAACGATTTCGGCCTCAGTCACGCCCTCGCAGCGACAGATAATCCTGCCATGCAGCGGGTTTAGGGCAAACAGGTGCCTCCTGCCCGGCTCTCCGTGTTCCTTATAGGAAAGATGGGCTGGCCTTAAGGGCATAAAACGCGGATTAGGCTTAAGATGAAGGCCTAGCTCGCGCAGGATATCGACCGTCCTTTCGGCAATAGCCGGCGCGGCAGTGAGGCCGGGCGACTGGATGCCGGCAGCATGTATTAGACCGCGTACAACGGGCGACGGGCCGATGATAAAGTCATCATGTTGTGCGACGGCACGCAACCCAGCAAACTGAGTGATTACTGCCCCTAGCGGCAGGGAAGGAACAAGCTTCTTGGCCCCGTCTATGATTTCTGAAAGTCCTATGGCCGTGGTAGCTAGGTCCTCTGGGTCGCTGACATTGGCGGCATTCGGACCGATAAACAAGTTGCCGTGCACCGTTGGCCCGACGACAATGCCTTTAGACACCTTTGTCGGTGTGGGGAAAAGCACGGACTTAACACAGTCCTCAAGTGTGCTGTCAAAAAGGAGGTACTCGCCTTTGCGCGGTGTAATGGCCACACTATCGTCGCCGACTAGGGCCGCTATGCTGCCCGCGTGTACCCCGGCAGCGTTGATTATCCAGGTGGTTTCGATGTAACCGTGTGCGGTGACGACTCCGGCTACTGCGTTTCCGTTGACTACAATTTGCTCCACCGCGTGCTCGCGTAACACAGTAACGCCGTTCTGTACCGCATTCTCGGCAAAGGCCAAGGTAGCATCAAACGGCGATACGATACCGGCGGTAGGCGCCCACAAAGCGCCTAGAGCTGTCTTGGTGATGTGTGGTTCCAATTCAAGGAGCGTATCCCGAGAAATTAGCTCGAGCCTAGGCACGCCGTTCGCTTTGCCCCGCCGCAGCAAGTCGCTCTGCACGGCAAGGTCGTGCTCATCTAACGCCACGACGAGGGAGCCAATCCACTTAAGACGGATGCCAAGCTCCGCCTCCAGTTCGTGATACAGCGCATTGCCGCGCACATTGAGCGAGGCTTTATGCGTCCCAGGCAGCGCGTCAAACCCGGCATGGAGGATGCCGCTGTTGGCTTTAGATGTCCCCATACCTAGGTCAGGATGCTTTTCCAGCACGACGACGCGTAGGTTATAGCGCGAAAGCTCGCGGGCTATGGCACTACCCACTATTCCGCCACCTACTATAACGACGTCGGCTCTTGTTGTTCTTGTCAAGTCCACTTCCTCCACATTACCGGGACCGTCTCTTATTCTCCGCCCACGTACAGATTTGTCAGTTGCCTTATACTTCGTTTATACTCCACAGCTCGGGGCGACTCGTGCTTACGGCAGTGACACCGCTCTTTAGCACACGCAGTACTTCATCGCGCGTGGATAGCAGTCCCCCCGCCATAACCGGCAGTCGCGTCTGAGTCAGCAAATTAGCGATAATGGGTGCCGGAACTACTGCCGGCAATACTTCCAGCATATCCGGCCTAGTATGCTTGAGCAGATTGAGCCCGGTGCGCAAAGACTCCGAATCCACGAGAAACAGCCGTTGGATAACCAAGATACCTTCTTCTTGCGCGAGTCTAACGAGCTGCGCCTTAGTGGTGACGACGGCCGTGACCCCGAGTTTGGCAACTAGCTTAAGGCCCGCGCGGTCTTTGCCTAGGCCGTCACAAAGGTCAAAGTGAATAATCAGGCGCTTTCGCCATTTGCTTGCTTCGGCGACGAGTGTAGGCAGTTCGTTAATGTCGCCAAACAGGGCAATAACGCTGTTGGCCGGGGTACTGCTTAAAGCTAAGCGGAAGTGTTCGCTATTACGCGGAGCCGGCACAATCGGTTGGTTGCCCACTATCTTGGAAGTTGGAATTACCACGACTAACTCCCTTTCTCTTTAAGGGGGACCGGCAGCGATTTAAGGCACTGCCGGAACCCCATCCCTAAACTGATTCTACTCCTCCCAGTCGAGGGCGCGTTTGACGGCCTTCTTCCATCCCTGATACAGCTTCTCACGCTGACCGGTGGGCATAGAGGGAGCGAAGCGCTTGTTGAGTTGCCACTTGCTGACGAGGTCTTCCTTGCTCTTCCACACCCCTACGGCAAGTCCGGCCAGATAGGCGGCACCTAGGGCCGTTGTTTCCGTTACCTCGGGACGGTCGACCGGCACGTCGAGCACGTCCGCTTGGAACTGCATAAGCACACCGTTCATGACTGCGCCGCCGTCGACTTTGAGTGCCTGCAGCTTAATGCCGGAGTCGGCTTCCATAGCGCTGAGCACATCTTTAGTCTGATAGGCCATGGAGTCAAGCGTGGCCCGCACTACATGGGCCTTAGTTGTTCCCCTGGTTAGCCCTAAAATGGCACCGCGAGCCTTCATGTCCCAGTAGGGCGCGCCCATGCCCACAAAAGCAGGCACGACATATACGCCTTCGGCATCTTTCGTCTTCTGGGCAAAGTACTCGGAATCCGGAGCGGATTCAATGAGTTTGAGCCCGTCGCGCAGCCACTGTACGGCAGACCCGGCGACGAAGATGCTGCCCTCAAGTGCGTACTCGACCTTGCCGTCGAGCCCCCAGGCAATAGTCGTCAGGAGACCGTTCTTTGATTCATAGACTTTCTCGCCCGTGTTCATCAACATGAAGCAACCGGTGCCGTAGGTGTTTTTGGCCATGCCCGGCTTAAAGCAGGTCTGCCCGAAGAGCGCAGCCTGTTGGTCGCCTGCGGCGCCGGCAATAGGCACTGCGGCACCGAGGAAGACGTTCGGGTCAGTGTGGCCATATACTTCGCTCGACGGGCGCACTGCGGGTAGCATGGATGCCGGCACATCGAGAATCTTAAGGATCTCTGGATCCCACTTTAGCTCCTTGATGTTGTACATCAGTGTACGGGACGCGTTCGAGTAGTCGGTCACGTGCACCTTTCCTCCGGTAAGCTTCCAGATCAGCCAAGTGTCGATGGTGCCAAAGAGGATTTCGCCCTTCTCTGCTCTCTCCCGCGCGCCGTTGATGTTGTCAAGAATCCACTTAGCCTTGGTGCCCGAGAAATAAGCGTCCACGACTAGGCCGGTCTTGGCGCGGAAGGTCGGTTCGAGCCCTTTTGCTTTAATGTCGTTGCAGATGTCCATAGTTTGGCGCGATTGCCAGACGATAGCGTTGTAGATAGGCTTGCCGGTCGCTTTGTCCCACACGACGGTAGTTTCGCGTTGGTTGGTAATGCCGATGGCCGAAATCTCCGCCGGGTTAATGCCCGCCTTAGCGATGGCTTCCCCCGCTACGCCTATTTGCGTACTCCAAATCTCCTCGGCGTCATGCTCTACCCAACCGGGGCGCGGGAAGTGCTGCGTAAACTCCTTCTGCGCGACCGAAACAATGTTTGAGTCTTGGTCGAACAGAATAGCGCGTGAGCTAGTCGTCCCTTGGTCAAGCGCTAGTACATACTTCTTACTCATTCTACACTCTCCTTCTTACAGACTATCCGGGAGTTTCTAGGCAGAGCGTTTGGCAGACCCCTTTTCCACATATGCATCTTTGCCTGTGGTGTAGGCTAAGCCTAAAATGCCTGCAACCACGGCACCAAGTACCCAAAACACAGGCGTAAACTCACCTTTAAACAGAGCTTGATAGAAGACTGCGCCAAAGGCCCCGCCCAAGATTGGGCCGACCACCGGAATCCACGCGTATCCCCAGTTAGAGTCACCTTTGCCGGGGATAGGCAACAGGAAGTGGGCGATGCGCGGGCCAAGGTCGCGCGCGGGATTGATGGCGTAACCGGTAGTCCCACCTAGAGACATACCAATCGCTACGATCAAGAGACCGACCGCTATCGGGGTTAGTCCTTGCGTAAACTGATTGGCGCCGATAAACATCAGGCCAAGAATTAGCATAAACGTGCCAAACACTTCGCTGAATAGATTCGCGTATGTGCTCTTAATGGCCGGGCCGGTAGAGAAAACGCCCAACTTGGCTCCCGCGTCGTCGGTCGCCCCCCAGTGCGGCAAGTAGTGGCAGAACACAAGCGCAGCGCCGATGATCGCGCCTAGCATTTGCGCGAGAATATACGCAGGCACATCGGCCCAATCGAAGGCACCGTTGATAGCAAGCGCGATGGTTACTGCGGGGTTGAGATGCGCGCCGCTGATGCCGCCGACGGCAAAGACTGCCATGGTGACCGCCAGGCCCCACGCCAGCGCTATGACTACCCAACCCGGGCTGTTCGAGTACACTTTCTTGAGACTTGCGCCGGCGCATACGCCGCCGCCAAAGATGATGAGAATCATGGTTCCGATTACTTCTCCGATGAATGGTGTCATTACATAACCTCCTCCTTCTTTAGAGTAACAGAAGTCGACCGTAGCCCTCCGCCCGCATCCTTTCTCGCGCACACCCCCCATTCACCTGTTCCCGCACTAGAGCCAAAAGACACAAAAGCCCAAACACACCTAGCTATCGGCACAGGCGTGCATGGACTTTCTCTTAGACTCCAGTCCAGAATTCTCGATTACCATGTATTTCGCTATGCATTTTCGGATTCCTTCTTTACAAGAAAAATAATTTTTCTGAACAACTTTGAGGCGTTAGCCTTTAGGCGTGAGGCGTTAGAAGAGCCGTAAGCTGTGAGCAGGACGGTCACCACACGACACGACTCTACTGGGCACTGAGCACTTGGCACTAGGCACCCTCGCCACTCTTGCCTCTTGCTTCTCGCATCTTGCCTCTTGTAGCTAGCAACCCCCTCGCCTCCCCCCGAAGTGCAAAGTGCAACCATATGCTACAATAACGTCGTGGGAGGTGGCGCAACTTGTCTCGCAATATTAAGGACTACATCGGCATTCTATTCGGTGCGCTGATTGTGGCGCTCGGGTTAAACTATCTACTTATCCCTAATCGCATTGCGGCAGGCGGAGCGAGCGGCATCGCCACTATCCTGGTGCACTTGGTTGGAATTCCTCCTAGTGTCGTGTTGCTGGCCATCAACGCGCCCCTGCTGATTGCAGGGTCACGCGTCTTTGGTGTCCGGTTTGGCGCCTACACCCTGCTTGGCACTTTGTCCTTAGTCGTAGCCGTAGGCTTCACGCAAGGCATAGCACCGCTGACCACGGACCCCCTTTTGGCCGCGCTCTATGGCGGCGTCGTTACAGGCATCGGTATGGGCATCGTGTTTCGTTTTCGGGGGTCGACCGGCGGAACCGACATTGCCGCCAAACTAGCCGCTCACTACAGCGGCATCAGCCTTGGAGACGCGCTTTTGGCTATTGACGCCTTAGTGGTCATTGTGGCGGGCATTTTGTTTTCGGCGGAATATGCCATGTACGCTCTGATCGCCATCTTCGTCTGCACCAAAACTATCGATGTGGTGCAGGAGGGGCTCTACACCGCCAAGGCGATGTTTGTCGTCTCAGATCGCGGCGAGACAATCGCCAATGCGCTTATAAGCAGAATCGACCGCGGGGTGACTTTGCTCCCGAGCAAAGGTGGTTTCAGCAAACAGGAAAGGACTACCCTGTTTTGCGTCGTGGCGAGAACAGAGCTCACCCGCGCAAAAAGAGTAGTCCTGGAAGTCGACGCGAACGCATTTATTGTTATCACCGATGCGCATGAAGTCTTGGGGGAAGGTTTTAAAGTGGAGCTGCCCTAGACGGCCATTGTGCACCCGCGCGCGGACAGCGGCAAGCGGATGGCGAGACGGTTCTAGCCTATCTCTACTATGTCCCCGTTTTCTAGGCCACAGGCATTTGCTTCATCCGTGTCGATATGGAATTCGGCCTTAAACTGCGGGTTCACGCGCACGATCACGTTGTGGAAGGTAACGGCGCGCGTGCCTTTTACTGCTACGCTGACCGAAGCCCCGCTCTTTACGCCGAGCTGTTCTGCTTCAGCTGTATGCAGGTGCATGTGTCGCCATGCTAGGATTGTCGACGCAGGCGCGAGGACCTCGCCGCGGGGGCCACGCAGCACAATGTCCGCTGCTCCTGTTAAGTCCCCGGACTCGCGTACCGGCGGCTTTACGCCTAGCTTGACGGCATCCGTGCGGCTGATTTCCACTTGTGTTACCGCACGCGTCGGTCCTAGAACTCGCACCCCCTCGATTTGCCCCTTAGGTCCCACTAACGTAACCGTCTCATGCGCCGCGTACTGGCCCGGTTGGCGCAAGGGTTTCGCTGCACCGAGTTCGTACTGCGCGCCAAAAAGGGCGGTCACGTGGTCTGGGGACAAGTGTAGATGGCGGCTAGAAACGCCTACCGGAATATGCATTACTCGAGCCCCCTCTCGCTTATTATCCGAGCATCGATAAGAGCACACCCGCAGCCACGGCTGAGCCGATTACACCCGCCACATTAGGCCCCATGGCGTGCATTAAGAGATAGTTGTTAGGATTCGCCCGGCGTCCTTCGCTATGGGATACGCGCGCGGCCATCGGCACGGCAGACACACCTGCTGAGCCTATTAATGGGTTTATCTCGCCGCCTGTCAGCACATACATTAATTTGCCGAGCAGAACCCCGCCGGCTGTACCAACGGCAAAGGCAACGAGCCCTAAGGCCATAATCATAAGCGTTTCAGGTCTTAAGAAGTATTCTGCACTTGAGGTAGCGCCTACTGCAGTGCCCAAGAAGACCACGACAATATTCATTAGCGTATTCTGTGCAGTATCTGATAGCCTACCGACTACACCGGACTCCCGCAGTAAGTTACCGAGCATTAACATGCCGACGAGCGGAGTGGCAGGAGGAAGCAACATACTGACCAAGACTGTAACGATAATGGGAAAGAGGATTTTTTCCACTTGAGAAACTGTTCGTAGCTGTTTCATAACGGTTTTACGTTCTTTATCGGTAGTAAGTAGACGCATAATCGGGGGCTGAATTACCGGCACTAAGGCCATATAGGAGTAAGCTGCTACCGCTATTGCGCCCAGGCGATGCGGAGCAAGGCGTGCGGCAAGAAAAATCGCAGTCGGACCGTCAGCCCCGCCAATAATGCTGATGGAGGCAGCCTCTTGCGGCGTGAAGTTCAGCAAGACTGCCGCCAGAAACGTCCCAAAAATGCCAATCTGAGCTGCTGCCCCAAGGAAAAAGGTCTTAGGGTTAGCGATTAATGGCCCAAAATCCGTCATCGCGCCGACACCTAAGAAAATTAAGGGAGGGTATATACCAAGTTTAACGCCTTGATAGAAGTAATACATGAGCCCGCCAGCGATGCCTTCGCTCGGGGGAGTCATTAAGCCACTCATCGGGATATTGACTAGCAACATGCCAAAGGCAATCGGTAGCAACAAGAGTGGCTCGTATCCCTTGGCAATGGCTAGGTACAGGAAAAAGCAGGCAACAGAAATCATGACGAGATGCCCTGGGGTAATGTTTGCGAAGCCGGTTGTCCCCCAGAGGTCGACTAGCACTGTGACGATATCGCCTAGCAAGTTAAGCCCTCCCTTTACCCAATAACCACAAGGACTTCACCTGCATTAACGGCAGTGCCCTTGGTCACCCGAATTTCCCGCACCGTGCCGTCAGCTGTGGCGGCAATTTCGTTTTCCATTTTCATGGCTTCGAGTATGAGGACAGGCTGTCCATACTTAACCGCATCCCCTACTTTCACTTTGACGTCAAGTACTGTACCCGGCATGGGGCAGACTACCGCGCCGGTTCCGCCGCCTGCGGCAGCGACGGTCGGAGCCTTAGGCGGAGCCGGAACAGGCGCCGCGGCTTTAGCCACCGGTGCGACAGGAGCTACCGGAGCGACAGAAGGAGCAGGCATTTGCGGTCTCGTCGCTAGGGGGGGAGCTGTCGGTTGGCTGGTGCCACACTCCTCGACTTCGACCTCATATGCTTCACCGTTAACAACGATACGAAACTTTCTCGGCATTTCTCTCTGTCCCCTTCCTAATCACTCTGGCGCGATGTGGCTTGTGTCCGCGCGGCCTGTTGCCAAGCGGATGGTTGCTCGCGGCGAATGGCGACAATGTTTGCGCTTCGTCCGCCTAACATAGCGTAGATGGCGGCACTAATGGCGGCCAACACAGACCGCGATACCGCCGCTTCTGCCGGTGCGGAAGCCGGCAGTGAAGCCTTCACCGGCTCTTCTGCGGGCGCATCGGCGCGCTCGCCTTTGTAGAACAACAATCGCATGGCTTGCATGACTAACTGCAACAAGAAAAGTGCGCTAAACACGATAGTCATGCCTATGAAAGTGACTTTGAAACCTAAATACAGCTCGCTAGTCAAAATGTCGCCTCCTAAAGTGGGATGTTGCCATGTTTCTTGGCGGGGCGGCTTTCGCGCTTGGTCGCACTCATGGACAAAGCGTTGATTAAGGCGCGGCGTGTATCGCGCGGGTCTATCACGTCATCGACCATGCCCCGGCCGGCAGCCACATAGGGGTTAGCGAACTTCTCGCGGTACTCGCGGATTTTCTGTTGGCGAAACTCCTGCGGGTTTTCTGCCGCGGCTATGTCATCCTTAAAAAGGATATTGGCTGCGCCGTCAGGCCCCATTACGGCAATCTCTGCGGTGGGATAGGCATAGACGACGTCAGCGCCTAACGCCCGACTGCACATCGCGAGGTATGCTCCCCCGTAGGCCTTGCGCACAATGACAGTAATCTTGGGCACTGTAGCTTCGGAATACGCGTACAGAAGCTTCGCGCCGTGGCGAATCACGCCGCCGTATTCCTGGCCTACACCCGGGAGGTATCCCGGTGTGTCCACGAACGTCACGAGCGGAATGTTAAAGCAGTCGCAGAAGCGGATAAAGCGGGCAGCCTTGTCCGACGCATTAATGTCCAAACTGCCTGCGGTGACCTTGGGCTGGTTGGCGACGATGCCGACAGGGAAACCGTTGAGGCGTCCAAAACCAACTACAATGTTCTCCGCATAGAAAGGCTGGACTTCGAGAAAATCGCCGTCGTCTACAATGTTAGCAATAACCTCCCGCGTGTCGTAGCCGCGGTTTGGCTCAACTGGAATAATTTCCAGCAGCGCGTCGCCGCTTGGCTCCCCGGCCTCACCGGTTAACACGGAAGGCACCGGGTCAAGGTTGTTGCTGGGGATAAACCCTACGAGACGGCGAACTTGGGCTAAGCAGTCCTCGTCCGTCTGGGCGAGAAAATGTGCCACACCGCTAATGGTATTGTGCACCGAGGCTCCGCCGAGATTCTCCATCGTGACATCTTCGCCCGTGACGGCCTTAATTACCTGTGGTCCGGTAATAAACATTTGGCTGTTGGCGGCAGTCATAAAGACAAAGTCGGTCAAGGCGGGTGAGTACACCGCTCCGCCGGCGCAAGGTCCCATGATTACCGAAATCTGCGGGATGACGCCTGAGGCGAGCGTGTTGCGGTAGAAAATGTTGCCGTAGCCATTTAAGGCGTCCACACCCTCCTGAATGCGCGCGCCGCCGGAGTCGTTGATGCAAATCATCGGCGCCCCGTTCTTTACGGCCAAGTCCATTACTTTGCAGATTTTTGCCGCATGTGCTTCACCGAGTGAACCCCCGAGGACAGTAAAATCTTGTGACGCCACGTAGACTAGTCGACCGTCAATAGTGCCATAACCGGTAACCACGCCTTCGCCCGGAGCTTCCGTGTCAGCCATACCTAGGTCATGGCAGCGGTGCTTGACGAAGACGTCTGTCTCGATAAAGCTTTCCGGGTCTAACAGGTAATTAATCCGCTCGCGCGCGGTGAGCTTGCCTTGGGCCTTGTGCTTTTGGATGCGCTTTTCGCCGCCGCCTAGTGCTAGCGTATTGCGCTTTTGCTCAAGCTCCTGAATCTTCTCCCACATATGGTCTTAGCCTCCTCGCTATTCGCATCTCTCGCAAAGCTCGATGAGCACGCCGTGGCTTTCCTTGGGGTGGATAAAGGCGATCTTCGCGCCGTGTGCCCCTATGCGCGGCTTCTCGTCGATTAGGCGAACTCCCTTGGCCTTGAGTGAAGCGAGTGCCTCCTCGATGTTTGCCACGCGAATAGCCACGTGATGAATCCCCTCGCCTTTTTGCTCGATGAATTTAGCGACCGGACCGTCGGGAGCGGTCGACTCCAAGAGCTCAAGCTTGGTCTGCCCCAGTGGCAAAAACGCCACCCTAACCTTTTGTTCGGCCACAACTTCTTCCCCCGTGCAAGGCAACCCGAGTTTGTCTGTGTAAAACGCCAGCACGGTGTTTAGGTCCCTCACCGCTATGCCTAAGTGATCTATTTTCTCTAGCATTGTTCCTCACCCCCCCTTTGAAACTCCGCAGCCAACTTGCGGCCGCATGTGTAGACATCGACCTGCCCACTTTCTATGTCCGGCCAGAGGGAACTTAGGCGATGTTCGAGCCATTCCCCCAGGCGACCATTGACAATGCTCGACGTGTATGTGTAGAGAGCCTTGCGCAGTCGCGCCTTTCGCCGCTGTGCGAGCTCACCGTCAGCCACCATAGCCCGGTAGTGGTCGTCTAGCGCGTTTACCAGAGCAGCGACTCCTACGCCGCTAGTGGCAATTGTAGCTAGCACAGGCACGGAGCGAGGTCCTAGCTTGAGGGCTTCCTCTAACTGACGCGCGGTGCGCTCCGCTCCCTCGCGGTCAGCTTTGTTGACTACGCATACATCGGCAATTTCTATAATACCCGCCTTCATGGCCTGCACATCGTCGCCGAGGCCCGGCACTGCCACCACTACCACGGAGTCCACGGCTTCTACCACATCTGTCTCCGCCTGGCCGGTTCCCACAGTCTCGACAATAACCGTGTCAAAGCCGAAGGACTCCAGTAACTGCACGACAGGTGGCACAGCGCGAGAAAGTCCGCCAAGACTGCCCCGGGAACCGAGGCTACGGACGTAGAGGCCGCTCTGTCCCACAATATCGTGCATGCGAATTCGGTCACCTAAGATTGCCCCGCCGGTAAACGGACTGGAAGGGTCAATCAAGAGCAAAGCGACTCGCTCACCGCGGTCAAGCAATGCTTGAGCTAGCTTGGCCGTCAGCGTGCTTTTCCCTGCCCCGGGCGGTCCGGTGACACCGATTAAGCGGGCCCTTCTGTCGACGCGTGCGAGTTCCGCCAGGAGCTCCTCACCCTGCGCCTCACCCGCCTCTACTAAGGAAATGGCGCGAGCTAAGGCGCGCATGTCGCCGCGACGAAACCCTTGCACTAACCTATCGACGCGCGACATTGGTGCGAATAAACTCCACTATTGCCTGCGTGGTCGCCCCGGGAGTGAAGATTTCCTTTACTCCGCTCGCACGCAAGGCCGGAATGTCATCTTCGGGGATAACGCCCCCGCCCACAACCAAGATGTCACCGCCGCCCTGTTGCCCAAGCAGCTCAACAACGCGTGGGAACAAGTAATTGTGGGCGCCGGACAAGCAGCTCAGCGCTACGACATCGACGTCCTCCTGGATAGCCGCTTCCACGATTTGTTCCGGGGTCTGTCGCAGTCCCGTGTAAATAACCTCCATGCCTGCATCACGCAAAGCACGTGCCACAATCTTGGCGCCTCTGTCGTGCCCGTCAAGTCCGGGCTTGGCCACAAGCACACGGATAAAAGTTTGTTCACTCATCGTCGCCACCCCTTACGTCAGCGTCTCTTCTGGGCGATACTCGCCAAAAACACGCCTAAGCACATCGCACACTTCGCCAAGCGTAGCGTAGGCGCGCACGGCCTCGAGCACCGCAGGCATTAGGTTATCCTTGGACGCGGCAGTGCGGGCGAGTATGGCGAGTGCTTCTTCTACTTTGGCGTTGTCCCGGCGCGCCTTTAGGTTCGCGAGCTTGGCCTTCTGTTTCTCGCCGACGCTTGCGTCTATGCGCTCAAGTCCGCGCGGTGCGCCTTCGCGCACCTGAAACTGATTTACGCCGACCACAATACGTTCTTTGCTCTCTACCTGCTGTTGCCAAGCGTAAGCGCTGTCTTGAATGTCTCGCTGCATTATCCCAAGCTCGATGGCGCGAACGGCTCCGCCGCAGGCATCTATTCTGGCGATTTGTGCTGCGGCAGCCTGTTCTATAGCGTTAGTCAAGCTCTCGATATAGTATGAGCCTCCTAGCGGGTCTACAACGTCGGCGACGCCGCTCTCATAGGCAATGATCTGCTGCGTGCGCAGCGCAATACGTACAGATTCCTCGGTTGGAAGTGCGAGAGCCTCATCGCGCGAGTTGGTGTGTAAGCTCTGCGTACCCCCCAGCACAGCCGCCAGCGCCTGCAGCGTGACGCGAATGATGTTGTTGTCGGGTTGCTGCGCTGTCAAAGTTGAGCCGCCGGTCTGCGTATGGAAACGGAGCATCTGCGAGCGTGGATTGGTGGCCCCAAAACGCTCGCGCATAATCTTAGCCCACAAGCGACGCGCAGCGCGAAACTTGGCAATCTCCTCAAAGAAGTCTACGTGGGAATTAAAGAAGAACGAGAGGCGCGGGGCAAAATCGTCAACACGCAGTCCCGCGTCGAGCGCCGCCTGAACGTAAGCAATGCCGTTGCTAAGGGTGAAGGCTGCTTCCTGCACAGCAGTGGAACCGGCTTCCCGAATGTGGTAGCCGCTGATGCTGATAGTATTCCACTCCGGCACCTGCTCGGAGCAATAGGCGAATATGTCTGTGATCAGGCGCATGCTTTGTGCCGGCGGGAAAATGTACGTGCCGCGCGCCGCATACTCCTTTAAGATGTCGTTTTGAATGGTGCCGTTAAGTTTGGCCGGGGACACCCCTTGCTTCTCGGCGACGGCGATGTACATGGCCAACAGCACGGCGGCTGGCGCATTAATGGTCATCGATGTACTGACTTTGTCTAGAGGAATGCCTCCAAACAGCACTTCCATGTCTGCGAGCGAGTCGATGGCTACACCGACTTTACCAACCTCACCCTGTGCTAGGGCATGGTCTGAGTCGTAGCCGATTTGGGTAGGAAGGTCAAAGGCGACGCTGAGGCCTGTTTGACCCTGCTCCAGCAAATAGCGATAGCGAGCGTTAGACTCCTCGGCGGAAGCCATCCCCGCGTACTGGCGCATGGTCCAGAAGCGCCCGCGGTACATCGTCGGCTGCACACCACGCGTAAAAGGATAATCCCCCGGCAGCCCTAAGGCGCCGTCGCTGCCAGTTGAGTCTTCCGCGGTATATACGCGCTTAATCTCAATGTTCGAAGTATTCCTGAATGAACGCTTGCGTTCGGACGGTTTCTTCTCCTCCATAGTTTGACCTCCTGTCAAAGGTATGCCGGGGATACTGTATACATTGTACTCACATTTTATATGGCCCTCCCGACGTCAGTCAAGAGGGCCGTATAGAGATCAGACCCAACCGTAAAGTTTCATGGCGTCGGCTACGCGGCGAATGGCGACCAGATAGGCTGCGGTGCGCAGATCCACCTTTTTCTCCGCGGCCATCTTCCACAGGTTGTTAAAGGCATTGACCATATTGCGCTCGAGCTTTTCATTTACCTCCTGCTCCGGCCAGTAGTAATTCATCAGGTTTTGCACCCACTCGAAGTACGATACGGTGACGCCGCCAGCATTGCAGAGAATATCCGGCAGAATCACAATGCCGCGCTCGGACATCTTCTTGCCGGCCTCGGTCGTTACGGGGCCGTTAGCGCCCTCAGATACGATCTTCGCTCTTACTAGGTGCTGGTTATCCATGGTAATGGTGTTCTCTAAGGCGGCCAGCACCAGTACATCGACGTCCAGAGCGAACAGTTCTTCCGCCGTGATGTTTGTGCTGCCTGGGAAGCCAAAAACAGTACGCCTTGGCTTGGAGTGCTCCATCAACTCCACCGCATCAAGGCCGGCCGGATTATAAGCCCCGCCGCCTAGATCAAGCGCCGCCACAATTTTAGCGCCAAGCTTATGCAGGTAAAGACCCGCAAAACTTCCGACATTGCCATAGCCGTGTACGGCCACTCTGGCACCCTTCAGGTCGATGTTCATGGCGCGGCAAGCTTCGCGTGTGGTGATGACTACGCCGCGTCCGGTCGCCTCCGTGCGGCCGAGCGAACCGCCGATAAGTACTGGCTTTCCTGTGATAACGCCAGGGTTGTTATAGCCCTTCATGGCGTTGTACTCATCGACCATCCAAGCCATAACCTGCGGATTGGTGTTGACATCCGGAGCCGGGATGTCGACCGCGGGGCCGATAAAGTCGCCGAGTTTACGCACATACCCGCGTGCTAGGCGCTCGATTTCACCTTTGGACAGCTTGCTTGGGTCTACGGTGATGCCGCCCTTACCGCCGCCATAGGGAAGGCCGATTACCGCACACTTAAAGGTCATCCACATGGACAGCGTCTTTACCTCATCAAAGGTTACATCGGGGTGAAAACGGATGCCGCCTTTGGCCGGTCCGTTGACGGTGTTGTGTTGCGAGCGGTAGCCGACAAACGTCTTGACTGAACCGTCGTCCATGCGCACCGGGATGCCTACCTCCATAGCGCGCTCGGGGGTTTTTAGGATTTCATAGTAGCTGTCGTCGAGTCCCAGAAGATCGCAGGCTTCCTTAATCTGCGCTTGAACCTGCTGAAAGACGTTGAGATTCTCTTTAGACATGTTAAACTTCTCCTCCACGCTTATTATTTGTCTCGCTTAGACACATCAGGCATACCGTAACGTGACATTTCAAACTCGCCTTGCACACTGCCTACCGCAACCATCGAAATACAATTGCGCTTGCTTATGTCGGTACAAATGCGCAGACAGGCCCCGCATCCTTTGCACCTGTCGACTGCTACAAAGGCAGTGTTGCGGTTTTCGTCGTAGAGCAGTGTATTTGGCTCGGGGCAGTAGAGTACGCAAAGCCTACAACTTGAGGCGCTGCACTTGCTCGCGTCCACACGCGCTACTTTGTACACGATGTAGTCCCCCCTTTCGGCGATATTTCCCATCCCTGCTCTAGAGCATACTGCACGGCGGCCTTAATCGCTTCCATGTTCTTTCTGACCAGGTCAACTTTTGGACCGAAGTTCTTCTCCATGGCTTTGTCTAACGAAGCCGTGCCGCCTGAGGCTACCAAACCTTTGCCGAGAAAACGCTCTATCAAAGCTTTTTCTAGCGAAGCGAGGTCAGGCAGGCCCAATACCGCACTGACGGCACCGATCATCACCATATTGGTGGCGACTTCCGTACCGGCATGTTGCAGTGCGAGCTGTGTCGCCGGTATATAGAAAACCTTGGCTCGCTTCTCCGTTAGTTCGCGCTCTTCGTCCTTGCTTAACTGGGCTTGCTGGGCCATGTTAATCAAGATATAGGAGTCATCTTTGATGCCGGAGTAAAAAGGCATAGTATATGACTTGCCGTGCGTGATGACCTGACTGTGGAAAATAACGATTACATTCGGATAAATAATCTCGCCAATCTCGTATAACTTACCGTCGGCAATACGCACATAGCTCTCTACCGGCGCCATGCGTTTCTCCGAGCCAAAGAAAGGGACGACCGTGCTTTCGCCGCCGCTTTGAATTACGCCGTTGCTGAGTACATGCGAAGCGGTAACCACGCCCTGCCCTCCAACGCCGGCCATGCGAACATTGTACCTGCGCATATTTCTCCCCCTAACGTTTTGAACTGGACGACTTAGCCTCGCTGCTCTGCGTCTTTGGCGGCAAGGAATGCTTTGGCTTCGTCACTCATAATCTCCATAAAGCTGTAACGTTCTTTTTCTACTTGGCGCGCGTCATCTAGCACCTTCTCGGGTGGGATAGCGTACTCGATATTGCACGACGTATACGCCTGTACGTAAGAAGGGCCGATTTCGCGTGCTACCAAGACCGCTTTACGAATGGTAGTGACGATACGGCTCGGGTTAGTCGGCGTCAAGCGGGCGATATAGGCGACGCCGGCCGTCTTAGCCAGTCCGAGCATGTCGATTTTCTCGAACTTCTTTCCGGTCGGAGCCATTTTGACTACCTCACCGCGTTTGGTCATACCGCTTTCCTGTCCGCCGGTATTACCGTAGACTTCGTTGTCGAGCATAACGGTCGTAAACTTCTCCTGTCGGAACCACCCGTGCATGACCTGTGAAAAGCCGATGTCCGACAAACCTCCGTCACCCGCCATGACGACCACGTCTTTGTGCTGATTAGGGAAACGCAGCGCAAGACCACGCTTGAGACCTGTCGCTACGCCGTTGGTGTCGCAGTAGTTGCCGTAGACAAAAGGAATAGCGGCCTGCGAGAGTGACAAGCGTCCACAGCCTGCCGTGCCGACGATGACGGTGTGCTCCGGTGAAGGCAAGCCAGTGAGCGCCAGTCTAATAAAGAAAGCCATGGCACAGCCTTCACACATGGGATGTTCCTCTAAGACCTCTTTATAGGTCCCGAGGTCGGAGAGCTTAAGGTTACGGCCAAACGGGCCCTTTTCAACTAAGTCCTGGTATTCCTTAGGCATAAAGCGCATAAAACCGGGAGATACCTGTAACGTCCGGAGTGCCATATGTTGATCCCTCCCTTAGAATTAGTGGACTAGTCGTGCTTGAACAGCCAGTCGAGGATTAACTCAGTCGGCATAGTAATGCCACCGTACACCCGCGGCCCGTCGGCAATCTTAGCTTCAGAATAACCATACAGCGTGGCGCGAACCTCGCGGTTTAGCCAACCGGGGCAGTTAAACTCGGGCACGATAATGCGCTTGGCATTACGACAAGCCGTGCGCAGTTCTTCCGTAGGAAACGGCCGTAAACACTTGACTTTGATTAGGCCTACCTTTTTTCCCATTTCTTCGGCTTGACGGAGCGCTTCACGCGACTGTGACACCGCACTGCCCGAGGCAATGATCATCGTTTCGGCATCGGGATTGACAACTTCGACTAAGCCGCCAAGGAAGTGCTTTACCCATTTGCGAGAACGTTCGTGCGCGGCGTGGATTTCCTGTTGCCACGCTGCGTGCATCTGGTAACTGATGAAGTTGCTCTTCTGAATAGGTGCGTCCCTGGCAATGCGCACGGGGGGATTTTCATTGTCAATCATGGGTACGGCTTCGCTGTAACAGTCGCGCGGCGGCAATTTCAATTCGGCTGAGGGCATTTCGACCCAGCCGCGGGCGTGGGTGACAAAGAACCCGTCCACGGCGACTGCGACAGGCAAGGTCACTTCGCACTTCTCGGATATGGCAAAGCCGGCTAGAGTGTAATCAAAGAAGTCTTGTTGGTTTTCTCCATGCAGCAAAATGTTGCCGGAGGTCAGCATGTAATCGAGTTCAAGGTTATCCGGCTGAATCGAGAGAGGTGCGTTAATCACGCGGCACATAATTAGAAACACAAGCGGCAGACGATGTCCGGGCCAGGAAGCGATGGTCTCCAGGCCGCGCATCAGGCCCGGGCCTGACGATGCTGTCATGCAGCGCACGCCGGTACGGGAGGCCCCGGAGATGGCCGAGAAGGCACCTACCTCGTCTTCCGCGCGGTAGTAATCCCGAATGTAGCCTTCGGCATAGAGGTTCCCCACCCTCTCCATTGTTTCACTCTGGGGAGTAATGGGATAGGCAATGGCTATGTCCACATTTGCCCTGCGCACGGCTTCGCTGGCCGCCTCGCTGCCGGTAATAAAGGCCTTGGTGCGCGGCGCTTCGAACAGGAGATGCTCTGGGGTCACTACTCTTTGGTTTACGGTATTAGCCATCTTTTACTCCTCCCTATCGCGCCACGGGGGCAGGTTGCCATGCTAGGCCCTGACTTAAGGTCGCTTGGGCCGCGGTAAGCTGAATCCCCGGGGTATCGGCATAACGTGGACGCAATCCCTCACGCTTGAGCTTGCGTATGGCTTCGGTTAAAGCCCGCACTTGGTTCGCGTCGGCGAACGGCAGAGAAGCCATGGAATCTTCATGTCCGGCTGCGTGACAGAGCGTGATCGTGTAGCAGTTCGTGCCGGCGCGAATCATCTTTAGCGTGATATTAGCGAAGTGACAGTGCACACCGATAAACACGCATACTTCGATTTTATTGTGCCAAATCGTCAAGTTAGGGTGACACGGGTTAATCACAGCTTCCGGGTCAATCTTAGGATATATGGGGCGATAGTCGGGCATGGGGATAATCCTTACTCCCGGTATTTCGGCTGCGAGCTCGAGCACGGCTGCGGCTTTTTCGGTGACTCCCTCACGCCATGCCCATAGTACTAAAGGCCCCGGGAAAATAGTTGGATTCTGGCGAGTGAGCAGTTCTTGAGCCATAACTTCCAGTGTGTCCTGCTCGGTCATCAAGGTGCCCTCTACTAGGCCTTGGCCTTTCTCCGGCAGAATTACGCCGCAGCAGGCAGCCGCCGGAGGCAGAAGGCCTTCAGGTCCCGGTACGACGCGATACCCATTACCGTTCATTGTTGTTACACCACCTTTATAATCTTGCGGATCCGTTTCTTCCAATGCTTTTGCGCTGCGCTAGGATGGTATTTTGCAGAAGGTTAGTGGAACCGAGGTCCGGTCGATAGATAAACTCGATGACCTCTTTGTCTGTCGGGCAGAGCAGCGAGACTTCCCGTTTGCGTCCGGGAGACACCAAGACAGCGTCACAGCCCCCCAACACTTGGCTGATACGCCTGCTGTCATCTCGCGAGGTCAACACGTCGAGGCGATGCTCCAAACCGGCGGCGTTAAGCGAATTTTGTACTTTCGCGGCAAACACGTCTGAGATGCAGACCAGAGCCAGTTTGCTTTGCCGGGGAATCCTAGCAATTCGCACCATGGTCTCCAGCTGAGGCTCTAACGCTACCGCCAACAGGAGTTTGTCCGGACCAATGGCCGCGCGCACATCGCTCTCGTGAAAGAACGTCGTCACCACGATTTCCGCATTCTCGATAAGCTTTTGTGTTTCCGGCGTGGCCGAGAGTACTTCTTCAAGCAGCATCGGGCTAGCGCTTACCCCGCTGCCTAGTCCGAGGTGAGTTGAGAAATAGTCCACCTGTTCGCGATTGCACTCGACAAACACGATGCGCACTTCGCTGAGCAGGCGTTGCCTCTGCAGCGCTACGCGAGTAGCCGCCTCCATAAACTCATCACAGGCAAACCCTTCATCTAACGCCTGCCCCAGCGCATTCGACACTAGGGCCTCGAGCCTGTTACTCCGGCTGGCACTTAGGGCACTAGCGTCAGCCTTAGCCAAGAAGGTGCCTTTCCCCTGTAACGAAACTAAGATGCCCTCTTGCTCAAGTTCCCGGTAGGCTTGGCTCACGGTATTGCGACTGACCGCCAACAGTGTCGACAGTTCTCTCTCAGTCGGCAGCTTAAAACCCGGGGACCACGCGCCGCTCTCAGCCTGTTGTCGAATACTTGCTTTCAGTTGCACATAGAGAGGGACACCCGACTTCTTGCGGAGCTCCAACGCTACCATTTTATCACCTCCACTCGCCCTTATTGCACGATGGATTAGTCCATTAGTCCATTACATTCTACTATATTCTATCGTTCCGCGCATACTCCTGCTACAAAACAAAAAAAAGTGGTCGTGATTTTTACCGCCGCGACCACAGCTCGTACCAAACATGATTCCCTATGCCCTTTGTTCCCAATGCGGCGGCGCTATGCGCATCCGAGCCCCCGGTAACCACCAAACCGTGCTCACACGCCAAACCTAAGAGCTCTCGCTCGCGCGCTTCGTCATGGTCGGGGTGATACACCTCTATCCCTCGGAGACCTGCCTTTACCAGTGGTTTGAGCAGTAATTTTGCCAACGGGCCGGGATGCGCCCAAACCGCGACGCCCCCGCTCCCGACGATCGCTTTTATCGCCTCTTCCGGTAGCAGTTTATAACGCGGCACATAGGCAGGCCGTCCACGCTCAAGGTACTGGTCAAAGGCAGCGGCGAAGTTCCCGACATAACCTCTGTTAAGCAGAGCTCTCGCTACGTGGGGTCGGCCTAGCGAGTGAGCGTCGCCCTTGTTTTGGTCTGTCACCTCAGAGAGCGTCAAAGGTAAGCCTAACTCACCTAATCGCGCTACCATGCTCGCAATGCGAGTAGCGCGCTCCGCGCGTAGTTTGGCCGTCAGCGCAGTCAACTGCCGGTCACTTTGGCTGATCCAGTAACCTAGGATATGCACGTCCTTGTCGCACCACTCGGCGCTCAGTTCAATGCCGGGTAGCACGGCAAGACCATATGTGAGGCCTGCGGCAAAGGCTTCTTCCAACCCGACACAGGTATCGTGGTCGGTTAGCGCTATCCCTTGCAGTCCTCGTTCTTTGGCTTGCCGCACTATCTCACGTGGCGACTCTTTGCCGTCTGAAGCAGAACTATGAGTGTGTAGGTCTAACACGTTGGCGCTACCCTAGCACCGTCCGGATGACGCGCAAATGGTTTAGGCCCAGAACATCTAAGAGCGCCTCCTCACTATAGCCGCGCCTAAGCAGGGCCTCGGTCAGCGCGGGGTATTTGGTGACATCTTCCAGCCCCACTGGTGTGTGTGAAATCCCGTCTAAGTCTCCTCCCAGACCGACATGTTTGCTGTTCCCAAGTAGGTTGACGATGTGGTCGATGTGCGTAACTACATCGTCTAGGTGGGCCTCGCCATGTTCCACCAAAAATTCTGGGGCAAAGTTCATGCCCACAACCCCCCCGTTCGCCGCCAGAGCACGAATCTGTCGGTCGGTGAGGTTACGGACATGGCCGCAAACCGCGCGGGCATTGCTGTGGGAAGCGATAATGGGGTGTTTGCTTACCTCTAAGACATCATAAAAACCGGGTTCGGAAATGTGCGAGACATCGACAATCATGCCTAACCGGTTCATCTCCGCTACTACGCTGACGCCAAAGTCGGTCAGCCCACCGCCGCTCCGGCACTCTCCCACCCCTTCGGCTATTTGATTGCGTTCATTCCAAGTGAGTCCCACCGCCCTAACTCCCAAGCGGTGGTAAATGCGCAGCGCGGCTAGTTCTCCCTCTAGCGCCTCTCCTCCCTCGATAGAGATTAGTACGCCTATCTGATTGTTTGTCTTGACGAAATCTATATCGCTAGCCTTAAGGATTAACCTAAGCGTGTCTTGGTTAGCCTCAATCTCCTGATACAGGCAGTCTAGGAGCTGGAGTGTGCGCTTAACGGCGCGGTCGGGTTTGTATTCGGCACCTATGTAAGCGGCAAAGAATTGGACGTCCACTCCTCCCTGCCGCAGGCGGGGGATGTCTACGTGTTCGGCAAAGTGGAGTTCACCGAGGCGATATTCCCCGCGTGAGCCTAGCACCTTGAGAATGGTATCGCAGTGGCTGTCAATGACCAACGCACGCGAATGAAGCTCTGTAGTCATAAGCATTCCTCCTTGTCTTAGGGGACTACGGTCAGTATGCGCTCGGGCGTAACCACGGCGCGCCTAGTAGCTAGGTTAAAGCGGTACACCACGCCGGCAAGCACCTTCGGCCCCTCCGCAAGCTCAAAGCGCGCGGGCAAGCCGGTGGTAAATTTGCGCACGACCGGGGCTACAGCCACACCGAGCACCGAATTGTAAGGGCCGCACATCCCGGCGTCCGAAAGGTAGGCTGTCCCCTTGGGCAACAGACGTTCATCCGCCGTCTGCACATGCGTGTGTGTACCGACAAGCCCCGCGACTCTGCCGTCAAGGTAGTGCGCAAGGGCTAGTTTTTCGGATGTCGCCTCGGCGTGGAAGTCCACGAACGTTAGGCAATTCGCTGGTAACCCGGCTAACACTTTGTCCATTGCCTGAAAAGGGCAGTCTACAGGCGGCATAAACGTGCGGCCCAACAAGCTAACAACAGCTAACGGCACAGGGGGTGATCCCACCTCGGTCAGCATTACGCCGCTGCCCGGTACTCCGTTTGGATAGTTCACCGGACGCAAAACGCGAGGGTAGTCGTCGATGAACTCGAGAATCTCCTTCTTATCCCAAGTATGATTGCCGCCGGTAAGCACGTCGACGCCGATGTTTAGGAGCTCATCCGCAACATCGCGCGTCAGGCCGGTACCGTGCGCCGCATTCTCGCCGTTGGCAATGCAGTAGTTTATGGCGAATCGCGAGCGAAGCTGTGAGATAAGCTGGCGTACAACTTCCCTCCCAGGTTTCCCTACAATATCTCCAAGAAATAGCACATTGAACACATTCGCCCTCCGATTGCGGAAAAGCCGAGCTTGCGCTCGGCTTTCTCTACTTCGCTAGTTCCACAGCCCTAGTCTCTCTGATTACCGTCACCTTAATTTGTCCCGGGTATTCAAGCTCTGCTTCTATGCGCTTAGAGATGTCACGCGCAACCCGCACAGCGCCCAAGTCATCGATACGCTCCGGCTTCACCACGATGCGGATTTCGCGCCCGGCTTGGATGGCGTACACTTTATCCACACCGTCGACGGATGAGCCTATTTCCTCGAGCTTCTGCAGACGCTTAATGTAGTTCTCAAGGCTCTCGCGGCGTGCACCGGGCCTTGCGGCCGAGATTGCATCCGCTGCCGCCACCAGTACGGCTTCTATAGACTGCGCTTCCACGTCGCCGTGGTGCGCGGCAATGGCATGTACGACTGCGGGGTGCTCGCGGTACTTTTTAGCCATATCGGCACCGATTGTTACGTGCGGGCCCTCTACTTCGTGGTCAAGCGCCTTGCCGATATCGTGCAGAAGCCCCGCGCGCTTAGCGACATGCACGTCTACGCCCAGCTCCGCAGCCATCGCGCCGGCAAGGTGAGCAACCTCTAGCGAATGCTTGAGAACGTTCTGACCATAACTGGTGCGATAGCGCAGGCGCCCTAAGAGCTTCACGAGCTCTCCGTTTAGGCTGTGAATACCAACTTCAAAAACGGCGCGCTCGCCTTCCTCGCGAATGCGCTGCTCAACTTCCTTTTGCGCCTTCTCCACTACTTCTTCAATGCGGGCAGGATGAATGCGGCCGTCGGCGATAAGCTTCTCGAGGGCAATGCGCGCCACTTCACGCCGCACGGGGTCAAACCCAGAAAGGATTACTGCTTCAGGAGTATCGTCGATAATCAGGTCTATGCCGGTAAGCGTCTCTAGCGCACGAATGTTACGCCCTTCGCGCCCGATGATGCGACCTTTCATCTCGTCATTTGGCAACTCCACGACGGATACGGTCGTTTCGGCGGAATGGTCTGCCGCGCACCGCTGGATGGCAATCGTGACAATCTCGCGGGCACGTCTGTCCGCTTCCTCACGCGCCTCGGCTTCAACTTCCCTGATCAAGAGCGACGCTTCATGGCGAACCTCTTGCTCGACGTTTGCCAGCAATATAGCACGTGCCTCTTCTTGGGACAGCGCGGCCACCCGTTCGAGCTCAGCCTGCTGCCTCCCTACTAGCTCTTCGGCGCGCTCCTTTAGCCTGTTGAGCTCAGCTTCTTTGCGTCCCAGTTGATCGTCGCGACGTTCAAGCTGCTCAAGTTTCTTGTCAAGCGTCTCGTCCTTTTGCAGAATGCGACGTTCCAGTCGCAGAATCTCCGCCCGGCGCTCCTTAATGTCACGCTCGGCCTCTTGCCTGAGCCTATGCACTTCATCTTTGGCCTCAAGTATAGCTTCGCGCTTCTTGGCTTCCGCTTGTTTTTTGGCATCCGCGACGATGGTGTTGGCGACAACTTCCGCTTCTCCCGTGGCTTTTTCACTCACACGCTTGCGATATAGAAATCCGCCATATGCAGCGGCAGGTAAAGCTACCAATAGTATGGCAATAATCACAAATTCGATACTAAGCCCTCCTCTCCTAAAAATCTACAAAAAAAGACCGAGAACCCTCGGTCAGCTGAACGAAAGGTGCCTAGAGCGTTGCTACTCTCTGGCATCATTCTAGCCTTCAGGCTGTCCATTGTCAATACAAGTGTCGTCGAGTGCCCTTACCGCCGCGCGTATTTCCTGCGTTGAGAAGCCCTTGCGCCACAGATGTCTCTCAACAAAGGCCGCGTCCTTCCCCCGCGCAAACAAAGCCTGCGCCAAGCGCTGTGCTACTGCGCTGGCGTCGACTTGCTCTCGGTACGTCTTAACTGTATCTTCGATTAGTGCTGGCGGCAGACCGCGACTTTGGAGGCGCTGGCGAAACCGCAGAGCGCCGGCGGCAGGTTGTATGCTGGCATTCTCAAGTAGATTGGCGGCGACGCGGCTGTCGCTCATATACCCCTGCTCCACAAGTTCCTGACATAGCGCTCCGGCCTCGCACGGCAAATAGCCGCGCTGTAACAGCTTGTTGTAGAGCTCGCGACGCGTATGGTCGCGCCTAGCTAATATCCTAAAGGCAGTTTGGCGAATATCTTTACTCCTCAAACGTATCGCCGATGTTCTTAAGCGAGATGTTACCTGCGCCTAACTTCTCGCGAATGCGGGATTCCACCTTGCCGGCTATATCTTGACGCTCGCGCAAGTAATTCTTGGCGTTTTCTCTGCCTTGTCCTAACCTCTCGTCCTCAAACGAGTACCAGGCTCCGCTTTTAACGATAATGTCCATATCGGTAGCCGTATCGAGAATGCTACCCTCGCGGGAGATTCCTTCGCCGTACATAATGTCAAAATCCGCGACTCTAAACGGAGGCGCTACCTTGTTCTTAACGACCTTGACGCGCGTGCGATTACCCACTACATCCTGACCGGACTTAATGGATTCTGTGCGCCTCACCTCGAGGCGAATGGTGGCGTAAAACTTAAGGGCCCGGCCTCCGGGAGTCGTTTCTGGATTGCCGAACATGACGCCGACTTTTTCCCTTAGCTGGTTGATAAAGATGGCGGTAGTTTTGGATTTGCTGATGGCGCCTGCTAGCTTGCGCAGGGCCTGCGACATAAGGCGAGCCTGCAGACCAACGTGTGCGTCACCCATTTCTCCTTCAATCTCCGCACGCGGCACGAGGGCAGCTACGGAGTCCACCACTACGACGTCTACTGCGCCACTGCGCACTAGAGCCTCGGCTATCTCTAAGGCTTGCTCGCCTGTGTCGGGTTGCGAAACCAAGAGGTCCTCCAAGTTGACCCCTACTTTGCGAGCATAGGAAGGGTCGAGGGCATGCTCGGCGTCGATAAAAGCGGCTATTCCGCCGTTCTTCTGTGCTTCGGCGATGATGTGGAGGGCGACAGTCGTCTTACCGCTAGACTCAGGCCCATATACTTCAATTATACGGCCGCGCGGCACCCCCCCTACGCCTAAAGCAATGTCTAGCGACATGGCGCCGGTGCGAATAACTTCAAGTGCAGCTCTGTCACTGTCTCCCCCTAGCCGCATTACCGAACCTTTGCCAAACTGCTTCTCAATCTGATGCAACGCCATTTCTAGAGCCTTCTTTTTCTCCATCCCGCGCGCCTCCCATCCAGTACTGCTAGCATTATATACTAACGAACAATTGTTCGCAATAGCTACTTTTGCCTAAGCAGCGAGTGCAATAGCTCGAATGCGGCTAACGCGGCTTGCCGTTTGATGGCCGCGCGCTCTCCGCTGAAAAAAAAGCCGTAAACTTGCAGGCGGTCATCTACGCTTACCGCAATAAACACTGTCCCTATCGGCTTCTTTGCGCTTCCACCATCCGGTCCTGCAATTCCGGTGATGGCGATAGCCGTGTCCGAGCCAAACAGCGCTTTTACCCCACGCAGCATTTCCTCCGCACACTGCACGGAAACTGCACCAAAACACTGCAGCGTTTCTGTACGCACGCCAAGCAGCTGTACCTTAGCGGCGTTAGCATAGCAGGTAACTCCGCCTAAAAAAAAGCGCGAAGCACCGGGCACATCCGTAAGCGAGTGACCGAGGAGTCCACCCGTGCACGACTCGGCTATGGCTAAAGTCATGTTCCTGCCAGACAGCTCAAGGCTTAGTGCGCGCGCCGCTATTTCAAGTGTCTCCACAGCTAGGATACTTCCCGCGGTTGTCTTTCGCCTAGAATATCGCCGGCTGCGCGGAAGTAGTCAAGTCCGGAAGTAATTGTGAAAACAACGGCTACCAGAAGCGCGATGTCCTCAAAGGGGAAACCCACTAAGGAGAAGGGGTAATTGTTGACCATCACGGCTGTTATGGCCACGATTTGTGTTATAGTTTTGACCTTGGCAAACTTGCTCGCGGCCATAACTCTTCCCTCGGCCGCGGCGATGCTGCGGAGTCCGGTCACGGCAAACTCTCGCCCGATGATGACAATAGCTATCCAAGCCGGCAGGGCTGACATGGCCACCAAAGAAACTAGCGCCGACATGACCAGCAGCTTATCGGCGAGGGGGTCGAGGAGCTTTCCTAGATTGGTGACACTCTTTTGCTTGCGCGCTACATACCCGTCCAAACCGTCCGTCGCCGCAGCCAAGATAAAAATGCCTGCGGCAATAAACTCGCCATATCGCGCCTGTTCAAAAACAAAGAAAAGGAACACAGGCAAGAGAAATATGCGAGAAAGCGTAATCTTATTGGCGAGATTCACCGGCATACACCCCCAGCAAATCGTATTCCCGTACTTTCTCGATATGCGCGCGAATCAACTGCCCTTTGCTTGCCTTAACGCCGCGGACGTACACTGCTCCGTCGACTGAGGGCGCGTCTTTAGAGGCCCGCCCCTTAACCCCGTTACCTTTAGGCCACGCCTCTTCCACTAACACATCTACGGTGCGCCCGAGAAAGCGCTGATTTCTCTCGCGACTGATACTTTGTTGCAGAGTCATAAGCTCGTCGTAGCGGAGGTCTTTAGTTTCTTCACTGACTTGATCAGCCATAGACTCTGCGGGGGTTCCCTCCTCGCGCGAGTACTTAAACACACCCACGTGGTCAAACCAACCCTCTGCTACAAAGTCATAGAGTTCCGCAAACTCGGCTTCCGTTTCCCCCGGGAAACCCACAATAAAAGTAGTGCGGATGGTGACGTCAGGTATCTGAGTGCGGATCTGTGCAAGGAGCTCTCGTATCTCTGCCGGGGTGCCGCGGCGGTTCATGGCTGCGAGTATGCGCGCATTAATATGCTGCAGCGGCATATCTATATACTTGCAGACGCGGGACAGTTTGGCAATAGCATCTATCAGTTCGGGCGTAAAGCCGTCGGGATAGCAGTAAAGAATGCGCAGCCAAACGATGCCCTTAATCTGCGACAGCTCATTAAGAAGCTCGGGCAAGCGAGAACGTCCGTAGAGGTCGCAACCGTAGCGCGTCGTATCCTGGGCAATAAGGTTAATCTCTTTTGCACCGTTTGCGGCTAACGCGTTGACCTCGCGCACAACGCTCTCCATGCTCCGACTGCGGTACTTGCCCCGCACGTGCGGAATGACGCAGTACGAACAGAGGTTATCACACCCCTCGGCAACCTTCACGTAGACGCTGTACGCGTCTGTCGGTGTGCGTGCAATTTCGTCCTCGTAGGCATAGACTGCCTCGCCAACGGCGGTTATGCGTTCCCCTTGTATTGCCCGGTCGATTATTTCTGCAATGTCAGGGAAGCTCCCGGTGCCAACCACGGCGTCGATTTCCGGCATTTCCTGCATCAACTCGGTCGCATATCTCTGCGACAGGCAGCCGGTTACGACCAAAGCCTTACAGCGCCCCTTTTTAAGTCGTGCGGCGCAGAGAATCGCCTCGACGGACTCTTCTTTAGCCGCAGTGATAAAGCAACAGGTGTTGACAATTACTGCATCAGCTTGCGTGACTTCGGTGACTAATGTATTGCCCCGCTGGCAGAGCAAGCTCTGCATTAGCTCAGCGTCTACCTGGTTTTTGGCGCACCCTAGACTTATCGTCGCGATTTGCATGATGTCCTCCTCTGTTGTCGTTTTGCTGCAATGGGCGCACAGGGCCGGGCGGGACAAGGCATTTTGGCCCGTATCCTATCAAGTCATCCCGCCCGGCATCCCGCAAGGCTTTCCGCACCGTAGCGTGATTCTTAGGCAGGAAATACTGCAGCAGCGAGCGTTGGGCGTTTTTCTCGGCCGCACTCCGCGGCACATGTACGCTCTCCTGTGTAAGCGGGTGAATGCCCGTGTAGTACATAGCGGTAGAGAGTGACCCGGGAGTCGGTATAAAGTCCTGCACCTGCTCGGGTCGCAGGCGTTCATCCCGCAAATACTCCGCCATCTCTATAGCATCGTCAAGGGTGCTACCGGGGTGACTGGACATAAAGTATGGCACGACAAACTGCCGTTTGCCTAAACGCACGTTCACTTGTTCGTAGCGCCGTAAAAACTCCTTATACACGGCCTGCGGCGGTTTCCCCATGAGACGGAGCACTCTGGCCGATACGTGCTCCGGAGCAAGCTTGAGCTGACCGCTGACGTGGTGCTCACATAGTTCGCTCAGGAAAACGTCGTCAGCATCAAGGAGGACATAGTCAAAGCGCACGCCCGAGCGCACAAAAACCTTCTTCACGCCCGGAAGGTTTCGCACGGCGCGCAGTACAGCTAGGTACTCGTCGTGCCCGGCACACAGGTTACGACAAGGCTTTGGAGACAGACACTCCTTCCCGCGACAAGAGCCCTCTTCTGCCTGCTTGGCGCAAGCCGGCGTGTGAAAATTAGCCGTCGGGCCGCCGATGTCATGGATATAGCCCTTGAAGTTCGGCAAAGTGGTGAGCAAGCGCGCCTCCGCTACGATTGAGTCTAGGCTGCGCCGCTGAATGACCCGCCCTTGATGGGCGGTCAGAGCACAGAAAGAACAGCCGCCGTAGCAGCCGCGATGGCTCGTGATGCTAAACTCGACTTCATCGATGGCCTTGACGCCCGCTGCACTATAACTTGGGTGCGGTCGACGTGTAAACGGCAGGCCATAGACCCAGTCCATTTGCTCTATGGTAAGCGGCACGGGAGGCGGGTTGACGCAGACATAGGCGTTCCCGTGTAGCTGGGCGAGTGTGCTCCCGCCAAACGGGTTTTCTTCGTTACGCGCTAGGCGAAAGGCTTCGGCAAACTTGATTTTGTCCTCAACAATCGCCGCAAAACTTGGCAACAGGACAGCTTCTCTTGGCAAGGCAGACGACAAGTAACAAGCGCCGCGAATGTCGGAGTAATCCGTTAGGCCTTCCTTCAGCCGCTCGGCGACGCTTAAGAGCGAGAACTCGCTCATGCCGTACAAGAGAAGGTCTGCTTTGCTGTCAAGTAGCACCGAGCGGCGCAGTGCGTCTGCCCAGTAGTCGTAGTGAGCAAGGCGCCGCAAAGATGCTTCGATGCCGCCAAGAATAATCGGTAGGCCCGGCAACGCTTCTCGCGCACGATTGGCGTAGACGACGGAGGCTCGGTCAGGTCGTAGCCCGCCTACACTGCCGGGCGAAAAGTCGTCGACGCGGCGCGGTTTATGGGCCGCCGTGTAGTTAGCGACCATGGAGTCTAAGTTCCCGGCAGTAACCAGTACCGCGAGCTGTGGCCGACCAAGCACCTTAAAAGCATTTAGTTCACGCCAGTTTGGCTGCGCCACAATGCCAATGCGGTAACCGGCACCCTCTAGCACCCTAGCTACCAAAGCCGCGCCAAAGCTTGGGTGATCTACATAGGCGTCGCCGGTAATCAGGACAAAATCTAGTTCATCCCATCCGCGCTCTGCCATCTCCTGTTTGGACATCGGCAGCGGTCGGGACGCTTTGCCTCTACGGGTTAGGTTTGACAAAGGCATACTCCCTTACAGCTTGGGTTTGTGCGGGTAGCATAGAACCATTAACCACAATGTCCACAACCCTAGCTCTTCCTAGGCGCAACTCGATTCTTTCAGCGGCGCGAAACGTCCTTGCCTCACCGGTCATAAGCGTCATGGAACTTCGTTCTCCATCTACGTTAACCGAGAGCCAGCAACTCTCGGTGCGCACTCGCACTACTAATTCCAGAGGCCATTCTCTTACCTCGATTACGTCGCGGATTCCGACGCTCTCGCGCAGTGTCCATGCGGGAGCAGGCGGCGTCGGTGGAGGCGGCGGTGTGGGTGTTTCCGGTGGAGCGGTGGGCGGCAAAGTCACCTCCGGCGGGGGCAAAGGCGGGGGCGAGGGCGGCGAAGTCCAGTAGACGTAGTATAAGCCTGCGCCAAAGAGCGCCGTCAGCATAATGGCCACACCCGCCCACCGTCGCCACGGAACGGGTGGGACTGGTCTATAGGTAACGGAGGGGGTAGCTGTAGACGCGGTCAGCGAGGCAGTAGCAGACAGCGGCAACTGAGAGAAATCCACGCCGAGCTCCTCGCTCAAAGTGCGAAGAAAGCCACGCAGGTACACGGCTCCGACGGCTAGTCTCTCGACTTCACCTGCCTCGATAGCGGCAATAATGTGCGGCCTAATCTTGGTCTTCATGTAAAGGTCTTCGATGGACATGCCCTTAGCTTCCCGCGCCGCCTTAAGCACAGCACCTATTTCCTGCACTGTCTCACCTCCCTACGAAATGCCTGAACGCTTGGCTTGCTCTAAAATCCCCTTCACGAGGGAATGGTTTTTGTTGATGGTCCTTGGCTTACTGCCGTCTGCCGCACCGACAATGCCGGCCTCCTGCATCTGGTCAACGATGCGCGCGGCACGCGTGTATCCTAGGCGCATCCGGCGCTGCAACATCGAAACCGAGGCTTGTCCGGTCTCGACTACGACGCGCACGGCATCATCGAAGCGTTCGTCAAGTCCCCCCTCGCCCTCCCGCGCCGTATGGTCGACTTCTTCGAGGCGGTCAAGTGCTTCTACGTAGACTGCTTCACCTTGGCTGGAGACAAAATCTACTACTCGTTCTATTTCACGGTTTGAGATAAATGCGCCTTGCACGCGCCTCGCCTTGCTCTGGCCGACAGGTAAAAACAGCATATCTCCCCGGCCGAGGAGCTTCTCCGCCCCCATCGAATCTAAGATGACGCGCGAATCCACCGCAGAAGACACGGTGAACGAAAGCCGCGAGGGAATATTCGCTTTGATCAGCCCGGTAATGACATCTGTTGAAGGGCGCTGCGTGCCGATTACTAGGTGCATGCCGGCGGCACGCGCCATTTGGGCTAGGCGGCAGATGGCTTCTTCTACTTCATTGCGCGCTACCATCATCAGGTCGGCAAGCTCATCGATGACGATAAGGATGAGCGGCATCCGCTCGGTCCCCTTTTCCTTAGCGCGCTCGTTATACCTGTCAATATCTCGCACGCCGGCGCGCGCAAAAGCCGCATAGCGCTTCTCCATTTCGCCTGTCGCCCACTTAAGTGCGGCAGCAGCCTTTTTGGGGTGATTTAGCACGGGTGCAATTAGATGTGGCACCCCGTTGTAGGCCGAGAGCTCTACTACCTTAGGGTCAATCAGCATCAACTTCACTTCGTCGGGGCGCGCTTTAAACAGCACACTGCACACTAATGTGTTGATGCACACGCTCTTGCCTGTACCTGTGGCGCCGGCGATTAAGAGGTGCGGCATTTGCGCAAGATCCGCCACGACAGCGTTGCCCTCGATGTCTTTGCCTAGCGCCACAGTAAGGGGAGCCGTGGAGTTTATGTACTCTGTACTCTCTAAGACATCGCGCAATAAGACCGAACTGCGGGCTTTATTGGGCACTTCGATGCCTATGGCTGCTTTCCCGGGGATAGGCGCCTCAATTCGCACGCCTTCACTTGCTAGGCTCATCGCTAGGTCATTACTTAGCCCCGTCACTTTGCTCACTTTAGTACCGGGAGCCATCTGGATTTCGTAGCGCGTGCACGTCGGGCCGCGAGTCACGTCAACCACTTTGGCCCTAATCCCGAAGTTAGCCAAAGTCTCCTCCAAAATGCGAATGTTTTCTTTCTCTTCGCGGCTACCGCGCGCGTTGCTGGCCTTTAAGCCCCGATTAAGCAAGCTTAGATCCGGCAAAGTATAGTCGCACTGCGGCAGCTTCAACTGCTCCACGCGCTTGGCCAGAGGCTTGTGAACGGGCGCGTCGGGTAGTGGCGGCTCTGGGAGAGGTTCCTCTTGTAGCGGCTCCGGTAGCGGCTCAACTAACGTTGGTGGCATCTCGCTGGAAACCGCCGGCTCCGGTCTCAGGTGGGGCTTTGTTTGCAGGCTTTGACTTATTACGCGGTAGGTTTTGGCGCTCAGTGCGACACAGAAGCCGGCTACGGCCCGCAGTGATCCGCCGGTAAGCAAAAGCAAGCCAATCACAGCTAAGCTCCACACCAGAATCCAGGCGCCGAGGGCACCAAACAGGCTAAGCGACAACCGGCCGAGCAGCAAGCCCAAAGCACCGACTCCGCCGCTATTAGCGAGTGTCAGCAAGGGGCGTTGAATCGGCGGAATAAGCAGGTACAAGAACACCAAACCGGCAGAGACGAGCAACGCCAGGGACAGAACTACCTTAAGCGAAGCACGGCGCGTAAAGGTGATATAAGCGGCATAGTAAAGCATCGCCATCAGAAAGACCCATGCCCCCCTGCCGCCAAAGCCAAGCCCAAAAAGGTAGTTGCTGACCCGGCCCGCTTGTCCGGTAAGCTCGGGCCAGATCAGGCTGATTAGGGCGAAGATAGCGGCAACCAAGAGCAAGAGGCCACTCACCTCTTTGGGGAGGCCTCGGGCAGAGCGCGCTGCAGGGTGGCGGCGTGGCATGGGCAACCTCCTATCTCACCAGTAGCATAGTCAAAATACCGACAGCCCACACGTAGTAGGCAAAATAGCTGAGCTTGCCGCGCTTTAACATTTGTACAAGGCCTAGAATAGCCAGCACGCCGGTAAAAGCAGCTACTAGGACGCCCACAGCTATCCACGACAAAGGCACTGTAAAACCCACGTCGAGCACAGCAGGTATCTCAAGCAGCGATGCCCCTAAAATTGCCGGGATTGACAAAAGAAAAGAGAAGCGCGTGGCAGTCTCGCGGTCGTAACCGAGGAAGAGCCCGGTACTAATGGTGAGGCCCGAGCGCGATATGCCTGGCGTAATAGCCAAGCCCTGGGCTAGGCCGACCGCTAGGGCATCTCGAATACGCATATCCCAGAGTGTCTTCGTCCCCTGCAGGCGGCTAACCACAAGCAAGATAATGCCGGTAACAATTAAAGCAAAACCAACAAAGCGCGGCGCAGAGAAGAGAGCAATAAACACCTCTTTTAGCCCTACGCCAATTAAGCCCGTGGGCACGCTAGCGAAGAGGAGCAGCAGCACCAGACGCCTATACAGCCTAATTTCGTCATCCTGCATGCCGCTTGGCACAAAACCCACGAAACTAAGGCAGGCTACCAGTAGCTGCTTAATGTCCCGTGCGAAAACGATGCATACCGAGAGCAATGTCCCAAGGTGCAACGCGACCTCAAGTGCTACGCCCGGAGCCTGTACACCCAAAAGATGCTGTCCCAACACCAAGTGCCCGGAGCTAGAGACGGGGAGAAATTCGGTAAGCCCTTGGATTACAGCGAGAGTGACAATGTCGCCGAGCGTCAACGCGTTCGCCCCTTTCGTACTAAAAGCATTATACCACAGGGCTTAACAGCGCTGTGGTATAAGGGACAAAAAGAGAAAGTGAATTCTCAAATCACCCTCCCCGGCGAGAACTCGGGCGAGAGAAAATCGCGGGGGTTGGTGCTAAGCAACTGCACTATCTGGTACTTTCCGTCCGGCAGCGGCAGAACGCGCAAGCGTCTGCCGCGATATGCTATCTCGTGCAAGGGGGGCACTTTGTCAAGTTCTGCGAGTATGATCTCCTCGGGGATGATGGTGTATAGCATCAGTGTTCACCTCGCGCGAGCGAGCGCAGTTTGGCGAGGGCCTCCCCCAGTCCGCCTACGCTGTCGATTAAGCCTGCGTTTACTGCTTCCTTGCCGACAACCACGGTGCCGATATCGCGCGCTAACTCCCCGGTGCGAAACATCAGCTCGCGGAAGCGCTCGGTGGTGATGCGACTGTTGCTGACTACAAAACGCACTACACGCTCCTGCATCTTGTCGAGATAGTCAAAGGTCTGTGGCACACCGATGACGAGTCCCGTAAGCCGTATGGGGTGAATAGTCATCGTAGCCGTTTCGGCGATGAAGGAGTATTTCGCTGCTACCGCAATAGGCACACCAATGGAGTGCCCTCCGCCCAAAACTAAGGAGACTGCGGGCTTGGACATGCTCGCGACCATCTCGGCAATAGCGAGCCCAGCCTCCACATCGCCGCCCACGGTGTTAAGGATTAAGAGCAGGCCTTGAATCTTTGGGTCTTGTTCTATAGCCACCAACTGGGGGATGATGTGCTCGTATTTGGTGGTTTTGTTTTGCGGCGGCAGAATCATATGTCCTTCAATCTGCCCCACAATGGTCATGGCATGAATGTTGCTTTCATTGGATGGCAGTTGTGTCTGCCCTAATCCTTGGATTACCTCTAGGTTCGTACCGCTGTCCTTGTTCTCCTGCTGCTCTGAAAACACCACTTCTCCTCCTCTTGCACCACACCCCTAGTGTGCCTGAGGCTTCCGGAGAAAATGCAGTGTTACGCCTTGCCGACTGCCTGCAGGGCTTGCTCGACAATCTCGGCCTCCGCTTTGCTGATGGAGTAGAGAGGCGGCCTAAGAGCCCCTCCCGCTAAGCCGAGGCGGTTTAGCGCCCACTTTAGCGGTATGGGACTTGTCGTGCAGAACAAGGCCTTAAACAGCGGGAAAACCTTTGCGTGCACTGCCTGCGCTTGTTTGTAGTTGCCCGCGAAATGGGCGCGGAGCATCTCTGCAATCTCCTGCCCAATGATGTGGGAAGCCACGCTTACCACGCCCTCTGCCCCTACAGCTAGCATAGGCAGTGTCAGTGAGTCGTCCCCCGAGTAAAGGACAAAATCTCTACGTACCGCACGGATAATCTCGCTGACTTGGTCTAGGTTGCCGCTCGCTTCCTTGATGCCTAGGAAAGACGAAGCCTGCGACAGCCTCACTACAGTAGACGGTAGCATGTTGCAGCCGGTACGGCCGGGAACGTTGTAGATGAGAATGGGAACGTCGACAGCGCGCGCCACCTCTGTGAAGTGATGATACAGGCTGTCTTGCGGCGGCTTGTTGTAGTATGGAGTCACTACCATTATGCCGTCGGCACCTGCGTCTACCGCAGCACGCGCTCCTTGCAGTGTATCGCTAGTTGAGTTTGTGCCCACGCCCGCGAGCACCTTAGCTCGCCCGCGGCATACATCTTGGGTTAGCTCAATCAGCAGGACGCGTTCGGCGGCAGAAAGAGTAGGCGACTCGCCCGTCGTGCCAGATACGACAATGGTTTCCGTGCCTGTAGCAATAAGGTGTTCGGCTAGGCGTCTGACGCACCTTTGGTCAAGATTCCCTTCCTCGTCAAAAGGGGTCGCCATGGCGGTGAGCAGGCGTCCGAAATGCATTAGATCCATCCTTTCTTCTACTCTGTGTTTAACCCGAAGTGCCGATGCAAGGCTTTAGTAGCCGATTCAACATCTCCTTGGTCAATCAAGACCGAGATTGTCAAGTGCGAGTCGCTCGACTGCAGAATACGTACCTGTGCTTCGCGCAATGCGGCAACGACACGCGACATCACCCCGGGCACCCCGCGCATACCAGTGCCGATGACGCTCACCTTTGCGCAGCCACAGCGGAAATCCGGCGCGAGCGGCAAGGTCTCTAGCGCAGCACGCGCTTTCTCAACATCTTCTTCCGGAATGATAAAACGCTTAACTTCCGGACTAACGTTAATGAGGTCTACACTGACGCCTGCTCCTGCCAGGCGGCTAAAGATGTCAAGCTCAAGTGCTCCGTCGTCGCTAGGCGTGGCGATGGACACGCGTGCTACTTTAAGAATGTGGGCTACGGCCGTGACCGGTCGGCCGCGTTTGTTTTCATAGAGGACGGCGTTGGCAATCGTTGTCCCCGGCGCGTCTCCACATGTGCTCTTCACGACCAAAGGAATATTGCGCTGCATGGCCAGCTCGACTGCCCGCGGATGAATGACTTTTGAGCCTTGGGAGGCCATCTGAAACACCTCTCCGTAATCTAAGAAGCTGAGCACTTTGGCTTCAGGCACAAGACGAGGGTCAGCTGTCATAATACCTTCTACATCGGTGTAGATCTCTACGTTAACAGCGCCTAAGGCCACGCCTAGCGCTGCCGCTGTAGTGTCGCTCCCGCCCCGCCCTAGGGTTGTGATGTTTCCTTCACTGCTTGCTCCCTGAAAACCTGCTACCACAGGTACGATCCCTTGTTTCAGGAGGCTTAGCACGAAGGTCGGGTCTACTGCGGTTATTCTAGCGTCCCCAAATGAATTATCTGTCATGATACCTGCCTGCCAGCCGCTAAGTGGCAGGGGGTTAAGCCCGGCCTTGCGTAAGGCGCTAGCCATCACGGCAACCGAGATAAGCTCTCCGCAGGCCATCACTAAATCCCGGTCACGCGCGCTAGATACTCCCGCTTGATTTACCAGGGTCAGCAAAGTATCGGTAGCATACGGTTCGCCTAGGCGCCCCATCGCCGAAACCACGACTACGACTTCATGCCCTTTCGCCTTAACCCCGCGCACCTTGCTGACCACGTGCTCGCGCATAGCGGCTGTAGCTACGGATGTCCCTCCAAATTTTTGAACAACAATTGCCATTGTGTGCCTCCCGTCCTCCCGCTAAGTCCTCGATACCAGTACAGGCTGAAGCTGAACGCCAGCGAGCGCCATTTCCGCCGCCTTGGGGATGAGCTCCATCGCTGCGACCAGTGAGTTTGGTTTGACTTCCGGATTGTCTTGGCCATAGGGAACGAGAAAGATGTGCTTGGTGCTCTGCAAGCGAGCTAAGTTCACGGCGTTTTGTCCAAGCCCATCGTTAGTGGATATAGCTATAAGTACCGGGCGCAGGTTGCGCAGGTGCGCTTTTACGGCCATAGTCACGCTCGAATCTGTAATACCGCCCGCTATCTTAGCTAGAGTATTGCCAGTACATGGTGCCACGATAACTAAGTCGAGCAGTTTCCCGGGGCCGATGGGTTCTGCCGCCGTAATTGTATCGATAATCTCTGGCGCCCCGCTTGCCGCAAGAACTTGGCTTCGCCACATTTGTGCACGGCCAAAGCGGGTATCTGTGCGCGCGGCCGTCTCACTCATAATGGGCACAATCTCCGCACCGCCCTCACGTAGGCGCAGTATCTCAGGCACCACGGCTGCGAATGTGCAGTAGGAACCGGTTAACGCGAAACCAATTCTCTTGCCCTTCATTTTACCTCTCCTCCGGTAGATTTTCTATGATTATGCGCGGCAATACCCGCCCCAAAATGTGCCCGGCGGTCTCGGGAGTGAACTTCCCCGGCAGACTCGGAGCCAGTATGGCGGTGCGACCTAGCTTCTTGGCGGCCTGATAGTCGACGCCTCCGGCGCCGGAAGCTATATCGATAAGGACACTGTCTCGGCGCATACAGACTAGCACGTCTTCCGTAAACACCAGAGCGGGCACTGTGTTAAAGAGGAAGTCATAACTGCCAAGTCCGCGCGACATATCGCCGATATGTTGCGGGCTGTGTCCTGCTGCGAAAGCTTGGGCCAGCGCCCCCGTCTGTCTGGCTGCCACCGTAACGTGCGCTCCCATGCCTTTAAGGAGCGCGGCAAGGGTGATGCCGCAGCGGCCGTAGCCTACTACCAGTGCTCGGCTACCGTGAACTGTTTTGACCGCCCTATCTTGCGCTAGGCGCACGGCACCTTCCGCCGTGGGCACAGAGTTTAGGTAGGCTAGCTCGTCGTCTGCGCCGATTTCGCAGATTCGCCAACCATTGACGGCACCTAACTCACGCAACTGTGGCCTTGCCACTCCCGTCAGCACTAATAGACCGCGTGAGGACAGCGTGTGGTCTAGGACGAGCGGCGCGTCGTCGTAATACGATTGCACGCGGCCTTTGGCATCCATACCTGCCATCGGCAGGAGCAAAGCGTGACACGCCCTAATGCCTGCGAGCAAGTCCACCGGAACAACGTCCAGATAACAGGGAAGGCGCGTGAGTCCCACTGCTAGGATTTTTGCGCCTGCCTGCAGCAAACTCGGCAAATAGTACTCAGTTCTTCTATCACCGCCGACAATTGTAATTGCTAGACCCGCCAGCACAGCGCTCATAGGTTCTCCTCCCTTTTGGCGTCTACCACCACTATATGACAGCCAGTGGGAGATGGTGAAATTGAAGAGGCCTGTAAGTTTGGCTTACAAGCCTCTACGACCCACGTCGATGATGATCATATCCTGGCCGACCTTCTTTACGGAGTGCCACGAGAGCGTTATTTCCTGTCCGCCCTTAACCATTCCCAAGAAACTACGTCTGACTATTACCACGGACAGAATCTTTCCCGTGCGAGCGTTGACGATGAGGTCGCTGTCCCCGAGCAACCCAAGCCGCGACCCATCGTGTGTGTTAATGATTTCTTTACCGGCGAGCTCACTAAACCTCACAGGCATCACCTCATCACCATCTTATGAGCAGGATGAGGCGGCCAATACACAATCTCGTCAGCTACGCAGAACCTCTGCAAGATTGGGTAGTTCTGCCGTAGGACCTAAGGCGCACAGCGTGAGCTGGTCAAGCGCAAACACACGCTTAGCTAGTGACTGCACATCTTCTAACGTCACTGCCCCAATGCGCTCGAGAATTTCGCCGGTATCCTGAACTCGCCCGATCAGGAGAAGGCCTCGCCCCATGCGGCTCATGCGGTTAGCCGTGCTCTCTAGCCCCATTACTAATGCCCCTTTGACCTGCTGCCGCGCGCGGCTGATTTCTGCCTCGCTCACCGGAGTGTTCTTCATGGCCGTAAGCTCGCGCCCAATGGTCTTCAGGAGAGTGGTAGTGTTGCGGGCAGAAAGTCCGGCATAGACGGCAAAGTAGCCGGCCGATACAAAGGATGCGCTGTATGAGTAAATGCTGTAGGCCAGACCAAGCTCTTCTCGGATTCCCTGAAAGATGCGCGAGGACATGCCGGCACCGAAAATGTTGTTCATAATGTTCATAGTGTAGATGTCCTTGTCGCTCCACGCTACACCCGGAAACCCCAGACAAAGGTGAAGCTGCTCAATTGGGCGCTCAATAATACTGACGCGCTCAGAATAAGGCAGATTATCTATAGTGTCGCTGACACACACGCCTTGACTCTCGAGGTGAAAGTGTAACTTCACTAAGCGCGCGAGTTCGTCGTGGCTTACGTGCCCACAGGCTGCGACGACGATATTCTCTGGGCAGTAGTGTTTGGCGTAGAACTGGCGGCAGGTCTCTACGGTAATGTCTGAGATGCTCTCACGCGACCCAAGTATGGGCCGCCCCAAGGGGTGATACGGCCAAATGGTGCCCGCTAGTTTGTCATGAATCAGTTCATCCGGCGCGTCCTCGTACAGAGAAATCTCCTCTAGGACGATTTGCTTTTCGCGTTCGAGGTCCTCCTCGGAAAAGAGTGGCCTGCTAAGCATGTCCGATAGAACTTCTACGGCTAACGGCAAATGCTCATCCATTACCTTGGCAAAGAAGCAGGTGTATTCTTTCGCTGTGTAAGCGTTGAGTTCGCCACCGACATCGTCAAATGCTTCGACAATGTCGCGCGCGCTGCGCGACTCTGTCCCTTTGAAAAACATGTGCTCTAAAAAGTGTGACATACCCATCTCCTCGGGTGACTCGGCAAAGGTACCGCATCTCACCCAGAAACCGATGGTCACCGTCTGTACATGGGGTATGTGTTCGCTGGCTATTCTTAAGCCTGAGTCCAGTTTAGTTACTTGCATGCTTTGACCTCCGTTACTGAATTTGCCTATTCACGCAAATTCAAGGGAACCCTGCTCAGCGTGACACCGCGATAAAAGCGGCGAATGATGCCCTGGTAATCCACCCCGGCTTGCGCTAGACCGAACGCCCCCCACTGCGACATACCTACGCCATGCCCGAAACCTGAGCCGGCAATCTCTACAGACGCGGGCCTAGCCGGTAGAAGGTTGAAATATGCTCCGGCCAACCTACCTGTTTCCAGACGAAAGGAGGAAAGCCTTGGCGTCCCGCGGAAGGGAAGTCGGAAAGAATCTAGCACCAGTATATCAAACTTGGTACTCCGCATCTGTGCCCTGTCTAAGGCGCCCCTAAGGTCAGAAGCAGGAATGTCTACGGAGCCAAGCAGTGAAGTGACGCGTACTGAGCGAACATGCCCGGCATCGACGTGTTCCGCAATCGCTACGCCAAAGACATGAGCTACGTTGATTTGACGTGCTCGCAATCGCCGCTCAAAGTCCCCTATAGCCACACGGTGTGTCCACGTTAAGGGCGGCTCCTCAGGTATGGGAACGCCGCGCAGATATGGAGCTACCCCGCCCCAGACATGTTCGCTGTTGCGCGTATGCCCCCCGGCATGGGCGTGATACACAGCGTCGATCACAGCTCCGGCGTAAGTAATCACCATCCCGCTTGTTGCGGTTACAGCTTGCGTGCTGCGCGGGTGTTCGCTGCCCTTAGCATGATAGGCTTGGCAGTGCACCGTACTGCAAAGGTCGAACCCGTCATGACGATGGCGGTTCTGCTGCCTTACCGCATATGACCGAGCTGCTAAGGCTTGGGCTTTGAGTGCGTCAAGCGGCCACGCCGCAGGCATTTCGTTTGGGACTACGCCTAGCAAGTACTCCTCAAGCGGCAGGATGTTAATCGAGGTGAGCAGCCCCCGCCGATTAGGGTTAAAGACGATGACCCCTCTAAAGGACGCGCCGTCCACTCTAACCGGCTGCCTGTCTCCGCCAAAGCGCAGGGAGTGGTCGCTCAAGCGAAGCACCCTGCCCCCCGGCAACGTAAGCTCGAGCCGCGAAGGAGAGTCGGCGGCTTTCACCGGCACATAGACCGTCTCAGTTTCCCAGAGGATTTCCACATCATTCTCTAAGAGCGCTAGCGCATGTCTATTTCCGATGCTCACTATCTGCGTGGGATAATGATGAAGAGAAGCGCGCTGCAGGTAGATAGCCGTTGACTTTGCCGGCACGGTAGCGATGCTTACGCGCGGTGCGACTAGCCTTAAACTAATCGTCTCCTGCGCAGGCCAAGCAAGCGCATGCACACCTTGTCCGTCGCGCCAGGCAATGCGCTCGGCGCCGACACGCGCAGAGAGATGTCGTTCGTTCCACCCTATGCTAACCTGTGCATTCGCTTCTTCTGGCAGCATCAGGCATACAAGTAACCCTAGGAACAAAAAGAGAAACTTCACGGTCTGGCCTCCCATACGTCCTCTGACGGTACTGCAGACAGCAAAGTACTTACAGGTACTAAGGCGTACCCTTGACCAAGGATTGCCGGAATCAATTTCGCCAATGCACCTGGCGTCTGTTCAGTCGGGTGCATAAGCACAATGGCTCCGTTGTGGACTCTGCCAAGCACGCGCTTGACTATTCTCTCTACACCCGGGCGCATCCAGTCCGCAGTGTCTACACTCGAGAGCACGGTGATGTACCCGAGCTCGGCTGCTATTCGCACTATACGCTCGTTAAAGTCGTTATAAGGGGGGCTAAAGAATGGCACCGGAACATTCCCAACTGCTCTCTGAATGGCCGCCGTAGTACGGAGAATCTCCTGCCTTATCTCCTCATCCGAAAGCTTAGGCAGGTGTGGGTCCGAATATGCATGGTTGCCAAACTCGTGCCCGTGGCGCTCTATCTCTCGCACAAGTTCCGGGAACTTATCTGCCCAGCGGCCGACGATAAAGAAAGTCTTGGTTAGATTATACTGCGAAAACAGGTCGAGGACTTCCAGCAGTTCTTCGTTCCCCCACGCGACGTTCACGACAAAAGCAATCTGTCGCTTGGCTTCGTTGCCGTGAAAGATGGGCCTGTCGAGCGCCGGGGGCTCGGGCAACAACAAGCGCCAGGCGAAACTAACTGCTTGGTTAGGGTGCGCCGCTAAGCACAGTGCGAGGGTCGCAGCAACATCGACTTCTCTGCCTGCCAACCCAGGGACAACCCCTCCGGTACGCGGGTCTACCTTAGGCGAGAGAGGGGCGCGGTACACTTCGGTCGCTAAGACAAGCACTAGTTCGCTTAGGCGATCCTCCGTGTAGCCCCCAATATCCCGCCCGTCGAGCGTTACGCCGCGCGCCACGCGGAGCGTGTGTTGTTTGATAGGGCGCACCTCAAAGTAGACGGTGCCAATGAAGACACTAAGCAGCATCAGCAAAGCAACTCGTTTCATAGACCCGAGCCTCCTTGCTACGAGTCTATGCGGGTTCTTCGTCCCCTATTTGTCGGGCTGTCTGACCTCTTTAGTTTGTGTGGGCAACAAGTCCTTGCGCGAGGCCCCGATGCGACCCATGCGGTCAACTTCCGTGATCTTAACCTGTACCCTGTCGCCGACGTTGACAACGTCCTCAGTGCGCGCTACGCGCTCATGTGCCAGTTGAGAAATGTGTACCAGTGCTTCCTTGCCGGGCATCAGTTCGACAAACGCCCCATACTTCTCTACTCTCGTTACCTTGCCTGTGTAAATCTCCCCTACGGCCATTTCACGCACGAGGTCGGAGATTATCTCCTTCGCCCGCATCCCTTGTTCGGCGTCTACTGCCGCAATGAAGACCCTGCCGTCGTCCTCAATGTCAATCTTGACGTTGGTTTCTTGGATGATCTTGTTAATCATCTTGCCGCCGGGTCCGATGACATCCTTAATTTTGTCGACCGGAATAGTGAGCGTGAACATGCGCGGCGCGTAGGGGGAAAGCTCGGCGCGGGGGCTAGACAAGACAGAGAGCATTTTCTCCAGGATGAAGAGTCTTCCTTCCCTAGCCTGAGCTAACGCCTCGCCAAGAATCTTCTCGTCCAAGCCGCTAATCTTGATGTCCATCTGCAACGCGGTTATACCTGTAGCCGTCCCCGCAACTTTAAAGTCCATGTCGCCGAGGTGGTCTTCCATGCCCTGAATATCTGTCAGTACAACGTAGGCGCTTCCTTCTTTAACTAAGCCCATGGCCACCCCTGATACGGGGGCCTTAATCGGCACGCCTGCGTCCATCAGCGCGAGTGAGCTGCCGCAAACGCTAGCCATAGACGAAGAGCCATTCGACTCCAGTACCTCAGAGACCACACGCACCGTATAGGGGAACTCCTCTTCGGTCGGGATGACGGGTAACAAGGCCCGCTCCGCTAGCGCGCCATGTCCGATGTCGCGACGTGATGGACCCCGCTGTGGGCGCGTTTCTCCGACACTGAAAGATGGGAAATTGTAGTGGTGAAGGTAGCGCTTAGACTCGTCAATGCCTAGGTCGTCGATAATCTGCACGTCGCCCATGGCGCCTAATGTTACCGTGGAAAGAACTTGCGTCTGGCCTCGTGTAAAGAGCGCCGAGCCGTGCGTGCGCTTAAGTACCGGAGCCTCGCAGCTGACAGGCCGTATTTCCTTCAGACTGCGTCCATCCGGCCGGAAGTGCTCCTGTGTTATGGCCGTGCGGACGAGGTCCTTAAGTAGATTGTCTAGGATTTCTTTAATTACCTTCCCTTGTTCGGGATAGAGGGTCGAGAACTTAGCCAAAGAGTCCTGCATCACCTGACCTATGTTGGCTTCGCGCGCTAGTTTGTCGGCGTTTTGGATAGCGGCGCGCAGCTTGTCTGAAGTATAGGCGCGGACTTCTGCCGTAAGCTCTGTTGGCAGGGAAGAAAGCGCCACTTCTACCTTAGGACGTCCGACCTCTTGCCGCATGGAGTCTATGACCGCGACAATGCGCTTAATCTCCTTATGCCCGGTCATAATGGCTTGCAGCATTTGTGCTTCGCTTAGTTCGCCTGCCTCGGCCTCTACCATCATAATGGCGTCCCGCGTGCCGGCCACTACTAGATGCAACCTGCTTTTTTCGGCTTCGGCGAGAGTTGGGTTGATGACAAACTGATCATCAATGAGTCCTACAACTACCCCGGCTATGGGGTCGTGGAAGGGAATATTGGAAATGGATAGCGCAGCCGACGCTCCAACTAAAGCCGCGATTTCCGGCAAGTTGTTCTGGTCGACGCTTAGCACTGTCGCCACCACTTGCACGTCGTTCCGAAATCCGTCGGGGAACAAGGGGCGCAGTGGCCGGTCAATTAGGCGGGCGGCAAGTATGGCTTTCTCACCCGGGCGTCCTTCGCGCTTTAAGAAGCCGCCGGGTATCTTACCTACCGAATAAAGCCGTTCTTCGTAGTCGACTAGCAGAGGGAAAAAGTCGATGCCTTCGCGCGGCGCGCGAGACATAGTGGCAGTCACTAAGACGCTGGTGTCGCCATAACTCACGAGCACCGCGCCGTTAGCTTGTTTGGCAAGGCGACCTGTCTCAAGCGTCATTTCGCGTCCGGCGACAGGGAGCGAGTATTTCTTCATATGCAACCTCCTTCTCGTAGTATGGCCAATAAGTACAGTAAAAAGAAAAGCGGGTTCCCCGCTTTCCTATTTAGCGTATTCCAAGTTGCTCTTTGATGCTGCGGAATCTCTCGATATCTCTGTCCTGCACGTAGTTAAGGAGCTTCCTGCGTTGGCCGACCATCTTAAACAACCCACGGCGCGAGTGATGGTCCTTCTTGTGCACCCTGAGATGCTCAGTCAGCTCGTTGATGCGTCCCGTGAGAATAGCAATCTGCACCTCGGCGGAACCGGTGTCCTGCTCATGTGTGCGGAACTTGTCGATGATTGAGCGTTTCTTTTCCTGACTAATCATTGCTTCACCTCCTAATCGTAGTGGAACCTGCTCTGCAAGTTCACATTATCCATGTGCCAAGTGAGCCGTCGGAGTAGTCGGCAAACCTAGCCACAGGTACGGCTCATTCTAGCACTTTGCGCAAGAATAGGCAAGCGTGCGCGCGCGGGCAATATCCTGCTCGACTTGCTCACGCAGCTCATCCGGGCCCGCAAACGTTCGTTCGGGTCGCAGATAGTGCACGAGTTCAACTTCTAGTTCCTGCCCATAGAGGTCGGTGCGTTGACTTACCTCAAGGAAGTGCGCCTCCAAACCGAGGTTAGCGGGCGGGAATGTAGGACGAATACCTAGGTTGGCAACACCAAAACCTAGTTCGGCCGACCAAACCAGGTAAACTCCAAACGGAGGCAAGACCTGCTGCCGGGAAAGGGAGACGTTTGCGGTTGGGAAGCCAAGCTTCCTGCCACGGCCGTCACCCGCTGCGACCTCCCCTTGCAGAGAGAAGCGCCTGCCCAAGCAGTCTGCCGCTAAGTCTAATTCCCCCTGTTCGATTAGGCGACGCACCCGGGTGCTACTCACTACCTCTCCCGCCACAACGACGGGGGCAATCTCATGTACCGAAAACTGATGCTTCGCGCCAAGACGCTTAAGCAGCGCAATGTCGCCCACGGCTCGATGCCCGAAGGTGTAGTTAAATCCGGCGACGAAGTTCGGCGCGGTAAAAGTTAGTAGCAGTACTTCCAGAAGAAAACGTTCCGGAGAAAGGGAGGCAAAGTCCGGCGTAAAGGGGTGTTCGATTAAAATGTCTATCCCGCAGCCTTCGATAAGCTTACTGCGCTGGCTTTGTGTCGTAATTGCCCCGCTGCCATTACGCCCTGTCACCATACCGGGATGAGGGTAAAACGTAAACACGGCCGACAAACCCATAGCCTGCTTTGCGACAGCAGAGGCATGGCGCAATATGGCTTGGTGCCCGACATGTACGCCGTCAAAGCTGCCTAGGGCCACCGCCGAGATATGCATGTCACTAAGCCCCTCTAGGCTTGCAGTTTTTAACACTTAGGGTTCTCCTCTCTAGCCAAAACACGCGTCGGTATAATAAGGCCTAGTCGGCTGACTGCGAGCCCGAGACAGCGCGAGCCTGCAAACACGGCAAACTCCCCTGCCGGCAAGTCTGCCATGGCAATGCGTTGCCCACACAAAAATCTTGCCCCGGCAGCCTCATCAACTACTACTCTGGGAAAGGACTGCAAGAAGTTCTCAATCGCAGTAATATGCTGGGCCGGAGCGCACTTAAAGTCGCCTAGGGTGACGCTGTCCCTAAGTTCAAAGGGGCCGCTCTTGGTGCGCGTAAGTCTTCCCATACACGCGGCAACGCCTAGATTCGCGCCGATGTCTCGGCAGAGGGAGCGTATATATGTGCCCTTAGAGCAAGATACTCTGAGTTTCGCTATGCGCCTAGTTCCGTCCTCATACCACGCTAGCATATCTATGCGACGGATTTCGACCCGGCGGCGTTCGCGCGCAATCTCCAAACCTTGCCGAGCCAAATCGACCAGTTTGCGCCCCTCTACTTTTATCGCCGAGAACATGGGTGGCTCCTGCCAAATCTCCCCGACAAAACGCGGCAGCAGCGCTGTCAGATGGAACTCGGTTAGGTGACTAGCATCATCCGTCGCTACGACAGCACCAAAAATGTCCCACGTAGCGGTGGCCACGCCTAGTATGAGCTCTGCTTCATACTCTTTGACATCCCCTTCGACAAAGGAGATAAGCCGCGTAGCTTTCCCTACAGCTAGCGGCAGTACGCCCTCGGCATCAGGGTCAAGCGTGCCCATGTGACCGATTCTCCGTAGTCCAAGTATGCGCCGCACCTGAGCTACAGCGTCGTGTGAGGTCATGCCTGCCTCTTTATATAAATTAATGAAGCCATCAACCACAGGAGAGCACCTGTTTCACCGCTGCGAGTACGGCAGCGCGGACATCCGATATGGGCAAGTGCAGGGTGCATCCAGCCGCATTGGGGTGGCCCCCTCCGCCAAAGCTGACCGCGACGACCGAGACATCGCAGTTGCCACGCGAGCGCAGGCTGACCTTAGTTATGCCAGCCTGTACGGCGCGCAGGAGCACGGCGATTTGTGTCCCCGGCACGGCCCGCGCATAATCAATCATCCCTTCCATCTCTGTATCGTCTACGCCGCAGCGCGAGAAAACAGCAAAGGGAATTTCCATCACCGTTACCCTACCATCGCACTCCTGCGTCAGAGTGGAGAGAGCCTCGCGCAAAAGGCAGAGCTCGGAGAGCGTTTTGCGTTCTAGGCAGTACTCGACAATTAAGCGCAGGTCGGCACCGGCATCGAGTAGCTTAGCCGCGTCGCGCAGTACCGTAGGGGACGTATTGCCGTGGCGAAAGAAGCCCGAATCAGTGGCTAACGCGGTATAGAGGCAAGTAGCTGCCTCCGGCATGACAACCCAGCCCGCCCGCTCAGCCAAGGTAAGGACTTGTTGCCCGACAGCTGCGAAGCGCGGGTCTACCCACGCTGTGCCCAGCGTTCCTTGATTTGACTGGTGATGGTCGATGTTAATGAGCACAACGCCGCCGCGGGCCTCCTCATGGTCTTCCCTGCGTAGGAAGGACTCGTTAAAGCCGGTACGGCGCACATCCGTACAGTCCATGACCACGACTACGTCCCAATGAGTCGGGAAGTCTTTGGTTTCGGTAATCACTGCACCTACACCGGGCAGAAAGCCGTAGCGCGCCGGGACTTTCTCCACCGAGACGACGTGGGCGTTCACACCTTGCCCCCTGAGCAGGTGCCCTAAACCTAGGCAAGACCCTAATGAATCACCGTCAGCCGAGACGTGTCCCACCAAAAGGACTCCCCGCGACGCCGACAACTGAGCAATAATCGTGTCGAGCAGAGCACTATTTACCGCCACGTTCAATGTCCTTAAGCAGCTTGTTGATGTGGGCTCCATGCGCTAGCGAATCATCTAGGCGGAAGATTATCTCGGGGGTGAAGCGAAGCTCCACGCGCCTCCCTACTTCGGAGCGGATGTAACCACTCGCACTCTCGAGCGCTTTCTCTGTTTCGGACTTTTCTTCTTCGGTCCCTAACACCGAAACGAAGACCTTGAGATGCCTTAAGTCGCCGGATAATTCTACGCTGGTGATCGACGCAAAGCCGATTCTTGGGTCTTTCATCTCGCGTAAAATGTCGCTGATTGCTTCTTTGAGCAGCGTTTTGATGCGCTCCCGCCGATACTGAGACACAGAAATTCCTCCCTTTGACTGACTACAGCAGCTCCCGCTCTGCGCTGACGACCAGGCCGGTAGCACCAACGCCCCTACGCGGTAGTTCATTTAACCTCAACTTGCTCCTTGGCAAAGGCTTCGATAATGTCGCCTTCTTTCACATCGCCATAGCCTTCTATGCCGATGCCGCATTCAAACCCCGCCAGCACCTCGCGGGCGTCATCCTTGAACCGCTTAAGTGAGCTGATTTTCCCCTCATGCACGATAACCCCTCCGCGCACCAGACGAACACTGCTTTGGCGCGTAATCTTGCCTTCGGTGACCATGCAGCCGGCGATTGTCCCCACATCTGAGACCTTAAACGTTGCGCGGACTTGTGCCTGTCCGACGACGACTTCGCGAAAAACGGGAGCTAGCATGCCCTTAAGCGCGGCTGTGAGGTCATCGATAATCTCGTAGATGATGCGGTAAAAGCGCATGTCTACCTGTTCCTGCTCCGCAACACGGCGGGCGTTAGCGTCCGGGCGCACGTTAAACCCAATGACTATAGCATCTGATGCTTTCGCCAGAATGACGTCGCTCTCATTTACCGGTCCAACTCCAGTGTGGATTACCTTGATTTCGACTTCCTTGTTGCTAAGCTTCTCAATTGCAGGTCTCAGCGCCTCCACGGAGCCCTGCACGTCGCCCTTGATGATGAGTTTGAGGTCTTTGTTTTGGCCGGACTGCACGCGCTTGAAGAAGTCGTCGAGGTTGGCGCGCTGCACCGGACGCTGCTCAGCTAGTTTCTTAGCCTCTGCATTCGCAATCGCCAAACTCCGGGCGGTGCGCTCATCTTTAACCACCTTAAACTCGTCACCTGCATGTGGGGGCATTGACAACCCTTGTATCTCCAGTGGGGTGGATGGACCGGCCTTCTTAAGCCTCTTCCCTTTGTCGCTGACCATGGCGCGAACTCGGCCAAAGCAAGTGCCGGCAACTACCGAATCGCCGATGCTCAACGTGCCCCGCTGCACAAGTACGGTAGCCACAGGCCCTTTACCTTTATCTACGTGCGCCTCGATGACCACGCCGCGCGCGGAGCGATTAGGGTTAGCGCGCAACTCAAGCACTTCTGCCACGGTTAAGACCGCAGCCAAGAGATTGTCAATCCCTAGGCGTTGCAGTGCAGAGACCTCTACGAAAATGTTCTCTCCGCCCCACTCCTCAGGTACAATACCGTATTCGGTTAACTGCTGCTTAATCTTTTCTACATTAGCGCCCGGTTTGTCTACCTTGTTGACGGCGACTAATATTGGCACCTGCGCCGCTTTAGCGTGATTAAGTGCTTCGACGGTCTGAGGCATTACCCCGTCGTCTGCCGCAACTACGAGTATGGCGACGTCTGTAACCTTAGCCCCGCGGGCGCGCATTTGTGTAAACGCCTCATGTCCCGGCGTGTCCAAGAAGACTACCTTGGCGTCACCGACATCGACCTGATAAGCCCCAATATGCTGCGTGATGCCCCCGGCCTCGGAAGCGGTGACATTCGTACGGCGAATGGCGTCTAACAGCGAGGTCTTGCCGTGGTCAACATGTCCCATGACTGTGACTACAGGGAAACGCGGCAGCAAGCTTTCAGGGGCGTCGATTTCCTCTAGTTCCTCCGCGCTTTGTGCCGGGGCGATAACCTCTAGCTTAAGGCCAAGTAAATCTGCGACAATCTCCAATGTGTCTAGGTCTAGCTGCTGATTAATGTTGGCCATCATTCCGACTTCTAAGAGGCGCTTGAGAATCTCACCGACCGGTCTGCCGGAGAGCTTGGAGAATTCCCCTACCGTCATCGGCCCTTCAATCTTTAGCGAAAGAGCCCCCTGCTGTTGCGCAGCTTGGGGTACAGGCCGGTTGCGCCGGTTGGCTGCACCAAGCTTCTTGTCCACAATGGAAGATTCGGGCTCCTGAAAGCGTTTGTCTCTGCCACGCTCGACTACGACCTTGCCGGGGCTTCTGTTGTCGGTGGCAGGCTTCGCCGGTGCGCCAGCCGAAGTTTTTGCCGGTGCCGCGGGAGGCTTTGGCGCGACAGGCGGACGCGGGGCATGGCGCGGAGCGTGTGCGGCTGTGCGCACGCTTTCTGCTGCCGCGGGACGCGCTGCCACCTCGCTTGGGGGAGTGGGTTCCGGTGGTGTCTCGGCGGCTGCCACAGGCGGCAGTGGCGCCGTCTTTTTCGCGCCCTGCGGTCGCTTCTTACGTTGCTTCGTAATTACCTCACGGATAATGCCGGCCACCTGAGTATCAATCATACTCATGGGATTAGAAATGTTAAGGTTAAGATCCCGCAGCGCTTCCACTAGCTTTTCCGCAGGTATCTGAAGCTCTTCTGCTAACTCAAAAACTCTGATTTTAGACACTTATCCCACCTCCAGTTTCTTGGCTCATGCTCCACAGCCTTTGCGCAAAGCCCGCATCTGTGACTATTAGCGCCGCGCGGGGGCTCTTGCCAATTGCGTTTCCTAGCGCTATCTTTGACGGTACGGCGACAATTTTAATGCCTCTACTGCGCGCCCGAGCGGTATACGCGAGCTTTACTTCGTCTGCAGCGTCTTCCGCCAGAACGATAAGCTTTGCCTGCCCCTTCTCCATAGCCTGCTCGCAGGCCACAGCGCCACTGCGAACAGCGTGAGCCCGTTTCGCTAAGCCTAGCATGTGCATAAACCGCTCAGACACTTAGCAGTCTCTCCCTGATCTTGGCAACTACTTCAGCCGGGATATCTGTCTCTAAACCCGTCTTTAGACGACCGGCTTTAAGCGCCGCCTCCAAGCAGCTTGGGCTTGGACAGACGTATACTCCCCGACCGGACTTCTTCCCGGTGGTGTCTAGGTCAACCGCGCCCGAGGGGTCTCGCACAATGCGCACTAGCTCGCGCTTGGCCTTGACAGTGCGGCAACCCACACAAGTGCGCTCCGGCACATGTTTGTGTTTCACAACGCTCACTCCCGAAAGCGCATGTTTGCAGCTTGGCTCTCGCTTTTGATGTCTATCTTCCAGCCCGTCAGTTTGGCGGCGAGACGGGCATTCTGACCTTCCTTGCCGATAGCCAAGGAAAGTTGGTAGTCAGGGACAATGACGCTGGCGACTTTCGTCGTTTCATCTATGTCTACACGGCTTACTTTAGCGGGACTTAAGGCCTGCGTGACGTACTCACGCGGGTCAGTCCTAAACTCTACAACATCTATCTTCTCATTTCCCAGTTCACCGACAATTGCCTGAATCCGCATGCCCCTAGGACCCACACACGCCCCCACCGGGTCGATGTTCTCGTCGCGGGCAAAAACAGCAATCTTGCTGCGGCTACCCGCCTCGCGCGCCACCGAACGCAACTCGACGGAGCCGTCATGAATCTCTGGGACTTCAAGTTCCAGCAGGCGCTTAAGCAAGCCGGGGTGACTCCGCGACACTGTCACTTGCGGTCCCTTTGTAGTCTTGCGCACCTCTACGACATAGGTCTTTAAGCGCTGTCCCGGGCGGTATACTTCGCCAGGCACTTGCTCAGACTGGGGCAAGAGGGCCTCTACTTTACCTAAATCGATGATGACATTGCGGTCTACCCGCTGGACGACACCAGTGACGATATCGCATTCGCGGTTGGTAAACTCCTGATAAATCATGCCTCGCTCGGCTTCGCGAATGCGTTGTACGACAATCTGTTTAGCGGTCTGTGCGGCTACGCGGCCAAAATTGCGCGGCGTAACTTTCGTTTCGCAGACATCACCTAGCAGATACGAGGGGTTGATGCTCTTGGCCTCATCAATGTGCATCTCGGAGTTTGGGTCCTTTACTTCGCTGACGATACGGCGCAACGAGTAAACCGAGACTTCGCCTGTATCCCTATCGATGGTGACACGTACATTGCCGCTGCCGCCGAAGTTCTTCTTATATGCAGACAGCAAAGCGGTTTCAAGTGCGTCGAATAGAATGCTTTTGTCTAACTGCTTTTCGCGTGCTAGTTGCGCGATGGCCTCAATGAATTCAGCGTTCACTTTTATTTCTCGTCCTCACTTTACACTAAACTCAAGTTTGCACTTCTTTATGTTCTCGATAGGAATCGATAGCATGTCGCCGCTATCACAGGCTAGGAGTACCTCTGGCCCCGCGGTTCCGCTGAGTACGCCTGTGTGCTCATGGCGTTCGCGCATAGCCTCACGTAGAACTACTTTGGCCCGTCGACCCTTGAAGATATCGTACTCCTGCTTGCGTTTAAGCACGCGGTCAAGTCCCGGAGAGGCAACCTCAAGCGTGTAGCCTGTCAACTCGCTGACCGAGTCAAGTACAGGCTCTAAGGCCTCTGCCACACGCTCGCAGTCACTAAAGCCTACCCGCCCCTCGTCGGTGCGAGCGACATACACGGCAAGCGTCCTCCTCCTGGCGGGAACCCATTCTACGTCTACAAGTGCCAGACCTAAGCCCTCTACCACCGGCCCGCACAGGTCATACAGACGTTCTGCAAGCAGCTCCATACCTGACACTCCTTTAACAGCTTCACTTCGATAAAGTAAAGAGTGGGAAGGACCCACTCTCTGCCGCAAAGATTATATCAAATGCCTATCGGCTGTGCAAGAAAAGTTCTGCTTTACTTGTCTAGCTCGCACACAGTGTGAACACCCGGCAGCGCCGCTAAGTCGGCCATGGCCTCGGCCACGGCCATGCCTTTAGGCAGCTTTAGCTCCAAGCGAACCTGCACATTACCGTCCGCCACATCTGCCCGGTCGATAGTAATGTTACGCACGCTGATATTCTTCCCGCCTAGTGCGGCGCCGATGCGCCCTAGCTGTCCGGGCTGATCTAGCGTGACTACGCCCATCTTCACATAACTAGCAGGGTTAATCCAGCCACGCTCGAGGTGAAAGAAGACGCCAAGCGTCAGATAAACCAAGACGGTAGCTGCCACCGCGCTCAGGTAAAACCCCGCACCACATGCCAAGCCGATGCCGGCTACAACCCAGAGCGACGCGGCCGTAGTCAGTCCGCGGATACTAGCTCCCTCACGCATAATTGTCCCGGCGCCTAGAAAGCCGATGCCAGAAACCACTTGTGCGGCGAGACGCCCAGGGTCATAGGGCTGACCGAACTCCTGAAACCCGTACATGGAAAGCAGCATAATCAGGGCTGCGCCAAGGGCCACCAGTACATGCGTGCGAAATCCGGCGGGTCGATTCAGGCCCTCGCGCTGTAACCCAATCGCGCCCCCTAAGATGCACGCCAACGTAAGCCGAAAGACCAAGCTTAATGCGGGTATCGACACCTAGAACGCCCCCTTATGAATATGAGTGCGCGTAGAATGTGCCAGTACATCCTGAGGCGTGAGGCTAAGCCACGCCACAGACCTAATTTCTCTTCTTTCATGACCTGGGTGACGTCATTTAGTGGCACGGTGCGGGTTGCAGTGTCGGATTCACGTAGGTAACGGGTTAGGGCAATCTCTACTCCCCACCCCGTATCGGCGAAGTTTGGCGCGCCACTTAACACGGCACGGGTCATGGCACGCTGCCCCGAAAGAAAAGGTGCAACCCTTTGGGCTAGATCTGTCATCAGGCGACCGCTGCCAAAAACTCCTAAGGTCGAGGCGACTTCACCTTGGAGAATCGGTTTGAGCAGGCTTTCCACGTGAGCAGGCATCAACCCGACCAAGTCGGCGTCTAAGAACAGCACAACATCGGCGTCAGTGTGTGCAAACCCCACGAGCATGGCTCCGCCTTTGCCTCGGTTAGGTGAAAGCTCTATGGTACGCGCCCCGGCACTAGAAGCCTCACCGGCAGTGTTGTCGGTTGAGCCGTCACTTACCACGACTACTTCGTCGACTAGCGCGCACTGCTTAGCGGCTTGTACTACGCTGCCTACTGTACGCTCCTCGTTATATGCCGGTATTATCACCGCAACTTTAATAGGTGCCGCCTCCTTTATCGGACTAGTGAGGCTGCCAGGCTTCGTACTTCGGCTGTGAGGCGCTCCGTCGCCTCGGCTAGAGGAATTAGCTCGCAAGCTTTGCCGTCGCGAAACAGCACTGCACCGCCGGGCGCAAGGGCAATGCCTACGTGCGCCTCGCGCGCTTCGCCGGGTCCGTTCACAGAACAGCCCATCACAGCAACTTTCAATGGCAGGTGACTAAACTCCTCTAGGTTTTTCTCCACGGCCTCGGCAATTTGAATCAGCTCGCTTGACGTGCGAGCACAGGTTGGGCAAGACACAACGCGGAGTTGCTTGTCCGCAAGGTCTAGGCTCGCGAGAATCTCTTTGGCGACGCGCACTTCCTCCACAGGGTCAGCTGTAAGGGAGACGCGGATCGTATCGCCGATGCCCTGCGACAAAAGCACACCTATGCCTACGGCCGAGCGCACTGCTCCGCAGAGCAAAGTACCGGCCTCGGTAACACCTACATGCAGCGGAAAATCCGACTGCTCACTAAACAAGACGTTAGCCCGAACAGTAGTATAGACGTCCGAAGACTTAAGCGAAAAAATCAGGTTTTCAAAGCCCATGTCCCGTATTTCGCGCTCATGCAGGAGCGCCGCCTCTACCATCGCCTCTGCTGTCGGTCTGCCAAAGCGCGATAGCACGGCCGCAGGTAACGAACCCGAGTTAACACCGATGCGCAGAGCTGTGCCATAGCGGGAGGCGGCTGAGATGACAGCTCTCACTTCAGTGACCCCCCCAATATTGCCGGGGTTAATCCGTACTTCTGCTGCCCCGCGCTCGATTGCTCCTACTGCCAAGCGATAATCAAAGTGAATGTCGGCGATAAGCGGCACGTCTGTCTTCGCTACAAGTAACGCAAACGCGGACAGCGCCGCGCTGTCCGGCACTGCCACGCGCACAAGGCGACATCCGGCTGCTGCCAAACGTGAAATCTGTGCCGCTGTGGCTCCGACATCGACTGTCGGGGTGTTCGTCATGCTCTGGATGACAATCGGGTAGTCTCCGCCAATCCGGACGTTTCCGACGTTTGCGACGCGGGTTGCTCTTCTCATGCTCTTAGAAGATGTCTAATCGGCGCAAGTCGCCAAAAGTCACAAGTACAATTAAGACCATGAGCAACACAAAGCCTATCAAGTGAATCATGTTTTCTTTCTCGGGGTCGACAGGCTTGCCGCGCAAACGTTCCAGCGCCAAAAATACCAGCTTACTGCCGTCTAACGCGGGAATCGGCAGTAAATTAAACAGGCCTAGTTGGATGCTAATTATCGCTGCGAAGGACAGCAAATTAGCTATGCCGGTGCGGGCTACTTCACCTACCATGACGACCATGCCGATAGGACCGGCTCCCTCTGCCGGCAACCTGCCCGTGAGCATGCGTCCAATCACGGAGAGGATTTCCGCTGTTAAGCCGGCCATCTCCCGTACGCCTAGGAAAACTGCGGTAAGAGGGTCGAAGCGCTCGTTCTTTGGCGAGACACCGACTAGGAGGCGATTAGTCGCCTCGTCTCTTTGGGGAGTGACAAGTACAGACATCTCCTGCTCTCCCCTGCGCAATACAAACACTAAGGGCTGCCCTGCGCTCTCGGTGATAGCGCGCTGCAGGTCAGGCCAAGTAGCGATAGCCGCATCACCAATCCGCAGTATCCTATCCCCCGGCTGCAGCCCCGCCTGTGCCGCAGGCCACCCTTCATTTACAGATCCTAAAACAGGCTGATTTGAGGGGACACCCACGAACATAAAGATCGAGGCGAAAATAAGGGCAGCCAAGAGAAAGTTCATGAAGGAACCGCCGGCGACAAAAATCATGCGCTGCAACACCGTCTTCTTGTCGTAACGGCGTGTTTCAGGTATGGCTGCGCCTACCGCACTCGCTTCCTCGCCTGCTACGCGCAGAAAACCCCCTACGGGCAATACGCGAAGTGAGTACTTGGTTTCCCCGCGTTGCACAGATATGAGGGCCGGCCCCATGCCAAGCGCAAACTCCTGTACGTACATGTTCGCCGCCTTAGCCGCCAAGAAGTGGCCAAGCTCATGGAAGAACACTAGCACCCCGATAATTACGACAGCAAGGAGAATCACCAACTAGCACACCGCTTTCTGTCTAATAATCGCTTGAGCTCGACTGCGCGCCCATGTGTCGATGGCCAAGACATCTAGAATACTCGCCGGGGGCAAGGGCAGGTCGGCGGACAAAACTTCTTCCACGATTGCCTCTATGGCCAGAAAAGGCAGCCGTCCCTCCAGGAAGGCCAAAACTGCCAGCTCATTGCTAGCGTTAAGAGCAATGGGGTACGATCCTCCCACCTTACCTGCCTCTATCGCTAATCCCAGACAACGAAAAGCTTCTAGATCGGGAGGAAGGAAGGACCATGTGGTGCCATGCCAGTTGTTCACTACGTACTCCCCAGGCCACCTTTCCGGATACGACAGGGCAAGTTGAATGGGAATGCGCATATCAGGGCGACTGCACTGAGCTAACTGAGAACCATCAACGTACTCCACTAGCGAGTGCACTATACTTTCCGGGTGCACCAAGGTCTCAATGCGCTCATACGGCATACCAAACAAGTGATGCGCCTCAATAATCTCTAAGCCCTTGTTCATCAGCGTAGCCGAGTCTACGGTAATCTTTCGCCCCATGCGCCAAGTGGGGTGTTGCAGCGCGTCATCTGCAGTAATCGCAGCAAGTTCGGAGCGCGACTTGCCAAGAAACGGTCCCCCAGAGGCTGTGAGAATAAGCCTCTTCACATCGGCCACCTGCCACCCCAGGAGCGCTTGCCAAATGGCCGAGTGCTCGCTGTCTACAGGGATGAGCTCCCCTCCGCTTCTCGTCACCGCCTCCATCAGCAAACGTCCGGACGCCACCAGAGCTTCCTTGTTGGCCAGTGCGAGACGGACGCCCTTCTCTGCTGCCGCAAACACTGCAGGGAGTCCTGCCATGCCACTTGTCGCGGCTACCACCACGTCCGCCGGGGCTGCGCGCACGAGGTCTACGGCGGCCGACTCGCCGGCAAAAACCGTCAGCCTAGAATACGCCAAACGAAGGGCTGTCGCTTTCTCTGTGTCGCGTATGGCCACAAAAGCCGGACGAAACTCCTCTACTTGTGCCATCAATAGCTCTATATTGCTGCCAGCCCCGAGGCCGACCACCTGCAGTCTATGTGGATTACGCCGTATAACGTCAAGACAGCCTGTGCCTATCGACCCCGTAGCGCCAAGGACTACTACTTGCTTGGCCTTTGTCATGGCATTATCGCCATCCACACCCAATACACGGCGGTAGCAGCGAACATCAAGGAGTCAAACCTGTCAAGCACGCCGCCATGACCGGGGAGCAAAGTGCCAGAGTCTTTCACGCCCACATAGCGCTTTAGCGCCGACTCCGCTAAGTCACCTAGTTGGCCCACAAAACCGACCAGTATACCCATCATTATGGCGCCTAACAGAGTGAGACGCAAGTGGCTGTGCATTAACACAAAAACTAAGACGCTGCCGAGTAGACCCCCCACCGCCCCTTCAACGCTCTTCTTGGGCGAGACATCTCGCCAAGGACGCACTCGGCCGAAGCGCACCCCGATTAGATAGGCAAAGGAGTCATAGGCCCAGACGCCGACGACAGCCGCAATGGCCCACAGGGCGCCGGCCTCCGCGCGCAGGAAGAGCAAGTTCCCAAAGAGAATGGTAGGGTAAAGTGCGGCAAGCAAACTTGCGCCTACCTCGGCGAGACTAAAGCCGGGGAACGTAAGCAACTGACGCGCCAAGAGCACGGAGCACAGCGCGACAACCAGCTGTAACGCTAATTGAACTGCACCTATATGCGCCGCCCACAAATACAGTATGGGAAACCAATAGACTAAAGAACTAGTGGTAATGTTCTTCGCCCGCAGGAGATTCTGCATCTCCATCACCGCTAGTACAGCAAGTACCATCGTGAGGAGCGTCATGGGCAGAGCACCTTCATAGATTGCCACAAGGATTATAGGAAGACCGACTAGTCCGGTAAGAATCCGCGTAAGCACAAGCGCCCCCCTATCGCTATAGTCCTCCCCGCCTGATGCTGCGACCTTGATACTCCAAAATGACTTCCCGAAGATCGCTGCCATCAAAGTCTGGCCATAGCTTTTCCACGAAAAACAACTCGGTGTATGCTAACTGCCAAAGGAGGAAGTTGCTGATGCGCTTCTCCCCGCCGGGGCGGATAAGCAGGTCTGGGTCGGGCAGACCATCTGTATACAGGCAAGCCGAGAAGTCTGCCTCTGTGCCGGTACGTGCGTGTCGCTCTGCGAACAAACGCGCCGCTCGCATAATCTCCGCCCGGGCACCGTAGTTAAGGGCGAGGTTTACGGTAAGCCCCGACGCTGTGCGCGTCGCAGCTACCGCCTCCTCCACAGCTTGGCGCGTCCCGAGCGGCAAGGCTTTAATGTCTCCTAGTATTTTTATGCGCACGTTTGCTTCCTGTAGCGCAGGGCGCTCCTTGCGCCAGAACTCACCCGGCAAACTCATAATGAACTCCACTTCACCGGGCGGACGCTTCCAATTCTCAGTTGAGAAAGCATATAACGTAAGAAACTTGATGCCGAGCCGCGCTGCTTCTTGTATAACCTTGCGAGCGCTCTCTAAGCCTGCGCGGTGACCGGCTGAGCGCGGTAGGCCGCGGCGCTCAGCCCAACGGCCGTTGCCGTCCATAATAATGGCGACATGTGTCGGGCTCATCGTCATCCTCCTGTAGCATAATCCCCCCGTCTCTGGGGGGAGTGCCTTACACCTCCGTTATTTCAGCCTCTTTGGCCAGCAGGACTTCATCGGTCTCTTTCACGTACCTATCGGTGAGCTTCTGCACTTCCTCCTGACCCTTCTTGGCTTGGTCTTCGGAGATATCGCCATCTTTCTCGAGCTTCTTTACCAGTTCATTGGCATCCCTGCGCAGATTGCGCACAGCGACCTTTGCCTCTTCCGCCTTTTTCCTGGCCACCTTCACCAGCTCGTTACGCCGTTCGGTAGTAAGCGGTGGGATAACCAGACGAATTAAGGTGCCGTCGCTGTTGGGCGTGAGACCCAAATCTGATTTTTGAATAGCCTTCTCAATCGGCTTGAGCATGGCTTTGTCCCAAGGCTGGATGACCAGCGTGCGTGCGTCAGGCACGTTGACACTGGCAACTTGGTGTATGGGTGAGGGCACACCGTAGTATTCCACGACCAGCTTTTCCAGCAACGCCGGCGTCGCCCTGCCGGCCCGCAGTCCCCCCAGCTCTTTTTGCAGCGACTGCACCGACTTCTTCATTTTGTCTTCTACTTCCTTTAGCACATCTTTAATCATGGATATCCTCCCTCCTGATGAAGGTCCCTACATCTTCGCCCATTACGGCGCGCTTAATGTTTCCCGGTACGCTGAGACTAAAAACCATAATCGGAATGCCGTTGTCCATGCACAGCGACGTGGCCGTGGCGTCCATTACGCGCAGGTTACGCCGCAAGACCTCGATGTAACTTAGCTCCGCGAAGCGCTTGGCATTGGCATTTAGATGTGGGTCGCTGTCATAGACGCCATCTACTTGTGTGGCTTTAAGGATGATTTCTGCGCCGATTTCGGCACCGCGCAGCGCTGCGGTAGTGTCCGTCGAAAAGAAGGGGTTACCGGTTCCCGCGGCAAAAATCACTATGTAGCCTTTTTCTAAATGAGTGATGGCTTTGCGCCTAATGTAGGGTTCAGCAATCTGCTTCATTTCGATTGCCGTCTGGACCCGCGTCGCTACGCCTAGTTTCTCGATAGCGTCCTGGAGGGCCAGAGCATTCATAACTGTAGCAAGCATCCCCATGTAATCCGCCGTGGCGCGGTCTAAGCCCTCTTGGCTGCGCGGGGCACCTCGCCAGAGATTTCCCCCGCCCACGACGACAGCCACATCGACTCCGAGATGCCTTATCTCTACGAGTTCTCTGGCCACACCAGAGACAATGTCTAGGTCGATGCCAAAGCCCTGCTGTCCGGCTAGAGCCTCCCCACTGAGCTTTACAATTACGCGGCGATACTTCGGCTCCACGAATCCATACCCCTCTCAAAAAGGGGAACACTCCCGTGTTCCCCCTCTTTGTTACTCCTCGGTAGTGCGCTTGGGTAACCCTTCACCCATTTGATAGCGGACAAACCGGCGGACTGTGATGTTTTCGCCTGTGGTGGCAACTCTAGATTGAATGTGCTCTTTCACGGTGACGTCGCCCTCACGAATAAAGGGCTGTTCCATCAGGCACACATCGGCGAAGAACTTCTCTAGGCGTCCCTCTACCATCTTGTCGATAATCTTTTCCGGCTTGCCTTCATTAATGGCCTGCGCCCGTAATATGTCTTTTTCGTGCTGAATGATGTGTGCCGGAACCTCTTCGCGCACGATATACTGCGGATTAGCTGCCGCAATTTGCATCGCGATGTCGCGGCACAGGGCGCGAAACTCGTTGGTTTTCGCGACAAAGTCCGTCTCGCAGTTCATTTCCACCAAGACGCCTATGCGACCGTTGCCATGGATGTAAGACTCAACTACACCCTCGCTAGTGATACGCCCGGCCTTCTTATTGGCGGCTGCAAGCCCTTTCTCACGCAAAAACTCAACTGCTTTCTCCATATCGCCGTTAGTTTCATTTAGTGCCTTCTTGCAGTCCATCATGCCGGCGCCTGTCCGCTCACGCAAGTCTTTTACGAGACTAGCTTCAATCTTGGCCATCATGCATACCTCCCTCGTTTCGCATCTTTACTCCTACGACTACTCTGCTAACTGCTCACCTTGTCTAGCTTCGAGGACAGCATCGGCCATCGTCGCAGTTAACAACTTGACTGCGCGGATGGCATCGTCATTCCCCGGAATGATGTAATCAACTTCGTCCGGATCACAGTTAGTGTCAACAATAGCCACGATGGGGATGCGAAGTCTGCGCGCCTCGGCAATGGCGTTCCGCTCCTTACGGGGGTCGATGACGAAAAGCGCTCCGGGAAGCTGACGCATGTCGCGTATACCGCCAAGAAACTTTTCTAGCCTCTCCATTTCCTTGCGCAAAGTGATAACTTCCTTTTTGGGAAGAACATCGAAAGTTCCGTCTGCCTCCATGCGTTCGAGGTCATGCAGGCGCTTGATGCGCTTTTCGATTGTCTGGAAATTTGTCAAGGTGCCGCCGAGCCAACGCTGGTTGACATAGAACATGCCGCAGCGGCGAGCTTCCTCGACGACTGCCTCCTGCGCTTGCTTTTTGGTACCGACAAACATGATGGTTTCTCCATTTGCCACGACGCTCTTCACGAACGCGTAAGCCTCATCTAATTTGCGCACGGTCTTTTGCAGGTCGATGATGTAGATACCGTTGCGCTCCATAAAGATGAATGGAGCCATCTTGGGGTTCCAGCGGCGCGTTTGGTGACCAAAATGCACGCCCGCTTCGAGTAGTTGCTTCATGCTGATTACTGCCATGAGACTCACCTCCTTAGGTTTTTCCTCCGCGCCTTCTACTGTGCCTAAACCGCGCCTTAGCACGGCACCACTAGCACATCCGGCCGCGTGTGTAATAAAACACCGACGCTCAGTATAGCATACCCCTACGCTTTGGGCAAGCAAATTCGGAGAGGTGCGGGGGCTCCTGGCTCCTGGGCTGGGTTAGTCATTCTTGGCTAGTTCTTCGAGCAGCTTGTTGTTAAGCACCTTAATATACGTGCCCTTCATGCCTAGCGAGCGCGATTCAATGACCCCCGCGCTCTCTAACTTGCGTAAGGCATTTACAATTACCGAACGGGTAATGCCGGCTTGGTCCGCGATTTTACTTGCCACCAATAAGCCTTCATTCTCGGCACCTAACTCACGCATAATGTGCTCTACGGCTTCGAGTTCTGAATAGGACAGCGCGTCTACAGCCATCTCGACGATAGCCCGCTGGCGCGACTCCTGGCTTGCGGCTTCTTGACGCGCCCTTAGAATCTCCATGGCCAAAATAGTAGCGCCAAACTCGGCTAATGCCACGTCATCGTCATTTAAGGGGTCATCAAAGCGGGCAATCAGCATCGTGCCGAGCCTTTCACCCCTGCCAACGACAGGGATTATAGTGGTCAGCTTACGGGTGTGTTCACACTCGGAGTCGTCAAACACGCAGTTCTCCGTTTCCCTGCAGTTTATATTGCTTTCGGCAATCGCTAGGATTTTGTCATTGTAATCGGCAGGGAAACGTCCGGACCTTACATGCCGCTTAAGCAAATCACACTCGTAGTCATCGATCAGAGCTACGCCAAGGAGCTTGCCGCGCGTGTTGAGAATGTACGTGTTGGCCCGAAAAACTTGCCCGAACAACTGCGCTAAGTCACTAAACCTTACCGCGTCTCCGGCGCCCTGTTGAAGAACTTTGTTCAGCCTGCGCGTCTTTTCCAATAAACCCATGCTCTCTCCTCCTAAAATACCACTTGATTTCGTAACTTGTCCCGCTCAGGACACGCGAGCCTCAAGCACGCGGATGGGCCTTGTTGTACACTGCTTTGATTCTCTCCTTCGATACATGAGTGTAGACTTGTGTAGTAGATATAGAGGTGTGCCCTAGCAACTCCTGCACAGCGCGTAGATCTGCGCCGTTATCCAGTAGGTGAGTGGCAAAACTATGGCGTAACGCGTGCGGTGTAACCCCTGTAAACTCCCCTCGCTGCACGTACTTGTCCACGATGCGTCCAAGACTCCGCCTGCTTAAAGGAGTCCCCCGATAGTTGACAAACACATGTCTTACACTGCGGTCCCCCACGAGCTTAGCGCGCAGATTGTTAAGATAGGTGCGCAAATGTTCTGCGGCTACCTTCCCAAAGGGGACGATGCGCTCTTTGGCACCCTTACCCATCACCCTGAGCGTGTAAGCACCCCAATCAATATCGGAGAGCTTAAGCGCCGCAATCTCGCTGGCACGACACCCCGTGGCGTAGAGTAGTTCGAGAAGCGCCCGATCCCGCAGCGCAAGGTTTTCTCCTTGAGCTAAGTCAAGCAGTTTGTCGACGTCGTCCTCGTACAGCACCGTCGGCAACGCGCGCCTCTGCCTAGGCAAATCTATCGCTGCCGCGACGTTGGTGATGCCTACTTCAGTCTGTACGAGAAAACTAAAGAACGAACGCAAGCAGGAGATTTTTCGTGCCAAAGAGCTCTTGGCATAGCCGCGCTTGGCTAGGTGCGCAATGAACCTGCGCACGTCGCCGGGAGCTAAAGCCGAGATGGATCTATCCCCGATGTACTCTCTAAACTGGCGGAGATCTAAGGAGTAGCTGGCCAGCGTCTTGTCGCTGCAACCCCTCTCGACACGGAGGCTCAGCAAATATCGGTCAATATGGTCGTCCACCCGCATCACCACCCAAATCTTATCATGCCTGCACTAACCACACAAGCAATCAGGGCTAAGTTTGCGGAAAAACTCTGTTAATTCTCGCAAGGCGCGCTCGGAGTAAGCGAGATTACGCAATTTCCGGTCGCGCGGCGGTGCGGCTAGGGGAGGGAACAGACCGAAGGTGACGTTCATGGGCTGCAGCGGCGAGGGCGATGGCTCTGTTATGTAGTTGATGAGCGCACCGTGCGCTGTCGCCGTCGGCAACACCAGCGGTTCCATCCCCTGCACTAGGCGGTACCCATTAATGCCAGCCACAAGGCCGCATGCTGCCGACTCCACGTAACCCTCTACACCAGTTATCTGCCCGGCAAAGAGCACGCGCTTGTCTTGACGCCACTGTAAAGTAGGCAAGAGAACTGCACGAGAATCAATGAACGTGTTGCGGTGCATTACGCCGTAGCGCACGTACTCTGCTTTCTTTAAGGCCGGTATGAGACTGAAGACGCGTTGTTGTTCTCTCCAAGTAAGACGTGTCTGAAACCCGACGAGGTTGTACAGCGTGGCAGCGCGATTATCCTGTCGCAGCTGCACGACGGCAAAGGGACGTCTGCCGGTTTTGGGGTCGACTAGCCCAACGGGCTTAAGCGGCCCAAACAACAAGGTGTCTCTGCCCCTGTCGGCCATCGACTCAATCGGCATGCAACCTTCAAAGCATGCTGCAGCGTCAACATCTTTTAGCTGCTGACGCTCGGCGGAAATCAACGCGCCATAGAACTCGTCGTACTCCTCTTCGCTGAGAGGGCAATTTATGTACGCGGCTTCACCTTTGCCATAGCGTGAGGCCAAAAAAGCGTGATCCCAATTGATGGAGTCTGCCAAGACAATCGGCGCGGCCGCGTCGAAGAAGGCGAGGTAGGGCGATTCGAGCTCTTGGCGTAAGCATTCCGCCAGAGCTGCGGAAGTGAGCGGCCCGGAAGCTACAATCACCACGCCGCATTGCGGCAACTCCGTTATCTCTTGCCGACAAACCGTGACTAGCGGATGACTCTCTAGTGCCCGCGTCACGTATTCGGCAAACTCGGTACGGTCAACCGCCATGGCGCCACCGGCAGGCACAAGCGTGGCCTCGGCCGCCTGCATGACCAGGGAACCTAATTGTCGCATCTCTTCTTTGAGCAAACCGACAGCGTTGCTTAGGCCGGCCGCCCGCAGCGAATTGCTACACACCAACTCGGCAAGCAATGCCGTATGATGTGCCCCCGTAGTAAGCTTAGGACGCATCTCATAGAGCGTAACGGCTGTTCCCTGACGTGCTAGCTGCCAAGCGGCCTCCGAGCCTGCCAAACCTCCACCAATCACAGAAACGTGGTTCACTTGCTCTCTCCCCCAGCCGGCGTTTCACTGGGCCTTTGCCATACCACATAGCCACAGCTCGGGTAGTTGGAACAGCCATAGAACACGCGCCCGCGCTTGCTACGGCGCTCAACTAAGCTGCCGTCGCACTGTGGGCAAGCGACCCCGATAGACTTCAGCAAAGGTTTGGTGTTGCGGCAAGCCGGAAAGCCGGGGCAAGCGAGAAACTTCCCGAAACGGCCGGACTTTACCACCATGTTGCGGCCGCATAGCGAGCATACTTCATCCGTCTCTTCGTCGGCAATTTCGACCTTGTCTACCCCGGCTAAAGCCCTATCGAGCTGTTCGGCGAAGACCGCCCAGAACTCCCGCAGCACCTCTACGGCGGTAGACTGCCCGTTCTCTATAGCGTCGAGCTTGCTTTCTAGCGCTGCGGTAAACTTGACTTCCACTAGCTCCGGAAAGTGCTCAGTCAGTATTCCCACCACGACTTGTCCTAGTTCCGTAGCGACGAACCGCTTTTGCTCTTTTTCGACATACCCCCGGGCCTGAATCGTGTCAATGATTGGCGCATAGGTGCTCGGCCTGCCAATCCCCTCTTCTTCTAGAGTCTTGATTAATGAGGCTTCCGTATACCTAGGCGGAGGCTGCGTGAAGTGCTGCTTAGGCGATAATTTTACGAGAGACAGCACCTGATTGACCTCGAGGGCTGGGAGCTCGCCCGCATCCTTTGTCTCCTCATCCTCGTTTTCTTCTTCGTAGAGTGCAAGAAAACCCGGGAACACCAACCGCGAGCCAACCGCCCGAAATGCATGCTCACCGGCTTCTATATCTACCTGCACAGTGTCAAAGCGCGCGTTTGACATCTGGGAGGCGAGAAACCGCGCGTGGATAAGTTTGTACAACTTGTATTGCTCGCTTGAAAGGGTGGCCTTTAGGTCATCTGGCTTGCGCTCCACGTAAGTCGGACGAATAGCTTCGTGGGCATCTTGCGCATGCGTGCCTGTGCCTGCATTCTTCTTAGACGCATACTGCCGTGCGGTGTGATACGACGGCCCAAACTGCGTCTTGATGTAGCTTTCGGCCTCGGTCATGGCCTCTTGCGCTAAGCGCGTGCTGTCAGTACGCATGTAGGTGATGAGTCCGACGGCTCCCTCTTTTCCCAGCTCAACCCCTTCATAGAGCATCTGAGCGATGCGCATCGTGCGCTTGGCCGTGAATCCTAGCCTTCTTGCCGCTTCTTGCTGTAAGGTACTAGTGTTAAACGGCGGGGAAGGCTTCCGTTCTTTCTCGGTGCGCTTTACTGCCTTAACCACAAACTGCTGCTTTTGCAGTGCGGTGGAGATTTCCACCACCTGTGCCTCGCTGACGAGCTCGCACCCCATCAGCTTAGCCACGAATGGCTTGGCCTGACTTGGCTTAAGGGAGACCTGTAGCGTCCAATACTCCTTGGGTAGAAAGGCTTGAATCTCTCTCTCCCGGTCGACAATTAAGCGCACGGCTACAGACTGCACCCGACCTGCACTAAGGCCCTTTCTCACTTTCGCCCACAGCAAAGGCGACAACTTATAGCCCACAATCCGGTCAAGAATGCGCCTAGCCTGCTGCGAATCCACTAGGCTTGCGTCGATGCGCCGCGGGTGTTTGAAGGCGTTTCGTACCGCCGCTTCGGTAATCTCATTGAAGGTAACGCGCGATGCGCTCTCTAGGTTAAGGCCCAAAGTATGCGCCAAATGCCAAGAAATCGCCTCTCCCTCTCGGTCAGGGTCGGTGGCGAGAAACACTTTGTCAGCTTTTTTGGCGGCTTCACGCAGTTCTTTGACCGTCTCACCCTTGCCCCTAATGGTTATGTACTTAGGAGAAAAGTCCCTCTCAACGTCCACACCTAGCTGACTCTTAGGCAAGTCACGCAGATGACCGTACGACGCTTTAACGGCATACTTTGAACCTAGGTACTTGGTAATAGTCTTAGCTTTGGCAGGAGACTCCACAATCACAAGGTATTTCGGCAGATAAATCACCTCTACTGAATCACTTACACTTCTTTTGCCTCGTAGGCAAATATCTTATCCCGAGAGACGTAAGTAGGCCCCGCCGGGCAGGCGTTCTACTGCTCCTGTCACCTCTAGCGCCGTCAGCGCCGCGGCAGCGACGGCTACAGGAAATCCCGTCAGGAGGCATACCTCGTCCACACTCAAGGGTTCGGTGCCTAAGGCCATCAGCACCAACGATTCCTCCGGCCTAAGCAGAACGGGCGGAGCCTCCTTTGGCTTGGCGGGGACGCCTAACGTTTCGTAGATACACTGTGGGTCGAGCAGGGGCGTCGCTCCCTGCGCGAGAAGATAATTAGTGCCCCTACTTTGCGGACTGAAAATGCTACCCGGTACTGCCAAGACCTCTTTTCCTTCTTCAAGTGCATGTTCGGCGGTGATCAGCGCCCCGCTGCCCATGTCGCCTTCTATCACGAGACACACGCGCGACAAACCGCTGATTATGCGGTTGCGTGCGGGGAAGTGCCATGCCAGAGGAGGCGTTCCTTCTGGGTACTCACTTACTAGCGCTCCGCCCTGTTCCACTATCTTTTCTGCCAGTAGTGAGTTCTCGCGTGGGTAGATATCGTCTAAACCGCGGCCCATAACGGCAATGGTGTGCCCGCCACAGCGCAGGGCGGCCCCGTGCGCAAGGGTGTCAATCCCACGTGCCAAACCACTGACCACCGCGTGTTCTGCCGCGACAACAGTGGGCACGACCATCTCTACTACTTGTCGCCCGTAAGGAGTCGCCTTGCGCGTACCGACTACCGCTACCCCTCGTTGTCTGCCTAGGCTGCCGCGTATGTATAAGACCAGCGGCGGCGAATATAGGTGGCAGAGCGCCTCAGGGTAGTCCCGTTCTTCGATGACCACCGCCCGAGCCTTCTCCTGGTGCAAGGGGTCCCTATCCTGTTCCCTAAAGGCCTTCGCTAAGGCAAGCGCACCAGACCGAGACAAACCTGCATCCGTCCAGGCATCAGCCGAGTAGAGCGGAAAGCGAGCAAAGTCGAGATGAGAAACTTGGGCGTATCGCACGCCACGCACCCCCGCTATTATAGCTAGGGCCTGTCGTCTCTCCATAACGTTAATCTCCCTCCGGTTATCTTTCGTAATTATAACAGGAAAAACCGCGTGTGAACACGCGGTTAGTGTAAAAGCGTATAGCATAGGGCCTATAAGGTGGGGCTCCTAGCTCCTGGCTCTCGGCTCCTAGCAGAGCAGCGCTCGGTGCCCAGTGCCCAGTGCCCAGTAGAGCAACTGACGGGCACTCGTGGCTGCTCCTCTCACTCTATGGTATTAGGCGGCGCACGCTATGTAGCCTGCTGCCCCAATAGGTGCTTCTTAGGTTAGCGTAACTTACGCCCTCGCGCGTGGTCGCATGGATAAACTCTCCATCGCCAACATAAATGCCGACGTGCGAAATACCCGGACGCCACGTGTCCACAAAAACCAAGAGGTCGCCCTTACGTCGCTCGGCAATCGGTACCCTCACCCCGGCCGAGGCCTGGTTAATCGAGGTACGAGGTAGGGCTATGCCGTGTTTTGCGAAAACATAGCGGGTAAAGCCGGAGCAGTCGAAGCTATCGGGGCCGTCAGCGCCGAACACATACGGCGTGCCGAGATATTCCGCAGCTGTCGCCAGCACGAGTATGGCCCTATCAAACGCTGACTCCGGTATGCGGCGCGCGCCACGGAAGAGAGACGAGACTGACGCTTCGGCGAGGCTCGCTTGGCGCACCACGCCCGCACTCGGACTAGCCCAAACAACGGCATTGTTGCCGACAAAGATGCCCGTCCAGCGAGTGCTACCGGAGGCAAAGAGCACGATGTCTCCCGCTCTAAGTTGTGAACGCGTCACCGCCGTGCCGACGGTAGCTTGCTGAGCCGTCGTACGCGGGAGACTCACCCCAAACTGACCAAAGACGTACACCAACAGCCCCGAAGCATCAAATCCAGTGCGATCCTCGCCGCTAAACTGAAACGGCAATCCCCTTAGTTCAAGGGCCTGTTCGGCGACGTACCGTCCGGCTAGACCCTCGGCAAACACGGGCAACGGCATAAGTAGCAGGGTGAACACAAGAGCGGCGGCGAATAGTTTTCTCATTCTGCGTTTTGGCCTCCTTCTATGTTGTACAGAAGGAGTTCTGCGCCTTGCACGCATAACCTGTTAACTAGTTTCCTGTAAATTTTACCTGTTAATCTCGCGCAGTCTCTCAGCCGGGCTGAGAATACTGGTGATACGTACGCCAAAGTTTTCGTTAACTACAACGATTTCACCGCGGGCAATCAATGTGCCGTTTACTAGCACGTCCACTTGGTCTTCCACCATGCGGTCAAGCTCAACCACTGAACCGGTGCCAAGAGCCAAGACGTCCTTGATTGCTTTCCTGCTCTTGCCAAGCACCACAGACACCTGCAAGGGCACATCCAAAATGAGCTCGATGTTAGGGCCCGGGCCGGTGTGCAGAGGCGCCTGTAAAGGCGAAAACTGCGCCCGTTGAACGGAGACTTCCGGCGCGGGCGGTGCGGGAGGCATAGCCTCGGTCGGGAGATTGGCGCTTTCCTTGCCGGGAGCCGGCGCTATTCCGCCCAACAGATGTTCTGCCATCTGTTTAGCGGAAGCGACGGGCATCACCTGCAGCAGTTCACTGTCGATCAGGTCGCCCACAACCATCCGAAAAGCCACTACCGCCAAAGTCTCGCGTTCAAGTTGCGCCAGCACGCCCTCCTTGGGGGGCACGTCAAACATAACCACTTCGGGAGGAGAGATGTTCACTCTACGGCCAAACAGGGAGTGCAAAGACGTTGCGGCCGTACCGATCATTTGGTTCATGACTTCGGCCACGGCGCTAATCTTCAACTCGTCAAGTTCCACAGAGTCAACATGCCCGGTACCACCAAGCATAAGATCAGCAATTACCGCCGCGTCAGATGTGCGCACTACCAGGAGGTTAAACCCCGACATGCCAGCTGTGAAATTAACGAGCAAAGCAAGGTAAGGCACCGAGAACTGCGCAAGTAGCTCTTGTAGCCCTAGCACCCTTACGCGCGGAGTGGTTATGCTTACTCGCCTATTTAGCAACTGCGAAAGCGTAGTAGCAGCTGTTCCCATGGAAATATTGCCTACTTCCCCCAGTGCATCGCGCTCCGCGGGCGACAGGTCGGTGTTTGGATTGGCTCCAAACTTTAGTATCGCGTCAATCTCGTCCTGCGACAAATATTTGCTAGTCAACTTCTTCCTCTCCCCCCAACCGCGCTGCGACAACCTGTACTGCCAGCTGGGTATCTACTATGCCCGGCTGCACAGCAAACGCTCGACGGTCCTCTACTAAAAGATCTATCAACTCACCCGGCTTCTTGTCTACGGCGACAACATCCCCGACTGAGAGGTGCAGGAACTCCCGCACGCTAATCTCCCCTGCTCCCAGCAAAGCGGCCAGAGACAGCATCGCTTGACCTAAGGTCCTGCGCCTGTCCTGCCAGCGCTCGCGATAGTCTAGCCTAACTGTTTCAGAAGCCTCTACTTTCGGTCTGTTAATAATGCTGTCAATCGTCATAAAGGGGAGACACACTGATAAAATGCCTTGTACTTTGTTGATCGTAAGGGAAAGCGTGACTACAGCAACCATTTCCTGCGGGGGGATAGATTGAATCAGGCGAGGATTTGTTTCCAGTGACTGGAGAGCACAGGCGAGGGGGAAGGTGTCTTTCCAAGCAACTTCGTAGCGTTCTAGCATATATGCGACCAACCGTCGATACATATTAACCTCAATTTCTGTCACAGGCCGTCCGCGCTTGGCGACATCCCCACTTCCCCCACAAATTAAGTCAATAATGGGAATAGATAAATCATAACCCATGTTAATGATGCCTAAACCGTAGCTGCTCAAGGCAAATACTGCAGCTACAGTGTGCGCTGGCAAAGACACTACCAAATCTTCAAATGCGACTTGATCCACTGTGGCTAGTTTCGCCACGACGGGAACGCGCAGATACGCAGTCAGGAAATTCGCTAATTGCCGTGCAAAATGGTCATGAACCAGCGACAAGAGGCTTAGGTTGCCCTTAGAGAAGCGATTCGGGCGCCGAAAATCATACTTGCGTACCCGCACCTGCTCCTTCGTTAAGTCTTCTGTGCTCACTTCACCTTGCTCTAGGCTCTGCAGTAGGCTATCTATCTCCGCCTGACTAAGTACGTTGCGCATGTTTGGTCAACCTAAGATAATGCTTTCGTTACAGCTTGAACAACGCGACCTGGGTCAAACGGCTTGACGATAAAGTCTCGCGCTCCAGCCTGAATCGCATCCATCACCATATGTTGCTGCCCCATTGCGCTACACATCACAATGCGCGCGGATGGGTCGATGCGCCGAATCTCCTTTACAGCCTGTATGCCATCCATTTCCGGCATGGTAATGTCCATTGTCACCAAGTCAGGGCGCAACTCCTTAAACTTCGTGATGGCAACGAGACCGTTTTCGGCATGGCCTACGACCTCAAACCCTGCTTTCGTCAGTTGGTCGGAGAGCATCATGCGCATAAATGCAGCATCGTCTACCACCAGAATTCGCTTCGACATCTAACTCATTCCCCCTGCAGATAAGATCTTATTCATTATTAACGCAAATGCTTCCTGTGATGGTAGAAATGCCAAGTCGCTGGAAACGCATCGTTCGTCCACACGGAGCTCTGTCTTAAAGATTAATAGCCCGTCCACATTACGACAGCCAGCGACCACGACGTTACATACAAAGGCGTCAAAGTAGTCGTGAATGAATCGCGGTGGTAACGCACTCGATGTCTCGCCAAGGAAGTCGGTGATAGCGGTAAGAAACGAACCCGTTACAATATTGCCAATTTCCATCAGGGCCGATTGCGCGAGCGCATCATCAAGGCTCTGCCCTGCCAACATGTCCCCAAAGGCTTCTAACAGATGCTTTGCGCTCTCTTCACCTACTGTAAGCAAAGTTAAGCCATCAATCGCGCCGCTTAGCCCAACCTCCACGCCTACGCCTACTTCGCCCTCGCGACTGAGTTCCGCACAGCCTGCTTCAATGCTAAGAAACTTTGTTTCTGGGACCTTCATGTCCACTTTTCGCCCCATCAGCAGGGAAAGTGCGGTGGCGGCATGGCCCGCCCCCATGTTGCCAATTTCGTTGATTACGTCAAGTTGCAGGGTTGAAATGCCTTGCACTTTAATCGCCTACTTTCTCGTAAAAGCAGCTGTGTATTCGCCTAAGTCTAAAGGCGCGGTGTGAGGGATAACTTTCTGTAGCCCCGGTGAACAGGACACCCCCGGGCAACAAGCAGTTGGAAAAGCGCTCTAACATCGCTAGCTTGGCTTCTTCGGTGAAATATATCGCTACGTTGCGGCACACGACCAAGTCGAACCGTTGTGGTATTACATCGCGCAATAAATCGTGGCGGGCAAACTCTATCATTGACTTTAGCTGGGGTTTAACTCGGTAACTGCCATTCTCCAAGTCAAAGTAGCTATTCCGGCGGCTATCGCCCACATTCCGCACATCAGCCGGGCTGTATAGACCTTGCGCCGCCTGATGCAATGCTCCCGCATCCAGGTCAGTAGCCCAGATGGCACGCTCGTGGGTGACTTGCGCCTCTCGAAGGGCTATGGCCAGAGAATAAGGTTCGGCGCCTATGGAGCAGCCTGCACTCCATACCCTCAGGCTCTTCTGTTTCGCCGTTAGGCGACTAAACACCTCTTGTTCCAGATAAATAAAGAGCTCGGGATTCCGGAAAAACTCTGACACATTGATGTCCAGAAAATCCACGAGGTGGCTTCGCTTTTCCTGGGAGGTTATGTACTGCGTTAATCCTCCTGCGTCAGCAATAGAGTAACGCTGCATGTAACTGAGTAGCCGACGCTTAATCTGCGTTTCCTTATACAATGACAGGTCCAAGCCATGTTCATGCTTCAATTGCTGTGTAAAGCGAGCAAATTCTTGTTCGTTCATAAGGCTTTTTCACCGTGGCCCGCCGTGCGGACTGTGACTTTTCCCAAGCTGACGTCGAGCAAAACGGTACGCCCAACGCTCCCGCCTACGTCCTCAGCCACCACGGGCACAGCGAAGGCAGTGAGAATGACACGAGCTTGGATTATATTGCGGTCACCGATGTCAAACCCTGCGCGAGTCACGCCGTTAGCAAACATGCGTGCTCCGCCGACTAGGCGGGCTCGGAGCATCCTAGCTCCGCGCGCCCGCATTTCCGAAATGAGGGCAGGGATAGCCAAATCCGCGAATTTGTAAGGGTTACTGAAGCTAGTAAAGTCTCGACTATTAGGCAACATAACGTGGGCCAGCCCACCCAGTCGTACATCAGCGTCATACAATATCACACCCACACACGAGCCTAAGCCGCGCGTGACGAGAATTCCGGGGGCCACCGCCACCCTAAACTCACCTATCCCTACGGGATACTCCATCCGTTATCCTCCCAGCTATCTCCTCAAGTCGGTGCTTCTCTCCCACATTTCATCGAGTGTGCGCACGGCGGCGGCATTTGTCTGGTAGACCCGCTGTGCCCTGACGAGTGATGTCATCTCGTCCAACAGGGAAACATTACTTGCCTCAAGAAATCCCTGCTTGACTAGAGACTCGTCTGCTGTCGCCTCGCCGGAGTTGACTCCTTGCGCAAATACAAGCTGCCCCAGGTGGTTTAGTCCGGCAGGATTCACGAACGACACAATGCGGAGTTCCCCGCCTACGTTGACCGCTCCGTCCACCGCATAGGTTATTCTACCTTGAGAGTCTATGTCAATCACCTGCGCTGCTTGGGGAATCGTCACTCCCGGCACCACATTGCCAGAGGAGTGTACCAAACGCCCAGCCGAGTCAAGCGAGAAACTCCCTCCGCGCACAAAAACGGACTGCTCCATGGGGTCAGCAAGCTCGAGGAACCCGGCGCCGACAAGAGCGATATCGAGGGCTCGCCCCGTCGGCACAAGGTCGCCTTGCGTAAACACGGTTTCGGGTCTGTACTCGACACCGTGTACAAACCTGCCTTGAGGGCTCGAAACGGGGACATTGCGTTCGTCAAGCGCCTGCACCAATAACTCGCTGAACGTGCCGCTTTGACGCTTGTGGCCTGCCGTCTTGGCGTTAGCAATGTTGCTACTGATTGCGGTCAGTCGATTCATTTGTGCCACAAGTCCGCTGACGCTGCGCTTTATACTCTGTAGCATGTTTCACCTCCCTACCGTACGCTGCCGATTTCCTTCGCTCTCTCCATGAGTTGGTCGTAGGTGGCCACAATCCTTTGCGCACTCTGAAAAATGCGGTTGGTGAGGAGCATGTCCACAATTTCCTCGCCTATATCGACGTTAGATTGCTCCAGCATAAACTGATGCACTCTACCTTCTCCGGCGACGCTAATCAGGCCATCGCCCTGGAACTGACCGTTAACATCGCGCACTAGACCGCTAAGGTCCGGAAAGTCAACCAGAAGAAGCTGTCCTGCGGGCGCACCGCCTAGCAAGACCTCACCGCTTGGCAGAATCTGCAGCTGCCTACCGCCCGCAGCTAAGGGTGTTCTGTCAGAGAGCAGTAATCTTCCGCCACGTGCATCAACCACATTGCCGTTCGCATCAAGCCGAAAGTCGCCGGCACGCGTGTAGCGAACGCCTTCGGTAGTCTGTACGGCGAAGAAGCCCTGTCCGCTGAGGGCGAGGTGGTAAGGCGAATGCGACTCGACAAGTTGGCCTTGCCTGTGGTCGGTTACCGATGCACTGAGAGCCGTGCGTGTCACCGGTGCGCCAAGGGACCGCTTCTGTCCTGCCAGTTGTGCAACCCACATGGTCTCCGAAAAGACTTCTTCTGCCACATCGTCGCGTTTGAACCCGGGCGTCTCAGCGTTTGAGACATTGCCGCTGATCATTTCCTGTCGCGTCTTAGCAATTACCATGGCCGATGTAGCCTGATACAGACCGCGAAGCAAATCGACTCACTCCTTCCCGTGCAGGCGTGTTAATAGCTCTACTTGTCCGAGGGGCACACCTGTTTCTTGCGATATTTTGGCACAGTCCCAACCCTCGCGGTAGAGTGCTAGAACCCGCTCTTGTTTCCCGCTGGGGGCGTTTACTTTGCGCGTGCGACTAGTACGGGTTGGGGCGCCTAGAGAACTAACGCCCACAGAAGTTAGAGCCGCTAACTGCTCCTCAAGCACTTGCACTCGCTGCAGAAGTGCCTCATCCGGAACAGCTGCTCTTGTGCCCTGCAAGTAAAGATAGCAGACAACTCCGCCCGTTACAACACCCACTATAAAAAACACCAGATTCACGACTTCACTCCTCGCGATGTGTGCGACATAGGTTGCGTCGCAGCGACTCGATGGCTCGACTATGCAGTTGGGACACGCGTCCCTCCGTTACGCCAAAAACACAGGCAATCTCCTTTAGGGTCAGCTCTTCCACGTAGTAGAGCGCCAGCATTTCGCGATCCCGCGGCGCAAGCTTCCCGAGCGAAGCTGTAAGCGCTTGCATCAGCTCACCTTCTAGTACTACGCGCACGGGATCGGGGCTGTCGGCTGAGCCTACTACCTGCGTTACCTGCAATTCCTCCCCATCTGCAGAAAACAGCACGCGATCGAGTGAAACCACGGAACGTAAGGCCATGTGCGCCACTAGCGCGTGAACTTCCGGAACAGAGAGTTCTAGTTCTTCTGCCATGCGTTCTGCTGTGATGTCTCCTCCCGCGGCGAGGAGCTTCTCCTCGACCTCGCGATACTGGCTTATCCGCTCGTTGACTACGCGCGGGCTAAAACTAAGCGAACGAATGGAGTCAAGCATTGCGCCGCGAATGCGCCGATAGGCAAAACTCGCAAAACTTGTCTCGCGTGTGGAGTCGTACTTCTCCGCTGCCTCCAAAAGGCCAATTACGCCGTGGGCAACGAGGTCTTCCCTATCGATGACTTCCGGCGAGGGAATGTAGATGCGACCTGCAATTCTGCGGACCAAAGGCAAGTACGAGAGAACTAAATCGTCCCTTTCCATGCTATACCTCTAGCTTCCGACGTCCGGACAGCATGCGCTCAAAGACATAACCCACAATGAGGTCTTGTGTAGCTTCAGGCAGAGCTTCGAAGCGAATGCCGCTGTGATATGTAGTCGGGCCAATCCCGTCGGCTCGCTCGACGCGAGCCACGCGGCCCCGCACCAAAAGCGGACCATCTTCTTTGCGTAGCGTGAACTGCAACTGAACTTCCTGCCCCACACTCAGAGCGAATCTATGGGAAATCCTTGCCCCTCCCCCGCTTAAGTCAAGTAGGTAGCCTTTGTGCCACTCGCTTTCGCCCGTAGTCCGAAACAACTGCGGTATCAAGACCGGCAATCGCACAAAAGCGCGCCTCTGAATCCTAACGAATCCTGTGGGATGCGAGAGATAGTACAAGGGGACGCTTTTCATCTCACGGCGGATGACATTAGCGGTAAAGCCATACTGTGCTTGCGTCTCTTTGTCGGTGAACATGCACTTCACCTGCTCATCTGGGCGCAAAACATGCACGTCCGCTCCGGCAAAAATCGAAGAGACAGCGAAGCTCTCCGCGTTTACTTCCTCGATACGCGTAACCCAAGTAAGGGCACTGTCTTCTCGCCAAATCTCAAGCTTAAGTCCGACTCGGAGTCTTGGTACGGCCATATCATCTGCCTCCAAACAGGCGCTTAAGTCCGAGCAATAAACCCCGCTCCGCCACCGGTTGAACTGCCTCTCCGGCCAGAGTGCGCGCAATGGCATCAACCTGCCTGCTCGGCATGCTATCCGGATGGCTCAAAATAAACGGGTGCTGTCTCCGCACAGCTTGGCTAACTATGACGTCATCTGACACTACTCCGATGAACCGCAGCTTGTGACGGAGAAAACGCTCGGCGAGCGTCATAAAGCGCTCACCAGTCGCTCGGCCATCCTCGATACTAAGCGAACGGTTGACCACAAGAGCAATGCTGTGCGCCGCGCGAGTTGAGACCAACAGCTTGACCAACGCATACGCATCGGCAATGGACGTAGGCTCGGGCGTAACCACTACGATGACCTCATCGGCGAGATTAGCGAAAGCAAGCACGTTGCGCGAGATACCCGCGCCTGTGTCAAAAATGAGAAAGTCCGTGTTATGCTCAAGCGTAGCCAGCTCAGCTATCAGACGCTCACGTTCGTCCGGGCTCATGTTAGCCATCTCTTGCACGCCTGAAGCAGAGGGCACAATTCGCAAGCCGTATGGGCCGAAACCAATGATGTCCTCTAAGCGTTTTTCCCCTTTGATGACATGCTCCAAGTCATGCTCAAAGTACTGCCCGAGTACGACGTCTACGTTGGCGAGCCCTAAATCTGCATCTACGATGGTAGTCGTCTTGCCGTTGCGGGATAGCGCAATGCCTAAGTTGACGACGAGGTTAGTCTTGCCTACTCCGCCTTTGCCGCTAACAATAGTAATGACCTTCGCCCGTGGGCGTGGCTGTGCTTTGCCGACGAGTTGGCGCAAGATATGAGCTTGGTCCCACTTCATATAGTCACCCCCAAGACTAAGCGAGCGAGCTCCTGTGGATGAGCTTCGCGTATGTCCTCAGGTACGTTCTGACCATTAGTTAAGTAGGCTACCGGAATCGAAGTGCGGTAGCACAAATCGACGATTCCACCGAGGCTTTCAGTCTCATCACACTTCGTAAAGATTGCGGCGCTGAGGCCTAACTCACAATAAGTCTTGTAAATAGCCAGCAAGTCACGGCTCTTGGTTGTGGAACTAAGCACTAAGTATTTTTCTAGATCAGGTACGCCGTCAAAGTAGGCACGCATCTCAGACACATGCAAGGGCTTGCGCGCAGAGCGCCCGGTAGTGTCGATAAATATAGCATCCTTGGTCTTAAACTCGGTTAGAGCGTCGCCTAGCTCCGAGGGGGCTCCAACCACAGCCACCGGCAGTCCAATAATGTCTCCATAGACTCTCAGTTGCTCGACCGCCCCGATGCGAAATGTGTCTATAGTGATTAACGCGACCTTCTTTTGCTCCTGCAGTGCCTGCTGCGCGGCCAACTTAGCGATGGTCGTAGTCTTGCCGACTCCCGTAGGCCCAACAAAAGCTTGGATGCGTTTGCGCTTGCCTTTGGGGCGTTCATAGGGCGAAAAACACTTGGCCAGTCGTTCTAGTACACGCTTTTCTTCTTCGGCCGGTTTGTCACCTGCTCCGAGCTGCTCGCACAGCAGTGCGATGACCTCGGGACTAAGGTCAGCAAGGCGAAAGCGTTCGGCCCATCTCGCGGGCGTGACTCCCTTAGCCGAAGTCCTAGCAGAAGCGGCTCCCATGCCGCTTAGCATAGCTTTAATCTCCATTAGCTCGCTGCGAAGCGCATCGTCCGGTTCCAAACGAGACTCTGCCACCCGCTCGACAGCAGCGGTTACTTCAACTTTAGCCGGTCGAAACCATCCCAAGATGCCTGGTTCCCTCACAGTGCGCGAACTGACAATTACGGCTTCGGGGCCTAGTTCCTTGCGCAGCATGTGGAGGGCTATCTGCATGTCTTTGGCAACAACCTTCTTGATTCTCACTCTAAGCCCACCGCCCCCATCGACTCAACTTCTACATCTCCGCTCACTTCGCTAGGGGAAAGAATGGTCAGCGAAGGAAAGTGGCGTTGCGTCAGCCTACGCATGGGCAATCGTAACCTGCTCGGCACCAGCAAGACCGGCAAACGGCCATCCGCAAGACCGGCTCGCTCTAGGTTCTTCCCTAATCGCTCGAAGAACAGCTGTAGTTTGCTCGGTTCAAGTATGATGTGCCCCCCGCCGGATGCTGTTATTGATTCTAGCAGTTGCTGCTCCAAGCGCGGATGTAGCGTAAGCACGTGAATAACGCCTTTATCCGCCGCTGCGTGGCTAATCGTACGCGCCAAAGCATGCCTGACGCTTTCTAGCAGGAAATCTGGGTCGCGGGATGTACGCACATTATCCGCGATGGCCTCAAGTATCCCTACCATATCGCGAATGCTTACTCCCTCTTGCAGTAGTCCCTGCAGCACCTTCTGCACATCCCCTAGCGCCACTTGCTCATGCCCTATCTCTTCAATCACAGCGGGGTTAAGTTCTTTGACTTTGTCTAGTAGTTCTCTGACTTCCTGCCTGCCTAGCAGTTCATGCGCGTGACGCTTTATGATCTCGCTTAAGTGGGTCACGAGTACGGTCGTACAGTCTACCACGGTGAGCCCCAGAATCTCGGCTCTCTCGCGCTCATGTACGCTTATCCAGCGGGCGGGGAGACCAAACGTAGGCTCCTTGGTATCTATGCCGGGGACGTCAATTCTTCCTCCGGCATAGTCCATGGCTAGGAGCGATTGCGGCTGCAACTCGCCCACGGCAACCTGATTACCGCGAATCTTAATGGCGTACTGATTAGGCTTCAACTGCAAATTATCCCTTATACGGATAGGCCTTATAAACACGCCGTGCTCGGTAATACAGCGGCGCCTAATGGCCGCGAGCCGTTCTAATAAATCGCCTCCGTAACTCCCATCGGTGAGGCGGACGAGACCAAAGCCTATTTCGATGTCTAACTGCTCATGCGAGAGGAGCGTCAGCACGTTTTCCGGCTCGGCAGGGCGCGCTGCCGCGGCGGGCGCAGGGCGCAGAGCTTTTTCGCGCTCCTCTGCGTGCAGTACATACGCCAAGTACCCTGTTGCTCCCGCCACCGCCAAGAAGGGAACGGCAGGCAACGCGGGAACGAGGCCTAGGCCGGCAATTAGCACAGAGGTCATGCCAATAACTTTGGAGCGGGAGAAGAGCTGAGTTGAGAGTTCGGTGCCAAAACCGTAGTCGGTGTTTGCCCGTGTCACCAGAATACCTGTAGCCGTAGATATCAACAGAGCGGGCAGTTGGCTGACCAGCCCGTCACCCACAGTAAGCGAAACGTATGTCGTGACGGCACGCTGCCATGGCCAACCGAGCTGGGCCATGCCTACGACAAGTCCGCCGAGAATGTTGATCAGAGTAATGACGATGCCGGCGATGGCGTCACCCTTAACGAACTTACTCGCACCGTCCATGGCTCCATAAAAGTCCGCTTCGCGCTGCAGGCTTCTGCGCCGCTCTCGCGCTTGCTCTTCGTTAATTAATCCTGAGTTAAGGTCGGCGTCAACCGCCATCTGTTTGCCTGGCATCGCGTCAAGCGTAAACCGCGCCGCGACCTCGGCCACGCGACCGGCGCCATTGGTTATCACCACGAACTGAATAACGGTAATAATGATAAAGATGACTATACCGACAACATAATTTCCCCCCACCACAAAGTCACCAAATGCGGCGATTACCGCACCTGCTGCTCCGGCGGAGAGAATTAGGCGAGTAGAGGCCACGTTTAGTGACAGTCGCAGCAGTGTCGTAACCAAGAGCAAAGTCGGAAACACGCTAAGCTGCAGCACATTGGTGGTAAAGAGCGTGGTGAGAAAGATTAGGATGCTGATACTAATGTTGATGATCAGGAGAAAGTCGAGAACGCCTGCCTGCATGGGGATGATAATGATAAATATCGTCCCAATCACCAAGGAGGCTATAATTACGTCGGTGTAGCGCAGGAGTGCACGCACTCAGATCAGCCTCCTTTGTCGCGAAAATATTTCTGCTAGAATCTCGGCCACAGCCCTGTATAGGGCGACAGGAATCTCTTGCCCCACCTCAGATTGCTGGTAGAGCGAACGCGCTAGAGTGGAGTTTTCCACTAAGGGGATGCCGCACTCTGCTGCCCGTGCCTTAATGCGCTGTGCTAAGTAGTCGCACCCCTTGGCCACGACTTGCGGAGCTCCGCTACTACCCTCACGCTCATAGCGTAGCGCAACGGCATAGTGAGTAGGGTTTGTGACAACCACCGTCGCGGTAGGAATCGCGGCAAACATTCGGCCGGTAGCCAAGAGACGCTGCCGTTCGCGCTGCCGTGCTTTTACCTGTGGGTCACCTTCCATCTGCTTGTGCTCTTCCTTCACTTCTTGCCGCGTCATCATCATGTTCTGGCGAAACTCGTGTCGCTGATAGAGGAAGTCGATGACGCCAATCACTAGATACGTAACCCCTACGCGCAGGGCCACCCCATACAGCACGCGGCCCACAAGCGCAAAGGAACCCGCACCTTCGCTATAGCCTGCCAGTAAGAGATTCTGCATCTCGCCCCGCAGTCCGAGATAGGCCGCGAATCCCACAGCCAGTAGTTTCCCAAGGGCTTTAGCTAAATCAAAGAGCGCGCGAGTCGACATCATTCGCCCTAGGCCCTCTAGGGGGTCGAGGCGGCTAAACTCAGGCTTGAGTGGATCTCCACTCCACAAGAACCCCACTTGCATGATGTTAGCGATTGCACCCAAGACAAGTGCCGCAGCCAAGAGCGGCCAGACCATCGCGGCGAAAATGCTTACGCCATGTACAAGCAGATGAGAAAAGGAGTAGTTTAACTCGGTTACGGCGGACAAGTCGCTTAATGATACAACAATATAGTTAAGGGAGACGTTTATCAGTCGTTCTGCCGTGAAAGCTAATACCGCGACCATACCGAGGAAGCCCACCGCTGCCGTTAAGTCCATGCTCTTCGCGGCCTGCCCCTTTTTGCGGGCCTCACTCAGTCGCTTTGGCGTCGCCTGCTCGGTGCGCTCCTGCTGACTCTGTTGTTCAGGCGTCATGGGGACATCGCTCCGAGAGACTGCGCGAGTATGACTTCAAGTCGTGTCATGAAGGCATCACCTACGCCAAGAATCAACGGGGAGGCAGCCGCAAGAACCAAGAGCGCGACACCAGCTTTAACAGGCAGAGCAAGCATTAGGACGTTAAGTTGCGGCACAGCTCGCCCTAGCATCCCTAGAGTAATGTCGGTGATAGCTACCGCCGCCAACACTGGCGCTGCCAAACGGAGGGCTAAACTCATAGAACCTGCCAGTACCGTCAAGACTACCTGGGCCCAGCTGCCTCCGAGCACTGCCGAGCCTGCCGGTACGAGCGTAAAGCTGCGCAACAGCGCAAGTAAAGCCAAATGATGCCCGTTAAGCTCCAGAAACAACAAGAGACTGAGCATAAGAAACAGATTCGATAGGAGAGAGACTTGTCCGAAGGTGGTGGGGTCAAAGATAGCGGCCGTCCCAAAGCCAGCCTGCTGATCCATAAGTGCCCCGCCCATCTGAAAACTCATAAACAGCCAGTTTGCGAGCATGCCTGCCGCAAGACCTGTCGCTACCTCCAGCACGACTGCACTGAGGAATGCGCCGATTTCTCTCTCGACAGAAACACCTCCGGCCGCGACAACTATTAGGCTTAGGAGCATGGCCAAGCCAATCTTGCTTAAGGGCGGGATTTGCCGCCTGTTAAACAGCGGTGCTGTAGTGAGGAACGAGAGCACACGGGCCAGAACTAATAGCAGTTGCAGCCAAGGTGTGAGCGCCGGGAGAATCATCGCAGTAGCCCGCCTAGATTACCGAACAAGTCCGTCGTATAGGCGACCATAGTGTTCATCATCCAGCCACCTAACAGGAGCAGTGTCAGCAGAATCGCCACGAGTTTGGGCACAAAGGTCAGAGTCTGCTCCTGTATCTGAGTTGCGGCCTGAAAGATGCTCACTAAGAGTCCCACAACGAGACTGGCAATAAGCAAGGGCCCTGCCAAAAGGAGTGTCAGCGCGATGGCTTCGCGTGCGAGGTGGAGAACTGTCCCTTCCGTCATCTAACCCTCCTAAAAGCTTTCGAGAATTGACTTGGCCACTAAATGCCAACCGTCGGCCAACACAAACAACAGCAGCTTAAAGGGCAGCGATACGGTCACCGGCGGGAGCATAAACATGCCCATAGAGAGAAGCGTGCTGGCTACGACCATGTCAATGACCATAAACGGAATGAACAGCGTTACCCCCATGGCAAAGGCGGTGCGCAACTCACTAAGCATAAACGCCGGCACTAATACCGTCAACGACAGGTCTTCTGGCGTGGCGGGAGCCGGGGCGTCAGTGGCGGTTAGGAACAACGCAATGTCCGCCTCGCGCGTATGCGGCAGCATAAACTCTCGTAGCGGTACCGTCGCCCGCTCAAAGGCTGCCTCCTGCGATAAATCGCCCGCGAGATACGGCGCGATAGCCTCATTCTGCAGGCGAGTTAAGGTCGGTGTCATCGTAAAAAGGGTGAGGAACAGCGCGAGCCCGATAAGAACTTGATTCGGGGGGACATTTTGTGCCGCAACCGCCGTGCGCACGAAAGACAACACAATCACGATGCGGGTAAACGAGGTCACCATCATCAAGATGGCGGGGACAAGACTAAGCACGGTAAGCAAGATGAGGAGCCTGACGCTCCCCACTACCTCGCTAGGCGAAGTGGCAGCTCCTATTTGTAGGCCTATCTCCGGTATAGGAAACATCACTACTTGCCTCCCTGTCGCAAGAAAGTAATCATGTGGTCCAAATGGGTGGCAAAGTCTAGATTGGCGGGTTGCTCGGTGGGCGCTAGCGGCGGGAGCTTGCTTAGAGGCCTAATCTGTACCGCGTGGTCGGTAGCACAGACCAGAAACGACTCTTCACCTACGTCAATAACCGCTGCTTGCGTGCGCGCAGATAACCACACACGCTCGCGAACACGCAGTAGGCAGGACGGAGCAGACCGCAGGGCAGGTGTACGCCGCAGCAAATACCAACGCAAGCCAAAGAGCAGGCCAAAAACAGCAACTAGCGATAGCAGTAAGCGCATCAAATACGCAAAAAGGTCCACGCGGCCCGCTCCTTATTGAATTACAAAGTCCACAAAGAAGAGATTAGTAATGTCCCCCCGCTCGAGTACCGCATTTAGTGCGGAGAGGAGCTCCTGACGCAATGTCTCTACTTTTTCTGTCGTAGTCAGGTCCTCAACGGTTTTTGCTCGCAACACTTTGATAACGGCATGCCGGACTTCAGGCTCACGCGCCACCAGTTCCTCAGTTAGAGCGCGAGAAGACAAATGCTGCAGCGATATGTTCACCCGCAGGTAGCGCCGCATCCCTGGGTCTAGCAGGTTTACCGTAAAGTCCCCTCCCGGAGAAACGACGAGTTCAGGGGGTGGGGAAATAAAGCCACGCACCATTGTCACCAAAGGCGCGCGAAAGACCACTCCGAGCACGATAATCGCTATGACCAGTACCGCCAAGATAATCTTCTTCACCATGCTGCTCAAATCCCCCGAATCACAAATACGACGCGCCGATTCTTGCTGCGCCCTGTTTCTGTGGCGTTGGTACCCACCGGTCGAAACTCGCCATAGCCCACTGCCTTGAAGCGCTCAGGCTTAAGGCCGTGAATCTCGACGAAGTACCTTACTACCCGCGCCGAACGCGCCGCCGAGAGTTCCCAATTAGAAGGAAACACCGGCGTGTTGATCGGGACATTGTCGGTATGTCCCTCCACTGCGATTTCATTGGGCATCTCGGAGAATAGAGCCACTAGTTTGCCAAGCAGTGCTAACCCGTCTGGGCGGAGTATAGCCTGCCCTGAATCAAACAAGACCCTGTCTTCGAGCTCCAAGAGAACCCCTTGTTCTGCTCGAAACGCTCTAACCTCCGCGGCAATACCCTGCTGTTCAAGGTATTCCTGCACGTGCGCTAACATCCGGCCGTTGTCGGCCCAGAAAGGACCCAGTTGCTCCGTAGCCACTTCGTTTGGATTCTCCTCCGGCATGACGATAGTCGTATTCGGCGTCGTCCCGCCATCCAGTATGCCAGCACCTTGAAACGAGGCAATAAACCGGCGAAACTTCACCACATCGATGGCCGAAAACGAGTACAGCAGCACGAAGAAGCATAGTAGGAGTGTAACCAGGTCCCCGTATGTAGTCAGCCAACTTGCGGCAACTACGCCGCCGGAAGACCTACGCCTAGTCATTGGCGGCCTCGGCCTTGTCCGGGCGAACATTCGCCTTAGCAGGCAGAACGAAGGCGCGGAGTCGCTGCTCGATTACGCGCGGATTGACACCCGCCTGCAATGCGGTGAGCCCTTCAATTACCATTTCGCGATAGAGAAGGACCTGGCGGCTCTTAAGCAGCACCTTCCCGGCGAGCGGTGTCAAGAGGAAGTTCGCCATAAAGGCACCGTACAACGTGGTAACTAAGGCAACGGCCATGGCAGGACCGATGGCCGCCGGGTCATCGAGAGCGTTTAGCATTAACACGAGCCCAATCAAAGTGCCAATCATGCCAAAGCCAGGGGCTAAGTTTCCCCACGTCGCCAGCATATTTGACGCTACAGAATGGCGGCTCTCCTCCTGCATAAGCTCTGTTTCGAGGACCTTGGTTACTACCGTAGGGTCCATACCGTCAATAACCATCTGCATGCCCTTACCTAGAAACGGCTCCATCTGCGGTATTTCGTCCTCGAGTACGAGCAGCCCTTCCCGCCGGGCGCGCGTAGAAAGCTCGCCAAACTTCTTGATAGTTTCCATGGGGTCCGGCGGAATCTGCTTAAACAAGCGTCGTACATCGTGATACGATTCGCGCGCGTCTTCCCAAGAGTAGTTGACCATCAATGCGGCAAAGGACCCGACCACGGTAATGAGAAATGAAGGGACGTCAATAAACACGCCCGCGCCACCGCCGGACATCATCGCCCAGACAATAGCAGTCAGCCCACCAAAAATGATGATCGGAGTGATGGGCCCTTGTTTACGCATTCTAGTCCCCCCTATCGCTTAAGCTGAATGAGCTCCTGCAGCATTTCGTCGGATGTACTGACCGTGCGTGAGTTTGCTTGGAAAGCGCGGCTCGTGGAAATCATCTCGGTGAACTCCGTCGCTAGGTCGACGTTTGACATTTCCAGCATGCCGACTTCTATCGAACCTCGGCCGCCCGAGCCTGCAACCCCGATTAATGGCTCACCGGAATTAGGCGAGACAGAGTAGAAGTTGCCGCCTTCTTTTAGCAGTGCTTCAGGATTGCCGAAATAGGCCAGCGCAATTTGGCCGATATCGCGCACCAAGCCATTGGAATACGTGCCCGTAATTACTCCACCCCGCCCAATGATAAAGGAGAGAAGTTCGCCGGGGGCGTACCCATCTTGGAAGCGCATCACAGCCGTGCTGGTGCCCGCAACCTGGGTCATGGAGTTAAAGTCAAGCGTCAGCGAAATATTGGCGGCACCCGGCACTACAACCGAAAATGCGCCACTGGTCGCCGTTGCCGGCGTAACCGCCCCGCTAGTGTCGAAGTTCAGTGCGAGTGCCCCGGTAGGAGGAGTAATCGTGAGGGGTGGGGTGGCGGTGGATGCGACAGCGTATGACCATGCATTCGCGCCGGTCCGCGTAAAAGTGACGTTTAGCTGATGCGCTTCGCCTTTGGAGTCAAACACTGTGATGGTGTTCGTGTGTGAGTAGGTCCCAGCAGGTGGGCTGTTGTTTAGGTTCCCCGAGAACTCGGCGCGAGTAGTGGGCTGTGTAATGACCGAGTCCCCCAAAGGAATTTGCATGGCAGTGGGCGGTGTGGCCGTCGATATGTTGCCGGTGCCATCAGCCATCCAGCCCTGCACTCTAAAGCCTGTGGCCGCATTAACTAGCTCACGCGCGAGTGAGAGCGAGAATGCTCCGTCGCGCGTAAACAAAGTACGTGCTCCGTCCGCCATAACAAAGAAACCACTGCCTTGAACAGCAAGATCAGAAATGCGCCCCGTGGCCTGTAGTGCGCCCTGGACGTGGCTAGTGTCAATTCCCCCCACGGCCACTCCCAGTCCGACTTGCGCGGGGTTGGTGCCTGCCCGTCCGCCGACGGGAGCAGAGGCGTTCCTAATAGTCTGGCTTAACATGTCGTGAAACTTGACGCGACTGCCTTTAAAGCCTGTAGTGTTTACGTTTGAGATATTGTTTGCGATAACGTCGAGTTTTGTTTGTTTGCTGCGCATGCCAGAAATCGCCGAATACAATGACCTAAGCACTGGCTTAACCCTCCCTTACTTCGAGTAGGCGTCCTAATGGAATCAAGGCATCGTTTATGCGCAGCTGGCTCTTGTTTCCGCTCCACACCAGCGATTGCACGGTGCCTTCCAGAATTTCGTCGTTCTCACCGCTAAAGCTCACCATCTTGCCCACGAGCCCGCTTAATTCCCCTAGCAGTTGCACTTCAATCAATTGGTCGAGTTTAGTGTTTAGGTTCTGCATTTGTTCAAGGCTGCTAAATTGAGCGAGCTGCGTAATCATGGCGGTTCCGTCGGCAGGATTCAAAGGGTCCTGATTGCGCATTTGCGCCAAGAGGATTTTTAGAAAAGCGTCTTTACCTAACTCCCCACCGGGCAGAGCGGCTTGCGTCATCGGCTGCGACTGTGCTGCTGACTGCGTGGCCTGAACTTTCACTCGATCACCTCCTAGACGGAAAATTCCGTGGTGCTTTTGTCCTGACGGCGCGGCGGCTGGCGTGGGCTTTCTTCTCGTCGCTCTCGACCGCGCGACTCGCCGTGTTCGCGATACTCCTCAAAGGTCATTATCTCTACTTCGGCCGGAACCGGGAATCGCTGTAGATGTAAAAGCACGTGTTCCTTAACCGCATTATTTTCCACAACCAGTCGAACTGCTACGTTGCCCTGAGGATCCACCTCACCGCTAACCAAGACACGCCCATACTCGGGAGGGTGAATCTCTAGGGTCACTTGCGGGCGGCTTGGGCTTTGCACAAAAGACACTATTTCCATACGCAAGGCTTGCAGTGAAGCTTCTGATACAGGTGGAGATGGGGGTATGGTGCCTCTGGCATGCACCTGTGTGCCCTCACCTAGCTGTGGAGGCGTATTTGTAGCCGCGTCGGCGCTGCTACTCGGCTGCGTCGTCCGAGTTTCGGCCCTCATGCCTGGCGCGACGGCTACGGGCATATGATTCCGAGTGATTATATCACCGGGGCGGTCGTTTGCGGAGCCCCCCGAAGCTTCGGCCAGAGCTGTCGGGGTGCTGTCCAAGACTGTACGACTGGGGGTGTTGTAAGCGGGTGGTGGATAAACCTGCGCAGGCTGAGCCTCAATCCGAACACCTGACCCAATGGACATTGCCGCAGTGCTGTCCAAGACTGGGCCACTTGGACTGTTGTACGTGGGTGGCGGAGCAACCTGCACAGGCGCTTCAATCGTTACAGCGTCACTGCTGCGCAGCACGGGTCGAGCCTCAGTTCGAACAGCTCGAGTTACTTCGGTCGTTGCGCTGACATACGGCTGCAAAACCTCGTGTATTAGTTCTGGGGTAGCCTGTGCAAGCGCTTCGATCGCTTCTACAGGTGGCTGAGAGACCTCGGTAGACTGCACTTCAGCCTGAGCTCCTCCAACTACTTGGGTCGATGCGCCGATGTATGGCCTTAAAACCTCGTTTGCGGACTTGCTAGAAACCTGGGCAAGGGCTGCAACCGCTTTAGCCTCATTGTTACCGAGCGTTGTTTGGGCTTCAGTCCGAACGGTTCCGACTATTTCGGCCGCAGTGTTGACGCATGTCCCTGACCCCTCGTATATGGGTTCTTGGGTCTGCGCACGCGCTCCAATCACTAGAACGTCAGTGCCTCGTGTCATCGGCTGAACTTCAGTTCGAACTCCTCTAACTGCTTGAGTCAATGTGCCGACGTATGGCGCTGAAACATCATAGAGGGGCTCTTTAGCAACCTGCGCAAGCGCTTCACTCACTTGAACGTCAGCGCTTTTTGTTAAAGCCTGAACTTCACTCCGAACGCTCTCAACTACTGCGGTCACTGCGCCGGTTTGACTCGCCTCCGTTGCTTCGGCCAAGGGAGCAGTCTGTGCCATGGCGACAGGCAGAGGTGTAACAGGGATTCCCACAATCAGCCGCGCCGGAGTCTCACAGGGCTCGAAGTGAGGCGAGTCCGTATCCTCGGCGGCAAGAGGAGGCACGTAGTCTTGCCCCTTGCCGGAGGGGTCCATCAGGGCGCGAAACAGCTCGTAGAAGTTAGCGACGACACCTTGTTTTTGTGAGCCGGCCGGCTTGACTTCGGTCGGCATTCGGGGCTTATGGGACTCAATCTTCATTGGCGTGCACCTCCTGTCGCCGCAAAAATTGCTGGCCTGCAACCTCGTCGGCTACAGCCTGTTCGAGACGGCGCTCACGCAATCTCACTCCCGCCTGGTGCGATTCTTTATGTGTCTCAAACTTCCTGGTGTCGACCCGGGTCTTAAGGAGCAGGGCTCGCGCCTGATGACACACTTCCGCCTGTGCGTGCAAGTTCTCTCGCTTGCTGCTTATCTTTCGTTGCGTGGCAATAGTAAAGCGCGCGCGGTGTTCCATAAGCTCGGGATGTGTGTATGCCGCTAATTCTTCCGCAAGCTTCATCTCCATCGCGGCCAGTGATTCTTCCTGCCTTTGTCGTTCGCGCTCTGCAAGGGCGAGTTCTAGTTGACGCATGCGTTCCTTTTGCTGCTGTAAGTCTAGCAGTTGTTCTAAAGGGTATTTAGACAGAAAAATCACCTCTTTACGACCTGTCCTAGGGCACGCAATGCGTCATCGAGAGATGTGCGCTCGTCAATCTCTTGTGCTAACACCCGCATAATGAGGGGTACTGTGTCGATGGCTTCGTCGATAACAGGACTTGACCCCTTAACATAGGCACCTATATTAATCAGGTCTTCGTTCTGTCGGTAGACAGCAAGCAGATTACGGGCCTTCGCGACTAAAGACAAGTGATCGGGGCGGCTAAGGTCATTTGCGAGCCGGCTCACGCTCTGCAGTACGTCAATTGAGGGATAGTGATTACGTTCCGCTAATCGCCGTGTTAGCACCACGTGGCCGTCTAGAATCCCACGCACAGCATCGGCAATCGGCTCGTTTAAGTCGTCGCCTTCTACCAGTACGGTGTATAGCCCGGTAATGCTGCCCCGCGATGCTGTGCCCGCGCGCTCGAGCAGTTTCGGTAGCATAGCGAAGACAGAAGGAGGATAGCCGCGTGTCGTCGGGGGCTCGCCAATGGCAAGACCTAGCTCGCGCTGCGCCATGGCAAAACGTGTCACCGAATCCATCATCAACATGACCTGTAGCCCTTGGTCGCGGAAATACTCGGCTATGGCGGTGGCTGTTAGCGCGGCCTTGATGCGCAGCAATGCGGGCTGATCAGACGTCGCCACGACGACCACCGAACGCGCTAGGCCTTCTTCACCGAGATCTCGCTCCAAGAAATCTCGCACTTCGCGCCCCCGCTCCCCCACTAGCGCAATGACATTGCAGTCGGCAGTACTGCCCCGAGCCAACATCCCAAGCAACGTGCTCTTGCCAACACCGCTGCCGGCAAAAATCCCTAAGCGTTGCCCGCAGCCGACGGTCAGAAAAAGGTCTAACGCGCGTATGCCCGTCTCCATGACGGCGAGAATGCGTTGCCTATGCAGAGGGTTAGGCGGAGCTTGATCAAGCAGGTACTCCGTGAACTCGCGCCCCTGTTCCTCACCCGCTAGAGGTCTCCCCAGCCCATCGAGCACGCTTCCCAGCAAAAACTCGCCTGTCTTTACCGCTAATCGCCGCCTAAGTGGTGCTACTTCACAGCCGGGAGAGATACCGTGTAGCGGTTGAAAAGGGAAGAGGTACAGCTTGTCGCCGCTAAACCCTACCACCTCTGATAAGACAGAGCTGTTGCCGTTACCTATATGACACAACTCGCCGATTGACGCTCGACACCCCCGAGCTTCTACTGTCAACCCGATAACTTCGGTTACGCGTCCGTATGTAGACCACTGCGGCTGACTAGAAAGACGGGCGCGAGCTCGGCAAAAATCGAAACTATAAGCCGCCACATAGCACCTCTTTGCCTAGCTGTCTAAGCTCGGCGGGAAGGTCATAACGCACCCCACCCAGTTCATCTTCCAGACGAAACGAGTCTACGTCGAGCGTACTATCGGTTCTAACTACAATGGGCGCATCGACAGGCAATGGCAAGAGATGCTTTAGGGCTTCTACTTTGAAAAGCTGCGTGGGATGTACAAAAACAAAGACCTTGCGCTGCGCCACAAGCTCGTCGTACGCCGCGTGAAAGAGAGTGAGGAGCGCGTCTTGATTCGTCTTTAGCTCCGCGCGCAGCATTACTTCTGCCATACGTTGGGCCAAAGCGGCGATGTCATGTTGGCTTTCTTCCACAAAGGCAAGGCGATCATGTTCGAGTTGCACGTAGGCCTTACGCACGACAGCCATTTCGTTCTCGAGCACCTCGCGAGCTTCACGCAGCCCTTCCGCGTACCCTTCCTGCCTCGCAGAGGCCAGCACACGTTGCGACTCGGCCGCGAGAGCACGCCTTAAGTCCGCTTCGGTTTCCTCTAGTCGCGCGCAGGCCTCCCGCCAGCGACGGTCAATCTCGTGCACTATGTGCTCTTCTATGCGTGCGGACAGCTCGGTTTCAGCGGCCTCGTTCTGTACGGTCACCGCGCTCACAGGCACTTGACGAGTATAGAGAGGCGTGTCCGCCCGTTTATACAATGATGGCATCTTCGCCACCCCTAGCTATGACAATCTCCCCGGCTTCATCGAGCTTACGGATTACCGCCACAATGCGCGCTTGGGCTTCTTCCACATCGCGTAAGCGAATCGGGCCCATAAATTCTAGATCTTCTTTTAGCATTTCTGCCGCGCGCTTTGACATATTTTTGTAGATGCGTTGGCTGACTTCCGCACCGGCGCCCTTAAGTGCTAAAGCCAACTCCTTGGAATCAACCTCACGGATAACGCGCTGAATGGCTCCGTCGTCAAGCATAATCACGTCTTCAAAAACAAATAGGCGCTTGCGTATTTCCTCGGCTAAGGGGGGGTCGTCGCGGTCGAGCTGCTCGAAGATCATCTTTTCCGTAGCGCGGTCTACGCGGTTTAGTATATTTACCAAAGACTTAATGCCGCCCGCAGCGGCAAAATCATAGTTGGAAAATGAATCAAACTTACTTGCCAGCACCGTCTCTAGCTCGGTCAATACCTCGGGCGAAACGCGTTCCATAGTGGCAATACGCCTCGCTACGTATGGACGCAGTTCATTTGGGAGAAGAGAAAGGACCGCGGCGGCTTGGTCCGGCTCAAGGTAGGAGATAATTAGGGCAATGGTTTGGGGATGTTCCTCACTGATAACTCCCGCTAACTGCCGTGGTTCTATCTTCTTGGCGAAACGGAACGGCTTAACGGCATTTGCTTCCGTCAGCTTGCGCATAATTTCCGCAGACTTGGCCGGCCCTACCGCGCGGTCTAACACGTCTCGCGCGTACCGCACGCCCCCCTCGAGCATGTACCCCTTAGCCTCGTACATCTGAATCATCTCATCTAGCACTTGCTCACGAAAATCGGCTTCTACCATGGTGGTATTGGCGACTTGCGCGGAAATAACCTCGATGTCCTCATCCGGCAACAGCTTAAGGATTTTGGCGCTGAGTTCCGGGCCAAGGGAAATCATGAGCGCAGCAATCTTTTGTATGCCTGTGACGCGCTTCTCTCTGGCCAAGCAAACCCCTACCCTTCGTTAAACCATGCCTTCACTAACTGCGCGACCTCTTCGGGCTGTTGCTTAGCTAACTCCTTTACCTTCTCGAGCGCAATGTTCGCCTCAGCGCTCGTGCGCGCTGCGGCGGCTTCGGCTAAGGCCTGCTTTAAGGGCACTAGCTGTACGCCTTCAGCTGCGGGGACATCAAAACGTGCCTTGCGCAGCCGCGATACCAGCACCATCAGGAATATAAAGCCAAGTAACGCGCCCGTACCGATAACCCCGTAACGTATGTATGTCTGCAGCTGCTCACGCTGTGCAAGCGCAGCCATTTGGCGTTCTGCTTCGGCTAAGTGCTCCTCGTTAAAGGGCCCCGCGCTGATGTGCACCGAATCGCCCCTGGTATTGTCAAGCCCTAACGCAGCGCGAACTAACTGCTCAAGTCGCGTCGTTTCTTCCGCCGTAAGGGCTGCGTTTACCGATACTGCCGCGGACAGACGCTCAATTCTCCCCGGCGCAATCACTACGGTAGATTCGGTGCGGCCAATCTCATACTGAACGGTGCGGTCCGTGCTCTGATATGTACTCGTTCCCTCACCTGTAGCGGGGGTAGTGGGATACACAGGGATGTTTGAGCCTGTGCCCGCAACACCGCCGGCAGCACCAGCCGGGCCGGTGAAAGTCTCTTCGCGCACTTGTTCGCTGCGCACGACTTGGCCTTCGGAGTCATATGTAATGCGGGTGACGGTCTCGGCGTCGAAGTTCATTTGTGCGGTTACAACCGCTACCGCTTTCCCCGGTCCGTGAATTCGCTCTAGCATTTGCACGAGTCGTTGTTCTAGCGTCTGCTCAAAGTCGCGTTGGCGCTCCGATTGCCGCAGGGCAAGCGGAGCGCTGCTGTCGCCTAAGCCTAAGCCCTCGGTGAGAATGCGTCCGCCTACGTCGACTATAGCGACATTTTCGGGCTTGAGATTGGGAACGCCTAGAGCGACAAGGTAGACGATGCTCTTCACTTGCTCGGCGGAAAGGCTTTGAAACGGCCGTAGCCGCAAGGTAACCGAAGCGCTAGCGGGAGCAGCTCGCTGTGTAAACACACTTGGCTCCGGAATCACGAGGTGAACACGCGCCTCGTCGACTGCCGGATAGTGGGTAATAGTCCGCCGCAGTTCCTCCTGTAAAGCACGCTGGTAGTTAAGCCGCCGCTCAAAATCGGTTATGCCTAACTGCACCTGATCAAACAGCTCGAAGCCGACACCGCTGTTGTACAAACCTTCCCCGGCTACACGTATGCGTATATCGTAGAGCTGCTTGCTTGGGACGAGCACGGTAGTACCCCCGTCAGTCAGACGGTAAGGAACGTTCTCCTGCCGCAGCGCTTCCACGATTGAACTAGCCTGCGTGGGGTCAAGGCTAGAGAAGAGCGGCGCATATTCTACGCGGGTAGCGTAATAGACGCCTGACACCAGGACTATCAACAGAGCTGCCGCCGACACCACATATAGGCTGCGGCGTCGGGGGTCTTGTTCTCCCCACCACGCTGCAATTTGGTCAGACTTCATTTACTTCACCCCTAGACCTGCATGCGCGCAATCTCTTGGTATGCTTCGACCATCTTGTTGCGCACTTGCACCGCAAGCTGCAGAGACAACTGTGCCTGGGCCATCGCAACGGTCACTTGATGCACGTCCTGTATTTCCCCTAGCGCTAGTTGCTTGGCAAGGTCGTCCGCCTTTAGCTGCAACTCGTTAACCTGTGCTAACGCATCGTTTAGTTGCGCAGCGAAACTTTGTTCTGTCGTGTTGTCGGCAGGTGGCTTGGTGGTTGGCGGCAGTGGGGCAATGGGAGCAATGGGCGGTAGCACCTTAATCATCTTACTGCCTACCCTCTGCCAATTTCTAGCGCCCGTAGCGCCATCGACTTAGTGACATTAAGCACTTGTACGTTAGTCTCGTAGGCGCGCGAAGCCGTCATAAGGTCAACCATCTCATTGACGATGTTAATGTCCGGCATGGCCACCATACCCTCGGCATTGGCGTCGGGGTGGTCTGGGTCGTGCACCATGCGCGGCGGTCTCTCGTCAGCGAGCACAGCCGACACCTTAACACCTTGGCGAGCCCCGGGTCTCGGCAGACGTACGAAGCGGTGACGAGAGGCGTCAGTTAAAAGCTCGGAGAATACGACGCGTCTGCGCTGATAGGGGCCGCCTTCAGGCGTGCGAGTCGTGTTCATGTTTGCCACATTCTGCGCGACCACGTCAATGCGCAGCTTCTCGGCGGTCAAGGCCGATGCGCTGACGGCCATGGTCGAAAAGACCTTCACTGATTATCGCCTCCCTTCGTTAATGACGTAGCGGTACATGGAGAACCGGTCGCTTAATTGCTGTGAAAGCGCCTGAAACTGAATAGCGTTGGCAGCCATAAGCACCATTTCGTGATCTACGCTCACGTTGTTGCCGTCTTCCCTTAGGGACGTAGCGGTGTCGATATGTACCCGAGGCTCTAAACTCGCCGCAGTGACGTTACGCCGCGCAACCGCTTCGCGCACGTGCTCTTCAAAAGACACGAAGCTGCGCTTGAAGCCGGGTGTATTGGCGTTCGCGACATTGTTGGCCACGACTCGCTGTCTAAGTGCCGCAGCATCCATGGCGCGTGAGAGAAGGTCGATAACACTGACTCGCATGGCCCACCTCCTACTTGGCATATACGGTGTTCGTTCGACAACTCTCGCCAAAATTCCTGCACAAAAACTAATCCGCAGCAAAACACTGCGGATTTCTTCCAAAAAGCTTAGGCTCTCTCATCCAAAATTACGCCTATTAGGCGCTGCAGGTGAGCAACCATGTCGAGCGTGCGCTCCGGCGGGATTTCGCGGATAACTTCGTTGCTCTCCTCGTTAATGATGCGCACCATATACTCGCCCGATGACTCGTGCTTCTCAAACTTGAGCCGAATACTCAGCGCGTACATAGTGGCATTGATGCGCTCGATCGCCTCGTCGTACGTCCGCACCTCAGACGGCGCCGCCGTGTCCTGGCGCCCACCCGTCCTCTCACGGCGAGCGTTTAAGTTCATGTCAATGGTGGAGCGCTGCGTGTCCCTGACCTCGCGCCGCGCCGCCATATCCACAACCTTCGTCAACACAACGGGTTCCGTTCCCTGAACTTTCACTGGGGTCACCTCCTACTTTTTGTCAGTAATCAAAGATCCGCTCTGTACTTGCTGCGACTCGGCATAGGCTGTGAAGCCGCGCTTTTGCACCATCAGGTCGTCAGACTTCTGCTTAACCGTACGTACCGCCTCCTGCAACGCCGTATGGACGCGGCGATCCTCATCTAGCAACGTATGCATAAGCCCGCTGATTTCGCCCTCTCGCATGCCAAAAATCCTGCCCCCGTCGGCAGACAGTGAGGGCCGCACTTCAAGGTATCCCAAGTCAATCCTATCGCTCAGCGTATCAAGGATGCGCATGCACTGCTGTCGCTCCTCTAACAGGCGCTCGAGCTTATCGAAGTCTTCCCCCTCTAGCACCTTGCCAATATCTGCCGTAAGGGCCAACAGACGCACTACCAGTTCGCGTTTACTCTCCAAAAGCTCTAGGAGCGCCCCAAAGTCTTTCGCCTCACCCAACTTGCCCACGGCTTAACTTCACCGCCTTCGCCCAGGTGTCGCGCAGCTCCGTCACCAAACTTAGACATTCCTGAACAATGGTTATCTCTTTGCGGAGGTTAGCCTCAATCATACGGCGACGCAGATACTCGTAAAGAGCCATCAACTGGTGCGAAATGTCGTACTGCATGTCTAAGGTGGCCATAAACTCAAGGATAATGTCCTGTGCGCGGAGCAGTGCATCGTTAGCGCCGGGCACGTCCTTTCTCTGCATGGCCAGCTCCGCACGGCTTAGGAACTTAATGCAGCCGTTGTAGAGCATAAGGGTCAAGTCGGCCTGCGAAGCGGTAAACACGCTCTGTTCTTGGTATGTAGCGTAGGGATTAGGCATGGCCATAGGGGAGACCTCCTTTGAATCGTGAATCGTGAATCATGAACTACAGATGTCGAGGGAAAGGTGGAACGGTCAAAGGGATAAGGGCAACGGGCTGTGAGCTGTAAGCCGCAAGCGGTGAGCGCGGTTCACGAAGTGCGTAGTGCTAAGTGCAAAGTGCCAAGTGCGCCACACTTCCCACGCACTACTGCTGCCGCGGTGCAAATTGCTGCGCGAGCCACGCGCTCTGGCTGTTCATGCGCTCCATAGCGCGCTCCAGTGAGGTAAACTGACGCCAGAGCCGGTCTTCGACGCGAGAGATGCGGTCTTCCTCGCGCACGATGCGGTCGTTTAAGCGCTGCATTTGCTGCCCGATGACGCTGCTGTCGGCGCGCAGGAAGCTACTGGCGGCACCTGCTTGGGCGTTTAGCTCCCGCACACTTGTGTCAAGCGAGGAGCGCAGGCGTTGCGCTGTTTTGGCAAACAGGTCCTGCACTGCTCCGCTGTCTTTTTCTAGCTCCGCCCGGAGCTTGGTTGTGTCAATATGCAGGCGACCGCCTTCGCCGTGATGCATAGTGCGTATGCCGATAACAGACATTTGCCGCAAGGTGGTATCGCTCACCGGGTCGTTAAAGTCCCTGCGCATGCGATTGACTATGCGCTCGAGGCCGTCGTCGCCGCGCAGCAAGCCGCTGCGCGCGCGCTCTTGCCATCGCTTTATGTCATCTTCGCTCATCTCTTTTCTCTGTTCGTCCGTGAGCGGTAAAAAGTCGCGGTGGCGCTCGGCGGTAAGCGCGGTGTTAAATCTCTCGAGGGTATCGTTGTATGATTTAACGAAATCCTCGATATTGCGGACTACCGCGTCGTGATCGGGTGTCACCGTAACGGTGGCCGCTGCTCCCGGGGCAAGAGTGTTGCGCAACGTAAATGCAACCCCGTTAATGGTGAAATTGTTCGTCCCACGCTCGGTAGCCAGGCCGTTTAAGGTAAACTGCGCGTTTTGTCCGTCCTGTACCGCCATGCGCAGCGTAGTGTTAAAGAAGGCTGCTCCTGCGCCCTCAAAGCCCATGTCGGCCGCAGCGGGATTGTTGTTGCCGGGAAAGCGCGAGGTTATGCTCACTCTACCCGAGAACGTATCGTAAAAGGCCTGCAAGCCTAACGTCTGTGAACTACTGATGCGACTAAGTACGGAGTTTAAGCTGTCGGTCGCAGTGTTTACGGTAAAGGTTTCGCTGACTCGGGTGCCCGCTTGGTTGTGGTTAAACACCGTCACGTCGAATGTTCCCGGCAGTGCGGCTCCATCGATTTGGCCTGCACTGATAAGTTGAGCAAGTGGCGCGTTGGCATCAATCGTCGTATGGGGTGCTAACACTATACTGCCCGTCGATGTGGCCCGCGTAGAACCAGCCAGCCTCGTTATAGCAGAAAACTCAAGCGCCATAGCCGAAGCATTGCCTGTGGCGGTCGCCGTCACCACAGCTTCGTTACTGCTAGCCACGTTGAAGCGGCGATAAGCTCCCTGCAGTGTCATATCAAAAGTGCGGTTGCGGAGCGTAGTAAGCTGCGTATTAAGAGCACGCAAGTCGTCACGGCGCCACTCTAGTTGCGTGCGGTTCTGCGTCAACCTATCGACACGTACTCTGTGGGCGCGCACCATATCTCGCACCATGGTTTCGGTGTCCAGCCCACTGGCTATGCCGCCTATGCGCGTCGTAGGGCGAATGGTCATGGGGAACCTCCTTGTCGCTTGTCGTTTGTGGCTTGTAGTGGGGGTGCACTTAGCACTTAGCACTTGGCACTTCGGTAGTACGCTCTCTCTTATCTATTCGGCACTTCACGTCAAATGCTTTAGAACCTTTTCGCCAGCTATGTTCATAGTTCATGATTCACGAGTCATGATTCATGATTGCCAAGCGAAAAGCCCCCGCTTGCGCGGAGGCCCTCAACCGATGGAAAGCAGTGACTACCTGAGCAGTTGCAGTACTCCCTGCGGCAACTGGTTGGCCTGAGCGAGCATCGCTTGTGCAGCTTGGGATAGGATGTTGTTCTTGGTGAACTCCATCATTTCCTTCGCCATGTCTACGTCGCGAACGCGGGACTCGGCAGCCGTTAAGTTCTCGGCTGAGGTGCCTAGGTTGTTAATTGTATGCTCGAGTCGGTTCTGGAAGGCGCCCAGTCGCGAACGTTCAGCAGAAACCAGAGTCATAGCGTTGTCCATAACGGTAATTGCCGCAGTTGCCCTGCTAGCAGTGGAAACATCAAGAGCAAACTCATTGGGCACTCCGCTTCTGTCTGTAAGCACCGTTGTAGTAAAGAATGCTTCAGCCACAACTCCATGAGCACTGCCAGATCCCGTCCCGGAGATCCTCAAGTTCTGTAGGGCTCTCATGTCAGAAATCGCTACAGTAAACTGCTGGCCTTGATTAGCCCCAATCTGCAAGTGGGATTGACCGCCGATACCGTCGGCTCCGTTGGTATTCTGCACAAGGGCCTGAGCGACCAAACCCGAGAGCAGCCTGATGGATTCCGCACCTGCGGCACCAGCAAAAGACCCGGTGCTCTTGGCCTCTATGCTAATATTAGTCGCGGTGCCTGTGATTGTGAAATCCCTGAGGGAATTGCTTGGCTCTAAGCCAAACAGCTGGTTTAGTGCACTTGCAACGTTTGTGCCAAGATCAGTAATCGTCGCGGTGCCGATGGTTACTGTATTGGTAGCCGTGTCGACAGTGTTTGTTCCTTGTGCAACTGCGTGAGCAAACGCAATATTATAGTTCTCTCCACCGATGGAAAGCACAACGTTCGGGTGCGGTGTCGCTAGCACAACTGAGGGGAAGGAAAGAGTTTGTCTCTCCATGACTGCACCTGTGCCAGCGCCCGTCATATCGCCATTAATGACTTTCTTGGTGTTAAACTCAGTGTTGTTACCAATCCTAGTTATCTCCGAGGTCAGCTGATTTACCTCTTTTTGGATTTCAGCGCGGTCAGTAACGGTGTTTGTATCGTTGGAGGCCTGTACCGCTAACTCACGCATGCGCTGCAGAATTGAGTGGGTTTCATTTAGGGCGCCTTCGGCAGTTTGGATAAGCGATATGCCGTCTTGAGCGTTGCGGGAAGCCTGAGTGAGACCGCGAATCTGGCCACGCATTTTTTCCGAGATAGCCAAGCCCGCAGCGTCATCACCAGCACGATTAATGCGTAGCCCTGAAGACAGTCGTTCGAGCGACCTCGCCCCTGCAGCTTGATTGGCAGTTAACTGCCGATACGTGTTGAGTGCCGACATGTTGGAGTTGATTCTCATTCTATTTCCTCCTTGAAATTACTAACGGCGTCCTTGCCGTTGAGTTTTGGCTCGTCGCGCGCCGAGCCCCTCACTAGAGTAGTCGACCGATGCCCGGGAGAACTTTAGGGGGAAGGAGAAAAATGTTCGCAGAATTCGTTTTCCCCCGTGCCCCTAGACGAGGTCCTGATTCATGATTCACGATTCACGATTGCCATTCGCCTTCCCGCTCTCCCCCCTGCGGGCTGTGAGCTGAGCGCCGAGCGCAGCTAATTCCCCTGGCGCCTGGCGGCTGGCGGCCGGCGGCTGAACCCCCGCCGCCGCCCTATTCTCCTCCCGCACCGCATCAAGCAGCTCTTGCCGGTAGATCGGCACGCCGCGCGGCGCGGTGATGCCGATGCGCACGGCTTCGCCGCGCACCTCGATTACGGTGAGCTCGATGTCGTCTCCTATACGCACTTTCTCCCCTACTTTGCGGGATAGAACGAGCATCAGTCATCACTCCTAAACAAGGAATGGCGCAATGGGTACGCAGTATCATGCAGGATTACCTGCTTGCCGACGGGAGAGCCGGCAGGGTTTCGTTCGATGACTACCGGGGCAAGTAGATTCGTGGTGGCGCGCGAAAAGTCGCCGTTAGGCACAGAAACAATCGTAAACACATGCGAAGTCTCTTTAAGCTCGGCCACTTGCCTAGCCAGTGCGACATCATAGTCTGGGGCAAACTGGGCGATATCGAGCAGTAAGAAGGCGGCATCGGCGTCGTGGGTAAACTGTAGCCACTGAAGGAGCGGCACCTCGGGCGAGAACGGCGCCAATACGGCGCTCTGCCACTCGGGTAAGCCAATAAATCCGGCGGGAAAAGAAATGAGGTCATCGGGCCTTACCGTAACCTCACCAAGCCTGGAGCTATGTACAATCACACTACTCACCTCTACCTGAGATAATCTAAGAGCGTGGGCTGCATTACGCGCGCGCCTGCAGCAAGAGCCGCCTGGTACACGTGCTCACGCGTGTTAAAGTTCATAATCGCCTCAGCCATATCGATGTCCTCTATCTGCGACTTAAGCTCGGTAAGAGTTACGTGCTGCGCTTCATAGCGCTGCTCGGTCATCTGTAGCCTGTTATGGCGAGCTCCGACAACGGCGCGCTCGTCAAGCAGAGTGTTAAAGGCCGCATCTAGGTTAGCAAGTGCAGTCTGCAGGTCGCCCGTGCCGAGCAACCCGTCCCGCACTGCTAGGAGCGAGTCAAAAAGCCCGCCGTCAAAAAACAGGTCGTACCCTTCGGTGTTTACTTGCATGTCAATGCCGCGGATTATCTCATAGTTTACGACTCCCTGCCCCGCATCCGAACTGGCCGGGTTAATCGTGTCCACCAAGCCGTCCGGTCGCACGGATACGACAAAGGGCACCCCACCGTGATGCGCGCCGCCGAATATAGAGCGGGTGCCGTCGAGCGACGTGTTAGCGAGCGCGACGACGTGACGCAGTAACTGGTCCACCTCAGTGGCATTGTAGGCCCTTGCTTCCTGCGGCATAGTGCCATTAGCTCCCGCTAACGCCAGCTCACGGGCGCGATGGAAGGCCTCGCCGACTGTGTCAAGTGTCGTGTCGGTTAGGTTAAGCCACGCTAAGCCGTCGCGCACGTTAATCTGTAGTTGCGAGCTCTCCGCTAGAACAGAGTTTACGCCAAGTAGTTTAGCTATGCCCACAGGGCTATCTGAAGGCTGGCTGATTGCCTTGCCTGACGCCATTTGGCGCTGCGTACGCTCTAGTTCGCGCAAGCTTAGCTGGAGATTGCGCATCACGTTATTGCGTAGCGTGGCGTTAGATATGCGCATGCACACTACCTCCCAAGGTTAATTAAGACTTCGAGCGTCTCATCTAAGGTGTCTAACAGCCTCGCCGCGGCGGCATAGCCGTGTTGAAACTGAATCATGGAGGCCATCTCCTCATCTATAGAGACACCTGCTGATTCCTGGCGCCGATTGTCGAGCTGGTTGACGAGTGCATCCTGATTAACGAACATGCGCGAAGACTGCTGCGCCTCTACGCCGAGAGCAATAACCAGCGCATTATAATACCCTTCCAGATTGGTGCCGCCGGGGAGCGAATTAGCGTGGCGCTGACGCACTACCAAAAGCGCATTGCTGCCGTCGGCACTCCCGGCGCCGCTAGCCCCTGCGCGGACGAGCGCGTGGTCAGCCACGATGTCGGGGTTGACGGTGATGAACCTAGCCTCGCGCCCTGCCGTCCCCGCGGGAATGACAAAGAAGTCGGCTCCGAGCGGTGACGGCGGCGTAGTTAAGGACTGCCCTGAAGCGTGCGCCGTGTTTACCAAATCGCTTAGGTGCACGGTGAGCGTGTTGATATTGGCATAGAATACGTCGCGGAGCCAGCCTGCCGCGGCAGACAACCCGGCTAGTCGCCCTTCGACAACCGTGGCACCGGTTCCATCCGGCCATGTGATTTTGCCGCCTGAATCGACAGTGAGCTCACTATACAGGGTGCCCTGCACCAAGTGACGGCCGCCTAAGACTACGTCGATAGCGCCGTTAGCTTGCGTGAGCTGAGTAAAGCCAAGTGTGCGCGAGAGGTCATCAAGCAGCACATCACGCCTATCGGCTAAGTCGTTGGGGTTAAGCCCCGCAGCGACATTGGTTATAATCTGGCGGTTAAGCGCGGCCAGCTGTTCGGCGATAGCGTTTACATCATTTACGGACATCCGCACCTTGGTCGTTAAGTCGCTAAGTGTAACCTCTGTCTGCTCGGCGACGGCATGCAGCGAGTTGGCGAGTGTCACACCTTTTTCCACAACCCCGGCTCGCGTCGCGCCGCTCGTTGGGTTTTTGCTTAGCTCTTGCCAAGCGTCCCAAAAGCGAGAGAACACGTTACTTAGGCCGGACTCGGTCGGCTCCATAAGAATCTTCTCGACGTGGTTTAAGGCCGCATAGCGCTCTTCCCACTCGCCGAGCTTACTAAGTTGCGGGCGAATCTGGTAATCCAAAAAGCTGTCGCGCATGCGGCGAATCTCGCTTACGGCCACGCCCGTACCGATTTGGCCCGCTTGCTGGGGTCTGTTCATGGAGGCAGTGGAGAAAGGGCTTGTTGTACTGAAAACGGCTTGCTGCCGCGAAAACCCCGGTGTTGACGCGTTAGCAACATTGTGCGCTGTGACATCTAGCGCTATCTTGTGCGCACTAATGCCTCGCCGCGCTATGTTAAAAGCAAAAAAGGTTGACGGCATACGACTACCTCCTTGACATCTCCACTGCTCTTATGCGCGAAGGTCGAGACTCTTCCCGGGGCGCACCTGTTTCTTGCCCCTATCTGAGTACCCGTCGTCCTCCACCAATAGGTTTAACACCTTGCGGGCAAAGACTAGGCTCTGCTGGGCCAGAAGCTGATTCGTCTCGACCAAGTCCTTTAGCTGTGACAGCTGCAAAGCGGTATCTGCGTCACGCACACCACTAGCGAGATAGGCTTCACACTGTTTCCAGAGGGCCTCCTGCTCTCGCACAAGCTCGGACAATCCGGCTAAGTCGTCGACTAGCATGCACTGCTGTTGCTCCAGTAGGTTCTTGTGGAGCGCGGTCAGCGAATCGCGTGAATTGGCGAGGTTTGGCGAGTTCATTTGCTTTCTCGCGCGAGGACCGTAAGCTCAGCGGCAAGCTTCGCCGCGAGCTGCCCATTATCCACCGCATAGCGTCCCTCGGACAGCTTCGCCCTTAACTCGGCGACTTTCGCTGCATCAAAAGGCTCTTCAATAGTCAAGGCCTCACGCAGCATTTTTGCGGCCGCAGAGATGACGATGGCGTCGTTTCCCACCGAATTTTGGGGCGCTGCCGCTCGCTTGGGCTCCTTAGGCGCCTCAATCGGTCGGTTAGGCAAAGTGCGGGTCACATCAATCTTCATAGTCTGCAGCTCCTATCTGCTTAATGGTGTGCGAGAAAGGCGACAATCTCACCTAGGCTCAAAACACGTTCGGCTAAACCCGCTTCAACCACGACGCGCGGCATGCCGTATACGACACAAGTTTCCTCGGATTCCGCCACAATTTCCGCACCGGCCCGATGCAATTCTCTGGCGCCCTCGAGGCCGTCTTGCCCCATCCCCGTTAGAACCACCGCCAAAACGCGGGGCGCAAACGGCAAAGCACTGGAAAACAGGACGTTGACGCTAGGGCGAAAAGGTGAAGAACTAGATTGGGGGGGCAGAATCGCAATTTCGGCGCGGTCCCTGTCACGCTTTACGGTGGTGTGGCTTCCCGCAGGTGCGATGTATACACACCCTGCGCGGAGCGACTGCTGGTGCGTAGCCTCCACTACCTGCACCTGGCTCTGCTGCGCCAGCCTTTGCGCCATGGGACCGGTGAAGCCCGGCGGTATGTGCTGGGCTACGACCACGGGTGCCGGAAAGTCCGCAGGCAAAGCGGGTATTATCTTTTGCAGCGCCGCGGGGCCGCCGGTCGAGCACCCTACCACTACCAGCTCGTAGTCTCGCGCACGAGTCGGCTGCACGCGTGCCGCGCTCGAGGGGCGATGCCTCTGCAAGCGGGCACCGGCTGCGACGCGAAGCTTTTGCGGCAAGACATCCGCTAACTCCCGCATAGCAAGCGCGCCCTTCGGTTTGGCCACAACGTCGACTGCTCCGCCCTCAAGCGCCTGCAGTGTCTCATTCGCGCCTGCAACCGTGAGGCTGCTTACCATAATCACCGGCGTGGGCTTTTCGGCCATAATGGCCTTGAGCGCAGTTAGGCCGTTCATACGCGGCATCTCAACGTCCATGGTGATTACGTCAGGCTTAAGCTCGCGCGCCTTAGCCACAGCTTCAACACCGTCTGCCGCTGTAGCGACAACTTCCATGTCGCTACAGGCATTGATGACGTTAACTAAAAGTTGCCGGATAAACGCTGAGTCGTCAACCACCAGTACACGTCGTTTGGGATGAACAATCATCGTTGCCGCAATAAGCCGAGGAGACCTTTAACGTCTAGAATCGGAACAACGCTGCCGTCACCGAGCACTGTCGCTCCGGCAAGTTCGCGATTGGCGGTGAAAAACGGCCCTAAAGGCTTAATGACTACCTCTTGCTCACCTAATAATCGGTCAACCATCAGCGCTACTTTAGACGTCGCCGAAAAAACAATCACCAAATGGTCTGGACTAGTGCCGACATCTGGCAGTTCTAGGGTAGACGCTAACGATACGAGGGGGACAATTTGCTCGCGAATGACGAGGCAGTCGCGCCCCTGCACCGCACGGACCTCCTGGCGATTGAGCTTGCGCGTCTCGCTGACAGAGGCAATCGGCAGCGCGAACGAGCGCCCCTGTACGCTAACGAGCAGCGCGCGTATGATGGCGAGCGTTAGTGGCAAGCGAATCACGAATTCGGTGCCGACATTAATTTCGCTCGTGATTTCGATGCTGCCGCCAATTTTTTCAAGCTGCGTACGCACTATGTCCATACCTACGCCGCGACCGGAGACATCACTTACCTCACGCGCCGTGCTTAGCCCCGGCGCAAAGATAAGCTGAAAAACCTGTTGGTCGCTATACTCACGCAGCTCTTCTTCCGTAACGAGGCCGAGACTGCGGGCCTTTCGCCCTACGGCTTCTCTATCGATGCCGCGACCGTCGTCCTTTACCGAAATGACGACGTTTGTTTCTTCATGCGAAGCAGCAAGCACTACGCGCCCAAGCGCCGGCTTGCCCAGCTTTACCCGCTCTTCTTTGGATTCAAGACCGTGGTCGATGGCGTTACGCACAAGGTGAATTAGCGGGTCGCGAACTTCCTCAACGATAGTGCGGTCAAGCTCTGTTTCGGTGCCGAGTAGTTCAAGTTCAACTTGCTTGCCGCGGTTTTGTGCTAGGTCACGCACCAGCCGCGGAAAGGTGTTAAATAGCTGCGCGATGGGGATCATGCGCGCTTTCATAATCTCTTGCTGCAGTTCGTTTGTGATCCGCCCAAGTTGCCCGGATACGCCAAGCAACGTCTGCACCTGCAGGTTGTCTCGGCTTGCCCGCTCGAGGTTGCCCACCACGTTCGCGAGGCGATTGCGCTCTATGACGAGTTCACCTACTAAGTTCATTAGCTTTTCTAGCTTGTTGACGTCAACTCGTACCGAGTGTTGCTTAGTGTCAGCGCGGTCCTGGGTCTGTTTTTCCGTACTAGACTTTAGTTTACCGGCGGGAGCAGCGAAATGAGTCACCCGCACGTCTTCGACATCGCCGTCCTGGCCGACGGCTTCACTCAATGTCGCGGAGCTTTGCTCGGTGTTAATCTCTACGGCAAAGCTCTGCTCAAAGCGCTCTTCCGTAAGGTCGCTCTCGCTTGGTTCGCAACGCACAACTTCGCCTAACTCGCGCAACCGCTTTAGCAGGATAAACGCGCGCACGCCCTTCATCACTGTTTGGGTGCGCAGAGTAATCTCCACGCGATGCGTAGCTACCGCCGCCGCAGGTGCCGTGTCGCGCGCTGCGGCTACCTCCGTTGTACCGGGTGAAAACTTGGTCAAGTCGGCAAGCACTGCGGCAAGGTCGTATGTACTTTCTGTGCCTGTGTTATACACATCGTGTTTAATCTGGCGCAAAGCATCAAGCCCCGCAAGTAAAGCTGAAAACAGCGCGGGCTCGGATGAAACTTGGCCTTGGCGCAGCAGGCTTAAGACGTTTTCCATCTGATGCGCAACACTTGCCATTTGGGTAAAGCCCATCGCCGCCGAGGAGCCTTTGATTGTATGCGCGTCGCGAAACACCTCGTTAATGATACCTGCGTCGGCAGGGTGCTTTTCTAGCGCGACAAGGTTTAGCGCTAAGCGGTCTACAAACTCCTCGGCTTCATCGAGAAACAGGCGCAGGTAATCGTTATTGACCAAGCAAGTTCACCCCCAGTTGCGGCTCGTCGGAAAAGAGTTTTACAGGGTCAAGCAGCGAAATTAAGGCTTCCCCATGGTGACATACGCCGCGTACAAAGGAGGCCGCAGCTATATCCGGGGCGGGTGTGACCAAAGGCTCTGCAATGTCGCTCACTTCGGTAACACCGTCGACGATTAATCCTACTTTTAGTCCCTCTGTGTCCACAATCACGATGCGCGTCGCGGACGTGTCGGTGCGAGCTGTAAGCGCAAAACGCTTGCGCAAACATACTACGGGCAGAATCTGTCCGCGCAAGTTTAGTACGCCTTCAATAAACTGAGGGCAGCGCGGAATGGGAGTAATCTCCTCCATGCGCGCAATCTCCTTAACCTGAGCTGTGTCAATGCCGTACTGCTCGCCCTCGAGCGAAAAAATAACAAGCTGCAGCCTGCTGACCATAGTGCTCCTCCCTCTTACTGCGTCATGCATACATCCTAGTACATCTTTTATTCTCGGTAAGGCGCAAAACACCTTTAATTTAGGTAAAAAGCTCAGGCGGCGCAGTATATATTGACAGCAGTTGCCCGACAAGATAGTCTTAATTGGAAAAGACGACGGCAATGAAACGGAGGAGCGGATTTTTATGCTTAAGTCATTGCGGGCCAAGCTCGTAACGGCCATGCTTGTCGCGGGGCTGTTACCCACGCTCGTACTTGGCGCGTGGAACATCAACGCCATCATTAACACAGTTAACAATAACGCCGAAGCGAACATGCGCGAGACCGTCGCCAACTTAAAGAAGACTATAGGGGCAAGGGTAGACGAAGCGCGCACCAATGCAGTGTTCTTGTCTGAGGCGCAGGCACTGCAGACAGGGAACGCGGAAGAAATCGCGGAGCTCTTTGCCGAGGCAAGAAAGCGCATTGGCGGCGCGGATCAGCTGATGCTTGTGGATCGTTCCGGCATAAGTACGCATAACACGATAGGCAGCGTACAAAACATGGCCAACCGAACCTACGTGCAGCGGGCGCTACAGGGAGAGGTAAACACCGCAATCGAGGTTGCGGCTGACGCAGGCATTACGCGGTTGATGGGAGCAGCGCCAGTCTATGACCGTCGCGGACAGCGTGTGGGCGCAGTCATAGTGGGCGTGAACTTGGCCGAACACAAGCGCCTAGTTGAGTTCTTTAGTCCAAACCAGGAAACGGATGAACGATACTTAGTGAATCGTCACGGCATGTTTATAACGGATAGTCGCTTCTTGGAGCGCGCCATCGGTACTTCGGTCGCTTCGCAGCAAGCACTGAAGATGTTTCAGCCGGATGCGCCTGAGGTCTTCTTTGGTCGCTACACGAACTATGCAGGCGCGGACGTGTTTGGCGCGCTAACCTACGTTCCTGCACTCGACATCGTCGCTGTCGCAGAGCAGCATCGGGCTGAGGTGATGGCGCTTGTATTTGATAAAGTTATGGTGTTTGCCGTCATCATTGCGGGAGCGATAGCACTAACGATGGTAGTGGCGTGGGTCACTTCCTCTGGCATTTCTAAACGCATTAGACCCATCGTCAGAGGCGCCGAGGAAGTCGCAGGAGGTAACTTAGCGTTAGCATTCACGGTAGATGGCGACGGTGACGAAATCGGTGCGCTTTCGCGTGCGTTTGTCACGATGGTGAAGAACTTAGGCGAGTTAATCAAAGGGGCGCAGACCTCTGCGCAGGAAGTGGCCGAACGCGCCAGCGTGATGAGCGGCAGCATTGCCGAGGTCGCAGCAGGAAACAACAGTCAAGCCAACATAACGCAAGAAGTAACTCGTACGCTAGAACAGCTTGCTGCCGCCACCGAGGAGATAGCCGCTAATGCGCAACACGCCTCGGCCGCCAGCGAATCCGCACAACAGGCCGCGGGAGACGGAGCCACGCGTATTGGGAACGCTATCGCCTCGCTGACTACAGTGCAAGAGAACGTAACCGGCCTGGTCAAGGTTTCGCAACAAATCGGCGGCATCGTCAATACAATTGAGTCTATCGCCGACCAGACTAACCTACTTGCCTTAAACGCGGCCATAGAGGCGGCGCGCGCCGGCGAGCACGGACGCGGCTTCGCCGTTGTCGCCGACGCCGTGCGCAGCTTAGCGGAACAAAGCCGGGAGTCTACGCAGGAAATCTCGCGGCTTATTCGCTCCATCCAAGAGCAAATCGACGCGGCGGTGAAAGTGAGCACTCAGGGCACGGCCGGCGCGCGCGGCGCAAGAGAAGCGCTCGATAATATCGTCGCCAAGGTCAACGAGATTGCGTTGATGATTGAGGGTATCTCGGCAGCTGGCGAGGAACAAGCCGCCAGTGCCAACGAAGTCTCAGCCTCGATGCAGAATCTCGGAGCTATTACCGAGGAAGTAGCCGCGAGTTCCGAAGAAACTGCAGCAGCCAGTGCGCAACTCGCAGAGCTTGGCAAAGGGTTAGAGCAAGCGGCGAGAAAGTTTAGAGTATAACGAGCAAAAACCCTTGAAGAGTCTATCCTTCAAGGGTTTTTATGTCTGGCAACCGACGTCCCTTCGGCGTGCGGTCAAAATCTGAATCAAGACTAATGAGGATATACCCGAACTTCTCGGCGGCCACATACTGATAGGCATCATCGAAACTCAACTTGTATTGGTTCCGTAATTGAAGCGCAAGCCGGAGATCGGCAGCATCGCCAGCCTTCGCCCCTCTACCTGCTGAAAGAATCGATGAACCTCCTCTGCCTTCTCCTGATCAAGAAGCAACTCCAGCCAGATATTCGTGTCTATCAGATACATGAATGGTCATTCCCCCACCACTCTAGAGCCTTCTTTTGCAGTTCCAAAGAGGTGAACTGGGTGCGGTGCTCCCGAAGCGCGCCCGCCCACGTCAACCTTAGCTTCCTCTGTCTCCTGTACACCTTCCTCTCCCACAGGAACTCCACGAAATCTCGCACTTCTTGCTGAAGATCTGGCGGCAGCTTCTCGACAAGCTCTTGTATAGATTGCATGGCTTCCTAGATCCTCCTTTTTGCCATTCTGAGGGCCACCCGTATGATTATTATACTTTCGTCTTGCATGCAATGCAATGAGGCATTTAGGGGCGGACGGTGCCTAACTCCCGTACTAGCTCAACTACAAATTCCACGGCGGTCTCTACGGTAGTTATGTCCACATTCTCTAGTGTGTCAGTGGGCCAATGCCAGTTAGGCAGCAGCCCCGCGTCAGAAACTGCGAGGAAGCTAATGGCCTTAAACCCACGCACTAAGGCCGGCATGGCATCGGTAGACAGCAGGGTGTAAACGCCGGGGGTTACGCCTAAGTCACTGCGGCGTGCGGCCACTCTTTCGCAGGCCGCGAGCAGTGCGGGTGTAGCCTTAAAGACCGGAAACATGCCCTCGCCGTGCATGTAATGCAGGCGACCGCTGCCGATATTGTCAAGATTAATGAAGTAGGCGTCGCGATAGCCTGCTCCGTGCCGTTCCAGGAACCGGGCCATGCCATAGGTGCCGGCTTCCTCTGCCCCGGTTAAGAGCACAGAAAGTTCTGCACCGGGGTAGTCCTTTAGGCGTGCAGCCGCTTCGAGCACCGCCGCCACACCGGAAGCGTTGTCGTTAGCGCCGGGCGTATACTTGTTCCAGAACTCGCGGTGGATAAGTGTCAGAGACGCGAAGGCCAAATAAAGCGTAGGGATAAGCGCGACTATGCGCCAGTAACCGCCAGGCCACTGCGATGCGGCTATGAGGGGTGGCGAGACAATAAAGGACCACGCCATCAGAAGAAACGAAGTTCTAAACCCTGTGACTAGAGCCGGGCTAAAGTTAAGCCCGGCTTTGCTGCTGTCAAGATGGGCGACTAGAACTACCTTGACCCCTTGCCCGCCGTGTTTGGCAATGACGTTTTGACTGCGTCCGGTGGGAAAGAGACGGCTTAAAGCGGGGATGGTGTTTAGGTCAAGGAAGAATAGCGCAGTGCCCAATAATCCAAGCCAAGCATTGCCGAGCATCCACGCCACCAGCGGCCACCAAAAGAAGCACACGTGCAACCAAGAAAACGTGGTCAATGACCGGAAAGGCTGTTGCTCCGTCTTAAACCCTAAACCTGCTAGGTAGTTTTCTGCATACACAGCCGCCTCACGTTCCGCCGGTGTACAACTGCCGCGCGGACCGATAGTCTCAGCCAAGTGCTTGATATGCGCTTTAACCTTCACATATATCACCTCGCGCATACTTTCGCCAAAATACGGGGGAGTACCTGCTTGTCACAGAGCACTAAGAGCTACTGCCTTCATCCTTTTCGTTCGTAATTTGTTGCTCGAGGAGTTTAATTTCTCGATCGAAGTCAGACTCGAACAGCTTGTCCTGTATGATTCGATACTTCTCAAACTCACTTTCGGCGCGGTCTTTTGCGATTTGGGAGGAAATACGCCCGGCATCGCTTAAGATTACTCGATCATCCGCTTGAAGGAATATGTCAAGCCTCTTAGCCCAATCCTCCATGGTCATTGGGATGCGTCGCTTAGCGCGGCTTTCTGCTAGGTCGAGGTAAGCATTAACGATACGACTAAGTTCATGCATCTCTGAACCTGTTAGGTAATTCTTAGCGATGGCAACATCTCTCTTAAGAATCTTTCCATCCGGGCTGTTTTCCCAAGTGGTTAGCCCCATGTACTCCTTATTGGCGTCGGCCCGGTTGTATATCATCTCAGCAGCAGTTTGCCCATGGACGGCAAAGTGCAGCTTGTTCTGAACTTTCGAGAAAAACTCCTTGGTTACTGGTGACCGGCTGTCATAGTCCATTGCAGTGGCGTAGATGTCAGTAATCTTCTGATAGAAGCGTCTCTCAGAAAGCCTAATCTCCCGGATTTCTTCGAGTAACCGCTCGAAGTAGTCTTCATCAAGAAAGGCACCACTTTCCATTCGCTTTCTGTCGAGCAGATAACCCCGCAAGGTGAAGTTACGCAGTACCCGTGTCGCCCATTGACGAAACGCTGTCGCACGCCTTGAATTGACGCGGTACCCTACAGCAATAACAGCATCAAGGTTATAATGCTTAACGGTGCGCCTTACTTCGCGGGTCCCTTCGATTTGAACTGCCGAGAAAGTCTCGGTAGTTGCCCTTTCGTTCAGCTCCTCCTCGCCATAAATGTTCTTTAGATGAAATGAGATGTTGTCAACCGACGTATCGAACAACAACGCCATTTGCTTCTGTCCTACCCACAGCGTTCCGTCTTGAACACGCACGTCGACCCCATCGCCTCCAGCTTGGTAGGAGAGTATCAGGAATTCGGCAGTGCTATTGCGAATTTGCAGGTCTCTTGTTCGTTTCTTCTCATTCACGACTTTCACCGTCCTTCGACTCGATTCGGTGTGTGCGTTTACCCCAACCCTGCTCCCGTACGGTAACTTATGGCTTCGGCAATATGCGCAGCCAGAATGGCGTCGCTCGCGGCGAGGTCGGCAATAGTGCGCGCCACCTTCAGGATGCGGTCATGCGCTCGGGCCGACAGTGCCAGTTTGGCGTAGGCGCTCTTTAAGAGCTGCTCGGCCGCTGGGTCAAGCGCTAGGCGGCGGAGGTGTCTATGTTGCAGGCGGGCATTACAGAAGAGGCCATACGGCGCAAGTCGAGTCTCCTGTCGGCTGCGCGCCTGTATTACCCTGCCGCGGATAGTGGCAGAGGACTCGCCCTGCGCGCGACTAGACAGTTCATGATACTCAAGCCGCGGCACAGACAACTGCAGGTCGATGCGGTCAAGGAGAGGTCCCGAGATCTTCCCTTGGTAGCGCGAAACATCCCCCGCAGAACAAGTGCAAGGCTTGAGTTTGTCGCCTAAATACCCGCAGGGGCAAGGGTTCATGGCGGCCACCAACATAAACTGCGCCGGATAAGTAAGGGTGGCGCTGACGCGGGCAATAGTCACGTTACCGTCTTCTAAGGGTTGGCGCAGCTGCTCTAGCACGCGCTTGCTGAACTCCGGCAGTTCGTCAAGGAACACTACGCCGTGGTGGGCCAGACTGACTTCGCCGGGCTGCGGAACCTTGCCCCCACCGATTAATCCTCCGTAGGAAATAGAGTGGTGAGGAGCACGAAAAGGTCGTTCGCTCACCAAAGTACCCCTGTCCGCCAACAGACCCGCTACGCTGTAAATCTTGGTGACCTCGAGTGCTTCCTGCGGTTGCATCGGCGGCAAAATTGAGGGCAGGTGTCTCGCTAAGAGTGTCTTGCCGGAACCCGGCGGGCCTACAAGTAACACATTGTGGCCCCCCGCTGCGGCAATCTCTAAGGCGCGTTTGGCTTGGTCTTGCCCCGCGATATCCTTAAAATCGCAGCTTGACTGCGTCTCCGCTGAGACAGTCATGGGAGCGGGAGGACAGGTAACAGTCCCTTGCAGAATTCCGATAAGCTCGGAGAGGCTCGCTGCAAAGGTGACAGGCAACCCTTCTACTAGCGTTGCCTCGCGCGCATTATCTGTCGGCACGACAAAAGCGCGGCCCTCCCGCTTGGCGACTAAAGCCATGGGCAAGGCCCCGTGAATCGGTCGCAAGGCACCGTCTAAAGACAGCTCGCCCGCGAAAACGGCGTCGGCTAACACCGAGGAATCGAGCTGCCCAGAGGCCACCAAGAGACCTATGGCAATGGGCAGGTCAAAGCCCGAGCCTTCTTTGCGCAAGTCAGCCGGGGCGAGATTTACCGTGATGCGCCGCGGCGGCATCTCAAAACCGCAGTTCTTAACCGCGGAACGGACACGCTCGCGCGCCTCCCGCACGGCCGTATCGGGCAACCCGACAATGTCAAAGGCCGGGAGCCCCAGGGCTACATCTACCTCTACATCAACTAGGTACGCCTCAATGCCATATACTGTTGAGCCGAGAACTTTTGCGAGCATGGTGTCACTCCTTTGAGCTGTGAGCTGTGAGCGGTGAGCTGGGGTAATCATGAATCGTGAATCGTGAATCGTGAACTGGGGGCTGTCACAGGCGTTAGGCACTAGGCGAGGCAAGAAAAGAGCAGTGAGCTGTGAGCCGTAAGCCGTAAGCTGTAAGCCCTAAGCCGTAAGCCGTAAGCCGTAAGCCGTAAGCCGTAAGCAAGGAGCTTGCGGCGCCCCATCCTCTAGCGGAGCACGAAGCACGAAGCACGAAGCACGCTCCCTCTTCATGAACATACGTTCGCTACGCACAAAAAAACTCCTGCTAACGCGAGGAGTTCTTTTTACGGTCCTAGGATATGCTCGAAGAGCTCGATAGACGGCGGCTGACTCGGGAGCTCAACGATGCAGATGGCGTCAAATTTTAGGCCAATAAAGGGTGGAGCCTCGCCGCTCATCAGGAATTCGGTCACCGCCGAGCGAAAGTGTGACAGCTTGCGTGGAGTAATCGCCTCGGCGGGGTGTCCTTGGTCGAGGTCCCGCCTGTACTTAACCTCGACAAAGAGCAACGTGCCACCTCGCATAGCTATAAGGTCTATCTCGCCGCGCGAGCCGCGGAAGTTACGAAACAGAATCTTATACCCTTGTTCCGTCAGATACTGCGCTGCCAATTCTTCGCCGCGCTGGCCAACCGCCCGACTAGACACGAGACCTATCCCACCGCGCGAGGAAGCTACGGCGATGTAAGGCGCACGGGCCGTTTAGCGCCAGGGCGGCATAGTGGCCCTTCGTGCCATAACCCTTGTGTGCGCTCAGCCCGAAGCCGGGGTACTGACTGTCGAGCTCGCACATTGTCCTGTCGCGCTCTACCTTGGCGATAATGCTCGCGGCGGCAATGGAAAGCGAGAGTTGGTCACCCTTGATCACGGCCTCCTGTACTAATGAAGGGTGCGCACGGGGGAAGTGAAAGGCATCTAGCAGCAAGACATCGGGCGCGAGCAGTGCTACGATTTCCTCCTGGCAGCTATATATGGCCTCCACAATCCCATGTGCGTCAATATAGGCTTGGTCGCGGCTGACACAGGCGTAAGCGCAGGCAGTTGACGTTATGTAAGTAGAAAGACGCTCTCGCTCACGCGCGCTAAGCGCCTTAGAGTCACGAATGCCCTCTCCTGCCGCCCCCTGACGCCAGATGACTCCGCCAACCGTGACAGGTCCGGCAAGTGCGCCTCTCCCCACTTCATCCATGCCCAAAACCCGCTGATAGCCCTGTGCCCAATACTTTTCTTCTAATCGGAGCATGGCTTTTCACTCCCTATCGAGCGTAAACCTACCGAGCTTGCCGAGGCGAAACTCCTGTAAGAGCAAATCTGCCGCGCGGGACAAATCAACTTGCCCGCCGGCTAGTAGGCACCCTCGCCTCTCCCCAATCTTGTGTAAAATGTCGGGAGCGAGTAAGCCGGGTGCACCTGCTACGCCGAACCTAGCGGTGAGCGCAGTGGGGTAAGCGACGGCAAGAAACTCCACCAAACGCTCCGCCAACTCGCGATTGTCGAAGCCGCCCTCCCCTATAGCCCCCGTAACAGCAAGGCGAAAGGCAATGTCAGGGTCCTCAAGGCGCGGCCACAAGAGGCCCGGCGTGTCAAGCATCTCTAAGCCGGAGTCGAGGCGAATCCACTGCTTGGCGCGAGTTAGGCCGGGCAAGGCCCCGGTGCGGGCAGCTTTGCGCTGGCACAGCGCGTTAATGAGGCTAGACTTGCCTACGTTAGGGATGCCGGCCACCATCACGCGCGGCGCGCGCAAGGGCCTGCCACTTGTGCGGTCACGCGGCAGGGTCCCCTCCACGGCCTGCTTGGTTTTGCCAAGGAGCTCTCGCATGCCGCGTTGTGCACGCGCGTTTACGGCCACACAAGGAATCCCCTCGCGCGCGAAATGAGCCGCGAAAGCCGCCGTGGCCAATTCATCGGCCAGGTCGGGCTTAGTTAGCGCAATAACCCGCGGCTTGTCGCCAAGCATATGCGCAAGCAGCGGGTTAGCACTAGATATCGGAATGCGTGCATCTCTAAGCTCAATGACCACATCCACGAGCGGGATACATTCAGACAAGAGCTGCTTTGCTTTGGCCATGTGGCCCGGAAACCACTGAATACTCATGGCTTTAGTTCGGCACGAGGCGTAGCGCCGGCAACGGCCAGAAAATAAGCATGGCCTTGCCTTTAATCTCGGCTAAAGGGATAAACCCAACTGCCGGGTCGCGCGAATCGAGGCTGAAATTGCGGTTGTCTCCCATAACGAATACCGTGCCCTCGGGGACCACGACGGGGCCAAAGGTCCCGTGCGTGGGGATACCGAGATACTGCTCCGTCAGTCTAACCCCATCCACATAGACGTGGTTGTCGCGAGTCTCGACTGTCTGCCCCGCCCCGGCGATAACCCGCTTGATAAAATCGCGGTCGCGGTCGCGTGGGTAGCGAAACACAACTACGTCAGACGGACTTGGCTCGCCAAAGCGGTAAACGAGCTTGTTCACCAAGACCCGTTCGCCGTGCTGCAGCGAGGGCTGCATGGACACTCCATCCACGATATACACTTCAATAAGGAAGACGCGAATGATAAGCGCCAAGATAATGGCTAGAGCAAAGGCCTTGCCCCACTCTAGGACTTCCGTACGCCATGACTTAGGCATAATAACTCTTTCCTTTTTTAGCCGCGAATGTCCCGAATGCGGGCGGCTTTTCCGGTGAGGCTGCGCAGGTAGTACAGCTTAGCCCTACGCACACGCCCGCGCCGCATTACTTCGATGCGCTCAATGCGGGGAGAATGTACGGGGAAAATGCGCTCTACCCCAATGCCGTAGGATATACGCCGCACGGTAAAGGTCTCGCGTATGCTGCCGCCGTGGCGAGCAATGACCGTACCCTCAAACACCTGGATACGTTCGCGATTACCTTCTACAACTTTAACGTGCACGCGCACGGTGTCCCCAGGCTTAAAGTCAGGGACATCTGTTCGCAGCTGCATCATCTCAATACTCTTAATCACTTCCACGTTAGAAACCCTCCTTTCTTAGGCTATAAAAATCCGGTGAATCGCCATTGGCTATGGCTAGGCACTCGCGGTCGTACTTGCTGAGCTCACGTTGCAGGAGTTCGGGCCGCTTCTCTAGCGTTCTACGTAAGGCGTGGCCGCGGCGCCACCTGCTAATCTCTTTATGGTTTCCCGAGAGCAACACTTCCGGTACTGACACGCCGCGAAACTCCCGCGGTCGCGTATAGTGCGGGTACTCGAGCACCGACTCAGAGGCGAAGGATTCCTCCGCCGTCGACTCAGGACTCCCTAGTACACCCGGCAAGAGCCGAGCCACACAGTCGATAAGGAGCATCGCCGGCAGTTCGCCACCTGTAAGCACATAGTCGCCGACAGATATCTCTTCATGCACGGCTAGTTGCGTTACGCGGTGGTCGATACCTTCGTAGTGGCCGCAGATGAGCACAAGGTGCTCCCGCTTCGACAGCTCGGTTGCCCGCGCTTGCGTTAGCACTTGACCTTGCGGGCTCAAAAGTATAACTCTGCTCTCCAAGTGACCTGCCGCCCTGGCCTGCTCCACCACCGCTTCTACGGCCGCAATCACAGGCTCGGGCTTTAGAACCATTCCCGCCCCGCCGCCAAAGGGATAGTCGTCGACTACGCGGTGTTTGTCCAAGGCAAAGGCCCTGATGTCTGTGAGCCGCACGTCTAACAGCCCTTGGCTCTGCGCACGCTTGAGAATACTCATGTCGGTCACGGCAGCAAACATTTCCGGGAACAAGGTGAGCACATCTACTCTCACGCCTCTTCCTCCAGCCCCACAGGCAGTGTCACCGTCATGCGTTGCTGCGCTAGGTCGATTTCTTTAATCGCACTGCGGATGGCCGGCAGCAGTATCTCGCCGCTTGCACCTGCGATGACATAGACATCGTTGCTCTTTAAGGAAAGGACCTCGCGCACCACGCCAAGTCTTGCTCCGTGTTCGTCGAAGACTTCGAGCCCGACAATTTGAAAGCAGTAGTAGGTATCCGTCGGCAACGGCAGCACGTCGGCTTGCGCAACCACCAATTGCCCGCCCACCAATTGTTCGGCCTCGGCGCGGCTGTCACAGCCCTCGAACGCCAAAATGTAGTATCGCCCTTGTTCATGCGCAAAACGCACAGTCAGCCGGCGAAACTCATCCTGACGGCGCCACAACATGCGTTGTCCGGGCATCTCGGCAAACCGCCGTGGATGGTCGGACAAGGGCTTGACCTTAATCTCCCCCGCTAGGCCGACCGCACCGACTACTTGACCCACACTCACCAGTTCGCTGCTCTGCATGGAATTCCCTCTAGATAAAAACTTTAGGAGTTTATTTCCACGAAAATGCGCTGGTCAACCGGGGAGGCCGCCTTTACTACCGTGCGGATAGCTTTGGCGATTCGTCCTTGTTTGCCGATCACTTTGCCGATGTCTTCACTAGCCACCGAAACCTTGAGAATGAGTCCGTCTTCCCCCTGCACTTCTGTCACGTGGACCTTGTCGGGCTCTGCGACGAGCGACTTGGTGATAAACAACACTAACTCACGCATGAGGGACACCTCCTTAGGCTTTCTCGAGGACACCCGCGCGGGTTAAGAGTCCTCGCACCGTGTCCGACATTTGGACGCCTGCCTTCAGCCAGTAGTTAATTCTTTCGCGGTCTATCTCGATTACGGCGGGATTCGCTACCGGATTGTAGTAACCGACCTCCTCGATATTGCGCCCATCCCGCGGTGAGCGAGAATCCGCGACAACCAATCGGTAAAAGGCAGCCTTCTTTGCGCCCATGCGCTTGAGTCGGATTTTTGTTGCCATCAGTTTCACCCCCTTTCAAGTCTTCCCCAAATCTATCCCTAAACTAAGGGGAACTTGGATTTCTTGCCGCCACGCTTTCCCATGTCGGTCATCGCCTTCATCATTTTGCGTGACTGCTCAAACTGCTTTAGCAGGCGGTTGACATCCTGCACCGATGTCCCACTGCCTAGTGCGATGCGCTTGCGTCTGCTGCCGTCGATAATCTCGGGGCGTTGGCGCTCCTTGGTAGTCATGGAGAAAATCATCGCCTCGACGCGTTTGAGCTCGCGCTCATCAAGCTGAAGCCCCTTAAGCTGCTGCGCCTGCGCTAGGCCGGGAATCATCCCAAGCAGCTGGTCTAACGGCCCTATATTGCGCATTTGCTGTAATTGTCCGAGAAAGTCCTCCAAGGTGAACGTCTGCGAGCGCAACTTGCGCTCTAGCTCTGCCGCCCGCTTGACGTCAAACACTTCTTCTGCCTTCTCAATCAGCGACAGCACATCACCCATGCCCAGAATGCGGGAGGCCATGCGTTCGGGGTGAAAAACTTCGAGAGCGTCAAGCTTCTCCCCCACGCCGATGTACTTTATGGGTTTGCCGGTAACAGCCTTGATGGAGAGCGCAGCTCCGCCGCGCGCATCGCCGTCTAGCTTGGTCATAATGATGCCGTCAATGGACAGCGCTTTGTCAAAGGACTCCGCCACCGTCACGGCATCCTGCCCGGTCATACCGTCAACCACGAGCAAGACCTCGTGGGGCTGCACTGCCGTATAGATGTCTTTTAGCTCCTGCATTAGCCGCTCGTCTATGTGTAGGCGCCCGGCTGTATCTATGATGACTAAGTCGCGCCCTTGGCGCATGGCGTTTTCCTTGGCCAGACGCGCAATTTCCACCGCATTCTTGCTCTCGCGCATGGAGAAGACGGGAATGTCGAGTTGGCGCCCGAGCGTCTCTAATTGGTCTATGGCTGCGGGTCGGTATATGTCGCACGCTACAAGTAAAGGGTGCCGTCCGCTCTTACGCAAGAGACGCGCGAGTTTCCCGGCTTGCGTGGTCTTGCCCGAACCTTGTAGCCCAACTAACATCAGTACGGAAGGCGGATTAGCCGAAAGATTGATACGGCTCGCACTGCCGCCAAGCAACTTGATTAACTCCTCGTGCACAATCTTGATAACGTGTTGTCCGGGAGTAAGGCTCTCGAATACTTCTTGGCCGATAGCGCGTTCTTTTACCGCGGCGACAAAGTCGCGTACTACCTTAAGGTTGACGTCTGCCTCTAGCAGAGCCATACGCACTTCACGCAGTGTTTCGGTAACGTCTTGTTCGGTAAGCTTACCCTTGCCGCGCAATTTCTTGAAGGTTGCCTGCAATCGTTCGCCAAGAATCTTGAACATGCCAAACCTCCTACGTGATGAGTTTCTCTAGGAGCGCCAAGACCTCGGGAGTCATCCCTTGCAGGCACAGGTCCCGCAAATGTCTCAGTTCGTTTTGTTGCTCTGTAAAACGTGCCAATAGCCCAAGTTTTTCTTCATAGTTTGTTAATGCCTGCTCTGCACGCCGCACGGTGTCGTGCACAGCTTGGCGGCTGATATTTAGCTCCGACGCTATCTCTCCTAAGGAGAGGTTCTCGGCAAAGTAGAGGCGGCAGGCAAGCAGTTGACGCTCTGTAAGTAAGCCCCCGTAAAAGTCTAGGAGCAGCCCCATCTGCACAAACTCCGGCACCACAGGTCCTTCACTCTGCGTCATGCCGTACACCCCCTATTAGACCTCGTTAGCATAGCAAAGGCACAGGCGGCTGTCAAGCAGTTTTACTTGACAGCCGCCGTCGCTACACCGCGTAGCTAGGAAAGGAGCGCCGCCGCAAATTCCTGTGGATCGAAGGGACGCAAGTCCTGCGCTCTTTCCCCTACCCCGATAAGCTTTATCGGAACCTTCTGCTCCTCTTGTATGGCTAAGACAATGCCGCCTTTAGCCGTGCCGTCAAGCTTAGTTAAGATAATGCCCGTAAGGGGCACAATCTCCGCAAACTCCCGCACTTGCGTGAGGGCGTTTTGGCCGGTAGTGGCATCGACGACGAGCAAAATTTCTTGCAGCGCCCCCGGCGCTTCACGCTCAATAATGCGGCGCACTTTGCCGAGTTCCTGCATTAGGTTGGTTTTGTTATGCAAGCGGCCGGCGGTGTCTACAAGCAAAAGGTCGATGCCCTTAGCGCGCGCGGAGTGTAAGGCGTCATAGACCACGGCGGCAGGGTCTCCGCCTGCGGCATGGGCAACGACCTGTACGCCGGCGCGTTCACCCCAAATCTCGAGCTGGTGTGCGGCTGCGGCGCGGAAAGTATCGCCGGCCGCTAGCATAACTTTTAGTCCCTGCTCGCGGTAAGATTGCGCTAGTTTCCCGATGCTCGTCGTCTTGCCAACACCGTTGACACCCACTACGAGAAAGACATTGAGTTTTCCCGATTGCAGAAGAACCTCGCGGCGCTTGCCAAATCGCTCCGAGATAATCTCTTGTAGCAGCGGGCGTATTAAGTGGCCTTCCTTTACTTTTCTCTGGTTAGCTAACTTGCGGAGTTCTGCGACGAGCCTAGCACTCGCCGCTACGCCTACGTCGTGTAGTATCAGCAGTTCCTCTAACTCCTCGTAGAGAGACTCGTCAATCGCTCGCCCTGTTATCAGCGTGTCAAGTTTAGCGACAAACTTTTCACGCGTCTTGGTAAGACTATCTGCTAACTTCTGCATAAAGCCCATGCGTTCCACTCCTATGCTCCTGCTATCTCCGATACTTTAACGGCAAGGACTTTTGACACGCCCTCTTCTCGCATTGTAACACCGTACAGCATATCTGCGGCCATCATCGTGCCGCGGGTATGGGTAATCATGAGAAACTGCGTATTCGCGCACAGCTCGCGCAGCACGGCAATTAGCCTCTCCACATTGGCCTCGTCAAGCGGCGCGTCAATTTCGTCTAGCACGCAAAACGGCGTGGGCTTAACCTTAAGCACCGCACAGAGCAAGGACAGCGCTACGAGCGCGCGCTCGCCGCCGGATAGCAGGGTAATGCTTTGGAGGCGCTTGCCAGGTGGTTGAACGTCGACTTCGATGCCCGATTCAAGCGGGCGCCCGGGTTCGCTAAGGTATATCCTGGCTGTGGCACCGCCGAAGAGCCGCGCCGCAACGTCGCTGAACGCCTTTTGAATCGAGCTAAACCCGGCCAAGAATCTCTCGCCCATCACCTGGTCTAACTCGGCCATAACCCCCCGCAGATGCTGTTCTGCCTGACGACAATCATCTTGCTCGCGCGCGAGGAAACTAATGCGCTCACCGAGCCGCTCACTCTCCGCAATCGCCGCAACGCGCACCGGTCCAAGCTCTGCTAGTGCCTTGTCTAGCTCGGCGATTCGCGTTTCCGCCTCGCTCCGGCTTGAGAGCGTGCTGCTTAGACCTTCCGCACAAGGGTACTTTTGCTTGAGCTTAGCCTTAAGGAAATCCTCCTCGGCGGCAACCCTCTCTAAGCGCAGTTCGATGTTGTGCACCTTCTGGCGGGCGCTGTTAAGCTCGTTTTGCAGCCGAACCAGAGTGGACTGCAAGTTCGCCTGTAGCGCTGTATGCTGGGCCTGTCGCGCGCGTCCGTCTTCTACTTGCGCCGTTAGCGCCTCTACCCGACTCAGCAGGTCGCTAATCTCAGCCCGAAGCGCCTGCATGCGTTCTGTTAGGTTCTTCTCTGTGAGTGCGACTTCTGCTACTTCTCGCTCTGCTTCTTTTTGGCGCTCACACGCCGACTCTAGGCTCTCCTTACGCTCCGCGACCTGTAGCGCGGCTAACGCTACCTGTGATTCCAGGCGGGCAATTTCAACCGCTAACTCGAGGCGCCGCAGAGATGTTTTGGCGTGCATCTCGGAGAGCTCTGCCTCAATGCGGAGCGCTTCCTCCCTTGCCGCAGCCAACTCCACAAGTTCCACACGCAGGTTTTCTGATTCGGCAGCCACGCGTTGGCATTCGTCCTTGTGGTGCGACACGTCTTCGCTACACACTCGGGCCGCATCCGCTAGAAACCACTGCTCCTCCGCGAGCCGCGCACTTGCCTGCTGGAGCTGCCGCTCTTCGCTTTCTAGGCGTAGAACTTCGTCTAATAGTTTGCGTACACTTGCCGCTACTTGCTCTGCTTGCCTACGCACTTCCGCCAGCTCCGTGGCGATAGCTTGACCCCGCGAGCGATTCTCTTCCCAGATGTTCGCGGCACTCTCTAGCTCACGGCGACGCGACAATAGCCAGGCCTGACGTTCGGGGCGACTGCCACCGGTTATCGAGCCTCCCGGCATAACAACATCGCCGTCAAGCGTCACGATGCGCCACGTGTAGCCGGTGAGTCCGGCTACTTGGGATGCACATTCGAGGGTATCGCAGACTAGGACGTTACCTAGCGTGTGTCTGACCACAGGCGAAAGCGCGGCAGGGCATTTCACTAGTTCTACCGCGCGGCCAATGCACCCAGACACAGCGGCCGCCCGCGCCGGCAACTCCCGCGCGTCCCGCGGCCGTAAGGTGTCAAGTGGATAAAAGGTGGCGCGGCCTTGTCCTTTGTCTTTGAGCACAGCAATGGCTCGCTTGGCTGTAGCCTCGGTATCCGTGACGATGTCGCCTACCTGTGCGCCTAGCGCGACCTCGATAGCGACTTCATACCGCTCCTCCGTACTGATGAGCTTGCCAAGTGCGCCCATAACTCCGTTCATGTTCATGCCTAACACGTAGCGCGCTCCGCGGCTTAGCCCATCCTGCTGCCGCTCACTAGCCTCGAGGGCGCGCAGGCGAGCGTGTGCGCCTTGGCCTTCGGCTTCCACGCGCATGCGCTCTCGCTCGAGGGCGGTCGCTTGGCCCTCAAGCTTCCTGGCCTGCGCTAGGGCGTCCGTGTGTCTGTCCTTAGCCTGTGCGAGTGCTAGCGTAAGGGTTTGACGCTCCTGCTCCCGCTTTTGCTGCTCTAGACTCAGGCGTTCTAACTTGCCAAGCAGAGCGGCGTGCTGTTCTGACTTGCCAGAGAGCGATTCCGCCAAGACCTGCGCTTGCTTTTCGCGCTCGGCTATTGCCCCGCGCACCTCATGGATGCGCTCCTCTACTCTGTTTAGGTCGGTTGCCTGCCCTCTCTCACCGCTAGCTCTTTGCTCTGCAGCATCAGGCAAATCCTGCTTGGCGGCAGTTTTTTCACTTAGGCTTTGTGCATAGCCACGGAGCTCGTCTTCCGCCTGCGACAGGTCTTGTGCGAGTTTGTCCTCTTCGCGCCGAAGTCGTTCTTGCAGCGACGTGACTTGCTGTAAGCGAGAAAGTGCGCGCGCGTGCTCTGCCGTCGTGTCTGCTAACCGCTCACTGCGCTGCTCGCGTAGCAGGGTGTGCTGCAGAAGATCGCGCTCAGCGTCTCGTAGCGCTGCCAAATCGACACTCGCGGCTAGTGAGCTACCGGCTTGTTCTGCTTCGTGCAAATTCAGGCGCGACTCAAGGTGGGTGACCTCGTCGCATACGCGCTCTCGTTGCCCTTGCAGCATTTGTCGCTGCCGCTCGGCTAGGGCTACTTCGTACAACAATAGTTCTCTTTCGTATGTGTCGCGCTCCTGCGTCAGGTCAAGGTAGTGCTTAGCGCGCTTTGCTTCCCCTACGAGCGGTTCGAGCTGCGATTCTAGCTCCCATGCAATATCTTGAATGCGGCGCAAGTTGGAAGCTGTGTCACTTAAGCGCGCCTCTGTTTCTTTCTTGCGCAGCTTATACCGGGAAATGCCCGTGGCTTCTTCGAATATTACGCGGCGGTTGCGCGGGTCGGCGCTAAGTATTTCTTCAATGCGGCCCTGACCGACAAAGGAATAGGACTCCTTGCCGATGCCGGTGTCAAGAAACATCTCAGCGATGTCCCGCAGCCTACAGAGCTTGCGATTAATGAAATACTCGGCCTCACCGGAACGATACACGCGGCGGGTGATAGCCACTTCGCTGATGTCTAGCGGCAACCGCCTACTGCTGTTGTCGAAGATAAGCGTCACTTCGGCCAGTCCGACGCCTTTGCGCTTGGCTGTCCCACAAAAGATGACGTCATCCATGCGCGTGCCGCGCAAGAGCTTGGCAGACTGCTCGCCGAGCACCCATTTTACGGCCTCGGCCAGATTACTTTTGCCGCTCCCATTAGGCCCGACAACAGCGGTGAGTCCTTCGCCTAGCTCAAACTCAGTTCTATCGGCAAAAGACTTAAACCCGCTGATCTCGATGCGTTTCATCCTCATAGCGTCGCCCCCTCACCCATTCATTGTAGCAAAATCTACAGGAAACCACACGCGACAAAACACCTGCTGCCGCGCAGCAGGTGTGTGTCTACACCAGAGTCTATTTCGGCTCTACGATGAAGCGAATAGCTGTGCGCTCCTCCCCTTCGATATAGATGTCGGCAAAAGCGGGCGTGGTCACCAGATTAAGGCCGTTCGCTGCGACAAATCCTCTGCAGATGGCGATAGCTTTCACCGCCTGGTTGACTGCTCCTGCTCCCACCGCTTGCAGTTCCGCAGTGCCCCGTTCCCTGAGCACAGCCGCCAACGCACCGGCGACGGATTTTGGACTTGAGTTGGCCGAAACTTTCAATACATCCAACTGCATCTCCCCCTCTACTGCGCTTAAAGCACCCTTGGGTTAGCCACAGTTATCTATATGCTTTTTAGGCGGCAGTCTTGCTTAGCTAGACGCGAAGATTTCGCAGTGCTTCTGCCGCCGCCGCTTGTTCGGCCTGTTTCTTGCTCTTTCCTTCCCCAAGACCGACGGCGCGCCCCGCCACAGATACACTCACGCGGAAAGTGCGGTCGTGGTCAGGTCCGCTGTAACCGAGTAGCGTGTAGCTCACCGCCTCGGGCGCATACTCCTGCAGAGTAGTCTTGGCGTCCATAAAAGCTACAGGGTCGCTGGTATTATCCAGCATGTCGGCGTAGAACAGCTGAAACAACTCCTCCGCACGGAACAGCCCGCCAGAAAGGAAGGCCGCACCTAGGAGCGCTTCGACACAACCGGCGAGAATCCTCGGCTTGGCTCTGCCGTTGCTAGCTTGGGCGCTCCGTCCCAGGAAGACAACGCTCTGCAGGTCAAACGAGCGGGCGATAGAAGCGAGCGCGGCCTCACAGACGAGGCTCGCGCGCAACTTGCTTAGCTGCCCCTCAGGCAACGCCGGAAACTTTTTGTACAGATGCGTGCTGCAGACCAAAGACAGCACGGAGTCACCTAAGAACTCCAAACGTTCGTTGTCGATGCTCCCGGGGTTCTCGTTGGCATACGAAACGTGAGTCAGAGCCTGCCTCACAAGCTGCTCACTCTCTTCCGAAAAACCGAGCCGTTTAGCTAGCGACCGCATGCTGCCCACTAGTTGTGCTTCACCTCAAATATGTCTCTCAATGTACCGTACAGCGTCGCTCACGGTTACGATTTGCGCTACCTCATCGTCGTCAAGCGTAATGTCTAGCTCCTGCTCTAGTCCCATGGCAATCTCGATGAGATTTATGGAGTCGGCACCGAGGTCAGCCCGAAAGCGCGAGCTCAGTTCGACTTTGCTTGGGTCTAAGCGCAAGATTCGGGCTGTAACCGCGCGCACGCGCGCGAAAATGTCCTCCATAAGTCCTCCCTACTTGGGCACTACGACGAGACCGACAGCACCCGGTCCGGCGTGCACCCCAATGACTGGTCCTATCACGTTTACCAGTAGGCTATCTACGCGGTACGCTTTCTCAAGCAGAGCTTTCAGTTCCTCCGCGCGTTCCGGGCAATTGCCATGCATAATCGCCGCTTGCACTGCGCGGCCGTGCGGGACAAACTCCCCGGCCGCATCGACCATGCTCTGTAATACTTTACTCATCTTCCCCCTGATTTTAGCGTGCGGCGCGACTGCCCCATCTGCAAATCGCAGCACTGGGTGAACATTAAGCAAGGTGCCCAGGAGTGCGCTAGCCTTGCCAATGCGGCCGTTACGCCGCAGGTACTCGAGTGTATCGACCGAAATGAGGAGCGTCTGTCGCTCACAAATGCGCTTTGCGGCTGCCAATATTTCAGGCAAATCTTGGCCGGCGTTGCGCGCTTCGGCCGCAGCGACTACAGCCAGACCGAGACCGAGTGAGGCACTCCTCGTGTCTAGCACGGCAACGCTTGTAGTAGATACTATGTCGCGCGCCATCACCGCCGACTGGTATGTACCCGACACTCCCGCAGATATGTGTAGGGAGAGAACTTCGTCGTAGTCTTTTAGCAACCGCTCGTAGACCGCCGTAAAGTCCCCCGGCGAGGGCTGCGACGTACGGGGGTGAAACTGGCTCTTAGGGAGCATTTCAAAGAAGCTTTGGCTAGTGATGTCTACTCCGTCGAGGTAGTTTGTCTCGCCGAAGACGACATTTAGTGGGACAACGTGGATGTCTAGCTGTTTTTGCACCAGAGCTGGGATGTCGGCAGTGCTGTCAGTAACGATGGCAACCTTCTTTACTGGCATAATCATCATCCTTTCACTTTTGGTGTTATGTCGGCAACAGCGGCCGCGATGTTCTTAACAACTCCCTGCTCCACAAACCGCGCCGCCTGCAGCAACCCGTTCTTAATTGCCGTCTCTTGTGAAGAGCCATGGCACTTAACTAAAACGCCATTGATGCCCAGTAACGGTGCTCCGCCGTATTCGGAGTAATCGAACTGCTTCTTAAAGCCTCGCAGGCTTGGCTTAAGCAGCAAGGCTCCAAGCTTGCTCCGCCAATCGCGCATACAGTAGTCCTTGAGCATGGCGGCAAAAGTCGCCGCCGTTCCCTCGAGCGCCTTAAGCAGGACATTGCCGGTAAAGCCGTCGCACACAACTACGTCTACCTGCCCCGCAAGGAGTTCTCTCGCCTCAATGTTCCCCACAAAGTTTATGCCGGCGTGCCGTAGCAAGGGAAAAGCTTCTTTGGTAACCTGATTTCCCTTACCTTCTTCTAAGCCGACGTTAAGCAGAGCGACCTGTGCGTTCTCGCGACGCAACACTTTGGACGCGTATAGCGCACCCATGATACCGTACTGCAGCAGATGTTCCGGCTTTGCGTCCATGTTCGCCCCGGCGTCTAGGAGCACTACGCCGCGCCCATTGCGCGTGGGTATAAGCGGCGCTAACGCCGGCCGGTCAATGCCCGGCAGCCTGCCTACCAGAAGAAGGCCTGCCGCCATAAAAGCGCCGGTGTTCCCTGCGGTGACTACCGCATCAACTTGTCCTCTGCGCAGCAAGTCCGACGCTACTACCAGCGAGGACTGCTTCTTACGCCTTACAGCCAGGCTAGGGCTGTCAAGGTCGGTGATCACCTCGGTAGCGTCCGCGACTTCGATGCGGTGCGCTAACCCTCTCTCTACAATCTGCGGCTTAAGAGTAGCCTCCGGGCCCACCAACACCACGGTAAAATCCCGCTCCCGCGCCGCATCTATTGCCGCAGCGACAATCGCGTGGGGAGCGTGGTCGCCGCCAAGCGCGTCGACTGCTATACGCAAATAAAACACCTCGCCTCTTACGTTATTTTAGTATACTGCATCACAAAATATCGCTCAACACATTTTTGTGCACACTCTGTATACAAAACAAAAAAGGCGACTTTATCGCCTTTGTTTGTCTGCTTTACTTTGCCGCCTGAGCGACTACAGCCTTGTTCTTGTAGTATCCGCATGCAGTACAAATGCGATGAGGGAGCTTGGCCTCATGACACTGTGGGCAAGATACTAAGCCGGGAGAGGTTAATTTCCAATTGGCCCGACGTTTGTCGCGACGAGCTTTAGATGTCTTTCTTTTCGGTAGTGCCATCTCTAACACCTCCTTTATCATGCAGCAGACGTCCTAAGACCGCTAGACGTGGGTCGACTTCGCGGTGATCGCAAGCGCATTCGGCTTCGTTGCGGTTTACTCCGCAAGTAGGACAAAGGCCAAGGCAGTTGCTCGCGCACAGCACTCGCACAGGCAAGTGCTCCATCAATAGGGCCGACCCGTATTCTGCTAAATTAACTATACGACCTGCGTCCTCTAGGAAAGAAGAGGCGAGGAAGTCTGCCGTCTCATCATTAGACCCGCACAACGGCCACTCGTCCGTCACCGTTACGGAGAGGTCTGTTATCGCGTCTGTCAGACAACGCGCGCAAGGTGACTGCAGCCGCACACAGAGAGCCGCCTCCACTTCGACTTTGCTTCCTTCTCTCTGCAAATGCAAACTTACCTGCGGAGGAGAAAGCGGCACAAAGTCGGTCCCCTGCAGTTCTAAAGGGGCCATGGATAAGGCAACCTCAAACTCGCGCGGTGAAGCCGCCTCACAGAGCTCGGCAACCATAACCTTCATGTCCAACACCTCATAGATTATACACAGTGTGTGTAGTAGCGTCAATTCTTAGTGAGAGAGAACGAGCTCCTTCGTGTCGCGGGCAATAATCAGCTCTTCGTTGGTCGGGATTAGCAGCACCTTTACTTTCGCACCTGGCGTGCTTAAGTCTACTTCTTTGCCGCGAACTTTGTTCTTCGCAAGGTCAAGCTCCACGCCCATAAACCCAAGGAACTTACACACGTGCTCCCTGACTTCAGGTGAGTTCTCACCAAGACCTGCCGTAAACACAATGGCGTCTACGCTCCCAAGCGCTGCGGCGTATGCGCCGACGTACTTGCGCACGCGATAGTAGTACATGTCAAGTGCTAACTGGGCCTGTTCATTTCCCTTGGCGGCAGCATCTTCGATCACGCGAAAATCGCTGCTGACTTCCGAAATGCCCATAACGCCGCACTTCTTGTTCAAGAAGTTGCTGACTTGTTCGCTGTTCATTTTCTCTTTTTCCATGAGGAAGGGGACGACAGCAGGGTCGAGGTCTCCCGAGCGGGTGCCCATAATAAGTCCTTCTAACGGCGTGAAGCCCATACTGGTATCGATAGATTTTCCGCCGTCGATAGCCGCTACAGATGCACCGTTGCCAAGGTGACAGGTGATGACCTTCGCTTCTTCGATCGGCTTGCCAAGCATCACAGTTGCGCGCTCGGAAACATAGCGGTGCGAGGTGCCGTGAAAGCCATAGCGCCTGAGGCCATACTTTCTGTAAAGCTCAAGTGGCAGACCGTAGAGATACGCAGTCTGTGGCATCGTCTGGTGAAAAGCCGTATCAAAAACTGCTACATTCTGGACTCTTGGCATCAGCTTTGCGCATACCTCAATCCCCATTATGTTAGGCGGATTGTGTAAGGGGGCAAGCTCAATGCACTGACGGAGAGCCTGCATCACGTCCTCATCAATCAGGACCGAACCGGCATACTTTTCGCCCGCATGTACTACGCGATGCCCGACAGCCTCGATTTCATCCATGCTCTTGACGACCCCGTGTTGTGGGTCAAGCAGTGTGTCAATCACAAGGCCAATCGCGACCTCGTGGTTGTGCATGTCGCGCTCCACAACTATGCTTTCCCCCTCACCGCGACGATGCTTAAGGAAGCTCCCCGGCAGGCCAATCTTCTCCACTAGGCCTTTCGCTAATACGGATTCGTCCGACATGTCAAAGACCTGATACTTGAGCGAAGAGCTACCGCAGTTGATAACGAGTATTTTCACTTAACGCAACCTCCCTTTGATGTAAAGACCGATATCATTATAGCGTGAAGTTCGTCACTTGTCGCTAGCTGAGAGGGCGAACGGAGTCTAGGTATCCCACACGCCACATATACTTTACAGCGAAAGGTGGGATGCTAGTTGCGTAAACGCGGGCTTTGGTCGCGCGGCCGACCTTACCTTGCCGCGTCGGTGGCCATTGCCCTTACCGTTACCACCATGCTTTACCCCGAGGAGGCCTTTGCCTCGGCGCTCGGCGGGCTCAGAGTGTGGTGGGACATAGTGTTCCCTGCTTTGCTGCCTTTCTTTATTCTGTCGGAAATTTTAATGGGTCTAGGCGTAGTCTCCATGATGGGAGTATTACTTGAGCCGCTGATGCGGCCGCTGTTTAATGTGCCCGGGGTGGGCTCGTTTGTCATGGCTATGGGGCTTGCTTCCGGGTACCCCATAGGCGCGATTCTCACCGCTAAGCTTAGGCGCCAGCGCGCATGTACGCAAGTAGAAGCCGAGCGCCTTTTGTCGTTCACCAACACAGCAGACCCGCTGTTTATGTTTGGCGCAGTAGCCGTAGGTATGTTTGCGGACGCGAGACTAGGTTCTGTGCTTGCTTTGGCTCATTACTTGTCTAGCCTCACCGTTGGCTTCATCATGCGCTTCTATCGACGCTCAACGACGGTGACAGTAGACAACATGCCTTCCGGCCCACTGCTTCTACGCGCCCTGCGCGCGCTCCCACGCGCTCGCCGACAAGATGGACGGCCGCTCGGGCAGCTGTTTGGTGATGCCGTGCGCAACTCCGTCACCAGTCTCCTAAACATCGGCGGGTTCATTATTTTGTTTTCAGTGATTATTCGCATGGCCACCATCGTAGGCTTAGTTGATTTACTGGCGGCAGCAATAGCTTTTCCGCTAGCAGTGATAGGTATATCGAGCGCGCTATCGCCAAGCGTTGTCTCCGGCTTCTTTGAAATAACAATCGGGACGGAGCTCTGTGCGAGTGCAGGTGCACCTCTGCTACAGCGTGTAGCCCTAGCGGGCGCAATCATCGCTTGGAGCGGGCTCTCTGTACACGGGCAAGTCGCAAGCATTCTGCACGATACAGATATCCGCATCGGACCATATGTAGTGGCACGATTTGTGCATGCTGTCTTAGCGTTTATCTATACTGTACTTCTGTGGAACGTAAGTGGGGGATTGCTCGGCGCCACTCTGCCGGTGCTCTTGACTGTACCTACCGGAACACCAAGCTTCGCGCTACAGCGCATGGCTTTTGCCGGTGTCCGAGCCCTAGCCTTCATCGGCATTGCGCTCGTTTTGTCGGCGATTGTTGTCGGCTTATGCAGACTCAGGATACGGGGGTGGCGGCCAAAAACTTAGCGCGCAGGCCGGCGGCAACTACCGGCTGTACCAGTTCATCCACGGAACCACCTAGGCGGGCTACTTCCTTAACCAAAGAAGAAGACAGATAGGAATAGCGGTTGTTCGTCATCATAAAAAGCGTTTCCACCCCGTCGTCGAGTGTACGGTTCATAAGCGCCATCTGAAACTCATACTCAAAGTCCGAGACCGCGCGCAAACCCTTGATGATTATCTGCGCCCGCTCGCTCTGCATGAAGTGTACTAAGAGACCGGGATGCTCTGTGATGACCACATTAGGGATGTCCCGTGTAACCTCCTGCAAGAGTGCAATACGCTCCTCGACGGAGAAAAGTGTGTTCTTACTTTGGTTACTCATGACGACTACACTCAGGCGGTCAAATATCTTAGCGGCGCGCAGAATGATGTCTAGATGGCCGTTTGTTACAGGGTCGAAACTGCCGGGGTATACAGCTCTAATCACGTCTATTTCCTCCCGCCCATAAATAATGGGACATAACGGTCTGACCATAGTCTTTTTCCTTGTGCAACGTAAGCCCTCCGGCGTCGGTCGGCAGCGACTCCTTTGCGAAGTGCTCGATGATCAGCACGCCGCCTGGAGCAAGCAGTCTATTACCGTCAACTAGTGCCAGGACTTGCGCGCCAAGCAAGTCTCCGTAGGGGGGGTCAGCAAAGATGATGTCGAATTGCTGGCCGAAAAGCCTTGGCAGGACTTTGTCATAAGAGCCAACACAAACCGAAAGTGTTTCTCTGGCAATGCCTAGACTATCGCGATTTCTCGCGATAAGGGCAGCGGCGCGCGGTGATTGCTCGACGGCGACAACTAGCTTAGCGCCGCGCGATATCGCCTCAATCCCCATGGCCCCGGTTCCTGCAAACACATCAAGAAAGCGAGCGTCCGGCACTAACTCACCTAAGCTAGAGAAGACCGCGCCGCGCGCTTTGTCAGATGTGGGGCGAATAGCAAGCTTATCTTCCATTACGATGCGTCGCCCCCGGTACATGCCCGCAATGATTCGAATAGACCTCACCTCTACGATAGCCAATATTCCCCTACCAAGAGCTCCTCACTATTGTACATTAGAGCAACCTGCTTGTCGCTAGTCAGGGCATACGAAAGGCGGACCGGAACGGTCCGCCTTTAAGTTACATCCAACTAACGCAGGGTGCCGCCACGGCCTGCCAGAGAACGCTCTGCCATTTCAATCATCTTGCGTACCATATGACCACCGATAGCCCCGGTATCGCGGGTGGTCATGGTTCCCCAATAGCCGTCATTAGGAGTCTGGATGCCAAGCTCAGAAGCCACTTCATACTTGAACTGCTCCATCGCGTTCTTGGCTTGCGGAACGACTATTTGATTGCTAGTAGTGTCGCTGCCTCTCGCCACGTTGATTGCACCTCCTTAAGCTTTATTTAAGCAGGCAAATTCGTGAGATGAATTTGTAACCTAGGCAAATTCATGACCTGCTTGAGCTTAGTATGTGCTGGAGCTTGTTCTCTATACTTAGGAAAAACTTCCTCGCAAATTGGATATCTACTCCACGGAAAGAATATAGTAGTAAACTGGCTGTCCGCCGGTAAAAAATTCAAGTTCGCAATTGGGGAATTTCGCCTTAATGCTCTCAACCAGAGACTTGGCATAAGCTTCATCAGTCTCGGCACCCGCAAAAAGCGAAATCACGCCGTCGTCATCCGTAACCATATTGGCTAGCAGCGCAAGCGCAACCTCGTTTACATCCGTGCCCACCGTGTCAATGCCTTTGTCGCTCAGGCCAAGGATGTCGCCTTCGGCAATCTCTCCGACATCCCCGTTGTACGATTTTACCGCATATGTTACGAGGCCTGTTTTGACTCCGCTCATGCGCCGATGCATGGCTCTCGCTACGCGCTCAAGCTCGGTTGCGTCAGCCTCATAGGAAAGCATAGCGGCGAGACCCTGCGGAACGGTGCGGCTCGCCACCACGGCCACCTCTTTATTCGTAACTTCTTTGACCTGCGAGGCCGCTAAGATTACGTTCTTGTTGTTTGGCAGGATGACGGCTCGCTCGCAGGCGAGGCTGTTGACGGCAGCGGCTAGGTCCTCAGTGCTCGGATTCATGGTTTGCCCGCCAGACACGACGACATCTGCGCCTAGACTTAAGAAGACCTCACGCAAACCATCGCCCGCCGCAACGGCCACCACGCCGATGGATTTGTCACTGCCCGGACGCGCGACCTTCAGCCCTTCCTCTGCCCAGGCAGTGTGTGCGTGCTGTTCCTTCATGTTTTCGATTTTTATGCCGCTGAGCTCACCGTGTTCAAGTGCGAGCTCCATCACTGTCCCGGGATGATTAGTATGGATATGCACCTTGATAACACCCTCGTCTCCGACAACCAGCAGCGAATCGCCGTAGGCCTCGAGGCCAGGGCGCAGCATATGGTCTTCGACGCGCGGGTGCAGAATCAGGAACTCGGTACAATACTGGAACTCAATTTCCGTGGGTGCAAAATGGGCCTGCTCGGGTACAAGGGTTAGCTTGGGTGCTTCTATAGCCACCGGGGCTTCGAGTTCTTGCCCCAGCAGAGCCTGGAGGAAGCCGCGGTAGATATAAACTAAACCTTGGCCACCGGCGTCGACTACGCCTGCCTTTTTTAGTACCGGTAGCATTTCAGGTGTACGCACCAGCGTCTTTTCGGCCTGCTCAATTACCGCCTGCATTACCTTGGCAATGTCCTGCTCAGTGCGCGCCTTTGCCTGAGCGGCGCGCGCGGCATCGCGCGCTACGGTGAGAATCGTTCCTTCTACGGGCCTACCGACGGCCTTGTACGCCGTTTCTACTCCTGCCATTAACGCTAGCGCAAAGTCTGTTCCCTGAAGTACCGTTTTTCGCTCCAAGGAACGGCTGAAACCGCGAAACAGCTGCGACAAGATGACGCCCGAGTTTCCGCGCGCTCCCATCAGCGACCCGGAAGCCACCACTTGAGCTACCGCGGCACAAGTATCAAGATTAGGTTTGTCAAGCGCACGTACGACCGCCTGCAAGGTAAGGTGCATGTTTGTGCCGGTGTCCCCATCAGGAACTGGGAAGACATTCAAAGCGTCTACTGCCTGTTTGTTGGCCTCTAGGTTCTTCGCGCCAAGCAGGAACATGTTTCGCAGGAGGATTGCATCTATCTGCTTTGGTGTCACAACATTCATCCTCCTAGTACTTCTCGTTTACGCGCACGCCTTGCACATTGACATTGACTTGCTCTACCGTCAAGTCGACTAGCGTTTCGACTACGTACCTTACTTTCTCCATGATGTTTGTCGCAACTTCGGAAATCTTGGTGCCGTACCCGACAATAATGTACAGGTCAATAACCACGCGGTTCCCGCTGATATGCACTTCTACGCCGCGAGATAAATTCTCCTTGCCCAACAGCTCAATAAAGCCGTCGCGAATGCGGCTGCGCGAGCACATACCTACTAGGCCATAGCATTCTAAAGCAGCTACGCCGGCTACTGTAGCAATAGCTTCTGCAGTAATGACTATCTTGCCATATTCTGTCAGCACAATCTGACTCACTATGTTTCCTCCTTCTTTCCTGCGTACAGTCATCTCTTATTCGTCTTGGTCTGTAATATTCCTGTCGCCGCCATCCTTGCCAGTGTAGTTTAGTATGTGATAGAATTACTCCCGTGAAAAGGAGGTGCGGCAACCATGCATACGTGTCAGGTCTGCAACAAACGTAAGTCTTCCGGAAACAAACTAAACTACAAGGGAACTCAGTTGACTAAACGCACCAAGCGTACTCGCTTCCCAAACATCCAACGAGTGCGTGTTATTGCTGAAGGCAAGCCAACTAGGCTCAACGTGTGTACAACATGCCTCAAGTCTAACAAAGTCACTCGCGCCGTGTAAATGATAAAAACAGGCAACGCAAGACCCTCCTCTTGGTTCATCACCAGTAGGAGGGTCTATCGCTTGTCACTACCGCTTGCGGCGGCTTCGCCAAAACAGCTTTAGGATGCCCGCCAGCCACTTGGGAGGCTTATAGACGCGGACTCTCATTGCCCTCCCCCTAGCTCTCATAATATAGGTACCACCCAGCCCACACGCACAGCCCCCCCAGCACCAGTAGCCACAGCCAGCTCGGAATTATCCGGGAAATCAACAGCAGCCCGGCTAACGCAACCAAAACACCGCCCACACGACGCAAGGGGTTGTGGCAGTGAGTCCTGCGCAAGTCACACCCTCCTCTTTTGCTCATGCCTCAGTGTATGCGGGGAGCGCTAGGTGTGTGCAGCAAGCATACTCTCTGCAAAAGCGCGTCGGTCGGGGCTCCCGAAGAAAGAAACGCCTGCCACTAGGTGGGTCGCGCCGTGTGCGAGGCACAGCTTGCCGGTTTCTAGCGTTATGCCTCCGTCGACCTGGATAGTAATATCTTTCCCCTGCGCCAAGGAAAAGTCACGTACTGCGCTTATTTTTTCCAGAACGCTAGGGATAAATTTCTGCCCGCCAAACCCGGGATTTACCGTCATCAGCAGCACTGCGTCCAGGTCGGGCATAATGCACTTTAACACGTCTACGGGCGTAGCCGGGTTTAAGGCGACGCCTGCCTGTATGCCTAGTTCCTTGATGCGATAGACGAGACGGTGCAGATGGTACGTCGCCTCATAGTGCACGGTGATGAGTTCGGGGCCGGCTGCGGCAAAGTCTTCTACGTGTTTTTCCGGTTCGGCGACCATCAGGTGGCAGTCAAACTTAAGCTTCCCATGTCGCCTGACAGCGTGAGCCATGTTTACACCGTAGGAGATGTTTGGCACGAAGTTTCCGTCCATAACATCTACATGTACATGGCTTAAGCCTAGAGAGGCCACGCTGTCTAGCTCTTCGCAGAGAAACAGCAGGTCTGCCGCCAAGAGTGAGGGTGACAGCACTATCACTTGTATCGGCTCCTTTCCTGTTGCCTGACTTCTTCAAGGAGGGCCAAATAGCTCTTGTATCTCTCCGGAGCCATCGCTTTGCTTGGCAACAACTTCTCCTGCACGGCACAGCCCGGTTCACCTCGGTGCCTGCAATCACCGCCGAAACGGCAGTGCTCGCGCGCGCCATGCATTTCCGGGAAGTACTCGGCCAGATTATAGGTGGTAAGCCCCTCGGGTAAGTCTAGGCGGCTAAAACCCGGCGTATCGGCTACAAAAGCTTCGCACTCCGCGAGGTAGTGCAGCTCGACATGGCGCGTAGTGTGCCTGCCTTGCCGCGTCTTCGCGCTTACTTCTCCTACAGCTAGGTCAAGCTCCGGACACAGGAGCCGCACTAGGCTCGATTTGCCTACGCCTGACTGCCCGGCTAGGACAGATGTTTGTCCGCGTAGAACATCTAAGAGCTCGCTTGGGGCAGGAGCACACGTCAGTGACCCGAGAATCACTCGGTAACCCGCCTTCTCGTAGATACCCCGGAGTTCCTCGCGCTGGTGTAGATCCGTCTTGTTAAAGAAGACTACGCCTTTAAGCCCTAGCACCTCTGCCGCTACCAAAACCCTGTCTACCAGGATGAGATTCGGCTCGGGCGAGGTCATCGCCGCGACTACGACTACTTGCGATACGTTTGCGACTAGGGGGCGTTCCAACAGGTTACGGCGCGGCAGGATGCGCCCGACCACGCCCTCGCTCTCGTTAAGTGCGCTCACTTCCACGAGATCACCGACAACCGGCGTCTCCTCTGCCAGGCGCAGCTTGCCGCGGGCACGGCACCTAAGCAAAGCAGACTCTGTCTGAACGAAATAGTAACCGGCTAAGAGTCTTATGACCCGTCCCACCAAACGCTATATGCCCCCCTGCCCGACTATCTCATCGCGGTCGAGGCGCCCGTCAATCCGCACGATAAGCCTAAAAGGCGCGATACCGGATACCGGAATGCGTATTTCCCCGTCCTGGCGCCTGTGCACGCGGTCATATACGACACGCATGCCTTCGATATCTTCGACACTCACCTCAATGCGCGTGTGCTCCCCTAACTTATCAGCAGGAATAACGACTACAGTAGTCACTTGTCGACCGCGGCTTACAGTTATGGACACTTCCCCACCTACGGGAATGCGTTCCCCGGCCTCCGGGGTCTGAGCGATGACCCGTCCATACGGAACGGCCGCGTGAAATTCCCGTGTGACAGGGGTTCTTACAGAAAGGCCAACCTCCCGCAGGCGAGCCACAACCTCTTGTTCCGTCAGGCCTATGAGCTGCGGAGTAGGCACTTCGGCTACAGGCGGCCCTAGGCTGACGGAGATGTCGATGCGCTCGCCCCGCTCCGTCAAAGTGCCGGGACGCGGGTTTTGCTCAATAATGTGTTCCACCGGCACCGTCTCGTGCGTGCGTTCTGTCTTCTCCCCGAGCACAAATCCGTCGCGCGTGAGGGCAATCTCCGCGGCTAACAGCGTCATGCCGATTATGTTGGGCACTTTTACAAGTTCCGGGCCGCGGCTAGGTACTATCTCAACCGTGCGACCGACACGTACCGTGTGACCGCCCACAGGATTCTGACGCAACACGACGTTAGGTGGAACATCTGGGTTAGACTCGGCCTCTTTTATCGTGTGATTTAGACCTGCCTCGCGCAGCAACGCCGTCGCTTCTGCGAGCGTCTTTCCTACAATTTCAGGCACGGTCACCTCGGGACGAGGCCAGAAGGTGTAGAGCAATCCGGCAACCGTCGCGAGCATCGTCACCGCCATCACGGCAGAAATGACTGCCAGCCATGAGACTTTGCGCTTGCCCTGCTTCCCCACACTGTTCCTCCTCGAATCTTCCTCGCGCGCTGGGAACTCACTTGACGCTTCTACCCTCCCGCGCTGGCGTCCTGTCGTTATGGCCAAAAGGTCATCTAGCAATGCTTCCGCCGTCTGGTATCTATTGTCTTGCTCTTTGCGCAGGCACTTCATTACCACCGCTTCGAGTCTAGGGTCGATGTGCGGAGAAACTTCCCTTAGAGGTCGAGGGGTTTCCTGTAAGTGCTTTAACCCGATAGAGAAGACGTTATCGCCGGTAAAGGGTACGTCTCCCGTAAGCATCTCATACATTACGACGCCAAGCGCATAAATGTCTGAGCGTTCATTGGTATAACCGCCCCGCGCTTGCTCTGGAGACAAATAATGCACAGAACCCATCAGCGCACCCGTTTGCGTCAGAGTGGAGGACGTAATGGCGCGAGCAATGCCGAAGTCTGTCACCTTGGCCTGACCGTCTCGCGTCATCAAGATGTTCAGCGGTTTTATGTCTCTATGGATAACGCCGTGCTGATGAGCATGTCGCAGCGCTTCCGCTATTTGCAGGGCGATATCGACTGCCAGAGCGCTATCTAGAGTGCCACTGTCGACAATTAGTTCTTTGAGCGTCTTACCCTCGACGTACTCCATAACGATAAAGTGAGCATCTTGGTCTTGCCCTACATCATAGACGGCGACGATGTGGGGGTTTGAAAGACTGGCGGCAGCCTGTGCTTCGCGGCGGAACTTAGTCACAAAGTCGCCGTCGACGGTCATTTGCGTGTTGAGAACTTTAATAGCCACGGTGCGGTTCAGCAGGGCATCACGCCCCTTGTACACAAAAGCTGTTCCGCCACCGCCTAACCGCTCTCCTACTGCGTAGCGTCCCCCCAAAACCTTGCCGGTCATGTTCATACGCCGCCCTCGCTCGTAGCCAAGAGAATAGTCACGTTGTCTGGGGCGCCGCGCGAGAGTGCCGCGTCCATTAGATGCCTAATAGCCACGGCGCAGTCGGCAGAATCGCGCAGTACGGCTTCGATTTCTTTATCCGCCAGCACTACGGTCAAACCGTCGGAGCACAACAACAACACATCCGAAGCTTCAAGGGACACGCCTTGACAGTCAGTCACTAGCTCCTCGGAAACCCCCAAGGCACGGGTCAGGACATGGCGCTGCGGATGAAAACGCGCATCGCGGACGGAGATACCGCCATGGCGCATCAACTCCTCCACGACGGAATGGTCGTGAGTGAGTCGCGTCAGCGTCCCGTTCGCAAACTTGTACGCGCGGCTATCTCCCACGTGACAGATGTAGCTACACTCAGGGAGCATTAAAGCGGCCGTCAGGGTGGTGCCCATTCCCGCGTACTCTGCGTGACGCATGGCGGCTCCGTAGACTGCGGCATTGGCATGGGCAAAGCCCTGCTCTAGCGCCTCGGCCGGACTTAAGCTGCCGCCCCTAGTGCGCAGGTGAAGCGCAAGCTCTTCCACAGCCATACGACTGGCGACATCGCCTGCCAAATGACCTCCCATGCCGTCGGCGACAATGCAGAGAACAGCCTCGCGCCCGGCTAGAGTAACCTCTTCGCTCAATACGCAGTCTTGGTTTTCTGCCCGCACTTTGCCGCGATTAGTTTCCGACACTACCCTAAACAAGCTACCACCCCGCCAATTATTTTTGTAGCTTTCCGCGCAACTGCCCGCAGGCACCTCCTACCCGCGACCCTAAGCCCCGACGGACGGTGACCACAATGCCCTCACGCACCAATATTTCCTGAAACCTCCGCACGGACGCGGGCAAGGGCGACTCTAGAGCCGAGTTTGGCACCGCGTTATAGGGGATGAGGTTAACGTGAAAGTTGCCGCCGCGAATTTTCGCAACTAAGTCCCGGGCGTGACGTTCCTGGTCGTTAACACCCTTAATGAGGACATACTCGATTGTCACCCGGCGCTTTGTCGCCTCTGCATACCTGTGCATCGCGGCCAGCACGACGTTCACGGGATAGGTTTGAGCAACCGGCATAAGCGATTGCCTAAGTTCGTCTGTGGCGGCATTGAGGCTTACGGTGAGCGTAAGCGGCAACCCTTCGGCAGCCAAGCGCTCGATAGCCGGCACCAAGCCACAAGTAGATACCGTGATGCGCCGGGCACTTATGGAGCATAGTGAGCTGACGGCGATACGGATAAAGGCAAGGCTTTCGTCGTAGTTGTCGAGCGGTTCCCCCATCCCCATCAGGACAAGGTGGGTGATGCGCTCCCCTTTGGCGCGAAGGTGAGCGTTAGCCAGTAGCAGCTGCGACAACATCTCGTAACGCGTCAGGTTTCTCGCAAAGCCGCCTTTCGCCGTGGCACAGAATAAGCACCCCATCTTGCACCCAACTTGCGTGGATACACACAGCGTCAGACCGTGCCTGTAGCGCATAATAACTGCCTCGACGACCTGTGTGTCAAAAAGCTCTATGAGAAGCTTGGTCGTACCGCCATCTGCTTTCTCTGCGACGACTTTGGCTGCGAGCACGGGGACGCTTTGCGCTAAAAGCGAGTCGCGCAGGGACTTTGGCAGGTTAGACATCTGTGCATATTCGAGTACGCCCTGCTTAAACACCCATTCCTCTATCTGCTGCAAACGATACTGACGCTCTCCTAATGCTGTGAGCCAGGCAGCCTTCTCGGCCGGGGCCATTGAAATGAAATCCAAAGCCAAATTTCTACGCCTCCTGTCAAATTCCTGCACGCCGCAAGGCCGCAATATAGAATCCATCCATTCCGTCGCGGTGTGGCCAAAAATGGTAGCCGGGGCCATCCCCTCGCCTTGGCTCCCGCTTAAGTTTAAGTCGCCGCGGCAGCGTCTTTACTTCCGCAAAATCACCGTGCAGAGCCAAGAACTTCCCTACAACCTCTGTCGTTTCCTCGGGCTCGGTTGTGCAGACACTATACACTAATGTCCCGCCTCTGGCCACTAACTGCGCCGCAGACCGGAGCATTTCGCTTTGGTTGGCGGCAAGCTGCCTGATAGTATCGTCGCTATGTCTATAGCGCAAGTCCGGCTTATGCCGCAGCACGCCAAGACCCGAGCACGGCGCGTCTAACAGCACTTTCTCTACCTCGCCGGTAACGGCAAGCGCTTCGTGCGCCTCCCTGTGTATCGTCCGGATAGACCGGAGTCCAAGCCGTGTCGCGTTTTCAACTACCAGTTGCAGACGCTTGGCATTCCTGTCAAAAGCAAAGATTTCCCCTTCATCACCCATTAGCTCTGCAAGATGCGTTGTCTTGCCCCCCGGCGCGGCACACAAGTCTACCACCCGCTCACGCGGCGCGGGCGCCAAAAAGTGCCCGCACATCGCCGACGCTTCGCCCTGCACGGAGTAATATCCTCCTGTAAACAGCTCGTCCGCAAACGAGGGCGTAGGAGAGGGGTAGAGGATTTCCGGCACGTACTGCCCCGCTTCTACCGTAAAATCGCGCTCCAGCAGGCGCTCGCTGAGCTCATGCACACCGATGCGGGTAGCATTTACGCGGATGCTAAAGCGCGGCGGCAGGTTATTTGCGCGCATCAACCCTTCTGTTTCCTCCGCCCCTAGCTGCCGCACCCACCGTGCCACGAGAAACGGCGGATGTGAATAGCGCACGGAAAGATAATGCGTACAGTCCTCGGACTTTTCCGGCCAGATGAGCGCGTCCGCAGGTGCGAGGCGCCGCAAGACGGCATTCACCAAGCGCGCGGTTCCGATATGACCGAAGCGATGCGCCAGCTTTACGGCTTCGTTCACAGCCGCATGCGGTGGTATTTTGGCGAGGTACATTATCTGATAGGCACCTAGCCTAAGGATGTTTCTGATGGCTGCCGGCAGCGTGTCAATAGGTTTTCGCATCAGGCTGTTCAGCTGAAAGTCTATGGCTAACTGCATGCTCACCGTTCCGTAAACCAGCTGAACAAGCAGTGCCTTGTCGGCACTGCTTAGGGAATGGCTTAAGAATCTCTCCAGACTGAGATTTGTGTAGGCCCCGCTCTCGTCGACGGCGATAAGTGCTTTGAGTGCGAAGAGCCTAGGCGAAGCGCTAATCTCTGCGGCCACGGAGTAGCATCAAACGCAGCAGGTGAGCCAGCGAAACTGCGGTGGCGGCGAGATAAGTGTAGCCTGCGGCGCGCAACATATCGCGCACGGGGCCTTCTTCCTCGCGCGACACGTAGCCGCCTGCGGCTAACAGCTCCACAGCCCGACTGCTGGCGTTAAACTCCACCGGCAAGGTGATAAACTGAAAGAGCACTGCGGCCGAGAAGAAAATGATTCCCAGGTCCATTAACGCCGGCATGCTAAACAGGAACCCGGCGAAGAACAAGGGGAAGGCCAGATTCGAGCCAATGCCGGCCACAGGCAGCAGCGCCGTGCGCATGGCCAACGGCGCGTAGCCCTCGGCATGTTGCGCAGCGTGACTTGCCTCGTGTGCGGCAACTCCGAGCGCCGCAATGGAAGTGCCGTTGTACACGTGCTCTGAGAGCCGCACACGGCGTGTGCGCGGGTCGTAGTGGTCAGATAGCTGCCCACCCACGGCTTCGACAGCCACGTCGTCTAAGCCTGCCTGTCGCAACAGCTCGCGCGCTACCTGGGCCCCGGTCCGTCCTCCGCGCGAGCGCATGGCGCTATACTTCTGATAGGCACTCTTAATCTTTAGCTGCGCCAACATCGCTAACACCATAGCCACAAGAATCAGCCCCATACCTGGTCCGGCAATAAACATCTCTAACCCTCCTAGTGAAATATAGTCTCCGGGTTACGGCTGAGGTAGCCGCGGTAAAAGTCTAACGCCGACATGGCTTTTTTGCCTGCGGGAAGCACCTTTAGTAGTTCGATGCTGCCGTCCTGACAGCCTACCCATACGCTGCCTTCCCGGCAGACCGCCTCCCCGGGCAGAAGTCGCGGCCCTTTGACCGAACAACGCGTTGCCAGTACGCCGAGCGTCTCTTGCCGCCACTGTGTATATGCCCCCGGCCATGGCTGCATGCCGCGGACCAAAGCATCAATCTGCTTAGACTCCATCGCCCAGTTAATCAGCCCATCTTGTTTGCGCACGGTGCGGGCGAAGGATTTTAGCTCATGCGCCTGCGGTACGCGCTTTGATTCACCTGCGTCCGGCAAGTCCAACACGCGCAAGATTAGTTCTGCGCCAAGCAGCGAGAGTTTTTCCGTGACACTGCCGCACGTATCCTCTCTGGTAATAGGGATGGCCCGCTGCTCGATAACATCCCCCGTGTCTAGGCCCCGCGCCATTTGCATAATCGTCACACCGGTTTCCTGCTCGCCGTTGACGATTGCCCAGTGCACCGGTGCTCCGCCGCGGTATTTTGGCAACAAAGAAGCATGGATGTTCTTGCAGCCAAACCGAGGCGCGGCCAATACTGCCGGTGGGAGGAGCTTAGCGTACGCAGCCACCACGATTACGTCAAGTGCCTGACCAAGCAAGAAGTCTAGCACTTCCGGATGGCCGAGCGAAGCAGGCTGCCAAACGGGTAGACCTAGTTCAAGCGCTGCTAACTTGACGGGGGGCGGCGTCAACCGTCTGCCTCTGCCGGCAGGACGGTCAGGTTGCGTAAAAACGGCTACTACAGCGTGTCCGGCACTATGCAGGGCGGTAAGCGCGGGCACGGCGAAGTCCGGTGTCCCCATAAAGACAATGCGCCTAAGCACCGTCTTCATCGTCCTCCACCTCGACATTAATCGCTTTGTCGATAAAGAGCACGCCGTCAAGATGGTCAATCTCGTGTTGTAGGCAACGGGCGGGTAGAGCCGTGGCCTCTATCTCTCTGACGGTGCCGTCAAGGTTTAGCCCGCGAACCACGACTTTCGCACTGCGACTCACAATGCCAGAGGCCCCGGGCACACTTAGGCATCCTTCCAAGTCCACGCTTGCGCCTTCGGACGCAATTATCTCCGGGTTAATAAGTGCTAGCTTTATGCCGTCGACATCCATGACGATAACGCGCTTGGGGACGCCAACCTGTGGTGCAGCTAAGCCTATTCCGTTGTAGTGGTACATCGTCTCAAACATGTCTTCTACTAATCGCAGAAGCCAATCGTCTAAGCGCTTTACGGGCCGTGCCCGCTCGCGCAGAATCTCATCGCCGTGCTCACGCACTGTTCTAATCGCCACAGGAAGACACCTCGAATTCGTTAGTTACTCTAATATGATATACCAACGCGCGCCAGATGAACAGACTTCCGTAATCCTTGCGCGAAGCTCCCCTAACACGACTTGCAAGACCTTCCTGTTTGGTGCTTTTAGCGTGAGCTGATAGCGGTAGATGCCCTTCTGTCTCGCCGGAACTTCCGCCACCGGCCCGAGTACCGTGACAGCAGGATTTGCCCCGCACAGCACTCCTGTCGCCTCGGCAGCTTCGAGAACCTTGTGTTGGTCTTTCCCGCGGAAACAGAGCGTAGCGAGGCCGCCAAACGGCGGATAAGACAACTTGCGCCTCAGCCTGCTCTCAATGCTGTAGAAGCCGCAGTAGTCATGTTGTTCTAGCAGCCGCAAGCAGTAATGGTTCGGATTAAACGTTTGGACAAACACCCGTCCGGACGTTGTCCCCCGCCCGGAGCGCCCGGCCACCTGCATTAGCAGAGCAAAGCTTTCCTCTACCGCGCGAAAATCCGGGTAGTACATGCCGCTGTCGGCATCGACTACACCTGCCACAGTGACGCGGGGGAAATCTAGCCCTTTGGCAATCATCTTGGTGCCCAACAAGACATGCGAATCTTGCCTGCCAAACTCGGTTAAGAGCTTCTGGTGGGCGCCTTTGCCCGCGGCAGTGTCGGCGTCGAGCCGCGTGAAAAGAAAGCCAGGGAACAACGCCTGCAGCTCCTCGGCTAGTTTCTCCGTTCCGGCCCCGCGATTGTAGAGCTGCCCGCGACAGCGCGAACACTCCTCTGACGCACGCACAGAGTAGCCGCAGTAATGGCATAACAGCCGCCGCGCCGCCGCGTGCAGACGCAGACTTACGTCGCAGTGCGGACACGCGGCGATGTGCCCGCAGTCGCGACAAAGCGAAAGCTGTGCGTAGCCGCGCCGGTTAAAGAGCAACAGAGCTTGCTCACCGTTTTGCAGGCTCGCGGCGACAGCCTGCCGCAGCGGACTCGAGAGAAGCCCTGACAGCCCCTGCCGCAGTTCTTGGCGCATGTCAATGATTTTTACTTCAGGCAAAGTTGTCCCCGGCGGTCGCGCAGTCAACCGCAGCAGCTTCGTACCGCCACGTGCGGCAGAAGAATACACCTCTAGCGAGGGAGTTGCACTGCCCATAAGCAACACCCCTCCCTGCCGTCGCGCCCGCAGTTGCGCTACCACGCGGGTGTGGTAGTTTACGCCGCCTTCGTGGCGATAAGTCTGCTCGTGCTCTTCGTCCATAACGATTAGCCCGAGGCGCGCTGTCGGAGCAAAAACTGCCGAACGCGCGCCGACGACTACCCGACATTCACCGCTTAGCACTCTCTGCCACGTCCTAGCCCGTTCACCGGGCGAAAGCCCGCTGTGGAGTACTGCCACTGCCTCGCCGAAGCGATGCACCACATTGGCAATAACTTGCGCCGTCAGTGCGATTTCGGGCACCAAATAGATGGCTTGCTTGCCTTGGCTAAGTGCGAAGGAGATAGCGTGAAGGTAAACCTCTGTCTTACCGCTTCCGGTTACACCATAGAGAAGGTGCGGTTTGGCTTGCCCGTCGGCAATGGCCCGCTTGACCTGTTCGATGGCGTCTGTCTGTTCAGTCGTCAGCTGCGCCGGCGCGCTGCGCATCAGAGTTTCGTCGTGGCTTGTCGCTTGCCTAGCTACCTTCTTGAGCGAGCTGACCTCTTTCTCGCGAAAAGGTACCGGCAGCATAAGGTCGATAATGGCGCCACGTGTGCAAAGATAAAAGTCCGCGAGCTCCTGCGACAAAGCTAAGAGCGCATGGTCAAGCCAAACCGCACCGGAGTACAGCGGCTTGCCAAGGCACTTAATCTCCTCGGCAATGTCTGTGACTGAGCTGTGCCCTACAACGAGAGCGGCCCTTGTGCTGCTCCCGAAGGGAACCTGCACGAGGCTCCCTAAAGGAGCCTCTCCTCGATACGTGAACACTCGGTCGTAGAGAGCCGGGACGTTGACCACAACTTGGCTGTACATGGCTCAAACAAAGCGTAGGCAACGCCTACGCTACTTTGTGCCTTCCCGCAAACGCTGGTACGTGATAATCCCTTTGTCAATCTCCTCTAGCGCTGCCGTCACCGGTTTGTCTACGACCGGTTTCTTTTGCAGCATCAACTCGCGGGCCCGCTTAGCCGAAGCTACTACCAGTGTGTATTTGCTGTCGACACGCCGCAGGAGTTTATCTACAGATGGGTGAATCATCATGGCTATCGCCTACCCTTCCACTACTTCGTCTCTATCTTCTTTGTCAAGCGCATCGTCTTTGCTGTCGCGCGCATACAGGCGGTGCGCCACCGTCTCAGGCTGTACAGCCGACAGAACGATGTGGTCACTGTCAGTAATAATGACCGCGCGCGTGCGACGACCGTAGGTTGCGTCAATCAGCATGCCGCGGTCGCGCGCCTCCTGCACGATGCGCTTAATCGGTGCCGACTCCGGACTTACAATCGCCACCATGCGGTTAGCGGACACGATGTTGCCAAAGCCAATGTTAATCAGCCTAATCTCCATGCTCAACTCCCCTTCAGCCAAAACTATTCAAGGTTCTGTACTTGCTCCCTGATTTTCTCCAACTCAGCCTTAATATCTACCACGATTTGGCTAATACTTACGTCTGCTGATTTACTCCCCACAGTGTTAACCTCACGGTTCATTTCCTGTAGGTAAAAATCCATCTTCCTGCCGACAGCCTGCTGACTGAGGAACTGACGGAAATTGTGCAGGTGGGTGTTTAACCTTACTATTTCTTCGGTGATGTTGGCGCGGTCGGCCCAGAGCGCTACTTCCATCTCCAGTCTGCCTTGGTCTAGCCCCGCGTCTTGCGTGATGCGCTTCATGTTCTCAAAGAGCCTCTGGCAGTAGTTTCCGACGCTGTCTTGTGCCAACCCTTCGATACGGTCTACACAGCTCTTGATAAAGCCCAGCCTAGCCGCCAAATCATCGCACAGGCGCCGTCCCTCCTGCTCGCGCGACTCTACTAAGGCATCTAAGCCTTGTGCAACAATTTCTTTAACACAGGCCCAATGCGTCTGGGAATCATCGCTCTCTTCTTGCTCTACCAACACGCCGGGAAGCGACAACAAGTAGGGCAGTGAGACATTCTGGCGTGGATCTAGTTCTAGCTCGCAGGCTAGGCTGAGCAGTTTTCCCTTGTATTCCCGCAGCAGCTCGCCGTTAAAGACAGCCGGTCGAGTATGCTTCGCCTGCGACTGCAGTCTAAGCGTAAGCTCGACTCTGCCGCGCGCCACCCTCTCCCTTACTAAGCCCTTAATCTCTTCTTCCATCGTCGACAGCTCTCTTGGCATACGCAACGACAAGTCGAGATACCTGTGATTGACAGACCTTAGTTCTGCGGTGAGTACGCCTACTTCGCACTCCCTCTGCACGCGCGCAAAGCCGGTCATGCTGCGCAAACCCATGCCCTAAACTCCCCCTACGCCTCTAACGGAACACTTCTCCTGCGAATAGTATACCGTCTTTACCCAGAGAATCAAGCGGCCCAGTGCGCAAGCAACCGCCGTATGCCGATTGCTATGCTCGGGAAACCTGACGCGATCAACACTACCCCCCAGGCGGTCGCCGAAAGCGGCACATTTCCGAACAAGTCGCGGAGGAATGGCAAGTAAATAGATGCCAGTAACAGCACGGCTGAAGACATTACTGCCGCGAACAGCCACGGATTTGACAGCAACCCCTTTTCCGCTACGCCCATTGTCTCTGAGCGGCAGTCAAACACGTGCAGGAGTTGGCAGACGACCAAAGTCGCAAAAGCCATCGTCTGGGCAGTAGCGAGACACTGCCCGGTCTTTAAGCTGGCGGCAAACACTAGCGCGGTGGAGATGCCAATCAGCGTCCCGCGCGTCAGAATCCGGCGCGCGAGCCCACGACTGAAGACTCCCTCGGCCGGGGAACGCGGCTGACGCAGCATGACGCCTTTGTCAGCGCTGTCTACCCCGAGGGCCATGGCCGGCAGGCCGTCGGTGACTAAGTTCACCCACAGTATTTGCAGCGGACGTAGAGGAAGCGGCAGCCCCACCGCCATGGCCAAGAACACCGCCAACAGCTCCCCCACATTGCACGACAATAGGTAGCGGATAAACTTGCGTATGTTGTCGTAGATGCCTCGCCCCTCCTCTATGGCTCTCACAATCGTGGCGAAGTTGTCGTCCTGGAGAACTAACGCCGAGGCCTCGCGGGCTACTTCTGTACCGCACTGCCCCATGCTCACGCCAATGTCGGCTTCGCTTAAGGCGGGAGCGTCGTTAATGCCGTCTCCCGTCATGGCTACGACCTGTCCTTGTCGGCGCAGGGCCCGCACTAGACGCAACTTACACTCAGGCGAGACGCGCGCGAAGACGTTAACGCGCGAGACTACGGCCTCTAGCTCTTTATCCTGCATAGCGCTTAGCTCCGTGCCGTTAACAACGCGCGCGTCCTGGTCCACAAGCTCAATTTCACGGGCAATAGCTAAGGCCGTTAAGGCGTGGTCGCCCGTAACCATAATCACCCTGATCCCGGCCATTTTGCACTTTCTCAGGGTTGCTCTGACTTCGGCACGCGGCGGGTCGTGCATGCCCATGAGCCCGACAAAAGTAAGGCCGCGCTCGCTAGTCGCGATATCTGCCGTCTCCGGATTGCCGCTGTACTCCCGATAGGCAACCCCTAGCACTCTAAGACCTCGCGCGGCAAGCTCCTCGTTTTGCTTCTGCAAGGCAGCAAGGGTGGCCGGAGTCAGCTTCTTGGTCTGTCCCCCTTCCCTGTATTCGGTACAAATCGCAAACAAGGCGTCGGGCGCACCTTTGGTGAGCACTTCGTGCTTACCGCTCTTGTCTTTTACGATTACGCTCATCAGCATGCGCTCTGAATCAAAGGGAAACTCTCTCACTAAGTTGCCGCCAAACTCAAGCTTCGCTTTCTCCGCCGCCACAATCAGCGCGGCTTCGGTGGGGTCCCCTATTACTGCCCGCTGCTTACCGCGCGAGACGCGTGTAGTCGTGCAGACTGCACCAATGCGCAAGGCAAGGTTTAGGTCGGGTACTATCTGTGCTACTACGCGCCTGTCCTCCGCGAAAAACTCCCCCTGGGACGTGAGCCCATGCCCAGAAACTCGATAGCGCTCACCGCCTGCCAGGACTTCCGTAACCGTCATTTGATTGCAGGTCAGAGTGCCGGTTTTGTCGGAGCAGATGACCGTAGCGCTACCTAAAGTCTCTACCGCCGGGAGCCGCCGCACCAGCGCATTGACCTTAGCGATGCGCTGCACGCCTAAGGCCAAAACAATAGTCACAATCGCCGGTAGCCCTTCGGGAATAGCGGCCACCGCTAGGCTTACTCCCGCCAAAAACATGCTGTAGAACGGTTCTCCCCGACTTAGGCCAAGTGCTACGACACAAGCACATACAGCGAGGCAAGCGAACACCAAGTACCGACTCAGTTCATGGAAGCGTTGCTGCAACGGCGTAGGCTCATCTTTAGATTGCAGAAGCAAAGCAATTAAGCCTACCTCCGTATCCATGCCGGTCGCCACAACCACGCCAACCGCACGGCCTTTGGTGGCCATTGTCCCAAAGTAGGCCATACAGGCGCGCTCGGGTAAGCCCGCACTCTCTGCTACCGCTTTAGTGTGCTTGCTGACCGGAATAGATTCGCCCGTCAGGGGAGCCTCGTCTACTTCGAAGGACCACGCTTGACACAGCCTCACATCAGCCGGAATGCGGTCGCCTGCGGTAAGGAGCACAATGTCGCCCGGCACCAGCCGCGACACAGCCATGGTTTTCTCTTCGCCGTCACGTCGTACGGTAACGGTAGGTGAAGCGAGTTTCTTTAGGGCGGCCAGCGCCTTTTCTGCCCGCCATTCCTGAATGAGCCCGAGCGTAGCGTTAAGCAAGACTATGGCGACGATTATCACCGCATCCGCATACTCGCCCATCAGCCCCGAGACGACCGTCGCCGCTAAGAGAACTAGCGTCATTAAGTCGCTGAGCTGTGCAATGAACCGCGCCAAGAGACCCGGGCGCGGCTTTTCGACTAGTTCGTTTAACCCAACTTCGCGCAGTCGGCGCTCTGCCTCACGTTGACTAAGCCCACTTTGACTTGTTTCCAGCCAGCGCAAAACCTCTTCATAGGCGAGCGCGTGGCATCCGCTTTCTCCCTTCACGCTGCACCTCCTTATCCTCATAAAACATATGCCTGTTATCGCGCGAAAATGTGCGGTAAGATATGAGGAGTTAGGGAGGTCTGCCTGTATATGAGTCTAGATGGTTTTGTGCTTAATGCTTTAGTGCATGAACTTAATGCTGAATTGGTCGGGCTGCGCTGCGAAAAAGTCCATCAACCCACCCGCAACACAGCTACCCTGCTCTTGACCGCGAAGGGCAAGAAGCACCGCTTGGTCATCTCCGCCGACCCGGCATGGCCGAGGGTACTCGTGTCGCCCGCAGCGTGGGAGAACCCGCCGTCGCCGCCTTTCTTCTGCTTAATGCTGCGGAAGTACCTTACCGGGGCGCGCTTAACTAAGTTGTCCGTGGCCGGGTTTGAGCGCGTCGTTACGGCAGCCTTCTTGGGCCGCGACGAGTTGGGCAATGCTGCTACCTACCGGCTGATGATTGAACTCACGGGACGACACAGCAACGCCGTGTTAGTAGGTCCTGCCGGCACGGTAATTGACGCGCTAACACGGGTAAGCATGAACTTGTCCTCAGTTCGCGCTGTGATGCCGGGACTACACTACGACCCGCCGCCGACGCAGGGCCGCGTTTCGCCGGAGAGCGTCACCGGCGAGTATTTGCATCTAGCTGCCAGCGAGAGCGAAGACCCGGTGCACAAGGTGCTCTATACTAACATCCAAGGTGTATCAGGCCTCTTGGCCAATGAGTTAGCATACAGATATGCACCAAACGCCAAAGCGCGCGACCTAAATCTACCGGAGTGGGAGCTAATTGCGGCACAGGTAAGGGAGCTAGCGCATGCCGCCGGCGCGGGAGAAGTCCGCGCTGGCTACATATACCGCGCCGACAAGGCGCGCTTTCACATTCTCCCCCTCACCCACCTCGGTACGCCGGGCGAGGAAATCCTAGGGATAAACGCCCTAGTCGCAGAAGCGCTATTGTTCTCGAATCAGTCTGAACAGCTCGCAGCGCTACGCGGGAGCTTGCGCAGATTAGTCGCCGCCGCGCTCGCTAAAACCGAACGCCGCATCCAGGCGCTCAGGGGAGACCTGCTAAAGAGTGAGGGCAGCGAAAAACTTAGGCGATTTGGGGACTTGCTGTACGCAAATCTTGGCACGCAGCGCCTGGAAGGCGGTGAGGCAGTCGTAATAGATTACTATGACGAGAGCATGCCTGAAGTCCGCATACCCCTCGACGCGAAACTGAGCTTTGCCGACAACGCCAAGCAGTACTACCGGCAATACGCGCGAGCGCAAAGTACGACGCAACATGCAGAGGAACGGCTCCGCCGTGACTTGTCGCATCTTGCCTATTTGGAGACGTTGCTGTACGGCATCGACGCGGCGCCTGATGTAGAGACACTGCACGAAATATCCCTGGAAATAGGCGCAATGGGGCTAATGCCCGCCACCGCAGCTGCAAAACGGCAGGCAACAGCCCCAAGTCTCCCGCGTAAGTTCACCTGTCCCGACGGGGTAAGTATCTCCGTCGGTCGAACAAACACGCAAAATGATCGCCTCGTGCGCGAGGCCCACCCCGAACACATTTGGTTGCACGTGCAAAAAGCGCCGGGCAGCCACGTGCTTATCCATTCTACCGCAGGTGCCTCCGAAACAACCCTGCACTATGCGGCGAACCTAGCGGCCTACTACAGCACCTTGCGAGCGTCAACTAACGTTCCCGTGGATTTCACGCAGCGCAAGTTCGTCAAGCGGCCCAAAGAGGCGCCTCCCGGTTATGTCATCTACGAACAGCAGCGCACTCTCTACGTCAGACAGCCGACAGCGCCACTTGATGATCAGCAGGACTCAAATAGCAGCACTTGATCATGGCCGTCAATCTCAGTTACCTCGACAGCAATATGCTCCTTGCGTGACGTAGGCACATTCTTGCCCACGTAGTCGGCGCGAATCGGCAACTCCCGATGCCCGCGGTCAATCAGCACGGCTAGCTGCACGCTGCTAGGTCTCCCCTGATCGACTAAGGCGTCAAGTGCAGCCCGCACGGTGCGACCGGTGTAGAGCACGTCGTCTACGATGACCACGGTCTTGCCGGCAACGGCAGGCAAAGTGCCGGTAGCAATGTACACGTCCGGCATAGAGGTGAGGTCATCGCGATACAGCGTGATGTCTAGCGTGCCCACCTCGACCGCAGTGCCTTCAATGCGCGCTATGGCCTCCCGCAGGCGTTCGGCCAGAGGTACGCCCCGACGCTTGACCCCCATCAGGACGACATTCTCCACACCTTTGTTGCGCTCGATAATCTCGTGGGCGATGCGCGTGATAGCACGCGCGATGGCCTTGTCGTCCATTAACAGCGCCTTTTGTTTTAACTCCAATCAGCCTTCACCTCTGTGAGCTTATACCGCCGGCAATCCTCTGCAGCTTGTCTAGCAGTGACCTAAATTCTGCCGGCAGTTCACTGCTAAACTCCATGCGTTCACCCGTCATCGGGTGTGTAAGCGTTAACTTGGCGGCGTGCAACATATGACGGGTTAGCTGTAGGGTGGACTTCCGCGGCCCATAGACCTCATCACCCACGACAGGATGCCCAATATATGCCAGGTGCACGCGAATCTGGTGTGTGCGCCCTGTTTCCAGTTTGCAGGCCAGCAAGGCGTATCTGCCGAGACAATCTAACACTTGGTAGTGGGTCACCGCAGCTCTCCCGTGCGGTACTACGGCCATTTCCTTGCGGCGCGCAGCGTGACGTCCTATGGGGGCATTCACCGTCCCCTGGTTGACCTTTGGACAGCCGTGTGTCAGGGCTACGTACTCCCGGCCCATCTTGCGCGACGACAGCTGTTGCTGCAAGCGAAGCAGGCTCTCGGTGTGCTTCGCCACAACCAAGAGACCGGATGTGTTCTTATCTAACCTATGGACAATACCGGGGCGCTCCTCACCGCTTATCCCCGCCAAATCTTGCACGTGATACAGCAAAGCGTTGACTAAGGTGCCGCGACGGTGCCCTACCGCCGGGTGGACTACCATACCGGCAGGTTTGTCTATGACGATAATATGGCTGTCCTCATATACGACCGCGAGGGGCATAGCCTCAGCTACTATTTCGGTTGCCTTCACTTCCGGGAGAGTTACCGCCACGAGCTGCCCTGCGCGCAGGCGATAGCTATTGCGCTCGCTCTGTCCGTCAACGGTTACCAGTCCTTCTGCAATCAAGCGCTGCGCGGCGCTCCGCGTTACGCCCGGGACAGACTCACTGACGTAGACATCAAGGCGTTTGGAGGCGTCTGCAGGCGCTACTATAAGCGAATCGCTCATCTCAGTTCCGCGCGCAACAAAACATAGGAGAGAACGGCTGTCCCAACCACAATCGCAGAGTCGGCCACATTAAAAACCGGCCAAAAGCCCACATCGACGAAATCTACGACATAACCGAGGCGCACGCGGTCGACGAAGTTTCCCAGTGCACCACCTAAGACGCAGCCGCTTGCCCACACTGCGCCTCGCCCGACCAACACGATTTCTTTCCAGAATACGACCATGGCGAGGACCAGAATTAACATGGCCCCAAAAAACAGCAGTCTCTGGCGATAGAACAAGCCAAAGGCCGCGCCAAAGTTCCTGACATAGGTGAGACTGAGGATGTTAGGTAGTATGGAAACAGACTCACCGTAGGCTAGGCGCGTCACGACGAAGTGCTTACTGGCTTGGTCTAACACTACGACCATCACCGCAATATAAACGAGTACCATAAGTTCCTCCTGTGGACTGATAAGACACTAGCGCAGTTGTATCTGCACCAGCTTTACAATCTCCGCGATGATGTCGCTGATGAGAGGTAAATTGAGTATCGCAATCTGCGACAGTAAATAGAGCAATACCCCAACTAACAGTGACCCGCCGATAGCTATGCCGACCCCGCGCGCTAGGCCGGCGATAAAATTAAGCCACAGCAGGCGCCAGGGGTTGTTCATAAGCTGCACGTATTCCGCTAGTTTTGCCCGTTCGAGCGTCATAGCGACAGCGCGAATCTTCTCATCTGATGACTCCAAAATCGTCCGATTCCCTCCCTTACGTTATAGCCCGCCTGCACGGTGTACGGAGCCCTCTAAGCCAAAGCTGACTAGTGCCTCGGCTAAGGTGGACGTAGGGTCAATAACCGGCAGCAACCGCGACGCCGGACCGGAGATGAGCGGGAGTTCCGTACAAGCAGCGACTATAGCTTCCGCACCGGAGCGAAGCAAACGCAAACATACGTCTTGGTAACCCAGGCAGTTCACCTCGTCTACGAACCCTGCCTTAACGCCACGCGGCCCAAAGATGAGGCTGTCTATAATCTCCTGCTCCGCGGCAGACGGCACCAACGGCTTTAGTCCGTAGCGAAGCAACGCACGCTCGTATAGCCCTGTAGCTAATGTGCCTCGGGTCGCAGTGACGGCTACCACAGCATTCGCTCCGAGCACGTTGCTTGCCGCCTTTGCGGCAAGCTCAATCATGTCTAGTACCGGGACTCCTGCCGCTGCCTGCCGAATAGCCTCAAGGTAGTAATGTGCCGTATTACACGGAATGCCGATGCACTCCGCGCCGCCCTTTACGAGCTTCGCGGCGCCGGCATAGAGGGCAGGTCGGGGGTCCTCGCCGCAGCCAAGTATCGCCGCCGTGCGGTCAGGAATGTGTGGGTCAGACCAAATCAGCACCTGCAGATGGTCCTGGTCTTTGGTTGCTGGCGTTAAGTTAAGTACCTTCTGGTAAAGGTCGATTGTAGCCTGCGGTCCCATGCCGCCTAGAATGCCGATGATGCGCATTACTGCGTTAGCTTGTCCCAATCACTAGCACCGATCATCTCTAGTTGCGCCTGTAGCAACGCACGCAGACGTCCGCGGAAGATTTCGGCCTGCTTTTGCACCTCTTGGTACTCGCTGGCCATTTTGCGTGACTTGGCAATGGCCTCTTCTACTATCTTTTCTGCCCGCACCTCAGCTTCCTTAACCAAGAGCTGAGCTTCTTTGCGCGCCGAGTTCTTGACTTCTTCGGCTGTCTCTTGTGCTACTACCAAAGCGCCGTGCAGAGTCTGCTCTAGCTTGTAATAGTGGGTTAGCTTGTCTTCTAGTTTGGCGACTTGCTCACGGCTGACCGTAAGCTCGCGCAGGCTGCCTTCATAATCCCGCGTAACTTGGTCTAAAAAATCGTCGACTTCCTCGGTATTGTAGCCCCTCATAGTGCGTTTGAACTCTTTTTTGTTGATATCCTGCGGCGTTAATGGCATAGTCGAACCTCCTCTATAAATACCCTAATAATTGCCTTAAGATACTGGCCAGTAACAGGACCACGATGGGCGACACGTCAATGTAGATGTTGCCAAGGCGCACAAGGCCAAAAGCGCGGCGTATCGGCGCGAGCAAAGGCTCTGTGAGCGCGTGCACATAGCTAAGCGGCGGGCGGCTGCCGTCAATAGGCATAAAGGAAGCCACCAGCCTAAAAAGCATCAGCCAATAAAAGACTTCGTACGCTATCGAAAAGACTTGCTGCATATTAGTCCCCTTTCTTCATCACGATGCGCTTACCGGGGACCTCCTCCTCATAGACCTCACCGGTCACATTGTCAATCTGCACACTTGACGGGGCCGAGAGGAATATCCACTCGCTGACCTTCTGCATTCTCCCACCCGAGCCATACGTAGCGCCGGACATAAAATCTAGCACACGCTGACGGCTCTTCTGTTCACACACGTCAAGGTTAAGGATAATCGGCCGCTTGGCTTTAATGTGCTCTACGACACTGGGCACATCGTCGAAACTGCGCGGCTGAATCACGACTACGCGCAGCTGTTGTCTTTTGCTTAGGTCGACAACTTGCTGTGGACGACGGTTAGGAACTACGGCTTGGTCGTACTGGTCAGCCTGCTCCTCGCGCATTTCCTCTTCCTCGTCACTGTCAAAACCGAAAAAGTCCAGGGTCTTTCTCCATAGGTTTTTATTTGCCATCGTGTCTTCCCCCATTATCGCGCAAATTCGAAAATATGGCACTGCCAATCCGCAACATAGTGGCCCCCTCGTCGAGGGCCAGCTCGTAATCGGCACTCATACCCATCGACAGGTGTTGCATGCAGGCCTCGCCGCTTGGCATGCGCCTAAGCTCCTCGTATAAGGCCCTTACCTGACGGAACACGCGCCGAATTGCGAGGCGGTCCTCGGTGTGCGGCCCCATGGTCATCAACCCTAGGACTCTAACTCCCGGCAGCCTAGATACCAGAGCGAGAAAGTCGGCTACTTCGCCTAACGCCAAGCCTTGTTTCGTTTGCTCAAGAGAAGCGTTCACCTGCACCAAGCAGGGAAAGCAACTTCCAGTTCGCAAGGCAATGCGGTTCATCTCCTCTGCTAAGTGCAGACTAGACAGCGAGTGATACAGCGCAAAGCGCCCGGCCGCTGACCGGACCTTATTAGTCTGCAGACGACCCACGAAGTGCCAGCTTACGTGCAAATCTAGCGCGTCCTGCTTCGCCAGCGCATCCTGCATGCGGTTCTCGCCAAAGTGCCTAAATCCGCAGTCGTAAGCTAGGCGTATCTCTTGTACCCCAACTTCTTTGCTCACCGCTACGATTGTGACATCGGGGTACTCGTCGATCTTTGCCAACAAAGAGGCTAACCGGGGGTTCATTACCGACTCGCCTCCGCCCGCACAGCCTGTGGGTTACTTACCACCGACTCCTCCGCATTAAGACCAGACACTATAGCTAGACCGGCCCGCCTTTGGCGAACGTGCACCACGCGCTCTTCTAGTTCGCCGCCGTCTGATTGGACATAGACGATATCGCCATTATCCCGAGCCACTACGGCGCGCAGAGGTATCTTAGTAAGGACTTCTCCTTGCGGCCGCACACTGATGTTCACCACACGTGCTGTCAGGAGCGATGTGGGCGGGTTTATCAAGCTCAGGGCAACCAAACCGCTACTTGTACCGTCTTGCACGGCCGCAGACAACACCCTAGCGGTAAGCACAGACTCTCCATACACTACTTCCACCTCTCCCCCGAGCGCGACTGCGCCTGCTTCAAACAGCAGTACAGCCCTCCTCGAGTCGACAATGGAACCAACCACTTGGCCAGCTTGAATGATGTCCATGTTCTGTCGCGCACGCGGGTTTCGCTTTATCTGTCGGAAGGTTGCGAGCGGCAGTGAGTGATAGTCTGCGGTGCGCAACTCGTCCTCCCACCCGTCCAAGGCAAAATTCAACACACCTGACAGCGGTGACGTCACTGAATGGATTGCCTGCCGACGCTGATTCTGTAACTCCTCCCGGCGCGCTGCATACTGCTCTTGTGATCTATCCGCAAAAATGTATTCCTCTTTACTTGCTTGCGCCTTTCTGTTGGCGACCTCTAAGTCGGAGAACACACGCAGAGCTCTCACGCTGTCGTTAGCTCGCAGATAAGAGGCATACCGCACAGTTAGGTCTCGGACGGCAGTTTGCGCCGCCGCTACCTGGGAGCGCAGATGGGCGATTACTTCCGACGACTGCGCCTGGCTAGCTGCCATGCGCTTTGCTTCATCGGCGAGCTGTCGGTCAATCGCTGCCAGGCGATTGACGTCCACGATCTCAAACATAACCTCGCCCGCAGATATGTTGTCGGCATGAAGGTGCAGTTGATTAAGCATACCTGCCCTTTCGGCTGCCACCACCACCTCGTCACGCAAAACCACAGCTTGTCCTGCAAACAGCGGTTCATCGGCCAAAACGGCCTGCTCAAGGCGCAGCTTGGGGAAAGCGGTGCTGTAAACCAAACGAGAGCAGCTATAGGCCCCATACACCAATCCTACAATCACAAGCAACAACAGGAGGCGCCTTAGAGGCCGGAAGCGACGCCTCCTGCGCCTATGTAGCGCAGGGCGTCCAAACTCGTTCACGCTCACACCTCCCTTGCGGCCTCGCCCTTATTTACTTCTGGAAAAGTTGCGCTAATCCTGCTTGACAGGACAAAAGTTCAGCAATCGCAAGCAGCTACTGAGCTTACTTTAGGTGGTGCGAATGCGCAACAGGCGTTCGAGCTCGCCTAGAAAATTGTTAATGTCGGTAAACTGGCGGTAGACCGAAGCGAACCGTACATAGGCAACTTCGTCAATGGCACGAAGCTTCTCCATAACTAACTCCCCGATGCGGCTAGAAGGGACTTCTGCCGTAGACTCCTGCTGCAGTGTAGCCAAAATCTCGGACACCGCCTCTTCTAACACTTGCAGAGGTACAGGCCGCTTCTCACACGCCCGCAAGAGACCCGCCAAGATTTTTGCCCGACTAAACAGCTCGCGCCGCCCGTCCTTCTTAATCACTACCACCGGCTGCTCCTCAGGTCGCTCGTAAGTAGTGAAGCGGCGTAAGCACTTAGGGCATTCACGGCGGCGACGAATAGCACTTTCCTCACCGGTCGGGCGGCTGTCGACCACCCTGCTGTCTAGCTGACTGCAATAAGGACACTTCATGCGCGCCACCGTTCCTTCTTTGTGTTTGCAGGATGTTTGTAGCACTTAGCACTTAGCACTTAGCACTTCGTGGAGGCCGGCGGATGCTGGCTCCTGGCTCCTAGCTCCTGGCCGAAGAACGGTGCCCAGTGCCCAGTTCTCAGTGCTCAGCGGGAAACGCATCCCCTAGTTCACGATTCATGATTCGCGATTCATGATTCCTATCGCCAGGCAGTGACCCCCTACTGGGCACTAGGCACTAGGCACTAGGCACTAGGCACTAGGCACTATGCATCTGCTTCCTGTCCTTATCCTACTACATTTTGGGGGCAAAAGAAAAGCGCGCCGTTAGGCGCGGTCTATGTTTCATCTTCCAGGCAAGCGATATCTTCCGCCGGCAGGTCCACAAGGATAACATCCAGGCCAATTTTGACGATTTTTTCCCAGGGGACGTATATGTCATTGTCTCGTCCAAAAAGCCCGAGAATCTTGCCCCCGCCCGGTATAATGATGCCTTTGACCCTGCCTGCTGTAAGGTCTATCTCAAGGTCCCCGATCAAGCCTAGGCGTTTCCCGTCAAGCACGCTAATTACTTCTTTTGTGCGCAGTTCGGAAATCCTTAACAGCGTGTGTCACCCCCACACCGGCCGAGTCGCTCTCCACACTATATGCTCGGGAGGCAGCCAAGTTGCTTAATTCGCGACTATTCTACGCCAGAAGCTGCGCAAGAGGTTCAGCAAGGCAAACTCGTGACGAGACTCGCCTGTGCGCCGCACAACGCCGGGGACGTAACACAGCGGAGGATACATAATGCACCACCAGTTTGCGCCTCGCCCGGCGCCGATGTTGACGTAGAGGGCCGGGTATACACCGGCCGGCAGCGCAACTTGGCGATAGGCGCGCGCCGGGAAAGGAAAGCTTCCCCACATCAGGCTGATGGTGTGCTGAGAACCGAGACTGCTAAGCTCCTGCGACGCCAGCAGTTCGAGTCGAGGGAGGTTTTTTGTGACTACGCTTGAGGCCTCATGGATGTTCTGGGCGTCTTTAAGCAGCTCGCTAATTTCCTGCAACAGCGCGTTCCGCAAGGATAACTTCGCAGCCTGCTCAGCCGCGGTGTTGTTGTGAGCGAGGATGTGCAGGCGGATAACCGTAGGTTGATTGCCCGCCGCCCTTGCTCCGGGCACACTGAGCAAGGCAATGAGAAGACATAACAGAATTCTACGCATCTGACTGACCATGCGGTGCAATGAGCTTTCGCATATGCGTGAGAGCGGCCTTTTCGAGCCGCGATACTTGCGCCTGCGAGATGCCAATCTCCTCCGCGACTTCCATCTGTGTCTTACCGGAGAAAAAGCGCAGATTGAGTATGTGGCGCTCTCTCTCGCTTAGGCGATGCAACGCCTCCTTAATGGCGAGCCCTTCCACCCAGTACGAGTCTTGGTCGCGTTCACTCTTGATTTGGTCCATGATATAGATGGGGTCGCCGCCCTCTTGATAGATGGGGTCAAAGAGCGATACCGGTTCCTGAATAGCATCAAGGGCAAACACCACTTCTTCGCGCGATATCTTCAGCTCATCGGCAATCTCACTTACGGTCGGTTCCCGCGCGTTGCGGTTGACGAGAGCGTCCCGCACCTGCAAGGCTTTGTAGGCAATGTCTCGCAGGGAGCGACTGACGCGGATAGGGTTGTTGTCGCGCAGATAGCGGCGTATCTCGCCGATGACCATCGGCACGGCATAGGTCGAAAACTTGACGTTTTGGCTTAGGTCAAAGTTGTCGATGGCCTTCATCAGTCCGATACACCCTACCTGAAACAAGTCATCGACAAACTCCCCGCGGTTGTTGAAGCGCTGTATCACGCTTAAGACTAAACGCAGATTCCCCATGATGAGTGTTTCACGGGCTGCGGTATCACCTTTCTGCAAGGCCACAAAAAGCTCACGCATTTTGGCGTTAGTGAGTACCTGCAGCTTGGCAGTGTTCACTCCACAAATCTCTACTCGGTTCAACGTCTCACTCCTCCCGTTTGCGCCCATCATGATTATCACCATGCGCAGGGCAAGTTTATACGGGGGAGAGAAGATTATCCATATACCACTAAAAGTGCGTCTATTCCATTTTTCTAAATTCTCGCCGCAGCCTGCCAAGAATGCGCTTTTCTAGCCGAGAAATATAGGATTGCGAAATGCCAAGTAAGTCGGCCACTTCTTTTTGCGTGCGGTCGCGTCCGTCGACTAATCCGAATCTCAAATGCATAATCTGGCGCTCACGGCTCTCGAGTCTGCTTAACGCCGTTTTGAGCAACACCCTGTCAACTTCGGCCTCAATTCCCCGATGGACCTCACTGCCCTCAATCGGGATGACGTCCGACAGCAGAAGCTCATTGCCGTCCCAATCGACGTTCAGCGGCTCATCAAGCGAAACCTCGGCCTTTAGTTTTTGGTTACGCCTCAAGTACATGAGAATCTCGTTTTCGATGCAGCGCGACGCATAAGTAGCGAGCTTGATGTTGCGGCTTGGGTTGAATGTATTGACTGCCTTTATCAGTCCAATCGACCCAATGGAAACCAAGTCTTCGATTAAGACTCCGGTATTCTCGAACTTCCGAGCGATGTAAACCACAAGCCGCAGGTTGCGCTCGATAAGAACGGTCTTAACGGCGTGGTCGCCTTGGCGCAACCTATCGATTAGAAAGAGCTCCTCCTCCTCGCTCAGGGGCGGAGGAAGGGCCTCGCTGCTGCCAATGAAGAAGATAGAGCGTGGTACTTGCACCCCAATGTGCGATAAGATGCGGATGACAAAGAGCTGCCATCTGAGTTTCAAGACCGAAAACAGCTTCACAATCCTACTCCCTCCCTAAGATAGCGGCCACAGCGCCTGCGGCAGTAATGCTCCCTTGCCGGCTAGCCGAACATCGCCGACCGCGAAGGCGACAACCGCCTCGAAGGTATACCATATGCCCCTAGACTCAACTTCGCAAGAATCCGGTCGTATAGCCAGCATCAGTCCGCTTGCGGCTACAGTCGTGTAGGGAATTAACGTAACTTTGCACATAAGGCTGTCCGGCAGCGGCATGAGCTGTGTTGCATCATCCTCCTGCCACCGCTCGACCGCCCCGCGCAGCGGGGGTGGCAGTTGTTCCGCTGCCAGTGCTGTGTCTACTACTACGACAGGCCGATAGGTGAGCGGCTCAAGCAACGTATTCCCGGTGTCGAGTGCGGCCTCTAGCTCGACGATGGCTCCTCCTAAGCGGAAGCGAAATCGTCCCGCTGCGTCTGTTGCTCTAAAGCACGCAGCCAGAGAGCTCCACAGGCGCTTCAGGGGAAGCGTCGCCAGCAAAGGACTAGCTGCCACCAAGTACCAGTGCACAAGCGGCCAACCGTCGCCGCCGGTAGAAGACAAAGCCGCGGCATAGGTTAGCCCCGCGCTAAAGGCAGAAAGAGCGACAAAGATTGCGGTCTGCGTGATGAGAGCCCACCAGGTGTTAGGGCGAAAGCAGAAGGCAACCATAGTCGCGGCCACAACTCCCTTGAGGATTAGCTCGCGTGTCAGTGTAAGCGGCACGACCAGCCCGACAAAGGCGCACGCTGCTCCAAAGGCGGCTCCGCCACACAGCACCCACAGGCGCGCTCTTTTCCGCAACAGCAAGGCTGTAGCCCACAGTAGCCACCAGTTCATGCCGAAGTTGAGCAAGAAGACTAAATCCAGATAGACGGCAATAAAAACACCCCCTTTAAGCGCATTATACTGCGGCGGGGGTGTTGGAATATGTCGTTTGGCGCTAACTCTATTACTTATCTATTAGCCGTTTCTTACGCATAAAGGTAGGGATATCTAGCTGTTCGTCGTCGTAAGGCGAGATGGTAATCCCATCGAAGAAGCGGTCGCGAGACTTCCGGCCGTCGAATCCTGTGGCAATTACCGTAACGCGGACTTCTTCGCCTAATCTCTCGTCAATCACCGCGCCAAGAATGATGTTAGCATCAGGGTCGACAGCACCGGAGACAGTCTCGGCGGCCTCGTTAATTTCATGCAAGCCCATGGACGGCCCCCCGGTGAAGCTAAGGAGCAGCCCCCTCGCCCCATCAATCGTAGTCTCAAGCAAGGGGCTAGACATGGCTTGCTTGGCGGCAGCCATAGCTCGTCCTTCACCCGAACCAGTTCCTATACCCATTAAGGCAGACCCTGCGCTAGACATTACGGTCTTGACATCCGCAAAATCGACGTTAATCAGGCCGGGAATCATAATAACATCCGAAATACCCTGTACACCCTGCCGCAGAACATCATCAGCGATGCGGAATGACTCCGACAAAGGGGCCTTCTTATCTACGACCTGTAGCAAGCGGTCGTTAGGAATAGTAATAATGGCGTCTACCTTTTCTTTGAGCGCCGCAATGCCCCGCTCCGCCTGCGCGAGCCGTTTTCGCCCTTCAATTGAGAACGGTTTGGTAACGACTCCGACAGTGAGGGCGCCAACTTCGCGCGCGACTTCAGCTACAATCGGAGCCGCGCCGGTGCCTGTTCCGCCACCCATCCCCGCAGTGACAAAGACCATATCCGCGCCTTTTATCGCCTTAACGATTAAGTCACGGCTTTCCTCCGCCGCCTTTAAGCCGATGTCTGGGTTTGAACCTGCACCTAAGCCCCGCGTTAGCTTCTCTCCAATCTGCACTTTATGAGTGGCCTTTGAGGATGCTAGAGCTTGGGCATCAGTATTGATGGCGATAAACTCCGCTCCCTTAAGTCCGGCTTCGATCATGCGGTTGACGCCGTTGTTGCCTCCCCCACCGACCCCAACAACCTTGATCTTTGCATATGGACTAAACTCAAGATCCCATTCACCCATCGTGGTCCCTCCCCCAAACTACTCCCAAAAATCCTGCAGGACACCCTTCACTCTTGCCCATACGCTCGTCTTGATGCGCCCGGACGGCGTCGCTTGTGCCGGCCTCTCCTGCGAAAAAACATATGCCGCAACTGCCAGTGCCGTATGTAACCCCGGGTCATCCACGAAATCGTAGGCTTCTAACTTCATGCGCACGACGCCGCTCTGCGAACGCTCCGCCAGGCGCGCCAAAGCCTTAGTCTTCAGCATGCCGCCAGTAAGAACTGTCCCCGCCGGTGGTGCCTCCCGGCCGCTCATGCTCTCCCCTTGTTGGCGGATTAACTTCATCAGTTCATCGAGACGGGGCTCGATAACCTCAAGAACGCTCCGCGGTTGAACTCGACGCGACTCCACATGCCCAAACGCCTGCAAATCGAAGGCCTTGTCGTCGGGCATGGAAAACCAGTCTACCTCAGTCTTAAGTTTCTCGGCAGTAGAGATACTAATCTTTAGCCCCACGGCAAGGTCGTTTGAAACACTGCCGCCTCCAATTGGCACCACACAGATAGACTTGAGCGCACCTTCCTCAAAATACGCCATCTCTGTTACGCCTGCCCCTATATCTACGAGCTGTACGCCTCGCTCTCGCTCATCCGCACTGAGAATGAGCTCTCCTAACGCCAGCGGCTTGAGAATAAAGGAGGCGGTAGAATAGCCCGCTCTTTCTACGGTGCGGCGCAGAGTCGAAAGCGCCGTGAGGTTACCCACCACCAGCAAAGCGTCTAGCTCTAGCCTCATTCCGACCATGCGCAAGGGGTCCTTCAGTCCACCGTAACCGTCAACTATGTACTGCCTAGGAATGATGTCCACTATTTCGCGATTAGGGGGGAGACTAACCACTCGCGCCGCCTGCACCACCCTAGCGATATCTTCCTCACACACTTCATACTTTTCGCTCTGGACAGTAACTACGCCACGACTTGGCTGCAAAGTCGCATGAAGGGGTGACAACGCCACATAAAGTGCACCTGCTCTTACGCCTGCCATTCGCTCGGCGGATGATACCGTCTCTTGCACGGTGCGGGCGCAAGCGTCAACGTCTACAATAACGCCTTTGCGCACCCCCTGACTGGGGCGCTGGCACAATCCTAGTACACGCAGCTGGCCCCGAGTGCTGACCTCAGTCAGAACACAGCGTGTAGTGGCAGTGCCAATATCTAAGCTAGCTATTACATCTCGCGGCATATCAATACCTCCCGCTGCTTACCCTTTCGACAGAACAGAGAAATTCCCTCTTGGTCTTCCGGATTATTTCACGCGTTGCAGAATGAGCCTGCGGATGAGAGCAAGGTTTTGGAAAATCCTTACCCCAAAAGCCACCAAGGCCGCCAAGTATAGGTTAATGCCTATGCGGTCGCCCACAAAGGCCAACAGCGCAGCCAGGAGTGTATTGCTTAGCAGACCAGTCACAAAGATACTGTCCTCAAAGTGCTTTTCCAGTGCGGCGCGCAAGCCCCCTAGCAGAGAGTCAAAAGCGGCCAACAGAGCCACCGCTGTGTACGGCGCTAAGTGCGGCGGCACCGAAAACTGACCGAAAAAGCCAATGGCTAGGCCTATGAAGACGCCAAGTAGCGGTAGTACCATACTGCTACCTCCCCTCCGTAGGCTTAGCCCACTCAAAACGCAGCGGGCGCGTAAAGCCGGGCACATCTAGCGTGGTGTGCTGGGTAATCGCAATTTCCATGCCAAAATATCCTAACGTCTCCACTATGCCTCCCCGCATACGCAAAGAGCTCTCCATGGCCGCAGGATTGCCGATAGCCTTTATCTCAAACGGGGCTGCCACACGCGTATTGTTTATGGATATGGCCGGGCCTGCGCAGTGAATTTCGGTTGATGCCAACAAGCGCTCCCCGTTGACAGAGAGCGCTTCCGCACCTGCGGCCCTCAACACGTTTACTAGCTTAAGAATATCTTCATCGTGAATAATAAAAAGAGCTGGGTCATCGCCATGCACAGGTGGCCGCTTGCTGTCACTCAGCGTGATGATTAGTCCCGGACCGCGCACAGGCGTAATACCCGCTAATAGCCGCGCCCTGTCAAGCTCCGTGCGCAGTAGGCCTAATGCACCCTCGCCTTCTGTCACGCTTAGTTCATAGTCGCGCACCTTGCGTCTAAGCTCTTCTAAGTCCTCCTGCATGGTTTGATTTTGCCGAATTGCGTCCATGAGCATGACGCGCATTTCACTCGTGCGCAAATCCGGCACGGCAGAGGTAAGATTGCCAGTGCTTCGTATCTGCACAGCCAATAGAACCCCGATAGCGACGCATACTGCGGTTAATACAAAGCGTGAACTTCCTCTCACCTGTTACCTTCCTTTATACACCGGTATTTCTCCGGTCATGTCGATGTAGGCGACGGTAGTCGTGGACAATCCCCTCACTTCATAAGCATAGAGCACCGCGGAAAGCAAAGCAAGCCTTGCAGGCGCACCTTTGTGGTTGCCAATTTTTACTCTCAACCCATCGGTCACCGTGAGGACCATCTCACCTTCCGGGTTCACGTGCAGCTCGGAGATGCGCGGACGCACGTCGCTTGGGATGGCAGCCATCGCTGCTCTTGCGCCCTCGAACAGCTCACCCGTCAGCTTGTCCCCCAGAGCGACTTGAGACAGCTCCAAACCAGTAATAATGGGTAGATTTACTAGGCTGAAGTTCGTGACGATGGATACAACGGTTCCGTTGCGGTCAATTTCTACAAAACCAACGTGATATGGCAACACCGCGAGCCCGAGGCTTTCTTCGATACGTATGCGCAGCGTACTTGGGAGAACGCGGGTTACCCGTGCACTCACAATGCGTGGGTCGGCGAGCAGTCTCCTCTCGATTTCGCCGAGGTCTAGCCTAAGGAGCGGCGCGCCTTGCCACACGCCTGCCAACTCCTCGATTTGTCTTGCGGATACGGTTTCCGCTCCTAGCACTTCTATCGATTCTGTGCTGAAAATCACGGCTGAGTTTACTGTTTGCCAAGCAAAAAGGAGCAGGAGTAAGAGTAAGAACAGCGCCTTCTGCAGATGTCTATAACTCTCCACTCTACTCCCTCGCTCTCACTAAATTCTCTCAATGGCCGCGCCTAGCGTCTGCAAATCAGAGAGCATGCTGGCGTAGCCGCGCGCAATGTGATGTACTTCGTCCACTACCGTTATGCCGCGTGCGGCAAGGCCAGCTAGGGTCAGTGCCGCACCGGCCCGCAGGTCACTCGCGGTTACCATTGCTCCTGTCAGGCCGCCAACTCCTCGGATAACTGCGCTTCGTCCCACGACATTAATGCGCGCGCCGAGGCGATTAAGCTCATCGACGTGCTTGAAACGGCTCTCAAACACCGTCTCGGTCAAAACAGATGTGCCTTCTGCCAAGCACAAAGCCGCCGAGAGCGGGGCCTGCAAATCAGTCGGGAAACCCGGGAAGGGGGAAGTCTTTATTGAATCGAGTGCTTTCGGTCGCCCCCGACCTACCGCCGTAACGCCGCAACCGTCAACAAATACCAGAGCACCCATTTCCCGCAGTGCAACCAAGAGCGATTCGAGCTGCTCAGCCGGCGCCGGGAAAACCGTTACCTGGCCACCTGTCATAACCGCGCCTAGCAGATACGTCCCCGCCACAATGCGGTCCGGAATAATAGTGTACTCCGCCCCGTGCAGGCGATTTACCCCCCTAATGCGTATTAGGTCGGTGCCTGCACCCGAAATTTCGGCCCCCATGGCGTTAAGGAAGTTCTGTAAATCTACAATCTCCGGTTCTCTCGCCGCATTGCGGATAATCGTCTCCCCTAGAGCCAACGTCGCCGCCATCATAATGTTTTCGGTCGCCCCGACACTTGGCAAGGTAAGGTGAATATCGGCTCCCTGCAGTGTCTCCACACACGCCTGCAGGAGTCCGTGCCCCTCATCTTCGATCTGCGCCCCGAGAGCTCGCAGCCCTTTCAGATGCAAATCAATCGGCCGTGAACCTATGGCGCAACCACCGGGATAGGACGCCGTTACGCGCCCGGAGCGGGCTAGAAGCGGGCCGAGCAGGATGATCGAAGACCTCATCTCACGCATAAGATCATCGGGTATAACACAGCTACTAATCCGCTCGGCGGAGACAACCAAATCGTCGCCGTCCCATTCGCACTCCGCGCCCAAACTATGTAGAATACTGCACATTGCATTGATGTCGGTCAACTTTGGGATATTGCGCAACCTAACAGGTTCTTCGGTTAAGAGACAGGCAGCAATGGTTGGTAGAGCCGAGTTCTTGGCCCCCTGCACCTTGACAGTGCCGCAAAGAGGCCGCCCCCCCGCGATTACAAAACGGTCCACCTTCGTCGCTCCTTTCGCTCATACAGCACTCGCTACTGCACCAGTGTATGCGTACAGGAGCGAGAGAGTGAATGTGGTTAGCTGTTAGAGCGCTCGCCGCATGACTTGTTCCATTAAGTCACAGAGGTCACGCGTGGCATCAGGGAAGGCTAACGTCTTGCTGTTAGCGCTCATTTTGCCAAGTAGCGCGGGGTCGCGGAACAACTCACATACAGTGCTCGCTAAGGCTTGTCCTGTAAGAAACCGCTCCTCTAGCAGTATCGCCCCGCCCGCCTGCGCCGCGACACGGGCATTATGGAGCTGATGGTCGTTAGGCGCACTAGGCAGGGGGATAAGGATGGCCGGCTTGCCGAGCAAAGCGAGTTCGGCAGTTATTCCCCCCGCACGGGACACAACCAAATCTGCCGCCGCTAGAACCTCCGGCATATTCGCAGCGTAGTCAACCACGCGAATGCGTCGGGGAGGAAGGTGACGCGCCGCGTCGAGAGTAGAGTTGTAATACCGCTTACCCGTCACATGATATACGACTATCCCGGCCTGCAGAAGGGCAGAGTAAGCGCCAATCACCGCTTGGTTAACCGCCTGTGCGCCTCCGCTCCCTCCTACTACAACCAAGAGCTTCTCTTGGTCGCTTAGGCCAAGTTCTTGGCGTGCGCGTTGTCTGTCTACCGAGAACAGCTCCGCTCGCAGCGGATTCCCTGTTACTCGGACTTTATCGGTCGGAAAGTGAGCTCGGGCTGCGGCATGGCTTACGGCAATGGCGCGCACGAACCTGCCTAAGATTCTGTTGGTTAGACTGGGGAAGGCGTTTTGCTCATGTATAAGCGTCGGGTAGCCTAGTAGCGCCGCGGAAAGTAACAGCGGCCCCGCAGCATATCCGCCTGTCCCGACGACGACGTGGGGCGCAAACTCGCGTACCAAACTGCGCGCTGCGACGAGTGCCCGCAGTGCTAACCAGGCACTCTGCATCTGCTTAAACGAAGGTCGGCGCGGAAAGGACATTATCTCAAGCGTTGCCAGCCTATACCCGGCAGCTGGCACTATCTCCCGCTCCATGCCGCGCGCCGCACCGACAAAGAGAATCTCGGCGTGAGCGTGACGCCTTTCAACTTCTTTAGCCAAGGCAATGGCTGGGTAGATATGACCGCCTGTGCCGCCTCCGGCAAGTAATACACGTAGCTTCTGCATGGTATCCCTCATTCGCTGATGTGCTTCGAGACGTTGAGCAAAATTCCGAGTGAACCCATAATGATCAAGAGAGAGCTGCCTCCATAGCTGACCAAAGGCAGAGTGATACCGGTAACCGGCACAGAAGCGGTGACGACGGCGATATTAATCATCGCCTGCGATATGACCATTGACGTAATTCCGGTAGCTAAGAGGCTACCGAAGCGATCCGGGGCCCTGAGAGCCACCCGCATGCCACGCACCGCCAGGACCGCAAAGAGGAAAATGAGCAGTGCCCCCCCGAGGAATCCCAGCTCCTCGGCGAGGGTAGAAAAAATAAAGTCGTTGTGTGGCTCGGGCAAGAAGAAGCGCTTCTGTTGTCCCCCGCCGAAGCCTCGCCCAAACAGGCCTCCTGTACCGATTGCGTACAACGACTGGATAATCTGATAGCCCGTGTCTAACGGATCCTTCCACGGGTCGAGGAAGGCCATATAGCGCTCGAAACGGTAGGGTGCCATGCGTATCAGCTGTGCCAACACCACCCCCCCGACGCCAACTAATGCTATCGTCTGCGTCATAGGCAAGCCGGCCACAAACAGAACCAACCCAAAGACTAAGATAATGGCCACGGCAGTGCCAAGGTCAGGCTGTAGCAAGATAAGCGATCCGATGAGCCCCGCTACTGCGAGTAAAGGCAGAGTGCCGCGTATGAACGAAGTGAGCCGCCCCGGTCGCCTAGCCAGCCTGTCGGCTAACCAAATCATTAAAGTGACCTTCGCCACCTCCGAGGGCTGCACTCGCACTACTCCTAGGTTTATCCACCTAGAAGAGCCCTGAATTGTGACCCCTATGCCCGGCATCCAGACAAAAAGCAAGAGGATTACGGTGCACACAAGACCTAGGCCGGCAAGCTGCTGCCACTTGCGGTAGTTAATACGGCTGGCCACGTAGAGGGCGACAGTACCTAGGACTGTCCAGAGAATCTGCCTAATGATGAAGTGCCACTCATGTCCCACCATCGCATATGACAGTGAAGTGCTAGCACTATACACCATCACCACGCCTATACAAATGAGCGACATAATTGCCGCCAGCAGTATGTAGTCGGGAGAGCGGTGTTTCATCTTCATCGACACTATCCCCCCATTTAGAGTGCAAGTAAGCCCACCGCAGTACAGAGCAGTCCAACAAGGTAGTAAACCCCGACTATTCTTTTCTCCGACCAACCTCTAAGTTCCAGCGCATGGTGGAAAGGAGCCATGCGAAACAAGCGGCGCCCGTGGGAGAGGCGAAAAAAGGTAACCTGCAGGATAACGGAGAGCGTGCTCCAGACATAGACCAAACCTATTACGGGAAGGAGTAGCTCGGTCTTAGTGAGAACACTCATAGCCACCAACCCCCCTCCGAGCGCAAGCGAGCCCACATCACCCATAAACACGCGCGCGGGATGAGCGTTAAAGTAAAGAAATCCTAGCAAGGAACCGGTTAAGGCTACGGCAAAAAGCACTACTTCGGGTCTGTTTGTGGCCAGCCCAATACCGATATAGGCCAGACTCGAGAGTGCAACCGTCCCAGCCGCCAAACCGTCTACGCCATCTGTCAGATTAACCGCATTGCTAAAGCCCATCCCCCATACCAAAAGCAGCGCCCAATAGAGAGGTCCAAGCTCAAGCGGAAGACCCAGGAATGGAATCATGACGCGCGTGCTGTGACCGATAAAATGTAAGATTAAAGCCGCAGACACCGTCAACAGCGCTTGCCAGAGAAGCTTCTCTCGCGCCAGTAAGCCTAGGGGACGCCGAAAGACGACCTTTAGGGCGTCGTCAGTGAGTCCCACCAAGCCAAACCCAAGCGTCAGAACCGAAATTACCATGATTCGTGCCGGATCAAGCGACATCCTGACCCCTAGAAGCCATAGGAGCGCTACCGCGGGCGCAAGAAAGATAATTCCGCCCATAGTCGGCGTACCTTTTTTCGCCAGGTGCGACTGCGGACCGTCAGACCTAATGACCTGCCCTAACCGCAGGCGCGTTAAGAGCGGCAAGGTCAGCGCGCCTAGCGCCAAACTGGCGACGAGAGCGGCAATGCCAATGTACCAAAACTCAATCTGCATTAGACTCGACCCCTTTGAGTACGGCTGCCACTATCTGCTCCAGGCGGAGCCCGCGCGAGCCTTTAATCAGCACGACGTCTCCGGGCCTCTGCTCGCGCCTAAGCAACGACAAGGCCTCAGTCGGCGTTTGGCAGGAGTACACCGGCTTAGTGCCGCGCGAAGAGACTTCTGCCGCAATGTCTAGCGCTTCGGCGCCGACGGTGATCACTATATCACAGACTGCGGCCGCGGCACTCCCTACTTCCTGATGCGCAGCCTTACTGCGGTGGCCGAGCTCGTACATACTCCCGAGCACGGCTATTCGCCGTCCGGCCGTTTTGGTTTCACTTAGTGTCGCTAATGCTGCGAGCATGGAGATGGGACTTGCATTATAGGTGTCATCAATCACTACTACGCCGTCCGCAGACCGCAAGACATTCAGGCGGTGTTCACTAGGTGCACAGACGGCAATCGCTTCTATTGCCCTGTTTGGATCTACGCCCACAGCCGCCGCCGTCGCGACTGCCGCGGCCGCATTGTAGATGTGGTGACGTCCTGGCCAGGGACAGCGTACAAAGTATTGCTCTCTCTCGCGGCGCAGAGCAAAGGAGTAGCGCAGCAGCGCGTCAGCCTCTCCCTCGCCTATTACCCAATCTGCCTGACTATGCACACCAAAGGATATGACCGGCCCTTTGGCCCACCGCGCCAGGTACTCATAGTACTCGTCGTCACGGTTAAGTACGGCTATGGACTTAGCCTTACTCCCCTGCAGGATTTCTGCCTTGGCGCGGGCTATGTTATCCCGCGAACCCAGAAGCTCAATGTGGGCTTCACCGATGTTTGTCACCACCGCCACGTCCGGCGGAGCAATTTCCGTGAGAAAAGCTATCTGTCCAAAGCCACGCATAGCCATCTCCAGCACCATGACTTCCTCCTGTTGATGGCTGAGGACGCTCAGCGGCAGGCCAACTTCCGTGTTTTGGTTGCCGCCGCTCTTTAGTACGCTGAACTGAGAGGCAATAGCGGCTGCCGTCAGCTCTTTGCAGCTGGTTTTGCCGACGCTGCCGGTAATCGCCACGACGCGCGGGTTCACGCGAGCCATGTAGGCACGAGCGAGTCTTGCTAGCGCCTGGCGCGTATCCTCTACCATCACTAGAGGACATCCATACTCGCCTGTACGCGACGCAACAACTGCCACAGCCCCCGCCCTAAGTGCGGCCGCAATGTGCGCATGCCCATCCTCCCTAGCCCCCGGCAAGGCGAAGAAGAGCTGTCCCGCAGAAACTTTACGGCTGTCCGTGGCCACCCCTTCGGCAGTCACGGCCTCACCTAATAACTGCCCACCCGTCACTTCGGCTACCCAGTCGAGTCTGAGGCTAGTCACGGCAGCACGCCCTAAGAGCAGACCTAGCCTCTTCCCTGTCGTCAAAATGCGATACGCCTGCACGGGTCGTTTGCGTAGTTTCGTGACCTTTGCCGGCGATTAAGACAACGTCGCCTTTATCCGCGAGCGCGATGGCGAGTCTTATTGCTTTGCGGCGGTCAGGCTCGACCTTAAGACCGTCACTACCCTCACTGCGCGAAATCCCCGCCAATATATCGCCAATGATTTCCAGGGGGTCTTCCGAACGGGGGTTGTCGGAAGTGATCACGACTACATCGGCGTAGCGGCAAGCAATCTCGCCCATGAGAGGACGCTTCCCTCGGTCGCGGTCACCGCCGCAGCCAAAGACAAGGATAATCTTCCCGTGCACAAAATCTTTCACCGCCCGCAGCACGTTCTCCAGTCCGTCGGGAGAATGGGCGTAGTCTACGAGTACGGCAAATTGCTGTCCCTCGTCGATTGGCTCCATGCGACCGGGGACACCGGACAAACGGAGCCCGCGCTCCACATCTTCCAAGCTAGCCCCCTCTACGAGCGACGCACCGGCTGCCGCCAATGCATTATAGATGCTGTGCGCACCGGGCGTGACAATGGCTACTTCCCGCTCACCCCAAGGCGTGTGCAGGACAAATGACGAACCACGTGCATTAGACTGAATCGCGGTGGCGTGTATGTCGGCTATCTGCGCAAGCCCGAAGCTCAGAACTTGTCCGCGACTTACTTTGGCTAGGCGCTCCCCATAGGCGTCGTCAACATTTACCACAGCCGTTCTCCCTGCAAAATCTTGTGCCTCAGTGAACAGCTTAGCCTTAGCCTGGTAATAGTTTTCCATGGTACCGTGAAAATCGAGGTGGTCCTGCGTGAGGTTAGTGAAGACTGCCGTGGTGTAATCTAGGCTGGCCACACGCCGCATAGCTAAAGCATGCGATGATACTTCCATGACAGCGTGGCTCGCGCCCATATCCGCCATGTGCTTAAGCAATGCCTGCAGCTCCGGGGCTTCAGGCGTAGTGAACTTCACTGGCAGCACTCGCTCTCCCACTTCGACTTGTACGGTGCCGATGAGGCCGACAGTGCGTCCCGCTTGGCGGAGTATACTCTTGATAAGGTAAGTCGTGGTCGTCTTGCCGTTCGTGCCGGTGACGCCGATAACCCGGAGTCTGCGCGATGGGTAGCCAAAGAACTTCGCCGCCAGCTCTGCTAACGCTAATCGCCCATCTTCGACCACCGCCCAGGCGATGTGGGGAGGAAGTGTCACTTGCCGCGTAGCGACGATGCCTGAGGCTCCTCGATTAATGGCCTCAGGTATATAGTCGTGCCCGTCGGCGCGCTGTCCCACGAGTGCCACGTAAACAGAGCCAGGCTTAACGTCGCCCGCGAAATGCGTGATCCCCGTCACCTGCGCATCGCCGCCGCACGCCTGCACAGCTACACCCGATAAGAGATATGAGAATTGCACCTTTCGCTCACCCCTCGCCTTACGGACTAAATCTTACACGCACACCCGTACCTAAGGCAACTTGCGTCCCCGGAAGCGGGTCTTGTGCGTTAGCTGTCCCTGTTCCCTCGATGATAATGCGTAGCCCCAAACTCTCGATGCGCAGACTTGCGTCGCGCATGGTCATACCGCGAACATCCGGCACGACAGCGGTGGTGCCGAGTACCGGCGGTTCGCCCAAACTTACGATGACCGTAGTGCCGGCAGCCACTTGTGCCCCCGGTTTCGGCGTCTGGTCGACAATCTGAACCCCTGCCTGCTCTATCCTTAAGTTTAGTCCTAAGTCGCGCAGGTGCGCAACAGCCGCTGTGGTGGTGAGCCCACGGAGCTCAGGCACGACAATTGGGTTTGGCTGTAGTTCCGAGGCGGCAGTCGGCGCAGGTTGGACTCTAAGGTAACGCAAAATATCAACCATCATGGCCCGAAAAGCAGGGGCGGCAACCTGGCTGCCGTAATAACCGTAAGGGCCGCGAGGGTCGCGCACCATTACCAGAAGGGCAACCTGTGGGTCATCCGCCGGCGCAAAGCCAATAAACGAAGCTATGTACCTATCGGGGAAATACCCGCCTCCCGGACGCGGAACCTGCGCTGTACCTGTCTTCCCTGCCACACGATAGCCTTCGATAAAGGCATTGCGTCCCGAACCGTGCACCACCGCACTCTCGAGTAGCGCCTGTAGCCGCCTAGCTGTCTCAGCTGTGACCGGGCGGGCAACCTCTTCCGGGGCAAAAGTCTCTACGCCATTGCCATGGTTATCCTTTATCTGGTTAACCAAGCGAGGCCGCATCCGCCTTCCGTCGTTGGCAATGGCGGAAATGGCGACCACCTGCTGCAGGGGAGTCACTGCCGGACCTTGGCCAAAACTGGTAGTCGCCAACTCGACAGGCCCTACCTGTCTAAACATAATGCCAGTGGCCTCGCCGGGCAGGTCGACACCTGTTCTCCTGCCAAAGCCAAACTCGGCGATGTATCGAAAGAGCGCCTCTTGGCCGAGTTTTTGTCCTACATTGACAAAGCCGGGGTTGCAGGAGAGGTCCATCACCTGGCTGAAGTTGAGGCTTCCGTGCCCTCGCGTCCTCCAACAGGAGAGACGTACGCCTGCGACGACGACATAACCCGGGCAGTAGAAGCGGTCTGTTTCTCTCACGAGGTCCTCATTTAATGCGGCCGCAGCCGTCACCAGCTTAAAAGTTGAGCCCGGTTCAAAGCTGTCGGACACCGCGGCATTGCGACGCAACTCTACCGGATAGAGATTGAACCGGTTGGGGTCATAAGTCGGACGATTGGCCATAGCGAGAATCTCGCCGGTCCTAGGGTTCATCGCGACGGCAAGGGCTGCCTGTGCCTGATGCTTTGCCATGGCTATGTCGAGCTCTCGCTCCACTATATGCTGTATGACTTCATCGATTGTCAAGACTATGCTCCTGCCGTCTACGGGCGGAACATACTCCGGGTAAGCGTTAGGCAACGGGTTACCTTTGTTGTCAGTAGGAGTGCGCACTTTGCCTGCCGTTCCGCGGAGAATGCTGTCGTAAGTGAGCTCTACGCCGTCTAGCCCCTGTCCGTCTCTCCCCGCAAAACCAAGCACGTGGCTAGCTAGCGTCCCGAAAGGGTAAAATCGAGCTGTTTCAATGTCAAAATGGATGCCCGGAAGTGCCAGCGCCCTAACTGCGGCTGCCTGAGCCTCCGTCACCCTTCTCGCCACATATACCCGCGACTGCCGGCGGGTCAGCAACTCGTATATAGTATCTTCGGCGAGCCCTAGCACCGCTGCCAGCTTCTTAGCTGTCTCCCTTGGTTCGGTTATCCTAGCCGGGCTCGCGACGATGCTATCGACGTCGGCGCTGATGGCCAGCTCGCGTCCTTGACGGTCATAGATGACACCGCGCCTGGGGTCTACAGGCGCATCCCGCATCCATTGCGCGATGGCCAAGCGCGTCAACATGGGCCCCCGGACAAATTGCAGGAAACCTAAACGCAGAACCAGTCCAAACAGCGCCACCACGAAAACAGCTAACAGCAGGCCGGCACGAGTCCTGAAGCTTTTGGGAGTTGACACGCTTTTCTCCTCCTAGGTCTAGTTGCCGCCGCTTGCCCCCAGTGTCAGTACTTGCAGTGTTGTCGGCGCACGCATGCCAAGCCGCTCTCTGGCTACTTGTTCGATGTGTGCAGTCGAGCCGAGCCTTGCGACCTCTACCCGCAACGCAGCATTCCTCGCTTCCAAGTCGGCGACCTCAGCCGAGAGAGCGCGCAAAGTGCGATTGTGGGCAACGATGTTGGCCTCTCGCGCTACCGCGCCAAAGGCGAGAACGCCAAAAACGGCGAGTACAAACACTAAGCGATAGACATTCCGAAGCTGGCTTCGCTTGCGAGGTTTCTCTACTGGGCGCGATAGTGGCGCCGCAGGAAGAGGCATCCGCGGTAACGGCTTTGTGGCTAGTATCACAGCTATTCACTCCCTGTTTGTGATAGAACTAAAGACGTTCTGCTGCACGCAGCCGAGCACTGCGACTACGCGGGTTGACTCGAATTTCTTCCGCCGACGGAGCAATAGCCTTACGCGTCAGCAAACGAAGCACTGGTTTCACTTGGCAGACGCATTGGGGAACTCCGCTGGGACATACACAATCCTTAGCCGCAGACACCATAAACTGCTTGACTACCCTGTCTTCAAGGGAGTGAAATGAGATACAGCCTAGGCGCCCTCCCGCGACCAGCGCCTTCACCGCCTTCGTTAAGGCCTCCTCTAGTGCGCCAAGCTCGTCGTTAACGGCGATGCGCAGCGCTTGAAACGTCCTGCGTGCTGGGTGTTGCTCTTCTTTATCCCGCACGCCCTTAGGGATGGCCGCTTTAATGACGCTGACTAGCTGCTGTGTCGTCTCGATGGGTTGGCGCGCGCGCGCTTCGACTATGAAGGCGGCAATGCGCTTGGACCAGCGTTCTTCCCCGTATTCATGGAGTATCTCCGCTAGTTTAGTCTCCGCATAGGTGTTGACAATGTCTATAGCGCTCAGTTTCTGCCGCTCATCCATGCGCATATCTAATCTTGCGTCGTGTTGATACGAGAATCCCCTGCCACGCTCGTCTAGCTGTGGGCTAGACACGCCGAGGTCAAAAAACACTGCGTCGACATACCTGACATCTGTTAGCGCCAACGCCGAGTCCAGTTGTCTAAAGTCACGCCGGACGAATCTGAAGGCAGGCTCGCCCTTAAACGCTTCCGCCGCTACCTCTGCCTCGCGGTCGACATCGAGCCCGATTACCAAGCCGTTTGGGCCCACTGCCTTGAGGAACTCCCGCGTGTGCCCGCCACGCCCAAAAGTGCAGTCCAACACCTTATCGCCTGGCTTTAGATTAAGTGCGACTAGACTCTCCTGCAGCAAGACCGGCACATGCTCCACTCGGCCACCTCTTCTCAGATTGGGGTTTGCAGCTCCTCTGCTAGAGCCTCGTATTCGCTCTGCATGGTGTGCTTGTACCGCGCCCAGTTCTCAGCGCTCCAGATTTCGACTCGGCTGTTGGCACCAATGATTACGGTCTCTCCCGCGAGCGACGCATATTCACGTTGGTGCAGTGGAATGTTAACGCGCCCTTGCTTGTCACACTCGCACTCTTGGGCGTTAGCAAAGAAGAGACGGGAAAAAGCGCGTGCGTTGCTCTGCGTCGTGGCCAAGTTCCTGAGCCGCTCTGCAATCGTCTCCCACTCGGCCATAGGGTAAACGAAGAGACAGCCGTCTAGCCCTTGCGTGGTAACAAAGGACGAGCCAAGCCGTTCGCGAAACTTCGCCGGCAGTGACAACCTGCCCTTTTCATCAATAGAGTGCACATAATGCCCCACGAACATCTAGCTTGACCTCCTTTCGCCCCACTTCATCCCACTATTCACCTCATTGTGGGTATTTTTCGCCACTACATGCGGCGTTCCTGCTTGTCCGCAAAAAAAATTTCCCCACTTTGTGTGGGGAGGGGAGAGGAATCTTGAATCGGGAATCGTGAATCGTGAACAGCGGGGTAACAAAGGGGGCAATCGGCTCTCGGCTCTCAGCTCTCAGCTGCGCCAGGCCTTGCCTGCGAAGGCTTTAACTCCGCAACACCTTCTCCATCGCTTTGCCTTTGGCCAGTTCGTCGACGAGTTTATCTAACCAGCGAACCTTTTGCATAAGCGGGTCCTCTATTGCCTCTACGCGACAACCGCAGATTACTCCTGTAATCTTCTGTGCATTGGGGTGAATCTGCGGGGCTGCAGCAAAAAACGTTTCGAGAGTCACCGCCTTGTCGATTTGCTCCTGTAGGCTCCGTTCGTCATAGCCCGTTAACCAACAGAGAACCTGGTCCACTTCTTCTTTAGTGCGACCCTTCTTCTGCGCTTTCTGCACATAAAGCAGATACACGCTGGCAAACGTCATCTTGTATACGCGCTCGTTCTTCATGGACACTCTCCTTTCCACTGTAACATCGCTCTACTGAGCACTGAGCGCTGAGCACTGAGCACGCTCCCCTCTACCAGTAGCCAGCAGCCAAGAGCGCTATACCCTCTCCGAAGTGCCAAGTGCCAAGTGCGAAGTGCCACGCGCTTCGGCGCTACGCGCTCCCACAACTCAGCGTCACGCCCGAGATAACTTCGAGCGCGTGCGGCACTGCCGGCAAAACAACTTGCAGGCACTCCAGCGCGCCTTTTTTGCTGCCCGGTAGATTTATTATAAGCGTTCCTTTGCGCACACCAGCCACAGCCCGACTTAACATGGCGTGCGGTGTGACGAGCAGGCTCTGCATGCGCATGGCCTCGGCTAAGCCTGGGACTTCGCGCTCTATGGCGTCACGTGTTGCCTCCGGTGTAACATCGCGCGGCGACAACCCTGTGCCGCCGGTAGTTACAATTAAGTCAGCCTGCTTGGCGTCGCACGTCGTTACGAGCAGGTCGCGTAGCGAAGCGTAGTCGTCGGGCAGTAGCGCGCGCTCTACGTCAGCTCCGAGCAGCGCAAACTCTTCTGCCAAGAGCTTGCCGCTTTCGTCGACTTGTTCGCCGCGCGAGCACCTGTCACTCAGCGTAACGACTAAGACGCGAAAGCGCGGCCAAGCGATGACAGACATTCCGCCTGCTACCCGACCATCTCTTAGCACTTCGGCAAAGATACCTTCCTTGGGCATTACGCAGTCGCCAGCCTGATGATAAATAGCACAGCGTTCATGACACACTTTGCCTATCTGAGTGACGTTTAGCACGGCCGACCCTAGCGTCAGGCGAGTGCCTAACGGTAGCCTAGCCAAGTCGATACCCTGCGTAGTGATGTTCTCCGCAAAGTCCCCCGGTCCTACGGCTAGGCCTAGCTTCTGCATCTGGGCAATACTTTCTTGAGCTAGGAGACTAACTTGGCGATGACCACTCCCTGCGTGTGCGTCACCCTCTACACCTAGCCCCGTGCGCAGTGTGATATGCGTCACCGGGGTCTTCTTTGTGCCTTTGACGGCGCTGACATTGACCGCAACGACCTTAGCTCTCACTGCTTTTTTCCTCCCAACGGAAGTCCCCGCTCCGGCCGCCTGTCTTTTCGAGCAGATAAATCTCCTTAATCGCCATGCGCCGGTCTATGGCTTTACACATATCAATGGCAGTCAGCGCCGCGACCGCGACCGCCGTTAGCGCCTCCATCTCCACGCCCGTGCTGTCGACGGCCGCGACAGTCGCCACAATTTCTAGCTCCTCGGGGGGCAGTGGGCTGATTTCTAAATTAGCCGTCTTCAGCTGCAGCTGATGGCACAGCGGTATAAGCTCCCATGTCTTTTTAGCGGCCATAATGCCTGCTAGGCGCATAGCCGCGAGCACGTCTCCCTTGGGCATGTTGCCCTGTAGCACTAAGTCGAGCGTGGCTGCCTGCATAGCCACTACGCCGCGCGCCCGCGCGATGCGGAGGGTAGTGGGCTTCCCCGAAACATCTACCATGCGCGCGCGACCTTCTTGGTCAAGGTGAGTTAACATGCTATCCCCCTATTTCTGCCATGCGTGTTTTGGCAAGGGCAGCTCCTCGCGGCTGTTTGGCAGAGACAGCTGCCTGTAAGACCTCTGCTAATGCGGGTTTGTCCCGCAATCTAACCGCGGCCAGAACGTCAAGTTCTATCGGTGAAAAAAGACATGGGCGCACTGCGCCGCGCGCCGTCACACGCACGCGGTTACAGGCCGCGCAGAAGTGTTTACTGTCTCCGCTGATAAACCCAATCGTACCCACAGCGCTAGGAAGCCGATACACCATGGCTGGACCGGCGCCAACTTCAGCGGCATTTTCTAAAGGCCCTAAGCTTTCTTGCATGGCCTTAACCGACACAAAGCGCGCCTCGGGCCAAGCCTCTGCCGCTCCGAGACGCATAAGTTCAATAAAGCGGACAGACAAGGGCTCTCGGTAAGTAAGCGCGGCAAAGTCTAAGAGCTCGTCACCGTTAATTCCGCCCACAACTACGCAGTTTATCTTAACCGGCGTTAGGCCTACTTGTAGAGCTTTGGAGATGCCTGCCAATACCTCGCCTAGTTCCCCACCGCGTGTCATGTAGCGATAGCGCTCTGGGCGCAAGGAGTCCAGACTGACATTTACCCGCGCTAAGCCCGCCTGCTTAAGCTGTGCTGCCATGCTAGCGAGGAGATGTCCATTGGTGGTTAGGCTGACTTCCGAAATGCCATTAAGGTTGCATAAATCAGCTATCAGCTCTGGCAAATCTGGTTTTAGCAGAGGCTCACCTCCTGTCAAACGCACCCTGCGAATGCCAAGCTCAGCCGCTACCCCAACCAGGAACACGAGGTCGCAGTTGTCCATAATGCTTTGCTCGCGCTCCTCGCCGCTTGACGAGCAATACCGACAGCGCAAGTTGCAGGATGGTGTTAGCGAGAGCCTGAGATAATCTATCGTTCTCCCTTGTGCATCACGCATGGCTTCGCCACACCACCTGCCCCGAAGTGCCCAGGTCATACCCCGCTAAGCCTAAGCGCGCAACTTCCTCGGCAAACAGCCGCGACCCAAGGACGCTAAGGAGCGCTGCCACGCGGGAATCCGCGAGCGACAGCCTTGGCAACAACAGGTCGTAGTTCTCAAGGCACAAGGGCACAAAGCCGAGGCCAAAAGCGTCGGCGGCAGCTTTGATGCCAAGCCCAATCTCCGCTTCACCGGCGCTTACCGCGCAAGCAACTGCCAAATGCGTAGTTTCCTCGCGCTCATACCCAGCGACGGCGCTTGGGTCCATGCCTTCTAGCCGCAGGTGATAATCCAGCAGCACACGCGTGCCCGAGCCGCTTTGGCGGTTAACAAACCGGTACTTGCTGAGGTCGCGCCAAGAATTCACCTGTCTTGCCAAGTGGGACGGAACAATAAACCCCTGCCAGCGTTTTACCACGTTGACTAAGAGCATATCCCGCTCAGGCATTAACCTCTTGACGTAGGAGACATTGTATGCGCCTGTTTCCTCATCTAGGAGGTGTACCGTGGCGACGTGGCAGAGACTCTGGCTTAGCGCAAGCAAACCTGCCAGGCTACCCACGTGACTGGAGGCAAAACTGACGTTCTGTGTACGTTTTAGCAGGTCTGCCAGCACGTCGAGGATGACGTCGTGGCTACCGATGCAGACTAGTCGCGCGGCAATCTGTCCTAACGAGCGCCAAAGCTTGACGTCGACTTCCTCCCCTGTGTCGAAGCCTTCGGTGTTCGCGGGGACGCGCACATAACCATCCGCCTTGACGAGCGACGTAACTGCGCCCGCACCTCTCCCAAGCGGCGTTACAACGGTCTGCTGCGCGACCTGCCCCACTTGCACACGCACAAACTCATCTACACCAAAGCCCGACACCAAAGGGCGAGTTAACGTGCCCTTAAGAATAGGCTCCTCTGGCAACGGCTGACGGTAGCGCGCAAACACTAGGGGCTTTACGAGGTTCTGTAAGCACACTGCCGCGCTCACAGGGTATCCCGGCAGCCCAAAGACTGGTACACCCGCTACGCTTCCCACTAACACAGGCTTGCCCGGCCGTATAGCCACGCCGTGGAACAGCAGCTCGCCGAGGGTGGCGACTACCTCGGCAGTATGGTCCCCGCGCCCTGTAGAAGTGCCGGCGATGACTAGAACTATGTCTGCCTGACGCGCGGCTCGTGCTATAGCCTGCGCGAGTAACCCGCGCTCATCCTTAACCGGTGCGGTTATCTCGCACTCAAGGCCCCACTCCATAAGCGTAGCCGCAATAATGCTTGAGTTAAACTCCACTATCTCGCCAGCCTCCGGCGTTACCCCTGCTACCGGAGAAACAAGTTCATCACCCGTTGGTATAACGACTGCTCGCTGCCTAGCGAATACGGGCACCTCTAGGACACCCGCCGCCAACAGCGCTCCAATATCCACAGCCGAAATGAGATGATAACGCGGCAAAAGCAGGTCGGTTGCCACGATATCCTCGCCCACCGGCCGCACGTGTTGCCACGCAGGCGCAGCTTGCTCGATGAGGGCATCTTCTCCCTCGAGCACAACATGTTCGATCATAATAACGGCGTCCTTACCCACGGGCAAAGCGTCGCCGGTGTCGACGGGCAAGAACCCTTGTCCCCGTACGAGTCTCTGCGGGCGTCCCGGCCGTGCTCCCTGCGTGTCCTCAGCCCGCACAGCTATGCCATCCATAGCGGCAGAGGCGTAGTGGGGCGAAGACTGTTTGGCGAAAATCGGCTGTGAGGTCACCCGACCCAAAGCCTGTTGTGCCGGTACGATTTCCTCCCGGTCGAAGGCGCCAAACGCAGTGACGATGCGTCGCTCTGCCTCAGCTAGCGATATACTCTGTAAAAAGTGCTGTCGCACTCAATCACCTCCAGATCTCTACTGCGACCTCTGCTCCGGCGTTTAGACCTTCGCAATCCTCAGGTATGGTAAGGAGCCCATCCGCACGCGCGAGCACTTGGATGGCGGCCGACTTCGCCAAAAGCGGCGTAGCCACGCCGCGCTCTAAACTAATGGGTATAAAGTCCCTGCGCCCGGGGACGCTCGCTACCGCACGGCTGAGTGCGGCCGTCACTTCCCACGTGCGGGGAGGTATTACCCCTGCTGCACGGCAAAGAATGGGCCAAGCTACTTTGTGCGCGACGATGGCACACGAAAGCGGGTGTCCCGGGAGCCCCACGACCAGCTTCCCGCCGACAGTCGCCAAAATGGTTGGCTTCCCCGGCTTAACCGCCAGACCGTGCGCCAATACTTCCGCGGCGGGAAGTCGCAGGATAGCCTTGACGGTAAAGTCGAGGGCTCCGGCAGAACTCCCGCCCGACAGCACCACGGCATCGCACTCCTGTAGGCTATGGGCTAGGACCTCGGTCAGCAGCGTTTCATCGTCCCGGATAATGCCATAGTTCATCGGCGCAAGGCCCCGGCTCGCCAAATACGCGGTGAGATACGGCGAATTGGAGTCCCTGATTTGTCCTATCCCCGGCACCTGCTCGACCGAAACAACTTCGTCGCCCGTGGCTACAATCCCAACCTTAAACACTTTTACGCTCACGGCAGTTACACCCTGCGTGGCCAAAACAGCGATGCGAGAAGGAGACAGGTATTCCCCCTCGGTCACTAAAGTCGACCCTGCCTCCACATCCTCGCCGACATCCATAACGTTTTCACCGGAAGCAACAGGGCGCGTCACCATGAGGGTTGCGGGGGGAACTTGCCTAACATACTCCTGCATTACGACGGCATCGTAGGGGTAGGGCACGGGCGCCCCGGTCAGCACCGCCACGCACCCTTGCGCGTCCTGTCTGTCGCGGTTAAGCAACGCCGGTATAGTCTCGCTCGCGCCGGTCGTGACGCGCGCTGTAACGGCAAGCCCATCCATAGTGGAGCGCCGAAAATGCGGCACAGGACACGAGGCTACGACAGATTCTGCGGCAACTCGCCCGCTAGCGCATTCTATAGGCAACAACACCGTAGCGCCGCGCGGCGTGAGCTCGCTACACACCCTCTCTAGCGCTTCGTCTAATCTGGTAATGTTTTTTAAGAGCCTAATAGACCGCACACTCCTTTGGCAAGGATGGTTATTTGTTCGACGCGCGATTCAGCTTTCCTGCCACGGCAAGCTTAGCACTTGGCACTTGGCACTTGGCACTTGGCACTTAGCACTTAGCACTTAGCACTTAGCACTTAGCACTTAGCACTTGGCACTTAGCACTTGGCACTTAGCACTTGGCACTTCGCACTTAGCACTTCGTAGGGGGCGAGGGCCCGCTTCTGCTGAGAGCTGAGAGCCGAGAGCTGACTGCCTCCTTCCCTCAAGCGACAAGGGACAAGCAACAAGCGACAAGCCACCTGCCCCAAGCGACAAAAACAGGGCCGTAGCCCTGTTCTTGCCTAGCGTCTTCCGGTTAACATTTTCTCGGCCTTGGCGATAGCCAGTCTGACCATATCACCTGTGTCCCGGGTAGAAACTGCTCCCCAGCCTCCGGTGCGAACGGTCTCGGCAAACCCCAGTTCTTGCGCGAGCTGCATCTTGAGCTGCTCTGACATTACTTTTCGTCTGCGTGCCATTTACTATCACCCCTTTACCGCGATAGACGCCGGCACTTATATTTTTTGAAAAAGTTGCGCTTGCTATGTAGATTGCCGCCATGCAAAATATAGAAGACAAACAAAAAAGGAGATATGCGCTTGAAGGCTGCGATTTTCGACCTTGACGGCACTTTGTGGGATGCCACCACTGTGGCATTGCCTGCATTTCGAAGTGTGTTGGCTCGACTGGAGCTTCCTGCTGTGTCCGACGACCGCTTAACTTCGACGCTTGGCTACCCTATCCCAGAAATTTGGCAAATGCTCCTGCCGCCAGAAGAACTGCACCGTGCGCATGAGGCAGACAAGCTTATGGAAGAGACTGAGGCCGAGCTCTTAGCTGCAGGCATGGGGAAACCATTCCCCGCGGTTCTAGAAACGCTCTCCGTCATTCGACAGCGCGGGTTCCTCACGTTTATTTGCAGCAACTGCCAGCCAAACTACCTCGAAATTACACCTAATAGACTGGGGGTCGCCCACCTTTTCGATGGGCGTTACTGCGCAGGGCAATATCAGGGACTTACAAAAGTAGATATTGTTAAGCTCATTAAAGAGAGCCACGGCATTACTAGCGGCTTTATGATTGGCGACCGCTTTCACGACGTAGAGGCCGGGCTAGCCAATGGCCTTACTGCTGTCGGGTGCCTATTTGGCACCGGGACGCGCGAGGAGCTTAAGCGCGCCCATTACCTGATTAATGGCTTCAGTGAGTTACAGCGCATCGTAACTTAATTGCCGGCTTTTTCGCGCTTGCTGCCGAAGCGGCCGCATCTGTCACCCCAATAGGCTACGGCCGTTCTATCCATGCGGAACTCGACCACTTCACAGAGGTGGCCGCAGCCGCCGCAGGTGGAAGTGGCGGTCTGGCAGTGTGCCTCTGCCACGGCAAAGCCGCGAAAAGCGCTCGCCCCTTTAACCCCTTGGCTCAAGAAGCAGGCACCTAGTGCGCCCATAACATTGTAGTGGGGCGGCACAATTATGGGTAGCTGCAAGGCATCTTCAAAGGCCTTTCTGATGCCGACGTTAGCTGCGACTCCCCCTTGGAAAACTACGGGGGACACGATACTCTTGCCTTTCCCCACGTTGTTGAGATAGTTTCGCACTAACGCTTCGCAGAGTCCGGCCACTATATCTGCCAGCGAGTGGCCGACTTGCTGCTTATGAATCATGTCAGACTCCGCAAACACCGCACACCTACCCGCAATGCGGGTAGGTTTTGTCGCTTGTAGCGCGAGCCGGCCTAAGTCGGCGATGTCTAGGCCTAGACGGCTAGCCTGCCTGTCCAAAAATGAGCCTGTCCCGGCTGCGCACACGGTGTTCATGGCAAAGTCGGTGACGACACCGTGGTTAAGCACGATGATTTTGGAGTCCTGCCCGCCGATTTCAATAATCGTGCGCACATCCGGCACAGCCCGCAAGGTAGCTGCGGCATGTGCCGTGATTTCATTCTTGACGATATCCGCCCCTACTAATGCCCGGGTTAACAGGCGACCGCTGCCGGTAGCCCCGACACCGCGGACAGTTGCATCCTGCGGCAGCACAAGCGCGACATCCCGCAGTCCCTTCTGCACGGCGGCAATCGGCTGCCCCTGCGTCGGGAGGTAGCCGACCGCTAAGACCTGCGATGCATCATCGATAACAGCCAAGTTCGTGCTGACAGAGCCTACATCTATGCCTATGTAAACGCTTTTTCCCACTGATTTTGCCTCCTTGGTGCACTCTTTCGCACCCGCAGCATGTCCACAAAGGCTTCGAGCCTCGTCTGCAGCCCCGCTTCGCCGGAATGCTCGTCAAATACGAGGGTCATAATCGGTACGCCTAGTTGTCGGCTCACGGCAGGCAGAATGCTCTGCGCCACAATCTCCGGCATGCAGGTGAGCGGCATTACCTGAATTATGCCATCGACGCCTTGCTCACCGTACAGCACACTGTTGCCGACTGTCTCAAGACCGTGGCCACCCACAAACCCACGCAGGTAAGGACGTGCTTTGCTCTTTAGCTTCCGCTCCTTCTGCAGGGCACAAGGGCTCGGAATTAGGTGCGAGAAGACCCAGTCGCTTACACAGATGCTTCGCTCTACTGCCACACCCATATCGCCGAGGCGCTTTTCTAAGTTAAGGTTTACGCTCGGCTCGAGAACCACGTAGATCTCCCCCACTATCGCTACGCGCAGCGGTACCGGAGCGCCCCGTCGCTCTAGGGCACCTAATAACTCATATACCTGCAGCTTAGCCCGTCTTAAGTGCGCGACATCGCGCACCTGTCCAAAGAGATGCAGGGCTGTCTCCCACACTGCATCGCAGCTCGTGGGTGTTATCTGCATGGCGCGCAGCTCACTTAGCTCGCGCTCTACCTTGTCGAGGGCTTGGCAGAGCTCCAAAGCAAAACGGAGGTTTCGCACGACCTCGGTTGGCGTGGCTCCGTTGGTTAGAGGGGCAATAATGCGGCCGATTTCCCATACGCCCTTTTCCGGCGGCTCTAAGACTAAGAGTCTCAGGTCAGTTCCCAGTTCGCGCAGTATCTCGCGCTGTGAGGCAGCGTAGAAGCCTAGTCGGCAGGGGCCTGTCCCACCCGCCATCACCGCCGTGTCGGCCCCGCTCGCCGCTGCCTCCAGGAAGTTGCCCACATTCACTTTAAAGGGCAGACATACACACTCCGGGGAGTATTTGGCCCCGAGAGCCAAGGTATGGCTGCTTACAGGAGGAGGCACGACGACGGTGTGGCCGAAGTTCTCAAGGAGCGCTCGTAGCACGAGCCACAGCGTCCCCATGTGTGGGAACGTTACGCGCATAAATACTCCTCCCCTTAATCATGTCCACGAAGGCCTCGAGGCGTGTCACCAGCCCGGCTTCCCCGCTATGCTCATCAATGTTGAGTAGCATATGAGGAAACAGAGCCCGCCGCGCTGCCCTCCCCAGTAAATCGCCCACAAGCGATTCCAACCCGCACCCAAAGGAGGAGAGCAAAATCAGCCCATCGACTTCATGCGGGTGGTTAAGATAGTACATGCCTGCTCCTAGCACTCGCTTACTAAGCGTCCAATAGAGCTTCTTTCCTCCCATGTAGGCTAGCCCGCAAGCCACCTTTTCGACAGGTAACATTTCGGCCGTACAGACATCTACCTCCAGCGCGCGCAGGTGGTCAGCTATGTCCATGGAAAGCACTGGGTCGTACACGTTGTAGGCGTGGCCGAGTAACGCGACGCGCAGACGTCTGCCTGGCAAGCGGCGAGCTTTTTGTCCGTGAAAGGCCTCCTCCGGCGTTATTCCTGTTAGGAGTAACCGCTCCAAGCGTCGCTCTTCCTGCAGCGAACGACTAAAGGCACGCATTGCCTGCGGTGTGCTTAAAGCGAAAAACTTCCTTGCCGCCAACAGAGGTGACAGCCAGGCAAGCGGCCCCTTTCGCAAGTCAATGTCAGGCGAAAAGAGCGCCGGCAAGCGAGCGTGGCTGTGCCTAAGCATGTCCGGCAAGCCCATTAGTTTCGGACAAATATATGCCCCACGCTCAATGCTGACGTATCTTGGCACTAGAACACAATCCACTTGGTCTCTAAGTTCAAGCACATGTCCAAAGTACACCTTAACCGGGGCACAAACTTCGTCTACTGTCACGGCTGCCCCTTGGTTTAGGATGCGCTCCGTGGTGGGGGGGGAGAGAATCACCCTAATCCCAAGTTCTTGGAAGAAACGCCGCCAATGCGGGAAGTGCAGGTAGTACAACAAGGCGCGAGGAATTCCAACGGATGCCAAGCTCAATGCTTCACCCCCAAGTACTCCCCTAGCCTGCCCTTTTCGCCGGAAGTTCATACCAGCCGACTATGCTTTTTCCCGTAACTGAACTACGAATTTCTTCTCACCATCGAGATAGGCATATAAGACAGCCTTGGAATCGCTGACGTTATACTGCCGCAACAATTTTGCGAACTCCTCCTGCCCGTAGCCTGCCTCCTGCACGGAACGCCAATGTATATGCCCATCCGTAATTAAGGGCAAAGGGAGCCCCTGGTAGGTAACCGCTACCCCTAAGTCTTTAGGCGTAGCCGGGCGTTTCTCGGCACGCGGCATAACACTAAGGTTCCCCCCCGGCTCTAGCACGGCATACTCCACTTCCCCTAGGTCAAACACGCCTTGGGAGCGTAGACCCACCATAAGGTCATGCAGAGTATAGCGCTGCCGACGCATTTCTCGCTCCATAAGCCTCCCCTTGGCAACAATAATGCTCGGGGTGCCATTTATAAGCTCCCGCACGCGCTCGGACTTTAGCGAGGCGAAAGACAAAGCGACTTCGGCACAGAGCAGTACGGCTAGGGGCAGGAGACCGAGGAGTAGCGGTTGCTCCGGGTGCTCGATGGGAAGTGCGGCTAGTTCGGCAATCATGATGGAAACGACCAAGTCAAACGGCGATAGGTTGCCCATTTCCCTCTTTCCCATAACCCGCATAACAAAAAGCACAGCGAAGTAAAAAAACAGCGTGCGAAAGGCAATAGTCAGCAACTGCACCACCTCTTTTCTACCCTGCCCTAGGCCCCGCGAAAATATAAAAGCCGCTGCGCTCAGCGGCGGGGGAAAGGTCTCCAAGTAAGGGGTGTAGTTAGCGATGGCGGTGAAGGTGGAGGCGGTGAAAGCTCAGGCGACGCATCAGCCTCTACCGTGACTAGCTCGACATCGTTCTTGGGTGTAACCACCTGCACCTTGTCGCGGCGAATCTCTGTCAGGTGCTCCTCCAGCCAATCTAGCCATTCGCCCTTGCGTTTTGACAAAGCCAGCACTCTCTCCCCGTCAAAAGTGGCGTTGCCGCGGGTGACTTCGTCTAGTTTCTCAGCCCATTCGTGGGGGTAACACAGATAAGCCAAGAGCATTTCACGCTCAAGTGCGCTAAGTGGGCGAGCTGCTTGATAGGCGGACAAGAAGTGCAGCCCTGGCTCATTGCCAAGCCCGGCCTCGAAAAGCAGCTCCCCCACGTTAATAAAGCTATGGTCTACGCATAGGTGCGCCTCATTGAGGCACACGGCATGTGTCTCGCGCATATAGGCAAATTGTCCGAAGGATGCGTGCGCCAAAGACAACACGCGCTCACCGGCAAGGCTCTCTGTGTACCTCTCTGCCCGAGTCAGCGCTTCTTCTGCTTGCCGCAGCAACTCGCGCAGTGCTTCGCCCCTTGTGCCCTTGCGGTAGCGATGTGTTGCCAAACGCCAGTAAGCGGCTCGCTCGCGCGCCGCAGTCAACCAATCGCTGGCCAGACACGTCGTCGGTGGCGGTTGCACCGCGAGCACGGCGGGGGAAGCGCGGTGCAGGTGCGCTATAAGGCGTCCCACAGCTCTAACCTCGAAGAAGTTGCTGGCATCGCACGCTGTGCCCGGCATGTACTGAGTCAGGTACACCCACCTGCCGTCGACCTCCACGGCATATGCTCCATCCTGAGTCCTGATGAACTGCCCAAAATCGCGCAAGCCCAACTCGGCTAACCGATCTAGACTGGCGCCGGCCCAACTAAGCTCCAAGAGCCCGCCGAGCGAGTAGCGCACGGCCGCCAACCCGCTGTCAGTCGTCAGGCAATCGACTCCGTCTACACTTAAGAGCGAAGGAGGTAGGCCGTATAGCGCGGCAACATTGGCGGCGTTCGTAGTCAACCAGCTCATACATGGCCTCCCTTCGCGGAGCATCAATCTAATCTATTCATGTCCGCGCTTCTGTAAAACCACATCCTCGCCCCTGCACAAATCGCCAAAGGTCTTAAGCGATAGCACCACTTTGCCGTTGTCACGCACGAATACGGCGTAACCGAGCAGCCCGCAGCCAAACGCGACCTTCAGGCTTGGTACGTTGTCGGCTGCTATTTGCACGTGAAAACTGCCAAGCTCAGCAACGGCCCGGCGCAGAAGCTCCTTGCCCAGCCCGCGACTTCGGGTGCTGCGTCTGACGACGGCTAGGGAGCAGTCCTTGCCATAATCCTTACCTACCAGTACGCCTGTTAAGCGCTTGTTCTCAGTGGCGGCTAGGACGAGCGTTCCCGGCTCCGTAAGGTCTAGCTTAGTTAGGGCACGGAGCTTAGCACTCGTTTCGCGCGTGATGTGTTTGTCTTTGTGCTGCCTGACGAAGGCGACAATGCGCTTCTTCCAGCGCGGCCATTTCTCTCGGCTAATCTTAAATACTGACACCGCTCTGTCCCCCACTGCTTTGGTAACCGGCGAGATACCGGCTAAACTCCACTAGCCTCCGCAGCGACTTGGCCCTGATGGCAGGTTCGTCAAACTTCATCGGTTTGGCGTTAGCCTCAAAAAAATAGCACTTCTTTGCCTCGGTAATGCCGATGTCCATAGACATTTCGCCAAAAAGACTGCCTACGCCGCGTTCTATGGCCGGTGCCACCTTGAGGGCCAGTGCTTCGATTTCCTCGCGCAGGCCTTGTGGTCGACCAGCGCTTTCGCCAAAGGCCTCCTTCAATACCGTGTCCAGAGGTGCAATATGCCCTCCATTCGGCACATGTGTAGTGATACCCCCCGGCGCCGCTACGCGCACGCCTATGCCTGTGACTTCCCACTGGCCTTGATTGTTTTTTTGCACGAGCACCCGAACATCGAAAATGGCGCCGCGAAGCTTCGCTAGGCGCAGCCCTTCCTGCAGCAAATAGCGGCTCCCCGCACGCCGTGCGACAAAGGCACGGAGCAGCGCGTCGGTGCCGGTGTACGAAGCATGCCGATACTTTGCCCCGTCCTTGTAGCTAAGAACTAGTTTTTGGCCTTTACGCCATACGCGCATGATGCCCCGTCCCGCAAAGGTGTCTTGCGGCTTAAGATACACCATGTCGTGCTTTCGCAGCATGTCGACTAAGTCTTTCGGCTCCCGGTAGAGACACGTCTCAGGAACAAAAGGTGTAAGCTCAGGCTGTTTAGCGAGGAGGCCGTACAGCTCCCACTTGTTGAGAAACTTTGGGTTAAACAGCGCCACCGCCGGTTGCAGGCGCTTTATCTGCTGCTTGAAGCGCATTACAGGCAGTGACACCTCGCTCTTCCTATCAGGCACGCGGTTGTAGACGACATCAGGCAGAGGGTATTCCCGTGGCACCCACCGACCTCCTACGCGTGCATAGCCAAGCACTCGCCTTTGCGCGAAATCTACGTCTTCGACGGCAAACACAAAGGCTACGGCCCCCATTTCTCCGGCCATCCGTGTTAAAGCGGTGTAGTTCTCGCGCCGGCCGCGCAGCCCGCGAAACCCCGGTAGAGTGCCGGGGCGTTTGTTCGTCATAATACCTACATATGGCCCGATGCGCATGCCGTAAGCGGCGCGCCACACGCCTACGCGCTGCTTGTCGCGCAGACCAAGCAGGTGCGCTGCCCGCTCTGTGAGCTCTAGCGCGCTCTTTCCCTCCGCAAGCCTAACTCCCCCTGATACTTCCGCCACGCCTCCAGAAAGGCGCGTGGCTTGCGCCCGCTGCTGCTCACTCGCTATGATTACTCGTGCGTAGTGCATATTGCACCTCCTACCTGATTTCGCCAAATCCAGCCGCGAAATGGGCGTAAGCGCACACGCAATGGTATGAATACCACCCGTCCCTGCGGGCCCAGATAGGCGCAAACACCATTCGGCCTGGTTTGGCATTAACTTCAAAGAGATACACCTCGCCGTTTGGCGTAACGCCTAGGTCGAGCCCTAATTCCCCGAGCCTTACATTCATGGCCTTCTCTAGAGCCAAGGCCACTTCCTTGCCGGCCTGAATGATGCGGCCGTAAACAAGCTGCTCGTTACCGCCGAAAACTTCCTTTAGTACCCGCAGCAGCGGGTAGACGCGGCCCCCGTTATGGACATGAGTCGTGATGGCACCCGATACCGCAACTTTGGCCGCAGGCCCTATCGCTACCCATTCCCCGTAGCCGTTCCGCTGCATGGTGACGCGAACATCAAAAGTGCGCCCCCGGTACTTGGCTAGGGTTAAACCTTGCTGTACTAGGTATTCACGGCGATGCCTGGCAGCGAGGAGGTCGGCTGCCGCCGCCTCCCACGTAGCATGCCGGTGCAAGATATTGGTGTGGCCGTGGCGATAGGCCACCACAAAACCGCCGAGCTTACTCTGGTAGACACGCATGATGCCGGCTCCCAAACTTCCCCCTACCGGCTTGACGTAGGCATGCTGATGCTTTTTGAGTATACTCGCGACATCGGACACGCCGCGCCAGGGCCTAGTTTCGGGCAGGAGGTGGTTGACCTCGCCTGAGCGGGTAAGCCAACGGTGCACGTGCCATTTGTTAAAGAACATGGGGTTAAAGAGGTATGTGTCTCGGACCGAGCTAAGTTGCCTGAGAAAGCTCCGGTAATGCGCGGTGCGCTCCAAGCCGCGGTTAGGAATACGGTTGTAGATGACGTCAGGTAGCGGCAGAGTAATACTCCTCACGCCGTGACCATAGTCTACCGTGCCCCGCACCAAGCGCCTCCCCCAATCGACGTCGCGCGAAGTGAACGCATAGACAAAGGCCCGCACCCTAGACGCGGCCCGGCACAGACCACGGTACATGGGGTTACGTCCAACACTTTGCGACGAGCCAAAGGGGACAGTCAAGAGACCGATGAGCGGTCCGAAGTGGAGCTCATTCTCGCCTCTGTCGTAGACAAGCTTGCCGTTATAACCTGCCGGGTAGTGCAACCTCATCCTTAAGAGCGGCGACAGCGAGTACTCCTCCGCCAGGTCTGCTTTGGCCAAGACCACTGCCTTAACAGTCCTGCTGCCAAAACGCACTTTCACGTGGCTGCCGGTCGCAAGTCCCATTTCCGCAATCTTACAGGGCCGCAACGCCACCGCACATCGCCCGTTTACATCACGCACGGCTCTTCACCTCGCCTCGACTGACCTAAGTACCTGCAGTACTGCATTGGCCGCAAAACACTCAGGCGCCTTAAGTCCATCGCCTTAATCCTAAGAAAGACCTTGCGCCCCGGCTTGCTGTTGGCTTCAATAAGCCACACCTTGCCGTCCCTATCTACTCCTAAATCCAAGCCTAGCTCTCCAAATCGCCCTAGCTCTCGGTCGAGTGCGCTCGGGATCGCCAGACACAGGCTCTGAATCTTAGCATAGATAGCCTCCCACTGCTCGGGAAACGCAAGCCGCAGCAAAGCCTCGGTACGCATAGCTCTGCCGCCGCCGTGCAGGTTCGACGTGATGCTCCCCCTCTGCCCTATGCGAGCCGCTGTACCCGTGAGCGCCCACTTGCCCGTTTCGTCCTTCTGCACTACCGCGCGAACATCAAATGTACTGCCATGATAGTGGTTCAGGTAAAGCCCCTGCTGCACCAAGAGCCTGTGCCGCTGACTTTCTCGCTTGGCTAGGCTAAGCGCCACAGCGGCTGAGTGTACCAGTGCCGAGTATGGTCGGTTAGCACTGTCGCGGCCGCGGCACGCTAGGCCTGAACCGGTAGCGCGAATTTGCATAACACCTTTGCCTTGGCTCCCCATGTCCGGCTTAATAAAGACATAGCGATGTCTATCTAACATGTGCTTAAGAACCGCGACGCCGCTAAGCCTTTTTGTGTCGGGCACATGGGGGGCGAGATCCGGGCACTTGCGTACTGACCGATACACCTCCCACTTCCCCTTTAAGGCACGGCCAAAGAAGACTACACCTCTCTGCCGCTTGAGCCTTCGCGCGGCGGCAAACAAGATGTTTGCCATATGCCCGCGCGGCGGGAAAAGACGGTCGTAGACCACGTCCGGCAAGGGGAAGCGCTGGTGACTCCACCCGCCGAGGCTAGGATTATAGGTATATCCCGCAACCGTCCGCGCTTGCCAATCGACATCTAGGGGACAAAAGACAAAGGCGCGCACGTTTAAGCCCCTCGCCGCGCGAATCAGCTGCTTAAAGTAAAGCCCTTCGCTAAAAGGTAACCCCGTCCCCCCCCTCCTCGACGACATAATGCCCACTAAGATTCTGCCGCTCATTTTGTCACCTCTCACTTCTTACCCGCGGTAGATTCTCGCGCGCGGTATCTGAAGACCCCAGGTCTTGCGGATGTCAATTTTCTCAACCCATGTCTCTTGTTTTTGGATCATTTCTTCGAGCACTTTCATGCCCTGCTCATACAGACCAAACGTCGGCGTAGCAGCTAGGTCACTCCAAAGCGCGGCGAAGTGCGGCATAAAGTACTCGCGGTTGGCGGTGACAAACGCCTGCTGGGCCTCAGCCCTTAGGAAGACATCACGCGCTAGTACATGGTATTCGCTGGCAATAACTTTGGCCAGACAAAGCGCGGCCCTGCTAACTTCGGGCGAGACTAGCCAACTTGCCGGCGTGCGATACTCAAAGCCACCATGAGGCTTCAGGCGAAAGTCTCCGAGAAAGCCGTATTTTTCCCGACGACGCCGCGCTGAAGTCGGTTCTTCAATCAACAGCAGAGGCACGGCGAGGTAGTTATCTAGAGCTCGCAGCAGCTGTCCGGAGAGCAGCACGCCCTTGAAATGAATGTGGCCGCCTACAGGAAACTGATCGAAAGGCATACTGCCAGCCCGCCACTCGATGTTAGAGAAAGGTGCTAGACGCAGTGCTTTGCGCATGACCATGCGGATATTGTCTACTACCTGTAGTGGCGAGTAACTAGGTGCCGGCCGGATCTCCGCTAAAGGGTATCCGGACACAGGACCCCGCACGAAGCGTGCATCGCACCCCACTGCGCCTTCTCTGGGGAAGAAGCGCGAGGCCATAACTAGGCGGCGCGTGCGGCAGTCACGCAGCATAAACTCAGGGTCGGCGCCTACGCTCACTACCTTGTCAAGGTAATTAGGATTGGCCTTCTGAAAGATAGGTAGAGTCTGCCGGAGCTCGGCTTCGCGTATGCGCTGCCTGATGTGCTCCGCATAGGCCTCGACCAAGCGAGTAGTTACTCTGGGGGCTGCGTCAATGCCCAACACCTTGAGTTGACCGCGGCTGTCTACTCCCACCTCTACCACCCCAAAATCGAGACGCAGCGTGTGCAAAGCCCTTGTGGCTAGGACTGACCCGTCGCGCGCTTCCTTAGAGCCCTGTGATGATACTTCCAGTGCCGCGCTCTGACCTATCTCTCTGCGCAACACCCTAACTACCTGCAAATCAAAGAGGGAGTACCTATACCGTCGATACCACGTGCTCTTGGCAGTAGCCACCGGCACGGAGCCCTTGGCCCACATGTCGCGCGCCTGCGGGATGTTGCGCAGGGCTGCCGCCTTGTTCAGTACGACACTTACCTTGGCGTCAAGTTCACCGTCCCGTTCGCTGCCCCAGCGAATGAGCACTTGTGGCAAGTCGTGCTGCTCGAGTGCGGGCTGCGCAGTGAGTGCCGGTAGTTCACTCTCTAAAGCACGGCAAGCGGAGGGGTCGTGATGGAGGATTACGGCCGCCATGCTTCCCCTCCTTACTGCAGCCCACGGCTGCGCAGGAAGCTTACCAAACGTTGTACCGAGCGCGAAATCCGCTGCGGGCGGCCCTCACCCGTCTCTCGGCCGGGGCGTGAGTTAGCCTCGATTACCCATATCCTAGCTGCCGCATCTATCCCTAAGTCAACGCCCATCTCGGCTAGCTCAAACCCCACCTCGCTTTCAATGACTTCCGCGGTGGCTTTAGCTATGCGCTTTAGCCGCTGCATAATAGCGCGTGAGTTCACTCTCCCCCCAAAGGCCAACGCTATCGCGCGCCTAGGATGCAGGATGTGCCCTCCGTCCGCTACGTTAGAGACTACGTTGCCGGGTTCCGCGACGCGCGCTACCATGCTTTGGATTACCCACTTGTTGCGGATAGTCTTCTGTAGCAGGACGCGCACATCAAACGTCGCCCCGCCGATGCGGGCTAGGCGCAGTCCCCGCTGCACGACATACTGCCCGTTCTGCATCAGGCGTGACGCGAAGGCGAGCACGGGCGCGACCCCTTTGGTGCGTCCTCGCTTGTCGGGGAGATTGAGGCGCGTGAAGCGGTAGTTGTAGCCTGTGCCTGCCCGCGCAACTCGAAAGATGCCCGCGCCGTGACTGCCGTGCGCGGGCTTGACGTAGACCACGCCGTAACGCTTAAGACATTTCTCCAGTACATTGACACTAGAGAGCTCCTCCGTTTGTGGGAGGTAGCCCTTGGTCGAGGCATGCTTCTCTAGAATGCGATGAACATCCCACTTGTTAAAAAATGAGCGATTATAATATTTTACCGGGCAGGCTAGCAAGCGCTCTTTGGCTCGCACAAAGGACGGAGCATTCTCTGCAGTGCGGCTTGAAACGCGGTCGTAGACGACATCAGGCAAGGGGCACTTGACCCGCCTGAGCACGTTACCCGTCCATACCCACCCTCGCACGGCGCGCTCCTGCCAGTTGATGTCTTCCGGGGCAAAGGCATACGCCAACATACCTTTCCTGCGCGCTTGGCGCACACACCAGCGAATTATCCCTGTCGACGGGCCAAACAGCCCACCGCGTGAGCGTTTCCCAAGCACCCCAAGTACCGGGCCAAACCTGACCACACCTTGACGTGTGTCACGCCACATCGCTAACGTATCGCCCTCGGTGAGCCTAAGTTCCTGCAGCAAGTCTCGACTCAGCAACACCCGTCGCGGGCGACACACTTCCGTACTTGCCTTTACTGACACCGACGCCACAGACTGCCCGGCACGCAATGTTACGGTCGAGTCAGGCTTTAGCTGCGAAGTTAACGGCAGAGGCAATACTACTTCCCGGCCTGCATCCTCCTCGGGGCGAACCGCGAGCACAACCCTCGTTGCCATGTACTTCCCCCCTCTCCGCTAAGCTCACTCTCAGCATATGTAGTGCGTAGTTTTTGGGTACACAAAATGCCGCCTTGCGGCGGCATTGATAAGTAATCGGCGCAGTCCTTCGCAGAGGCTGCCTAGTGAACTAAAGTTCTTCCTCGATTAGCTCGTCGTCTTCTTCGAATTCGAGAAACTCCTCATCGTCGACAAAGTCTAGGTCCTTCTTCTCGTCAACCGCAGAGGGTGGCTCGTATACCCTAACCCACAGCCTAGCTTCACCGACAACCTCCGCATAGAATTCCACCGCTACCGTTGCCTCCACCGTCACATGCCTGAGATGAATACTTGCGATGCGAGGCTCTTTGACTACCGTCGCTTGGACACACTCGTTCACACCTAGGCGCACGCCCTCAAGGTCGATAACCGGCAGGTGCTCGGAGTAGCACACCGTCTTTCTCTCCACCACCGTCTCACTGCCGCCGTTATAGGCATACCATACGTGTAAGTCGTACTGCCCGGTTACCTCGACGGAATGCCGCTCCGGCGACGCCACAAAGCTGTGATTCATCACGCGATAACCGAGGATACCATCCGGCAGGTGCGTAGCTTGCAGAGTGAAAGTCTGCTTAAACCGTTTTTGCCCCTTAGCGCAGGTCGTGCGTGCGATAATGTCTCTGAGTCCCCCGGTCTCTTGGCGATTCCACATAATCGTCCCCCCCTTCATTCACCCGCCTCTGGGCGATAGTGCATGACGCGATAGAACCTTCGCTGCCATGCTGCATCATATGAAGGGGACGCGTGAGTGGTGCATGCGAGGGCTACCGCCTAGAACTCCGCCTCCCAGGAGTAGATAGCACCATGCCTAAAGGGTGGCGTGTCTTCGGTAGCAAGCGAGCCTAAGGTGACGCTGAGCGACATGTCGGTTTGACCTCGCCGTATTCCCAGAGTAATTCTTTGTCCCGGCGAATGCTGCTCGAGCTCCGTTCTAAGCTCTAAGAGGCTGCGAATCGGTCGGTCGTTAAGTGTGCGCAGGACATCGCCTACCTGTAGGCCGGCTAGAACCGCGGGAGAGCGCGGCGCCAGTTCAACCACCGACAGGCCGCGAGCGTTAGGAACGTTAAGCCCGGCAAAGGGCGATTCCTCTACCACTACGCCCAAGAACGGGCGCACAATGCCGCGGTCGGTGAAACGAGCTAGGATGCTCCGCACTAAATTCATGGGGAGTGCGAAACCTAGCCCTTCTACCCCCTCTGCCACGACCTTAGACGAGGTAATGCCTATCACCTGTCCGCTGAAGTCGACTAGCGGGCCGCCGCTGTTACCCCGATTTATAGCGGCATCCGTCTGCAAGAGCGGGTAAGCACTCTGGTCTGCTCTGTTCAAGCCGCTAATTACGCCCACCGTAACCGTATTGCGGAGGCCAAGCGAAAGTGGATTGCCGATGGCAATTACCGGCTGACCAACAATGACCCTATCCGAATCGCCAAGGGTTGCGGCCACGAGAGAAACAGCATCCGTTACTCTAACCACGGCTACGTCCGACAGATAATCGTGGTTCACTAGCTCCGCCCGCAGCGCTCGCCCATCATGGAGTATTACCAACATATTGGTAGTAGTAGCGCCACGTGCTTTTACTACATGCGTGTTCGTCAGAATCCTGCCATCTGAAGACACCACCACGCCTGTGCCTTGCCCTATGACCTGCCTTCCTCCGGGAAACACTTGCGTAGCAATAATACCTACTACGCTTTGTTGCACAGCAGTAACAACTGCAGCGGGAGAAATTATGGAATCTCGCAATGCGGCTAGCTCCCGCCCGAGCTGTTCTAGATCCGCCCTCAAACGTGCCACTTCGGCCTGTAGCGCCGGGTCCGGCAAAGCCGTGCGCGGCACAGCGGAGACGGTTACCTGAAAGGTCTGTTCATCCCAAGTGACTGCTGCGCCAAGTGCCTCCGCCACAAAGCGCAGGGGCACGAGGGTTCGCCCGTCGGCAACGTGAGCAGGCACATCTGTCCGCACTTCCTGATTGTCGACTAGCACGCGCACTACAGGGTAGCCGCGGTAAACCCCCCACGGCGCAGCGACAGAGCTCGCGCTAAGGGGAGTTAGGAGTATCGCTAAGGCTACCGCTAAGCTTAGGACTTTCCTCACACTTCTTCCTCCTGCTCTTTAGTCTTAAGGGGGCTCGCCGACAAACGCCGCGACTCAAAGTAGTAGAAAGCTCCCCCCGCGGCTATTAGTACCAGACTTACTATTTGGGCGGCCCGCAGCGGCCCGACCATTAAGCTATCGACTCGCAACGCCTCTATCCAAAAACGGCCAACCGAATACCCAATAGCGTAGAGGGCGGCGACTTGCCCATGAAACTTCTTACGTTTTAGCATCCACAAGAGGAGCGCAAACACGCCAAGATTCCACAGCGATTCATAGAGAAAAGTGGGGTGACGGTACTCACCGGCGATAAACATCGCCCACGGCCCAGTAGTAGGATATCCATACGCCTCTTCGTTAAAGTAATTGCCCCAACGCCCGATAGCTTGCGCTAAAATCAGGCTAGGTGCCGCGATATCTGCCCACTGCCAAAAATTCACGCGGCGATAGCGCGTATAAAGCACCCCAGCCAACAGGCCGCCAAATATGCCGCCATGAATAGCTAACCCGCCTTCACGGATGTTAATGATGCTTAGAGGATTCGCCGCGTAGTACGACCAGTTAAACATAACAAAGAATAAGCGCGAGCCGATGAGCCCTGCCGGTACCGCGAACAACACCATATCGAGGAACCAATCGGTGTTTTCCCCTTGACGCCGGACTTCACGCAGTGCCAGCAAGATTCCCAGTACCATGCCGAGGGTAATCAGCAGCCCATACCAGCGGATGGCTAGCCCAAACACCTGAAACGCCACCGGATCCATTATCATCACTCCTATAAGTGTGCACACAGAGGCACAAAGTCCACAGAGACGAGGCATGTGACGCGGCACAACACAAGTATATGGTACTGTCTCCCCAACAGATTAGCAAGGGTATGGTATTATGTTGCAGTGTAAGGAGCGTGGATAAGTGAAGCAGGTTGCGCAAAATAACGCGGCACGGGCGGTAGCCACCGTAAGCATGGCCACTAACATCGCGTTGACATTCGCGAAAGCTATCGTCGGCCTTCTCACGGGCAGCACCGCAGTCTTGGCGGACGCCGCGCACTCGGCGTCGGACATATTCGGCACCGCCGTAGTCCTGGTCGGGCTCCGAATCGGCGGCTCGCCGCCTGACAAAACCCACCACTACGGACACGCTAAGCTGGAATCAGTCGCGGCTAAGGTCGTAGCCTTGGTTTTGCTGGGCACGGCTTTTGGCCTTGGCCTAAGTGCCGCAAACGTCTTACGCCTTGGCCAAGCCGAGTCGCCCGGACGGCTGGCCATATGGGTTACCATTGCCTCTATGGTAGTTAAAGACCGCCTCTACCGTTACGTTTTAAACGCGAGTCGTCGCCTCGAGAGCACGGCTTTGCAGGCGGAAGCGCTTAATCACCGCGGAGACGCCGGTGCCTCCTTTGCCGTGCTGGTCGGAGTTGTGGGGGCCTACCTCGGCTATCCCATCCTTGATCCGTTAGCGGGTCTATTGGTGGCCGCCCTCATAGCCCTGATGGGAGTGCGGCTCTACATTCAGTCGGTGCGCGAGCTCATTGATGAAGCGCCGAGTGAAGACATCTTGGCACAGATTAAGCAAGTGGCACTGAGTACAGCAGGTGTCATCTCTGTAACCGAGGTTAAGGCGCGCTTAGCAGGCTCCCTCGCGCTTGTCGACTTAAAGCTGTGCGTCAACCGCTTCTTAACAGTTGAGCAGGGTCACCACATCGCGAGTCTCGCTAAGCGCAATATCCTCGCACAGGTGCCGTCTGTCGCCAATGTGTTGGTACACGTGAACCCCTGTCACCACGTGCAGTCACTTGAGGAAGTGCCCAACTGCGACTCCTGCAACGACCACGCCGAGCTACTTGCAGACACAGGTCATACGCTCGGCATATGAACTTCGCACAGCTGGGAACAATATGGGGAGACGCATGCAACCGGAGGCGAACACATGACGAAACGCCGACTGCGCAAACCCCTGTCTGTAGCCCGGCTAAGGCGCGAACGTAGCCGAGAAAACTCGGGTAAGGCCAAAGAATTAGACCTGAAAGTCCCTCCGCCTCGCCCTGTGGAGGACGAGAAGGATGAGCCGTTAGCCTTGTCGCTCGACGAAAACCTCCACCTGCTCAAGCTTCACCTCGGAGGCAGCGATGACGTAGTATTTAGGGACTTTCGCTTAGGCAATGCTAGTGCACTTCGGGCTGCGGTCGTCTTTATTGACGGCCTGACAAACAAGGATCAGCTGCAGCGCGACCTACTGAGCCCGCTGATGATCTTTGCTCACCACACCGCGCAGGCGGAATGTGAGTCGGGGTTAAGAGGTTTCGCTGCGCTCAAAAGCCATTTGCTGACCGTAATGGAAGTAAAAGATGTCGGCACGGTGGGCGAATGCGTGCTCGCCGTACTTTCTGCCGATACCGTGCTTCTCTTAGACAGAACGGACACGGCGCTGGTGATTGGGGCGAGGACGTGGGAGCATAGGCCAATCATGGAGGCTGTTACTGAGCGCGGCGTGCGCGGGCCACGCGATGGTTTTAATGAGCTCTTTAAGAGCAATATCGCCCTAGTGCGCCAGCGCATGAAGACGCCTTCCCTGCGGGTTAAGTTTGCCTGCATCGGGCGCCGTAGTCAGACTAACCTAGCCATCCTCTATGACAGCGGCCTAGCATCACCGGCAATACTCACCGAACTATACAAGCGCCTTTCCTATATTGACGTGGACGGCATACTAGACTCCGGATACATAGAGCAGTATATCGAGGACAGCCCCTACTCCCCTTTCCCGCAAGTGCAGTTTACAGAGCGACCCGACCGCGTGGCCGCAGCGATTATGGAAGGCCGCGTGGCGTTAATCGTGGACGGCACTCCTTTTGCCATCTTAGTCCCGTCGGTGCTCAGTAACTTCCTGCCCACATCAGAAGACCACTATGAACGGTGGCTGGTGATGACCGGCGTGAGATTCGTGCGAGCCATGAGTATCATCATGGCTGTTTTGCTGCCGGCACTATACGTCGCGGTAACCACCTTTCACCAAGAGATGATTCCCAGCCAATTGGCGCTTACCATCGCCGGGGCGCGCGCGGGCGTGCCGTTTCCGGCGGTGGTTGAAGCGCTGATGATGGAGGTTACGTTTGAGTTGCTGCGCGAAGGCGGCATTCGCGTACCCGGCACGGTAGGTACGACGATTGGCATTGTGGGGGGCATTATCATTGGGCAGGCAGCCGTAACGGCGGGGTTGGTGAGTCCGGTCATGGTGGTCGTTGTCGCGCTCACTGCCATCGGCTCGTTTGCGGTGCCAGCCTTTAATGTGGGGCTATCGCTGCGCCTGCTGCGCTTCCCGCTCATTCTCTTGGCCGGCACCCTCGGTCTCTATGGGGTGCTCGCGGGCGTAATTGCGGTGGTACTACATCTGGTCAGTCTCAAGTCGTTTGGCGTCCCCTACTTGTCCCCCCTAGCGCCGTCGGATAATCAAGGGCTAAAAGACACCCTCATCCGCGCACCTTTGTGGGCACAACTCTTAAGACCCGGGATGTTTGAGCCGCGGCAGAAGCGACGCATCGGCAGGCCGGCTTATGTGCAGCACCCGCCGGGAGGAGAGGACGACGGCGATGCCTAAACAAAAGGACTCGATCACCGCGCGGCAGCTCATGCTGCTTAAGCTAAGCGGCATCACCGGCACCGTGTTCTTGGGCGCAGTAAACTTAATTACCTCACTGGCCGGGGCGCAGGGCTATATGGCAGTACTTGGAGGAGGCTTGCTCAGCGCCTTGGTTGTGTATCTGGCGACAACGCTAGGGCGACGTTTTCCGCGCCTTACTCCTTTTGAGTACGCTAGGTCAATATTTGGCAAGTGGCTTGGCTCGCTGCTTGGTCTGTCGCTGGTCGCCTTTAACATTATCTCCAGCACGCTTGTGCTGCGCTCGCTAGGCGACTTCTTAATTACGGCCATCTTGCCGGACACGCCTATCAGCGTGACCATCACAACCATGCTCATTTTGGTGTGCGGCGGAGCTTGGCTCGGGATACAGGCACTAGCGCGCTTTAACGAAGGCCTCTACCCCCTTGGGTTCTTAGCCTGGATTGTCGTGGCCGGAGCCGGTCTCTGGCGCATTGACCCAGGTTGGCTGTTGCCACTCTTCGACGCGGAGCCTTTTGCTCTGGCGCGAGCCTCGGTTGTTAGCGGGAGTTTGCTAGTCAATGGGCTGGTTGTGCTGATGTTCTTTAATTTCGTGGAAGAGCAATCGGCCGTACTTAAGTACTCCGTGTGGGCCGTATTTGCGGGAACATTGTTAATCGGTGCACTGCAAGTAGCGGTCGTCGCAGGCTATAGCCCAGCCTTGGCTGAGACGCTGAAATACCCTGTTTTGGAACTGGCGCGCAATGTGTCCTTTGGGCTATTCCTCGAACGCATCGAGGCCCTCTACTTAGGCGTCTGGATTATCGGGACGTTTGTCAAGGTCAGCATTTTGTTTTATGCCGCCGCCTTGGGCCTCTCTTTGGTGACGGGCGCTAGAAGCTATCACTGGTTCATCCCACCCTTAGCCGCGGCCTCGTTCTACTTGTCATTCCAGGCAGACAGCGTCCCACAAAGCTACCTATGGGAAAGCATGTTCAACGAACACGCCTATTTTTACCAAATAGGCATAGTCGGAGTGCTTTTGGCCGGGGCCCTCTTGCGCGGTAAAAGTGGGGCAAAGTCGCATGAGTGAAAACAACAGAGAAAGTCGAATGCTCAAAGCACCTGCGCTTATTATTCTCTTCGCCTGCATCGCTGTCTTTCTCACAGGCTGCTGGAGCGCGCGAGAAATCGAAGACCTGGCCTTTGTGATGGCTATGGGTGTAGACACCGACCCGGAAGGAGTGCGCATCACTTATCAGCTGGCTCTTCCCGCCCCGGGTGGGGAGGGCCCGGGAGCGCAAGGAGGGGCGCAAAGTCCGGTGTGGGTAACTAGTGTCGCTGCGCCAAGCATTGCCGAGGCCATGCTTCGCCTTCCCGCTGTGCTCGGCAAAGTGCCCTTTACCGGACACACTCTGGCCGTCGTAATCGGTGAGGAGTATGCGCGGCACGGTATCGGCGAGCTCTTGGACTATCTCGCACGTGACCGCGAACTGCGCGACCGCGTGCGCCTCGCTGTGTCCTTCGGGGAAGCGAAAGAGGTCTTGGAGGTCGAGCCGCGCATAGAGGCCATGCCGGCGGAATACCTGTTTAACCTGTTACGGCAGGGAGAGGCAACCGGCATTGTTCCACCCGCCGACTTTCTGAGCGTCCGCATTGCCTATGCTAACCGCCCGCGCCTGCAAATTAAACTGCCAGCGCTGCAGCCTGCGCCGCCCCCCGCAGATGCTGAAGCCGACCCGGCGGCCAAAGCAGAAGAAAAACCGCCGGCCACAGCTATCGAGCTAAAGGGCACGGCGGTGTTTCGCGACGACAAACTGGTAGGGTTTCTAGACGAACGGGAAAGCCGCGGCGTGGCATGGTTAGCCGAGAACCTGCGCATGGCGGTAGTAACAGTCCTGAGGGAGGAAGGCCCGCTAGTCCAGCTCGCCAACTACTCGTCCGTCAGATTTAGTGCGCGCAAGGACAACGGCGGCTACCGCCTGCACGCGCGGGTCAGCCAAGACGGCAACCTTACGGCGTGGCCACACCCCGAGCAAACCATCACCCATGCCCTGCTCAAACAAATCGAGGCCGACCTAGCAGAAGTAGTGGCCGACGAGATTCACAGCGCCCTAGAGAGGCTCCAGCAAGAGTTTAACGCGGACATTTTGGGGCTCGGAGAACAGATGCGCCGCCTCCAGCCGGACTATATGGCCACACTCGACTGGAACGCGGCTTTTCCGGCACTAATCGTAGAAGTCGAGGTGCGGGCGGCTTTCCGTCGCGTTGGGCTTACGATTAGATAAACCTATTCTTCCGGTTCAAATTGGTCTTTGCCCACGCCGCATAGCGGACATACCCAATCGTCATGAATGTCTTCGAAGGCTGTCCCCGGAGCAATGCCGCTCTCGGGGTCTCCTTCGTTGGGATCATAGACATAGTTGCATACTACGCACACCCACCTCACTCGTGCCACCTCCTTCCTTTAGGCCAAATATACCATCTCGCGCGCATCGGCTCAAGCAAATGCTTGCCTCACCGCAAGAGAAGTGCTACATTGACTGTGAATGGGGGCGTTTTAGCATGCGCGTCATTGCACTACAAGGCAGCCCGCGGCGAGACGGACACACCGCCCTACTGCTTGAGTCGTTTTTGTCCCCCTTCTGCACTGCTCATGCGGTCAAGCGCGTCGATGTCTGCTATCAACATATACTCCCCTGTTGGTCATGCTATGCCTGCCAAAACAGCGGCTTATGCGTGCGGGACGACGACATGCGTCAGCTATACACCCACCTAGCCGAGGACGACGTAGTAGTCATCGCGTCGCCCATATACTTCTACGGCGTCACGGCGCAGCTTAAGGCGGTTGTCGACCGTTGCCAGCCTTTCTGGACTCATCCAAACAGACGCAAAACCTCTCGCGTGGGAGTGCTGTTACTCACGGCCGGTGCGCCTGACGGCCCAGGCACCGGCGTAAGTACTACCGCCGCGCAGGTGCGTATATTCTTAACGTGCATCGGTGCGCCGCTAAAACACGTCTTCGCGGCTACTAATACGGATGCCGTCCCGGCGCGCGAGCAACACGGGTTACTCACAGAAGTAGCGGCAGCGGCACGGCAGTTAGCAGGAGCCGCCAAAGGGGGCAATTGACGGAGTGCGAGATGCAACTACACAGGTATTGTCGGAACTTATGTCGGGCCGAGCGCGCTCGGGTGAAGCTATAGCCCGGCAGCTCGGTGTTTCTCGCGCCGCGGTGTGGAAGCACGTCACGGCGCTCCGCGCACTTGGCTACGAGATTGACTCCCGTACCGGTACCGGCTACACGCTGACGCATATCCCCGACCACCCCCATGCCGTGCTGGTGCACCAATACTTTGCCCCGGTCGCGTTAGGCAAGACCATAATCTACTTGCCGGAGTGCGGCTCCACAAATGCTGAGCTGCGGGCAAGGGCGGAAGCGGGCGCACCGGCAGGACTCGTAATCACCGCGGACGAACAGCATGCAGGCCGGGGCAGACGCGGCCGCACCTGGACCGCTGCGCGTGGAACCGCGCTCTTGTTTTCTGTCCTTTTGCGCCCACAAATGCCACCCGGTGAACTCGCCGGGCTTACACTCCTAGCCGGGGTAGCGGTAGCGGAAGCCCTGCGAGAACTAGGTGTAACCGCGACGCTCAAGTGGCCAAACGACGTGCACATCGCCGGCAAAAAAGTGTGCGGCATCCTCGCGGAACTTAGTGGCGAGCTCGACTACACGAGCTATGTCATCCTAGGGATTGGTGTAAATGTCTGGGAACATCCCACGGGCGCCGAGTACGCAAGCACATCACTCGCGGCCGAAGGCGTACGGCAGAGTCGGGCAAAAGTGCTGGCAACGATTCTAGCCGCGCTAGAGACCAACATAGACTTATTTAGAGCCGGGCACCTTGCCGCATGTCTCGCGAAATGGCGGGAGTTTAGCGCCACGCTTGGACGCCAGGTGACTGTGCACGGTGTGTCCGAGAGTTATACCGGGCTGGCACGCGATATAACCGCCGAAGGAGCGTTAGTCGTGCGCTTAGATGACGGCCAGGAGAAAGTTCTCACCGCAGGCGATGTAACTATTAGATAAACAAAATGGGGGCTAAGCATGATTCCGCATATTATGGTTCTAGCTACAGGCGGGACAATCGCCGGCCGAGGCGACTCACCGCTGCAAACCATGGGCTATCGAGCCGGCCAGTTTACTGTCGATGAAATGTTAGATGACTTACCCGACATTACCTCTTCGGTTCGCGTGTCGGGCGAGCAGTTCGTCAATCTTCCAAGCTCGGCGCTAACCCCTACCGATTGGCTAAAACTAGCGCAGCGAGTCAATGCCCTGTTAAGCGAAAACGATATTGACGGCATAGTCATTACCCACGGCACCGACACCATGGAAGAAACCGCCTTCTTTCTCCACCTTGTAGTTCAGAGTAAGAAGCCCGTTGTTCTCGTAGGTGCTATGCGGCCGGCCACGGCACTCAGTCCCGACGGCCCGATGAATCTCGTGAACGCAATTAGAGTAGCGGCGGCTAACGGTTCCAAAGGCTTAGGCGTGTTAGTAGTGATGAACGACGAGATATTTTCTGCCCGTGACGTCACCAAAACCAGCACAACTAGACTAGACGCCTTTCGCTCGCCCGACTTTGGCGCACTAGGTAGCATCGACAACGGCCAAGTAGGAATCTACCGCCGACCGCTGCGCAAACACACACTAGACGCAGTTTTTCGCGTGGGTGGACTAGCTAAACTCCCCCGCGTGGACATTGTGCTGGGGTATGTTGGCGCAGACGACGTATTGGTGAAAGCCGTACTTAAGGCCGGGGCGCAAGGCATCGTACTGGCGGGGACGGGAGCAGGACACATTTCTCCTTCAGCCGACCGCTCCTTGCAAACGGCTATGGAGAGAGGCACTATTATCGTGCGCTCTAGTCGCACAGGCGGCGGGCGCATCCTCCCCGCATCCTTAGATGACTTTATTGCCTGCGACAACCTCTCGCCCCAAAAGGCGCGCATCCTGCTGATGCTAGCGCTAACTATAACACGCGACGCAGCCGAAATTCAGCGCATGTTCGGCGAATACTAAGGTGACCAAACTAAGAGGACTTCACGCGCGGTGAAGTCCTTTCTTTAGTTGACGGCCGATAAAGAGCGCTAGCGCTGCTTTGACTAAGTCGAGCCCAATAAACGGAGCCGCAGCCACACGAATGGCCCACCAGAAGTCTACCGGCCTACCGAGGTAGAACCGCACAATCGCAAAGAGATAAGGCAGCCCCACGGCATAGAGTGCCACAAGGCCTAAGACAATCGCCAAAGCTCCGCCACGCGGCGTGTCAATGTTAAACAGCCCGGCGACGTAGGCAGCGACAATAAACCCAATGATAAATCCAAACGTCGGCTGCAGTACATACACCAACCCTCCGTATGGCGGACGGGCAAATACAGGGACACCGAGCAGCCCAAGCGCCATGTATACGGCTAAGCTCATGGCTCCGAGCCTTCCCCCTAAGGCGAAGGCGGCCAAAAAGGCCATAAACGGCACCAGAGAAAACGGCACCATGGCCTCGCCGCCAAACCGCAGGACTAGTGTGGCGGCAACATGGAGTGCCGCGAAAATGCCTACTCTTGTAATGTCTTGCGCGCTAAACTTCACGTCAAGCACCTCCCTGCCGCGTATAATAGCGGACACAGGGCAGATTGTCAACCTATTTTTCAGCTACGGTTTACATCAACTGCTTCGCCACGGCGAATTAACGGCAAACTCAGGCTCCTCACCTGCCATGGCCAGCTTTATATCGCGTGCCGCCATGCCCGCCACCCTCGCCAAACACTCCGCGGTGGAGCCGCCCATATGCGGCGTAAAGATTACGTTAGGCAGCTGCAAAAACGGGCTGTTCGTCGGCAAAGGTTCTTGCTCAAACACGTCAAGCGCGGCAGCTGCGAACCACTCTTCTTGCAGTGCCTGCAATAGGTCATCCTGCACAATCAGCGCGCCTCTAGCAGTGTTGACCAGGAGTGCGTCCTTCTTCATGAGCGACAAAAGCCTTCTTCCGACGAGCCCCACGGTATCCGGGACGAGTGGTAAGTGAAGACTAACAATATCCGCCGTGCCAAACAAGCTCTCCAGCGAAACTTGCCTCACTCCTACCGGCACACTTCTGTAGGTGGAGCGACTCCAACACACCACTTCCATGCCTAAGCCGACCGCCATTTCAGCCACGAGCCGTCCGATATGGCCGTACCCGACTAAGCCTAACCGCTTACCCTTAAGCTCGCGCCCGAGTGTGCGCGCTTGCTCCCATCGCCCCTGTCTGACCAAGCAGTCGGCTCGGGTAATTCCCCGCAGCAAGGAAACAATCAGGCCAAGCGTTAGTTCGGCAACCGATTGGGCGTTAGCGCCCGGCGTGTTGGTCACATAAATGCCGCCCTCGGTGGCTGCTTTGACGTCGACTTGATCTACCCCCGCGCCATGCAGCGCAATAATGCGGAGGCGCAAGCAGCGGCCAATCAACTCGTAGGGGATTATCCCCGTGCGCACGAGGAGACCGTCCGCGCCGGAGATAGACTGCCAGCACCGCTCGCGCGCACTAAGCGACATATCGCCAAACGCTAACGGCACAATTTCTACCTCTACCTCCGGCCCTAACTCGCGCGAAACTACGCTTAAGTTAACGGGCATCTCTGTCGTGGCTGTGACAACCACGCGCTTCTTGCCTGTACTCACGTCTACCCCCCTTTTACACCGTCGTACATGCTACATGAATGTTCCACACCGGAAGCGTCGCTCCTGCAAACTGCTGCCTTTTCATTGACTCCAGCGAGCGTATGCGGCTATACTGTGTCGTTAGACCACAAACTGAAGGAGCCAGATAAGAGCTGTGAAACGCAATATCGCCATCATCGCCCATGTCGACCACGGCAAGACTACACTTGTTGACGCTATGCTTAAGCAAAGTCACATTTTCCATGCCAAAGAGCATGTACAGGAACGCGTGATGGACTCTTTAGATTTAGAGCGCGAACGCGGGATTACCATTATGGCCAAAAACACAGGCGTGTACTACGGCGACGTCAAAATAAACATCGTCGACACCCCCGGCCATGCAGATTTCGGCGGTGAGGTGGAGCGGTCGCTCAGCACCGTTGATGGCGTACTGCTGTTGGTCGATGCCGCAGAAGGCCCGCTGGCACAAACCAAATACGTGCTCCGCAAAGCCTTGGCACTTAACTTGCAGGCTATAGTAGTTATAAACAAAATCGACCGCCAGGACGCGCAACCGCTCGCCGTACTGGATAAATGTCTTGACCTATTTATTGAGCTTGGGGCAACCGACGAACAGCTAGACTTTCCCGTATTATTTGCGGCGGCGCGTGCCGGCATCGCGAAGTACAAGCTCGAGGATGAGGGTGAAGACCTTACTCCGCTATTCGAAACTATCCTTACTAAGATTCCCGCACCGGCAGGGGATAAGGATGCACCGCTACAAATGCTGGTGACTACCCTCGACTGGGACGATTACGTGGGCAGGATTGCCATCGGCAGAATAACCAACGGCAGAGTGAGCGCAGGGCAGACAGTAGCCGTAGTCTCCGCAGACGGCGGCGTGCTGTCGGCTAAGGTGGCCAAACTTTACCAGTACGTCGGGCTCAAACGGACTGAACACGCGTCCGCCGAAGCGGGGGATATCGTGGCTTTAGCTGGGATTTCGGATATCAGCCTAGGCGATACCATTGCCGATAGCGAATCCCCCCAGGCACTCCCCTTCGTGCCGGTAGACGAACCCACCGTGACTATGGACTTTATGATTAACGACAGCCCCTTTGCCGGACGCGAAGGGCAGTTCGTAACTTCGCGCCATCTCCGGGAGCGCCTGCTGCGTGAAGGATACACAAATGTAAGCATGCGTATAGAAGATGGCCCCACTCCGGACGTTTTCCATGTTTCCGGGCGCGGTGAGCTGCACTTAGCCATCCTCATAGAGACGATGCGGCGGCAGGGTTATGAGTTTGCGGTATCACGTCCAAAGGTTATCCTCCGACAGGGCGAAGGCGGCCTAGAGGAGCCGATGGAGCACTTAACGATTGATGTGCCGCTGCAATATATGGGCACGGTTATGGAAAAGCTTGGTGCCAGAAAAGGCATTATGACGAACATGGAACACACCGCTACAGGCTCGGTACGCCTAGAATTTGAGATTTCTGCCCGTGCCCTACTTGGCTTTCGCTCTGAGCTCTTAACCGAAACACGCGGCTATGGCGTTATGAACACATTGTTCCTTGGCTATGGCCCCTACCGCGGCGATATCCCGGGGCGCTTAAGCGGCGTGCTCGTAGCTTGGGAAGAAGGAGAAGCTACTGCCTACGGCCTGCAAAACGCGGAGGAGCGCGGCCATCTGTTTATTGGGCCGGGAACACAAGTATACGAGGGCATGGTTATCGGCGAATCCGCGCGGCCAAGCGACCTTGACGTAAACGTCTGTAAACGCAAACAGCTTACTAACATTCGCGCTAGCGGCGCCGACGACGCCATTCGCCTAGAAACGCCGCGCGATATGAGCCTAGACAATGCGCTTGAGTACATTGCCGACGACGAACTAGTAGAAGTGACACCAAAGAGCATTCGCCTCCGCAAACGCATACTTAATCGCCAAGAACGGCTGCGCCAACAGAAGAAGCAGCAAGAATTAAGCTAGCCATATTGACGCGACGGCGCAGGCATGCTAGGCTTTTGTTAGCATACCCTAGAGGGGTATATTAAACAAGCTTTGGAGGAGTCCCTATGAAGACACAGAAACGTGTCACCCTCACTCTCGGGGGCATGACCTGCGCAGCCTGTGCGAGTAGAGTTGAGCGCGCTTTGAGCAAACACCAAGGAGTTAGCGAAGCTAACGTCAACCTCGCCACCGAAACAGCTGTGGTGCGCTATGATTCGGAATCGACCAGCACAGACGACCTAATACGAGTAGTAACCAGTACCGGGTACGAGGCGCGAGTCAAGTCCGACTCCGTCACGCTCACTATCCAGGGCATGACTTGTGCTGCGTGTTCAAGTCGTGTGGAAAAAGGCCTCTCGCAAACGGACGGGGTGTTGCGCGCGGCGGTCAACCTCGCCACCGAAAAAGCGGTAGTGGAGTATGACCCGAGCGCAACTACGGCTACCGCGCTTATCGCTAAAGTACGGGCGCTTGGCTATGAGGCTAAGGCCGAAGCCACCACTCCGCTAGACGACGATAAAGCGCTACAGCACAGCCGTGCGGCAGCTCGCCGCATGTGGATAGCTTGGGCACTCACCCTCCCCATAGTCCTGTGGATGCTCCCAGCCATGTTCGCGGGCCCCCACAACATGGACGCCATGTGGCTAGGCAAGACCGGCTACAGCATCGGCATGCTTGCCTTGTCCGCACCGGTAATGTATTGGGTTGGTCTGCCCACCCTTGTCTCGGGGTGGAAAGCAGCCAAGCACCTGTCGCCTAGCATGGACACCCTCATTGCCATGGGCACGCTTGCCGCGTGGGGCACAGGCGTGGCCACGTTCTTTACGCATATTGAAAACTACGCCGGCGTCGCCGCTATGATTATGGCCTTTCACTTGACCGGGCGCTTCCTCGAGGCTAAGGCTAAAGGCCGAGCGTCGCAGGCTATTCGTCGCCTCTTGCAGCTAGAGGCCAAGACCGCAACCCTGCTTGTTGACGGGCAAGAACGCGAAGTAGCTCTGTCGGAGGTGCAAGTCGGCGACGTCTACGTCGTACGGCCCGGGCAAAAGGTGCCTACCGATGGGCAGATTATCTGGGGCGAAAGCAGTGTTGACGAGTCCATGGCGACGGGCGAATCACTGCCTGTGCGTAAGTCCCTAGGTGACGAGCTAATTGGCGCTACTGTAAACCAAGAAGGGCTGTTGCACGGCAAGGCTACGCGCGTCGGCAAGGATACTTTTTTGGCTCAAGTTATAAAGCTTGTGGAAGAAGCACAAGGCACCAAAGTCCCTATACAGGAATTCGCCGACAAGGTTACAGCCGTTTTTGTCCCGGTGGTTATCGGCATCGCCCTTGTGACTTTAGCGGCCTGGCTTATGTTCCCGGAGCAACTCTCCGATATCCTCCACGTGGCCAAGAATTTTATCCCATGGGTTAACCCGCACCTTAGCCCGGTGACGCTCGCTGTGGTGGCCACTGTCGCCGTCTTGGTTATCGCCTGCCCTTGCGCGCTCGGCCTCGCCACACCGACGGCTTTGATGGTAGGCAGCGGCATGGGAGCCGAGAATGGCATTCTCATTAAGCGCGGCGAAGCTATTCAGACTCTGCAGGAAGTTAAGACCGTCGTATTTGACAAAACAGGTACGATTACTAAAGGCAAACCAGAGGTTACCGACGTCATCGCCGTCGTAGGAACGGAGCGCGAGCTCCTGCAGGCTGCCGCTAGTGCCGAATCTGGCTCCGAGCACCCCCTAGGCCGGGCGATTGCTAAGCGGGGTAGCGCCGACGGATTGCTGCTCTCGCCGATTGAGCGTTTTACCTCTTACACAGGGCGCGGCATCACGGCCGAGCTCGGCGGACGGAAAGTTGCGGTGGGCAGCCGCAAACTGATGCACGAACTAGGTGTTGCCGCAGCCAGCGTAGAGGAATCGGTAGTCGCGCTCGAAGACGAGGGCAAGACGGCTATGTTGGTGGCCATTGACGGTCAAATCAACGGGGTAATAGCCGTAGCCGACACCGTCAAGGAAGACTCCGCAGCCGCCATAGAGGCACTGCAGAAAATGGGGCTAACCCCGGTCATGATTACAGGCGACAACAAGCGCACGGCCGCTGCTATCGGCCGCGCTGTCGGCATAACCAGTATCCTTGCCGAAGTTCTCCCCGAGGGCAAAGTTGAGGCTATCAAGCGCCTGCAAAGCGAAGGGCTTAGGGTAGCCATGGTCGGCGACGGCATTAACGACGCGCCCGCGCTCACACAGGCCGACGTCGGCATTGCTATCGGTACCGGCACAGACATCGCCATTGAGGCTTCCGATGTGACGCTCGTGCGCGGCAACCTAACCGCCGCCGTCAGCGCCATTAAACTATCGCGCGCGACTTTCCGCAAAATTCGCCAAAATTTGTTCTGGGCGTTCTTCTATAACGTCGTAGCCATTCCCCTAGCCGTCGCCGGACTAATGCACCCCATTATCGCAGAAATCGCCATGGCGGTGAGCTCACTTAGCGTCGTGACGAATGCCAACTTGCTGCGACGGGTGGATATTAGGTAGGGAGTTTGGAGGGTGGCTGGCTCCTAGCTCACACCTCAAAAACCCGCTCGCCGCGCGGTCGGCTGTGGTCAAACAGCAGTTCACCGTGCGCAAACTTTCCAAAGCGCAGCTGCCGCAGGATACTCCCCGGTTTTTCGCCCCGGCGGTGTGGCAGAGCGGCAAATAGGCGCTCGGGTTCATGGTAAACTATATGCCGCACCATTTCGTCCTCGGGCGGCTCGCAGCCTAGCAGAAGGTCGGGAACTCGTTTGTGCGGCTCGTTACAGAGAAAGTCAAGACGGCAAAGCTCCTTAAGCGTCAGAGAGCACGGCACGTACTTTTCCAGGGCGAGATAAACGCTCTCTTGCACCGCTTCGCGCTCTGCCGCAGAGAGGAGCCCAAGCAGCTTAAACCCCGTCATTTCGCCTTGCGCCAGCACATAGCGCAAGGCATTTTCGGCTTGCCGGGAGTTATAGAAGTGGTCTAGTGCCTTAGCTAGTGCCTTTAGGTAAGTAAAGTCGTGCGCTGTCATGTGAGGCGTTCTAAGCACCTCATAGGGCGCAAACGGCAGGTAAGCTAAGCCTAGTTGAGCTGCCTTTTGCCTAAGCTCGGTGCCAGGCAGGAGCTTTAGGAAGCCAAGGTGCAGTCGATGCGACAACGTGGCCAGCGCGGCGTCAACGGCGGCGGCAAAAGTCTCTAGGCTCTCCGCGGGCAGTCCTGCGATTAAGTCGAGGTGCACCTCTACGGTGCCAAGTTGCACTAGCTGCCTCACCGCCTGTAGCGTATGTGACGCATCTACCTGGCGGTTAACGGCCTGCAGGCTAGGCGGGGAAGCCGACTGCAAGCCTACTTCGAACTGAAACCGCTTGGCGCGGGGGTCAGCTAAGAGCTCAAAATCATCCGCCGTCAAAAGATGCGCGCAGACCTCAAAGTGAAACCGCGTTTCCTCGTCGGCTGAGAGCAAAAACTCCCAAAGCGCTCTCGCCCGATTGGGGTCGGCATTAAAGGTGCGGTCGACGAACTTAATCAACGGAGCTTTACCCATCATGTGGGACAGGCGGGCTTTAGCAGTATCTAGTGACATGTACCGCACTCCTGCTTCGCGCGAAGACAGGCAGTAAGCGCAGTTGTACGGGCACCCGCGGCTGCTCTCAAAGTAGTATATTTTGTTCTGCAGCCACCCTTCGTCGACGTAAGGATAGGGTAGCTTGTCTAGCGTCTCGAGGCGCGGGGCTTTGGGTAAGGGGCCGCCCCGCCACGCAATCCCCGCTGTGTTTGGCCTTGTCCCTTGCGCGAGCGCGCGAATGAGGGGGAGGACCGACCCCTCCCCTTCCCCGCAGGCGACATAGTCGACATCGTCACGCCTAAGGACGTCCTCCCACCCTCCGCTGGCTTCCGGGCCGCCCCACACTATGGTAATGCCCGGGTCACTTAAGCGTATCCTCGTACAGATATCTTCCATAAGGCGCCGATTCCAAATGTAGACGGAGCACAGGAGGAGTTCTGGGCAGAGTCCCATAACCTTGCTCGTGATAAGCTCTGCCCCTTCGTTGATGTTTGACTCGACTACATGGAGCTTAACTCCCGCCACTTGACATACTGCGGCTAGGTACCGCGCACTTAGGCTCGTATGCACGTAGCTGGCGTTTAGCGCCAACAGGACTACCCGCATTGCCTCACTCAAACTCCTGTAGAGCCTTGGCGAGACGAGCAAAGCCAACGCGAATATTTTCCTCTGTGGCGTTGCTGAAATTAAGCCTTAGCGTGTTCTTGCCGCCGCCTTCAACAAAGAAGCTCTCCCCCGGAATAAACGCCACCTTTTCGCGCACAGCTATTTCTAAGAGCTTAACCGCGTCAATGTGCGGGGGGAGTTCACCCCAGATAAAGAGACCGCCCTCCGGCTGCGTCCACTTGATATCGGCCGGCAACAACGCCAGACATTCCTGCATAACAACAAGTTTTCTGCTGTACCGTCGTGCTACCTCGGCTATGTGGGGCGCAAGTAGCCCGCGCCGACAAAACTCGTAGACCATCGCCTGCGACAGGTTCGAGGTGTGCACATCCGTCCCCTGCTTGCCGATTACCATTTTGCGCAGCAAAGGAGCCGGCGCAATCGCAAACCCCACTCGGAGCCCCGGTGAAATAATCTTGGAGAAACTGCCGAAGTATGCGACTTGGTTGCTTGTATCAAAGGACTTAATGGCCAGCAAGACTTGACCGGTAAAGTTTAGGCGGCCGTAAGGGTCATCCTCGATCAGAATAACCTCGTGCCGGCTAAGCATCTCGCCTATGGCTTTGCGCCGCGCAAGGCTTAGGGTTATGCCGGTAGGGTTCTGGAAGGTGGGCACAAGGTAAACTAGCTTAGGCTTCTCTTTGGCGATTACAGCCTCTAGTTCATCGACCAAGACCCCGGCATGGTCGTTATGGACGACCGCGAAGCTGGCCTCATAAGTGCGCAGAATCTGAATGGCAGCTAAGTATGTCGGGCTCTCCACCACCACTGTCTCTCCCGCGTCCAGCATGGCCTTGGCGACTAAGTCAATCCCCTGCTGTGAACCCGATGTAATGATGACGTCTTCTGCTTTAGCCTTGATTCCCACATCTTTGACCCAGTCTGCCACAAACTCCCGCAGCGGGCCATACCCTTCTGTCGTGCCATACTGCAGTATAGACCTGTCGTTACGGAGCACCTGCCGCGCAATTTCGGCTAGCTCCTCTGCCGGGAACGAGTCGGGGGCCGGCAATCCTCCCGCAAAGGAAATAATATCCGGTTGCTGAGTGAGTTTGAGTATTTCCCGGATGACATTTCCCTGCATGTTACGTAGTCTACTTGCGAATCGTTGCTCGTTCATTCGCTTCCTCCTCGTGCTCTGTCTTCTTTACTGTGGTTTCGCTATCGCAGCGGCCATTTCCTACTCCAAAGAGAAGTCTTTTAATTTACACACGCATGCGGACGCGAATCTGACATATGTATCTTCCCGAGAGGAGAGATGCATATGCGCCAGCACACCATGGTGAGCGGAACTCTGGTCTTAGCTGTTGCCGCGATAGTCAACCGCATCGTAGGCCTTGCCTTTCGCGCTTACCTGGTGCGAACGTTCGGCCAAGAGGCGATTGGGCTATACCAAATGGCCTTCCCTCTTTATGTCAGCGTCATGACCGTTTCCACGGCAGGGATATCCATTGGCGTAGCGAGGCTGGTAGCAAGCCATCGCCAGCGCGGCGACGCAGGCGGAGTCCGCTCCGCGCTCTGGGCCGGGAGCCGGTTGGCATGGCTGGCAGGGAGCCTAGGTATGCTGCTGTTGGCCGCAGGTAGCCGCACGCTGGCCGTTTCCTTTGTGGGCGAGGCACGGCTGTGGGTGCCACTCTTGGCTATGGCTCCCGCTCTCCTCATTGTTTCATTGGGGGGTGCCGTGCGGGGATACTATCAGGGTATGCGCTACATGTCGCTTATCGCCACAGGCTTACTCGTAGAGCAGGCTGCGCACGTCGTGGCCTCGCTTTATCTGGCGTTTTACCTCAGCCCTTTGGGAGCGGGGGGTATCTCGCTAGGTCTCGCCATGGGCTATACCCTAGGTGAGCTCTGCGGTCTGCTAACGCTCTTATTGTTATTGGCGATAGCGCGGCGCCCTGTCACACCTACGCCCCGCGCGGGATTCGCACCGCTGTTGGCGATAGTTATACCGGTGGGCTTAGGTCGCCTGATACTCTCGCTTACCGGGGCGCTGCAGGCAGTGCTTATACCGCGCAGCCTGCGTCATATGGGTTACTCGGCCAGCGCTGCGGCCATTGCCTACGGGCAGCTGACAGGGATGGCGGTGACTGTGCTTTTTATACCTTCGGTTCTGACCTTCCCTTTGGCCAGCAACCTATTGCCCGCGATGGCCGAAAGCGGTGATCAGCCTGACAAGCGCTACGGTTTGCAGAGCTTCTTGCGTGGGCTCACCCTAGCGCTGCTCCTCGGCTGGCCAAGTAGCGTCGTCTTTATCGCCGCGGGTGTAGACATTTGCCTGCTGCTCTTTGGCGTGGCCGAAGCCGGGCAACTCCTGTCGAGTATGGGCTGGGTAGCCTGGATGATTTACCTCACACACATTACTACCGCTACTTTGCAGGGCTTAGGTAGACCCGCCGTGCCCACGCGAAACGCAGCTATTTGCACCATTCTCAGTTCCTTAGCTATCGTTTTGGGGACGTATCTGCGGCCCGAACTTGGCATCTACACAGCGGTGATAGGCGTGGTCACGGGCATTGGCACGGGAGCGGCCTTAGGGCTGTTAGAAGTATTTAAGATGCTTAGCGGGCTAAGGGCCGTAATAAACCTCTTGTTGCGCGGCGGTGTTGCCGGGGGGCTCGCTCTCTTTGCCGTAGAGTGGGCCCTTATGTCCTACGGCGGCACTCCGCTTTTTCGCCTCTTACTCGCGGCAGTCACTACGGCGGGAACCTTCTTTCCGCTAGCTTGGCTTTTAGGATTAACAAAGTCGCTCCAAAGATAAAGAGGATTACGCTTGCCCACAGCGAAAGGAATGACAACCGACACAGAGGAGGTGACTCATGGACATAAGGGAGTCTGTTCTGCGGCACTATGGCCTTGTTGTCTCTTCCCTCGACCTTATGTCTACGGGGAGAGTAAATCGCACCTACAAGCTCTGTGCGGATGACGGCAACACATACTGCCTTAAGGTCTACAGCGACGCCGTTACCGATAAGCGGCTCTACGATGGCCTGGAGGTCACTTCGTATTTAATCCCTTTAGGGTTTCCTGTCCCCCGCGTCGTACCTACTGCGGCAGGCGACCTCGTGCTCGTAGTTGACCGGCTCCGCCTGTTGCTGCTCCGCTTTCTCCCCGGTCGCAATCTCGCCCTAGATGAAGTAGGGAGGGCCGAAGGCCTTGGCATGGGCGCAATGCTTGGGAAACTGCATCACAGCTTGCGTTTCTTCCCGCAGGCGGACAAGCTCCACAACAGCCTGTGGCGTGGGAGCGAGGAGTCTCTGCCTCGCCTGTTTGACTTGCTTACAACCGTCCAGTCGAAGGACCGCCATGACGATTTCGATTACTTCACCATCTCTTCCCTGACCTACCGCATCCAAGTTATGCAGGGGGTAGACGTTGGGCCGCGCCAGTTCTTTCATCTGCGGCGACAGGCCATTCACGGTGACTACCAACTAGGGAACGTGCTGTTCGATGCCCACGGCACAGTCGCCGGCGTGCTAGATTTTGACCAAACCTGCTACAGCTTCCCGGCGTGGGAGTTAATGCGGGCCATCGGCTTTACGTGTCTCCGAGACGGCAAGTTCAACTACCCTCTCGCTGCAGCCATGCTCAAGGGCTATCGCGACGGCGGGGGCATGTTGGCGCCTTCCGAGTACTTAGAGATGCCACGCCTGTGGTACTACCAGTTGGTGCGCGGCCTGTTTGGCTTTAGCGACCACTACGCCGGGACTCCCGACCCCCGTCAGGACGAGGCCGCCTACGGGCGCCACCACGCTATGGTCTGGCTGGGGCAAAACATGGCGGAACTGCGAGCCTTTATCTGGGATACGACTCGCCACTAAGAACTGCGATTAAGAACCAAAAGAGCTGCCCCCGGATGGAGGACAGCTCTTTTTTGCCGCTACAGCGTCTCTTGGAACCACTCCAAAAGGTGTTGGAGTCGCGCTAGGCGAAGCTTGGGCTTACCGCTGCGCGAAAGCTCGTGGTTTGCGCCGGGGAATCTAACCATGCGCGTCTTGACGCCAAGCTTTTTCAGGTAAACATAGAACTGCTCGCCCTGTTCAATGGGGCAGCGCATATCTTGTTCGGCGTGCATTACAAGAACTGGCGTCGAGATGTCTTTGACGTAGGTGATAGGTGAATGCTTAAGCAAGAGCTCGGTATTGTCCCAAGGGTTGCCAAGAATCTCGTACTCGGTAAACGTGTAACCGATGTCGCTTACGCCGTAGAAACTAAGCCAGTTAGAGATGCTCCGTAGCGTCACCGCACTCTTAAAGCGCTTGGTGTGGCCGACAATCCAGTTAGTCATAAAGCCGCCATAGCTGCCGCCGGTAACTCCTAAGCGCTCGCTGTCAACCCAAGGCAGCTCTACGGCTCGATCCACGGCGCACATTAAGTCACGGAAGTCGCCGCCGCCGTAGTCGCCGCGCACGGCATTCGCAAAAGCCTGCCCATAGCCGTGACTGCCGCGCGGGTTAGTGAACAACACACCGTAGCCGTTGTTAGCCCAGAGCTGAAACTGCATGAAGAAGGTACAGCCGTACTGCGTGTGCGGCCCGCCATGGATTTCTAGGACTAGCGGGTACTTTTCTCCGGGAACAAAGTTCGTGGGCTTCATAATCCAGCCGTGTATCTTTTGTTCATCGGTGCTGTGGCACCAAAATTCCTCCGGTTCACTGAGCGCGACAGCATTTAACAGCTCTTGGTTGACTGCAGTTAACCGGCGCAGGACGTGACCCTCGCCAAAAAGGAACAAGTCGGCCGGGTGCATATGCGTAGCGGCGGCCACAACCATGCGTTTGCCGTCCTTGCTCGAACTCATGCTCTGAATATGCAGGTGCCCGGTGGTTAGCTGAGTGACCTTCCGCGTAGAGAGTGAGATGCTGTAAACGTGTGTATCGCCACGGTCACTGGCAAGAAAGCGTATGTCGGTGCCGTCGGGGCTAAACAAGAGCGCTTCCGCACCGCCGCCGTAGCGGCTGTCAGACCCTGTTTGGTCGCCGACACAGCGGTCGAAATCCGCGGTAAGGTTAATGGGTTCGCCGCCGCCGGCGTCGACTAGCCACACGCGCGCGAGTGTCGCCGAGTAGAACTCGCCGGTGTGTCCAACATAGGCTATGCTCTTACCGTCAGGCGACCAAACAGGGCTCACGGCGGGCCCCTCTGTAGCAGTTACGCGCTTAATCTCTCCTGTGGCGACTGCGACGGTGTAGATGTCGGCGTAGTAGGGCTTAAACTCAGGGTCGCCGTCGCGGTTGCTGGCAAAAGCTAAGCTTTGGCTGCACGGAGACCAGCTTGGGTCAACATGTTCGAAGTCCCCGCCCGTAAGGCAGCGTGCCGGGCCGCCATCGCTGGCTACAACCCAGATATGACTGTGTTTCCCGTCTAGAAGCCCCATAGCTTCGTCGGCCTTATGCTTAATGAGCGAAATGACCTTAGGCTCCTCACGGCGCTTCTTGTCGTCTGCATCGCGCTCTTCCTGGGTGCGCGCCTTTTGCAGGTCGAGCGAGCTGTCTCTGCCGGCAAAGCGCGCCACGAAAGCTAGGTGTTTACCGTCAGGCGACCATACAGGCGATACAGCCCCAAAGCGCATAGTGGTAACCTGCCGCGCTTCGCCGCCTAACTCAAGATCCAGGACGAAAATCTGCTTGTCTCCGCTTCTGTCGGAAATAAAGGCGAGTCTTTTGCCGTCCGGAGAAAACTTAGGCGAGCTCTGTAGCTTGCCGCCAAAAGTCAGCTGGTGTACTGCCCCTCCTTCTACCGACTTCACGTAGATGTGAGAACGATACTCCTCGGTCTTCTCCTCGATGTGTGTCTCTACAAACGCGACTCGTTCCCCACAGGGAGAGAGCTCGGGAGCCGAGACGAACTTAAGTTTAAGCAAGTCTTCTTTGACTAGGGGACGCAACAAGTACAACACTCCTTTCTACTCTGCATCAGAAACATTCGCCGCGCAGGGCATTAATCCTTCGTGTAACTAAAAAATAACCGCGTGCATTAGAGCAGGCGGTCAATCCAAGGAGTGACGCTTAGCACGCGCTTAAGCTCGGCATAAGCCTCGCCCCCGCCGGCGTCTTTCGCCAGAGACAGCTCTGCTCGCAGCATAATGTTTTTTGGTGTATCGAGCGGCGAGACGTACTCGGCGACGCTCACTTTGTAGCCATGTGCCTCGAGTGCCGCTGCGCGTAGCCCGTCGGTGAGCAAGTCTGCCATCCTACGCTTAAAGATGTTGTGCTTAACGACGGCGGTAAACGCGCCATAGTCCAACTCGTCCGTCAGCGCGGCTTGGCAGCACGGTACGGCGATAATATAGCGGCTCTTGTTGCGTAGCCCCAAGGCCATGGCCTGGTCGGTAGCCGTATCGCAAGCGTGTAGGCTTAGCACCATGTGGACTGGGCCGGGCGGCACAAATGCGCTGACTTCGACTGCGTAAAACTCCATGTTGCGATAGTTAAGCTGTCTTTGGATGGCGCGTGAACTCTCAATAACCGCTTGGCTGCTGTCTATCCCAATAAAGCGGCACTTCTTCCTCTCGACTTCGACTAAGTAGTAGTTGAGTGCAAACGAAAGGTAGGACTTCCCGCAACCGCAGTCAAGCACCACTAGCTCTTCATTCCTTGGCCAGCTTGCGAGCATACCGGCGACCAGCTCAATAAAGCGGTCGATTTGGTAGTATTTGCGCCGCTTGTCGCCCTTAATCTCGCCGTCCGCAGTCATAATGCCGATGGCTACAAGTAGCTCCCGCGCGGCTTCGGCTTTCACGAACATTTGGCGAGTGCCGGGGGCCACAGCCTCGCCTTGGCTATGTGTCGGCAGGTCGGGCTGCTGCTTAGGGGTTGAGCGGACTCGCACTTTGCCTTTGCTTAGCTCTATAATCGTCTCTTGGTTACGCTCCACACACGTGATTGTAGCCTGCGTTTTTCCGCCAAGAAAATTTGTAAGGAGCGCGGGCACATCCGCTTGGCTAATCTCACGCGCCTTCTGCTTGGCTAGGCGCAAGACAAAGACCCCAGGCGTAGTCCAGAGGGGTTCTATTACCAGCTCTTGACCGTCCGCACAGGCTTGTAGTCTAATAAAAGTATCACTCTCTGTCCTCGTTCGGACGGCACTTTGCATGAGCGCCAGTTGTGAGTCCATGTTTAACCTCCGCTGAAACTTTAGCTTCCGGTTCGCGTAATAGACTAATGTAAGAGGCTTTCATCCAGAAAGGACGTGTTAACAATGAACCAAAGTGGACGCATTCTTGGTGTGCTGTTAGTGGTACTAGGCGTGTTGGCGCTACTTGGCATCTCCCTCGTGGGCTCCTACAACAGCTTTGTGCGGTTGTCACAACAGGTAGATAGCCAGTTCGCTAATCTAGAGGCAAGGCTGCAGCGGCGCTTTGACCTAATCCCAAACTTAGTAGAAACGGTTAGAGGACATATGGCGCATGAACAAGAAGTGTTTGGCAACATTGCCGAGGCACGCGCGCGCATGGCCGGAGCCCGCACGGTAGACGAACGAGTCGCAGCCACCAACCAACTAGAGGGAGCCTTAAGCCGACTACTCGTGGTGATGGAAAACTATCCGCAGCTTAAGGCGCAGGAGTCTGTCGCCCGCCTGATGGATGAGCTCGCCGGAACCGAGAACCGCATCGCCGTAGAACGCGATAACTTTAACGCTGTTGTGCAGCAGTACAATACGCGCATCAAGTCATTCCCGGCGGTAATCTTGGCGAACATGTTTGGCTACGAACCGCGGACGTATTTTCAGGCAGACCCCGGCGCCCAACAAGCCCCACGCGTCACCTTTCCTTAACGCGAGAGCGAGGAACTGAGCGTGAAGAAGCTCCTTGCCGCACTCCTGCTGCTAGTCCTGCTCGTCCTCCCGGCGTTTGCGCAGGCCTCAGTTCCCGCGCGACCCGAAACCTTAACCTTTGTTAACGACTTCGCTAATCTGTTGAGTGCCGGAGAAGAACAAGACCTCACGGCGGTGCTAGCGGGCATCGAAAAAGCTACGACGGCGGAGGTCGTGATTGTCACTGTCCGTACGCTAGACGGCATAGATGTCTTTGATTATGCGCAACGCTTATTCACGGAATGGGGCATCGGCAAGCGCGACAAGAACAACGGCTTGCTGATGCTCGTGAGTCTGGGAGAGGGGCCGCGTGAGGAGCGGGAGTTTCGTTTTCATACGGGTTACGGGCTGGAAGGCGCATTGCCAGACGGATACCTTGGGTCACTTTTTCGCACCCATATTCAGCCAGCCTTTCGCCAAGGCCGGTTCTTTGAGGGCCTGCAGGGCGCGTTGCTTGCTAACGACGGCATTGTGGCACGCCTAGAGCGCGAATATAACGTCACAATCGAGCGCGGCCGACTTGCCGAGCGCAGTGCGGCTGGCCCGGTAATGTTCTTTGATGGCGGGCTTAATCTTTTGGTTGTTATCGTGCTCCTATTTCTGCTGTCGACCCGCGGCGGGCGGGGCCTATTGTGGTTTCTGCTTGGCCACAGCATAGGCAACATGAACAGACGCAATCGGGGCGGTCCCTTTGGCGGTGGCTTTGGTGGCGGATTCGGCGGCGGATTCGGCGGAGGCTTTGGCGGCGGACGCTCAGGCGGCGGCGGTGCGGGAGGGCGCTGGTAGCAGTTACCTTAAACCAAGCGCCTGTTGCACGCGGAGCAATGTGCCCTGCGCCACTTCGTAGGCCTGCGCGGCCCCTCGGGCTAAGACTTCGTCAATCTCGGAACCGGCAAGTGCTTCTTCTGCACGTCGCTTAATAGGCCCAAGTACCGACACCGCGGCATCGGCGGTGTCTTTCTTTAGGTCGCCATAGCCTTTTTCGGCAAAAAGGCCTTCTAGCTCGGCAATACTTCTGCCGCTGCAAAGAGAGTTAATGACCAGCAAGTTAGAGACGCCGGGCTTATTCTCCTCGTCATAGACAATATCTCGCCCGAGGTCGGTCACTGCGCGCATGATTTTTTTGCGAACGACGTCCTCGTCGTCGAGCAGGCTGATATAGCTGGCTGGGCTTGGGTTTGACTTGCTCATTTTCTTAGTGGGGTCGTCAAGCGACATAATGCGCGCGCCTACCTTAGGAATGCGCGCCTCGGGTACTACGAAAATGTCGCCGAAGCGGTGGTTAAAGCGCAAAGCTATGTCTCGGCAGAGCTCAATATGCTGCTTTTGATCCTCCCCGACAGGTACTAGGTTCGTGTCATACAGCAAAATATCCGCAGCCTGCAGCACGGGGTAAGTAAACAGCCCCACCGGAACCGTCTCGCGGCCTTCGGACTTTTCTTTGAACTGAGTCATGCGCCCAACCTCGCCCATATAGCTCATGCACTGTAGGAGCCAAGCTAGTTCGCTATGCGCGGGGACTTGGGACTGCACGAACAGCGTGGCCCTCTGTGGGTTAATGCCTGCCGCTAGATAGAGCGCCGCTAAAGTCCTAATCTGTTGCTTAAGCTCTGCCGGGTCTTGCGGCAAGGTCAGGGCGTGTAAGTCTACTATGCAGAAAAAAGCCTCGTGTTCGTATTGGCTCACCACAAAGTGTTTTAGTGCGCCTAGATAATTCCCGAGTGTAAGCACTCCCGAAGGTTGGATGCCGGAGAAAACACGTGTCATATGCCGCCCTCCTCGAACTTCAGCTAACGGCTTTCTAGTTTGGCCTGTAAATATTCGCGTAGAGCAGCAATGGGCACGCGCTCCTGCGCCATGCTGTCGCGCTCGCGCACCGTGACCGCGTGGTCTTCGGGGCTCTGAAAATCATAGGTAATGCAGAAAGGCGTGCCGATTTCATCCTGGCGGCGATAGCGTTTGCCGATCCCGCCGCTTTCGTCGTACTCCACGACAAAGTGCCGGCGCAAATCGGCATAAATCTGTTCCGCTCCCGCGCTTAACTTCTTGCTAAGTGGCAGCACGGCGGCCTTAATGGGGGCGACACTTGGATGAAAGCGCAAGACCACGCGCATGTCATCCTCGCCTAGCGATTCTTCACAATATGCGTCGGCTAACAGGGCTAACAGCAGTCGCTCCACACCGAGCGAAGGCTCGATAACATAGGGCACATAGCGCTCTGATGTGTCGGGGTCAAAGTAGCTTAAGTCCTCTCCCGCGGCGGCAATGTGCGCCTTAAGGTCAAAGTCGGTGCGGTCGGCTATCCCCCACAGCTCCCCCCAGCCAAAGGGGAAGTTAAATTCTATGTCGGTAGTGGCTGCGCTGTAGTGACTTAGTTCTTCCTTGCTGTGGTCGCGCAGGCGCACCGACTCGGGCCGTAGTCCAATGGAGAGCAGCCAGTCGTAACAGAACTTGCGCCAGAAGCTAAACCACCCGAGGTCGGTCCCCGGCTCGCAAAAGAACTCAAGCTCCATCTGCTCGAATTCCCGCGTGCGAAAGATAAAATTACCCGGCGTGATTTCGTTGCGAAAGGACTTGCCGATTTGTCCTATGCCAAAGGGTATTTTTTTGCGCGTGGTGCGTTGCACGTGGCGAAAGTTTACGAAGATTCCCTGCGCGGTTTCGGGACGCAGGTAAATCTCTGCTTTAGAATCGTCGGTGACACCCTGATACGTCTTAAACATGAGGTTAAATTGCCTAATATCTGTAAAATTGTGAGTACCACACTTAGGGCACTTTAGCTGATGCGCGGCTATGTAAGCGGCAAGCTCGGCCGTAGTCCAGCCGTCGGTCTTTTGCTGCCCTACTTCTTCGACGAGGTGATCTGCGCGAAAGCGCGACTTACAGCCCTTGCAGTCGAGCAGTGGGTCGGAGAAACCGCCGACATGCCCGCTCGCTACCCATACTTGTGGGTTCATGAGAATCGCCGAGTCTAGGCCGACGTTTAGCGGCGACTCCTGGATAAAGCTCCGCCACCACAGGCGCTTAATGTTTTGCTTGAGCTCGGCGCCAAGCGGTCCATAGTCCCAGGTGTTTGCCAGGCCCCCGTAAATCTCTGAGCCCGCAAAAATAAAACCGCGGCTCTTACATAGCGCCGTGAGCTTGTCCATCGTTACTGCCATCATGAAGCCCTCCTGTGTCGCAAAGGACCGAGGAGTGTCGCAGAGGGACGGAGGAGCGCGACATACCATCCCCCTCCCAAGCGTGCAGCACTGCTCGTATTCGCGAGAAACTTGAACGAATTATAGCAGAGTTAGGAAGGGATGCGCAACACAACGCATTCACTCACTTAAAATCTTACCAAGGGGGAAGTGGTTCACTCACATCGAAATCTTACCGAGGGGATGTGTGTGAGATTGCCAATGAAATGTCGGGGGAGCTATATCTTAGGCGTGCGCAAGCGTTTTTCCGATGCAGAAGGAAAAGCCGAGAAGACCGTAATTATCGAGGAAGTAGTTGCAGTCCTCAACTACCACCGAAAGTATGCCATCCATGTGCTAAATGCTAGCACAGTGCGCGGTAGTGGCAGGCGCAAGCGCAAGCGCTCTTCAAAGTACTTGCCTGCCAAGCCAGTAATACTTAAAGCGTGGGAAGCCCTAGACTTCCCCTGCGCTGAAAGACTTCACCCTGTCTTGGCGGTGACAGCAGACCTGCTCGCACAACACGGAGAGGTGCATATGAGCCCTGAAGTGCGTCTGCTGGTAGCCACAATAAGTCGCCCTACTCTCGCGAGGCTGCTAAGCAAGTCCCGTTCTACCAAAGCCCCGCGCCTGTCTGTGCCCCGAAAGCGCACACAACTTGAACAGCAGGTGCCCATTGAGCGATATGCTTCCGGCGAGCTGCGTCCAGGCGCGCTGGAGATTGACCTAGTGGAGCATAACGGAGGGTCTTCGCTTGGGCATTTCGCGTACACCCTTTCTGTAGTTGACGTGGCCACAGGGTACAGCCGCAGGCGCGCCATCCTCGGCAAGGGGCAAACCATTGTTCACAAAGAACTAGCTGAAATAATCCTGAACTGGCCCTATGCCATCTGGGGCATACATACAGACAATGGGGCAGAGTTCCTTAACCACCAGCTGATACGGTTCTGCAAGGACAGAAAAATCGCCTATACGCGCAGTCGGCCCTATAAGAAGAACGACAATCCCCATGTCGAACAGAAGAATTTTCAGCATGTACGTCGCCTTGTAGGATACGAGCGATATGACACGCCCGAGCAAGTAGAGTGGATGAACAAGCTATACGATGCTTATGACCTGTACGTAAACTTGTTTCAACCCAGCCAGAAGCTCATCTCTAAAGACCGGCATGGTAGTAAAGTGAAGAAGCGTTATGACGCAGCCAAGACACCCCTACAGCGTGCGATTGAAGCCGGAGTTTTATCACCTGAGCAAACAAGCCAATACAGGACTATGGCAGCAACGCTGAATCCGCTGGCGCTTTATCGGCAATTAGAAGCCCAAGTGCGACAAGACCCAGAGAAATCCATGCAAGCTGCCGCGACAGGAAAGGGGAAAAAAGGGAAAGAGGCTGCGAATTAGGAACTTACACTATTTTCCTCCCCCCCTTCCCCCTAGGGGGAAGGGGGGGACGCGGGGAGGTGATCCACCTTCAACAACAGCCCGCTCAATCAAGGAGTGGGTAAGAACCTTAAGTGAGTGAACTACACATCTAGGGTAAGATTCTTAAACGAGTTGACACGCCTGCACCTGCCGACAGAAGCATTTCCCCAGCCCCTGAGATCTTCGGGCTAATCGCGATTCGTCTCGCCACAGGAGCAATTCTCGATGGGCCACAAATGGAGGCGTTCCACCAAGCTGAACAAGCGGCATGGGAGAAACTGGCCGCTGAAGCTGGAAAGACTGAGGTTAGCTTATACCGCAGACTGCGTGACCTCCCCGCAGAGGCTAGGTTGTCCGTAGTGATTCAGCCAAGTGTTAAAATCAGCCAAGAAATACGCGTCAAGTTGGCTGAACTTAGAGCGAAATACCCGATGTTGGCCAAAGGACTGGCCCTTAGCGATGAACAACTACTCGGAGGAGGCGGCGTTGCGAGCGACTTGCCTACGACTGCCAAGGCGGAGCCAGCTATTGCCATAGCACCATCTCCCCCACAGCCCCGAGTGCCGTCAGAGCAGGACACGGCATACCGTCTGCAGGCCGAGGCCTTCTTTAATGCCCTAGGGCAGCTGAGGCTTGAGGCCGTGCGCGAATCCGTCAAAGCTATCGAAGCCGCGCTTACTGCCATGGGCGCAGAGCCCAGTACAGAGCCTGGTGGCGAGGTAGTGACAGCTAAGCTAACGGCCAAAGAAGTCGAGTCCATAGCCTCCCTTGATGCCGTGGTAGCCATTTATGAGCAAATGACGGCTGAGCCTGCCATGGGCTTCAGACAAGAGCCAGCCGCGAGTACGCCGCTAAAGGCAACTGATGCTGTGCATCGTCAATCCACAGAAGCTAACGTAGTAAGCAGCTTTTCTAGGGAAACTCAGCTTGCGGGCGCAGCATTTGTAATCGCTTCTCTGTTTATCGGCCTCTTCGCTCTCACCAAACGGCGTTAGGACATCAGCGGAGCCATCGTGGTGTTAACTAGTAGGGACGCGCGTTTCGCGCGTCCGCGGACGTGCCACAGGCACGTCCCTACACCCGAGGAAGGCTTTTCGCACGGTCTGCCGTCCCTCTGGGACATGCCTCGCGCCTCCTAGCTCTGCTCATCACATGGTCCCCATGAGGGCTAAGATGAAAGCTAGCGCAATGGCCGCAATAAAAGAGAAGATGGTTACACTGCATACGTCGCTGGCCTTCTGCGGTTTCTCGTCCTTCCACACGAAGTACAGGATAACGCCGAGCAACGGAGATAGGCATATGTTGCCAACACATACTCCAGCCTTTTCCTCGCTGCTTAGCCCTTCTGGGGGATTTTGGGGATTTGACCGTAACTGCGTGCCGCAGTTTGCGCACCAGTGCTTAGTTTGATCTTCGATATGGGCTCCGCAACCTGGACAATCGATCATAACTCGCCTCCGCCTCCAATAATCGCTCTACGCGAACGTATACTCATTAATACGCGTAATTCAAGTCACGGTTTCGCGCAGGTGGCGCGCTAAGGTGAAGCAAAAGGCTCCGTCCCTTTTGCTTCTTCTGCTTTGAAAAGCTGTCCCAAACGCGCGGCTATAGATGAGCCAAGCTGGAATACAGCCGAGACAATGAGGAAGAAGAGCAGCAACAGCAACCCCACGTAACCACCCGGACTGCGCATGACACCTGTTTGTGCTTCCACCACTATAAGTACGAAGACCATTAGAGCCGCCGCTGCCGTCATGAGCGGCCCGAGCAGCCCTCTTGGCCGCTGGGCATGAGGTTTAGCCGCAAGCCCGACAGGGGTGATAGGGTCTGTGAACTCCGTTGTGGGTTCCTTCACCTTCAGAGCTTCCTTGCGCAAAATATGCAATAGAGAAGCGAGCGCGCTTATGAAGGAAATGACCGTAACCGCGCCCAGGAGCATAGTCGCCGGAAGTGCCAACGACCTCAAAGGCAGCAAATACCAGTGGAGTCGCTCGCCGTGGATAACTACATAGATAGCTGGCACAGCCAAGAGCGCGGACCCGAACAACGCCGCCCGTGTTGTCAGCACATATCCGCGGCGCGACAGCTCTGCTCTAAGTAGATACACAAGGCAGAAAGCCGCGAGCGGAGAGACAAGCCCAATATGCCTAATCCAGCCCTCTACACTAAGGGCACCGATAAACTCACTCATACTGAGAGGATAGCTCACCAACCCGGCTACACCCAGGAATACGGCCGCAGCAGTTGAGTAGCTCACTAAGACGAGGGGAGCCCTTAACAGGAAGAAGACAACAGCAAGGCACAACCCGTAGAATATCACTACAAAGACCCGTTCGCTCAAGTGCGCGGGGAGATGATACGGCAGCGTCGCCGCAGCCCAGAGAAATAGGAGTAATGCTATGGCTGCCCCGGCTAGGCCATAGGTGACTCCGGCAAGAGCAGCTTGACTTCCCCTTGCCTGAGTGAAACTTGCTGCATTCGGTATTACCGCGCTCTGCAAACGACGCGACTGCGAGAAGACTAGCATGGTCAACAATGCCGCCACCCCCAGGACAAATCCGCTCATAAAGAGCATGCCCGCGGCGCTCCCGTGCGGAAACCACAAAAGAGGATAGACCCTAACTCTTATAATCTCGCTATAAGGCATGGCTAGACGCAGTGCAAGCATGGACAACCCTAAGAAAGCCAATGCCGCAATGAACGGCACGGCTCCTTGAAACATCCCTGAGCGTCGCAGCTTGCGCGCGCCAAGTAGCGTGAAAAAACAGGCCACAACAAACGGCAGCAGAAAGACAAAAAACATGACGCCGAGCCAAACCGAGAGCGCCCAAAAAGCGTGGGAAAGCGAGGAGAGCAGCCGTCGCCATATCGCCGCAGTCGCTTGGTCGCCTATCAGAATAGTTGTATCTGAAGGCAGGGCAAAGTTAACTGTGGCGGGAACGAACTCCCAGTCACGCCTTTGTCCGTACCGCTTTAACTGCTCTAGCGTAGTTGCGAGCGGCACGGTTGTGTCTGCCGCGATATCCCAGCGATGTCCTTCGGCTGTTCTACCTAGCCACATAAGCCAAATGTAGACTTGGCTTCTGGGGTTATTGGGGTCGTACGCGAACCTCACCCCTTCGACCTTCCGGTAATCGGAGTGCAGCGTTTTTGCATCCATGCGATGATACTTGCGCTGCACCCGGTCATAGACTACGATTTCTGTCTGCGAAGCGTAGGCAATAAAACGGTGCTGCAGGAAAAACTGGATAGGTAGAAAGACAAAAGGCTTATCCTGAGGCAACAACTGAGCCCAGAGCGCACCGATATGGCTCTGTTGACGACTGAGGCTTCCCCGGTTCCAGCCTTGGTTGATTCTTTGCCACACCGGCGAAACGTGCCCCGGCTGTGGAGTAATAAAATCGAGAACAATACCTCTGCCCGGAGCAGGTTCTTGCACCCTAGGGTTTATCGGCTCTAGCGGCGGCGCAACCTTTACTTCTCGGGCAACGAGATGATAGACATAGCTATGGTTTTCTCTTTGCCAAAAAGTTTCCGGCATGTTGAAGCTCAGGGTAAAGGCGATTTGCTCACCGTCCGGCGAAGCCGCCATCTCCAACACCTCAGTGATGCGCAGGTATCGCTCAGGGAAGAGGGCGGTCAAATCTAGACGATGCACTGCGCCCGAGTGCGCCTCTGCGATTAGCAGCTCTGTTGCTGTTGCCCCGGCGACAAAACGCGGCACCGGTGGCGACCAGCTTGGCCTGGCAATGTAATAGGGCAAGGGCTTAAGCTCAATCAAGGTCGCGCCGGCTAAATCGATGACACGATAGGTGAGCTCTCCGGCTCGCCAGACAGGAGCAAGCTGCTTTCCTTCCGTGCTCCACATCCCCTGAGGCCCAAAACTCACTTCGAGACGGCTGAATTCGTGAAATTCTTGGCTCTCTTTTACCTGCCGCAACACCTCGTCGCCGTCCGCAACCACTACCGGCGCCTGGTCGGTCAGGCGAGGCAGGAGCAAAACTAGGGCCAGTAGGTCGTTGAAAGCGAGCCGCGCGGTAGTGGTCTCAATGACATAGCCTTCGCCTAATCTAGTCGTGCCGACTAAGCCCCCACCGGCTGGGTGTATACTTGCCTTAGCCACAGCCGGCGTACGAGATAGGGTGGTGATAGCAGGTCCCACGTGCTGCGTCGCCCTAATCAGCAAGACGGCGCGTCTCCCGCCTGGTGCCCGCGCCACGACAAAGTCCTGAAACACTCTTTCGATGGCATGTAAGTCCTGTTCCAAGCGGGCCTTAGTAGCCGGCATGCTCTCGCTACCCGCCGCATAGCTAAGCATGGCATAAACTGTGCGTCCCTGGCTAGTGATGATCGAGGACGTGAGCGGCTGAGATCCACTTGGCGGCGCGGCCTCAAGCACTCCTGTGAGCAGGAGTATAGTAGCCAATAGGATGGAGATCGTCTTCACAAGTCAATCCCCCCACGGCTGGATTGTCCCTTTGCGCCGCAAGCTGCCCGCAAACGGTACAGAATGCTTGCCCCATCGGTCCGGTACTCACCAATAGTAATCGGAATGATGCTCATCCACATAGCGAAGTTGTTAGTGGCAGCAAAAGCGAAGAGCATGCGCTCAAGTATCGGTAAAGCGTCAAGATGCGCCCTTAACCCGCCAAAGATCATTAAGAAGCCGCTGACACCATGAACGAGAGAGGAACCCTCCACGCCGCCCTTTATCACATGGTACATAATCAGGAAGGAGACAGTCGTTAACATGAGATTAATTATCGCTCCACCGCCTGTTACCAGCATTTGCTCCCACAACAACCAAGGTCGACCGACGGACAGCACATGGAATATTCCATCAAGGCCATGCTGATTGAAAGGGTTTTGATAAATGCGCACCGGTATGCCAAAAATCCTCAGTGAGAACAACTGCCGCCCGTTCCCCATCGTTACGAGGTACTCCCCCCGCTTATCGATAAGTTTTGCTGCGGCTACATGCCCAAACTCGTGGACTATAACCGTTATGTAAAGAAGGGCTACCACCATTACGCCGTTAAAGACGAGGAAAAGAAGCGGCCAAACGAAACGAAACATGGCAATGCCTCCCATACTAGACTTCCTCTACAATGGTCGTTACGCGTATCGCAACGCAAATGCTTAGCATGAGAATCATACCATATTTGGGCACGTTCATGTGATACTTAAAAGAAGCAATGTCTGCACAATTATCTCTGAGCGCGGAATAAAAAAACACAGAGAACCGTCCCTTTTGGAACACACAGAGAACCGTCCCTTTTGGGACAGGAATGAAAAAACACAGAGAACAAAAAGAACCGTCCCTTTTGGAAAGGGGCGGTTCAGTGTCAAGTAGACCTGTAAGCCGGGTTCTGTACCGCGAGAGCGGTGGTAGTAATCTATCTAGGGCTGATGTTGCCATCAGTCTCGCTGGCGCTAACGCGCCGGTTGCGACCAACCCGGGAGAACGAGCGGGCAGCTCTTAACTCTCCCCTATTAGGTCTTGCTCCAAGTGGGGTTTACCTAGCCGTGCCTGTCACCAGGCCGCTGGTGAGCTCTTACCTCACCTTTTCACCCTTGCCATTTTGATGCAATCTAAATGGCGGTATGTCTCTGTGGCACTTTCCTTCGGGTTGCCCCGACTGGCCATTAACCAGCACTCTGCCCTGTGGAGCCCGGACTTTCCTCGCGGCAAATGTCTGCCGCGTAACTACCCAGTCTACTTGACAATATATTTTATTCTTCTCTGCTCTTGCTGACAAGAGCAAAAGCTGTGTTTACATAATAACAGCTTGTTTTGTAGAATGCAAATCACAGATAATGCGTTCAGCGACACGCTAGAGCACGGAGAACACTGGCTTTTCAGGGCTGAAAACATGAATTTCTAAGGACACTTGGTTGAAACTGGCATATTCTGCGAGCAAAGCATGCCAATCCCAAAGCAAAAAGGCCTCTGTCGCATAGTGCCCTGCGTCAACGACAGCGACCCCAAGTGCCGCGGCGTCTAGTGCGGTGTGATGCCCCACGTCGCCGGTAAGAAATACGTCTGCTCTAGCCGCCTGAGCGCTTAGCAACAGCTCGCTGCCTGCGCCACCACATACAGCGACCCGCCGTACCTCCGTTGGTATGTGTCCGGCTACCCGCAGAGCGGGGAACAAACTTCGCAGTAAAGAACTAAACTCGCCCCAAGCAAGGGGCGGCGCTACCTCCCCTACGCAACCAAGGCCGTAAGGTTGCCCCGCGTTTTGAAGCACAGTCACGTCATAAGCAATTTCCTCATAAGGATGCGCTGACTTAAGACCATTAAGCACCGCAGGCAACTTCGCCTCCGGCACAATCATCTCTAACCGCACTTCCTCTACATAGGCCAGTTCCTGCTCACGGCCAACATAGGGGTTAGCTCCCGCTAACGGCATAAAAGTACCTGTTCCGTGCGTGGCGAAGGAGCAGTGGCTGTAGTTACCGATATGTCCGGCACCAGCGGCAGACATGGCTAAAAACACTGCCTCACGGTGCGACTCCGGCACGAAGACCACGAGCTTAAAGCGCCTGTCTTGCCCCATGGCTTTAAGTACGCTGATGTTGCGAAGCCCTAGCGACTCAGCCAATCGCCTGCTTGTTCCAGATTGACACTTATCCCAATTTGTATGAGCCGCATAGACGGACACCCCTGCGCGGATAAGCTTTTCGAGAATACGACCTTGGGGCAAATCTGTGCGCAGAGCTTTTAGCGGGCGAAAAATCACGGGGTGATGCGCAATGATTAACTCGCAACCGAGTGCTAACGCCCTGTCTACGGCTGCCTCGGTGACGTCAAGTAGCAGCAATACCCGATTGACCACGCTGTCGATGCTTCCGACTAGGAGCCCTACGTTATCCCATTCCTCCGCGATTTCTCTTGGCGCTAAATCCTCAATTAGCGAGACAATCTGCTTTACCTTAACTGACACCTGCCAAGACCTCCTCTAGTGCACGTACTCGCTCGCTCACCCAAATACTGCGCTCGTGTGTTCCTGCCTGCCTCGCCGCCTGCAAGTCAACCAAGACACGTTTCCAATGCGCTAGGTCGCGCCGGAGCAGACGCGCAGTGGTAGCGTCGAATCGCTTTAGATTGAGACGACCGTACTCCAGTTCTAGCGGTGAGTACCCTACCGCTTCGCTGCCGGGCTCAGCCCGCATTACTTGGTAAATTATACCTGCATCTTCGACCATGGCCTCGTCTCTAACGCGGAAACCGCTTTCCCACAAGTAGCTACGCAGCACCCCGGCATCGACATTTGGCTGCAGCACCAGCTGACTGACCTGACCGAGTTTGTCCCGACCTCGTTCCAAGATGCCGCGCATAGTTCCTCCCCCCATGCCGGCAATGCACAGCGCCTGCACTTCATCGGGCGCAAGCGGCGCTAACCCGTCGCCTAGTCGCACATCGACTTGCTCGTTTAAGCCAAGCGCAGCGACGGTCTTTTTGCTTTGCTGATAGGGAAGTTCGCAGAGCTCAACAGCTATGCCCCGCTTAGCTTTGCCCTGCAGGATGGCAGCGGTCACTAAGAAGGCGTGGTCGCTGCCTATGTCGCCGAGGCACAGGGTCTCTTTAAGTTGAGCAAGCACTGTTTGCAGTCTAGGTGACAGCTCGCGCATCACAATCCCTCCTCGGCAGGCTAGAAAAATTGTACAGCCTGGCGGAACCAGAGTCAAAAAGAAATTTTGTAGAAACGTGTATTATTCGCGCAAAGTAAGTTATACTAATTGCAAACGCAAATGCAAATGCTTTGCATTCGCAGCAAGTGCATTTGCCGTACATAAGGAGGTCCTATGAAACGTTTTCTCGTCGTGGCGCTCGTGTTCGTGCTCTCGCTCTCTCTATCGGGTTGTGCCGCTCTGCAGGCTCGCTTTGCCAGTCCCGGCCGCCCTACGGTAATCACGACTCTGTTCCCCCAGTATGACTTTGTGCGGGCGATTGCCGGCGACAGAGTGCAAGTCTCCCTGCTCCTTCCCCCAGGTGTCGAGTCGCATGCTTTCGAACCCACACCGCGCGACATCGCCAACATCCACCGCGCAGATGTGTTTATCTACACCAGCAAATACATGGAGCCTTGGGCGGCGAGGGTAATCGAGGCCATGCAAGGCAAACCTGTAGTCGTAGTCGATGCCAGTCACGGCATAGCGCTCGAGTCAGAGCCCAAACACGAGGATCCCTATGAATGGATCGGGGTGTTTGAGCTGACGCCCGGCAACTACCGACTCGAGTTCAGTAAAGTTGGCGGCCATTACGCCGACCCCTCCATGCCCATTGTACTGCTCCGCTCGCCCTACACCGGCGAAGACGCACTCGACGCGGCTAAACATGACGCCAAAGACCTGTTTAAGTACGCCTCGCCAACCGCCATACAGCACGGTGGCACCGTCAGTCCCCGCGAAGGTGTCTACTCGCTCGAATTTGACCAGACGCGCGAGTCCTCTGTCTTTACCGTGCGCATAGAGACCGCCGGCACTTACGTGCTCCTGACCGGACACGTTCCCTCCGAGTTTGAAGCTGGCAGGCACTTTTTCCGCGATGCGGCAGACCGCGACATCGTCTCTGTCGCAGAATATCCTGACCACAAAGGTGACGGCCACGACCACGCGCACGAGCATGGGCAAGACCCCCACATCTGGCTTGACCCTGTGTTTGCCCAGCACATGGTCGACAACATTGTCGCCGGCCTAGCACAGGCCGACCCACAGAACGCCGCATTCTACCGCGAAAACGGCGAAGCCTACAAAGTTAAGCTACAGGCTTTGCACGAGCAGTTTGCTTCGTTCCTCGCCACCGTGGAAAACCGGACTATCCTTTATGCGGGTCACTTCGCCTTTGGCCATTTTGCCCGCAGATACGGCCTCGAACACAAGTCACCCTATGTAGGGTTTTCTCCCAATGCGGAGCCTACTCCCCGGCGCATCGCCGAGCTGATTGAGAATGTGCGGGAGACCGGCAGTCAAGTCATTTTCCATGAAGAGCTGGTGGAGCCCCGCGTAGCGCGCATCATAGCCGAGGCTACCGGAGCGCGCATGTCGCTCTTGCACGGCGCCCATAATGTCTCGCGGGAGGAGCTACGCGCCGGCGCAACTTATTTGAGCATCATGGAAGGGAATCTCGCCCGACTGCGCGAAGGATTAAGGTAACATGAACGCCTTACTTTCGGTTAAGGACTTAACACTCAAGTACGGTCGACACGAGGTCTTAAGCGGAGTCTCGTTTGTCGTGCAGCAAGGGGACTACATCGGCATAGCCGGGCCTAACGGCTCGGGCAAGACATCGCTGCTGCGGGCGCTACTCGGCCTCTTACCACCCGCTAGCGGACAGATACGCTTTATTCAAGCCGCTAAGCGGCACTCCATAGGCTACCTGCCGCAAAAGGCGACGCAGAATGACCCCCTCTTCCCTGCGACCGTGAAAGAAGTAGTAATGACTGGCTTGCTCGCGTCAAAGCGAGAGCCACGCATATTCACGCCTGAGGACAGCGCTCGCGCTGACGCTGTCCTCGCCCGCTTGGGCGCCGCCTCGCTTAGCGACAAAAAAGTAGGCAACCTCTCGGGCGGGCAACAGCAGCGCGTGATGTTGGCGCGGGCTATGGTTAGCGCCCCGTCTCTACTCATCCTTGATGAACCCACAAGTGCACTCGACCCAAAAATCCGCGACGAGTTTTACGAGCTCCTACAAGACCTAAACACGCAGGATGGAGTCACAATCATGCTTGTCTCACACGACATAGGTTCAATCGGAAAGTACACTAAGAAACTTATGTACTTAGACCGCGGCCTAGTGTTTTTCGGCACATATGACGAGTTTTGCGGCTCGGAAGCTATGACTGCCTACTTCGGCACTGTATCGCAACATCTGTTTTGCTGGAGGCACAGCCATGGCGCTAATTGACTTACTCGCAGAAGCTGTTTCCTTTGTCTTTATCCAGCGGGCGCTTATCGTAGGCACACTAATTGCGCTTTGCTGCGCGTTTTTGGGAGGATTTTTGGTATTGCGCAAGCTGTCGCTTATTGGGGACGGCCTAGCTCACGTCAGTTTCGCGACAGTGGCCTTAGCCCTCCTCTTATCGGCCTCGCCGCTCCTGATAAGCATTCCACTGGTCACCGTAGCTTCGCTGGCCATTCTCACCTTGAGCGAACGCACCGGCATGCATGGCGATGCCGCTATCGGCTTGGTCTCCTCCTTTTCGATTGCCGTCGGCGTGTTGGTGGCCAGCCTTGCACAAGGGTTTAACGTCGACCTGATGAGCTTTCTATTTGGGAGCATCCTAGTTATTAGTCATGCCGACGTACTCATTTCGGTGGCCTTAGCTGTTGTTATCCTTGGCGCGGTCCTGCTCTTTTACAACCAGTTGTTTGCTGTTACCTATGACGAGGATTTCGCCCGCGTCCTTGGGCTTAATACAAGACTTATAAACTACATGACCGCCATGCTCACCGCCATGACGATTGCCTTGGGCATTAGGGTTGTGGGCACTATGCTAATCTCGAGCCTAATTGTATTCCCGACTGTCACTGCCCTACAGGTGGCCAAAGGCTTTAAGTCGACTATAGCCGTAGCTGCGCTTGTATCGGTAACCTGCGTAGTGCTAGGAATCTTTGGGTCTTACGTGTATAATCTCCCCACGGGCGCGGTAATTGTGCTGCTTAATGCGGTGATGTTCCTCTGCTCCGTAGGGGTACGGAAGTTTGGCGCTATAGGAGGGTAAGCCTTTGACCAACAAGGTACAGGCCGGGGACTTGCTGCGCCGCCATGGCATAAAGAAGACGCGCCAGCGCGAGGCCGTGCTGCGCATCCTCGCAGAGGCTGAAGCCCCCTTGTCGGTAGACAACATCCATGTGACACTCCGCCGTGAGGACAACACCGTTAACCTCTCTACTATCTACCGCATGCTGGAAATGCTCTTAGAAAAAGGGCTAGTGGAGCAGATGCACCATCCGTTAGGCAACAGGTTTACCTATGCGCTCTCTGCCTACGGCCACAGCCATCACCTGACTTGCACGCGCTGTGGAGTTTCAACACGCATGAATGGCTGCCCTCTAGCCTCCGCCCTAGGCCTGCTTGAAGCGAACCACAACTTCCGCATAACGGGCCACCGCCTTGAAGTGTTCGGCGAATGTGCCACGTGCAGGGTAAAGTAAGGAGCTGACATCATGATAGCGATAAGAAAAGGAGAACTAGCGGACAAGCCCCGTGTCTTAGACCTGCTAAGCCGCGTCTGGGAGGACGACTATGTGCCAAACATGTGGGAGGGGTGGGTCACTAGTCCCGAACAAGGCATAGTACTCGTGGCCGAGCAGGACGGTGAGATTGCCGGAACCTGCTACATCAACTTTATGCCCCATCAAAGTGCCTGGTTTCAGGCTATGCGCGTCGACCCGAAGTTTCGCCGCCAGCGCATAGGCACCAAGCTGACCGAGGCAAGTCTGGCACAAGTGCAAAGCCACGGCATAAAACATGTATACTTAGGCATTGACGCAGAGAACACGCCCTCGTTGACTATGACTGCGGGAGTCGGCTTTAGACAAGTTATGCAGTATGAGCGAGTGACTAAAGTTTTGCCGCCGCGAGCGGAAGGCGATGAAGTTGGCGTCACTAACTGGCGTCAGGCCGTGTCCGGTGACTTGGCTGATTTGGAGCGCATAGCTGACAAAAACAGCAGCGAACCTGGGCTCTTTGCCTGTTGGCAGTGGCAACTCATGTCACGCGCTGCCCTAGAGCGCAACATTCTAGCCAACAACCTTTGGCTGTGGGGCCGCAGTGAGCCGCGCATGTGGGCAGGTTTTGAGGATTTTGGGGAGTACATTGCCCTGTTCCCACCCTGTGGCGACGACCGCGAAGTCTTGGAAGCATGCGACGAGCTGATTGCCTACTTGCCGCGCAAGGAAAGTGCTACGTTCAAGGCGTGGCTTAATCCGGCAAGTCCCCTGCTGCCTCATCTGCGGGCGCGCGGCTTTACCGGGAATGATGGTACTATTATCTGGGAATACCACTTGTAGGCCAAAAAGTACAGGCACGGCTACCCGCAAGGGAGTCGTGCCTGTATTGCTGTAGTGAAGCCTACTTTGCGCGGCAGTTTAGCTCATTTATCTTTAAGATGACCTCTACTGCCTTTTCCATGGACTGAATCGGGATGTACTCATGCGTGCCGTGGTAATTGTGACCGCCCGTAAAGATGTTCGGGCACGGCAGGCCCATAAACGACAGTCGCGCGCCATCCGTACCGCCTCGCACAGGGGTGGTGACCGGCTCGATACCGAGCTCACGCATCGCTGCCTTGGCCAACTCCACTACGTGCCAAGCGTCCCGCAGTTTCTCCTCCATGTTGTAGTAGGAGTCCACTAAGTCAACAGTAAAGCTCTTTTCGCCGTAAACGCCGTTAAGGTACTCTCCAATCGCCGTTAGGCGCGACTTACGCGCTTCGAATACAGGCCGGGCGTGGTCGCGCACAATGTACTTGAGCTCAGCCTGCTCAGGCGTGCCGCGCACTTCGTTTAGGTGATAGAACCCCTCGTAATGCTCTGTATGGGCGGGGCGCTCTGCGGCGGGCAACAGGGCATTAAACTCCATAGCCATAAGGATGGCGTTACGCATCTTGTTCTTGGCCGCGCCTGGGTGGATGTTGCGGCCCTTAACCGTCACTTTGGCCGACGCGGCATTAAAGGTCTCAAACTCAATGCCACCGACCGCGCCGCCGTCCAGGGTATAAGCAAAGTCTGCACCAAATTGCGCGACGTCAAACTTGGCCGTGCCCCGCGCTATCTCCTCATCTGGGGTGAAAGCTATACGCAGTGTACCGCGCTTAATCTCCGGATGCGCCAGCAGATACTCCGCGGCGGTGAGAATCTCGGCGATGCCTGCTTTGTTATCTGCGCCTAGCAACGTCGTGCCATCCGTAGTAATAATGTCCTGCCCACGGTAATTTGGGAGCTCAGGGTAATCCTGCGGCGACATCTTTAAGCCCTTTTCTGCGTTAAGGGTAATGTCTCCCCCATCGTAGTTGCGCACGATTTGAGGTCTTACGTTAGCCGAGGGCACATCAGCCACCACATCCATGTGGGCGATAAGCCCAATCACCGGCACAGGCCGCTCAATGTTCCCCGGCAACGTCGCATATACATACCCATGTTCGTCTATGTGCGCGTCTGTGAGCCCCATCGCTCGCATTTCTGCAGCCAATGCGGTGCCAAACTCCACTTGCCGATGTGTACTCGGTTGGGAAGGGGAATTGATGTCCGAAGCTGTGTCCACCTGAACGTACCTAAGAAACTTCTCTGCCACTTTGCTCATTCTTACGACCTCCCAGTGTTTTCTTGGCTTGGATATTGACAATGGGTAAGATTCCCGTTTATCGTAGACTTACGACAGACGAAGGGGGAAACGGAGTGTCACGACGATTTTACACCGTGGATGTGTTTGCGGAAAAGAAGTATGCTGGCAATCAGCTCGCGGTAGTTCGCGACTGCGAGGGACTAGGCACCGCCGAAATGCAGCTCATCGCCAAGGAGATGAACTACAGCGAGACTACTTTCATACTACGCGACGAGCCTCACAACGGCGGCTTTGACGTGCGGATTTTTACACCTGCCGAAGAAGTCCCCTTTGCCGGGCACCCAACACTTGGGACAGCGCACGTCATTCAACAGGAAATCTTGCGCAGCGAGGTGCCTGCAGTACAGCTAAACCTCGCGGTCGGGCCGATAACCGTCACCTTCACCTACCACGACGGCGTGCCCGACGTGCTTTGGATGCGACAGATTGAGCCCACGTTTGGGAAGACAGTGACCCATGCCGACCTAGCCGAAGTGCTGAGGTTATCACTCGCAGACTTTGACACGCGCTTCGCCCCACAGGAAGTGTCGACCGGTCTGCCCTTCTTTATTGTACCGCTTTGCACGCTAGACGCGGTACGCCGCGCTAGGCCGCAAACAGCAGACTTGTTGCGGTTCGTCACACCCTACACAGCCAAAAACATCCTCGTGTTCGCCCCTGAAACTTATGAGCCGGGCAACGACTTTAACGCTCGCGTCTTCACTGACTACCTCGGCATACCCGAGGACCCCGCCACCGGGAGCGCTAACGGCTGTCTAGCAGGCTATCTCGTTAAGCACCGTTATCGCGGCGCGTCTAAGTTACGCGCTAATGTAGAGCAGGGCTATGAAATCGGGCGCCCGTCTTTACTGCGCCTAGAAGCAGAAGCCCACGGCGAAGCCATCGCCATACACGTCGGCGGCAAAGTTGTACCTGTAGCTCGCGGCGAGTTAGTGTAAAACGCAGGGATACCCCAGAGGAGCAGCTTGCCTCTCACCATGCATATTATCAGAGGCCAGATACGGCTTCAAGCAATCCATATAGAGAGTGAGGTTGTCAACGTTTGTCCCATGCTTCAGGGAACTCGGTCTACGGTAGATTAGTGGACCGATTAAACCGCTATCCGCAGGGAGCGCCGCCGTCTAAGACTCTGTACAAGATTCTCAGCATCCTGTTTAGCGAGCGGGAGGCTCGGCTAGTAGCGGAGCTGCCTATTAAGCCGTTTACCGCAAAGACAGCAGGTGACATCTGGCATACTAGCGAAGCAGACGCTCAGGCGACGCTTGACACACTAGCAAGCAAGGCCATACTAATTGACGGTGATCATCGCGGCGTCAAGCAGTACTTTCTTCCGCCGCCTATGGCCGGGTTTTTTGAGTTCGCCTTTATGCGCGTACGCCAGGATATAGACCAAAAGCTGCTTGCAGAGCTTTTGCACCAGTATCTCAATGTTGAAGAGGACTTCATTAAGGACCTCTTCTTAGGCAGCGAAACGCGGCTTGGGCGTGTGTTCGTGCAGGAATCTCTAGTTACCCCACGGGACGCGATACATGTGCTCGATTACGAGCGTGCGAGTCACTACATTCGCGACGCCGCACACATTGGCGTGAGCATGTGCTATTGCCGCCACAAGATGGAGCATCTCGAACAAAGCTGCCAAGCGCCCATGAACATCTGCCTAACTTTCGACGGCACAGCCGCTTCGTTGATTAGGCATGGACATGCGCGGCGTGCGGATGCCCGTGAAGGACTAGAACTGCTAGAACAGGCCTACGCTAGTAATCTTGTGCAGTGCGGCGAGAACGTGCGCGAGCGGGTCAGCTTTATCTGTAACTGCTGTGGGTGTTGCTGTGAGGCCATGCTCGCCGCTAAGAAGTTTGGCATACTTGTGCCGGTACATACCACTAACTTTATCCCGCAGGTGACCGAGGAGTGTAGCGGATGCGGCCGCTGTGTGGATGCTTGTCCTATTTGCGCCATCAAAATCTGTCCTAACGCTGCGGCAGTAGGCGGCAAGGATGAAGCCTCGGTCGACGAAGGGATATGCCTCGGCTGCGGCGTCTGCGTGCGCAATTGTCCGCACGGAGCTTTGCTGCTAAAACGGAGGGCACAGCGCGTCATAACCCCCGTCAACTCAGTTCACCGTGTTGTGCAGATGGCCATTGAGAAAGGACGGCTAGCCGACCTTGTTTTTGACAATCAAGCTTTTGCTAGCCACCGAGCCATGGCGGCTGTCCTTTCTGCCGTGCTCAGGATGCCGCCGCTTAAGCAGGCCCTCGCTGCTAAGCAGTTCAAATCGCTCTACCTGAAGCGCTTGATTAAGGCTGTTACGTCTAGGGAAAACCTACTGCCGACAAGACATGTAGCGGAGGAGAAGACACCGACATGACAGGCTTCAGATTAGAGCACAGCTATGCCGAACTGCCTCCATTGTTCTTCTCGCGGCAAAACCCCACCCCAGTGCGCGCGCCGAGGATCGTAGTTCTTAACGAGCCCTTGGCACTCCGACTAGGGCTTGATGCCACTCGGCTGCGCAGCAAGGAAGGAGCCGAGCTGTTATCAGGAAACAATATCCAGAGAGAAGCCATGCCCATCGCGCAAGCCTACGCGGGGCATCAGTTTGGCCACTTCACGCTGCTTGGCGACGGCAGGGCGATTCTTATTGGCGAGCAGGTTACCCCGGATGGGAAACGCTTTGATATACAGCTAAAAGGAGCCGGGCGCACTCCTTACTCGCGCGGCGGGGATGGCCGTGCGGCACTAGGCCCCATGCTGCGCGAGTACGTTATCAGCGAGGCCATGCATGCGCTCGGCATACCGACAACGCGTAGCCTCGCTGTCGTGAGCACAGGCGAAACGGTTCAGCGCGAAGCGCCACTAGCCGGTGCAATTCTGGTGCGTGTGGCAGAGAGCCATTTGCGCGTGGGCACGTTTCAATATGCATCCCACTTTGGCCGTGCACCGGACCTTGCAGCCCTCGCCGAGTATGCCGTGCAGCGACACTACCCACACCTTCGCGGGCACGAGGACCGTTACCTGCTCTTCTTGCGCGAGGTCATTGCTCGCCAAGCGGACCTCATAGCGCGATGGCAGGCAATTGGCTTTGTGCATGGGGTCATGAATACAGACAACACTTCGATCAGTGGCGAAACCATTGATTACGGTCCCTGCGCCTTTATGGACGCCTATGACCCAAAGACGGTGTTCAGCTCTATCGACCACTATGGGCGATATGCTTACGGAAACCAGCCGAGCATTGGATTATGGAACCTAGCACGCCTGGCTGAAACTTTGTTGCCGCTGCTTGACCCGGACAGAGAACAAGCAGTTGTATTGGCACAGCAAGAAATAGCTCGCGGTGCGGACTTGTTTCGCGCGAGCTATCTAGAGGCCATGCGACGTAAGCTCGGGCTAAGTAATGCCGAGCCCGAGGATGGGGAACTGATTGAGCAGTTGCTAGTCATGATGCATAGTACAGCCTCGGACTTCACGAACACCTTTCGTGCCCTAACCAACAGCCTGCTTGACGGCTTAGCGCTCGGACAGGCGCCCGGATTTTCGCAGTGGCGCCAGCGTTGGCAGGAGAGGCAAGAGCGACAGCCCGAGGACCCACGCCCTGTTACGGTAATGCGTGCCGCTAATCCGGCCGTTATTCCCCGCAATCACCGCGTGGAGGAGGCTTTAGAGGCGGCCGCAACAGGCGACCTAAGCGTTATGGAACGCCTGCTTGGAGCGCTAGCAGACCCCTACAGCGACAACCCCGAACATGCGGGGTACACTGAGCCTTCCGGCAAGCGCTGCCGTACGTTTTGCGGGACATGATACAAGAGGCAAGGGGAAAGAAACAAGAGGCAAGAAACGAATCACAGAACACAACACACAAAACACAAGCACGAAAGGTAGACGCAGAAAAACAACACACAAAACACAAGCACGGAAGAAGAGAACCGGGGACGGTGTGAGAGGGATAAAGGAGGTACATATGCGAGAGTTCAAATACCAGATAATGCCCGAGATTATGCGGCGCTGGTCGCCGCGCGCGTTTAGTGATGAACCAGTAGCAGGAGAAGAAGTACTGGCACTCCTTGAGGCAGCGCGCTTTGCGCCGTCGTGCTACAACGAGCAACCATGGCGATTTATTGTCGCGCAAACGTCCGAGGCACTACAGAAGATGCAGGGCCTTTTGACCGAGCAAAACCTGTTGTGGGCAAAGCATGCGCCTGTTCTCTTGTTGTTGCTTGCGAAACGAACCTTCTCCGAAACCGGACAGGAAAACTACTGGCATATGTTTGATACAGGCACTGCTTGGGGCTACTTGTCGCTTGAAGCTGAACGCCGCGGGCTGATAACGCACGCCATGGGCGGGTTTAGCCGCAAGCGAGCCATAGCCCTCTATGACTTGCCGCCAGACATTGCTCCTGTCGCCTTGGTTGCTGTCGGAAAACTAGGTAACTCTAGCTTGCTTGCGGCAGAACTCAGGGAACGCGAGCGCCCCGGCGTGCGCCGCCAGCTAAGTGAACTAGTAATCCATAGCTCGTAATCCGTAAACGAAAACCCAAAGCGCTAGCCGTAGCTAGCGCTTTAGCTGTTTCTCCATTATATAGCTTCTGTAAGCCTTCCCTTCCCACTGCACCTCGTCGATAACGCGGAACCCCTCGGACTGGTACAAAGACACAAGGTGCGTCGCGGGGATAGCCGTATCTAGCCTTAGGAACGCCGCACCTCTCTCCTGCCCGCAGTCCGCCGCATAGCGCAAGAGCCACCGGCCAATCCCTTGGCGCTTATATGTAGGTGATACGGCAAGCTGAGTAACGTACAGCCCGCACGACCCGTCCCGGCTCTCGTCGCTCGACAGTGTTACAGTCGCGATAACCTCTTCCCCTCGGCATACCAAGTACACCTCGTTGCCTTCCATGCGTTCGCGCGTAGTCTGTTCGTCCTGGTAGGTGCCGGTGAAGTTAAGCCCGCGCGCAATGTGCTCGCTGTAGGCTTCTCGTACGAGGCGGTGCAATGCGGGCAAATCTGCCTCGGTCGCTAAACGTACGCTGTAGGCGGACAAATCGGACACAATAATCTCCTCCTTATGGATACTTCTTAGCTACTTCGCGCCAGCACTGCCGTCAACTTCGTTGCCTGCTCTTCTATGTAGTACCGGTCCCTCTCCCCGCGCGGGCGGTTAAAGTCCATGCTGGCCACTATTCTGCCGGGCCTACCGTCTAGCACGATAGCTGTGTCAGCCAATAGCACCGCGTCTTGCGGCTCATGTGTGACATAAACCATGGCGCAGGGGTGCCACGCTAGCAGCTCGCACAGCATTTCCTGTAAGGACGCCTTTAGCCCGATGTCTAGACCGGTAAAGGGCTCGTCAAGCAAGGCTAGGTCCGGGGCAAGGACAAACGCCCGCGCAATAGACACCCTTTGCCGCATGCCCCCGCTTAAGTGCGTGGGATAATAGTGCGTAAAGCCCCCAAGTCCTAGCCGCTTGAGCATGGCCGTCGCCTTGTCTACCTGTTCAGCGCGCGTCAGTCCTTTGTCCTGTAGCACAAGTGTGACGTTTGCTAATGCAGTCCGCCACGGCAACAGCCGCGGTTCCTGAAAAACAAAGCCGATACGCTGCCCGTCTGACCGAATCTGCCCGGCGTCGGGTGTTAGGGTGCCGGCGGCCATGCGGAGGATGGTCGTCTTACCGACTCCTGAGGGCCCTAAGATTGCCAATATCTGCTTTTCCTTTACCGTAAAGGACACCGAGTCCACAATAGGGCGCTGGCCAAACGCCTTGCTGACCCCGTCAAACTCAATCACGCGCCTACCTCCTCGTCTGCCACGACAATACATGGGTTCTGACCACGTGCAGCAACAAGCCTTCAATGAGCAGTACTATCGCGGCCATAGTTAACATCCAAGCGAAGATATCTGCTGTCGCCATGTGTACGCGAGCAAGGCTTAAGGCGGGGCCAATGCCTCTTTCTATACCAACAATGATTTCAGCCATAATCATGAGTCTTATAGTTAAACCGGCCGCGAGTAGGATGCTAGGCAACAAGGCGTACAGGGTCGCAGGCAGATACATGGTCCGGAGCTGCCTGACCCGCGAGACGCGATAAACCCTAAGCATTTCCAGTAAGTCGCGGTCTAAGGTCCGCACGGCAGCCACTGCGCCCCTGTATAACAGAGGTAACCCCAATGCTACTGCTGTCGCAACGACTTGAAGCTCGCCGCCGCCAGACACAAAGATGACGAACAAGGCTACTGCCACCGGAGGAACCGAAATGAGGACGCTTATGGCGGGTCTTAGTAGCTCCTCGAACCACGGATAAAAGCCGGCTAGCATACCTAGTGCCGCACCGACAACCACTTGTAGCACCAAGGCGACCGCTACGCGCGCTAGCGTCTGATAAAGCGAGAGCTGACCCGCAGGCGAAGCAAACAGGCGCAAGACAGCAGCCCCCGTCTCGGCAGGGGTGGCCACCAGCAGCGGACCCCACAGGCGCGACGCACCGTGCCAAGCTAGGGTAAATGCCGCTAAACCAAGCAGCATCCACACGTACGGGAACAGCGCCTTAGACTTACGCCACCTACTCATAAGTAGCACCCGCTGCGCTCGCCGCACGCCATTTACAGAGACTTGCCACAATTGGGCGGACCAGCACAAGTTCAATCGCCAAAGCCACAAGCAGACAGACCGCCACCCACGCGAAAAAACGCGCTACGTCTAAGTTGAAGCGTGTCATGGCCATAGCGAACCCAACGCCGTTGCTGCTACCTAAGAGCTCAGCCATTACTGTCTTGCGGAAGGCACTTCCGGCGGCAAAAGAGAATCCTGTTAGAACGGCTGTCGAGAGGGCCGGCAGGTACACTTGCCACCACAGATGCCATTTCGAAAGCCGATACACGGCCGCCATCTCTAGCAGGTCGCGGTCGACCATGGCCATGCCTTCGACCACGCTGACGTACATGATGGGCACCGTGAACAAGGCCGTAACGAACACTGCCATGCCGGAACCCACTCCAAACCAGACCATCGCCAGCATAACAACTACTACCGCAGGTGAAGCGAACAAGGCTCCCATGGCAGGCTTAAACATATAGTAGGCAGGCCTTGAGAAGCCGGCGGCGGCGCCAGTGACAAACCCGAGGGCTGCGCCAATGGCAAGCCCTGACACAGAACGGTGTAGCGAAACGCCGAGGTGTTTATGAAGCTCGCCTGATGTACAAAGCTCGGTCAAGCTCGCGACCACAGTGCCCAGCCTCGGCAAGAGCGCCGGCGCTGCACCGGACACATATTCCCACGCCAGTAGGAGACAAGCTACCCCGATGGCGAACCAGATCTCTCTACTCCGGTTGCCAATAAAAGCGCGCATCCGGTAGCCTCCCGCCGATTATCTCCGGGGCCATCTGCTGTAGCGTGGTAAAGTACAGCTCTATTTCCTGCCTAACGTCGCGCGCTGGTATGACTCGAAACTCCGAAAACTGCAGAGCACTTGCTGCAGCCGGCCCTTGTACGCCTTCTATGCCACGTGCGGCTAAGGCGCCCATTTCATTTGGATTGGCGGCCGCCCACAGCGCGGCTTGGTCGTAAGCGTCACTAAAAGCATGAATCAGGTCGTTGCGGTCGACAACAGCGGGTAGCGCGACAATGCCAGCTTGCGGTATGCGGGCAGGAGACCCCGTAACTTCACCCCAGACTTTGTGCAACTCGATAAGTCGCGCAAGACGCCTCCCTTCTTGTTGCGCTCGCAGCAAGGCCGTGGTCACGGCAGGCTCCGAAAGCACTGCCAGTTCAGCTCGCCCAGTCGCCAGTAACCCGGCCGCTTCCATGGGCGATGGGACATACTCAATTTGCAGGTGGCGCGCAATGTCTAGTCCCTTGCCTGCCGCCAAGAAACGAAAGACGAGGTCGGGCGTGTCCCCGCGCGAAGGCACAACAATGCGCCTGCCTTTAAGGTCCTCCATCGACCTAACCGGAATGCCTTCGGTTCCGACTACGTAGAGGTTCCCCCAGATAGCAACATTAACTAGGCGCAGGTTGACCCCGCGGTTGTACAAGTTGGCGGCGACGTATGTGGGCAAAGCGGCGAAGTGCATACCAGGCGCAATCGCCTGCGCCCGCAACATGTCCACAGTTCGCGCGATGTGTACCTGTGTTTGCTCGGCAAGCGAGGTAATGTGGGGCTCGCTGCCCACGCGATAAAATGGGAATGTGAGCGGGGAAATCGGCCCGAGCATATTTAGTCTCGATAGCCTAGTGATAATAGCTACGCGCCCAGTCCGTTCTTGCCAAGTTACGCCGTACCCTAGTACTTCACTGATAAAGCGCAGGGGAACTAGGGTGCGCCCCCGCGTCGCGAAGGCCGGGACATCAAGCTCTACTGCTCGTTCGTTGAGGCGTGCTACAACCGCGCCTAGTACCAGCGAGACACTAGTCGCGCCCTTGCGAATATGTACGGTCCGGTTGACTTCGTCCCAGGCTACCGTGGCCCCTAGCGTCTCCGCAATGGGCCGGATGGGCACCATTACGCGCCCCCTTACAATCTCCGGCGCCACGTCAAATGAGACGGGCTGATTGTCGACTGTTACTGAAACTAATCGCGCGGCAGATCCCACGACGTAAGAGCCAAAACTCAGCAAAAGCATCGTAGCCAAGCAACCCCATGCCAGCGCAGCACGTAATCTAATTTTCACGGTTATTCCCCCTCTAAGCCTCATGCTTGAGAATAGTATTCACTACTATTTATTGTATGGCTAGGCCTTAGGTAGGTCAAGATGCTCGCGGGGTGAAGTTTCGATGGGACTGAGCAAGGCAATATCGCTGCCGCTCGTAGCACCTAGGTCCTTAAACTTGCGGGCGGCAGGCAACACGCGCCCCTCCATTGAGCCTACAGTGTTGTTATAAGCAGCGTTAGCTTTCTCTAGGCCTTTGCCCATGTCGCGCAAGTGTTCGGAGAGTGTTCCTAGGCGCTCGTAAAGCTGCCTGCCAAGCTCGCTGATATGCTGCGCGTTTTTGGCGAGCTGCTCTTGTCGCCACCCATAGGCCACGGCGCGCAGCAGCGCAATCAAAGTGGAAGGTGTAGCCAGCACTACGCGCTTTTCCAATCCATCCTCAATCAGGCGCTGATCGGCGTCGGCTGCGGCTCCAAAGAACGACTCGCCGGGGATAAACATCACTACGAACTCGGGAGCGCTAGGAAACTGTGCCCAGTAACGCTTGTCCGCCAAGGCAGTCATATGCGTGCGCACTTGCTTAGCGTGTCGCCCTAAGGCTAACCTGCGCTCTTCATCCGACTCCGCGGCGGCTGCATCGAGATACGCATCTAGGGACACCTTCGCATCTACGACTATTTCGCGGCCGGCCGGCAGTCTCACAATAAGGTCAGGCCGCGACCGATTGTCCTCGGTCGTAGCGGTAACCTGCTCGGCGAAATCACAGTGTTCGACCATTCCGGCTAGCTCGGCCACCCGGCGTAAAGTAAGCTCACCCCAACGTCCCCTCACCTGCGGCTTGCGCAATGCGGTGACTAGGTTCGCGGTCTCCTTCTGTAGCTGCTGCTGGCTTGCGCCAAGATGCTTAAGGTGTTCACTGAGGCCGGAGTATGCCTCCTGCCGATGTTTTTCTAGTGTGCGGATATGTTCCTCAAACTTGGTCAGTGACTCGCTTAAGGGGTTGACAAGGCCTTGAATTGCTTCTTGGCGCATGCCGAGGTCGCCGCGGGCATCGGTGAGCGCCTTTTCAAGCGTTTCCTTTGCTAACTGCAGAAACGCAGTCGTGCTGTGACTAAGCGTGTCGCCAGCAAGCGCCTTAAATGTATCAGTGAGCGTAGCCTTAGCATCCGCAAGCAAGGTTCGCTCCGCATCGAGACGCCTTACTGTTTCTGCTAGTTGCGTTTCCGCCTTGATACGTGCGGTTTGCTCGCTGACACAGCTCTCCCGCAGCCTCTCAATGGACAGAGTGAGCTGGTCGTTCTGGCTGCTAAGCGCGAGCCGCAATGCTTCTAAAGTAGCAGCCTGACGCTCCGCAGCAACGGCCTGCGCCCGCGCTTCTTCAACACGCGCCGTCAGCGCCTTCGTTGTGTGTGCTGAAGCAAAAACCCAAGCTACGACTCCGCCAATTAATAGACCGGCTACAGCATAGAATGCATACTCCATATTAACTACCTCCTGTTCGCACTAGGGCCCCACTTCACTTATTTCGGTCACGGCGGCAAGACTCCTTCGTGCAAGCGACGACAAATGTTGACGCGCAGTGCATGAAAAAAGCTAGGGCAGTTCCTCCCTAGCTTCTAACTTCGAACCTCGCACTTCTCAGATCTAACATCCAACATCCAACATCTAACCTATGGTGGGCCCACTAGGACTCGAACCTAGGACCAATCGGTTATGAGCCGACCGCTCTGACCAACTGAGCTATGGGCCCGAAAAAAATGGCTCCTCAGGTAGGGCTCGAACCTACAACCTACCGGTTAACAGCCGGTTGCTCTGCCATTGAGCTACTGAGGAACGTAAGGAGTGTCGCCGTTATTAGTCGACACTCAAGATTATACGAAATGCAGGCGTCGTCGTCAACACCATTGACAAACCTTATTGCGGCGCAAGCGCGCGGCGCAAGATATCGAAGCCCAGCACTTCGAGCACTGGTTGCCAGTCCTCTTGTGACTTTATCTTTATATCTGAGTTAAGAATGTAGTGGCCCATTTTTATGCGCCGAAACAGTTTTTTATTATATGGGTTCTGGCTGTCTGCCTCATGCTTCGCCAGTAGGCTCGAGATATAGGAACGGCTCTTTCTGTAGGGCTGTACAACACTGTCCGGCAATGCCCTCATTGCTTCCGCGAGGTAAGCTGCCGTCAGTGCTCCGTTACGATGGGCTGGGTTACCAATGACAGCCATTAAAAGCACAAGAGCGACCTGAAAGAGAAGAAACTCCCCTTGACGGTTACTTAACTTCACTAACTTATCGCCAACACGTAAGCTTACACTCGAGGGGGCTAGCAACTCATGCACCTGATAGACGGTTGCGGGGTCAAGGCCGCGCCCCCTTATAGCTTGGTGAAGTGAGATTTGCCATGCCGTAAAGCCGCTGTTGTCTGTCAAATCAGCGTTTGCGCCGCCCGAGTGCAGCTCTTTGATGAGGGGAACAACCCCTGTCCTAGCGGCAAGCATAAGCGGTGTCGCATTGTACTCATTGCGAAAATCAACGCCGTACACAGCACACTGCTTCAATATCTCTTTGTACAAACTGTTTGTATACTTTGGAAGCAGGTGCGCGTACAGATTTGCTCTCTGTTGATCATACAACGAGGAGTTAACGAGCAGCCCATAATCACGTTGTGCGAGTATTTGCCGTGCCTTGGCGTAGTTTTGCCCACTCAGGAAAGCAATTATTGCTGGCGAGTCGTGAAAGAGTGCGTATTCAAAGAGCAGCTTTCTCGGTCTTTGTGGGTTATCTTTAGCCTGACGAATCTGGTCGGCTAGCTCTACAACTTTCGCCGGAGTAAAAACATCCCAAGGGACAGGCTGCACCTTTAAAATAGATTGCCTTATGCTATCGGCTTGTTCCTGCTTGCCCTGCAGCTCTAATCTGCGGGCCTCTGCCTGCCATTCTGCTGTGGTAGACTGCTCAGCATTTATTGCGACTTCTTCCATAGCCTGACGCAACCCCATTAGACTAAGAATAGGGTGTGCCTCATCGCTCTCGATGATGTACAGCTTCTCTACGGCGCGAGTAACGGCAACGTACAACGAGTTTATAAAGAACTTGTAGACTTCTAGAGACTTGTCGGTTTTGTCTGCGGCTCGCATGAAATGGAGGTCGCACTCCATGTCCGCTTCGCTTACTCCCCTAACAATCTCTTGAAAACTCTGCCGCTCCTCGGAGACGAAGTTAAGTAGGATGACATTTGCATATTCAAGGCCCTTCGCCTCTTGCACGGTGAACAGCAGAGGGGTTTCAAACCACTTTCGGGCCAAGATCTTGTCCTCACTGCGCATCACAATAACGGCAAACCTAGTAGATCGCCTGATGTTTTTGTTTAGCTCACTCTTGACCTTCTGAGTATCCTTTAGAAGCAGCACCTCCCCATCTTTCTCAGAGAGGCTGTCCATCAGATAGGTGCTTTCCTTATCTACTGAACCAAATCGCCGTTGTTTAATTAGAATAAGTCTATTGGCCAACGTAGTGACCGCCCTAGAATTGCGAAAGTTTGACTGTAAGATGCGTGTCACTCGAGCTGTTTCAAGCTCTGCGCTGCTTAGGAGCATCGACTTTAAGCGGCTCCACGAGAAAAAGTTCGGATGTACAATTTGGTTAGAGTCGCCACAGAGCATAAACTCACGGGGATTTTTAAGACTATTAAGAACAAGCTGGAGCTGTACGTTCGTTACATCTTGGACTTCATCGACCACGACGAAGTCGTATAGTGGCTTCACTTCACGCAGATAATCATACGCTATGATATTGGGGTCATACAGGTGATTCTCCCCAAGAAAAACAAGATACTTCTCGAAGAGGTCATAAACCAACTGACGTTCAGTTCCGAGGTAGATCGACTGTCGGACCCCGAGGCCGAGATACTCCTCCCGGCCCAAATAGGGGGCATCTAAGGCAGAGCCGGTAATTACGCCGCGAAATTCCTCGTATAGCCGATGGGCGTCGGCGACTCGCCGCTGCTTCGGAAATCTATATAGCCATTCGGCAAACCGGCTGAAGCTCACCTCCTTGCCTTCCGGGACGCGCATGGTTTCGAGATACTCCCTGAAGGAGAGAAAGGACACGTCCTGTTCGCCGTTCTCATAATGATTACTACCATACAGCGCCCTAGCTCGTTCTGCCAGATACTGCGAATGAGTGACGTAGAGCCCCTGGCCGCGGAACAGCTTTAGTTTCTCAAGTGTGACGATAGTCTTGCCACTGCCTGCCGGCCCAATGATGATAAGCGGACAAATAGCGCGATATATTATAGACTGGTTAGGATCAAAGGATACAGCTCTTTCTAGGAAGTGAAAGCGTTTCTCTGTCGGGTTAACGTAGCTGACAGATGGTAAGGTGTCTGTGCTTATTTGCGCTTGGTCATCCAATGGCGGTATTTTTGCCTCGTCAATCTTGGCTCCCCTTAGAAACTTGGACCTGTCGTAGGCATGGTTGAGCACTACCTCCAGCATTAGGGCGTAGCGCACTCCCTGATACTGCACTAGCTTAAAGATTAAGCGATTTGCGTCGTCGAGTCTTGCACTGTACAAATCAAAATCCGCCAACTTCTTGACAGTGGCGGAGCGAAAGTCATCTCTGGCGAGATGACCCGTTACCTTCTCGTACTGACGCTTAACCTTGGTATAGTCAATGTCGATATATTCTAGGATTTTCATAGCAGCCAAGCCCGATATCCTTTCTCTATGGACTCCTTGGACGGCCCCATTGCATCACGGGTCGTGACAAAAAGAACCGTCCCTTTTGTTCTCTTTTGTTCTACTCCAAAAAGTCCTTGAGCCACTTACTGCGGCTTGGGTGCCGCAATTTGCGTAGCGCTTTGGCCTCGATTTGGCGAATTCTTTCCCGCGTCACACCAAATTCTTGGCCTACTTCTTCGAGTGTGCGCGAGCGGCCGTCCTCAAGCCCAAAGCGCAGGCGCAGTACCTTTTGTTCGCGCGTCGTTAGCGTTGAAAGCACTTCGTCTAATTGCTCGCGCAAAAGCGCGAAAGCCGCGGCATCTGCCGGTGCCGGAGCGTCTTCGTCGGGTATGAAGTCGCCCAGATGCGAATCCTCTTCCTCGCCGATAGGCGTTTCTAGCGATACAGGCTCTTGCGCGATTTTGTGAATCTCGTGCACGCGTTCAACAGGCACGCCCATTTCCGCCGCGACCTCTTCCGGCGTCGGTTCTCGCCCTAGCTCTTGCAGGAGCTGGCGCGTGATGCGAATCAGCTTGTTAATGGTCTCAACCATGTGCACGGGAATGCGTATCGTGCGGGCTTGGTCGGCAATAGCGCGGGTAATTGCCTGCCTAATCCACCACGTGGCATAGGTCGAGAACTTGTAACCCTTGCGGTAGTCAAACTTCTCAACTGCCTTCATCAAGCCGAGATTGCCTTCTTGTATTAAGTCGAGAAAAAGCATGCCGCGTCCTACATACCGCTTGGCAATGGACACGACGAGGCGCAAGTTGGCCTCTACCAGACGCCGCTTGGCCTCCTCGCTCCCCTCCTCCATGCGCTTAGCTAGGTCGACCTCTTCTTCCGAGGAAAGCAGCGGCACGCGTCCAATTTCCTTGAGATACATCCGCACAGGGTCGTCAAGCCGCAAACCGTCGGGAATGCCGATTTCCCCGGTTTCTGCTTCTTCGAGAGGCGCGTCTGCCTCCGCGCGCACGGTAGAAGTGTCGGGCACGCTAGGGTAGACCGTTTCCATGGCGCTGTTGTCCGCCAAGAGGTCAATTCCTAAGGATGCCAACCCTTCATAGAATTCGTCGATTTGCTCAGGCTCAAGCTCCACCTCACTGAGGTGTTCGCCAATCTCCTTGTAGGTCAGCACTCCGCGCTTTTTACCGCGCTCTATCAGTTCCTTGACCGCCTCAGCCTGAGTCTCTTTCTTGTTCACGTCCTGTACCCCCTCAACTGGGAAACTTTCTCTCTCTGTGGGACCTTCTTGCGCCGCTGCAAATCTGCTAGCTGCGCTGCCAGCACCCCGCGAGTTTCCCCTTCTGCCCCCGCTAGGGCATCCTGCAAGCGTGTTATCTCTAGCGTCAAAGCTTGCTCTTCAATCTTTACAAAACACTCATTCGCCACGTCGAGCACGTTTTCCTCTAAATAATCTACGGTTAACGCAGCGGCAAGTTCGGATTTTAACTCTGGGGCGAGCTCGTGTGCCAAATGCATGGGGTCATCTTCGGGGCCAAGCTCGCGCGTTAACCACGTCGCCAAGTGCCGATACTTCTCGTCAATAAAACCGACGCGCGTCCAGAGGTCGAAGAGAGGCTGCCGCGACTCCTCATGTTTCGCCAGGATGTAGAGGAGCATGCGCGCAGCCCTAACCCAACCCGGCAATACCGCCTTTGCACCGCCCTTATCAGCCATAGTATGCCGTGCTTTGGAAAGTTTATCCGTCGGCTGCGGCCCTAGGGCTTTTGCCAGCTCCACCAGAAAGGCGTCTTCCGGCAGCTTGTACAGCCTTACGACTTGCTTGACATACGCATCGCGCTCGAGGGCATTGCTTACCCCGGCTATAACCTTGGCAGCCTCTGCCCCGAAAGCCCCAAGACCCTGCGGCGTATTCCGGTCATGCTGCTTGGATAGACCGCGAATGCGATACAGCGTGGCGGCTAGGGCCTCGCTGCCTACGGCCGCTAGAAACTGCTCGCGCCCAAACTTGCGCAGGAACTCGTCTGGGTCTTTGCTATCGGTCAGGGTAGCCACTCTTACCGCTAGCCCTTTTCCGCTTAGCACCTCTATGCCGCGCAAAGCGGCGTTCTGCCCGGCAACATCTGCATCAAAACAAACGCTAACGGACGAGGTGTAGCGCTTAAGAACTTGGGCGTGTTCTGGTGACAGCGCTGTCCCAAGCGTAGCAACTACGTTGTCCACGCCGTATTGCCAAGGGGTTATAGCATCCATGTACCCCTCGACGACGATGACAAATCCGGCTTGGGTGATGGCCTTAGCCGCGCGGTCGAGCCCATAGAGCTCCCGGCCCTTGCTGAACAAAGGGGTTTCGGGGGAGTTCATATACTTGGGTGCGGCGACTTCCTTGGAGTCTCCGAGAAGCCTGCCGCCAAAGGCAATCACCTGCCCTTGGCGGTTGCGAATGGGAAACATCACGCGGTGGCGAAAGCGGTCGTAAAGGCCCCTCTCTCCCTGTACAATCAAACCTAGACGCAACAGCTCGGCTTCCCCGATGCGCTCTGCCGCCGCACGCTCGATAAGCGTGTTCCAAGCTGCTAAGCTGTAGCCTAGCTTAAGCGAGGTGATTAGGTCAAAACTTAGCCCGCGTTGCACGAGGTAATCTCGCGCTTCGCGTCCTAGGGACTCATTCAGCAGTTGGCGGTGGAATAAATCTGCTGCCCACGCAGTGACTTTCAGGTCGCGCTCACGCGCCCGCCGCCTGGCCAGCACGTCGGGAGCATCGGTATGCAGCGCGGGTAAAGTAATCCCCGCACGCTCGGCTAGGTTTTCTAGTGCTTCGGGGAAAGTTAGTTTATTGTGCTCCATGACGAAGCTTAGGACATTGCCCCCCGCCTGGCAGCCAAAGCAGTAGTACATCTGCTTCTCTTGATTGACGTTAAAGGATGCTGTCTTCTCGGCATGGAACGGGCATAACCCAAAGAAACTCCTGCCCCGCTTCTCTAGGCGGACATGCTCGCCTACGACCTGCACTATATCGACGCTATTAACGACACTCTCTACAAGCTCTCGTCCATACTCAGGCATCGGCTCCCACCTTACTTTTCGGCGCTAGTCTCCTAGTTTATCCCGGCGATTATAGTAGTCAATAATCTTAGAGGCTGTCTCCTCGACTGCCCGTTTGGTGACGTCGATAATGCGGCAGCCGGCAGCCCGCATAATGCCTTCCCCGTATCTAAGCTCCTCGTTAATGCGCTCGAAGCTGGCGTAGCTGGCATTACTGGCTAACCCGAGTGCCTTTAGGCGCTCCTGGCGAATGGACTGCAGTTCCTCGGCGCGAATCGTCAAGCCAAAGATGCGGTCGCGCGGTACAAGGTAGATTTCGTCCGGCGGATTGACTTCTGGAACAAGCGGCACATTCGCCACCCTATAGCCGCGGTGTGCTAGGTACATACTGAGCGGGGTCTTAGACGTACGGGAGACGCCAAGCAGCACGATTTCTGCTTTGAGCAGGCCGCGCGGGTCCTTGCCGTCATCGTACTTGACCGCAAACTCCACCGCCTCTACCTCGCGGAAATACTCCTCGTCTAGTTGGTAGATTAGCCCGGGCTGAAGCTTTGGCTGAGTTTCGCAAATAGTCGAGAACCCGTCCATCATCGGCCCCAAAATGTCTATCGCGGCAATCCCCTCCGCCCGGCAACGTGCATTGATGTGGGCCCGAAACTCAGGCAACACCAAAGTGTGCACCACCAGCGCGCGCAAACCTCTCGCTTCGTCTACCACTTCATCTAATGCCTCGCGCCCGGCGACGTATGAGATGCGGCGAAAATCCATGTCGTTGCCGAACTGGCTGGCAGCCGCATGGGCCACGCGATGTGCCGTCTCGCCCAGAGAATCTGAAACTACAAAAACAACAACCTTGCTCACTTTTGTCCTCCTTAATCGCCTCTCTTGCCGGCTGTGCGTATGGCGCACAAAAAGGCATGACTGGCCGGGCGTTTCTCAAGTTTGGCCATCACGACGCTGTCGAGCACCGCAGCCACTTCCCTCTCTCCCGCCACAGGGGCGCACAAACCTTCCACTGCTCGCCAGTCTCTATCCCGTAACTTGCAGAGCAAGTTATGCGCCGCAGTGCTTACCTTAACCTGCTTGCCCCGCATCTCACCTTGACTACACTTCCGACACGGGAAACCGGGGACATCCGGGACCAAATATTCGCCGGCGGGACCGGCGCAATGCGGACATAAACTTAACTCCAAACCAAACCCAAGTCGTGCTAATAGCCGGAGCTCAAAAAATGCCAGCAACAGCTCGCGGTGCTCGGTGTGGCTCAGGATGTGCAGGCAAGCGATAGCTAGACTCAACACGTCGTCGTGCGGCTCGGCGTCTACAAGTGAGCTATCTACAAGCTCAAGCATGTATAGAGCGTAGGCTAGGCTATCGAGGTCTTCTCGGAGCGAGCGAAAACTCTCCAACGGTTCAGCTTGGCTTAAGGTGGGGAGACTCCGCCCGACATAGGCCGTGAACCGCAGGTGAGTGAGCGGTTGTGTTACGGAGGCATAGCGGCTTTGCACTTTCCTGGCACCTTTGGCTACCGCTCGCAGCTTGCCCATGCCTGCCGCCAACACGACAACTAGCCTATCCCATTCGCCGAGATTACTGGTCCTAAGTATCAGCCCCTCACCCTTGACTTGCGGCATGCCTAGACTTACACTCTTCCACAATCGACACACCCGAGCTAGTTCCAATGCGAGTAGCCCCCGCCGCTAGCATAGCCAGAGCAAGGTCTAGGTTGCGCACGCCGCCTGAGGCCTTTACGCCGAGTTTTGCACCCACGGCTTGGCGCATCAGCGCCACATCGGCCACCGTCGCGCCCCCGGGACCAAACCCTGTCGATGTCTTAACAAACCCGGCCCCCGCGGCGACAGACATTTCACATACCTTAATTTTCTCGGAGTCGTTTAGGAGCGCGGCTTCGAGAATCACCTTAACAACTGCCTGCCCTGCCGCGTCTACAACTGCGCGTATATCTTCGAGAACGGCTTGCAGCATCCCTGCCTTAAGCCACCCGATGTTAATGACCATGTCGATTTCCGTCGCGCCTTGACGCACAGCCTCCCGCGTTTCTTCACACTTGGCAAACGTAGATGCCGCGCCAAGCGGGAAGCCCACTACACTCGCTATGCCGACCTCTGCCTGTACCAGTTGCTTTACCATCGGTATGTAGCATGAGTTGACGCACACAGCCGCAAAGTTGTACTTAACCGCCTCTTCACAGAGCTTTTTGATGTCGCTAGGCAGCGCATCTGCCTTGAGTACGGTATGGTCAATGTATCGTGCCAACTGCTTAGAATCCATTTGTATCACTGCCTCTCTCTTTCATACCCTAGGTGCCTTAGTTCATGCTCCTTCTGTCGCCAGTCCTTGCGCACTTTCACCCACAGCGCTAGGTGAATCTGACTGCCGAGGAGGCTTTCGATGTCTTGTCTGGCGGCTGTGCCTATGGCCTTGAGCATTGACCCTGTCTTGCCGATAATTATCCCCTTCTGCGACTCCCTTTCCACATAGACGGTAGCGGTTACGTGCACTATGTCACCCTGCTCTTTCATGCTTTCCACCACCACAGCCGTGGAATGCGGGATTTCGTCGCGCGTAAACTCCAGCACTTTTTCTCGCACAATCTCTGCCGCGACAAAGCGCTCGGGTTGGTCAATAATCATGTCTTCCGGATAGTACTGCGGCCCCTCCGGCAAAGTGCTGCGCAAGTGCTCTAAGAGCTCCGGCACCCGCTCGCCTGTCGCGGCGGACACACTGAATGTCGCCTTAAAGTCGTGCAGCGCGCGGAATGCGTCCTGCGTGTTTTCGATACTCGCAGGCGTCGCGGTATCGGCCTTGTTTACGATTAGGACTACCGACGCCGCCTGAGGGAGCTTAGCAATGATTTCCTTCTCTATGGAGCCGACGCGCGCAGTGGGCTCTACGACAAGCCAGATTTCATCTACTTCGGCTAGTGCGGTAAGCGCGTTTGCCACCAACTGCTCGCCCAAACGATGATGCGGCTTGTGGATGCCCGGTGTGTCAAGAAAAACAGCCTGCAGGCCCGGCTCGGTGTAGATGCAGCGAATCTTGTTGCGTGTTGTTTGCGGTTTGTCGCTGACAATGAGAATTTTCTCCCCTAGAACGCAGTTTAGCAGTGTGGATTTCCCCACATTTGGGCGTCCGACTACGGCAATAAACCCTGATTTATGCGTCACGTCGGTCCTCCTTGAGAAAGTCCGGCCCAAACGAATCTGGCAGGAGCTTGGCGAGAGTTGTGTCACGCACAGTGCCGTCGGCGGCGACCAAGATAACAGCCATGTCGTCCGCAAACTCCCGCAGCACCTGTCGACAGGCGCCACAGGGCGAGGGCGCTCCTTCCTCTACCGCTATGGCTACGGCTTCGATGCTCCGCGCTCCGTCACTTACCGCTGCCATGACAGCGGCTCGCTCGGCGCACATCGTCAGGCCATAGGACGCGTTTTCTACATTTACCCCACTGTAAATCCTACCAGCGGACATCACAGCAGCCCCCACCTTATAGCCCGAATAGGGGGCATAGGCCCGGCGGCAGACGGCCTTAGCGACATCAATTAACTGCTGACGTAACTCTTGGTGCACTTTCTTCCTCCTCTGGCTTAGCCTGTCGCACAGCACGTTCGTTAGGTCGGTAAACACCACCTGAGACAATCAGCTTTAGGCCGTCGTCGACTGGCATAGCCAACACTTGGACTTCCTGTTTAGGCACTAAGACTAGCATACCAGATGTAGGGTTAGGCGTTGTAGGAACAAACACGGCCACGAGCTCGCCCGCAAGCGAGAACACATCGCCGCTGAGCTCGCCTGTAAGAAAACCAAGCACATAAATGCCTTTCCGCGGATACTCAATCAATACAACCTGCCGAAAGGCCGACTTGCCTTGTGCCAAGAAGGCGTCGACTATTTGTTTGGTCGAATTGTATATGCTGCGGGCAATAGGCACCCCTAGGAAAAACCTGTCCCAGTAACCGATAGCGCGGCGCCCGATTACATTAGTGGTCACCATCCCTATGACTACCACGGTTACAGCCGTGACTACCAGGCCGCTCCCCGGAATTACCGCCAAGAGAGGTCCTATGGCCGGGACGTAGAACAGGAGGCGCGAAAGCAATCCGTCAAAAAATCGCGATAAAACAACCAGCGTGTAAACCGTGACTGCTGCCGGCAAGATGACAATTAACCCGGCTAGGAAGTAGGTCTTAAGTCTATTCACTTGCACATCTCCTCCCTAGGCCCCAAAGAATGCAGACAATAGTTTAGGCAAAAGAACAAGCAGTCCTACCAAAGTAGCCACGACAGAAGCTACCAGCACACCGGCAGCGGCAAGATTCTTAGCCTGTGCGGCCAGTTCGTTTTCATGCGGCTCGGCAAGGTCGACTGCTCTTTCCACAGCCGAGTTTAGTAGCTCGAGCCCTATTACTGCCCCCGCCGCCAACAACAAGACTGCCCACTCCAAGGCGTTAAGCCCCACTACCAGGCTGACAGCGCATAAGAGCCCAAGCGCCGTAAAGTGTATGCGCATATTGCGCTCTTCCCTAAGCGCGGTCCTTAGCCCAACAGTTGCGTCACGAAAACTATCGCGCAGTGTATGTGGTCTCTTCACCTACGCCACCCAGCCTCGCTAAGTATGCTCTCGGTCAACTCGTGCATCTCGCCGCTGTTGTCAACATCGTGATCATATCCGGCGAGGTGGAGTAGCCCATGCACTAGGAGAAAGGCTACCTCGCGCTCTAGGCTGTGGCCAAACAGAGCGGCCTGAGCATGTGCTCGTTCGAGAGATATTACGATGTCACCAAGTAGTTTTGGCGCCCCAGGAGGAGTGGGGAGATCGTCCTCGTCGGCATTAGCAAAGGACAGCACGTCGGTAGGGGCATCCTTCCCACGAAAGGCTAAGTTTAGGCGCTGTATTTCTTCGTCATCGACAAAGGCCAAGCTCAGCTCTGTGTCTTTATCGAGTGAAAGCCTCGCCGCTACCTGTGTGGCTAGTTCCACCATTAGTTCGGGTAGGTGGGGCGGTAAGGGGAACCTGTCCTGGGCGTCCGTCCACAGCACCTGCATACGATAGACCTCCTTGTTGTCCCGGGTACTCTACTCGATGATGAAAGACGCTTGAAAGATGCCGCACGAACGCCGCAGCTATCTTGTCTAGCTCCCGCAGAGTGAGCTCGCTTTCGTCGAGCTGACCGGCATACAACCGCTCCCTAATCAACGACTGCACCCTCTCGGCCATTCTTTCAGGGGTGGGCATTTTCGTGGCTCGTACTGCAGCCTCGACCATGTCAGCTAGCATGACAATCGCCGACTCTTTAGTGCGCGGCCGCGGTCCGCTGTACATGTAGTTGCCTGCGTCTACTGACTCACCTTGTTCTTGTGCTTTCGCCAGAAAATACTGCACCATGGACGTGCCGTGATGCTCCTGTATAAAGTCAATCAGAACGGGCGGAATTTTATGCTCTCTGGCCAGTTGAACGCCATCCTTGACATGGTTGATGATCACCGAGGCGCTTAACTCAGGGGGATATTGATCGTGCGGATTATCCATCATTATCTGGTTCTCTATAAAAAAATATGGGCGCACAAGCTTCCCCACATCATGATAGTAGGCACCGGCTCTAGTTAAGAGCGCGTTCGCTCCTATTTCTAAGGCTGCAGCCTCCGCGAGACTTGCGACTATAGCGCTATGTTGGTAGGTGCCGGGGGCCTCAAACAAGAGTCTTTTCAATAGGGGTTGATGCGGATTAGAAAGCTCGACTAGTCTAATCGACGAAGTCACGCCAAATGAATGCTCAAGAAACGGCAGAACACCTATAGCAAGTACAACAGACAGCACCCCGCTACCAAAACCCCAGACGAGGTCAACCAGCACTTGCGGCCCAAGCCCCCCAAATAGCAGGCTAAGCGCAGCTATCGCCGCCATGTTGGCGAGCCCAACCGCTATGCCGCTGCGTGCAATGCCCGCGCGATGCTCTTGTGTAGAAACCGCGTACACGCCCACAGCTGTGCCTAGGAGTCCTACCATCAGGTAGCTTACATCATACCCGACAAGCCCGACCGCGAGCAGACTAAGGGCACTGCCCACGACAAGCCCCGCTCGCGCGTTAAGCAATACCGTCAGCAGAATGCTTGCCCCGGCAATAGGAAATAGATACCCTGAAAGGGTAGATAAGCCCAAGCCAATAAACAACGTGCCCAGATACACCACTGCGGCAAGTGTAAGCTCGCTAGTCGTGCGGCCTGCATGCCAGTAAGCGCGATAGAAGTAAAGTGTCGGCACCCCGACGGCGATAAGGGCAAACAGGAGACTACCCGAGATAACCCTCCACTCTAGAGTGCGGCGCAAAAGGCCGAGCGTCTGTAATAATATGATTTCACGCTCGGTTGCTATTTCTCCCTGCCCAATTACCTTTTCCCCAATCTGCAGCATTACCGGGGCCACCTCTGCTTTAGCTTCAATGCGCCTTCTCTCTGTCGCTGCTTCGTTGGGGCTCATATTAGGGAGCATGATGCCCCGAGCCAGTTCCGACAAGAGCACACGATATGGGGCTCGCAGCCCTGAGTTCTGCAAAACCGCCACCACCGCCGCGCGTGCGCTCTCAAGCCCGTCAACCTTAATCCCGAGTCGGTAGACAGGTCCAAGTGCCAGTCTGAATTCGGCGAGAAGTTGTTCCACACTCCCCGCATCCAGCGTCAAACCGGTCTGCACCGATGCTTCGGTAATGGCAAAAGTTACGCGTGCACGCACCATTTCCGCGCGTCTTGTCGCATCCGGTTCAGTCTCGGCAATCCGCACAAAAGAATTCAGTATTGCTTCAGCCTCTGCGCTCACACGATCGAGGACCGTCGGGTCTTGTTCGAACACCTCGGCGACTCCCTGCGCCGCTTGACGCCGCAGCAAAGCGGTGGTAAAGGCATCTTCGACCACCCGGGGCGCGCCAATATAACGCGGACTCGCTTGACCGACTTCAAGGTCTACCGCTTCAGGCACCAAAGTAAGGATCAGCAAGAGAGCCGTAACGGCGTACACAAGCAACAGCAGCAGTCCTCGCTGCCAGAAGTTTCTCATTTATCCACCTTCCTGCTTTGTGCTGACCTCGTAGGCTTGGATTATCTTTTGCACCAAAACGTGACGGATGACGTCCGTATGCGAGAGGAAGACGAAGGCTATGCCTTCGATACCGGTCAGCACTCGCTTGGCGTCCATTAACCCGGACACCTTGCTGCGCGGAAGATCTGCCTGGGTTAAGTCGCCGGTGACCACCGCCCGTGACCCAAACCCAAGACGGGTGAGAAACATCTTCATCTGTTCGGGCGTCGTGTTTTGAGCCTCGTCAAGGATGACATAGGCATCGTCAAGCGTGCGCCCACGCATGTAGGCAAGCGGCGCCACCTCGATAATGCCCTTTTCCATATGCTTAGCGAAAGTCTCCACGCCCATGATGTCGTACAGAGCGTCATAGAGAGGGCGCAAATACGGGTCAACCTTCTCTTGCAGGTCGCCCGGCAAAAACCCAAGACTCTCGCCTGCCTCGACAGCGGGACGCGTAAGTACCAGTCGACTGACCTCCCGTGCTTTTAACGCGGCCACCGCGTGGGCCATGGCCAGATAGGTCTTGCCGGTGCCCGCGGGCCCGATGCCAAACACAATGTCATGCGCGCGCAAGGCGTCTAAGTATCTTTTCTGTCCCGCGGTTTTGGGTCGAATCTGTTTGCCGCGCGTCGTCTGCACAATTACGTCAGTCGCGAGGGAGAAGTTGCGCACGGCTTGTCCTTCCCCCGCCAAGCGCAAAAGATACGTCACATCCCCGCGGCCTAAGTCACCGCCGCTGCGCAAAATCTCGAGCATCCCCTTGATGACCTGCTCTACCTTAAAGACGTGTTGTTCGGCCCCGGCAATGACCATTTCGTTATCCTTGCTGAAAAGCCGCACCGGGAAGGCTGCCTCGATAGCGCGCAAGTTCTCGTCATGCAAGCCAAATAGCTTGACCGCCTCGTTGTTGTCGCGAATAATGAGCTTAACTTCTTTCCCTTCGATTACCATGCCCTCCTATTGTTGCTGCGGCACGAACTGCGCAATGTCTTCGAGTGTCTCTGCAATGACGCGCACATAGACTACCGTCTTGTCTTCACTCCACCACACATCAGTCCTGCTATCGAGTATTGTAACCCCGCTGGGCAGACTCACTCGCAGCTTCTCCTGCGCAGCCAAAGTGGCCGCTGCCTCGGCCTCGCTCGCGCTTAGGGACCTATGTGAGCGAGTGACTTCGTGAAAGGTGACGGTGACATGTTCGACACCGGGCAGCAAATTCCTCTTTAGGGTAGTCGCCTCGTAGAGCGCAAATGGTAGCTGTGAAGGGCCCGCTACTTGAACTTCGCGTTCGCCTAGGCGCACATACTCCCGTACGGCGACGCGACCGGTCGTGTTCCGGACGACCTGCGTAGTCTCCATCGAACCGACAGCCTCATACCACACTCGCGCTTCAACCAGTCCACTGGCATGCCCTCCTTGGGCCGTCGCGCCACTGAGCAAAAGCTGTCCTCTGGCCACAGTATCACCGGCTGCCGCTCTTACTTCGCCGCTAAAGGCAATAATGCGGGTAATCACGCCGGCGCGAGCGGCCACCACATCTCCAGGCAAACGGAGGATGGGTGGTATCACAGCGCGGTCGACTAGCTGTATGATCGCTACGCTACCTTTAAGGCGCACGCCAGCCCAAGCTAGTTCCGGAAACTCCCGCAGAATAGCGGTCGCAATTCGCTCCGAATCAACCTCACGTCGCCATGTCCCGATATCAAGGCCGGCCTCGCGCACAACCGGAAGGATATCTGCGGCTGCGACCTTCTGACTCCCCTCCACCTCGACTCGCCAGACCATGCTTGTCAAAAGCCACAGCAGACCCGCAAAGAAAATCGCACCTAAGGAGAAAAACAGACGCCGCCGAGCCTTCTGCAGCAAGAAGGGGACCCCCCTGCGACTTAGTACTTCTATTTGGCAACGGTATTTGCGCGCGGGCTTACGCATTGACAGAAACCCCGGCACGGACGAGTAAAGCAGCACGTGGCCACCCTGTTGCCTGACGCTCCACAGCGGTATTCCAGCACGAGCGCATTCGCTAAGAAATGCGGCCCGGTTCTGCCCTGTTAGTCTAAGCAAGAGAAACCCAGTGCAGTAGTTCGTAAGCCTATTCATGCGCACTGACACTCTCAAAAACTAATGCGAAAACCCTGCCGTTCACGGCAATCTCTCCGGACTGAATATTGCGCAGCGACAGATTTTCGCCCGTGATGCGCAGCACCCTGTGCGCTAGTTCGATAACTAATTCTGTATCACTAAAATGTAGTACGCCACGCGTGTTTTCTATGCTGACCTCCTCACACCCGACGATGGTGACGCGCGGCAAGTCCATATATACATCTTGAGGCAGGTCCAAGACTGACCCAAACAAGCGACCAAGCGGCGGCACGTCAATCACCCCCTCCTAGTACACTATGAGCGAAACCCAGCGCGCATAACACGAAGCAAAAGGACGCAAAAAGGCGCTGCCGCGGCAACGCCCTGAAGCAAAAGGGACGGAGCCTTTTGCTTCGCAATTTACAGGAAGAACCGTCCCTTTTGTTTTGCTTTGTTTTCACGTATAAAGGCGTTGCCGCGGCAACGCCTTTGTGGGCCTATCTTAAGAGGGAGTTAGGAGAACTTGCGCTTGCGCGCTGCTTCGGATTTTTTCTTCCTGCGCACACTAGGCTTTTCATAATGCTCGCGCTTACGCACTTCCGAAAGCACGCCCGACCGTTGGCACTGACGCTTAAACCGCTTCAGCGCTTGGTCAAGACTCTCGTCTTTGCGAATCTTAACTTCTGACATTAAATTTCCCTCCCTCCGCCACTAACAACTGCTCGGAGAAGTCTCGGACTTTAATACCATGCCCTAAGTATTATAGCACAGCAAGGGGTAGTGTCAACTCTAACCCGGCGGCCAGGCCATGCGCCTCCCGGCAATCAGATGAAAATGCAGGTGGTCAACCGTCTGCCCCCCGTCCTTGCCGGCGTTGCTGACGACGCGGAAGCCGCCCTCCTCCAGACCTTCCTGCCGCACGATGCTACCGATAGCACGAAAAATGTGGTCGCCAAGCCCAAGTTCGCAAACTTCGGGCCTATCGACGCGCGCCACGTGCGCCTTCGGGATAACTAAAATATGTACGGGAGCGACGGGGTTTACGTCGTGAAAAGCACATACATGCTCATCCTCGTACACAAAGCGCGCGGGAATATCTCGCGTTACAATTCGACAGAAGACACAAGACATATAACTCACCTCATTTCTTTGCTCTAGTTATATTCTGTGGCGGGAAAATAACTCCTGCTGCCCATACGCCTTCGCTTGTGGCCGCAGCGATTTGCCTGGTAACGATATCTCCTATAGCACCAGCATCTGCCGGTAGATACGCCTTAACATACGATGACGTATATCCCTCGCATACTTCGCCGCCACAAGACTCCAAAAGTACTGCGGCCTCTTGTCCGACTAGGGAGAGGTTAAACTTGTGGGCCTCGCGTAACGACAGCTCCTGCAGTAAGTTCGCTCGCTTGGCCTTAACGGCTGCCGCCACCTGCCGCGGCATGGAGGCGGCTGGTGTCCCTTCCCGCCGGGAGTAGCGAAAGACGTGTAGACGCGAGAAGCCCACTTCGGAAACAAGCGCTACGGTCTCGCCAAACTCGGCGTCACTCTCCCCCGGGAAACCTACCATTACGTCGGTCGTAATGCCGATGCTTGGCGATGCGGTACGCAAAGCGGCGACAACGCCCAGATATTGTTCGGCAGTGTACTGCCTTCCCATGCGACTAAGCACGCTGTTGCTGCCGCTTTGTAACGGCAGGTGAATGTGCGCACAGAGTTTTTCATTGCTTGCGAACTGCGCTAGCAACGGCGCGTTAACATCGTTAGGTTCCACCGACCCTAAGCGCAGGCGCTTAAGGCCTGCCACGCCGGAAAGCTCGGCAATTAGGTCGGCAAGGCTCGGCAACTCCGGTAGGTCACGCCCATAGGCCCCAAGATGTATGCCGCTTAAGACCACCTCGCCATACCCCTGCGCCACCAAACCGCGCGCCTGCTTTACGACTGCCGCAGGCGAAAGCGAACGTTCGCGGCCGCGCGCATAGGGAATAATGCAGTAGGCGCAGAACTGCTCGCACCCGTCCTGTACTTTGAGCGTAGCCCGCACGCGCGAGGAGCTAAAGACGTCCGAAATCACTTCAAAAGGAGTGTCACCAGACCAAGGAGTAACCATAGTAACCGCGCCGCCTTTACCCTCGAGCAACTCGGTTACGAGCTCCACGATCTTAGCTTTATCGTTGCTGCCCACCAAAAGGTCGACGCCTGCCCCGGTGGCCTTCTCTAGCGACACCTGCGGAAAGCAACCGGCCAGAACAACTATGGCTTCACCGCAGCGCCGCTTCTGACGCCGTGCCAGGCTGAGTGACTTGCGCTCCGCCTCACCCGTGACCGCACATGAATTAATGACATACACGTCGGCAGGCTCTGTAAAAGGCACTTCGCAAAAACCCGCCGCCTGAAAGCGGGCTGCCAGCGCGCCGGTCTCCTGTTGGTTAACCTTGCACCCGAGGGTGTGAAATCCGACCGTCGTCATTTCGACCTCCCACATCGCCAAGCTCATACATCACCGCACTGACAAGGGTTAGTGCCGCCGTTTCGGTTCTGAGAATCCGCGGCCCGAGCGTGACAGGTACGAAACCGGCAGCTTCTGCCGCCTCTACCTCGTCTCGCGACAAGCCTCCCTCCGGTCCAACCAAGCAGGCTACGCTGTCTAGGTTCTGGTTTTCCCCGGCACGCCGTAAGACTTCCTTCAGCCCACTGCCCGCCACCTCGTAGGCAACAAGCTTTAGGCTCGCCTGCACTTCGCCTATCGCCCCTGTAAACTCCGCCGGTTGGCTTATCTCTGGTACGACGGCACGGCCGCTCTGTTTGGCTGCCTCTGCGGCAATCGTTCGCCAACGCTCTACACGCGCAGCAACTTTACCGGAAGGAACGTGAGCTAAAGAGCGGCTGCACGTCACAGGCAATACTCGCGCAACTCCTAGCTCTACTGCCTTCTGGATAATTAACTCGAGTTTGTCCCCTTTAGGGAATCCCTGCAACAAAGTCACCTTGAGCTTAGCCTCAGGGCTAACAAGCTGCGCCGTAAGTCTAACGGTAACTGCACGTGTGCTCGCCTCGATAATTTCGGCACGCAAGACTTGGCCTGCATGCACAACTTCAATAGCATCACCTACACGGTGGCGATGCACCGCGAATAAGTGATGCGCTTCCTTGCCGTCTATAGTTCCCCTCTCGCCTTGGCGGGTGCTAAGAAAAAAGCGGGGCACTACGCTTCAGCGCCCTTAGCCACGAGCGCTACCCATTCGCCCTCGGCCCTTACTTCGGCCATACTGAGGCCCTGTCGCACGAGCTCGTCTTCTACCACGGCCAGTTTCTCCCGGATGATACCGGACACAATCAGCACCCCGCCCGCCGCAAGGTGACCCGGAACATCCGGCAGCGCTTCTATAATGATTTTCGCGGTGAGATTAGCGACTATCACGTCAAAGCGACCCTCTACGCGCGAGAACAACGAGCTCTCTACTACCTCTATTACATCGGCCAACCCATTTTGCCGGACGTTCTCCTCTGCCACGGCGACGGCAATAGGGTCATAATCGGCAGCCACTACGCTACCTGCGCCAAGCTGCGCCGCCGCAAGTGAAAGTATCCCCGAGCCACATCCAAGGTCAAGCACGCGGCGCCCTGCGAGCCCTTGTTTTTCTAAGAGCGCGAGACACATCACGGTTGTCGGGTGGGTGCCGGTGCCAAAGGCCATGCCGGGGTCGATTTCCACGACAACTTCGTGCGGCGCCAGTTCTACGTCTTCCCACGTGGGTTTGACGACTAGCCTTTCCCCAATCCGTAGCGGCTTAAAATATGCTTTCCAGGCAGTAGCCCAATCTTCTTCTTGCACTTCTGACAGCACAACCTCGGCACGTCCCGGGTCTAGCCCACACTCAACCAAGGTGGCCAAGGATGAGTGTAGACCCTCCACTAAGCCCGGCGCGTTCTTACCGATAGGAAGGTAAGCCGTCACGCGCACTTCTTCGAGGGGAATATTCGGCTCGGGGCGCTCCGCGTAGTCTTCGTCGTCAAGCGCACCGTGCCAAAGCTCGCTGTCCTCGACAATGACCCCGGTCGCACCACGGCAATACAGCATGTCGGCCACAGCCTCTTTGGCCTCTTGCGACGTGACGATTATAATCTCCAGCCACTTGGTGTTCATCTTGCTCACCTATCGCAAGGCATCCCGTACGCGCCCAAAGAAGCCCTTATCATCATCTAGGTCTTCTCCTAAGGCTTGTGCGAGTTGCTTTAGTAAATCGCGCTCTTTCGCGCCAAGTTTCTTAGGAGTATCGACAATCACGGTTACGATTACGTCGCCTTTGTATACGCTACCGAGTTTGGCAATTCCCTTCCCCTTAATGCGCTGCACGGCGCCGCTTTGCGTGCCGGGGGAAATGTCTAATTCGACAGTCTCATCCTCAATTAGCGTAACCTTCGCCTTGCCGCCTAAGGCGGCTTTTGGGAAAGAAATATGCAGGTCTACCAGCAGGTCGGCCCCGCTCCGTTTAAACACTGGGTGAGGCTTAACCCGCATTACCACAAACAAGTCCCCCGCCGGCCCGCCGCGCAGGCCTGCCTCGCCCTCACCGCTCATGCGCAGGCGCGTGCCGGTGTCTACACCCGCAGGGACGCGTACGGTGACTTTACGGCGCTTGCGTACTAAGCCTTTACCGCCGCACGTCGTGCAGGGTGAAGGAATGACTTTGCCTGTGCCATGACAGCGTTCACAAGTGCGAACGCTACTGATACGGCCAAGAATCGTGTTTTGGATAAAGCTAGTCTGACCGGTGCCCTTGCACACGGAACACGTTTCTACTTTGGTGCCGGGTTTTGCTCCGCTTCCCTTGCAGGTATCGCAGGACTCGGTGCGCGGCACTTCGATTTCTACTTCTTTGCCGAGGGCGGCCTCGACAAACTCCAGTTCCATTTCATACTGCAAGTCGACACCGCGCTCGGGGCCGGACCGCTGACGCCGTCCGCCCCCGCCAAACATCATATCGAATATGTCCTCGACACCACCGAACCCACCGAAGTCACCGCTAAATCCACCAAAGCCACCCGGCCCCCCGCCTTGAGCCTGCTCAAAAGCGCCATGCCCAAATCGGTCGTACTTAGCGCGCTTGTCGTTATCGCTTAAGACTTCGTACGCTTCGGTAATCTCCTTAAACTTGTCGGCAGCAGATGCATCGCCTGGGTTAACGTCAGGGTGGTATTGCCGGGCGAGTTTGCGATAGGCCTTCTTTATGTCACCTTCATCGGCCGAGCGCTCTACACCCAGCACCTCATAGTAGTCACGTTTAGCCATGACTCTGAATCACCCCTCGCGTTTTAACCTTAGCGCTACTTCTTATCGACGTCGTAGTCGGCGTCAAACGTCTGTCCATCAGACGGACCGTGGCTTTGCTCGCTGCTCGCCTGCTCGCCGTGCTGTCCTGCGCCGGCTTGGTTGTAGAGCAGGGTGGATAGCTCGTTCATCAGCGCGGTTAGTTTTTCGCTTGCCGCTGTGATTTTCGCTAAGTCATTAGTCGCAATAGCTGCGCGCGCTTCACTTACAGCTTCTTTGACGGCCTCGGCTTTGTCGGCAGGAGCTTTGTCGCCTAGGTCTTTGAGCAGTTTTTCGGCCGCGTAAGAGGACTGCTCGGCAGAATTCTTGGCCTCGACCAGTTCTTTGCGTTTGGCGTCCTCAGCGGCGTACTTCTCGGCATCCTTCACCATGCGCTCGATTTCCTGCTCGGAAAGCCCGGTTGACGACGTAATGGTGATGCGCTGCTCTTTACCGGTGGCCATGTCCTTGGCTTTTACGTTAACTATACCGTTGACGTCTATGTCAAAGGCGACCTCTATTTTGGGGATACCGCGCGGAGCCGGGGGAATGCCGTCAAGGTTGAATCGCCCGAGCGTGACGTTGTCCTGCGCCATGGAGCGCTCGCCCTGCAGAACGTGAATCTCAACTGTGGTTTGGCTGTCTGCGGCGGTGGAGAAAATCTGGCTCTTGGAAGTAGGAATAGTGGTGTTACGCTCAATTAAGCGCGTCATCACCCCTCCAAGTGTCTCAATCCCTAAGGACAGCGGCGTTACATCTAAGAGCACAACGTCTTTTACATCGCCCGACAGCACGCCCCCTTGAATAGCGGCACCTAGTGCGACCACCTCGTCGGGGTTAACTCCCTTGTGTGGCTCTTTGCCGATGATGCGGCGCACGGCCTCCTGTACGGCGGGAATACGCGTCGAACCGCCTACCAGTATTACCTTGTCGATCTGCGACGGTTCTAGCCCAGAGTCTTGTAGCGCCCGCCGTGTCGGGCCCATGGTCAGCTCGACGAGGTCGGCCGTCAGTTCGTCGAACTTTGCCCGCGTCAAGGTAATGTCTAAGTGCTTCGGACCTTCTGCGTCCATGGTGATAAAGGGCAGGTTAATGTTTGTCTGCTGCAAAGTGGAAAGCTCAATCTTGGCTTTCTCGGCGGCTTCGCGCAGGCGCTGCATGGCCATTTTGTCTTTACTAAGGTCGATGCCGGTGTCACGCTTAAACTCCTTAATCAAGTGTTCCTGCACGCGCTGGTCAAAATCGTCGCCGCCGAGCCTGTTGTTGCCGGAGGTAGCCTTCACTTGGAAAAGCCCGTCGCCTAACTCCAGAATTGAGACGTCGAACGTACCGCCGCCAAGGTCAAACACCAAAATGGTGTGATCTTGACCTTTGTCTAAGCCGTAGGCAAGCGCTGCGGCAGTCGGCTCATTGATTATCCTAAGCACTTCTAGCCCGGCGATGGCGCCTGCGTCCTTTGTGGCTTGACGCTGGCTGTCCGTAAAATACGCGGGCACGGTGATAATGGCCTTGTCAATGGTCGTGCCGAGATAGGCTTCTGCGTCCTGTTTGAGCTTGCGCAAAATCATGGACGAGATTTCCTGCGGCGTATACTCCTTCTTATCGATGCGCACTTTGTGGTTCGTGCCCATATGGCGCTTAATCGACGCCACGGTGCGGTCGGGGTTACTAATCGCCTGGCGCTTGGCAATGGTCCCCACAAGCAGCTCCCCTGTCTTGGAGAAACCTACCACAGACGGCGTCAAACGCCCGCCCTCGGTATTAGGAATGATAACCGGCTCGCCACCTTCCAGATAGGCTACCACTGAGTTTGTGGTGCCAAGGTCAATCCCGATAATCTTACTCATCACTGCACCCTCCCACTGAAACTTTTACTTTGCTCGGTCTTATGACTCTACCCTTAAAGACATATCCGCGCTCCAGCACGGCGGTAATTGTGTTTTCCGGCTCAGGCGACTCGACGTCCTGCATGAGCGCCTCGTGATACTGCGGGTCAAACATGCCTGCCGCCGCGATTGGTTCGAGCCCTAGCTTGGTCAGTACATCCTCGAACTGCCTGCTTACCAGCACTACGCCTTGCCCCCACGTGGAGTCAGGCAGCGTCGCGACAGCCCGCTCGAGGTTATCTACCACCGGCAGTAGCCTCGCTAGGCAATCGGCTACGGCGACATTCCAGATCTCTTCCTTTTCGCGCTGCATCCGGCGGCGCATGTTTTCCATGTCGGCATGCAGGCGCAAAACGCGTGCCTCGGCCTCGGCCAGTTTGTTCTTAAGGCTTTCTAGCTCATTACCGACCTCTGACTCTACGGCGTCCTTTACTGTCTCTTCCATCTGTCCACCACCTTCTCGCTCTAACCCTCAGTGTCCGTCATCTTAATAATCGTATCAATGCGGAGGATAGCCTCGGCGACTTCGCCCGCCGCTTTGACGGCATGTAATTTAACTAGTGTCGGGTCAACCACGCCAAGTGCTAGCATATCGGCCGCCTCACCCGTATCGCAGTTGATGCCCACTGCGTCGCTGTCAGAGGCGAGTTGCAGAGCTGCCACCTCTTCCACCTTCTCTAATGGGTTAAAGCCCGCGTTTTGGACAATCTGCGCAAGCGGCCGCCGCAACGCCGCACTGACACAATCCAGACCGTAGGCCGCCATGCCCTTAACAGTATCGCGCGCACGTTCCACATCCTTAGCCAAGGCGATTTCCACCGCACCGCCGCCGGGGACATACCCCCCGCGCACCGCGGCCTGCACGGCCGAGGCCGCATCTCGGGCTATGCGCAGTCTTTCGCCTACCACTTCGGCAGTGGCAGCCCCAACCGCTATGGTCGCCATCGGCTTACCGCTGCCTCCTAAGATACGCACCTGCCGCAAGCTCTCGTCCTCGAAGCACTCGCTCGCTTCGCCCAAACAACGGACAAGCTCCTCGCCGGCTTTGCGCAGTGCGGTGCGTTTTATCGCCCTAGCCCCGGTGTGCTCGCAGACTTGTCGCAGTTCGTTTGCGGGAACGCGACAGATTACCAGCACCCCTGCATCAGTTAGCATTTCCTCGGCTATATCGTGCATACCACGTTCAACGAGGCAGACTGTAACGCCTAGGCCGATAATCTTTCGTATGTACGTTTGAAAATCTGCCTGCAGCTCAAGGTACTTCTTAAACCCAGACTCGGTAGCTAACGCCTCGTCTTCGACTGCCTCGGGTTCGAGAGCATCGTCAAGCACCAAGATGCGCGCGTTCCTAACACCTGCGGGCACTTGTCGGTTTTTGCGTCCTTTGCTGACGATAACGCCCATAAAGACTTCGTTGGCGATGCCTTCCTCGGCGCGAATAGTGTCAGCTAGCCTAAATGACCGCTCCTTAAGCTTATCTTGGCCAATGAGCTGTGCCGCACGCACTACCAGCGCAGCAATGTCTGCATGAGCCCGCCCAGATATGTAGGCCACTCGCTCGAGCAGAGGCGAATCGGACGCATCCATGGGGCGTGAGCGGCGAGCAAGCCCCTCTAAGGCGCACTTAATCCCGCTACGCATACCCTCTATAACACGGGCTACCGGTACGCCCCGCACCACTTGGTTGACGCCTTCGGCTATAAGTGTGCTCGCCATTAAAGTAGCGGTGGTAGTGCCGTCGCCAATCTCTTCCTGCTGCGCTTTGGCCACCTTGATGAGCATGCGTGCCGCAGGATGGTTGACCTGCATCTTCTCTAGGATTGTCACACCCGCGTTAGTGACCACGACCTCGCCAAAGCGGTCGACGAGCATCGTGTCAAGCCCCTTTGGCCCCATCGTCCCGGCCACGGCTGCGGCAATCGCAGCTATGGCGGCGCTGTTGGTCAAAAGAGCGGCGTTTCTTTGCTCGCCTTCAGGATTTCTCACCTGCGCAGTCAATATTCCCTTCCCCCTCAGGCCCGCGCTTACGCCTGGCTAACTAGTTTGGTTACGTAGTTTAAGAGCGCAATAACGCGCGCGTATTCCATCCGCGTCGGCCCTAGCACACTGATGTGGCCGGTCTGCCCCCCGCTAAGCTGATAGGTAGCCGTAATCAGCGAGCAGTCACGCAGCGCCTCGACAGCGTTCTCTGACCCTATGCTGACGGAGGCGCTAGCACCTCGAACCGACGTCACCAGGCGCAACACTAGCTCATGTTCATCTAGCACGCGCATAATGGCGCGGAGTTTGGCAATGTCCCTAAACTCGGGTTGGTTCATGATGTTGGTCGCCCCGCCCAAGACAACGCGTTCGCCGTCGCTGCGACTCAGCCCGGCAATAAGCGAGTCCATGGCTTGCTCTACCGCCTGCGCACCGGCGTGAAACCGGCCCGCATAAGCCTCGAAGTTCATGGCCTTGAGCCTGCCGAGCGATGTGCCGCCGTAGTGGTAGTTAACGTAGTTGCAGAACGCCAGGAGGTCGTACATAGTAAGGCCGGGCGGCAGCGCAAGCACTTCGTTAGCAACCATGCCGGTGTCTAAGACGAGCATAAGCACGGCCCTGCTTTCGTCTAGCGGAATTGCCTGCATGAGTCTCAGGCAGGCTAACTGCTGCTCTGGGCCGACGACGATGGAAGTGTAATTAGTAAGGGACGAGACGAGGCGGGCCAGAGCGTCAAGCATAGTCTGCTGTCCGCGCAATATGCCGCCAAGTTGACGCTTGACAATCTCTGCGTCAACAGCAGTCAACACAGGCAGTTCTTCTATGGCGTCTACATAGAACCTGTAACCCCGCTCAGAGGGGATGCGTCCGGCCGAAGTGTGTGGTTGAGCCAGAAAGCCAAGTTCTTCGAGGTCGGCCATTTCGTTGCGAATGGTAGCAGGGCTGACGCCTAAAGCGTGCCGCTTGGCAATAGTCCTCGACCCGATAGGCTCTGCGGTCTGAATGTAGTCCTGCACAATCGCAAACAGGACCTGTCGCTTACGCGCATCTAACATCTCATACACCGCCCTTCTGCGTTAGCACTCGTCGGTGCTGAGTGCTAACACTTACAGCACAAAAATACCATCGCGTCGGTGCGGTTGTCAAGTGGGGAAGGAATCAAGAAACTGCATCTGGATTTGACTCGCCAGTGGAAACCCGGCGGCGGTTAGTCGCACAGAGCGCGTGGTCACTTCAAGCATTCCCTGCCGGACAAAGCGCGCGATTACCGGGCTGTAGACCTCGACAGGGTCGCACCCAAACCGTGCCGCAAACCTCTCCCTACTGACCCCTTCCTGTAACATACGCAGGCCAAGCATCATCGTTTCACCCATTTGCCGTGCTACAGGCAAATGCTCGCAGTAGTGGACGGGGAGACGCCCGCGCCCTAACGTGTGCGCATAATCGTCTAGGTTCGGCACGTTGCTTAGGCGTCGGCCTGCTATGTAGCTCGCGGCCCCCGGCCCAAGGCCGATATACTCTTCGTTTCGCCAGTAGATGGTGTTATGCGCGCTCTCGTAACCGGCGCGCGCAAAATTGCTTAGCTCATAGTGTAAAAAGCCCTGCGCGAGTAGGTACTCCCGCCCGGCCAGCATCATATCTGCGACCGCATCGTCGGTAGGCAGCGCCACCTGCCCGCTGGCCACTTGACCGGCGAGGGGAGTATTAGGTTCCACCTGCAGAGAATAGACCGACACGTGCGGCGCACCTGTATTCACGATGGTCTCTAGCGTTTCTAGGTACTCGCCTGTAGTCTGCCCAGGCAACCCATACATGGCGTCGACACTAAAGTTGCCGAAGCCTGCCGCCTGGGACTCCCTCACTAAGCGAAAAAAGTCCTCGCAGGTGTGGCTTCGCCCAAGGGCCATGAGCCGCGTTGGTGTAGCCGACTGCAAACCGATACTTAGACGGGTAACTCCTAGGGCTGCAAGTGCGCGCAAATAATCTAGGTCGGCCGTCGCCGGGTTAACTTCAAACGTTACTTCACAATCTGGCGACTGCGTGAAAAAGCGGCCGCACTCCCCGAGGATATTCGCCACTTGCGTGAGTGACAAACAGCTCGGTGTGCCTCCGCCAAAATAGACGGTTTGAACAGGCCCTCCCCACAACTCGCCTTTTAGCCTTATCTCTTGCACAACCGCCTCTAGGTACTTGGCAGCGACATCCGCTGCCAGCGGCAAGGAGTAAAAGTCGCAGTACAGGCACTTAGAAACACACAGAGGGACGTGGAGATAGAGGCCGCGGCTTATCACTCGTCTACCTTCAGAATGGCCATAAACGCCTCCTGTGGAATCTCTACGCTGCCAACCTGCTTCATGCGCTTCTTGCCCTCTTTTTGCTTTTCTAGGAGCTTGCGCTTGCGCGTAATGTCGCCGCCGTAGCACTTGGCGAGTACGTCCTTGCGCATGGCCTTAACCGTTTCCCGGGCAATTATTTTCGCACCGACGGCCGCTTGGATAGGGATATCAAACATCTGGCGTGGAATAATCTTGCGCAGCTTCTCCGTGAGGCCACGGCCCTTTTGTTGCGCTCTATCCGCGTGCACAATGCACGAGAGCGCGTCGACAGGCTCGCCATTAAGCAGCACATCGAGCTTGACGAGGTCGGCCTCGCGGTAGCCAATCACCTCATAATCTAGCGAAGCGTAGCCGCGCGAGCGCGACTTTAGCTGATCAAAGTAGTCGTAAAGTATTTCTGAGAGCGGCAGTTCGTAGGTAATGACGACACGGGTGGTGTCTAGGTACTCCATGTTCTTAAAGGTGCCACGGCGGTCTTGGCAAAGTTCCATCATCGTGCCGATATACTCCTCCGGCACAATAATCGAGGCTTTAACATACGGCTCGTACATCGTCTCGATTTTATTGCTCGGCGGCAGGCGAGCCGGGTTGTCGATAAAGAGCTCCTCGCCGGACGTTGTCACGATGCGGTAGAGGGTGTTCGGCGCGGTAGTGACTAGGTCGAGTTCGTACTCGCGCTCGAGCCGCTCCTGAATCACTTCCATATGCAATAACCCCAAGAAGCCACAGCGAAAGCCAAAGCCTAGCGCCTCAGATGTCTCGGGCTCATAAATAAGCGATGAGTCATTTAGCTTAAGCTTGTCTAGCGCGTCGCGCAACTCGTCGTACTGGTTGTTTTCGCTTGGGTAGAGCCCGCAAAATACCATGGGCGTAATCTTGCGGTACCCGGGGAGCGCTTCTAGTGCCGGGTTAGCAGCGCCGGTAATGGTATCGCCCACGCGGGTGTCTTTTACGTTCTTAATGCCGGCAATGCAGTAGCCTACCATGCCGGGCGTCAGCGCGGGGACAGGCAGGCGGGGTGGCGTGAACACGCCCACGTCGTCTACCTCGTGCTCGCGCTCAGTCGCCATCATGCGGATTTTTTGCCCGCGCGTCATCGACCCGTTAACTACCCGCACGTAACTCACGACGCCGCGGTAGGAATCGTAGTGTGAATCGAAAATTAGCGCCTGCAGCGGGGCGTTAACATCGCCTTGGGGAGGCGGGACTTCGCGAACAATGGCTTCCAGAATCTCGTCAATCCCTATCCCCTCTTTAGCCGAGCAAAGAATGGCGTTGTCGGTAGGCAAGCCAATCACGTCTTCTATTTCGCGCCGTACCCTTTCCGGGTCGGCAGACGGGAGGTCTATCTTGTTAATTACCGGGATGATAGTCAGATTGCTGTCGAGCGCTAGATAAACATTGGCTAGTGTCTGCGCCTCAATCCCCTGCACAGCGTCAACCACTAACAGCGCTCCCTCGCAGGCGGCGAGCGAGCGGGAAACTTCATAGGAGAAGTCCACATGCCCCGGCGTATCAATTAAGTTAAGGATATACTCGGCGCCGTCTTTGGCACGGTAAATAAGCCGCACTGCCTGCAGCTTAATCGTAATTCCCCGCTCGCGCTCGAGGTCCATGCTGTCGAGCACTTGCTCCTGCATTTCGCGCTCGGACATGGTGCCCGTGGCCTCAATTAGTCGGTCAGCAAGGGTGGACTTCCCATGGTCAATGTGGGCAATGATACAGAAATTGCGTATGCGCTCCTGCAATTTGTTTCTCCTCACGCAACAAAATAACGCGCACGCCTGCGCTCTGCAGTATTATACCACATTGCGGCAGGACATGCGCGCGAGAGTGGAGAACGGAGGGCTGTTGGCTCCTGGCTGCTGGCTGCTGGAAGAGGAAGGTGCCCAGTGCCTAGTGCTCAGTGCCCAGTAGAGCGGTATCGCAGCGGTGCCGGTTTCCCTTTACCCTTTTACCTTGTACCCTTCCACCCTTCTTCTCACAGCGAGCTGACGGGGTGCCCACCGCGCTGTAGGGACGTGCGTTCGCACGTCCGCGGACGTGCCGCAGCCTCCTCGGCATTTCTTTCACCATCCATTCTTTGTCCTTTAAATGATAAATGTGGCAATAACTCTATGGAGCAACAAATTCGTCGATAGCCCTAACGCTTTCGGCTATTGTTAACACTATGTCTCTACCTATAGCATACTGAATCGACACAGATGATACCGGCATAGCGCTTGCGCCTCCTGCGGCCAAGGCTCGATGCGGCAAGGAGACAAAGAACAACGCGCATAGTACTACAGCTAGAAACCGTTTCCCTAGCAACCTAAGAACCTCCCCACCTTTGTATTCCTATGTTCCACCTAATCGATCCAATCGATAATCAGTGCCAGCTCAGCCGTAGCTGTGGCAACCACAATTATCGGAGTTAAAACTAGGGCTAGGGCTGACCGCAGTCGGCCAATACTAGAGAGCCTGACGTAGATTACACCAGACGCCAACCAAGGAGCTGCTGCGAAGACCACCCATACAAAGTAGCTCATGTCTTGGAGATAGCTCATGTTTGTGAGTCCTTCCCACAGAGAGCCAAGCAGCAGAGGGAAGAACTGGAATGGATCAAGGCCGAGCCTTGCGATATCAGCGGGAAGCAGGCGCGAGTGGAGACCACTAGTAATCACCACAGGCGAAAAGACGAGACAAATCTTAAGAAACGCTTGGCTAAAGCTTAGTTGCTGTCCTTCTTTAGCATGCAGATGCTTGTCAAGGGCGGCCAGAACTGCGACGGCCAGTATTGAGCTCGCAGCGACAATAGACGCCACCAGCCATACCGGAACGAAAGAGCCAATCTCCAACTGGCGCGCCACTGCAGGGTAGATGCTCAACCAGCGAGTGGTTACTAAAACCGCCAGCACGGTGCCTGCCAGAAGCAATTTTACACAACCTCTGATTCGCTTGTTTGACATCTCACACACTCCCCACATTTGCCGACTTCATCTGCTTACTGCAGTCTCGTTCTGATAATACTCGTATCAGATAAATGACACTCAGAGTGCGTGACTACCCCCATGCGCGTCATCGCTGTTTCAGCCACGCATAATGACCAATAGCTCACGGCTTCTTTGTCCGCGAGTTGCCGCGGGTGAAATGGCACATCTTAGGTAGGGGCAATGACCTACGTGCCGCCAGTGTCAGCGCTGCGCATCGCAGCCAGAATCGCTTGTTTTTCGGCAGCTGTTTGCAGCGAACGAATCATAGCTACTACATCTTCAGGCTGGGACGGCGTGAAAATAACTGGGCGCGCGTCTTCAAGCAACAATATGACCGCATGCTCATAGAGATGACTTGCCACCAAGTCAACGTAGCCAAACTCTCTACTGGCATAAATACCAACGTGGTATTGCGGCGAGCCGATTACCCCTAGTCTCCAGCTAAGTGACGAAATGTCCGTAAACACAGCCGCCAGCTTGATTTTCGCATAAGGAATAGTGCGGCGCCGCAGAGCAGATTGCAGGTAAACACCATCTTCGCGCAACTCATACTTAATATGGGCTGGCCAATAGGGAGAAGATACTGCAAGCACAAACAAAGATGTCCACGCAAAGAACCTAAATGAAAACAGGGGGGCTCTGCGTGCGGAGAAAAGCTCAGATAGTACCAGTAAGAACGCGACTCCATAGACAACGTTCCTAGGCAAGTCCCTCTTGATTGCCCGAAGGTGCCCTTTGAACCCCGTGGAGCGAAGGGAGCATGAGGGTAGAGTGGTGGGGGAGCAAGACAGTAACACTATGGGAGCGGGAATGCGCGTAGCCATATATCGCGGTCACCCTTAGGGAAATATAAGCGTATACCTGCATGCTCCACCCTCCCGTCCTTCAGATCTGCAACTAGCGTACCGCCTCCTGACACGGGTCCATCAGGGTTTGCCCTCCATTTGGGATTCCAGAGCGTAAAAGAATATACATTCTTCTGATTTAGGATGTTCCCCGCAAGATTGAACTGCTCAGTGTGCAACACGTGTTCTCCTATAGTGAACCTAACCCTGCCGTACACAAACTGGAAAGGGAATGTTATTGCATGTCCTTCCATTTTCAGGGTCTGCCCATCTAGTGGCTCGTATTCTGCGGATTCAAGTCTGAGGGTGAAATCCAGTGTGGAGCTGTTTGCTGATAGGAACCATAGAGTGAGGGCGCTCACCATCAATAGCAGAACGCCCGCCACTAGGAACGCTCTCCTTGTCATGCTACTGCACCTTCTCTCCTATCCCTAATATTGTACTGATTCATGCGTCCCGATTCTCCTCACTCTTTGGGCAACCGGCAGCGGCATCTTGTTCATCTCCATTTTGAGGGTCAAGCGTGCGAATGCGGCAATCAAAGACGCCAGGCCTCTTCCCGGAGACTGGATGTCGAGCATTGTGTTCACCTCCTTTAGGACAAACAACCTTCGTTCGCGTCCGTAAATCACCCCAGGGGGTGGGAGTTTAGCGAGGCGGCGGATACACTGGGCGAATCGGGTCACACCAGTTTGGGGTCACCATATGAGGTAAGGATTTGCGTTTTGTGCCGATCATAGACCTTTGTTTCTAATCACTGCGCGCAGCCACAGAAGCCGCAAATGCACAACTATAACGCCGTCTTCAGACGCAGTCTCTATTTTTCCGGGCTGGCGGCTTAGCCTGAACAGGATTTCTCTCCGGCCGCCAACAAAGTCTTCTCCGACGACAGGGCGCGCATTTATAGCTGCCAAGTCAACGCTAGCCGGTCTTGCAGATGCAATGCCAGCGTTAGTGACTACCCAAATGTCATCCGCTTGCAGTGCGCTGTGGAAGTACTCTCGATTGTAAGTATGACTGTGCGGAATAGTTGGCACCCAAGAGGACGACAACCAGAGCCACGACACCAACGGCGGCTACTTTACGCCAGGCATACATTTTACGTGGGCGTGCCATGTTTTCCCTCCTTGAACTGATGTGTGGCTAGAAGAAATGCAACGCCTTCGAAAGCGCTCTTGTGCTTGGCCTCCCTCCCCCTTGTCGCTTTTCGGGATACGCGGGCCCCTAATGCGGGGGGCGAGAAGCTAGCGGGTGCGTGGTCAACGCCTTAGGCGAAGCGGTTTGTCTACATTAATAAGACAAATAAGGCGAGGCGTTTCTTTGCAGTGCGAGACCAAGCGCACCGCGGCTGTGCGTCCCCGTAAATATAAAGGGCAGCTCTCATACCCCGTGCCCCGACCTATATGATGCCGCGGCTTATTCGACAAATTTTACTCCCCGGGCCATTCTAATGGCAGTATCCACAGTGGTTTGGGTTTTGAGCATAAACATGCGCTCGCCTATGCTCCAAATGACGGTGACCATGTTGTTCTTAACTACGAGTGTGCCTGCGTGACCGTTGATGCTTATCTCCAGAAAGCGAGTGGCATTCTCGGTATCAACGACTAGATTGCTTGCTGCGTCCATTTCGGTGTAGACGATAAAGGTCTTGGTGCGATGGTTTTCAAACACGATTCGCTTTAAGCCGTCATTTACGGCAAAGGAGTTAACCTCATAGCCTTGTGGCACATACGTGGGAACGTAATCATTGCTTAAGTTAAGCGCTATGGTGCTGTGGTGAAACTGGCTGCCGTCAACCCGCCTTAGCTGGAAGGAAGTGTACTCCGGTTGCACGCTCATCCATAGGTTCATGACGCGTACCCTAAAGGCTGAAACGGTGGTCATAGCGGTGACAAATACCGCCGTGGCTGCTAAGAGCGATATCGCGGTAGTACGTGCGGCAGACAGCGCAGCCTTTTGCCAAGCGGCTTGGCGTTGCCTTCTCTGCCGTTTGTCTAGTGCCTTGCCAAACCGTTTCAGTTCGAGTTCGGACGGCGCATGTGCGGGGGAATGGCCTGCGTCGTCTAGCTCCTCTAGCAGCGCCCTGCCCTCCTGTTCGGCCGCATCGTGCAAGAGCACTTTGAACAAGGCATGTTCATACTCTGCCTGCAGCTTCGCCCTTGTGCTCGTCATCCTTGTTTTCCTCCTTTTTAGCGGTAAGTCTCTTTACGGCTCTACGCGCTCGCGTCAGCGCTTGCCTGACGCCGGCGGGGGAGATGTTGTACACCGCCGCGATCTGTGCGTCATCTAGGTCTAGTGCATATTTGAAGTAGAGCAAGTCTTTCTGGCGTTCCGGTGTTACTGCTAACGCAATTTGTCCCGCAGCAGACGGCGTAAGTTGACCGAGGATTGCCGTGAAGCGTGGCCGAAACTACTGGTTCGGGTGGCCACTGCTAGAGTTAGGCATATCGGGGGCTTTGCCCCCGAACCCCCAAGGTTTACCGCTT